>JACKQG010000080.1_pt2 | contig 96163 bp, 75 predicted proteins | sample 8237621 | NCBI WGS metagenome assembly JACKQG01 (sample SAMN15677084, study PRJNA649215) | marine metagenome | biome: marine; feature: Black Sea; material: saline water; isolation source: suspended particulate matter (SPM) from the Black Sea western gyre | collected 2013-06-09/2013-06-10 | depth...
AAAAAAAAATTTTCCGCTTTTGAAACCGGCAAACCTGCTGCAGCCCCATAGGAATCGCGGGCTTCACCGAGGTCTCCCTGATCCAGGTACAAATCACCCAGAAGAAGCCAGGTTTTGCCATCGTTTCGATTAATGTCAGTCACCGATTCAAGGGCTTCGATCGCCAAATCACTCTTTCCCGACCCCATCAGAATCGCAGCTTTTCGAGAAATGGCTTCTGCTTTCTGATCTGAATCTCCTTCAACCTGTGCATACACCTGCAAAGCGTCATCGAGAAGACCGGCTTCTTCGAGCAAAGTTCCGTAGTAAAAACGTTCTTTCGCTGACATTTGCTGAAGATCATCAGAAAAAGCTCTGGAAAACCAGATAGCCCCACGATCTGGTTGGTTCAGATCGAGTGAATAGATATCTGATAATTGAAGACAAGCCTGCTTCGTGGATTTATTGATTCCGACGATGCGAAGGTATGATTCATAACTGTCGGCAGCCTTTACCGGTTGCTCTAGTGCCTCAAAGCTACGCGCTTTCAGCTCTAGGTAATACGCATTGGCAGGGTATCGAGTCAAAATGCTGTCGAGCTTTCGAATTGCTTCTTCGTATCTCTTCAACTCGAAATCGAGAGTCACCCCCCAGCTCAAATACTCTTCATTTCCTGGATCTTGGACTCTGGCTTCATCGATGGCGATTCTGGCAGCTTCCAGAAGAGTCATATCACCGTTCTGGCTACCGACCTCATATTGAGCTTGGGCCAAAAGAAACAGATTTTCTCCTGAGCGGTAACCCGCAGCGAGCTCCTTGCTGAATGCCTTCATCGCCTCTTCAAAGTTGCCACTGCTAAACTGAAGTTTTCCAAGATTGATCCGGGCCATTCGATTTCCGGAATCCAGATCAACGGCCTCACTGAATGCACGGATCGCCCCATCCATATCCCCGTTATCATTTTTTGCAGCACCCATTACCACGAGATAGTTGGCTTTCTCAACTGACTCCATGGGCGGAATAATGGGATCCCCCGACTCATCCGCAAGAACTTCATCTTCATTTCCTGCAGCCCGCGCCTCTTCATAAGTACGCTGAGCCTCCTCATCTTCAGCCAAAAGCGGTTCCAGAATCCCAAGGCAACCTTCTGCGTCTCCAGACATCACTCTGGATACGGCCTCCTTATAAGCTTCCTGACGATCGACCCTGCGATTGACCAGAAGTGCACGCAATTTCAGCTTGCGCTCTTCCTCATCCAGTTGTGCCACTGCCTCGTTGTTCTGAACCTGAACCTGATCGGCTACCGTTACTTGCTTCTGTTCCTGTTCAATAGCTGCTCTTTGAGCCTCAGTCATCGTCTTGCAACCCACCAATCCGGAGCTCAGGCCCAAGATCAACAGGAAATATCCGTTGCTCATAAAGAGTAGATGGAAGCAGTGGTGAATATGATTCTTCATTGTCTTATCTCGCATCCTCGATCTTGAAGACGTAGTTGTATTCTCTCCACGATTCGATCGGCTTGCCATTGGCATCCAATGCCGCATCGAAAGTCCATTGCCCAAGAACTTTTTCTATCGCCTCTTCAAACAAGCCCGCTGGTTGAGCGGAGAGGATTTCGTACTCCTCGATTTTCCCATCCCTGTCGATCAGCATTCTCAAACGAACAAAGCCACCGATCTGTTTCTGTAAAGCCTTCTTTGGATAGTTCGGTTTTTTCAGGTACACGGGTCGAGCTTCACGTGAAAGAGCCCCAGCACCTGAATTTCGTTCACGTTGACCCCGATCTCGCATCTCTCGTATGGCACGGCGCTGCTCTTGATAGTTCACCAGCTCCATCGCTTCACCTGCGATCGCATCAAAAGACTGGGACGTCGGTAGAGAAACTCCTCCTGTACCTGCACCACCCAGACCTGCCATCAAGTTCATTCCGGAAAAGCCGCTACGAACACCTGATCGCAAACTGGAGGCTTTACGGGGTGTGGCAGATCGCCTTGGCCTGGCCTTTCGTGCGAGCGTTTTTTGCTGGGGCTTGGGCTCATCCCGCTTCATTTCACGACGTTTGGGTTCTTGCTTGGGAGGCTTTCTGGGAGGAGCTTTTGCTGCTCTTTTAGGCGCGACCTTAAAACGAAACTGAGGTGCCACTGCCCGCTCCTCCTGAACCCCCACCGGTTGTAACCATGCCAAAACCAAAAGCACAAAGAGAGCAAAGCCCCCGCCTAATGCCAAAGTTTTCAGGATCCCGGTAAAGCCTCCAGGGCTTCTGTTCAACTTGGCAGCGTTCACAGATTTCCATTTCCTGTGGCAATACTGATGTCTTCAGCCCCGGCCAGTTTGCATTCGTCAATCACCCGTGTCAGCAAACCGGTCCTGACGGCTTCATCTGCCACGACGACCAGTGCCGCTTTGGGTGTCTTGTTACGTGCTTGAGAGACAGTAGGACGAACATTACTCAAATCGATACGCTTGCCATTCATATGAATGGTGCCCGCAGAAGAAATCCCAACCATGATGACATCACCCGTCTTGGCCTCACTAGTTGCTGCTGTCGGCCTCTTGACCTCAATGCCGGTTTCTTTGGTGAAGTTCATATTGACGATGAAGAAAATCAGCAACAGGAATGTCATGTCAATCATCGGTGACATATCCACAGAGGCTTCTTCAAGAGCGCTATTTCGCCGACTCTTCAATGTGGACTCCTTTCAAATCTGAATTTGAACTCTCCGCTTTATGATTACGAAGAAGAAGGGAAGTTTTGCGAATCTCTTCCTGCAAAACCTGCCCCCTCCGCGAGAGGATTCCCAAAGCAACGATTCCCGGCAATGAAACCACCAAGCCAACATTGGTCGCTAAAAGGGCAATACGAATCCCCGAAGAGAGCGCTTTGGGATCCGTACCAGAGGAGAGCATCATTGCTGAAAAAGTGGCAATCATTCCGGTGACGGTGCCCATCAGCCCCATCAATGGTGCAGTTCTGGCAAATGTAGAAAGCAGGGGAATGCTGGTTTCTATGGCCAGATTCTCAGAGAGTTCTGCTTGTTGAGTTTCCAGTTGCTGAACCTTGCCTCCACGACGACCTTGCCCCAGCAAGCATCGCTGAATGAAACGACCATGTGGCGTTTGATATTTCTGACAAGCGAGCTCCAGTTTCATTCTGGTCCCAGTATTATCTGCTTCCAAAAATGCTGTCAGGCATTTTTTGAAGCCTACTTTATCTTCTGCCAGGCTTTTCCGGAATGTCGGAATGAACTTGAAGAAGGAACGGGGTTCATACAGATAACGAAAGCGATCCACCACCAGATAGCAAATTACAAAACAGGTACCCATCAGGGGAACCATGACCCCAAGGGTCCCCTCCTCAATCAACTTGCCCAGTCGTTCAAACAGATCCAGAAGCATCATCCGCTGATTCTTTCTTCCTCAGGAGAATCGAGATCGACTCCATCCTGAGTCGCATCAGGTTTTTCCTCGAGAAGATCATTCGGGGATGAATCTATCACTGACTCAGAGGTTGTAACTTCATCTCCATCGATGATCTCACCCCGCATTTTCAGAATTTCGATCAATGCCGACATCGCACCGGATTCTATTTTTCCAACTGATTTTTCTGCGATGGAGCCGAGTATCCCTCTCATCAACAAACTGGGGATCGCTACGTAGAGACCACCTTGGGTGGTAATCAACGCTTCCGATATACCCCCTGCAAGATTTCGTGGATCACTGGCACCGAAAATCACCAAGTTTTGGAAGGTTCCAATCATTCCTGTAACAGTTCCCAGCAGACCCATCAAAGGGGCGACTGCAGCACAAAGTGCGATCATGGCGAGCCTTGACCGGTAAATCGGAGCAACGGTCATCATCGCATCCTCGATGGAACTTTCGATGATCTCTTCAGGTTGATCCGAATTTTCCAAGGCTGCCAGCATGACTGTTCCTACAGGGTTATTCAGACTTCTCGCAGTTTGAATTGCAGCTTCGATGTCGCCACTTTGAAGAGGCTTAAGAACCTTGTCTACCGAGGCCTGGATCCCCATCGACTTGATGAACAATACCAACACGCGCTCGAAAATCATCAACAGGGAGAACACTGCCAAAGCGACAAGCCCCCACATAAAGTTGCCGCCTTTTTCAAACCATTCTGCCCAGCTATCTCCTGCCGCTAGAGAAGCAAAACCAGCCCCGCCACTGACATCCACTGGCAATTCCCCTCCCGCTGAAGGGTTGGCCACGAAATCACGAATCAGGCGAACCTGTTCACTCGTCAAACCTTCCGAAAGCCCTTCAGGGGTATCCCCTGTGATCTCATCCTTAACCAGCCGCCCTGCGAATGAGCCCTGACTGAAATAATTATCGACCAGTCCCAATCGAAGAACATCAGCCTTGACGACCCGGCGCTCAGCGGCCACGACTTGCACATCAGTCTTAAAAGAACTCGTAGTCTCAGCGGCATCTAAGACCTGATTGAAGCGCTGCAAAAGAAAGTCGATATCCCTGTTTTCATCTAAGTTTTCCAACTCAAGCTTGGCCGCCAATGAAGGACCAAAATCAGGGGCCTCCAGCGAGAACACACCCGTAGAAAACCGATCATTCAAATCGGCGATTTGATTTCTCAGTTCGCTACCCACAGCGGCAGACATGCTCTTCAGCGAATCTCTTTTAGCTTCAGCTTCAAAACGATTGAACTCTTTTTCATCGAGCTTCTTTTGAAGTTCTGTCACCTGATTTCTGAGATCCGTTTCCTTACTGGCAGCATTAAAAACAGACTCAGTAAAAGAACGGATTTCTTCAGAGAGTTCTTGTTGGTCTTTTTCCCACTGACCTTCAAGAACTGTCAATTCGGCCCTGATTTCTGCGATCACAGCTTCCAGTACCGACTTTTCTGCTGCTTTCGCTTCGGGAGGTGCACTGGGTGCTGAACCGGCATCAACGGTGATGCCATCCTGCGCCTGAACACATGCACATAGAAAAATGGAACCCAGGAAAATCAAATGCCGCAACATTACTGATCTCCCTTCATTTGCAACGAAGGAACTTGAAGGTTTACCAACCCTGGAGTTCTTTTCCGATTCAAAATATCAACGGCCATCAAATAGCCAGTAGCAGACTCTGCGGAACCTTTTGAGATGCCTTTTTCAATAGATTGTCCAGGACCAGCCCAGCCAAAGACATTGCCTTCAGCATCTGAGAAAACCACTCCCAAGAGCCCAAAATGAAATCCTTCGATTCCCCTGGTTTCGCCATCTACTTCAACTTCAATGATTCCAAACTCAACGAGCCGCCCAAGGGCCTCTTGCTCCTTGACCATTCGCCCTGCGGCAGCAATCGCAGCCTGAGCAGATGTGTCTTCGTTACGGATTAACTGTAATGAAGTCTCGACAGAGGCCACTCTTTCAGACTTCTTCCACGGGATTCCATTGGAGATACGATTCTTGAGTGACTGTAGAAAGCCGACCACCCGTTCTTTCAGCCGATTTTCTTGGGTCTTGATCTGCTCTGATTCGTTGACTGCTAAAGAAGTTTTTTCATCCGATTCGGAAACCTTCTCTTCAAGCTCGGACAGCTGCTTCTGAATCGCGTTATTCAAACGTTCCTGATTACGAGATTCGTATCTCAACTGATCGAGACGGTTTAACTGAGCCTTGCGACGCTCTAGTTCTTCCATCGAACGCCGACGCAACTTTTCCTGGAGAGCAGAAAGCTCAATTTCCAGGCTACCTGCGCTTTTTTTGGCTGTCGATTCCCCCCCCGTGTTGGCATCTTGCCCAACCACTGTATTCAAAGAAAACTGAGAATAGATCCCCAGCAGAAGCAAGAGGATCAGGCTTCGAGAACTCACCATGTACTTTTCTCGTTCTTCCCGTTTCATGACGTATTCCATCTCTGTAAGTCAGCGACTCGATCAACCAGGGATCGATAGAATCTTTAATGTCCCGTTATCCAATTCGACAACCGAACCGAACAACTCCAACATACGGGTTTCACCCGTCAATTTATCTTTCACCTCGACCAATGGTTTATTGTGAAGCTTAAAGCCATCGTAATACTCTACGCCGTCAAAAAATGTGCCTTGATAATCGAGATGTTCCCAACCGTAACTATCAAATTTTTCGAGCAGCCCGCCCATGCTTTTCATTCTCAGCAATTCCCAGTGGAACTCGCTTTTTCTGGAAGACATGTGAATACTTTTCTCAAACTCAAGCCATAATACATCGAGATAGAATTGCTCCGTAACCACCAAATTCTTGATTCTCAAGCCATCTCTCGTCACAACGCCCACCAGAAACTCCCGACTCAATTCATCCATGTCGGAAATTTCCCTCGTTTCCACCTCTGGATCAAAAACGGGGATCAAACGCGGAGGGGGAATTTGATCGTGTTGTTCCTGAGTATCTTTGGAACTGACTTTGGTAATATTCTGCTTTTCACTTTGCTCACCAACGCCAACGGAATCCGATTCCCGTTCAGCATTGCAGGAGGAAAGAATCAACAGAAGCAGGATCAATATGAGGTTTTTTGAAATAAACATTATTTTTCAGCCTAAAAATCCACTGAATAACTCAAGCTACAACCAATGCCTTTTCGATACTTTTCAGCAATCGCATCATTGACCTGAAATTTGTAGTCTTCGTCGAGAATATTCGTGAGTTTCAATTTGAGCTTTCCGGTCTCAAATCTTTTTGAAATTATCCAATCGAGATCCAATCGAGGTTGCTCATATTCGTCAGGCAATCCGTTTGCCCCCACACTTGAGATACGCTCACCAAATGTATTGAACTGCAAACTCGACTCCAGACCCAAATCTGGACTATCCCAGTAAATCCCCAAATTGGCCACATACTCAGGTTGACCTTGCAGAGGTCTCTTCAAATTTGTTTGAGCCAGCAAAGGCGTAACTATCGCTGTTACTTCACTATCAATGTAGGCCAGGTTCAAGCTGAGCAGGAATCCTTCAAACACTGGATTCAACCTGGAAAGATCTGTTCGAGCTTCCATTTCAATGCCGAAGAGGTTTCCGTCTTTGGCATTGAGAAAGCTCTTGATCAAGGCCGATGCGGCCTGCAGTTGCACCTGTTCGATGGGCTTATCCAAACGCTTGTAAAACAATCCCATCGAAAAAATCTCATCGGGAGTGGGATATGTTTCATAGCGAACGTCAAAGTTTTGTAGTGTTGCGGTCTCCAAATCAGGATTTCCCTGAACCGAAAAACTTCCAAGTGTGTCCGTGTACTGGGCCTCTGAGAGCTCCCTTAATTGGGGACGACTTACTGTCTGGCTGAGACCGACTCTCAGTTGTCGATTTTCTTCTACTTCATAAGTCAGGTTGATTGCCGGTAGTGGGTCGGTCGTTTTATTAACCGCTTCGATCTGACCATTTCCGAACAATTCAAATGTGCGCACCTCTTGGTTCGAGACTTCCATTCGCAGGCCACCCTGCACCCTGAACTGTTCGGAAAGCAGAAATGAAGTCGCGGCAAAACCTGAATACAGTTGCTGCTGAGCATCGTAATTGTCAGTTGATCGAGTGAACTCTTCGAGAACAAATCCAGTCGGATGAATGTTTTCATCGATAAACAGAATCTCAGCAGGAAGTGAAAAATCGATGGGGACACCGTTAACATCGTTGATACCAGCACGCCTGTAACGGAAGAGCCTTGCTGTAAAGTTACGATCCCGAAAAGTCATCCCCAAACCGAATTTCAGATACTGGGATGGAAGCAATGCCAGAGGATCTGCATTGGGGTCTTTCATGGCGAATGGACTAAAGGGAATCGAGATTTGGGCCGTTGTATCAATCACATTTTCATCCAGAAAGTAGAAATCTCTACTTCCGCTGAATGATTTGTCATACCAGCGATACTTTTCAATGATGGTATCCGGTACTCCATCTGAATCAGTATCCACCTGCAATGCTGACAACTCATACTTGTTGGAGCGCGTATCAGGCTCATCCCTTTCCGTATAGGAAAAAGAAGTTTTCCAGGTCAGTAATGAATCTCCCACAAGCAAATGCTCACCGGTTAACTGAGAGTTAAAGATGGCTCTCTCAATGTAACGGAACTGTGTGAATCGAACAGGTTCGCCATTATCAACATTGACGCCTTCTGTGAGATTGACCGAATCTGAGGTGCTCCTGGACATAATATTGCGGAAAGAGATTTTCTGAGCCGGAGAATGCTCGTAGGTCATACTGAAGATACCCGTGAGATCGACGCCAAAAGAGCTGGAGTCGATGGTGTAGTCATTGAAAAGAACAAGATCTTCTCCAGCGACACCAAAATCGACTTTCCTTCGATCTTCAATGTTCTGATATGAATTTGAATATGAAAGCGATCCGACATATCCAAATCTCGACAAACCGTCTAATTCCACTTTATCGCCGAAGGCAAAATCAAACCCGGACCCCGGCATTGCCGTTGATTCCATGAGTGCCCAGTTGTTGTTGAAACTTCTTCCGACCGCCTGTACTCCAGCAGCCCCCAAATTTCCGATAGCAATTCTTACCGAAGGAAATCCATCGGGAAGCCCGCGAGTCCCATCATCAAATCCCAGAAAGTCGTAATTTCCTCCCTTGTAAGTATTAAAATTTTCAAAGGTAGTCTGGGAATTATAAGAAGTTCCAATTGCTATTTTTGTGAATGCACTTTCCGGAACACCCACCGTAGTGATTCGAATAGATCCACCCGCAAACTCTCCCGGTAATTCCGGCGAGTAAGACTTTGAGACCACTACAGATTCGATAATGCTTGAAGGAAAAAGATCGAGAGGAACTACTTTTTTTGACGGCTCTGGAGAAGGAATACTGGTCCCATCCAAAAGTGTCTGACTGTATCGACCACCCAAACCTCTTACGTACGCGAACTTTCCTCCCACAATAGTGACCGCTGGTAATCGACTGACGACTTCACCCGCATCAGAGGAACCGCTCTTCGATATCTCTTCTGCACCAACTCGATCACTCACTTCTGTAGCGAATCGCCTTTCCAGCAATTGCTTTCTGGCACTCGCCTCGAGAAGTCGTCCTCGAACTTCGATGGTGCTGGCATCCGAATCCTCTGGGAGAATCACGGGAAGATTAATTGAATCTCCTGTTGTAACGGTGACTGGAACCCGCTGTGTCAAAAAGCCAGGAGCTGAAACCTCAACGATTAACTCACCGGCCTTGACCGTAGCTGAAAAGGACCCGTCAAGACTCGTTGCAAGGCTGATGTCAGCCTGTCCCGGTGATTCTATTATTATAGCTGCGGCGCCGATGGGGGAGTTGTCTGAGGCTCTCGTAACCACTCCCGAGAGCAGTCCAGAAGATTCTTGCCCGATCAGGTCTGTCATGAAGACAGGAAACAGGAGAGGGATCAGAATTGTCAGCTTCAAATTCATGATTCACCACTTGCTCAAAATCGCTGATTGACGATTTGATTGAACGATTGACTCCGGCTCGTTTCCCTCTTGTAAGCGTCTCTCTACACCCCTGTAGAGAAAGAAGGAAATCCCGCAAGCGGGCCTTTGTGTCAAGAAGTTGGACTTCTTTATAAAAACACGAATGCAGACACGGGGAAGTTAACCAAGCCACATTAAGAAAAGATAAAGACCACAACAGGAACCCGAAAACCGAGAGCCCAAATCTTCTACAAATTATCTTTCCGTCTTCACTATTGCTTCACTGAAGTGGTGCACACTTTGGTCATGAAGGTCAGGGAAAAGTCATTTTCAGCCTTCAACTTTTGGTATTCGAGATGTGAGCACAGGTAGTGCACACAACAGGGTTCCTGGATTTTGCTGACGTAGATCAACAGTCAGCAGTTTTGAAAGTTATAGAGGAGATGATCATGTTCCGTAAAATCAGTTTTGTGGTTGTTATGCTTAGTTGCATTCAGTTTGGAGACTTTGCAAATGCACAGTCCTCCCAGTTCATGCGTGGAGATCACAACCAGGATCGCGCCGTCAACATTGGTGACGCCGTTGGTATTCTTGGCTTCCTTTTCTCCAGTGGTGCATCCCCCATTTGTGAGGACGCCAGTGATATCAACGACGACGGCTCCATCAACATTGGTGACGCTGTCAGCCTTTTGGGATTCCTTTTCTCAGGTGGAGTTGCTCCCGCCGAGCCTTTCCTGACTTGGGAAGCAGACCCTACCTCGGACGCCCTTGGTTGCAAGACTGTGTCCACCATCGGTGGAGACATCACCGCTGACATTGTCTTGACCAATGACACGACCTGGCTTCTTCAGCCGACCTTCATCAAAGACGGTGTGACCATGACCATTCAGGCCGGAACCACCATCGTGGGTGACAACGCCACTCAGGGATTCCTTGCCGTCGAGCGCGGTGGCGTCCTGAATGCTATCGGTACTGAAAATGCACCGATCGTCTTCACCTCCGGAAGTGACCGTGGAACCCGTTCTGCAGGTGACTGGGGTGGTATCATTGTTATCGGTAATGGCGCCAACAACATTCCGGGTGGAACCTCCCTCGTTGAAGGTCTTCAGAACACCACCTACGGAAGTGCAAACCCGGTTGCTGACGAGAACAGTGGAACCATGTCTTACGTTCGCTGCGAGTTTGGTGGAACCGAGATCTCCCCGAACAACGAGATCAACTCCATCACCCTTGCTTCCTGTGGTTCTGGAACCAACTACGACCACGTGATGTGCAAGTCCAACCTCGACGACGGTTTCGAGTGGTTCGGTGGCGGTGCCAACCTTGAGTTCGGTATCTGCTACGGTGTGGACGACGACGACTTCGACGGATCCTTCGGCTGGAACGGTAACGTCCAGAACATCGTCGGAATCAAGAATAACTTCGTTGATGGTGCCAACGACCGTGGCTTCGAGTTCGATGGTTCCGAGCTGAACTTCACCGACACCCCCTTCACCAACGCCACCATCAACAACTTCACCGTGATCGGTGAGGACACCCAGGGTGCTCAGGGTGCAGACGCTGGTGCCGTGATCCGTCGTGGTTGCCAGGGAACCTGGACCAACGGAATCGTTGAGGGCTGGGCTGACGCAGGCTGGGACATCGACGATGCCGCCACCACCACCAACGGTGTGGTTACCTGCGACGGAATCACCTTCGCCAACAACAACGAAGACTTCGAGACCGGTGACGACGAGTCCGAGGCCTCTGGTTACGCGTACACCACCGGTGAACTTCTTCAGACTACTTTCACCAACAACCAGTTCGCAGGTGCCACCAGCGTTCTTCTGAGCCTGGATCCGTCCAGCGACGACTTCTGCCGCCCGGACCTCAGTGTGGTCAGCGGTGGAATCAACGGCACTGCATACCGCGGTGGTGTTGACCCGAATGCAGGATCCGCCAACTGGCTTCGCTCCATGTGGGTTTCCTGGGACGACAACTAGGTTCTTCTCGGGCCTGCCGATTGTGGCCTGACTTGAGCTTAGCCCCCGATCTCATAAGAGATCGGGGGCTATATTTTTGTCACCCACCCTAAAGAATCCTTGAAAATCCTGAGCCTCAAGTCTTGTTTCTCGATTATTCTAGAATTATGGCGTTAGCGACGGATTTCAACTGGAGGCTCTATGCTGTCGACCCGACTTTTTTATTCTTCTGCAATCAGTCTTCTTTTAGCTCTCATTGTCATTCCCGGATGCACCAGCGGCAAAGATGGCTCGGATCCTGCTGCTAAATCTCCCGATCTGAGAGCCCTTCATCTTGAAGGACACGCACTCATCAGCCAACACCGCTTTACCGATGCAGAGAAAGTACTCAACTCGCTGGTCAGTAAAGCTCCCAATAGTTTCGTCCCACTCTTCAACCTCGGGGTCTGCCAACTGAATCAGGCGGAAAAGGGAGTCGACAAGGCCATCGTCAACTTTGAGAAAGCCCGCAAGATTCAGCCTTCTCATCCCGGCGTCCCTTATAACCTCGGCATCATTCACCGTTTCAAAGGCGAAGAAGCAGCAGCACTCGCTGAATTCAAGACTGCTCTCGAACTCGCCCCCCGGGATTCGGACTGTCATTACCAGGTCGCCATCGGCCTGCTGAGAACCGGCCAACAGGAACTGGCTCTGCCCCATTTCGAAATGGCGGTACAGCTGGACCCAACCATTCGCGGAGCGTGGAACAACCTGCAGTTGATGTGGCGTCGATCCGGCCGCATTGAAGAAGCCAACAAAGCCCTCGCCACCTTCAAGGCACTGGAAAAAAGTGGTCAGGGCAGGGCCCACAGCACAAAGTACACGGAACAGGGAAAGATCTCGGAAGCGATCCGGGATTGGGCTGAGCCGGAACTGTCCAGGGCCTCTGCCACCCCAAAACCCGGCAGTGAGTTCAGTGAAGAACCGATCGACCAGGCTGACTCCGGAGATCCGAATGCTCCCATGGCCCTCGTCGACTCCGACCTCGATTGCATCCCGAGCCTGTGGATCGCCGGCAAACAGGGCAGAAGTATTGGTCTCAGTGAGACCACCCACACGGTGACTCCCCTCAGTGCCCTTGATAACGCTCGCACCTTCTGCGTTGGCGACGTCGATGAGGACGGTCTGATCGATCTGGTGGTCGCACAAAAAGACCGGGTCGTCATCTTCAAGGGAGATGGCACTGAAACTCCATCCTTCACCCAAGAGATCAGTGAATTCCCCGGGGAGTTCACCTCGGTGCTTCTCGCTGACATCGATATGGAATCGGATCTCGACCTGCTGCTGATCGATGCAGAGGGAGGACTGTCTCTGGCCCTGAATGAAGGCAAGAGTTTCCGTCCCATCATCGAATCCCCTGCATTGCCAGCGATCACTGGTGTCCGGGAAATTGTCGCGGTCAGGGATCTGGATGAAGATCGGGATGTCGACCTGCTGCTGCTGACCGATCAGGGATTGACCTGGATCGCCGGAGCCCCCGAATGGCAGTTCGAACTGGCTCCGGAAGAGCGCCCCCTCTTCAACTCCGACGCAGACGTAAACCTGCAAACCCGGAACATGATGAGTCCACGCCTTGCTGATCTGGACGGAGACCTGAAAGAGGATCTTCTCTTTGTTCGGCGCGGGACCCTTCCCGCGGATGAACCCCGGGGAGTCATCGGTTTTCTGCGCAAGCACGGAAATTATCGCTCGGAAGCAGGTGTGCCTCTCTTCATCCGCCCCACCTCAGCGGAGGGCAACTTTCGGGGACCGATTGACTACTTGAACCCTCACCCCTGTGATCTGGATCACGACGGCTGGCTCGATCCGGTCGGAACCTTCGATTTGGGGGGAGCCTTCTCTGCCGGCACGAGTCTCGAACGGGATTCAGCACAGGACATCTTTGTGACACGCATCCCATCAGAAGTGCCCGGATCGATTCTGGTCAGCGGGGATGTGGATGGAGATGGCGACCTCGATCTGATCACCCTGTCGAAACAGGGAAGCATCGGTACCGATGGCAGACTCGATCGCAACCAGCCCCATGAGTTCAGGCTTCGACTTCAGCGAAATCTGTTTGCCCAAAATCATCCTGGTCACCACACCTTCCGAGCCCATCTGGGTGGCCGCAGGGATGGCGATGACCGCCGCACCAACCTGTTGGGTTTTGGCACCCGCGTTGAACTTCGCAGTGGAGATTTGGCAACGGTCCGTTATCAGGAAGGGAGTCATGGGCAGAATGCTCGCGGCTTCCAGCCGCTGGTTATCGCCATCGGAGAGCGAACCGTCATCGACAGCGTCACTCTCGATTGGCCTGACGGGGTTCTCCAGTCGGAGCTGGGTGTGGCCATCGATCAGTGCCAGGAGATCGAAGAGATTCAGCGGAAGGCTTCTTCCTGCCCCATCCTCTTCACCTTTGCCGATGGTCGCTGGAACTTCATCACAGATTTCATGGGTGGAGGCGGTCTTGGATTCTGGATCGGCCCTGGTGAGTTCGCCCCTTCCGAACCTACTGAAGTTGTCCGAGTCGCCCCAGAAAAGCTCAAGCCCATCGATGGAGTCGTTCGACTGAGCATCATGGAGCCGATGCAAGAGATCTGCTACACCGATCGTCTGTCCTTGATGGCCGTCGACCATCCGCCAGCGAGCGATTGCTACCCTGAAGAGTATTTCCCCGTCAAAGGGGCTCCCCCCTCAGGCGACCCCGTGGTCGTCGATCATACAAAAATGTTGTTTCCTTCACGGGTCATCGACCTCGATGGAGAACAGGACTCGACCCTGCTCTTGAAGAAGGATCGAAAGTACATCGGGCCGCGAGCGCTCGTCCCTGAATGGGTCGGCTACTGTGCCCCCCAATCGTGGACTTTTGAATTTGACGCAGCACCCATTTCAAAAAATGGTCGAATCGCACTGTTCCTCGACGGCTGGGTCGAATACCCATACTCACGGGTTAACTTTGCCGCATGGCAGGGAGATCAACGTCTCTCCGCTCCGACCATCTCTTGGCGTAAAAATTCTGAATCAGAGTGGCAACTGCTGGGTGAAGAGTTCGGCTACCCAGCAGGGATGCCGAAAACGATGGTGCTCGACGTGACTGCAGCGATCGCCTCTGGAGCGCGCCATTTCAAATTTGAATCCAATCTGGAGCTTTATTGGGATCAGGTCTTCCTCGCCCCAGTGAACGATCCAGTGGTAACGACAGAGCTCACCTTGAAGTCTGCGATCCTGAGAGAGGGTGGGTATCCGCGGGAGTACAGCAACGACGGACTTAAGCCCAACACGTACCATTACGAAGAACGGCAATCGACTCTCGACTATCGGTCCATGGAACGAGGAAAAGTCACTCGCCTCGGAAGAGTCGACGAGTTGATCCTTGAAGCGGATGATCGTTTTGTGATTCTCGGAGGAGGCGATGAGCTACTCGTAGAGTACGACGCGTCAAATCTGCCAACACTGAAGCCCGGCTGGAAGCGAACTTGGCTCCTCGACACTTTCGGCTGGTGTAAGGATTTGGATCCTTTAACAGCTGAGCGAAAAGGGGTCGATCCATTGCCATTCATGAATATGAGTGGATATCCCCCGCAAGAAAGTGACCCTGCTCCAGATCGGCTCGATTACGAGAAGACCTGGAACACTCGTTCAGACTAAGACCATGCTCAGTCGTTGATCTCGCTTCTTTTACGAGCTGGCGAACATGTCACAGGACATAGCCCGAATGAATGGGCGGGCCCTGGGTGCTAAATACATGGAGTCCCACATACTAAAATCTCGGCGAAGACCTGCCCGCTGAGTGGCTTCAGCGAATGATTCCACATCAAGGTGAAGCTGTACATTCGCTGTCGAGGCATTCCAAATCCTGGGTGGGATCTTGTGAGCAATCTGGAAATGGCATGACTGGCTCAGGACCAAAACTGAAGAGGTAACTCAGTAACTGAACCACATCGTTCAACTGGACTAAGCCATTGTCATCAATATCTCCAGCCGCCAAACAAGGCAGTTGATTCACTCCACGGGCGACAAACACACCGATACGAATGGGATCAGAAAGATCGAGCACTCCATCGCCGTTGACATCTCCTCGAACAAATAGAGGACCTGAAGGGGGCGGTGGTGCATCTAGTACTGTGAGAAATCCAGAAACGGGCTCAAGGAATCTGTCCTGCCCTCCCACACTTGCTATCAATAGGATGACGGGGTTCCCTAACTCTCCAGAAAAGTCTATGGGAATCTCTCCGGGCAAGGCTGCGATCTCGTAATCGATGATGGCAATTTCTGAACCCACACCGGCAGGGATTTCATCCAGAGGAACTGTCAAAGAATTCAAGCAGGTGAGAGTGACCCCATTTGCATTGGACGGAACTCCAACAGGAATCAAATCGACGATAAAGAAATCTGGTCCGTCTGCACCGGTCGCTGCTATCAGATCAAATCCGGGTTCTATCCCCAACGGATCCACAGATTCATCCCCATAAATCAGACCAAAAGAAAATCCTTCAACCGGTTCAGAGTGGTCTAGAAAGATGAAAGTCTGACCCTGTTCGGTGTTTCCTGAAAAATGCTCAGAAGAACTCGCCCTGACAATAAAGGGGTCTCCTGAGGTTTGGGAATGCGCTACATCCGGTAACGCTAACATGCAGACCAGTAACACTTTAGGTAATAAAGAGGCGTTCACTTCAGGGTCCCTCGCAATCGATATTGTCCGGAGTCGGATCGACTCCCTCAGAAGGGAATGGCTCAGGAATCACTAGCCCATTGGGCTCAAGGGCCTGAATCAGATAAGACAGGTCACTGATTGTCACTTCACCATTGTCATTGATATCGAGGCGATCTGCACAAAGTGTGATCACAGGTGATCCTGAAAAGTGCCCCGTGAGAAGTGCGAGATCATCTTCGTCAACGTCGAGGTCGAGATCGAGATCTCCTCTGACGAAAACTACTGGAGGTATTGGCTCAGCATTCGGTCCTCCTGGTGTGGGGACCGAAAGAGGAACGGCATCTCCTCCGCCATCCGGAAAGGGTCCTGCGCTCTGATTCTGATCGAGGAGGTCCGCGTTAAAGTAAAAGAAATCAGAAGACTGGTTCAGAACATATATATGTTCTCCCGAAATCTCAGGGAGAAAATCAATGTGAAGATCATCTGGATTTCCGTCACCGCCAAAGAACAGTACTAAAAACTCGCCGGCCTGAAGATTCGTTTCAGGGAACTGACATGGAAATTGCCATCTCTGGTTATCGGCAATCGAATCAGCGAAAAACGCCCCTCCCAGCTCCATCGACTCTGGACCAGGATTGTAGAATTCAACCCATGGGTAAAACTCACCGCTTCCATTCGGAACAGCGGAAGTGTTATCGACCATGACTTCGTTGATATAAACCTGTAATTCTACAGCCAACGGGGATGGGCATGGATCGCCGGGTCCGGGGGGCTTACCTCCCGTATCGCCCGTCGTCACATTTGAAGAACTGCTATTGTTACATCCGAGAGCGAACAATAGGGTCAGTAGAATCAAAAATTTCGAGGCATTGATCACTGTGAAGTTCTCCATCCATTTCAGCGGCACCTAAGTACAGACAGACTACCGGGCAATTCCCCCACCCGACAACCCTCTCGCAGGTTATTGTTCAGATATGAGAATCAGGCGAATCTACGGTGGGTTCCCCTTGGAACATCAGGATCATCACCGCGCTCGATGCGCTCCTGACGGATTTTCTCGGCGTACGCTTCGTAGGACCCTTCAAAGAACCGGCCCCCACCCTCTCCATCTAAAGCGAGGATATTGGTCGCCACTCGATCCAAGAAGTACCTGTCGTGGCTGACCACGATGGCGCATCCAGGGAATGCTTCCAAAGCTTCTTCGAGAAGTCTAAGAGTTGGGATGTCTAGGTCGTTAGTCGGTTCGTCGAGGATGACCAGATTTCCACCACGACGAAGCATCTTCGCCATCTGAACTCGGTTCCTCTGCCCCCCGGAACAATCTCCGACCTTCTTCTCTTGCTCTTCTCCGGTAAATCCAAATCGAGCCACGTAAGCCCTGCTGGCAATCTCGACCTTACCCACCTGAAAGACGTCGTATCCTTCAGAGATGTTATCGTAGATCGTATTGTTGTTTTCCAACTCCTGACGACTCTGATCCGCAAAGCAAAGTTGAACCGTAGAGCCCAATTCAACTTTTCCAGCGTCTGGTTCGATTTGATCGGCGATCAATCTCATCAATGTGGTTTTGCCCGCACCATTGGGGCCAATAACGCCAACGATAGCGCCTGGACGAAGTTCAAAAGAGAGATCATCAAAAAGAGTTCTTCCGTCGTAGGACTTGGTCATTCCTTTAACTTGCAGAACCTTGTCTCCCAATTTGGTCTCGCATGGAATCGCCAATGCAGGAACATCTTTTCGCGATTCGTATACTTGTTCCTGAAGCTTATGGAATGACTCAACCCTAGCTTTACTTTTCTTAGCTCGAGCTCTAGGGGTTTGGCGAATCCAGTCTAATTCCTTGTTGAGTTGCTTCCGGCGATCATCTTCTTGCCGAGCTTCAACTTCCAATATCTTCGATTTTTGCTCAAGGTATTGACTGTAGTTTCCTTCAAAGGGAGTTCCGCGCCCTCGATCGATTTCCAACATCCAACCGACAACATTATCCAAGAAATAGCGGTCGTGAGTGATGAGCAAAACAGTACCCTCATAGTTAGCGAGGTGTCTCTCTAACCATGCTGTAGTATCTGCGTCTAAGTGGTTGGTAGGCTCGTCAAGAAGCAAGATATCGGGATGCGCCAATAGAGTTTTGCACAGGGCAACCCGTCTTTTTTCGCCACCGGAAAGGTGTGCGACCATCGAGTCCCCTGCAGGACAATTGAGGGCGTGCATCGCTTGATCGATCTGTCGATCAATCTCCCACGCATCAGAGCCATCAATTTTTTCCTGAAGTTCAGCGAGGCGATCATAGGCCTCCTGCATATCTTTCTCGGACAACTCAGTGGCAAGAGATTCTGTTACAGCATTATATTCTTCAAGAAGTTTGCGAACCTTTTCGGCTCCAATCTCTACGTTCTCTCGAACTGTCTTTGTCTCATCCAGAGAAGGTTCCTGCGGAACGTAACCAATGGTGGCACCTCTGGCGAGAGTCACAATTCCATCATAACCATCATCCACACCTGCAATGATCTTCAACAGCGTGGACTTTCCACAACCGTTAATTCCGATCAATCCAATCTTGGCACCTCTGAAGAAGCCTAAGGTGATTCCTTTAAGAACGTCCTTCGTCCCAAAGGATCTGTGGACGTCGGTGACCTGGAAGATGACTTCCTGAGAATCGCTGCTCATCTCTTAACCCGTCTCTCTAAATGTGTCACGTGACCGTAATCAGACCTGGCGGTCTTCAATCGCGGAATAGATTTCTGAATGCTCCGGGAATCGACTGAGCTCTTTCTTGCTGAATACAAGTTCTCCATCGATCACAACCTCAAAAACGCCGCCTCCACTTTCGATGAGACGAGCATCTACACCGAACTTATCTTTAAGGTCAGCCGCCAAACTGGTGGCCTGTGGGGTGTAGTTTCACTTCACACAGTATTCAATACTGATATCCATCTGCCTTCTCCTTCCCGACACAAGATTTGAATCTTGCAGTTTAATGCCCCTAAGCAGGGCTTCGTCCTAATTTTTAATCAGATCCGGAGGAATCCCGTCACCTTCAACTCCCCCAGTCCCGTCCTTGGGTTTATGGTAAGGAACACTTTGAGTGTGTACCAGCAGACCGAGGAAGCAGGAGGACGAAATGCAGGATGTGATTGAACAGCTGTCCGCAGGGCGTGAAGAACACGTCCAAAAACTGATCGAATGGCTCAGAATCCCCAGTGTCTCCACCGATTCGAGCCTCAAGTCCGAGGTTCAGAAGGCAGGGCAATGGATTCAGGCGGAATTACGAGATGCGGGTTTCGAGACTCGCCTCGACGAAACTGAAGGACATCCGGTCTGTTTCGCCCAATGGAACGGGGCAGAGGGGGCTCCCACCCTTCTGATCTATGGCCACTATGATGTTCAGCCCCCCGAGCCTCTTGAGTTGTGGCGACATGGGGCATTTGAGCCCACCCTCGAGGGAGAAGATCTGATCGCCCGGGGAGCCACCGACGACAAGGGTCAGGCTTTAGCCCTCGTCCGCGGAGTCTGCGGAGTCCTGCGCACAAGAGGTTCCTTACCCATCAACGTCAAGTTTGTCATCGAAGGTGAAGAAGAGATTGGGTCTCCCCATCTCGCCGGCTACCTCGAATCTCACAAGGAAGAGTTGGCAGCGGATGTCGCCTTGGTGGCTGATTGCTCCCAGTTCGGTCCCGGCATGCCTGCGATCACCGTCGGGCTCAAAGGACTGGTATACCTTGAGCTTCATGTTCAAGGCCCCAATAGAGATCTGCACTCCGGTTCTTTTGGTGGAGCTGTCGAAAATCCCGCCAATGCCCTCACGCGAATGCTTGGAAGCCTACGGGATGAAGAAGGCCACATCACCATTCCAGGATTCTATGATCAAGTCAGAGAACTCACTGAAGAAGAACGTACTTCTATGCGGGAGTTGCCATTCAAAGAGGAAGAGTTCCGCTCTGATTTAGAAGTTCCTCGTGTTCATGGAGAAGCAGGTTTCTCCACTCTTGAAAGAAAATGGGCTCGCCCCACACTCGATATCAATGGATTGCTCAGTGGTTGGACTGGAGAAGGTGCAAAAACTGTCTTGCCGGCACACGCCAGTGCCAAGGTGTCGATGCGACTCGTCCCGGATCAACACCCGGATGAGATTGCAGAATTGGTCCAAAATCATCTGCACTCGATTTGCCCTGATACCTGCACCCTGACTGTTCATTGCCATCATGGCGCCCGCCCTGTGCTCGTCGAACAAAACAGTCCATGGCTCGACGCCACGTCTCGCGCTATAGAAAAAGGTTTCGGCAAAGCCCCTGTCATGATTCGGGAAGGTGGCTCTATTCCGGTCGTCAGTGATCTCAAGGAGACACTCGGCATCGATACGATTCTTCTTGGACTAGGTCTTCCCGATGACAACGCACACTCTCCCAACGAAAAATTCCATCTTCCCGATTACCAGCGAGGAATCGAAACGATGGCTTGGTTGCTGGAGGAGATGAAAAATTGTTAAAACTTCGTTCCGCTCAGGATCGAGGAACTGCCGACTATGGCTGGCTAAAAGCATGCTACAGCTTCAGCTTCGGGGAATATCAAGATCCGAAATGGATGCGCTGGCGTAGCCTGAGGGTCATGAACGAAGATCGTATTGCCGGCAATACAGGTTTTCCTGCACACCCCCATCGGGAGATGGAAATCATCACCATCGTCCTCAAAGGTTCTATCGCGCATCAGGATTCCACCGGTGGCGAAGGAGTCATTCAAGCAGGAGAAATTCAGGTGATGAGCGCCGGGAGAGGTGTCGTCCACAGCGAGAGAAATGCGGAAGATTCGGAACTTCATCTGTATCAGATCTGGCTCATTCCCGGAAATCACGGTGTCAATGCTCGCTATGATCAAATGGCATTTGATCCGAAAGATAGATCGGGTCAGTGGCAACTCATGGTCAGCAATAAAGAATCAGAAAAGTGCCTCATGATTCATCAAGACGCCAGAATCATGCGAAGAAACTTTCTGCCCGGTGATCAAGATGAGATCACCATTAACTCAGGACGAGGCCATTGGCTCCAGGTGATCTCCGGGGATATCAGTCTTGAATCCGAGAGTGAAAAGCACAACCTGAAGAGCGGAGACGGCGTAGCAATCGAGGCTATCGAAAAGTATTCGATTCACTCGTTGGCAGAATCCGATTTGTTGCTGTTTGACCTCGCCTAAAGTGAGCGGGATTCAACGTCTCCATGTGAAGGGTAAGAAGATCACAAGAACAGCATAGATCTCCAGCCTTCCGAGAAGCATCAACAGGATCAATAAGACCTTTCCGGCGGCAGGAATATCGGCATAGTTCTCCATGGGTCCAACCCCACCGAAACCCGGTCCCACATTGGTCAAAGTCGCCAAAGTTGCACCGAAAGCTGTTACCAGATGATCATCCTCTTGTGCACCGCTCACCTTGCTCGCTTCTACCGGGTCGAGACTCCCTGATTCACTCGACCACCCAGGATCAGTAATGAAAGACATCAAAGCCACTGAAAGAAGAAACAACAACAGCCACAATGCTAGGAATCCCAGCACTCTCGAAACCACTTCGCGTTCAATATTATTCCCGTTCAGCTTGAGCGAGATAACGGCTTGTGGCCTGATCAATAATGCGATTTCACGAAGACTAAACTTCATCAGAGTCAAGAATCTAACCACCTTGACGCCACCGGTTGTCGATCCAGCACATCCACCAATCATCATCAAAACCGCAAGAAGCACACGACAGATATTTGGCCAATGGTCAAAGTCGGCGGTCACAAACCCACAACCTGAAAACAAAGTCGCCACTTGAAAACTAGCCACCCGGAAGCACTCACCCAATCCTGAATATATTTCAGGATGCTGACTTTTAGCCGGATAAGCAGTCACGAAAGTGAGAACCGCCGTAATGAAAAGCATAGAAGTGAGTGCCACACCGATAAAAAACCGGCACTCTCCATCAAAGAACGATTTGGTTTGAAATTGAAACAAGAATCGATAGTGCAAAACGAAATTAATCGAAGCCAGTAACATAAATACCGTGACCACGGCATCCACATAGGCACTGTCGAAAGCCGCTATGCTCGCATTTTTTGTCGAAAATCCACCCGTAGAGAGAGTGCTCAATGAGTGGGTGATGGCGTCAAACCAACCGATTGCCGGCATCAACATCAGTATCTCTAGCACAGTAAAAAGTAGATACAGACCCCAAAGATAAAGTGCAGTCTGCGTCACCCTGGGGGTTAACTTTTCTTTGGTCGGACCCGGAATTTCAGCCCGATACATGTGGACTCCGCCGGATCCCAACAGTGGCATCACTGCAAGAGTCAGCAAGACGAAACCCATTCCCCCTAGCCACTGAGTCAGGCTACGCCAAAACAACAGTCCGGGAGATAACACCTCAACATCTTTCAAAATGGTCGCACCGGTCGTGGTAAAGCCACTCATCGTCTCAAAATAGGCATCCAGCAAATTAGGGATCCCTGAGGGCGATAACCAAAAAGGCAAGGCTCCGAAGAAACTCACCATCACCCAGCTCAACCCAACGACAGTGAAAGCTTCTCTAACACGAATATCTTTGAGATTGTTGAGATTCAAAATCCAAAATACCGCTCCCACCGTAAAGGTGATCGCTATGGATGATAAAAATGCAGGATAATCTTCTGTAGATCCCATGAACCAAGAAACACCCAGAGGGATCAACATGATTCCCGATAAGACTAAGAGCAATAATCCCAGAATGGCAAAGAGTGATCTTACTCTCAACGTAAGAATCCTCTTCTACGGGTGAAGACTTTTTCAATCTCACTGACTGCTGCCGGAAGTGCAAAAATAATCACATGGTCATCGGCAAGGATTTTAGTATCGCCAACGGCTGTAAAAATTTCGACACCTCCATTTTCATCTGTCCTTCTGATAGCACCAATAATGCTGTCTTGAGGAAGGTTGAGATCTGATATCTTCTTGCCACATACCGCTTGGCTTTCTGTGACTTCGTATTCTCTGGCCTCTGCGCCCAAGGCTCCCACCTGAGACACTGCCACGACTCCACCCCTTCTTATCACCCTCAATATATCACTGACTGTGACTCTTCTTGGGTTCACCACTTCGCCAAAATTCGTTTGCTGAAAAACAGGGAGGAACTGGTCATTTTCACTTCTGACAAGTACTCGCCGTACACCTTGTTTCTTGATCAGCATTGCATTCGTTAGGTTTTCAGCGTCGTCACTTTCTAAGGAAAGGAAGTAGTCGGCATCTGCGATCTCATTTTCAGAGACAAAACTGGTATCTGTAACGCTACCATGCAGCACCAATGCTTTATTTAGCTCTTCAGCCGCTTTCTCTGCACGTGCGCGATCTTTTTCAACAACTATGAGAGAACGAACCTTTTGTGGATTTTGCTCAACTCTTCGTGCCACTTCTAGCCCAAGGCGAGTGGCACCAGCGATCACAACTTTTTCCACTCTCTCGGATTCCGGGTGCACAAACTTTCGGAAATTTTTCAACTCTTCCTCAGGCATGAGGACGTAAATATGATCTTCCGCACGAAGGTCATCGTCGCCCCTAGCGATGCTCTGCTCTCCATCTCTGAAAATTGCGACGATAAGACCTGGAAGCTTATCGAAACGTTTTTTCAAATCTTTGAGGATGACACCATCGAGGGGGGAACCCTTCGAAATTTCATAACCCCATAAATCAAGTTTCCCATCCGCAAATGATGAGACATCGAATGACCCTGGATTATGAATGAGCCGCTGAATTTTTTCGGCAGTAACAGTTACTGGATTCACGGTCGCCTGTGCTCCGTAGAGCTCCATCAATTCTTTATCCGCCGATAGTTCTGCATTGCGCAATCTGACAACAATCTTTTTCGCGCCCAAATGTTTCGCCAGAAGGCTTACCGTAATATTGGTTTCGTCGCGATCCGTCACAGCGATGACAAGATCAGCCGCTCCTATTTTCGCTTTGCGAAGAACACGTGGGCTGGCGGCATTTCCAAGAATCGCCTGAACATTCAAACGTTCATCGATGCGCTGAATCAATTCACTGTTGGAATCGATAATTGTGATCTTGTGGTGATCATCTGACAGCTTTTCTGCCAAATGAAATCCCACCACTCCAGCCCCAACAACAACGATGCGCATCCGTATCCCCCAGGTCATGCTTCAGAAGGAGGTCACCCGTGACCCACCTCCTAGGGATGATGATAAAGAAATCCATGAAAAACTCCACGTTTCCTGACAGGTCTAGATCTCGTAGACGAGGGGTTTATTCTGTAGGCAGGTTCAGATTCCTGCATATTGCCCGATCTTGGGTAGCACGAGAGCTGCTTGTGGTAATTTGCCTTGTCGACACGATTTTTTTTCAAGGAGAGATCAAAGATGAATCTTGCTCATGATTCCTGTCAAAAGCGCATTACTCCATCAGGACAAAGACCACGTCTCATTGGTGTTCTATTGCTATGGATCATTCCAATTCTTTGCATCAATGCCGTGCTGAAAAACTCAGCGCTTCATGCCCAGGCACTTCCTCTTGAAAATGGATTTGCAGCCAAGGTCAATGGAGAAGTGATCACTCTTGGCGAAGTGTTACAAATGATTGAACGTAGAATCGAACCCAGCCTGGGAAGATTTCCGGAGTCCGTTCTTGAGATAGAACGACTCAAACTTAAACCCATAATATTAAAAGAGATGATAGAACGGAAACTGCTTGTTCAACAAGCGATCAGAGAAGGCCTTATTCTTCCTGAAGATGCCGTTGAGAATTATCTCCAACGAACTGTCGAAAGACTCAGTCGAGTAGAAGGCACACGATTTTCTATTGATGACTATTTGTTTTTGTGGAAACAACAATTCGGAGAAAGCGAAACTGAACTTCGAGCCCGTGTTAACGAAGATTTGCTCATCAGTGAACTCAAGGATAAGAAACTAAAGATTTCCCAGAGTATCTCTCCAAAGGCCATACGAAACTATTACAAGTTACACGTCGATGAGTTTGCACAAGAAGGTCGAGTCAAATTTCGACAACTTCTTATTCCATTAGACGACACGGATTACTCCAAAATCATCGCGGAAATAGATACTGCGCTTTCTGAAGGCAAAGATTTCAGCTCCATCATCTCTTCATTTTCAAGCGGGCCAAGATCTTCAGCCGGTGGCTTATACTCCATGAGTGATTCAGAGCTCGATGACCGATTCCCACCTGTTCCTGACATTGTCAAAGGTCTAGAAGAGCAGGACATTTCTGATTGGTTTCCCTGTCGGGGGTACTCACATAAAATTTTGCTCGTCGAGCGTATCTCTGGTGGCGCACTAGATTTCTCAGATGCCCAAGGGCAAATCCGTAGAATCTTGCTAAATCAAATACAAGAAGAGAACCGGATCAAGTTTCAGAGAACGCTTTGGAAAGATGCTCAAATCGAAATCTATCTTCATGGTGTAGAACTACCAAAATTCTGAGATCTATTTCCATTTGTACCCATAAAAAAACCCCCACGACCGGCGAGGTCGTGGGGGGTTTTTTTTGCCGAGATTATTGTCCCTCGGAACCTTTTGAAGCACCGTTATCTGGATCAAGCACTTTTTCTTTCTTCGATTTTTCCATGTCGACCAGCTTTTGAACTTTCTCAGGAATAGCCGTCATGGCTGAAGTGTCTTCCACATCGTGTTCAATTTTCCCAAGGTGGATTTCCATCATCTGAAGAGCTTGCTTGACTCTGATGTGCTCAGGAAATTGTATTCCGTCTATCTCTTTCCACGATTCCAGTGTGATCTCCATCGGGATTTTTCCCATTTGAGAATCGGCAGTCATCGTCATTTTACAAACAAGACCATTCTCAGAAACCCAATACTTTTCAGTCTTGCCATCTGTGGTCACAAGATCAAAAATTTCACATTGCTGATCTTTAATTTTCTCTTCGCCTATGACCTTTGCACTTAAATAATCATTCGTTAACCAAAGAGCGGTATGCAGGCGAGCGCCTCTCCTCAACTGTACTTTTTCCGCACCAGCAACGAGACGTGGACCATTGATAGGATCCAGAGCCCAGGTGACATCACCTGAGATACCTTGGATAAAATCGCCAAATCCTTCCAGTGACATAGATTCACGGTAACTTCCGTTTTTATCTAAAAAAGTCACCAACTCCGCTTCCATTCCCTGAGCGATAATCTTTACGGTGGAAGTCGTGACTCTATTCGAGAACTTTTCGAGAGCTTCTTTGCCTCCCAATGCTTTTATAATCCGACCTTGTAATGCAGCGAGTACTTCTTTTCCTTCGGCATTCTCTGCGGCTTCTTTAGCAGGCTTATCAGCAGTTCCATCTTGAGCCGTCAGCGGGGTTGCCCAACACATTGAGAACAGCAACGCTGCCAACAGTGGAAAAACAATGAAAGGTTTATTCATTTTTGATTCCTCTTTCAGGAATTATTTCTGCTAAATACAGAAGGTCGGGAAAGGCCTCGAGCTTCTTTCCGTGAGTTTTATGATCTGCGAGATTTACGCAAGACGTTCAGCATCACCTCTGAGGGCTATCAGGTCCACCCGGTTTACCCACAAGCCAATTTCGAGCCCTATGGAGTACTGGGTCTCCATATTTACGGATCAGGGCCGAATCTACCGGGATTCTCTCATCTGGCTGAACGCCGACCCCCTCCATTCGATGACCCGATGCCGATATGTAATCGGAAATCGCGTATTGCAACATATCACCAGAAGGAAGCTCAATAATGAGGGAGGGTAAGGCCGCCCCCGCAGTCGTTCGACCAAACAGGCGAACTCTTCCAGCATCTCTCAATCCTTGGGCCATAATTTCTGAAGTCGATCCACTGCCTTCGTCGATGAGCATCGCCACGGGCTTTACCCACCCCCCCATTCTTGGATTCACAGTAAAATTGAGCTCCGAATCACGCATGATCATCTTTCCCAATTGAAATCCCTGTTCAGGAATCAACCAACCAGATATCCCACAGGCCATAATTCCAATTCCGCCGGGATTGCCTCTAAGGTCGATGACCAGTCCTTTGGCTTCAGAGTGTTCGCTGAGAGATTCCTCAATCCAAGGCATCACCAAGCCTGGGCCCAGAAACATGTTCCAACGCAGATACAAAATGTTGTCTTCTAGAATTTTCTTTTCCATGCGGAGGGGAATCGGTGAAATATTTCCGACACCTACACGTGGAATATCTTTATCTGCGGCCTCCAAGATTATAGTTACTTTTCGTTCACCAGATTCTCCTAGCACTAATAACTCTCGCGTCGCTCCCGCCTTCCCGGAGCAAATCGATCTTAAACCCTGAACAACAAGATATCGGTTTCCGGTAATTTTCCATTCTTTAATGAGAGAGGCAAGCTCTCGATCTTTTGCTTGAAGAATTTCATCCCCAGGCTGAATACCTGCAATATCCGCGGGCCCATTCGGTTCAACCCTGACAACGATCACTTGATCATCATCGGACGTCCTGAGAATCATCCCTGCTTCTCCTGGCTGACGGCCTCTTCGAAATTCTTCACTAGCAGTTGCGGACATCAGACCAAAATGAGAGAGCCTCAGAGCCGAAAGCAGTTGTCTCATAGCAGCCCGGGCCTCATCTATCCCCTCAGCGGCCACCACCTTTTCGCGACACTCTTCCTTCAATCCATCCCAACGGCTCTCAAGAAGTTCAGGATCCCAAAATGAATCTTCGATCTTCTTTGTCATTATGTCGAAGGACTCAATATATTTCTGCCGAACTTCTTTTGTCATGGGAGGAGTACGTCCTGGAAGACCCATACATCCGGAAACACATATCAATAAAGCCGAGAGTAAACAAAGAAGCCGATACGGCCGTACCTGTGATTCTTCAGGAAAGAACATCGATATTCCATTTCACTATTCGAGTTGAAGTCTGTTTCTGTAGACTATCAAAGAGAGGGATTTCTTTACGGAAGAGCGAGGCGCTCGTGACTTCAAGCCTCAAGATCCTCTCCTTCTTCTGTTGGATTGGAATCTGCTTCTGTTGGATTGGAATCTGCTTCTGTTGGATTGGAATCTGCTTCTGCTGGATTGGAATCTGCTTCTGCTGGATTGGAATCTGCTTCTGCTGGATTGGAATCTGCTTCTGCTGGATTGGAATCTGCTTCTGCTGGATTGGAATCTGCTTCTGCTGGATTGGAATCTGCCAGCGGATCTTTGCCACGTCGCTGCATCACTGCTTGTCGCAACAGGAATTCAATTTGAGCATTGACGCTTCGTAACTCGTCACTTGCCCAGTGACGTAGTTCTTTATGGATGCGTTCATCGAAACGCAACAGAAGAGATTTCCTAGCCATGATTAAAAACTCCAGTGATGTCGAGGTTCAGTGCGTGGTCTGGTAGGCCTGTTACAGGCCTTGATCATGTGTAGAGACTGCCTGTGTTCACGACTGGCTGTGCATCACTATCACTACAGAGGATGACCAGTAGATTGCTGACCATAGCGGCCTTGCGCTCTTCGTCCAGATTCACCACATTTTTCGATTCGAGACCATCGATCGCCATTTCAACCATGCTCACCGCTCCGTCAACAATCTTTTCTCGTGCTGCGATGATAGCATCGGCTTGTTGACGGCGCAGCATGGCGCTGGCGATTTCCGGTGCATATGCCAGGTGGTTGAGTCGTGCTTCTTCGACTTCAACTCCGGCCTTTTCCAGACGTTTCGAGAGTTCGATCCGCAGCGCCTCGCTGACCTGTTCGGTCGAGCTTCTCAGGGTGTATTCGCTTTGTAGTTCATCCGAGTTTTCACCGTGATCATAGGCGTAATCATTGGCCAGGTGGCGTAACGCCGATTCGCTCTGAACCCGTACGAAGTGAGCATAGTCGTCGACATCAAAAGCGGCCTTGGCAGTATTTTGCACTTTCCATACCACCACAGCAGAGATCTCGATGGGGTTACCACGCTTGTCGTTGACCTTGAGCTTCTCACCGTCAAAGTTTCGTGCACGTTTCGAGATCCGAGTTTTGGTGTAGAAGGGATTGCCCCAGAAGAAACCGTTGCGAGACTCGGTACCCTTGTACTTACCAAAGAGCAGGATCACCATCGCTTCATTGGGCTGCAGGGTGAAGTGCCCGGCGAGGAGCACGATGACGAGTGGAATCGCAATGACGACGCCATTCTTGGCTGGAAATGGCACCAGAACGATGGCAATGACGGCGCAGATGGTCAGCAGCAGATGGAAGAAGAGCCGTGTCCAACCATTGGCCATTTTGATGTTTTTTTCCTCGGTGATTTGCATGGCTGACCTTTCCGTAGTGTGACGATGAACTTCTAATATCGTTATGATATCACAACGATATACGACTGTCGAAGTATCACCGTCGCCAGGGGACACCGATCAGACTTAAAGCCATATTAATGAAGTACTTAGAGCATATCTGCAAGGTTGTTTTTGGGCCCCTAAAGAGGGGACGATGGGGGGCGTCCAGGGGACCAACGGTACAAATATCGGCTCCATCTGGGAATGGGTTTGTGGCGACGACTGAAAATACCCGGTCGGCTGGAGCTGTTCACGATGATCGAAAGTTGTCGGTCTTGCCCGGCATCTACATCGTAAATTCAAGATCGTGTAATCGACATCGTGTAATCGACATCGTGTATTCGACGCCTTGAGGCGGCCGCCAGCGGGCCCGTTGAAGATACGAACAATCCCCGCTTCACAAATCACTGTGCACGAGATCTCTGCGCTAAATCTGTACGCTAGACCTGCACGCTAGACCTGCACGCTAAATCTGTGCGCTGGAATAGGACCCAGTGAGCCCCTAGAGTGCCATCGCACTCCAGCTGCGAGGGCCCGATGATATGAGGCTGGCCCTCGAGGCCGAAAAAGGACAAGCCACATGACGATCTCGAATAAAAGTCGTAGAAGATTTCTGACGAGTGGTGCGACTCCGGGATTGCCCTGGAGTCACAGAGCTTCGTTTCCGTGCCCACCTATGGAAACCGTGAAAGATGTATCGATATGAAAAATATCAAGATTGAAATCTGCATCGATCAGGCTGAGCACGCGCATCTACTCAAGCCTTCAAATTGCCATCGCATAGAACTCTGTAGCAAACTTGAAGAAGATGGTCTGACTCCTGACCTGAACTCGATGGGTCTTCTTCAAGATATGGGATTCGAAGTCACGGCGATGGCTCGCCCAAGGAGTGGAGATTTCAATTATTCCCCTACAGACATCGATCGACTCAAGTCGGACATCGCTGACTGCGTCTCAGCAGGAGCGGATGGGCTTGTATTGGGAATCCTCGACTCCAATAACAGAGTCCCTCGAGAGACTTTGAGAGAGCTGGTCATTTGTTCTAAAGGTCTCCCTGTCACTTTTCACCGAGCATTTGACCATTCCGCCAATATGATCTCAGATCTGGAAACCATCATCGAAACGGGCTGTCAGCGGATCCTCACTTCAGGAGGTTCGTCTTTCGCCGACCAAGGACGTCAAAAACTGTCCGAATTGGTCCAGCTGGCGGGGGATCGTATTGAGATTATCGCTGGAGGCGGCGTCCGACCTGGTCACGCTGCAAGCCTGGTGACAGAAACAGGAGTCTCATGGATTCACCTCTCTGCCAGAAAAAATGAAGATCGACCCGATATTGACCTCCTAGAAGACCTCGAACGGGAACTCTACGGATCGGATCGCTAACTTACATCTCGCAAGCGTGGTATTCTGAGTCCTTCTCGGAAAGGGAACATCTTTGCAAAAGGTCGAGCCCGACAACTTCAAATTCAGACTGGGTGGCTTTACCCGTACTTCCTGGCAGGTCAGCTGGGAGGGTGGAAAGCTCATCTGGCGTAAATTTGCTGCCGAATGGCAGGAATTGACGAGCGAAGAAATTCATCCCTCCGACGATGAATGGACCGCTTTCTGGAGCGCACTCGATGAGAGTCAAATTTGGAGCTGGAACGAAGCCTACTACCTAGAAGCAGAACGAGCCTGTGATCAGATTCCCGCAAGTGCCTCCGAGGATGAACTCGCAGATGCATCTGACGATATTATCTCATGGGCTGTCGAGGTTTTGCTCAAGGATGGGCGATACATCGATTCTTCAGGATCGAATGCGGTTCCCGGAAAAACCGGCCGGGCCAAATCCCCTCGAAATCGCCGCCGCCGCGGAGGAAGATCAGGCCGCCCTCAACGATCACCAGAAGCAACAGAGGTCGCGCCTACCGCTGTGATGGTCAGGGATTCCAATGCAGGAATTCCCGAAGACACTTTCGATATTGTCCTCAACGCCATCAAAACATTAATCAAAGGCAAAGAACTCGGAGATGAGGAACAGATCCCCGAGGCGGTCGAAACCGTTTTCAGAGGTCGAACCGAAAAGAAACGAGCCCGGAAAAGCCCTCTCGAACTCTTCGAAGCTGAGGAAACAGAGACCTCAAAGCCGAAGCGGCGCCGACGCAGCATCAAGCGTCAAGATGGATCCAAAGACAACCGCTCAGAAGAACAAAAGACCACCCGCAAGAAGTCTCGCCGTCGGAAAAAACCCACTGGAGAAGCAGTTCAACGCAAAGATGCCAGTCAAGGTGAGAATGCAGCCACCAATCCAACCCGCAAGCGTCGCCGACGCAGACGTAAACCTGCAAACCCGGAAAATCGTGATTCCCAGGCAACCTCAACCTCTGCCGGTAACAAGCCTGCGGCTCGCAGACCCAAACAACGGCCAGCAGGGTCGAGCACACAAAAAGCCAATCCCGATTCCGCCCACTCTTCAGCAGCCCCACAGGGCGATGGAGCACCAGGCGCGGTCAAGAAAAAGCGACGCAGAAGACGTCGCAGAAAACCTGCGGGTGACGGAAGCTCAGCCCCGAAACCCTCTGGTAGCGACAGTTAGCCGCCGCTGAATCTAGCGCGTCTGTCAATTCTTCCGCATCCGCATCCGCATCCACATCCGCATCCGCATCCGCATCCACATCCGCATCCACATCGTGTGTGTGATTTCATTCATCTCGATGATAAATATGATTTTGTCGAGAGTCGTGCATAAGACAGCGCGATTCCTCGAACAGTTCAAACGCTACGAACTCTCCGAATATCTCGCCCATAACATTTGCGCTGAACCTTAGCCTAGAGGCGGCCAAATTTCGCGGCCACTTGAAGTACTCTCAGTTCTTTACGAGGATCATTGGTCTCTATCGTCAATTTTCCTCGCAAAATCGGCTCTTTTCGATATTCCGTCAGAGTCAACTCAACCTTGTAGGTCTTGCCTGGCACAACCTCGACAACATCCACATCGAGAACTCCCTCAGGGAACCCATCTAGCGTCGCGTCCAATACTTTGAAATCGAGAGCCTCATCGATGCTCTGCAATTGCACCACCTTGGTAATGACGCCGGGTGTATCTTCTTTCAAGAGTTTATCTGTATCTCGATTTCCAAACTGGATGACACTTTCTGGTCGCACAAGAACTGCATCCAGATGGAAGATTTCAACATATCTTCCGACAACAACACTTCGCCCATCTTTCACTTCAATCATTAAATCGAGCGGATCCTTGATGGTTCTAGCATTCGCTGAAGGCGGGACCGTAATTTCAACGAGATACTCGCCATCTTTTGTCACTTCTTGAAAGTCAGTGATTTCAAATTCGCCATTTCGAGATCGCGCGCCAAGGACATTGAATCCCAGATTAGTAGTCGCCAACAATCGAACATTTGCCTTCTTCGTTTCACTGAACAAACCACTGATCCGAATCGGATTTGGATTTGTCTTAAAGAGGCTCGTTATCTTTGTCTTGAAGATAAATCTTATCTTTGATTGTTCAGGATCATTATTTTCTAGAGTGATTCCTTTTCGAGTATCACCCGGCGCAATCTTCTTGCTATCGATCTCAAACTTCACTGTACCTATGGCACCCGGTTTCAGAGTTCTTGGAAAATCTATCATTTTGGTGCACCCGCAACTTGGAATAGCCCGCCAAATATTGAGAACAGCATCACCTTCATTTTTTATTCTAAATTCTTTTTCAATAACCTCGCCCTGGAGGAGTTCGCCGTAATCCACTTCAGTTTCAAGCAATACGATACGAGGACCATCTGGGAGCGTTGGCTCCGCTGTAGTCATCTCTGCAAGACTCACATCAGAGGAAAAGGCCTGTGAAAGAACCAAGAGAAACCCAAGTATTCCCAATATGGAGGTAAACACAGGAGCGGATTGTTGGTATTGAGTCATCAACGGGATTCCTTTCGGCGGTTCTCTAGTATTAAACTGGGTTACGGGCTTGAACGTCTACAGGAAATCATGAGAGGACACCATCGTGAAGATGACTCGCTTAAAAATCGCTCTGCGAAAGTGGTCCAGTGTCGTAATCGTGTCATATCTCTTAGTACCCAGCTTGCTGGGAGCCTCGGAACGTTTTCCTCTAGGTATTCTAGGTGCACATGGGGAAGTAGAACCGGGAAGCTCTCTAATTACGATCGTGTCGATCCAGAAAGGGTCCCCAGCAGATCAAGCCGCTCTGCAGCTGAATGATCGTATTTCCGGTATTGCCGGGACTCCCTTTAATCCTCATACAAAAAAGGTAGATGATGGCGGATCTGGTCCCCAAAAAAGTTTGGGCGAATTTCTCGATCTCACCGCTTCAAAGACCTCGTCTGACGATCGGAAATTTCAGCTCGATATTTTCAGGGGCGAAGAAGAAAAAAACCTAGCCCTTCAAATCACCTGTCAATTACCCATGAGACCACGAGTTCTCGAATCTGAGGGAAAAAAACAACTACAAACGCAAGCAGCGAATCAATTGGGGAAAACCATCTCTCCCAAAGGGTACTGGGATTCACCTGTCGGACTTACGGGGGACAGAGTTCTTACCGCTTGGGCAACTGTCGCCCTGATCGCCTCAGGGCGTCAGCAAGATCTTGCAGTCGCAGAGATCGCCCACCGATGGCTCACGGGTCCTCAGCAACAATCGTGGATCCCTGACAATCCTCTCGAAAAAGGGCCCGACAATCTTGGTAACTGGGCCATTACATCTACCGTCATTGCGCTTGTTGAGTATTGCGGGGGAAATCCTGACAAGGATCTCCAAACAGTTCTTGAAAGAAACTGCAATGCTTTGAAATCTCGTATGGACCCCACGGGGTTGTTTGGCCATGACGTGGTGCCGGGTTACAACAAAAAAGGGTTCAACGTCATCAATACTCTTTCGCATTTAGCATGGGCCATGGGAGAGAAAGCAAAGATTCCTATCGACAATAAAATCTGGGATTTAAGCATCGAGCAAATCCGCAGATCGATAGACCCCAATGGTGGTGTGCGTTACTGGACTTTGAAAAACACAGGCACTGGCGATGCGTCTCTGAGGACATCTTCCATGGCCCTCGCGTTGGGACTCAGGAAATCCGACGAAAAAATGCTCGATCGTTTGTCTTCTTATTTGGACCAATACAATTCCAGGACCCGCGAAGCGCATGCCGTTGGATCTCTTGGGATGATTCTTGCCCCCGCCGCACTATGGAGACACGACAAAGAAGCCTACCAACGATTCGTTTCCGAATGGCGTTGGTACCTGGCATTGATGCAAGATCATAAAGGAGAAATCCACTATATCGGAGGCAAGGGAAACAACGGTGGAGACAGCTATCTCGGGAAAAACCGCATCGCCTGCATCATCGCTCTCATGATTCTATCCCCTCCAGATGAAAAACTAATTCTCTTTAAGAAGTAAGCTCACGATCTATTTGCGGCCATTAGTTGGCTCCTCTCCGAGACCAAGACTTCCCGGTCGAGGAGTAAGGGCGATCACGCTATAATCAGCATATGAATAGAATCTATTGCCTTATCGCGATACTGCTCACCATGACCACCGTCACTGCGGATTTAGTCTCCGCCCAAACGCCCATTTATATTGAAGCGGGATCGGTCATCTGGGATCCAGCAACGAACGAAGGCACATTCCCGGTCTACATGACAAGCACTGTCGCCATCGCAGGATTTCAATTTGATGTCGTCTTTGATTCACCGACAGGGATCCTCTCAGCAGCCAGCGGCGGACTTGCAGAAACCTATGGCTATGACATCGGTTCAGGAAGCGTGACGGTTCTCGGATTTTCACTCACGTTGACAGAGATACCGCCGACACCCACTCTTGAAGTACTCGTGAACATCACTATCACCACTACGACAGGGATTCCTGATTTCGGTAATATTTGTTTAGAAAACCCCGTCTTCTCAGATGTCACTGCAAATTCCGTCGGTGTGACGATCGGCCCCTGTAGCAGCCTTGTTCCAACATTTCGACGCGGAGATTGCAACTTAGATACGACTTTTAATCTTGCAGATGTGATTTACCTGCTCGCTCAATTATTTTCTGGGGGAGCTTTGGGAAGTTGTCAGGATTCCTGTGACTCTAACGATGATGGAAACACAAATATTGCCGACGCTGTGTATTCGCTAGCAGCTCTTTTCACCTCGGGCCCGCCACCCTTGAATCCAGGGCCGACAAATTGCGGCATTGATCCCACTCCAGATGGGCTTCAATGTGACTCTGGTACAAGCTGCCTCTAAATCCAATTTACTCTGAACGAGGATGGGCCTCATAGGCCTCTTGCATTCCAGGCGCCCACCGAAATTGCGGGAGTCTAGACCGATTTAATCGTCGTAAATGATCTTCATCATTTCTATGAATCGGATGGACATATCGCCATTCAGCATCTCCGAAGATTTCTTCACAGAGATCTGCAACAGCGGGGTCGTACTCTCTCAACTCTTCGCGAGTATTCACATGATTATGCTGAGGATCGAACTCTCGATTCGTATCAAACCAACTTTGAACCGCTTCAGCCCAATACTCCATTCGATTGGTCGAAGCATACACACCCTCCCAAAGGCCTTTCTTCATCGCATTTTGATATGCCTTGTTCAGCCTGACATCAAATGAGGGATCAACTTCATTTAAGCCCATCTCATGAATAGCATGCGCAAACTCATGAATGAGAATATTTTCAGTCGCGTATGGATCACCTTTCAAACCGAGAAGATTTTCTTCTCCACATGATACCGATGGCCGGTGGCGAGTGGCTCCAAGACCACGAGCCCGTCGATCCCAGTATTCAGGCGGTCTCAAATCTGAGTGCTCCGGAATATCAGTCGTCCACTCATCGTGAGCCATTACAGAAAATCGAGTTCCTTGCTCTGCCATCGAAGAAAGAACATCAGGCCTATGCCCCACCATTCGAATAATGAGTTCATGGGCCTCGATCAAAGCCTCCGGGATGACTCTGGAACTACCCACGACAGGTACACCTCCCGCATCCACATGCTGTTGATAAAAATCTGCAAGCTGAAACTCTTGGCGAACAATCAAAGGGATCGGACTCGAGACTTCAACTGTCTTTCGTGGCGCAATAAAGATGCACCCACAAAAAAGCAATAAAACTCCTCCGGAAATCGACATTTTCAGCATTGAGTTAATCTTCCTCAGCCGGGACATGATCTATCACTTCAGAATCGATCGAAGTCGGATCGACAAGTTCAGGGCTCATACTACGAGCCACTCCATCTAATGACTTAAGACTATCTAGCTGATCGCCCCCTGCTTTGGCAGTGAGGTTTTCGATAGTTCTAGCTTTCGGAATTACACGACCTTCAAAAGAACCCACTGCATCGTTATATGTCTTCACAGCTCTGTTTAAGTTGATCCCAACTTTACCCATGTGCTCGCAAAACTTTTTGAGTCGATCATGGAGCTGAGATGCTTCCTCCCCGATTTTCTGGGCATTTTCAGCCAATCTCTCCTGCTGCCAGTAAATAGCCACAGTCTTCAATAACGCGATCAAAGTCACAGGCGTTGTGATCAAAATCTTCTTCTTGATCGCTTCTTCTTGGAGATCTGGCTGTGCTGCAAACGCTGCCGCAGCAACGCTTTCAATCGGAATAAACATCACTGTGAAATCAACACGTCCGCCGACCTGCCCTGGGTAATCTCGTTTAGCAAGTTCAATCATAGTCGCGCGAACAGTCTTACCATGAGCCACGAACCAACGATCTCGTTCTTCTGGGTCATTACTCTCGATCGCCCTCTCGTAATCAGAGTAGGGAACCTTTGCATCGATAGGAATTTTTCCTTCACCCGGAACACGAACTACTAGGTCAGGGCGCTTATCACCGGAATCTTGATCTTGGCGGACGAAATCGCAATGCTCCGTCATCCCCGCCATTTCACAAATGTTCTCCAATGCCATCTCGCCCCACTTACCTCGTTTCTGACTCGACCCTTTAAGGGCAGCAGAAAGAGACCGGGCTTCTTCGCCAACTTTCAGAGTCTGATCTGATAACTGCTTCACATGCTCATTGAGAGAAGTGAATGCTTCAGTTCTGGATTTTTCTATTGTTTGATGCTGATCTTGGAATCGTTCCATCTGATCTTTAAATAGTAAAAATTGTTTCTCAATTGACTCATGTCTTTTTTCTAATTCCGAAACATGCTTCTCTTCAGATGCGCCGAGTCTTTGTTCTGCATGATCTAGGAATTGTTTTCGATTTTTCTCCAACTGCTCCGCAGAGAATGCCTGGAAGGTTTCTTTTAAGGATTGGCGATCTTCTTGAACTTGACGGAGTTGATCTTTGGAAGCATCTCTCTCCGCTTCTGTTCGAGCGAGAGATTCTCTGGCTTCTCGAGATTCAGAAATATGCTTTTCTGTCAAAGCCTCTTGCTGTTCCAAATTATTTCGGAGGTCACCGATGCTGCGGCGAGAGAAAACCACTCCCAAGGCAAAACCAATGATGCTTCCCACGATGACAATGAATGGCCAATATTGTTCCATTATTCCGCTTTCCCATATTCAATCTCAAACTCGCCGTCTTTTATCAGGATATAGGGAGATAGCGAGCGGAGCCACACTGCGAGAAGATGTCATTCCATTTATGGCTGAGAAGAACTGAATATAAGACAAATAAGCACTCCATAAGGAGTTCAAGAGCTTCGAGCCGCCTGGATAGCTCTTTTCGTCGCATCTTGGAAAGCCGCCATCAATGCGCCCGTAGATACTCCGATCATCAATGCGCCATTGACTGCTTCCAAAGGTCCTAGAAGTTTGTGCTTTGCAGACATCACTACATCCCCGTATCCCAGCGTGGCGAAATTTACAGAAGAGTGATAAAAAGCCATTTCGAAATCTTGGAACTCACCTAAGAAAACATAAAGTTCTGCCCATACCGCTATTTGAATAATGTTGCCGGCCAACAACAACATCATCACTGCTTGCATACTGGCGATTCCTGTCCAAATTGATGGCGACTTCAATCTTTGATTACGTCGACGATAAAAACGGAAAACCCAAATCAAAACAGTGAGCTGAAGAAACAGGCATACCATTATTGTGCCGAGTCCAAGAACCAAATTTGTTAGCATGGCGCAGACTCCATTCTCTTTTTATTGGCATTATTGTTTCCATAAAAGAAATCCAAAATGTATACGGCAAACCAAGCGTATAACGCCACAACGATAAACAAACTGATACGAGTGACAAAGGCTTGATACACATCGTTACCATTTTCACTATCCATGACCGCCGCTCCCAACAATATAATGAGATTCGACGTAACACTTTGCCAAAAAGACGCTGGAAAACGACTCTTTGATATTCCATAGATCTTGCTACCAAAGTAGGTGAAAAAAAGTAGTGCCCACAGAAAGAACATCCATAAATTAACGGCCAAGCCTAATAGCCACCAGAAGAGTACTGCAAAGCCCCCCCCCAGGATTGTCGCCCCTAGCATTTCTCGCCCTGCTGATTTGACGTCAACAAGGGTGCTCTGCTGTCCTAGTGCGATCGATTTCAATACCAATGGTAAATAAAGCCCCGGGTTTATCAAAACCATGAAGTAAGAGGGCATCACGATGAGTGTCCCTCTCAGTGCTTTCCAATTTGATAATAAATCTAATTCCTTCACATCTTTTTCACTCGAAGGAGAAACCGGGTCTTCAGGGAAAAATGGATAGACCAACCATTGGCATAAAATGACGACCGCAATACCTACAACAAAAGTTTCGATCACTAAGGTTGCCAACATCGAGCTGACGGATCCTGCAATCGACACCAATGCGATGCCTGTTGCCAAAAAGTGCCCGACAATATGTTTCCCTCGAACAACCGACAAATAGAAACTGGCATACATGCCCAGTGCGACGATTAATATCGCCGCAAAAGGATAAAATTCGAGCCAAGGGATGAGAACCATCCCACTCGTCAATGTCGCCGCAATCGCTACGAGTAAAACGACTGACTTACCAAGTCCAGGAGGAGCAACGGGATTGATCGTCAACAATATGGCAAACATTGGCACAAGATAAGGCAACTGAAGTTTAAAAGCATAAGCACTGGCCAACGATAAGGCCGTCACCATGCTCAACCTGAAAGTACGCCGAACCTTGATATCCATATCACTCATTATTTTCTGTGATTCCGAAATCAATACGCATAACTAACCCAACTCAGGAAACGAATATAAACCTCACCTATCATTTTCAAGAGAGGATGCCCTTGGGTATAAGCAATGACGTCAGCTTGTCCCCCTATTCGCAACTGGGGATATATATTTTTAATCTGGTCCGAGTCGAAACCGATCACGATCGGAAATCTTTGTGTTGCCCGTAACCAATCCCGGTTGTTTTGAATACTCGGCAGGCTTCCCGCTGGAGGTGGCTTGGTTGCGCTCACGCCCACTCCAATGCTTTGCACTGTTCCCGAAATAACCTGACCCGGAAGTGAGTCGAGCACTATCTCAACTGGACTACCCACTTTTAGATGTCCTAGATTGTTTTCTGTAAACTCAGCACTGATCCATACGTCATGCATGGCAATCAGTGTCATCACAGGTGCACCGGCTCCTGCAAACTGCCCGACATCTGCACGTAGATCAGTAATCATGCCTCTCGAAGAAGCACGTACAGTCGTGTTCTCAAGATCTAGCTTTGCTTTTTCTACGGCACTAAGGGCAGCTTTTACTTGAGCATTATCTGTCTCTTCTCCACCCCTCTGACCGATCGCTCTTTGAACTTCTGCCTTTGCACCTGTCACCATGGCTCTGGTTTGCTCAAGTGTGGCGCGAGCGATCTCAAGCCGACGAACAGAAATGCTCCCCGAATCTTGTTCATACAAACGCTCTTGGCGATTTGCGTCCTGCTCCGCTTTCAGTTCATTGGCTTCTGCTGCTCTAAGATTCGCACGCGCGGATTCGATTCCCGCACTCCCCGCACCGAGCTGGCTTTCTGCTTTTTGTAGATCTGATTCTGCTTTTCGAAGAGCAATTTCGTAATTTTCTTTGTCGATCTCAAACAAGGGTTGGTCAATTTCGACCTCCTCATTGTTTTCTACAAAGACCTGAGTCACGACTCCAGCAACCTTAGGAGATACACCCACCACAAATCCCTGAACTCTCGCTTGGCTTGTGTAGGGCGTGAATCGATCCGCCAGGAGATTCCAAAATAGACTCACTGCGATCAAGGCAAGTATCAGCTTCACGCCCTTGCTAAGAGTCGCCTTTGAGCCCGAAACGTTTGCGTCACCATCCGCAGATTTTTTCTCTTCAGCACCGGGCAATTCTTCTTTCGCTACCGGCTGAACAGACTCGCCCTCCTGATTCGTTGATTTTTCAACGCTTTCGGGATTATCTGTTTCTTTATCGCTCTTTTTTTTCTTGTCACTCATTTTGAGAATCCTTGTTACGAGTTGTCGGCTTGTCAATGAGAGGAGCCTCGAAAAGGTCTCCCCAATCATTACTCGCACTCATTTTGCGACGAACTTCTTCTGGAATCATCTCTTCAAGACTTTTGGGCTCCCAGCCTCCACCCAAACTTTGGTACAAACTGACAACGGTATTGAGATGGCTTCCGTGATTAAGTATTTGTCTCTCGACCTGAGTAAAGTAAGCCCTCTGTGCAGATAAGACTCTTTGGAAATCAGAATATCCTTCGCGATAACGGGTATTTGCAATCTCCAAAGCTCGCCTTGCTGCGTCGACAGATTCATCCAATATTAATTGCTGCTCTGCGGTCTTTAATAAATTGAATGTTGCGTTATCTACTTCTCTTGCCGCCTCCAGAACCGTCGACTGAAACGCTTCTATCGATTGCTGCAATCGTGCATTCTGAATTCTTATATTGTTTTCAATCGCTCCATGATCAAACAAGTTCCAACGCACAGCAGGACCCACTGAAAGAGCGCTCGCATTTGGGATTCCATTCAGACTAGTTCCGGACCAGCCCAAAGATCCCAAGATCGAGATGGACGGGTAATACTCTGCCTCGGCAATCCCAATCTGCGCAGATTGCGCTGCCACTTGCCAAGCGGCAACGCGTACGTCTGGCCTGAGGGTCAGTAACTCTGCTGGAAAATCGCTAATCGTTGCGGGATCAACAATAGGTAATTCAAATGGACTCTCCGCCAACTCTGGAATCGATTCTGGCGGCTTACCCAATAAGATGCAGATCGCATTTCTGGTATTTCGCAGAGATAGTTCAAGTTGTGGTATGACTGAAAGTGTCGCTAGATATTGAGTTCGTGCTTGCTGAAAGTCTAATTCCGACTCGTCACCCTCAGTAAATCTCTCCTGAGTGATCTCAAAACTACGCTGTTGGATGCTGGCGTTGAATCGAGTGATGACGATGCGGCGTTCAGTAACTTTGTAGGAGAAGTACAAACGGGCCATCTGTGCCGCTATTAACACCTGTAAATCTCTCTGTTGAGATACCGAGGCGAAGAAACTCGCATCTGCTGACTCAACTGCTCGCTGGAATCGTCCCCAAAAATCTAGCTCCCAGCCCAAAACACCCTGAAATTGAGTCGCAACCTGATTTGTATTTCCGCCGCCGCTTTGACTTGTAGTCACGACGTCACTTGCGCCGCTCACTTGTTGGAGTTGAGGCAACAGCGAACTTCCAACTAGACCTTGAACTGCTCTGCTTTCAAGAATCCGGAGACCCGCAATACGAAGTGATAAATTATCTTTTTGAGCAGCCTTTATGAGAGAGACCAGGACAGGGTCGTCAAACTGTCGCCACCAAGACTGAACAATCGCAGCGTCAAAATCAGAGGACTCCGATTGAGAAAATGATCCCGACTGCCATTCATTAAGCCAATCGATTTCAGGTTCTTCAAACTCCGGGCCGAGAGTCGTACACGAACTGAGAACGAATACCGAGATAAGGCATAGCGCACTCATGGACCGTTGAATGAGATTAACTTTGGTCATCTACTTATTCGCCCGACACTGCACTATCACCCTGGGCTTCAGGGTTTCCGTTTTCGACCCAATCCATAAATATCTGGTATCCCAGCGCCAAGATGACTGATCCTAAAAATAAGCCAATCAATCCGTAGGAGACCATCCCACCCAGTGCCCCTAGTAAAATGATGGGCATCGGAACCTCGACTCCTCTACCTAAAAGTAATGGCTTGAGAAATCCATCTGACATTCCCGCTATCACTAAAAATATTGTTTGAAGGACGCTTTCAATGGTCGAAGTATCTCCGGTCGTCCAAAGGTAGATGATGACTGGGAGCGTAATTAACAATGCAGGAAGCTGGGCTATGCCTACCAGTAAAACCAGCAATGCCAGTATTCCCGCAGCGGGAATACCAACCCAGACGAAGCCGACTCCTAGGACTAATGATTGAAGAAATGCAACTCCAACGACTCCCATGGCTACAGACCGTATCGTCAATGTTGATAATGTATGAAGGCTTGGCCCTTTATCTTCTGAAGTTAAACGGGTCAGAATTTTCATCACCGCTGCGCTTCCGGATTTCCCATAAGCCATCATGATTCCTGCGATAATCAAGGAACCTAAAAATTTAAGAAGAGAACTCGCAGTATGGGCAAGAGAACCCAGCACAGTTTTTGCTAATGATTCCAACTGCGGTTTGATACTCACCAAGAATGCTGGAAGGTCTTCACTCGCTTGCGCCCACAGGGAGGACAATGTCTTTCCTATCACAGGCCATTCAGCGACAGAAGCAGGTGGAGGATCTATCGTCATTGTTCCTGAGAACACCACTTCGAATTTATCATGCAAAAACTCTGAAAATGAAGTCCCCAACAGAATCGTCGGGAGACCAATCAGAACTAATCCAGAGAGCACGATCAATGTTGCGGCTCCTCCTTGGCGTCCTTTTAATTTCGCTGCCAAGATTTGCTGCAGCGGATAAAGAACCACTGCGAGGATGAGTCCCCATAACATCAAGCCCATAAATGGCGAAAAGATTCGCAGACAAATCATCACCAATAACACGACAAGACCTACATGAATAAATGCATCATTTAGGTCACTGAACAACTTTTTACGGATCGAATTGTATTCTGATTGCATGGCAAAGCCTCCCCCTGATTTTTTACTATAATCGATGACTTTTGATTAGGTATCCAGAATTGGGAGGGTGGCAGAAATACTGAAAGATTTATCGCTCGATTACTCCAGTGAAGATACGTGCTCAGGACGTGATAATATCGAGGAATCCTTGTCCCCACTTTTCCAATTTTTTTTGCCCCACTCCACCAATCATTGCCATCTGACTCATTGTCTGTGGCTTCAGCTGTGACATTTCCACAAGAGTAGAATCATGGAAAACCGTATAGGGTGGTACCTCAAGTTCTTTTGAAATCTGTAACCGATGTTTCCGTAGTCTGTCAAAGAGACTCGCCTCCATAGCATCGAGGCCTAGCTCTTTTTTCTTCTTCCTTTTGCGGCTGGACTTTTTCGCCAATGGATCCTTACGGAATGTAAAGACTTCTTCCCCCCGCAGTACCGATCGGCAACGTGCATCCAGAGAGATACCGTTATGGCCTTCGAGATCGATCCTAACCAATCCTCTGGAAGCCAACTGGCGAAAAACTGAATGCCAACCTGCCTCATCCAACTCAGTACCTATGCCATATACGCTAAGATGGTCATGCCCAAATCGCGTCACTTTTTCAGTAGCATTGCCCAGTAACACATCGATGACATGCGCTTTACCAAATCTCTGCCCTGTTTTGGAAATCGCAGAGAGAAGTTTTTGAGCCAGAATTGTTCCATCGACCAGTTCAATTTTTCCAGAGCAGTTATCACAAACCTGATCAGTTTCGGAGCAAGGTTCACCCTCTTCTCCAAAGAAACGTAACAAGTTGAGTCGCCGACACTCTGACGTTTCGCAGTATGCCAACATCGCATCTATTTGATGCCGACGAATACGCTTTTGTGCGGGGTCGATTTCAGCTTCCGCCAGCCTGCGCTGCGCCATCATCACATCTTGCCACCCATAACAAAGCCAACACTCGGCAGGAAGACCATCTCTTCCTGCGCGCCCTGACTCCTGGCTGTAGTGCTGTGGACTCTCCGGCATATCCAGATGTGCAACAAACCTCACATTGGGTTTGTCGATGCCCATTCCGAAAGCAACTGTGGCGACAACGACAATCCCCTCTTCCCTTTGAAAGAGCTGCTGATTCATCGTTCGCTCTGAGCTGGCCATTCCTGCGTGGTAAGGCACAGCTCTGATGCCTTCTTTGCGTAACCATGTCGAGGTGTCCTCTACTTTTTTCCTAGAGCCGCAATACACGATGCCCGCTTCTCCGGCATGTCGATCCCGAATAAATTTTAACAGTTGTTTTCTGGGTTGATCTTTGGGCTCTACGAGATACCTGAGATTGCTTCGATTCATCGAGGTCGAATACAAATCTTCCGTGCTCATATCGAGAACTTTGAGAATATCTTTCAGTGTTTGTGGGTCAGCGGTAGCTGTCAGTCCTATGACCGGAATCATCGGATAATGACGTCGCAGTGCCCCCAGTTGCTGATATTCAGCTCGGAAATCATGCCCCCACTGACTGATACAATGAGCTTCGTCTATAGCAAATAATCCGGGCTTAAAACTAGCAAGTTGATCAAGAAACCCATCGAGGAGAAGTCTCTCTGGGGCGAGATACAGTATTTTTATTTCCCCAGAATGTAATCGCGCCCAGACCCTTTTTCGATCCGCGGGATCCATCGATGAATTCAAAGCGGCCGCTGCGACACCCGCTTGCGTGAGCGCATCGACCTGATCTTGCATCAATGAAATTGTGGGAGTGACAACAATCGTAAGGCCCGGTCGAATTAATCCTGGAATCTGATAACAGAGGGATTTACCACCCCCGGTAGGCATCAAAACGAGGGCATTCTTGCCACTGACAACCCGTTCGATGACTTCTTGCTGAGGTTCCCGGAACGACTCGTAGCCAAAAACTTCCTGTAGAAAAATTTCAGAGTCTTTGCGGATAGCCTCTACAGGAACATCGCTGCCTGAAGAATCGCCGGTTGATATCTCGGACTGCACACCGTCCACAGCCTTCACCCCCACGATCCCCAACAGAATATCTTCAATAACGTAGAACCGGAATATCCGAGGATGGGGACTCCATCAAGGGAGAGCGTCTTCATTAGAGTCATTCATGATCACTGAAGATGCCCTCAGGATCCTCGAAAGGTGAGCGTGAGGGAAGTGCTGTTCTGATCCAGCCCCACTCATGTCGCTGACCCGTGAGGCATTCAACGACGGCCAGTCCATTGGGATGCCACTCCCAAATCGCATCCTGTTGCCAGCGTTTCGCCCATTCGATGACTTCTTCCAACGGAAGTCCTGTCAGGGCGACTCCAGATTCGGCCCACTCCCCATTCCCAGCCACACCTGTCCCCTCCCAAATACTCAGATTCTTCGTCGTCACTTCGGCGATCAACTCCCGATGTCGATCTTGATTTTCCGAGTCCGGGATTTGAGTCGAAGCAGGATTCCAAGACGTCAAAACGTGAACCGGGTGATCCAAAGGGAATCCTCCTTCAGTGTGACCCTGATCGGCTCCGTGAATCGCCCAGGCATGACCTTCGGGATCAACGATACGTAGCCAAGTTCGTCTCCATGCTTCGACAAGTTCTTTTTTTGGCAAGGACAACAGAAACCCTATCAATTTATAAGCATGAAGGATGTGCAGCTTCGCAGGTCACTGCATCGGACGTCGGATCGAGGCCGCAATCGAAGGGGTCAGGAATCGATCCTCCAGATTGGAACAAATAGACGAGAAGAAAAACTACGTCTGCGATATTAGTCGCTCCATCATCATTGACGTCGATAGCGTCTAGGCAATCGCCTCCGCTTCCTCCGCTAAAGAGGTAACTCAATCCGGCAACGGCATCTGAAATGTCTCGTGAACCATCTGCATTCATATCACCACGCCGGAATTGTGGGCCACTAGTACCCACTTGATATGACCGTTCAGTTGTTACGAAAACGTTTCCAGCTTTATCTACGGCCCGAATACGGTACGTCACTAATGCAGCGGTCGTCGGATCAGGAATCACTCCACGGTAGAGGTCGTGGCCACCCCATTTCATTTCAGTGATCTCAAATCCACTTCCTGTGGACCATTCCAGATTCACCGATTGAAAGAATGCCCCTGTATCAGAGGTCATGTCATCTCGAACAAGAGCACGTACTCTTCGAGGTCCCTGCCCTGTGTCCACATCACCTAACTCATCCCAAAGAGGTATCTTGGGCGGAATAGTGTCAGCAACACCGTTATTGAGATATAGCCGATTCCGAAATGCTCCACTCTCACCCTGCGCTGTAATGATGTCGAGGTCACCATCTCCATCTAAATCAGCAACTTCAATGTCTAAAGAACTATCACTGACAGAAGAGAGGGCTCCGTTAAAGAGAGATAATGTTCCGTTGCCATTATTTCTGAGCAACCTTTCAGGACCACCGATCCTGCAGATCACCACATCCAAATCTCCATCATTATCACTGTCGAAAAATTTGCTGTCATTGTCATCCACGTTTGGATTTGAAGAATTGGGCAATACGGTTGAGGTCACATTCGTAAAACTGCCCGCTCCATTATTTTGGAAGACCGCTTCGCGAGACCCGACTCCAGAATTCGCTCCAAAAACATCTAAATCTCCGTCGCCATCCAAGTCTCCAAGATCATAGGAGTACGTATTGGAATCACCCGGCAAATTTCCAGCAGTGATATCAACGAAGATTCCCCCATCGTTACGATATAGTTTTGAATTTCCCGCACGGTGACCTTCGAGCATGTCGAGGTCTAAGTCTCCATCTAGGTCTCCGAAAATACAGTCCATAGGTTCTGAGACCAGTTGGGCAGGCAATCGACTGGCGGTTTCATTGGTATAAAAACCGGCTCCATCATTGATCCACAATTGAGCTTGCCCAGAACCAAATCGTGAACTACCTCCTCGTGTAAACCAAAGATCTAAATCGCCATCATCGTCTACGTCTCCAAATGAACAATGAGCACTCGACATCGCAAACTGAGGAATCCTCGTCGCAGATTCATCCGTGAAGAACCCTGAACCGTTATTCACCAACAGTTTTTGAGTCGAGAGAAAGTCATTAGCAACCGCGAGGTCGAGATCTCCATCGCCATCGATATCTCCGAACTCCACGTCACGCCCATACCCCAAAAGATTTCCCAGTCTTGCCTGTGATTCATCAGAAAAGGTTGCAGATCCATCATTGATCAATAACCGGACTCTTTCCTGTAAGCTGGCAGACGAGAACCCTCTTCCATTTGCGAAGCAAAGATCCAAATCGCCATCTCCATCCACATCCGCGATCGCAACCTGGCTCGAATACTCATTAAAGATGGGTAATCGTCCGGTGCTGGATTCCACGAATTGTTGAGCATGAATCTTTGGCATGTTGGAGATCGAGGCCACAACCACGAGAATTAGAAATGGAAAGAGTTTCAATTGTCCTCCTGGGAAATATCGGACGTATCAGACGAAAATGAGGTCAAATATCCGGATCAACTTTGGGTACCAGATCCAGTGAACCCTCGATGATACCAGAAGAACCGTGAATTACAGTGTCTCGCTTGATCCGAAACATATGCCTTTTCTGGAAGGGTTGCCGTCGAGGCTCATGAGCAGTTACGATCACTTCTTCCGCTTCGTAGCAGGAAGACCCTAGGGTCTTCGATGTTTCAAGTTCAACATTGACAGATCACTTGCCCCCTGGAGGCCAACATGTCCGAAAAATCTACACCCTGGCAACAATCGATGCCTGAAGATCAGTTCACCCGTATGAGAGACATTTTAGCAGCCCCCAGCCCCGTTGGACTTGAGGCAGCCATGACAGAGGGAGTGCTCGCTCCCATGTGTGAATCTTTCATGCCTGAGAGTTGGAAGATTCATCGCTTTAAAGGCAATGCTGGAATCGTTCTCGATACCTATCCCGATGCTCCAGAAGGAACATTGACAGTGATGGCTATTGGTCACGCAGACAAAATCAGAATGCAAGTCCGAAGCATCGGAGACGATGGAAAGATTTGGATCAACAGCGATTCATTCTTACCCACAACTCTCATCGGTCATGAAGTGACCCTTTTCAGTGAAGACCCAAATAATCCAGGTAAATTTCGCAGCATCACGGGTGGCACTGTAGAAGCACTGGGAGCTATTCACTTCGCAGAACCGGCTCTTCGAGATGGATCTCGTGGTATCAAAGCAAACCAGATCTACCTCGAACTCCAACTCAGCGGCGACGAACGAAAAAAGCAAGTAGAGTCTCTCGGCATTCGCTCAGGTGATCCCATTCTTTTGGATCGTCCGATCCGCAAAGGGTTTGGTCCTGACAGCTTTGTTGGAGCTTATCTCGACAATGGCCTCGGTTGCTTTGTCGTCGAAGAAGCGGCGAGATTGATCGCTGAAGGTGATCGCCTTGAAAACATTCGCTACCTCGCAGCATTTGCTGCTTATGAAGAAATCGGACGCTTCGGAAGTAGAGTTTTCGCTGGCGAAATGAAACCCGACGTCATCATCGGCGTCGATGTGAATCACGATTACGATGCAGCACCGGGCATCGGTGATCGTCGCTACACCCCTCTGAAAATGGGCTCTGGTATGACCCTGTCAGTGGGAGCGATCGCCACTTCCAGCTTGAATGCCATGATCCAAAACGCCTGCAAAGAAAAAGACATTCCTTTCCAAGTGGACGTATGTGGTCGCGATACAGGAACAGATGCTATGGCGGGAGTACTCGCATCAGTCGATGCCGCCGCCACAAGCGTGGGGTTCCCCATTCGAAACATGCATACCATTTCTGAAAGTGCGCACACTGGAGATGTTCTCGCTGCGATCTACGCTCTGGAAGCCAGTCTCAGGCATATGGATTCCAATGGTGTTTGCGCAGATCAATTACGGAGTTCGCATCCTCGTTTGGATCACACCGATTCGGTCTCTCACGGACAATAGTCGACAAGAAAAGGATCGGATCCTCTTTTGACTACATTTTTGCTCTTGTTAGTCGTCCTCAGCACGCCTGCTCAACAAGACCCTTCTGATACTCTGCAGGTGAGGCCTGCAGATTTATTGGAAGAGCTCGCTCACCCTGACCGCTGGAGATGGGTGCCCAACGATAGACTTCCTGAGGGAGGGCTGGTCGATCGGCTCTTAGTGACATCCTTTGTTTCTCCCATTTTCTTCTTTGAAGGAGATGTAGGAGCAGGGGGAGGAGTCGGTATTACAGATATCGACTTTCTAGGAAAACGCCGAAGCCAGTTTGCAAATACTTGGATTACATATACTTCAGAAGGACAACAGAGATTTTCGTTCTCTTGGAGAAAATGGCTCGCCCATATCGATGATCCAGGCCGAGGAATACTGCAGGGTGATAGGGATCATGTCGGGATCTCATTAGAGAGTTCGCGAACATTGACCAGCCGTTTTTTCGGTCTCGGAGCATCGACCACTCTTGATGACGAATCCTCATACACACGTGCGACCGACTCTCTCGGCTTCAATCTACAAAAGTCACTCCCTCAAATTGGGGGTCCTTGGATATACTCCCTCGGAGTCACTTTACAAACGGACGATATCTCTTCAGGGGAAGTCAGCGAAGCTCTCAACACCATCGACGAATATCCGATTCTGACCTCTGAAGGGGACGACTTTGGTGCCGTATGGATACAAGGAAGCCTGCGCCATGATACGCGAGATGCCCAACACCTCCCTTACGAGGGACACACTATCGGCATCAGTCTGCTCGGTTGCCCCATCGTTTCTCAAGAAACCAATACAGATAGCCTTGAAGGTGGATTGATCACCACTCTTCACGGCTCCTGGGTACGTCCCGTCTCTCCACTGTTTCATTCGGGGGGGGATCAAAACCGTGAACATCCGCCGATCGATTCCATTGCTGGATATTTGAAATTATCGATGAGCTCTGGAGAACTACCTTTTTGGTCACTCCCAAGTCTAGGCGGCAGCAACTCTTTAAGAGGTAGCATTAGTGGCCGGTGGAGAGGGCAGCATGCGTGGTCAGCAGGTGCTGAATGGCGCCCATGGGTTATCCCTGAAGGCTTCGCCATCTATGAAGACATCCGACTCGAGCGAGGAGGCCTCGCTTTGTTCCTCGACCTCGGTTCAGTCTCTGAGTCTCTGGATCAACTCATCGAAGAACCTGTTCATTATAGTTATGGGATAGGTCTCCGATTTACCTTTGAGAGACAAGCACTGTTCAGAGCAGATTTGGGTCGATCAGATGATGGTGAAATGAACATGAGCATTCGCTACGGATTGCCGTTCTGATTAGATACTCGACGATATCAGGCGCATATATCGGTGAAGAAACCTCCATCAAAGCGTCGACCCAGCCTCCATTATGGCCGCAGCGTCATCTATGCCTGACAGATACCGTTGAAGATCAGGGCCTTCCTGCAAGTTTTGCTTCTTCGGTTTGGTATATCAATCTGTCGGAAACGTTTTGGCATGCCACTCCAATGGCGCCGCCTGACTTGAGAGTAATGCAGAATAATTTTCGTCGCTGATCATTCTCGCCCCAAATCGCTGCATATGTGGAGTCTGTTGCTGACAGTCGAGGGTTCCATAACCTAAATTCGTTAAATGCTCAACGAGCGCAACTATACATAACTTGCTCGCACCTGGCTCTAAGTGGAACATGCTCTCTCCCGCAAACACACCTCCGATAGACAAGCCGTAGACCCCCCCTACGAGTTTCCCACTGGGATCCCAGGCTTCTACTGAATGCGCAAATCCAAGTCCATGGAGTTGTCCAAACAAGTCTTCGATATCGCGACAAATCCAAGTCTCCCTGCGATCAGCGCACGATTCGACCACCGCCCGAAATGCGACATCTGTTGTGAATCTAAACTTATTTTTCTTACGTAATTTTTGAAGGGAGCGGGGTATGTGAAAGTCTTCGCAAATGATCACGGCTCTCTCGGCGGGCCTTATCCAAAAAATCTGACCATCGCGTTGATCAGCCATCGGGAAGCAACGCTCGGCATAAGCCCGCAGAACCCTCGCCGGACTGACCGGGATCCCCTCTTCGTCACGGATTCTTCTAATCGGCTTCAAGAAAGCACCTCTTTACTTCAACATCACCCGGCCAGAAATACCGAATCCATCATACCCTCGTTCAAGACCCATACCGCATCCAAGACTCAAATCTCATCTAAGGCTCAAATCTCATCTAAGGCTCAAATCACTGAGTGTCTCAGAGAATTCCGCCCGAGATCGCCTTATTGATCATCACTTTTTCCCGATTCCCCATCTAATTTCAAAACTACTCCTGCTTCATTAAAGTGATCCACCTGAAACAGAAACTCCAGATTTCCCCACCTCTATACTTGTCCACGTGAAGGAATAGTTTCCGAGGCTGCGAAGATCGTTTTTCAATTCAACGGCTTTCAGCTCAGGGCCCAACTTAAATATGAGTCCCGGCGGCGAAGACCAAATTAGAACTTCTTCCGCAAACGCACTCTGAGCAGCCTTCTCCTCAATATCGAGTTGCGACTTTGATGGCTTCCGTAGAGTCGTAGAGGGATCCCATATTATGAACACCGGCTCTCCCTGAAAATTCAGGTCTTCAGCGACTAAAGACTTCGGCTCCACGAAACCCATTCTCAACACCTTACCGACACGTGCCTCAGATCGTTTACGGGAAACCTCAAACAACGTGGAGCCTGCATACACAACTTCTCCAGGATTCATTGCGCTCTTGAACTCCGTTGCCTCGGGATTCCCTTCCTCTGAGCGCTCTCTGACCTCTCGCATCACATACATTCCATCAAATCGACCTTCCTGACTTATCCAGTTATTTTGAATGAAGAAATGATGAGGGTCATATTGATCTCCGATCACCAATCGGTGAACAATCTTGTTCATATTATTCTCGATCACTAAAAATACGATTCCGCCCGGCTCTAGATGAGGGCTTATGGAGCTATTTCTGATTTCTACTTCTGTCATTCCATCTTTGGGTTTTTGTCCACCGATACCGCTATGGCTTCCGAATAACCGCCATGGAATATAAAGAGACGGATCTTCAGAAACTTCAGGAATAGTAATGTCATAGAAATCACACTCAAATCCCGGCGGAATGGAGACCTTAAAGAGAGCAGGCGACAGATGAACTTCACCAAGCTTGGCGGTATTCACAGTCATTCCACCTTCGACCTGTTGATCTACCTCAGTGGCAATACTGATAACTATTTGCCTATTACTGCTATTGGTCATTCCGAAGCAACTGACCAGCAGTAATAGGGGCACACACAGAAAGCCAATATGATAAAATTTCATAGGTTCTCTCCTAATTTTGGAGGTGTGTCATCGGCAAATTAACTTTGAAGCGCTAAAAAGCTGTATATCAACAACCCTCCGATGGCGAGGACGAAAACGCCTACCCATCTGGTCGTCTTTTTTATCAAACTCAAACTGAACGAGATCAGGCCGTAAGGGGAAATCATCATCAGGCCACACTTCACGGTGGTCAACCACGCCAATAGGCTCATTACGCCAGGTAAATCCCATGCAGGTTGCATATTTCTGGAAAGCGCCAAAACACCTATCACGACCCAACCCAATAGAAAAACTCGCACTTTCGCTTTATCGTTTGAGACTCTATCCACCCATTGTAAAAACTTCTGATGGTAAAAAAGTAACGATATTCCGACGAGGATCTCCCAGATTGCGATCAGTAAACAAAAGGTATCTGGATTCATAATCTCACATCCCGTGACAATGATCCGCACAAATGCCATGCTGTCTGACATGAATCATAAGTCCTCCCCATCTTCCAGAAAAGAGACAGCATCCGGCTTCATCGAAGGATTCGGTGCATACCTCTGGTGGGGACTCGTAACCACTTTCTACTTCAGGTACATGCGCGAAACTTCTCCCCTTGAACTTCTGACATGGAGAGTCTTGGCGGGACTCCCCGTCGTCGTATTTATTCTTACTGTACGTTCAGACTTTGGTCAGTTTTTTAAAGTCATACGGCAACCGAAAGCCGTGGCTCTCTTGTTGGCTTCAGCCCTCTTAATCTTGGGTAACTGGCTCACATTTATTTACTCGGTTGTCAACGCTAGAGTTTCGGAAGCCAGCCTCGGCTATTACATCAATCCACTAGTATCCGTAGCTCTTGGATCTATCTTTTTAGGGGAGAAACTACGCCCCTTACAATGGTTTGCTGTCAGCATCGCTATGAGTGGAGTTCTCTACTTGACCTGGGTTGAAGGGACTCTGCCTTGGATCAGCCTAGTCTTAGCCATCAGCTTCGCTCTATACGGCCTCATACGAAAACAAGTGGAAGCGTCTGCAGAAGTCGGCCTGGCTATCGAAATGACCATCCTCTTCTTTCCGATGTTAATCCTTCAAATTTATCTCGCTCAAGGAGGCAACACTGTCTTCTTGAATTCAAACGAAATGACACTTGGGCTCATCTTTGGAGGATTCGTCACCGTTGTACCTTTATGGCTTTTCTCAAGAGCAGCCCGAAAACTACGCCTAACGACGGTGGGATTAATGCAATATCTCGCCCCTACGGCTCAACTAATGGTTGCCATTTTTTATATCGGCGAAGAAGTAGGAACGAAGTGGATCGCTCTATCCTTGATTGCACTGGCTATTTCGATTTACAGTATAGATTCCATTCGGGCCTCTCGCAGTGAGCCACTCGATGGTTAAGATTTCTGAGCAGTTCGAGATTCATGGTTTTCCCAAAGAGCTCTGTTTCTTGGCTTCGTAAAATGACCCTTCATAGCCATCGCCTCCACTGGCGATCTTGAAATGGAGCAAGAGCTTGTCCGGATCAAAAAGTTCCTCTTCAGAACTCACAACTCCCATTTTTGCAGATAAAGTCAAAGAGCATGTTCATAAAACTGTTGTTGGACAAGAAACCGTACTTGAACGTGGCTTGATATCGCTACTGACGGGTGGCCATCTTCTTCTTGAAGGAGTTCCTGGCACCGCAAAAACTCTTCTTGTTCAATCACTAGCCCATGCTATCGATCTAAAATTTGGGCGAGTTCAATTCACCATTGATCTTCTTCCCTCTGATATCGTCGGTTCAGAAATTCTCGACAAAGACTCCGGAGATTTCAGAACTCATAAAGGTCCCATTTTTACGAACTTGTTACTAGCGGACGAAATCAATCGAGCCTCTCCAAAGGTTCAATCAGCATTACTGGAAGCGATGCAGGAAAGAAAAGTTACTATTGGAGATAACACATACACTCTCCCTAGTCCTTTCTTGGTCATCGCAACACAGAACCCTGTAGAGCAAGCAGGCACCTTTGAACTTCCAGAAGCACAACTCGACCGTTTCCTTCTGCGTCACCGATTAACCTATCTTGAACCTGATGACGAATCGGAAGTCCTCAAAAGATCTCTAAAGTTAAAACTACGTCGATCTGAAGATGGTGGAGCCATGCCGATGTCAGCATTTGATGCCATCGACAAAAACTCTCCTCTTCAAATTAGCAACTTGACGACCGCCATGGAGAAAGTGCTAGAAGTTCATGTCAGCGATGTCTTCGTGAGACATTGCGTTGATCTTGTCAATAAAACAAGAAGCCACAAAGACATCGAATTAGGAGGATCTCCACGAGCCGGGATTTCCTTGGTGACCGCTTCTCGAGCCAGAGCATTTCTTCATGGTCGCGACTATGTAGTCCCCGAAGACATTTTCGCACTCGCTGAAGATATCCTTCTGCACCGCATTCGTCTCTCATATGAAGCGGTTGCCCGTGGACGGCGCGGTGAAGATGTTCTCGCTGAAATTTTAGATCAACTGGCCTGAGGGGAGTTCTCGAAATGGGAACAGGTATAGCCCTCCCCCCACCAGAAGCTCTCGGTCATCACGAGTTCGAAATGGTGGTCCGCAAACTCGCCAATGACCTCGCTCATGGTGCCGATGAAAGCATCTTTGTCGGTAGCGGATTGGAATACGCCCAATCAAGGCCTTATGAAGCTGGAGACTCTATCCAGTCTATGGACTGGAAAATCAGCGCTCGTACAGGCACCCCTTTCGTCAAAGAATACGACACACTCAAGCGAGTCCCCGTCCAGATCGTCGTCGACACCTCTGGATCTATGGTCGCAAGTTCCGGCTCTCTTTCCAAATATGCGATGTCCACTTGGATCGCTGCTGCGATTGGCCTAGTAGCGCAGCGGAGAATGAGCCCGACTCGGCTGATCGGAGGCGGCGCTCGAAAGCTCCCATCGCAAACAAGCCTCTCGCGGGGCGCACTGCAACAAGCGATGGAGGCTTTACGCCATCCTGATGCTGGCGAAAAAACCCACATCGCAGATGCCCTTGATTGGGTTCGCGCAACTACACTTCAGCGCTCAGTGGTTTTCGTTCTTTCTGATCTCCATGATCCAGAAGTCATCGATGCTTGTCGTCGTCTTTCACAAGGTCATGATGTGGCTGTTATCGAATTTCAAGATCCCGTCGAAAGTGGTTTGACCCATGGAGGCTATTACCGTGGCTCCGAAGCAGAGACCGGCCAAACCTTTCTGGGTAGTTCAAAAACAGGTTGGGGCATTGATTCCAACAAGGGACGGCGCGGAGAACTAGCAGAGGGCGGCATCGACCATCTGCTTTTAAAATGTGATCAAGATTTCATTTCACCCGTGCGCCGCTTCCTCAGCGATAGGGGACGAGGATGATTCAGAAACCACCTCTTTGTATGTCGTGGATCATCGCCGCCTTCTGTGTGCTCTTCTGCATAGTTTTCGGCTCTCTGCCTATACTAGGCAACGATGCTCTTTCCGAAAGCAGCGTTGGCATCGAAGGGCAATTTGATTACCTATGGCAAGGTGAAACCCTGGAGATTGCACCACTCCCTGAAGACTCGGCAGTCCTCGTGAGAATCGCCAATATCACAGAAGATGGCGAAGTCGCAACTTACGATATTCGTTGGTTGGCTCTGCTTCCTGGTGACCACGATCTCTCAATTTTCTTTCGACATGGTGAAAATCGACCCGCAAAACTAGAACCGATGCGAGTATTTGCAAATTCACTTCTCGGCTCGGATCATGAAGGCAGTCTGACAAAGATTCCGGGGACGCTTTCCCCTGTGATCGATTTTCCCGCTTGGGTTCTATGGGCCATCGTCGTGTTTTGGCTTCTTCTTCCGCTCGCCGTCATCGGTATTCTGCGCTGGCTAAGACCCCCACCGCCGGTACTTATCGTGGAACCCCCCCTCTCCATTTCAGATAAATTGCGGCCCTATGTAGATGCCGCTCTGTCAGGAGATCTTGATACCGAAGGCAAAGCAGCTTTAGAGCGACTACTTCTGGCTTTCTGGCGTGACGATTTGCAGTTGGGGTCTTTCCGTCATGCGGAGGCACTGCAAGCGATGCGCAAACACAAGGTCGCTGGAGAATTGATTCTCACTGTCGAACGCTGGCTACACTCCGGCAAGGAGACGAACGCTGACACCGATCAAGTGGATCAACTTTTGCAACCTTACAAGAGCATGCCCACTGACGAGGCGGTCTCAGAGTGAGTTTCATGCATCCCTGGGTTCTAGTTTTCTGGTTGGTGCCCGTGTTCCTGCTTCTCTGGGAAGCATTCCGGGAAGGCCCCCGAGTATCAATCCCTATTGACCATCGTAAACATTCCAAGCGATTCTGGCTCGGCAAGGTTCTTTGGACGAGCTCCTCACTTCCGCACTTCCTATTGTTAGTGGGAATCGCCGTCGTCGCTGGCCCCCAGTTCATGGGCGAACCGGAGAAGAAACGGGAGATCTCTAACATCGAAATATGCCTCGACGTTTCTGGGTCGATGGGCGTATCGATGTCAGACGGCAAGCTGCGAAGCGATGCTGCGGTCGAAAGTATTCAATACTTTTGCAAGATGCGCGAAGGGGACGCCTGTGGCTTGACCATCTTCGGTGGAGAAACCATCCGATGGACTCCGCTAACTCGTGATTTGGCAGCGATCTCACTCGCAGCCCCCTTCATCGACCCTCAGCGATTACCTCCACATATGAGTTCGACGCGTATCGGATTGGCCCTCGAATCATGCCTCGCCACTTTATCTAAAGTAGATGAAGGAGATCGACTCATCGTGCTCTTATCCGATGGGTTTTCCTCTGATCTTGGTGGTGGCGCTGCCCGACAAATCGGCCAAGAGCTTTCTGAGTACAATGTTGCTCTCTATGCCATCTTTATCGGTGACGGTGCCGCTCCTGGTCAGTTGTATGAAGTAGTGTCGCAAACTGAGGGCGAAGTCTTCGCCGTTTCAGACAGTGCCGGACTTGAGCGAGTCTTCAACCACATCGATGAAATGAAACCGGCACGCCTAAAGCCAGCGGGATCTCGCCCCATCGAAGACTTCTCAATTTTCGCATGGAGCGGACTCGGGCTTCTCGGCCTCCACCTGCTGCTATTCCTACGTTGGAGAATTACGCCATGGTAGTTGAAGACCCTATCGAAGCATTGATCTACCAAGCCGCCATCATTGGTTTTTTCTGCGCATTGATCACTCTCTTCGGTGAATGGCTGCACGCACGCAGAGTCCGGGAGACCCGCAACCTCACCTTCGGACCGGATGGCCCACGTAGTTGGACACGCATCGCACCGCTACTGAGAGTCCTAGCCTCAATCCTCATCGGTTTTTCTCTTTGGATCTTGGCTCATCTAGAATCGAAGCCTCCTGAGATCGATCCATCTAAGGAACCATCTCAACACTTACTGATCGCTCTCGACGTATCACCCAGCATGTACCTAGAAGACTCAGGACCACAACGAAACATCCGAAGGGGGACCCGTGCTTCGGAAATTCTCGAAGCAGTCTTTCAGCGACTCGACATGTCGCGAACCCGCGTTTCTGTCGTCGCCTTCTATACCGATGCATTTCCCGTGGTTCTAGAATCCTTTGACATCAATGTCGTCAATAATGTTCTCAACGGTTTGCCGATGGAGTTTGCTTTCAACCCTGGTAATACGGAGTTGCAACAAGGTGTTGAAAAAGCTCTGGGGTACGCAAAAGCATGGCCACAAGGAAGCACCACAATGATCGTTGTTTCTGATGGTGACACCGTGAGTGGCTCTCTACCCGCAAGGTTACCTCTATCTATTTCTGATGTTCTCGTACTTGGGGTCGGCGATCCCCACAAAGGTTCTTCAGTTGCGGGACGAACTTCACGTCAAAATATCCAAGCACTACAAAGGCTTGCGATCCGACTCGGCGGCATCTATCACAATGCCAATACCCAACACTTGCCAACGTCTGTAGTGCGCAGTCTCGCGATGGCTGTTCCTAGTGTCGAAGATCAATCCCTCCTGAGAGATCTTTGCGTCGCTGGCACCGGAATCGGAACAGGAATCCTCTCTTTTCTTCCTCTACTGCTCGCCAAACTAGGCCGCAGAAGCACTCGTAAGGAAACTGCGGCCCTTTCCACCTAAACCCACTTCTGCCGTCGATCTCTTCGGTGATAACTGCTATGATGAAGTCTGTACACGTGCACTTCCGAAAGGACACGACATGGATAAAAGAAAAGCCTTCTGGACAATGTGGGCTGTGATTCCTGTTCTCGTCGCTATTTGGTGGTTCGGGCCCGGACAAGATCTTCAAGCCCGAACACGTCTCTCTTCCATCGTAGATGAGGCGAGAACCTGCATAGAAGCCGAAGACTGGAAAAAAGCAGTCGAGTTGTATCAGCAAGCCATCGGAGACGTCCCCTCAGACGATGAAGAAGCTCTCCTATGGTTACGTTTACAAACCAGTCATGCAGAGTTCATGTCCGGATATACATGGGCTGGAATCTCCGCCATGGAAGAAGTCATGAACGAAGCGGGACAGAGCCAACCCGAACTTGCTCGAGATGCACGAGCCAAAATCGCTGCCGCCCAATACTTTGCAACTTGGAAACTTCGTCTCGAAGGAGCCAAGCCAGAAGTCTGGAAGCCAGAAGCTGAAAAAGCGCGTCAACACTTCCGCCTTCTCGCAGAAGACGCGGAAAACAACAATCTTGCTGGCGCAGCCGACTTGAAGAAAAACGTCGAGTCTGTCATTTGGCTTGAACGGATGGATCTCGCAGAACTCAAAGCGCTACCTTTACCTGGTGGATGCTGACAGGGTTCTGGGCTCCTCGGTTCGAAGGGCAATAACGGCAAACCGCAAATCAGTGATAGTCGTGGGAAATCCAATAATGTCGGAGCCTCTAGGGCTCGCGCGACAGGTGGAGGCTCCTGAGTTCAGGTTATTTGATTTTGATAAAATAAAGACCCCCGCAACCCTGAGGTTGCGGGGGTCTTTTGTTGCATTGATGACCGATGTCGGCGAACCTGTACAAATCATCTGTTTCAGTCGCAGCTGATTTCCCGATTGTGCTGAGAGTCCCTTCTATAAGCTCAATAGAAAGAACACCGATGCCAGCTAAATTGCACTCTGTGATCCTGATTCAATTTTCAATCCTGTTCGTAACATTGTTTCTCATACCAGCAGGGCTCTCTGCCCAATGCGGCGGTGCCTTACCGCTGGTGCCGGTTCAACGTGTTCAGCCGATTCAACCCGCCAGCCTCATTCAAGGCCTGACTGCACCCACTCAGGTTCCGATCATTATCATCGGTGAAGATGGTCAGCCAGTTATCTTCGAACCCTCAGAGACAGATGCTATTCCTCAAACCTCTAGTACCTCAAAAGAAGCTGTTAACGAAAATGACTCCTTCAAATCCGCAATCGAAAACTTGTCTCTCTCTAACAAAACAGCAGAGCAATTGATTCAAGCCAAGCAAAAGTTGATCCTTGAGCCCGAGCTTGTCCCTGATGAAAACGCCAAGATTTCAGAAAAGGTGGAGTATCTCAAAGTACTCATCAATGCCTCCGACTGGGAAGCAATGGCGGCCCTCATCGCTACCGAGGAAGATTGTGATCACTGCCTCGATGCGGTCATAAGAAAGTTAGCCCCGATCGATCAATCTAGTACTCCACAAGACATTCTTCGCTTACTCGCCTTGAGAACTTCTACCCTCGATAGAGAGACGCTACAAAGTTTGGGACAACTCTTAAAAAGAGCCCGAACTAAAGGCAGTACAGCCCATTTGGTGAGAAAACTCGACGAAGGATTACCATTCATTGGTGGAAGCGACTCAGAGACGAGGGGCATGGCCTGTGAACTGCTCATCGAAGCAGGGCTTCATCAGGAAACACTGGGATTCATGGCCCCCCTCCCAGAAGACGGCACTGCACCCGCCGATCTAAAATATCGACATGCCGTATACCATGTTGCGGTTGTCACAGATTCTAATAGTAGCGAGCTAGATCGGCGCAACTCTTCGATTCTAGCTGCAGATTTACTGACTGAAATATTCTCAAACGCGACGATAAAATCTGAACTACGTACCCGTTCTCTTACTGCTTTTTTAGAGCTACTTCCAAATCTCGACGAAGAATGGAAGCAAAACTGGTTTAGCACTGCATTTTCAGCTCAGACTGGATCCGTAAATCTTCTAGTTTTACGGCTAATTGAACAACATGCGCTCTTATCAAAAAACAGAAACGTACCGGCAGCGGATCTCTTAAAAGTACTGCGGTCTTTACATGAGATTGCAAGCAAGCTAGTGCTTTTAGAAAGCGGATCAGATCAGAGAACTGACCTTTTCAATAACATTGCTCAGGTTTACATCATTGAAATGAATAAGTCCCTAGGCACTTCGAACCGCGCCACGGGAATGGGTCGCAGAAACAGCTCAATAGAACTTCCAGATCTAGCTCGTATATGTCCCGATACGGCATGGTTAGCAGCGGTCTCACCCGGCATTCGCCAACCTCTAGCCAATAAGTCTATTCAGGTTCTAGCGAACCAAGATGACCCCAAAAAAGCCCTGGCTTTCGTAACCTACAGTTGCACCGATAACTCGATGGACCCGAATGAGTTATCTGCGGGCCTGATCGAATCCTGGTCCAAGAACCTTGACCCCAACAGGCCCGACGAGGACTTCTTTGAAAGAAGATTCATCACCTCTTCTGGTGTCTACTACCCAAACATGATGGGGCAAGCCAGTGCACCGCTCACACGCTCAAAGCAACGAAGAAGCCTGAAACAACTTGCAGAAGTACTCTTGGAGTTCAAGAAGCTCGGCCTTGAAGATCTTGATTGGCCCGGTTTGGTAAATGCATTCACCGTGAGCCACAGTAGGGCTGAGGTCTATCGGAACGAAGATATCGAAAGAATTTTTGGGCCTATTGCTGACTTAGATCCCGAAATATCTATCGAACTCGCTCGCAGTCTTTGGAAGAGGCTGCAAAGAAACTGGCGCGATCCATCCGTTCAAAAAGCTGCGGGAACTCGCAGAACGACAAAAGAGATTCAGCAGGAAGTCGAAAGAGGCTATTCGTTGGGTCAGATCCTCTGTGAATCGGCACTGAACAAAGTAGAAGAGTCATGGAATGCCCGCGTCATCAGTGCAAACTTGTTCTTTGATCTTGGAGAATTTTGGCGTGAGTTGGATCCGGATCTCGAGAGATACATCCCACAACGCGAAGCCGCTTTCTCGAACTACCTTGAAGCCAGCACCCTCTATGTCGATCAATTGAAGTTGGGAAAACAATCGACGAGCTCTCTTCTTTTTCTTCAATGGTTCACCACTGCACTAGGCGCCAGCGAATTAAGTTTTTTAACGGTGACAACCAGCCCTGAAAATGATCAAGTACTCAAAATAATTGAAGTCTTTGATAGCCTCGACCCCCTCCAAAAATTCGCTCATATCGAACAATTCTCTTCAGCGGTGGAAGGCGCCATCGCACGGGTTCCCGCGGATCTTCGATCGCGATTTGTCAGACACGCCATGCGCATCATCCGTAATCACCCTGCTGGCACCGGCACAAAAAGATTGGCATTACTTTATGACGATCTTGAATCGGAAGTGGAATTCCACTGCCAGATCGATGGCAGCTCCGATGTTGGGACAGACCCTTTCGGACTCCACTTGTCACTGAGATACACAGATGCTCTCGATCGCGAATCAAAAGGTTTTGATATTTATCTTCGCAATCAGGTATATATCCCTCTTGCTCAACAGCCCATGGATTACAAAGACGATCTTGAAGGTCGCATACGAGAAGCATTCTCGGAGCATTTTGAAATTGTGGCGATCCAGTTCAACGATCCAGACTTTAAACCCTATTCATTTAATCGTCCTGGGTGGATGGAGAAATCTTTCGCCTACATCATCATGGAAGCAAAAGATGCATCCGTGGATCTTATCCCAGAAGTTCGTATTGATTTAGATTTCGAAGACGGAACCAATGGTTCTGTAAGAATTCCTGTCACCTCTCCGGTCATTCCTATCGTTGCCTCGACGGAGAGCATTCCTCGTCCTACACATGGTACCCAGCAGGTCGAGATGACCCTCGACGACAGGGAGCTTGAAAAAGGCTATTTGTCACTCGAAATATTGGCCGACGGCCTTGGAGTAATACCTCCACTAGACGTTCTTGTTCCAGGATTAAATCAAGCCTTTGCTGATTCTGGATTTATTCCTGCAGAAGCAGACGCGCTACTTGATAACGGATTAAACATCACAGAGATGCACGATGATCTTCTCACCTCTGTCGCTACTGCATCTCCTATTGTGGCAAAAACTGAACGCTCTTGGACTCTTCGCTTTAACCAAGATAATTCTACAAGCACGAAAGCTAATTTTTCATTCCCGCCGGTCTCATCGGGTACACAAAGAGTCTGCAAAAAATATACTGATTTCGACATCGTCGAACTAGATTCCTCCCAAGTCACGCTACAAGTCACCAAAGCCTCGTCATGGCTCTGGTGGACATTTTTCGCAAGTCTTCTCGCTCTTGGTACGGGTTGGCTCTTCCTTAGAAAGCCCGTAGAAGAATTCAGTGACTCCTTAAAAGTAGAACTGCCATCTCAACTCAGCGGGCTCAGTCTTGTTCACTTCCTTCGTCAACTTGAAAGTAAACAGTTGATCGATATCGACCTCCTCAATGAACTTCATGCCGATATCCAACTCATTGAATCGACCCACTTTTCGCAACATCCCGCTGAAGATATGGAAAATCCAAGCTTGGAAACTATTGGCGAAAAATGGCGCAATAGGGCGAACGCATAGCCCATTGATCAAAATATTTTTTGAATAGAACATTCAAAAACGCGACTTCTCTGTCTAACCTGTCAGTTTCACGCCCCAAATTTATCGTCTCTTGAGACTGCTCGCTGCGATCGTATGTTAACTATCGGCAATTATCGACCTTCCTAAATGTTTAAATTCTGTGTCGTAACTGCAAATTGAACGGCTCTGTGTTACTCAGTCTGTATACCAACTCTAAGACCAAAACGAAGAGTTTACATAACTCAATTGATCGAGATCCATCGATATAATGAACCCGCTAACTTGATGTTGAAACAATCCGTGACGGTCGTATTCTTGAGTTATCAAAAGATTGTGGATGAACTTCCTGTTAAACGAAGTACCGCAGATCTTGTTTGTTATCACAAGGCGAACTCAGGGAGGTTATCGGAGTTTGACTAGCGTTACCTATAGTCTCCGACGGCTTAACGGATTTGCCCTCTGTTAACGAGACTTCAGTTTTGTATTTTTTGATAATTATATGTATTGGGGACTGCGCTTAAGCAGCCACAAACAGTTTGCGAGAGGACATTTTTTCTATGAGAACTTTTTTCCGTCTTTCGACGATTTTCTTGGCCTTTGTGGTCGCAGCACCACTCTCTGCTCAAATTGCAGAGATTAAAATACCAGGGCCTGACGGCTTGTGGGGTACAGCAGACGACACCACAACATTTGTCCAGCGTGATACCAATCTACGCTTTTTCAACACAGAAGGACCTGCATGGGATCTTGATGCCGTAAGAGGAACCTTCTCTGCGGTTGGAAAAATCATCACCGTGCCGGTGACTCTGAACGGTCAACCATTCTTCATTGATGCTACTGAGCAAGTCGAGCTTGGCATCAACGGCGAAATCCTTCACGGACCCGTGAATACTGCTGAGTTTGACAGAATGGAAGATGCTAATGCTATTGGCGATTCTCCATACTTAAGCTTCGGCAGCACCTCTCTTTCTGACCTGGCCGCAACTCCAGGTGGCGGACCGCTCCGCTCCGGCGCAACGCGTCCTCTCTTCTCAACTCAGGAAGCTTTCCTAGCAACTGGGTTCGAAGGCGTCACAACTCGTCGCACAAGAGATTTGGCCGTTTACGAAGCCATCAGGGACAACCACTTTAATCTTGTTGAGAAGGCTCTTGCCCTTCCAGGAATCGCAGCCAACCTTCCGGCTGACTTCAGACCCCGTGCAGGTCTTATTGACGATGGCGACGGCGGAGTCGAGCGCATCTACCCGATGCAGTCTGGTGGAACGTACAAAAGTGCTGGCCACGTTTACCGCGATACAACTAATGGTAATGAGTACTTAATCCCGGATACGGTCAACGTTGTTGAGCTTTCCGAGAACACCGCTGCAGGTGAAGTCACATTTGTCTCCTACGGTGACATGGCTACAGGAACTCCTGACTGCTTCATCATCGACGGACTTCTTTGCATGTTTAACCAAGACCCACGCTTCCCAGCAGAAGTCTTTGGTGCATTCGAGCAAACCATTCCGCGTAGTATGTTCCTCAACCAAATGCAGGGTCGCGGAATTGACCTTGTTGGATACATGGTGGGTGACCACGTCATGTACGCCATGGAGGTTTTCACTGATCTTGTCAATCTTGACGGAGTAGTTGAAGTTTCCGTGGAGCGCTGGCGCTTCCGTGACGGTGGTAACGAGATTCGTTTCCGCGGTGGTGTAGATGAGCCCACGGATATTACTCTTGTTGCCATCATTCAAGATGCGAATGGCGCAACGCTTGAGTTCAATATTCCTCTGGCCGCTGCTGTTGACGAGAATGGTGCGCCCGCACCAGGTGCCCAGTTCGGTGCTCGCCTTGAGTTCGACCTGGTCCCCACTCAAAACGTCGCAGGGATCACTGAAGTGACTCTTGAGGCGCGTCATCCAACTCTTGGTGTCGTCTCTACTGAGACCTTCAATCGTTGTGAAGTTGACCCCGGTAGTTGCGAAGGCGACGGGTAAGCAAGAATCTCATTCGAGATTTAACTTAATAAAAGCCCCGGCGATAAAATCGCCGGGGCTTTTTTCTGTGTATTTTTATTCCTGCCTAGCATTATGACGCTATGACATTTTCAAATCCCACCAACAACTATCATCTCGTTTCAGAGTACTACGATCTCCTCGCAGATGTTTGGTCAGCAGGGTCGATTCACAAGGTTAATTCTTATGTTATTAATAAATCGCATTCTTACCGCAGACTTCTCATCATCGGCCCAGGGACATGTAGGGGTTTCCACAAACTTCCACAAGATAACAGCCATATTCACCTCATAGATAACTCGCCTGAAATGCTAGAAAAGTCACACGAGGAACTCAAAGACTTCGATCCCTCTCGTTTAAAGATTTCAATTCAAGATTTCAGAAATCACGTGCCTGAAGAAAAATACGACTTTATTTGGTTCCCGTTTCTTCTTAATGTTTTTAAACCGAAAGAAGTCACTACGATTTTAAACATGTCTAAGAGTTGGCTCTCGCCATTCGGCCGTGTCTATATCAGCGATTTCGCCGATCCAGATCCGACTCAACTCTTATCTCGAGGCCTTCAGCAAGCTTGGCATGGGATACCTATGATATTTTTCCATCTGGTAACAGGGAATGCATGGCACTCGATCCATCACATGGGAAAGCTGATTGACGATTCAAATTTAGAACTAGAAAGAACTGTTTCATTTCCTATTTCGAAAATTGGCCCTCAGTGGATAAGGAGTTATGAGTGCAAGAATCCGCTCTAAGGAGCTTCATCAACTCTTCTATCCGTTATCGCTGGAGCTCTGCATTAGCGGTCTTGGGATATGCGGCTATTTTCTTATTACTGATGTATTCACAAACTCAAGAATCTGAACCACAGCTCTCTATCAACTATTTTTTTTCTCCAGCTAACAATTTCAACCCGGGACTACTGAACTATTTTTTGTCATTAGGGGCATTCACATTGTGTGTATACCTCTACGATTCTTATGCCGACGCAACATATGAAAAAATTCGTGGTCGCAATGCACATAGCTCTAATAAAACTGCGCCATGGAGATTCTTAACTTTATCGATCTCATTTGGTTTACTCGCAATATACATCGCCGAGCCTCTAGGCGTATTGGAGAAGCACCGAGGCCTTTTCGGATTCGGGGCTATCTTTATCGCTTTTTATTTTTCACCATTCGCGACAAAGATAAAAAATATGGGTCTATTCGCTCTACCTATTAAATGGATTTATGTTTCAACATTGATCACAGTCGCCGTCGTTACTTTCATATCTTCGTTCTTAAATCTGAATAATCTAAAAGCACACCCCTTGAACGTTTATTGTTCAATTATCCAACTCTTCTTGCTCGTCCTCGGAAATCTCGTTCTCAGTGATTTCAAAGATTCAAGAATTGACTCTACTGACGATAGGAAAGCGCAATTTTCATTCGGATACTCGGGCGCAAATTTATTACTGTTGATTCTTATGGTTCTTTGGGTATCAACTTCACTTGTTCGTAACGATTCGATCTCATTGTTAGAAATCGCTCCTGGAATTTTCTGTTTCGGAGTTTTGCTTCTTGGCTTATCAACAAAAAACAAACTCTTCTTATCAACCATTATGGCTGATCTTTCTCCGCTGACATTTCTTGTCATTCGGGAAGCAATCTTGTTCTACTGAGAAATAGTTCTATTGGGATACAGTTCGACTCTAGTGATTCAGGACTGACCAGACCAACTCGTCACCCTTAACCACAGCCACCGCCTCAACTCCATGCCCGCCTTCAACTTCGACTCTAACGGCTTCGGTCAGTGGGGCCTCAGGGCATTCGACCCAGATTTCTTGCAGCTTTCCCAACTGTGGATCTGGACCGCTATAAACTTCTATCCAGTGTCCCCACCGATTTTTAACTTCGACTGACATGAGGGTCCCAGGAACGGCCCCTTGGACAATGACGATAGACTCTGGCTGCACACCTTCTTCAAATACAAAATCATGCACAGGGCTCTCCGAGTCAGGAGAGCTGGATTCTTCATAAGTTAATGAAGAATTTTTCAAATACTCAGCTTCGGTTTGGCCTTCTGATTTCCTGAAAGACTCAATTTCACTCTTAAAACCCTCCAGCATCGCCATCATCTGGGGTTCCTTAGAACTTTCTCGATAACTGGCGATTTGCCCCTCAAGACGTTCAATGCGTACGAGAAGATCTTCGATATCGACCTGCTCTTTTCCCGGTGAACTCGCCTCTGCCCTAGCGGGGACGGAGAGAGTGGCTGTTGTGCCCGTTATTTCCTCAGGGTGGCTATCCTGCGTGAGACTGACCACGGCCATACAACTCCCACAAATCAAACTTGTGAGCATTACGGCAATAATCAGCGGATTTTTGGTCATCATTGGCATCGTTGAATCCTCCATTAAAGGATACGATGCCCAGTGAAACCTGCCCAAATCGGGCCGAGGTAGCAAGATCGTAAAATTTGATAAGGTGTACCCATTGAACATGCTTGACGATTCTCTTCAAAGTTTTATTACTTCGAGAATCATTCCGCAAAGTCAAAGGTTCGCTTCTTCAGAAGATCCTATCGATACGTATCACGCTTTTAATGAGCACGGTGACCCAGATAGTCTTCCAGAAGAAGAGCGTGAATCTTCTGTGGCATTGGAAGAACAAACTGAGCGGCTCTGGAAGGTCATTGTCTGGAACGACCCCGTAAACCTGATGAGTTACGTGGTCTATGTCCTACAAAAACTATTCGGATTTTCACAAGAGGTCGCAACACATCACATGCTCGAAATTCATCAAGAGGGAAAATCTATCGTACAGCTGACAGAACAGGAAAAGGGAGAAAGGTTTGTTAGCCATCTCCACTCCTACGGTCTGCAAGCCACTTTAGAAAAAGACGAGTAGAAAGAATCCAGCCATGGACTCAGGGAAGTTAAAAAACACTTTCAGCATCAGAAACGTGATCATGACTCTCATGATCGGAGAAATCTTCCTCGCCATCCTCGTTACAGGATGGTTGTGGTATTCCAATGGTCGAGCTTCAGTCCAAACTCTCTCAAAAAACTTAAGCGAAGAAATCACCAAAAGGGTAGAAGACCGCATCTCAAATTTCTTGAATGTCGCTCGAGAGCAAGCAACATCTCAAGCTGAACTCTTCTCAACAGGACTCATCGATCCTAATTCATCTGATAAGCAATCACTCACCCTTGAATATCAAAAACGCGTCCTTGAGCGTAAACCTCACATCGCAACTCTCTACGTTGGAGTTCCTGACGGGGAACTATTTGGCTACCAAAAAGACTTATCTGGAAATCTCATCCGGCTTAGATGCAATCCTAATGAACCAGGCCTATACGAATATTCTTCCGATGGCAATACTGCCTATGATCCCGACTTCAATACCGTCGAGCGCCCCTGGTTTTCTCAGGCAGTAGAAAAAAAAGCGCCCGGCTGGACTCCAGTTTATAAATTTGGCGGTATTCCCCAATTGGGCCTCTCCGCTTTTGAGACCTTTGTAGAAAACGACTCAGTAAAAATCATCAGCGTATGTGATCTCACACTGGGCCCGATCCATGACTTCCTATCCAATCTTAATATTTCAGATACGGGTCAAACGGCCATCTTCGAACCCAATGGTTTGCTTATCGCATCCAGCGCTCCCAATCCTATTGAAGAAATCGCGGGTGAAGCGGGTGAAGAAAATCAATATGTCAGAGTGAGGGCTTCTGATTCAAATAGCCCGATCCTTACGGAAGCTTATCAAGCACTGACGAGCACCCTTGGGGATGTAAACTCTTGGCCTAAAAAAGGCAGTATTCAGATAGATGGCGAGAATGACGAAATTTTTATCACTTGGAGATCTATTCAATTAGAAGCAGATCAACAATGGGTAAGCCTCGTTGCTATTCCCAGAAGAGATTTGACCAGTGAAGTTCGTGAAAGAACACAGAACACCGCATTAGTGTTTCTAGGATTAATAATCTTCACTATTCCACTGGTTTGGCGGACAGCTGAGGGTATCACTCGACCTTTGAGAGAACTCAATCGTGGCATGGATAAAATTGCCCGCTTCGAGAATGAAGGAACCTCTGTTCGTTCTTCCCGTCTGCGAGAACTGAACGAAATGCAATCGAGAATGGAACGAATGCGCCACGCTTTGACCTCTTTCGAAAAGTATGTCCCCTCAAGAGTCGTTAGGCAGTTAGTTCTTGAAGACCGCGTTGCCGTTCCAGGAATGGAAGAAGCGAAAGCTTGTATTTTCTTCTCGGACATCATTGGCTTTACTGATGTTGCAGAAACCTTGGATCCCGACAAACTAGTTCAACTCGGTGGTGAGTACCTCGAAGGAATGAGCCAACATATCCACGCTCAAAGTGGTGTTGTCGACAAATTCATTGGGGACGCCATCATGGCTTTTTGGATCGCAGAGGTAGACGGAGCAAGGGTCACTTCCCGCGCATGTCGTGCAGCATTATCTTCACAAGAAAGCCTCCATTTGCTTCGTAAAGACTGGAGGACGAGGTCTCTTCCAGCTCTCCGTGCAAGAATTGGGCTGCACACTGGGCCCGTGAGGGTCGGAAACATCGGATCGACAACGCGCTTGAATTACACGATTCTCGGAGACTCTGTCAATCTAGCCAGCAGACTAGAAGGATTGAACAAAGTTTACGGAACTTCGATCATGGTTAGTGAAGAAGTCAAAAACATCGCAGAAGTCGAATTCCATTTCAGAATACTGGATAGGGTATCCGTGAAAGGCCGAAGGCAAGGAGGTGCAGTTTATGAACTCGTCGACCATGCTGACCGCATCAGTGCTCAACAACGTGAAATCAGCGAACTGCATGAAGAAGCGCTTCGCCAATACACAGAAGGTCGTTTCATCGAAGCTCGTTCCTTATTTTCGGAAATCTCGAAGATTTCACCCGAAGATAAACCTGCAAAAGTACTCGAAGATCGATGTCATTGGCTCATTGATCATCCCCCTGAGGAGTGGAGTGGCACCATCGCTATCGATAGAAATTTCAAGGATAACGGCTAGGTCGAAAAATAAATGAAAAAGCGATACGGCATTTCTTGGCCATACCGAACGAGAAACGTCTATCACCATCACGACGACCGTGAATTGAAAGATGAGTGGCAAGATGAAGTCTATCTCCACGCTGCTCAAATCGCCCAAGAATACAAATATTCCAATGTCATAGATGTAGGATGTGGATCTGGTTTCAAACTGGCGAAACACTTTCAATCACTCAACACTCTCGGACTTGAGTTGCCTCCTCAGTTAGAATTTCTTCAAAACAAGTACCCGAACATGTGTTGGCAAGAATCTGATTTCGACCAACCTATCCAATTTGAATCTGAGATAGCGATATGCGCTGACGTGATCGAGCATCTTGTTGACCCCGATCTGCTGCTACAATTTCTTCACTCGCTCAATGCCCAGCATTATGTCATTTCCACGCCAGACCGGTCGCTACTCTACAAACCATGGAAGAGACGATTTTGGGGCCCTCCCAGGAACCCAAGTCATCAACGAGAATGGACTTTTCGAGAGTTTCGACGTTATATTTCCGGTACATTTAAGGTACTCGACCACAAAATCACCCGACGAGATCAAGCAACCCAGATGATTGTTTGCTCTAGATATTGAAAGGCTCAAACTTGCTTTATGCATCTCGAGAAGAAGACGGCTCTTATCGTCTTGCCGGGCCCCCTCAATTCCTGCGAGCTTTATGGGGAATTCCAACCACTCTCCGAACGGTTCTCAATAACCCTGAAGATCATCCTGAAGTTTCCCAGCGATTGATTCCGCAAACTTATTCTGATGCAGAAAAAGAAAAAGAACTCCTGCGACTCTCTGGTGAAGCCGTACTGGAAAGACAACTCGCTAAAGTAGCAATGTTTGAACGGATTCTCGCTTCCAGTGAAGAAGGCATGGGCGCAATTCGTATTGCCGAAAAGGATTTCGACGCCTTCATTGCTATTCTGACTGATATCCGCTTGGTCATGGCGAGCTTCCTAAATATCGAAGATGAGGAGTGGGAAGATAACCTGACTGAAGAACAACTCATGGAGCCATGGGTCGCCATGCTCCATCTCACGTCAGGAATACAGCAGATATTATTAGAAGCCACAGGAATGGTCTCAGATCTCGATATCGATCCCGAAGTAGATCTATAAATCGTTAATCGAGATAAAAGGATTCCCCGATCTCTGCGATCCCAAATCCACGCTTTCGAACTTCTTCTCTGATATCTTCATCGTGCAGTGCCGGATTTGTGTGATTCATATGAATAAACCGAAATCTGCCCGGGTTATTCAAAGCCTCTGCCGAAAGCCGATTCATCGTTTCGACCATCGGTGGATGGGGTATCTCTGAAAGGTCACGACCCGGTAATTCTCTACCATCATAAAAGGTGGCATCCAGATAGCACACATCTGCACCCTCTATCAAACGCTCCAGAATATCACCGTTCCAGCGATCAATATCCGGGCAAAACACAACCGTTCGGCTTGGACTTTCAATTCGCCAAGCTACGGTGTCAGCATACTCATGTCGGTGATTCACTAAAACAGGTGTAATCTTAATCCGGAAATCATCCAGAACTCTGGTTTCTCCAGGCTCTAAAACTTTCAACTCGATTTGATCCAACTTCACCAACTGATCCCAAGGTCCATTCGTTTCCAAGAACTGCGCCATTCTAGGAGTGCAATGGACCGGCGTTGATTGCGTGGACGCCACTTCCCGACCTAAATGCATCAGGCCCGTGTAGTGGCCAATGTGTGCATGAGTAAGAAGAATCCCTTCGACGGGACGGCGAGGTTCGCTAGCAAACCGAATCATCGCTAATTGTTCTTCAATTGCAGGTGTTGCCTCAAGAAGTAGAGCTTTTCTTTTCACCATATCCACAACAGCGAGGCACGCGGGCCCCAGCTTTCGACCATTCTCACGAGCAGATTCACAACATTGCTTCAGGCAGCCGACATGAGGCAAGCCTCCATCCTGAGCATTCCCCAAAACAAAAACTTTCACGCCCTGTGCCGCCCAGTGCCGTCCACCTCCTGTTTCATCGGTATTTTCAGGCCAACCCGGGGGTAACACGATGCCTTGAGGCTGACGAAGTTTCTCGTCTCCATGCGTAAGAGTTTCATGACTCGTTACACATCCGCAGGAAAAAAGCAGCGGCAAGACCGACAGGAGCAAACAACGCATCTTCGGAATCCCTTCCGGTATCAGCACCCCGAATTCGGTTCTAGGCTCAAATGATGTATCCGGCCTATCCATTCAGATTTCGCTAACCCTGTGGTGGGGTCTGTTTCATCATAAACGATCAAACCCATTTGAATCATAAACATAACGTGCCGATAGCCCAAGACACGACCCACAAGCGACATATCCGACTGCTCACCGAGATCAATATTTTCGGGATTGTCGACACTGATGAGAACCCCGCTGGTACTACAATGGAGGACTGTTACTTCGAGTCCTCCAAAGGGAGTTCTCCATACACCTTCCATTAACTTTGGCGGGAGCATTTTTGTGCCGTCTTTTTTATTGATCGTGACTCTATTTTTTTTCAATGCGTCGATATAATCACCCGCCGAAACCGTGATGGGATCTTCTGGACTCCAGTTCATAGGCTGCCGACGAGCGCTAATAATCTGAGACCGTAAATGAAGTACTTCGCCATTATTATGCCAGTCGCTGGAGGCCTCTTCAAAATTGCCCGTATGAAGATGGTACAACTGATCCCTAACGAGCTTGACCGCCAGTTGGATTTGTTCTAAAGAGCCTGGAAATTTTTCGAGTGTTTTTTCAACTGAGGGGGTCAATGTCACAAAAGGAGGTAGCTTAGATTCAAACGTAGGCTGGGTCTCCATTTCTCCCGATCCCTGAGAAAATCCTGTTCCCATTGAAACCAGAAAAGAGAAACTCCAAACGGACAAAAGAACAAAGAAAAGCCGTTTCGTAAATCTCATGACATCAATCCTTTCCTATGACACGTGGAGGCCGTTGTCGTGTATGTAAAACCACTCAGAACAGGTCACTGAATGTAAAGTACCCCCCCAAATCACGAGTTCGTAATCCTGATTTCCATAATGATCTTCCAGAGTCACTGAAGAAGTGTGGAATCCTCGCCTGAGCCCCGATTCTCCTCTATATTAAACCTCTGCTCGGGGCGTGCCTTATTTGAGGTACTGAGAAGAACCCGTAGAACCTGATCCGGATCATGCCGGCGGAGGGAAAGCGGATCCAGATCACGAATCCGATCTGAATCCTCCCCATGCCCTATCTGTTCCGGTGTCGTAAAAATAGTTTTACCGATAACAATATCTGCAAGGAGCCACCTGCATGTCACAGGAACAAAATTGGACACTTCCTCTCAGAGGGGCCGCCAACCCTTCAACCCACTCCGATGGAACGAATCCAGGTTCCTTTGCGAATCCTCCACAAGTCGGAGGACCTCTCGCATTCTCATCTCCGGATACACCCGGGATGCCCGCGCCATCTCAACTCACTGCATGGGATTTTTTACCCTCTGATTGGGTTATAGAAAACGCTACAAAAGAAAACGGCTGCGCGGGTCATAATCACCCAGAAATCGGTACTTATATCCGAGCAGTTGCACCCGCAGGGTTTGAACCCATCACTCAACTAGAAAATGCCCGTTTGGGAGTGATCACTCCTGAAATGGAGCGCGTCTCTATCCGAGAAGATCACCTCACTGCCGCTCAAATACGAGATGAAATCGCTGCAGGTCGATTGATAATTCCAGCAAACATTCATCATCTAAACCATCAGCTAGACCCCATGGCCATCGGCAGAGCGAGTAAGACAAAAATTAATGCCAACATGGGAGCCTCTCCAGTTTCTTCCGGAACCGACGAAGAAGTCGAAAAATTACGGTGGTCGCAACGCTGGGGTGCAGACACGGCAATGGACCTTTCCACCGGCGGTGATCTCGACGCTTGCAGAGAAGCCTTGATAAGAGAAAGTACAGTTCCTATTGGAACGGTACCGATTTATTCAATGATCATTGGCAGAAAGATTGAAGATCTCAATGAAGAGATAATTCTGGATATGCTGGAGCATCAAGCAGCCCAAGGCGTGGACTACTTCACCATTCACGCAGGCGTGAGGCCCTGGCATCTCCCAGCAATCGAAAAACGATTGATCGGAATCGTCAGCAGAGGAGGATCTCTTCTCGCCAAATGGATGATCACTCACGATCAAGACAATCCAATGGTCACCTGCTTCGATAAGATCTGTCAAATCATGCGTCAACACGATGTCAGCTTTTCTCTTGGTGATGGTCTCCGTCCAGGAGGACTCGCAGACGCATCCGATGAAGCTCAACTGGGAGAACTCTCAGAAATTGCGAAGCTCACCGAGATCGCTTGGACACATGGTGTTCAAGTGATGGTTGAGGGTCCAGGGCACGTTCCTTTCGATCAAATTGAGTTCAACATGAAACTACAAAGACAGCTGTGCCACGGTGCCCCCTTCTACGTATTAGGTCCTTTGGTGACAGACATCTTCCCGGGTTATGACCACATCACCTCCTGTATAGGCGCCACTGCAGCGGGGTACCACGGAGCCTCGATGTTGTGCTACGTCACTCCCAAAGAACATCTGGGATTACCGAAAGCCGACGACGTCAAACAAGGATGCATCGCCTACAAGATTGCAGCACACGCCGCCGATGTCGCATTAGGCATCCCGGGTACTCGAGATCGTGATGATGAACTCACGAAAGCTCGCGCCGCACTCAACTGGCAAAAACATTTCGACCTTTCTTTTGATCCCGATACCGCTCGTGCGCTCCATGATGAAGATCTAGATGTCGACACCGATTTCTGTGCCATGTGCGGGCACGATTGGTGTAGCGTTCGCATTTCAAAAGAGATCCAGCAATTTGCCAGTGGCAAGGCAGAAGGCTTCGATAGAGGTGGCTCGATTCGTAGCGATGCCCTCACCACGGAGCAACAAGAAATTCTTGAGAAACGTGGCGTCCTTGAACCTGCTGAAATTCATAAACTTGCCAGCAAAACCCGGAAATCTACGGGAGCCGATGAAGACAAAGCATCTTGCCATAGTGACTTCGTCTCTGAAGATCAGGCAAAAAAACTACAGGCTGTCGAAGCCAATGAAGACGAAGTCACCACCCCATAGAACCGATGATTGATATCTCCCTCAGTTCTTCAGAGAACTGAGGGGAATATCTACTGAAGTCAATGTTTTGCCACTGACAGAATCCTTAAGGCCAAGACGAACGACAGTCTTGTTCTCAGACTCCCAATCAATATCGATGGTTCCGTAGTTGACTTGACCGAAACGTTTGCCGATGCGGAAGCGATTTGGCTCTGTACCAAGACCAAACCCCGCATTCAATGAACTAGACACGAGTTCATACAACGGGTACTTCACTCCGGTAGTCGTCTCGGGCATGCGCAATATTTCTGCGGCATGACGATCTCCACTGATAATGATTAAATTCTCGACTTCTGTCGTACGAATCAGCGAAATCAACCTCGCACGCTCAAGAGGCATCAGTGCCCAACACTCCCAAGAATGCTGATCAGCAACGACCTGAATGCTGCTAACTAGAAATCTCAGATCGGCAGGCTCTTTGAGTGTTTCTTCAAGCCACTTCCATTGTGTCTCACCCAACATCTGCTGCTGACGATCTGCAGAGGGCGCATAAGGCCCATTCCAATCAGGGATTTCACTGCGACTGAGTCCTGATTTTGTCAATGATGAACGATGGTAGCGGGTGTCGAGAAGTATGATCTGCACTCTCTTCCCTTCGGGCCCCATCGTGTAAGAGGTATAGACCCCTTCCTGATTTCTACGCGGGGAATCTTCAGGCTCTCCGATGAAATCGAGAAATAGTTTTTGTGATGGGACCTTCAAAGGATATTCGCGCCCAACATCGTTGTCTCCGTAGTCATGATCATCCCAGGTACCCAACAAACGTGTTTCGCTTCTCAGTGCGACAAAATCTGGTTGAGTTGCCAGTGTATTCCAATCCTTAGTGAGTTTTTCGATGTCGTAGGTATCTGCATAAATGCTATCTCCACATAGCACCATCAGATCTGGATTTTCCTTACGGATAGTATTCCAGCAAGGCTGTGGATCGTTCTGTTTCAGACAAGAACCCACAACAATCCGCTGAATAAGTTCAGGCGAGTCTTTGTCGCTGACATTGGCGGGAAAAATCCCCATCGCTTGCCCGCTAAAGAAAAATATTACTAATAACATTAGCCATCCCGTGATCTTAATTTTCATTGGTCTCTCAATCCTTCTTGAGGAGTTTGTACAGGACCGTTCCATAATTTTTCAATGATCCCAAACAACAAAGGGTCATGCTCTTTCAATTGAGGCTTTACGAAAGGATAAAAATCGTTGGTTCCAAAGTAGGATTCACACCCTTCTGCAAAATACTCCTTAGCATTTGTAAGTGCATAATGCCGTGTCATGTGCCCATTAATATGCATCACTTTTTCATATTTTCCGGCTTCAACTGCCTTTGAATATGCCGATTCAATTTCAGAATGGTCGAAACCGAGGTACTGGTGATGCCATGCATGAGCCAACTCATGAAGCATCACCCAAGGTTGAGTATTCGATCGCTTCAGATTGACATAGGATTGCGCCTGAGGAATATGAACACAAAGGGCTAGATTCTCAGCGTGACCATTATTCTTCAACCACCCTCGACTCGGGTGGTACTGCAAATTTTTCAATCCTGGTCGATCAAAATCGAGGACTATCTCAACCTGCCTGAGTTCTTCAACCCGTCGCGGCGGTAACACCCAAGCAAGATCTCCCAATTGAATGCTAGCGAGCTCGAGAGCTTTCTGAGCCAACTGAGGATGCTCTTCGAGCAGTTTTTTCTCGACTCGAATATTCCATCCATGAACCAAATGAACTTCATGCGTTCCTGGCTCAGACGACAGATTCATGGCTAATACCAACATCAAAATGGACATATCCGACCTCCCCGCTTTGGAATCCTATTTTGACTCCAAAATTCTCCCTGAATAGACACCATGTGGTGGGGTATCAAGTTGACCATAATCGGTGACCGCTTACCTTACACATACAGTTTCATAAAGAATGGAGTTCCCGAAATGATTCATCTCTGCAGTTCGAGACGTAACTCGGTCCTCAGTTTTATTTTTCTGGTGCTAACGTTTTCGATTCTATGCCAACCCGTCTTTTCGGGCGAACCCAACGCCATCACCTCATCTGAATCGGCAGCCGGCTGGATCAGTCTTTTCGATGGAGAATCTTCAAGAGGCTGGCGTGGTTATCGAAAAGATAATTTCCCTACCAAAGGCTGGACTGTCGAGGACGGCTGGCTACGTGTCGTCAAAGCCGGAGGAGGGGGCAATATCGTCACCATAGATCAATTCGATGACTTTATTTTAGAACTAGAATGGAAAACAGGAAAAGGTGCCAACAGCGGCATCATGTACCTCACGAATGAGAACAATGGCGCACCCTATGAATCAGCTCCCGAATATCAAATTCTCGACATCGAAGATTTGACGAGTTCAGACAATACTTCCGCAGGTGGACTTTACGGCCTCTACTCTCCGATGAACAAAAAGCAGAACCCTACTGGTGAAATAAACCATTCCCGTATCGTTCATTGCGCTGGAAATGTCGAGCATTGGCTCAATGGGGTCCGAGTTCTTACAGCTAAAATCGGATCACTTGATTGGAACCGGCGCGTTGCTAACAGCAAATTTGCTGCATGGAAAGATTTCGGTACTGTCAAAAAAGGACACATCTGTCTTCAGGACCACAACGACAGTGATCTTTGGTACCGCTCTATTAAGATTCGAGAAATTCCAGCAACGGAAAGATGGCGCTATTCAGAAAAAAGCGAACTGCTCTTCAATGGTCATAATCTTGAAGGCTGGGATGCATTTCTCAAAGGAGATGCCACCAAAGACGATGTCTGGTCTGTCAAAGACGGCATCCTGATCTGCAAGGGAACCCCCGCCGGGTATATCCATACTCAGAAAAAGTATCAGGACTTTGTCCTAGAGCTCGATTGGCGTTGGGACCCCGAGACAAAAAAAGAAGGCAACTCCGGAGTGTTGTTTCGAATGATCGGTGACCACAAGGTTTGGCCCCGAAGTATCGAAGCCCAATTGATGTCAAAAAATGCAGGAGACTTTTGGTGTATAGAAGAATTCCCCATGACGACTGACGCTGACAGAACAAACGGTCGCAACACAAAGAAAACTGAAATGGCAGAAAACCCCGTCGGCGAATGGAATCACTATGAGATCCACTGCATCGAAGGAGTTGTGACACTGATCGTCAATGGCAAGGTTTTGAATCAGGCCACGGACTGTATGCAAGTTGCCGGCCCCATCTGTCTTCAGTCTGAAGGAACACCGATACAATTTAAAAACATTCGCATTCACATGCCCTGAAATCTACGCAGGATTAACCAAAACAAATAGTTGTTCGCAAAAAGGCGACAAAAAGCCTTACATAAAAACATCGAGAAACTTAAGTAAACTAAACAGACGGTTGATACATGAAAAACAAAGATTACTGGAAAAATTTTTACAAGGACGCCGAGAGCAAGTCGCTGACTAAGCCCAGTGCATTTTCTGATTTTGTCTTACAACAGTTATCATTACTGGAGTGGGATAACGAAAGAACCTTAATTGATATAGGTTGTGGAAATGGTAAAGACTTGTTTTACATGCGCTCTAAAAACATTAACGCCTATGGCGTAGATATGAATTTAGAGTTGGACTCAGAATTTATTCAGAGAAACGACGCGCTTAAGCTCAATGAGAACCATGACGCATACTATATGAGATTTTTCTTACATACGCTTGAAGAAGAAAAGCTTGATACTTTAATGACGAATATCCATGAATGCATGGGGAACGACTCGCACATATTTATCGAGACAAGATCCGTTAAGGGAGTTACAGATAAAGAAAGAGAAGAAACTTTCTTCAAGTCGAGTATTGGCGAAGCCCATTTCAGGATGCTTTACTCATTAAATTATCTAGAAAATAAATTTAAAGATAAGTTTACCATTCTTTTCTCCGATGAGTCTGACAAGTTCGCCCCATTTAAAAGTGAAAAACCCTATGTCATAAGATTGGTAATGAAAAAGAACTTAGACCAGTAGAAGCTCTTGAAAATAGCGCCGACATTACGTCGAGGACATTGGCAATAACACAAATAACCTCGTCGAAAATCGCGTGATTATCGACAAGCACCGACGGCTATTCTGACCACTGATCAAGCGCCGATATTGCTTAATACTCAATAAATCGATTCTTCGTACTGTTCTGTGTTTTAAACGATTCGAAACACAACATTTCTTTAATATCCATACCACTCTTATATCCTGCTACATAAAGAGTGTTGTCGATTAACTGTTACCACAAACTCTCTTGTAGATGAGATCGCACGCTTGCCCTGTGTTATTTCCAATAACTAATTTTCTTACAACTTCCCTCTTAGTTTTCCACGATTCACTCTCTTCTTTGTTGTCAATTCGGAAAACTGCATCTTTCAGTTGTTTGAATTCCGTGCAGATAGGGCCAGGAAAAGTGGCTTGGATGTCATACGAAAAATCCCATTCGCGCGAGTACTCTACTAAATCAGGAGCGAAGCTGATTAAAGGCTTATTCATGATGAGGTAATCGAAAAACCCCCCAGAGTAATCAGTAATGAACAAATCCGTATTCTTAATCAGAATCTGCATTTCAGGATATTCGATCCCTGAACAATCGATTAATCGTTCATCTTGAGGAAGATCGAGATCATCATGACGATGATGCCCCCTAATTCCTAAGGCATACCCTTTGTCTTCCAGGATCGATATGAACTCATTTAACTCATCTTTGGAGAAGTGGCTAAACTTTGATTTCAGTCGAAAATCCCGAAATGTTGGAGCGAAAAGAGCCAGTTTTCTTCCGTTTAGCGATTTTTTTATTCGAAGATCATACGAACGTAAATCATCCGGAAGTGGATAATCAATGTGTAGCATGTCATTTCGAGGGAGGCCACTTGCGATCACTTTGGATACAGGCAACTTAAATGCTGCAGCCATAGCATATTGATCAATACTCGATGACGAAATCAGTAGTGAATACTGACTTAACTTTTTCAAGAAGCTTCGACTCCGGTTTGGTCGTAAATAACCTATCGCTTTTAAGGGGATTCCATGCCAAAGATTTATGACGTGGCGGTGGAGATCACCATGAGCAAAATTGTGGGTAAACACAGCTTCAGCTCGAATGAATGTAAGCCATGATCTTAGTTCGGCTTCACGTAATATGTTTATTTTTGAACCGTACATTGATCGTAATTCTGTGTCTGAAGTGTTACCTACTATCAATATAGATACGTTTTTCTCTCCCCTATTAACGACATAATCAAAAAATGCTCTTTGATTTCCCGTCCAGTGTTTATCAGAGTGAATTGCGATCCAGTGATTCTTCTTTGCCGGAATAACATATGACAACATCTTCACGATGCGCTTTGTAATGCTGTTTAATCGAAACCTGGAAGCGAGTAAGGGGCGTAACAACAATACGAAAAAGAGCACTGCTAATGCTGCTGGACCATTGGTCGGTTTTTTCATGATAAACACCACAGCGGTATAGACCGCTAGGGCGACTCGAATCAGAGGAACCCATGGATACAGAGGCACTAAAAATGGCCGGGGAGTTTCCGGCTCTTTTTTCCTCAATATGAATATGGTTGCCGCCATGGGAAAATCGAGGATAAGAACGCACAGACCACTAAGAAGAAGCAAATCCTGCTTTTCAAAGAATAGAAATGCCACTGATACCAATAGAACCTGAAGGAGCAAAGCGACTTTAGGAGTTCCCTTCTCAGACATTCGGCCCAATGCCTCAGGAAGCTCTCCGTCTTGAGCCAATCGCCAAGTAATCCTAGAAGACACTTGTAGGCAACTACTCAAGGTTGGAATCAAAACAAGGACGAAGATGGCGTCGAACATTAGCGCCACTTGATCTCCAAATAGCACCCGTGCTGTATGCGTTCCGAGGTCAGGGATACCCTCTCCGTCTGCACCGATCATTTCCGCCGCCGGGGTCGCCCACAAAAATACGAGATTGACTAATAGATATAGAAGAGTGATGACGCCTAAACCTACGATCAATGATCGAGGTATGTTTTTCCCTGGATTATCAATCTCTCCCGCCATCAAAACCACTGCGTTGAATCCAGCGAAGGCAAACCCAGCGTAGAGACTTGCAATAAATATTTTTTCGAGCCACTCCCAGGCGCTATGTGAGTTCTGCTCGTTTCCGGAATTCAAAGCAACAGCGAGATCTGTTCCTACTGAGTCGCCGATTCCTAACGCTCCTATGCCAATAATTATGAAGCTGAGTATCAATACGACTTTTACGATTGTTGTGACGTTATTAAAAACCACACCCGTTTTTAAACCATTCAGATGCACCAATAACAAAGCTACCAATGTCGCCATAGCAGCGACTGTTTCGTCTAACCATGGAACAAGATTTGAAAGATGCTTGCCCATAGTACTGGCAATGAATGCACTGCCTATCGTCCAAGTAATCGGACCTGCAAGAAACCCAAATACGAAGCTGGCTGTTGCCCCCATCGCTCTGCGAACAAAAACGACTTCGCCTCCACTGCTGGGAATCATCGCACTTAATTCAGCACTGGTAAGAGCGGAAAGGAACGCCATCAAACCAGCTAAAGCCACCGCTGCTAATATCGCCCAACCTTCGCCGAGGTCTGCGGCGAAGTGGCCGGTAGTCGTAAAAACACCCGCTCCTACAACAGTGGTGAATACAATCACTGAAGATGAGAAAAGACCCAGTTTGTTTTTTGATGTGGATTCCAACAGACCTTCTTTTCCGTTTTTCTTCTCACTGTCCGGACTGAGTCCGGGTGATACACTTCTGAGATAACCTATATACCCCTGGAGATTCGATGAGCCCTCCGCAATTCCGAGATTTCATTCCTACTCAACGCATCGGCGGCACCGCAGGAGTGGAGGTCTGGTCTGGCAAAGATTCTACGGGAAGCCCGGCTGTTCTGAAAACTTTCCCTTTGGGACGTGGCTGGCAGCAAGAATACGCTGCTCTACGGTCGATCAACAAGGCACCCCTCACAGAAGTCGTTATTCCCAGACTTCTTGATACCTCTGAAAACCCTCCCGCTATTCTCATGAGCTATCTGGACGGTAAAAATATGGAATCTCATCGATTCCCCATGCCGACCTGGTCCATAGCCATTCAACAAGCGGGGCGATTCCTCTCTCAACTCCATGCTATTCCCCTCTCAGAAGCGGACTCATTACCTCTGAGTGACGCTCTTCCTCTTCGCCTCGAGTCCTGGATTGAACGAGGTGCGAAGTGGCTATCCCCGGAGGAAATTCAACACGCACGTAACAAAGTCGGAAATGGAACCGTATTTGAAGGCCACCAGAGAGTGTATTGCCACAATGACTTTGCGCCCCGTAACTGGATTTGGAATCGCAGCGGCCTTGGGATCATCGATTTCGAACACGCCCACGGAAATCACCCCGCTTTTGACTGGGTGAAATTAGAAGTGGGATTATTTCAAAAGATGCCCGAACTGAGGGAGGAATTCATCGCATCCATCGGCGGGACTCCCCTATGGGCGACCTCCGAGGTCCTCGATGCCATCGTCGCCATACATGCCATCGGCTGTATTGTGTGGGGTTCTCAACATGGAGATAAAAGTTATATCTACGAGGGTCGTCGAATACTCGACGAATAAGAGTCCCCGCTTCACAGGCATCAGGGAGTTTTTTGTTTTTCCAACTGCTCGACCAAATCTAGCTCTCTCTGCGCGCTCGCGTATCCGGGAGCATTGGCAAGAACTTCAACAAGCTGCTGACGAGCCTCCTCCAAGCGACCGAGAAGCCTCAACACTCTTGCTCGTGTCACTTGATGAATGGGAACCGGTCTACGTTTAAAAATTCCATCCAACTCCTCGAGGGCCTTCTCCAAATCAGCAATCGCTTTTTCTTCACGCCCACTGGCCCGATAGATCTCTGCTCTTCTTTGGTACCAAGTCGCCTTCAGTGAGGCTTCCTGCAGTTTTTCATTCACCAACTGAAGAGCCACTTCATAGCCTCCGCTGGCTGTTTCTGCACGAATCCGAGCAATCACCAATAAAGAGCTCTCCATGCCCGATTCCATCGCTTGGCGATAAACAGATACCGCTAACACATCTGCGCCACGCCTTTCATACAGATCGCCCAAACGCAGTGTTTTTTCAAGATCTGGAGAAACCACATGCACCCGCACGAGGTCATTAATAGCACCCTCTATTTGGCCCACAGCATCTCGTAAATTCGATCTTTCGCTGAGGACTTCCATCAGGTTTTTACTCCGACGATCTACGAGCTTATCCATTATCGATAACGCTTCCGTAGACTTCATCCTGTCTCTAAGGCAAAGAGCTCTCTCTAACGCTTCGGCATCAGGGTCAACACCCATGCCTCGAGCTTGCTGAAGATCTAGCAAACCTAAATCAGGCCGACCGTGCTTTCGACACAACTTGGCTCTCAACAAATACAGGGGCCCGGGATCGTCGCTCTCTTCAATTTGTTTATTGATCTTATCGACATCGACATGAACTCCATCGTGAGCTTTCACATCTTCAGAAAAGAAGATCGCCCCGAAAAATATTGCCGCGACTAGAAGCACTTTCACTGTCATGTCCACTGTCATGCCCACTGTCATGCCCACTGTCTCTCTGATGGTATTTGTTTTGATCACGATCATCTTATGGTTTTGCTCTCTGAGTTCATCGCTGAAACTGCTTCATTTCTAGTGTTCGATCAACCTCAGGGAGCTCAATGTAATGCCCACCCACAACAGGAGATAATTTTTCAGAATATCCGAGTCTCCAGTCTCCTGGTTTCCATTCTGCTGATTCCGTCCACCATTTGACCGAACGATCTAACAGGGCTAATGCGTTCCAATTTCCAGGAATCTCTATCCAAATCGTCTCATCTTCATCAACAAGAGCGTAAATTTGTTCCGCCACCTGAGCTTCGGGTCCTTCTATAGCCTTTTTGGGAATCGCGACGTAGAACATGCCAAGATTTATACTGAAAAGGAGTAGCAAAGTTCTAGAGAGATAAGGGATTCCCGTGAATTCTAATTTCTCACTCTTTGTAATGCTCACGACCAGCATCAAAGCCGATATGACCCAAAAAAGAGGGGGCACCGGATTCTGTCCAAAATCGTTCCGCCCCATCACCGAACTCACCGCAATGGCCGCGGGGCCGATCACAAAAACCACTCTCAATATAAAATTCAAACTCTCTAAGCCATTAAAGCGACCTGCATCGCAAATGACTCGAGCTGCCAATAAGCAAGTGAGGGGCATCAAGGGAAGTAGGTATCTGGGTTGTGTTCCCGGCCAGAACAAAAAGATCGCAGCCGGCACCATAATAACACTCAAGATCGCAGTCCAAGTGAGGCCGATGGGTTTCCCTGATGCTCGCAAAGCATCCCTGTTTATTAATAAGAGTGATCCTGGCAAGAAAGCCAAAAAGACCCCCACAACATATTCCATCATCTTTTCAAAGTTGAAAAATCCGGAGCCTTCGCGAAAGACCTGTTGTCGCCAAATTTCAGTCGCTTCGACATCAGCAGTTCTTTGCTGTACTTCAATAAACCAGACTGAGACCAGCGCGACAGAGATAAGAACTGGCACCAACAATGACCCTATGCGTTTCCAGTGAAAACCATCTCTGAAACCCAGAGCTATCAGTGTTCCTAAAACGAATGGTATCGCCGATGCTCCTTTGGCCAACCAGGCGATAATTAAACCTATCGTCGCGACAATGAAAATTGCTATGGGTATTCTATCGCCGCTTCTTGTCAGAAAAATCAAGGGCAGTGAAAAGAGAGCGACCCCCAGCGTGAGGAGAACATCCGTTTCTCCCAAAATAGATTTGCCAGCAATCTCAGGTGAGAGCCAGAAAAAACAAGCCGCCAGCAATCCGGCGGATTTATCACCCAACTTTGTGCCAACAATCACCAACAGCAGCGATATCAATAACGTGGAAAGAAAAGCCGGCCAGCGCACGGAAACTTGATCGACTTCTCCCGTGAACCACGAAGCCGCCACAGTCAGCCAAGCATAGAGAGGCGGCTTATTTAGGTAGGGCTCACCCCATACCGTCGGCACTATATAATTGCCGCTCTCGATCATCTCCTTGGCGGAAATTACACGTCGGCCTTCTTCATTATGAAGATCCAAATGACCCATAACGAACCAACCGGAAAACAACATGCCGAACAAAATGAAACAGAGACCGAAATTCCGCAAAGACGTGTCGTTCTCCGCAAGTGGTTCATTCGGCTTGAAACTCATATCAAAGTCTCCTACCGATTAGCGAACAGCTTCGCTGACAACTTGGCCTTCAATGACGGTTCCCACACAGTGGGTTGTATACTCAAACGGATCGCCGTCATAAAGAGCAACGTCTCCATCTTTACCCACTTCTATCGATCCGATTCGGTCATCAACGCCGAGCAATTCTGCAGCAGACAAGGTGATCATTCCCAAGGCGTCTTCAAAACTGCACCCATAAGCACAGGCAATCGCCGCCTCCCAAAGAACTACTCTTGTCTTCGGGACATAGGATTCATATCCACTCCCCATAGCAATCTGTACCCCTGCCGCTATCAACTTCGCAGAAGTCTCCATACTCGCATTTTTACCAACCCCAGATGATCGCATCATGGTCGGGTGAATAATCACCGGTATCCCCTGCTTCTTCAAAGGCTCAACGAAGTCATAACACTCCGCTCCACCTTGAAGGACCACTGAAATATCCAACTCCTTCTGTAAGCGAAGGACGTTCTGAATATCGACTGCCGCGTGGGCGGAAATCATCAATGGCATCTCTTTCTTGAGAATACTGATGAGGGCTTCCATTCGAAGATTTCGGGCAGGAGGCTCTTTTTCTTCATCACCTTCCGCTTTTTCTTGCTTGTCCATATGAGCCTGAGCCTTGATGAACTCTTGGCGTAGCATCGCCATCTGCTTGGAGCGTGTGCCTGGGCTTTCTTTGCCACTGCGCAGTGCATCCGAGCCGAGTGTGCAAGCCACCATCGCTTTTCTTTTCACCACAGCATCGTCAACTGTGTTTCCTCGAGTCTTAACGATGAAAGTCTGACCCGATATCAGTTGCCCTGGTGCGTGCCCGGTATGCAGAGTGGTCACTCCAAATGAACGTACCCAGTCAATCAATGGCTCCCGAGTGTTGTACGCATCGAGAGCTTCCAACTCCGGCTGTATCGGCGAAGACCTTTCAATATGATCCGAGTCGTGATCAATATTTAGCCAACCTGCAAGACCAACTACCGATCGAGCATCAATCAATCCCGGTGTTACAACGGCTGCTTTTTTAATGATTGATCCTTCTGGAATTTCGATGTCTCCAGCCAGTCCGACTTGAACAACCTTCCCATCTTTGATCAGCACCACTCCATCTTTAATCACACCCGACCAAGATCCATCTTCAGATTTGGCCATGGTGTAAATCTTGTCACCATAGATCGCTATCGTATTTTCAGCTTGTTGGGATTCATTCAATCCCCCGGTCACAGATGTCATTGAAATCATGAACAACAGAACGAGTGTTACACCCGGGATCATCATATTTCTTAGCATTAGTGTCCTCCCTCTTCGCCACAGCAGTGATAGGCACTGTCATCTCCCGCGCCTCGACCTCCCACTGCATAGAGCAAGTGATCCGGATTCGATCGATCAAATACCTGCGCACCTTCCACCCATGTTTCTAAAATTTGGGTGTATATGCTAAAGGGGTCACCACTCAATATTGCAAAGTCCGCATCTTTTCCAACGTCTAATGAGCCTGTCTGATCTTCAAGGCCGAGCATTTCGGCACCCGACAAAGTCAATGCTCTCAACGCACCCTCACTCGTCATACCCGCGCGCACACCCAGTGCTGCCGAACGCAGGAAGAGACGACTGTCAGTGATCCAGTCGTCGGTATGGAAAGCCACGTTGACTCCTGCTTTTTCAAGAACGGCTCCATTTTCCAAACGAATGTCTCGTGCTTCTAATTTTCCACCGGGTGAGTCCACGACAATAATCGAACAATCGGCCCCTGCGGCGGCGATTTCATCTGCCACCTTCCAAGCATCACTCACATGGTGAAGAACCACTTCAAAACCAAACTCATCGCGAAGCCTCAAGACTGTCAAGATGTCGTCATGGCGATGTGTGTGGTGATGCACAATCCGCTTTCCTTCGAGAGCTTCGACCAGCGCTTCCATACGCAGATCTCTCTCCGGCATCTTCTCGGCGTCGCCCTCTGCTTTGGCAATTTTGTTACGATACTCTTGCGCCTTAACGTATGCCTGGCGAACGAGAGATGCAGATTTTGCGCGAGTGCCCGGAAAAGGCGCGGATCTTTGCGAGTTAGTACCGTTGGCCATCTTTAGGCCGCCCATGGGCCAACCGGTATCGTCGAGAACCAGCAGATCATCGACAGTATTACCCTCGCGCAATTTAAGGTAAGTCGTCCGCCCACTGATCAAGTGGCCTGAGCCGGGCATTTGATTCACGAGGGTCAATCCCCCTGCACGCGCTCGCATGAAACTGGCAGATCGGACATCGACAGAATCCCTAGTCCAACACTCCGGCTGAATAGGCTCAGAGCTGTCGCCTCCACCTCCCCAACCGATATGGCTGTGGGTACAAATCAGTCCTGGAATGATGGTTTTGCCTTCAGCGTTAACCACTTCCGTTCCGGGTGGCAAGACTACTTGATCAGTAGCACCGATCTGTTCAATTTTTCCGTTCCTGACAACAAGTGTTCCATTTTCGATGACGGGACCTGATACAGGCATCAGTCTAGCACCTACAAATGCCTGTATATCAGCCGCTTCGACACGATCACTCCAGCCATTCAATAGCAACATCAGCACTGCTGTGATCGCCGAAATACGTGATAACACCGTCGATAATTTTCGAGACAACATCTATGACCTCCTGGTGCAAAATCACCACAGGAAATGGGGTTAAGGCTCAAACAGCAACGATATCCGAGGCCATGAGGGGGGGGAAGCATCGACACAGCAATCACGATACAATAGATATGGTTCTGGAGGGCCCAGAATCTCTATTCTTCATCTCTTGTGTCGCATGCACGCACTTCAAGTCAGCATGGGAGAATGATATGCCTCAACAAACGAAGCTCCACTCACAACGACTTCAAAGCTCAATATTGGCCCTCATCTTCATTCATTGCGCTGGACTCTCATCATTGTACGCCGATTTCGAATACCTCGATTTCACAAACATGGCGGGTCTAACAATGGTGGGAAGCAGTTCTCAAGTTGTGAATCGTGTCCGTCTCACTCCATCGGCTTTGTCTCAGGTTGGCGCACTGTATACCACTGATCGCATTCCTGTTTCCGAAGGCTTTGACACCACCTTTACGTACCAAATAAACCCCATCACCGGGGGTGCCGATGGCATGACTTTTTTGATTCAAAGCGAATCGCCGACTGCCCTTTATAGCAATGGCGGCCCCTTGGGCTACAGCGGCATGACGAACTCTCTCGCAATTGAGATCGACTGTTATTCCAACGGAAATTGGAATGACCCCCCCGGGCATCACTTAGCAATTCATGGCGTTCTGGGAGCCCCCAATTCTGCAGACGAACTTATCGGTGGTTTGGCCATAGATACCGCTATTGGAAACGTTGCCGGAGTTCGGACGATGCGAGTTTATTACGATAGCGTCTCGCTACAGGTCTTCATCGATGATCTCACCACTCCAAGACTAAGCCTGGATATCAATCTATTTGATTACATTGGTAGCGACGAGGCGTGGGTAGGATTCACTGGCTCGACTGGAGGGATCACCCAGATCAACGACCTACTCAGCTGGACTTTCATCAATGAAGGCAGCACTTCATTGACCCGAGGTGATTTAAATCTAGACGGATCTGTGAATCTTCCCGATGCCATCTTTGGTCTCAGTTCACTCTTTGTTCCAGGTTCACCCGCACCAGCGTGCCAAGACTCCGCTGACATTAATGACGATGGATCTTTCAATCTTCCCGACGCTATCTTTTTATTGAGTGCACTGTTTGTGCCCAATTCCACGCCAATTCCTGAACCCTCAAACTGTGGAACAGATAATACAGATGACGGATTAGACTGTGCGGAGACTTCCTGTCCCTGAAAACTGTGGGTTAGCGATCAGCTCCGATACCTTGCTGTAAACCCGTCACTTCCAAGACTCCATCAAGCTCATCCGGTGCGAGTTGACCATGAGGTCTACCTGCCGTGGTTCCGTCAGGAAGATCTCTGATTTCCCAGCCCATACCTTGCAAGCCTCGATGAATGCCTTCCCGATTTCCGCGTAATATCAGCCAGCCATCTTCGGGCGCGATACGATTGACGCCCCATGATCCCATATGAATTCTCAACCGTTGCTGGCCAATCAAACGATGCGTCTCTGTAGGGATCGGTCCATATTGATCACTGAGATCTTCAGTGATCACATCTAATTGCCCATTACGTAATGCTGTAGCGATCAGTCGATAGTGCCTCAATCGCTGACGGGTATCAGGAAGATAACTATCAGGAATTAGACACAATCCGGAAAGAATAATTTCGACATCTGGCGGCTCTTCGGCAGCGGAACCCCTCAGGCGCGCTACCGCTCTCTCCAATAATCGACAGAATAGATCGTACCCAACTGCGCCGATGTGTCCGGACTGTTCTTTTCCAAGGATATTACCCGCACCGCGAATCTCTAGGTCGCGCATAGCGATCTGGAAGCCGCTTCCCAAATCAGAATACTCTTCGATGGCCTGAAGACGTGTCCTCGCCTCTGGTCTTATGGGTTGGTCATCCGGCACCACAAGATAACAGTAAGCCTTATTATGACTACGACCGACTCTTCCCCGAAGCTGATGCAACTGTGCTAGACCAAACCGATCCGCACGCTCAACGATCAGCGTGTTGGCACTCGGAATATCCAAACCACTTTCGATGATGGTCGTCGATATAAGAACGTTGGCTCTTTTCTCGATGAACTCGATCATGCACTCTTCGAGTTCGTTTTCTTCCATCTGGCCATGGGCCACGATGGTTTTCGCTTCCGGCAAGATACTTTCGACTCGTTGCTTACATTCATGGATGCTCGAAACCCGGTTATGTAACCAATATATCTGACCGTCTCTGTTGATCTCTCGAAGTCCAATTTGGCGGAATCGACGCTCTTCAAAAGCGGTGACCTCTGTCTGAATCGGAGCCCTTCCTTCAGGTGCTTCGTGCAAACTAGAGATGTCTTTGACCCCTACCAGCGACATGTGCAATGTTCGCGGAATAGGAGTCGCTGTCAGCGTTAATACATCTACGAGCCGTCGAAGTTGCTTTAATTTTTCTTTATGAGCCACACCAAATCGCTGCTCTTCATCGATCACAATCAATCCGAGATCTTTAAAGTGAACATCTCCCGAAAGCAATCGGTGTGTCCCGATAAGGATATCAACTTCTCCTTGAGAAATTTTTTCCAAGACCAGATTCTGTTTTTTCTTAGAGAGGAAACGACTGATCGCTTCAACCTTGACGGGCCACTCGGCCATCCTCTCTCTAAAAGAGACCAGGTGTTGTTGTGCCAAAACCGTCGTCGGAACAAGTATCGCTACCTGCTTTCCGGCAGCGACTGCTTTGAAAGCCGCGCGCATCGCCAATTCTGTCTTTCCGTAGCCCACGTCTCCACAAACCAAGCGATCCATTGGTTTTGGTTTTTGCATATCGCCCTTGATCGCCTCCATTGAATGCAACTGATCCGTTGTCTCATTAAACGGAAACGCATCCTCAAAGGCTTTCATCTTCTCGTCATCCTCCGGAAAAGAATACCCCGATCGTTCTGCCCTAATAGCCTGAACTTCCAGGAGCTCGCCAGCGAGATCATGAACAGAATCTTCTGCCTTGGCTTTCTTTTTCGACCAGAGCGAACCGCCAATCTTATCCAGCTTGCCGACAGTGCGTCCTCCACCGATATATTTTTGAACCATATCGATGCGTTCGACGGGAACCAATAACGTAACGCTCTCGGCAAATTCGAGGACGAGAAAGTCTCCCTGTCTTATGCCATCCCTGACGGCCCTCAATCCTCGATAGCGAGCGATGCCATGGGTGACATGCACCACTAATTGACCTTCCTCTAGTTCGAGAAAGTTATCGACAGCACGACCTTCGACTCTTTTGCGTTTCGTTTTTTCTACGGTTCGCTTTCGCCCCAAGGCGGCATTTCCACTCACGAAGATGCCACCTCCATCTTCGTGCCAACGGAAACCTGTTGAGAGTTGACCCAGGATCACCCGTACGCCGGGACCGACGCTGGCATCAGAAAGCACATCTCGAAACCGTTCCGCCTCTGCTTCCTGACGTAAGAACACAACCACTTCTTCACCGCGATCTGCGGTGTCAGCAAGAGCGGTTACAGTCCCTTCCAGAGATCCCTGATAACGATCTGCGGAGACAACGGGCAGCTGTAGCGGTCGATGTCCGCCTTCTGGAATCAAGGGATCTAGCTGTAAGCGGGCATGGCGCCCTGCTCTCTCCCAAAATCCTTCACACAAAGGTTGACGATTTCCGCCGGCCCATTGGCCTACGAGAAACTGCACCTTGTCGATCACTTCTTTTGGCTCCCAGACCGCCACGATGGCGTTATCTGGCAGTACATCGAAGAGCAGACGTTGCTGCCCTGTCCAGCCACGAATAAACCATGACTCACGTGGAGCGAGGGTGAGGACAACCACCTCTAGGTCTCCACTGACTTTTTGATCCCTCGGAGAGATCGACTGAATTAAATCGATTTCATCATCAAAGAAATCAAGTCGATATGGCACTGCGCTTTCCCGCGGCCACACATCAAACAGCCCTCCCCGAATAGCAAAGTCACCGGGTCGGGCCACCTGTGGAAATCTTCGATATCCCGCTTCGACAAGCGCCTTGGCAAGATCCCTCTGAGATCGACGATCACCTCGACGTAAAACTACTCTATGATCTTCACCAGTATCCTGACCCACGGGTTGCAACACTGCTTGCACGGGGGCGATCACAGTTTTTATTCGCCCCGTTTCCAACGCTCGAATCGTTTCAAAACGATCTCTGAAAGTATCAAGATCCGGTTCGGAATCTTCTTCGAAGAGACTTTCCCACATCGGGAATTCTCCGATGGGATGAGGCGTGAATGTGGACACGTCATTGCGTAATCTTTGAGCAGCATCGGGGCTAGAGGTCAGGATAATCAAAGGTCGGCCGACCTTCTCAGTGATGGCAGCGACAAGAAGCCCTACCGCACCCTCACCGCATCTTCCCACATGTAAAACAGGATCGGAGGCGAGCCGCGAGCAGACCTCTCCCAGGACCGATGAATCCCTGAGGATTCTTTCGATCAGAAGATCACGATCTATTTCGGCACTCCCATCTGGGGTAGGCACCGGCTGCTCCGCTCTTATCCGCCCTGCCTGGAATCTCTGGTTGAGAGATTCATCAGGAATCTGGAAATATTAGGATAACGGAGAAATGGGAAAAATCACCTGAACCCGCAAGGTCTATCGGAAGGGATTAAACAGTTCGCGATATCAGGACTGGGTGGGATCTACGCCCAGCTTTTCGAGAGCGGCTTTTGCTGCCGACTGCTCTGCTTCTTTCTTGGTCGTGCCTTCACCAATGCCAAGAAGTTCTTTTTTCAGGAGAGCCTGAATGATGAATTCTTTAGCGTGATCAGGGCCACTCTCACTCTTCACTTTATAGTTAGGAGTTGAGCCATCTTCCTTCTGTAAGTATTGCTGAAGGATCGATTTGTAATTCACCGAGTGTTCTTTTTGATTCACAGCAAGAACCTGATGGTAAAGGTTCCGAACAATAAACTCTTTGGCTTGCTCGATGCCGCCATCGATATAGATCGCTGCGATCACTGCTTCAAACACATTCGCCATAAGACTGTTGGGCAACTTACGTCGACTCGTGACTCCTTTTCCAACAGCGTAGACTTCATCGAGTCCGAGTCTCATACTTTCCTCTGCGAGAGTATTTGTGGAGACAACAGCAGACTTGATCTGCGTCAGTTCACCCTCTGGGCGATCTGGGAAAAAGTTAAAGAGAAACTCCGTCATCACCATTCCCAAGACCGAATCCCCTAAGAATTCCATACGTTCATTGCACGGATTATCGATGGTTTTCAGCGAAGAGTGGGTGAGAGCCTGAACCAAGTGGTTCGGATCCTTGAAGGAATAGCCAATCCGTTTCTCACACGCCTCAAGGCGTTTGAGATCGGAAGGTGCAATATTTTCGTGTTCAAATCCGCGAGGACCGACCATGACACTTATTTCCAGGAACGATCGCGGGCTCGAATGCGTCCCCCGGGGGGCGTACTTCCCGGAGGTCACGCATGCGAGCCGGAAACCGGCCAACAAAAGATATTTCGGCACTGGAACAGGCAGACTTCAGGAAAATCCCCAAATATCGAGGATTCTTGGAGGCCTGGACGCCAAAAAGGCGAATGCCGACCTCCAGAGGGTCAGGTCACCCGTCGACTGGGCGTGCCGCTTACCTATAGTGGCGAGGATACGGTTCATGCATCGTGTCTGCAACCGGCCCTGCCCAAGCCATTGAGAGAATATAGAAAGACAGCCTATGACAGACTCCCAGAAATTCAGACCCGTCTACGGTGTCAAAGACCAGCGTTGGAGCCTGCTCGATCTTCTGGAGCGCTTTGCCGATGAGACTTTTGTCTCTGAGGGGGTGCTACGGATCAGTGATCTGCATCTGCGTCCCGGGAAACCGCCTCACTATCGATTCGATGGCGAGCTCATTCCGCTTCCCGGAGGGTCAGATCTGGATGACGACACCGTCAAAACCTTGATCGCTCCAATTCTTCGTGAAGGGGCACTCGAACGTCTCGAATCAGGGGAAGACATCGATGCCTCATGGGATTGGCCTGAAAGGAATCTCTCCTTCCGGCTTAATCTGTTTCGTGCACGTGAAGGCACTTGTGCAGCACTGCGTGTTCTCGCTCGCAAAATTCCTCCCCCCGATCAGATCGGCTTCCCTTTCGAAGGCACCTGGAACAACTTCCTCCAATTGGATCAAGGATTGGTCATCGTCACAGGCATCACCGGTAGCGGAAAATCGACCACCGTCTCGAGTCTGCTGACACATCGAGCCAGAGAGCGCAGCGAAAGGGTCATCACTCTCGAAGACCCTATTGAGTACATCCTTGAAGGTGAACGCTCACTCATCTCACAAAGAGAACTCGGTCAGCATCTGACATCTTTTAGCGGTGGCCTTCGTAGTGCATTGAGAGAAGATCCCGATGTCATCTTCGTCGGCGAAGTGCGAGATCAGGAGACGGCGGCTCTCGCCCTCACTGCCGCGGAAACAGGTCACGTGGTCATCACGACCTTGCACACCAAAGACGCTCGCGGAGCGATCACCCGCCTCGTTGACCTCTTCCCTGGAGACCGCTCCAGTGAAATCTGCTCGCAGCTCTCCTTCAGTCTGTCGATGATCATCGCCCAAAAGCTGATACCGAGGAAAGATGGCCAAGGAAGAAGGGCGGCGATGGAAGTGATGGTCAACCACCCCTCCCTCTCGCATCTGATCCGTAGCGGCAAGTGGGCCCAGATCACCAGTCAGATGGAAACCCAGCGCCGACATGGCAGCATCCCTATGGATCGCCACCTGAAAGAACTCCTCGACAGCGACGAGATCACCCAGGAAACGGCCCAAAGGTATGCACATACTGCTGCATTTGAGGGGATTTAATTTAGCCAGAGATCAATATCAGAACGCTGAAAACCACTGACCTGAACAGGGGGAATATAAGTTTGGTTAATAATGACACCGGCAGGAAACACCCAATAAAAAAACTAGACAGTCTCCTGAAATAAAGCCTGGGATCGATGCCGCGCTTGTCGAGGGCCGCTTTGGCAGCTGCCTGCCCCGCTTCTTTCTTAGTCCTTCCCTTTCCCACTCCCAGGACTTGCTTTTTCAGCAGTGCTTGGACCACAAATTTCTTGGCGTGATCGGGCCCACTCTCGCTTCGAACCCGATAGTTCAGGTTCGATCCCACCACGACCCGAAGGCAAGACTTGTAGTCGACGAAGTTCTCCTTCTGGTAAGCACCAAGGACTTGAATGATTTCCGTCCTGCCCTTGTTAATTTTTCTTCCGTCTCCATGAAATCTTATGATTTCACCTTCAATATTTACTTTCGTCAGTTTTTGCAATAACTCCACATCATTCTGAAAAACCAAGTCATCTTGAATAATGGATAAGGCCTCTTTTTCCTTTAGGCGAGCCTTGTTCCACGACACCAGAAAATCTTCTTTCCATGGAACCGGATCGTGATTTGAAATATGCCAGTGAGCTTCTTCGAGCACGCCAAGACAATTATATAAATTTTTCTTTTCATTTCTGGACAAGGATCCATCGACAAGACTCTGGTAAGCCTTATGCAAGTTTGACCTGTGTGCGTTATCTGTTTTCCACCACTTGTCGCTAGCCGTTTTTTTGTGTGGGTTAATTCTATTGTGATGTGCCATTGCTTCTTTCCATAATTCCAGAGCAACAGCACGCTGTTTATCTAACTCTATTTTCAACTTGTATTGCTTCTCTGAAACGGCGGCTTCTTCTCGTTGTTTTGCTAACAACAACAGGTCACATTGCTTCGCAACAATACCCACTCTTCGCGCTTCTTTGCGGTTTCTCTGTTCCTGACTCCAAG
>JACKQG010000167.1_pt1 | contig 96107 bp, 89 predicted proteins | sample 8237621 | NCBI WGS metagenome assembly JACKQG01 (sample SAMN15677084, study PRJNA649215) | marine metagenome | biome: marine; feature: Black Sea; material: saline water; isolation source: suspended particulate matter (SPM) from the Black Sea western gyre | collected 2013-06-09/2013-06-10 | depth...
ACGAGGAACTCGACCGTGCCGGCGTTCGTGTAGCCGCAACCGAGGGCGACCTTCAGCGCCGCCTCGCCCATCGCCCGCCGGAGGTCGTCGGAGAGCCCGGGTGCCGGCGCCTCCTCGATCAGCTTCTGGTGGCGACGCTGGGCCGAGCAGTCCCGGTCGCCGAGGTAGACGGCGTTGCCGTGCGCGTCGGCGAGGACCTGGACCTCGACGTGGCGCGGTGCCGTCAGGTATCGCTCCATGTAGATCTCGTCGCGGCCGAAGTAGGCCATCGACTCGCGTCGGGCCGAGTCGATGGATTCGGAGATCGACGCCTCGTCGGCGACGACCTTCATCCCGCGCCCGCCGCCTCCGTAGGCGGCCTTTATGGCGATGGGGTAGCCGTGCTCGGTGCCGAAGGTCCGGACCTGGTCCGGGTCGGTGGTGAGGTCGGTGGTGCCCGTTACACCGAGGACACCGACCTGTTCGGCGGCGATGCGGGCGCTGATCTTGTCGCCCATGACCTCGATGGCCTCCGGCGGCGGGCCGATGAAGGTGACCCCCCGTTCGGTGATCGCCCGGGCGAAGTCGGCGTTTTCGGAGAAGAACCCGTAGCCGGGGTGCACGGCGTCGGCCCCGCTGCGCCCGATGGCTTCGAGGATGGCGTCGGTGTCGAGATAGCTCTCGGCTGCAGTCCGGCCACCGAGCGCATATGCCTCGTCGGCGAGGCGCACGTGGAGGGCGTCGTGGTCGAGTTCCGAGTAGACGGCGACGGTGGCGATGCCGAGGTCGCGACATGCCCGGACGACCCGGACGGCGATCTCGCCACGGTTTGCGATCAGAACCTTGGTGAACACGGCCATATGGTTACCCGAATGACGGGCATTCCGTACAAACCATCCGGGAATCCCGTTTCGGACCCGAACGTGCAGCGCTTCGGCCCGGTGCGCCATGTCGAACAGACCGGGTCCACGAACGCCGACCTGGTCGCCTGTGCCGGGGCCTCCGGGGACGGCACCGTGCTCGTTGCCGGCCACCAGACAGCGGGCCGTGGGCGGCTGGATCGCCGTTGGGAGGCGCCGCCGGACGCCAACCTGCTCATGTCGGTGCTGCTGCGACCGACCGGTGGGCCCGACCGACTCCCGCTGGTCACCTCCACGCTGGCGGTCGCCGTCGTCGACGCCCTGGACGACCTGATCTGCGACCAGGGGCCGACCGTCCGGATCAAGTGGCCCAACGACGTCCTGCTCGTCGACGGCGACAGGTCGGGGAAGGTGGCCGGCATCCTCGCCGAACTGGTCGACGGCGATCCACCGGCGGTCGTCGTGGGCATGGGCCTCAACGTCGGTTGGCCGGGACCGGGCGACGAAGGCCCACCGGGCGCCACGTCCCTGGCAGCGACAGGCCTCGGAATCGACCCGAGGAGCCTGTGGGATCCCGTCCTCTCGTCCTTCGGACACTGGCTCGGCGTCCTCGAGGCCCCGGGGGGCGTCGAGGCGATGCGGCTCGAGCACCTGGCGCGGTCGGCGACCATGGGACAGGAAGTGCGGATCGAGTCACCGTCCGGTGCGGTCGAGGGGACCGCCGTCGACCTCACGACCGACGGCGCGCTGGTCGTCGAGGTCGAAGGGAACCGGCAGGAGTTCCGCTCTGGCGATGTCGTCCACCTCCGGCCCATCGGCCGGGACTGAACCGGCAGGCCCGGATCAGGGGTCCAGCGAGCGGGCACACAGGTCGGCGAACGCCGCCTGCGCCGCCTTGGTGACGGGTCCCGGCGCATCGGGAAGCACCAGATCATCGACGCGGGCGATGGCGCTCACGTCCCGGGTCGACGAGGTCAGAAACGCCTCGGAGGCCTGGGTGAATTCGTCGGGATCGACAGGCCGCTCGGTCACGGCCATCTCCTCGAGCAGGAGTTCGCGCGTGACCCCGGCGAGGCAACCCGATGAAAGCGGAGGCGTCACGAGTTCGCCGTCGACCACCAGGAACACGTTGGTCCCTGTTCCCTCGCACAGGTCGCCGGCCGTGTTGGCGAACAGCGCCTCCGAACACCCACGGTCGTGGGCGGCCTCGAGGGCGACGACGTTCTCGGCATACGAGGTCGTCTTGAGTCCGACCAGTGCACCGTGTTCGTTTCGCGTCCACCGGCAGAGGTGGACGGCCTCGGCAGGGGGCCAGGCCGACCCGGGTTCGGTGGCCACGATGAGGGTGCCCGGGCCGTCGCCACGCGACGAGCCGAGTGGGCCGATGCCACTCGACCAGGTGATTCGCAACTTTCCGCTGGTGGAATCTGCGTCGAGGACAGAGGCCACGGCGTCGCGGATCCGGCCCTCGTCGGGAGGAAGCATTCCCATGCCGTCTGCGGAGAAGCGGAGGCGGCGGAGGTGCCGGGTGAGGGCGAAGGCGGTGCCGTCGACCACCTTCATGGTCTCGAACACCCCGTCCCCGACCACGATGGCGTGGTCGTTGGCCGAGATCGCAGAACCTTCGACATCGGCCAGCAGCCGACCGTCGACCCAGACCACGCCGGGTGACACGGGGATGGGCGGTTGCGGCACCCGGGCAGGCTAGGCCGCGACGGTCGACCGGGGGGTGCGCTGGTACCCTCCGGACGTGACGTCGGCAACGGAGGCGGGACTGCGACGTACCTGGCCGCAGCGACTCCTGCTCGCGTCCAGCGTGGTGTTCGCCGTCTCGCTGCTCTACGTGACCGCCCGCCTCGACCAGTTCGAGGAGTCGGTCAGCAGCATCATCCGGATCGACGTGCCCGCCGGCGTGCTGGCCGACCTGCCGGGAACCGAAGGCGCATCGACTGGCGGGCAGGGTTCGACGGGCGTTGATGGCTCCAACACACCGGGTTCCGAAACGGGCGACAGCGGCCGGGCAGAAGTCCCGGGCGACACGACGGGCGACGGCCAGGGGGAACCCGACTCCACGCCCGTCTACGGCCCCGCAGGGCCGCCTCGCACCCTGCTCCTGATCGGAACCGACAGCGCTGTCGGCATGGATCCGAACGACCCTGCGGCCCAACGCGACACCACCAGCGGCGTGGCCCTCGCCGACGTCATCATGCTCGTCCGCATCGATCCGGGCCTCCGGCGGGCAGCGGTCCTGTCGATCCCCCGCGACCTCTACCTGCCCATCTACGTGGACGGCGTGCCCGTAAGGTCGGAGAAGTTGGCATCGTCGCTGATCGTCGGTGGCATCAGCCGGGGGGCCCCCACTCTCGTCGAGACGATCAGCCGCAACTTCGACGTCCCGATCCACAACTTCGTGCTGCTCGACTTCACCGGCTTCGTGCAGGTCATCGACGAACTCGACGGCATCCCGATGTGGTTCGACCAGCCGATACGCGATGTGGCGTCGGGCCTCTCGATCCCTGAGCCCGGATGCACGGTGCTCGACGGTTCGTCTTCGCTGGCCTTCGTGCGTAGCAGGAAGCTCGAGGCGTTCGTCGGCGGGCGTTGGCGCAGGGTCGGGGTGTCGAACGACCTCGAGCGCAACGATCGACAGCAGGATTTCATCATCCTCGCCCTCGAACGCCTCGTGGACCGTGGCGCTCGGTCGGTCCTCGTCCGCAACGACCTCATCGAGGCGGGTTCCGATGCGGTGATCCTCGACGAACGCCTCACGTTGCGCACCCTGCTCGACATCGGCAGGGCATTCGGAGACTTCGAGCCGACCGACCTCGAGCGCTACTCGTTGCCGGTCTTCGACGACCTGGTCGGCGAGTCGATGGTGCTGAGGTTGCGGGACGGTGACGAGGCCGAGGCGGCGTTCGACGTGTTCCGCGGCGTACAGATGCGTCCCGAGCAGGTCGAGGTGGTGCTCATCGACGGTCGGGACCCGGTGGTAGCAGACGCCGAGGAGGTCACGGTGGTCGACCAGTTGGCAGGTCGGGGGTTCGTGATCGGGGGAAGCCGGGGGGAGCGGACATCGCAGACGGTGATCCGCGTGGCCCCCCACCGGTTCGATGCCGCCGTGCTCGTTGCCCAGAGCCTCAGCCGGACGCCGCTTGTCGAGGTCGTCGACGGCCTTGGCGACTCGGTCGAACTCACCCTCGGTGACGACTTCGGCATCCTCCTGCTGGCGCCACGCGACCGGCTGGTGGTCGAAGCCGAGGCGAGGGCACAACTACCGGGGATCCTGCTCGAGGGCGAAGGTGCCACGGCAGTCGGTCGGGGCTGGTGGTCGATGCCGCGCATCACGGTCGACGTGGATGGCCGACCCCCGGAGGGGGAGTCCTGCCCATGACCGGGGACCCGATCCGTGCAGCCCTCCTGCTGGAGCAGTGCTGGCACCGGGTTCCCGGCGGAACGGCGGTCGCCGCCGTCGAGCTGGCCCGGGCCATCGCACAACGCACCGACGTCGAGGTCGTCGGCATCGCAGCGGCGCACCGTGGCGGGCCCGTCGTCTTCCCGCCGGACGGCATCGAGATCGCCCACCTGCGCCTTCCGCGCCCCCTCCTCTACGAGTCCTGGGCCCGGCTGGGCCGTCCACGTGTCGATCGGCGGTGTGGAGGGCCCGACCTCGTACATGCCACCGGCGGTGCCGTGCCCGCCACCAGGGCGCCCCTCGTCGCCACGGTCCACGACCTGGCGTGGCGCCACCGGCCCGACCACTTCACCACCCGGGGCCGCCGGATGTTCGAGGCGTGGCTCGATGCGGCCGGTCGGGCCCGCTGCGTGCTGTGCCCGTCGGCTGCTACCGCCACCGACCTTGCGGATGCGGGCATCCCGACCGAGAGGATCCGCGTCGTGCCCCTGGGAGCAGACCTGCGACCGGCCGAACAGGCGGATGTCGAGGCCCTGCGGGTGAGGCACGGGCTGACAGGCAACGTCGTTCTCTGGGTGGGCGTGGCGGAACCCCGCAAGAACCTGGCAGTGCTCGCCGAGGCCATGGAAGCGGTCCCCGATGCGGTGCTGGTGATGGTGGGCGCACCCGGCTGGGGGGTCGACATCGTGAATCTCGTCAGACCGCTAGGCGAACGGGTCCGCATCGTCGGACCCGTCGACGACGCAGAGAAGCGGGCGTGGTACGCCCTCGCCGACGTGTTCGCCTTTCCCAGCCTGCTCGAGGGGTTCGGCCTCCCGGTCCTCGAGGCCATGGCCCAGGGGGCACCGGTCGTGACATCGGCCGGCACGTCCACCGAGGAGGTCGTCGGATCGGCCGGCATCGTCGTCCAACCATCGGACGTCGACGCCTGGACCGCTGCCATCCGCCACCTGCTGGACGATCCCGACGAGGCTCGACGGCTGGGAGGATCCGGACGCTCCCGGGCTGCAGCCTTCACCTGGGACAGGACGGCGGCCGGAACGGTCGACTGCTATCGGGAGGCACTTGCGGCATGAGGCACGTCGGGGTGAACCTGCTGTTTCTCGTACCCGGCCACGTGGGTGGCTCGGAGGAGTATGCGATCCGGACGTTGCGGGCGTTCAGCCGCCATGGTCCCGACGACCTGAGACCGGTCCTATTCGTCCTCGAACCCTTTCTCGACGCCCACCCGGGGCTTGCCACCGAGTTCGACATCGAAGCCTGTCCCATCGACGGAGGCAACCGGCTCCGCAGGATCCTGGCCGAATCGACGTGGCTGTCGAAGCGCACCGACGGGCTCGCCGCCGTGCACCACGTCGGTGGACGCATCCCGATGCGTACATCCAGGCCGGCGGTGGTCACCGTCCACGACCTGCAGCCGTTCGACCACCCCGAGCACTTCTCCGTCGTCAAGGAGGGCTTCCTGTCCTGGTCGGTCCCCCGGTCGCTCCGCCGCGCCGATGTCGTGGTCACCGTCAGCGACACCGTCGGCGAGCAGGTCGTACGGCACTTCGGCGTCGATCCCGACCGGGTCGTGACCGTGACATCCGGCGTGGAGCGTGTGGCGGACCGCATGGCCGAGCCGGCATCGCCACCGGTCGTCATCTATCCGGCCGCCAGCTACCCGCACAAGAACCATTCGGTCCTCATCCGGGCGTTTGCCCGGATAGCCGACCTGCATCCGGAGGCGAGGCTCGTCCTGACCGGAGGCCCGGGACGTGGCGAAGGGACCCTGGTCGTCGCCGTCGAGGAATCTGGTGTCGCCGACCGGATCGAGCGAACCGGACGCATCCCCTCGGCCGAACTGGCGGAGCGGATGGCCGGCGCTTCGGTGCTGGCATTCCCTTCGCTCTACGAGGGCTTCGGGATCCCGGTACTCGAGGCGATGGCGGCCGGCATACCGGTCATCGTGGCAGGCGGAACACCGGCCGACGACGTGGCGGGCGGCGCCGGTTGGTCGATCGATGGCGACGACATCGAGGGCTGGGCAGAGGCGCTCGACAGGGCGCTCAGCGACGCCGAGGCACGTCGCACCGCCGCCGAGGCCGGGCTGCTACGGGCCGCACAGTTCTCCTGGGAGGCATCTGCCGAGCAGCTCGAGCGGGCGTGGCGCCTCGCCCTCGACACCGGCTCCTGAGCAGCCATGCGCCTGCTGGTCATCACCCCCCACCTCAGCCCGGACACCGCACCCACCGGTGTCGTCGTGTCGCGCATCGTCGGGGAGTTCGCCGCAGCCGGCCACGACATACACGTGGTGACGTCGCTGCCGTGGTACCGGGAGCACCGGGTCGAGGAGGGGTGGCGGGGGCGCTTCCTCCGCAGGGGCGTCGAGGGGTCGGCCTCGGTCGTCCGCCTGCAGCCCTTCGCCGGCCGCAAGGAACGCCTCGTCGGCAGGGCACTCGGCTTTGCAGCGTTCTCCGGTGCGGCGGCTCTGGCCGCCGTCGCCGCCCGTGGCCCGTTCGACGCGGTCATGGCCCTGTCGCCGCCCCTGACCCTTGGCCCCGCAGGATGGATCGCCGCCCGCCGCCACCGGTGCCCGCTGGTGCTCAACGTCCAGGACGTCTTTCCCGATGTCGCCATCGAGGTCGAGGCGATCACATCACCCCGTGCGATCAGGGCGTTCCGGTCCCTCGAACGCTTCAGCTACCGGAGATCCGACGCCGTCACGGTCCTGTCCGACGAACTGGCGGCGAACGTGGCGGGCAAGCTCTCCGGCTCGTCGGGCGACCCGCTCGTCCGGGTCATCCCCAACTTCGTCGACACCGAGACGATCCGTCCACTCGACCGCGACACCGCCTACCGGTCCGAACTCGGACTCGGCGACCGGACGGTCGTGATGTACGCAGGCAACCTCGGCCATTCGCAGCCCCTGGGGATCATCGTCGAGGCGGCACGGCACCATCGGGACCGCGACGACATCGCCTACGTCATCAACGGCGGGGGCGTGGCCGCAGCGGAACTCAGCCGTGTCGCCCGGGACCTGCCGAACCTCACCGTCGTCGGCTACCAGCCCGCCGAACGGGTCCCCGAGGTCCTGGCCACCGCCGACGTGCACGTCGTGGCGCTGCGCCGCGGCCTGTCGGCCAGCAGCGTCCCGTCCAAGATGTACTCGATCCTGGCGGCAGGGCGCCCGCTGATAGCCAGCGTCGACGAGGGCAGCGAGGTCGCCCGGGTCGTCGGGGAGGCGGGCGCCGGGGTGGCGGTACCGCCGGAGGACGCCGGGGCGTTCATCGCAGCAGTCGAGGAACTGGCCGGTGATGCCGCCGCACGGGCGACCATGGGAACATCCGGACGCGCCTGGGCGCAGCAGTGGGCGTCACCGCGATCCGTCGCCGAGGCCCACATGCGGCTCATCGGCGAACTCCTGTAGCGATGACGGGATCCGCCCGCTGAACCGGGACTGGTGCCGGTAGCGTGTCCGCCCGATGGCACGTGGAGATTCAGGCAGGAAGGTTGCCCGCGCCGCCCGGGCGGGAGCCTCAGCCGGCACCGGAGAACGACGGGCGCTGGGCTTTCCCCTCGCGCTCGCCCTCGTAGTCGTCCTCGGCGTCTCCCTCGTTGCCTTCGCCCGCTCCGGACGCGAGGCGACGGCTGCTCCGCGGCTGGGCGACCACTGGCACACGGCCTACGACATCTACGTCTGCGACACCTTCCGGGCCAAGATCGTCAACGAAAACGACCCCAACGGCATCCACACGCACGGCGACGGCCTCATGCACATCCACCCGTTCAACTCCCTCGCCTCCGGGAAGAACGCCACGATCGGTGAGTTCTTCAGGTCGTTCGGCGGGATGATCGACGACACCTCCATCCGGCTCGACACGGGGGAGACGATCACCGAGGGGGCCGACTGCGGTGGAGAGCCGACCGTGCTGAAGGTGGCCCGCTTCGACGCCCAGGACCGCGACCGTGCCCCCCAGGTCATCACGGAGGGCCTCGACGCTGTCCGCTTCCTGAAGAACCTCGAGGCGATCACCATCGCCTTCGTGCCCGAGGGCGTCGAGCCGCCGCCGCCACGTGCCGAACGCTTCACGTTCCTCGAAACGGTGGATCCGCGGGCGATCTCGTCGGGAAACCCCGAAGTACCGACCACCACAGCCGGATAGGACGAGCGCCGTGCGCGCCGTGGTGCTGGTCGGGGGCTTCGGGACGAGGCTCCGTCCGCTCACCACCGACCTCCCCAAGCAGATGCTGCCGATCCTGGATCAGCCCATGATCGAACACGTGGTCGGGCACCTCTCCGCCCACGGGGTCGACGAGGTGGTGCTCTCGCTCGGCTTCCTGCCCGATGCCTTCAGCGACGTCTACCCGGACAGTTGCTGCGCCGGTGTCCCGCTCCACTACGCCGTCGAACCCGAGCCGCTCGATACCGCAGGGGCCATCCGCTTCGCCGCCGGGGACGCAGGGATCGACGAGACGTTCCTGGTACTCAACGGCGACGTGATCACCGACCTCGACGTCGGAGAGCTGGTCGGCTTCCACCTGGCATCCGGGGCCGAGGGAACCATCTCGCTGACGCCGGTCGACGACCCCTCTCGCTACGGCGTCGTGCCGACCGATGCAGACGGGCGGGTCACCGGCTTCATCGAGAAGCCACCTGCGGCCGAGGCCCCCTGCAACTGGATCAACGCCGGCACCTACGTGTTCGAACCATCGGTGCTGCAACGCATCGAGCCAGGTTGCCGGGTATCGGTCGAGCGAGAGGTCTTCCCGGCCATGGCCGATGCCGGGACCCTGTTCGGCTTCCGCTCTGACTGCTACTGGGTCGACACGGGCACCCCCGAGACGTACCTGGGCGTGCAACTCGACCTGCTCGACGGCGTCCGTGGGCCTGCCCGGTCGGGCGTCGACGATGCCGCCGAGGTCCATGCCGGTGCGACGGTCCGCCGTTCGGTGATCGGAGCGCAAGCCGTGGTGGCCGAGGGGGCACGGGTCTGCGACTCTGTGGTCATGGCCGGATCGAGGATCGGGAACGGAGCGGTCGTCGACGGCTCCCTCGTGGGGTGCGGAGCGACCGTCGGTCCTGATGCACAGGTGCTCGGGCTCTCGGTAGTCGGCCACCGGGCCGAGGTGGCGCCCGGCGAACTCCTCGACGGCCAGCGCCGACCGGAACAGGACTGAGGAGACCGGCGTGAAGGCCGTCGTCACCGGGGGTGCCGGATTCATCGGCTCGACGCTCGTCGACCGGCTCCTGGCCGACGGACACGACGTCGTCGTGCTGGACGACCTCTCCACCGGAAACGAGGAGAATCTCGCTGCGGCCAGGTCAACGGCCGGTGACCGGCTGCGGCTCGAGGTCGTCGACCTGCGCGAGGACCGAAGCATCGAACTCATCGCCGCTGCTGGCGCCGACGTCGTGTTCCACCTGGCCGCCCAGGCCGACGTGCGGGCCTCGGTCGACGATCCCATAGCCGATGCGCAGGCCAACGTCCTGGGCACCATCCGTGTCCTCGAGGGTGCCCGGCGTGCCGGGACCCGCAAGGTGGTCCTGGCTTCCAGCGGTGGCACGCTCTATGGAGACGCCGACCCGTCGCTGCTCCCGCTGGACGAGTCCACGCCACACCGCCCCGAGAGCCCATACGGGGCGTCGAAGCTGGCCGCCGGGGCCTACCTGCGCGTCTACGGATCGCTGTACGGGATCCGTTGGACCGAGTTGGCCCTGGCCAACGTCTACGGCCCCCGGCAGGACGCCGACGGCGAGGCGGGCGTCGTGGCCATCTTCACGGGGAGGCTGCTGGCCGGCGAACCCTGCACCGTCTACGGGAGCGGCGAACAGACCCGAGACTTCGTCTACGTCGGCGATGTCGTCGACGCCTTCGTTGCCGCAGCGGATCGGGGAGACGGGCAACTGTTCAACATCGGCGCCGGGGTCGAGACGTCGGTCAACGGGCTCTACCGCTCGATGGCATCCGCCGTCGGCGGACCGGACGAGCCCATCCGTGCACCTGCCCGCACCGGTGAGCTGCAGCGCTCGGCGCTCGATGCATCACTCGCTGCCGCGGACCTGGACTGGCATGCCGACATCGACCTCGACGAGGGCATCCGCCGCACCATCGACTGGTTCCGCACCGGCAGCTAGCGGAACAGGTCCTCGTCGGGACTGCGGACCAGGTCGTCGACCACGCTTCCGTCGCCCAGCCACCCGGAATCGACACCCCTCAGCACGGCGACGGCGATACCCGTCGACTTGCCCATCACCAGCTCCGCTGCGGCCGCCAGCTCGTCGGCAACTGCAACCTCGGTTACCTGGAGTTCACGGCCCAGGGCGTCCTCGGTGCCGCGGAGGTCGATGACGGGGCGCAGCCCGGCGACACCGATTGCGACGTCGGTGACCCCACGGCGCCACGGGCGCCCGAATGTGTCGCTCACGATCACGGCCACCTCGACGCCGAACCGGTGGGTGAGTGCGTCGCGTATGCGCCGCGCCGACCGGTCGGGGTCTTCGGGAAGCAGGGCCGCCCGGCCGGCCTCTACGTTCGAGAGATCGACGCCGGCGTTCGCACAGACGAAGCCGTGTTCGGTCTCCGAGATCACGAGATCGCCTCGGCGGCGCAGGATGCGCACCGATTCGGCCTCGACAATCGGACGGTGGCCGACCTCCGGGTCGATGTCGACCAGGCGGCCCTCGGCCTTGGACACGACCTTCTGGGTCACCACGACGACATCGCCGCCTTCGAGCCCGATGGCGGCCTCGCAGGCCGAAGCGACCATCCCGGCAAGGTCGTCCCCCGGGCGGACCTCGGGCAGCCCGGAAACCGGTACCACACGGAGTTCGGCTGTCATCTCCCAGCCCCTATGGCCGTCTCCGCAAGCGCAGCCGCCACGTCGACAGACCGCATGACGGTGTCGGTGACGACGCATCGCACACCCTCGGCCTCGACCCCTCCCGCCAGGTCGGAGTCCACATCGTCGATCACGAGGGTGGCCACCAGGTCACGGTAGAGGCGGGCGACGCCGACGACAGACGACTCGTGCCCCATCTCGACGAGCATCCGGTCGGCCGGGCCCTTGATAGCCGAGCCTCCGACGATCGGGGAGACCGCCACGTTGGTCGCACGGCGGGCTCGCAGGACATCGGCGATGCCCGGAATGGCGAGGATCGGAGCGATGGAGACCAGGGGGTTCGAGGGGGCGACCACCACCACCTCGGCGGCCGTGAGCGCATCGAGGACGCCGGGCCCCGGGAGGGCGTCCCCGGCGCCTTCGAATCGGATCCCCGAGACGGGCACGTCGTGGCGGAGTCCGACGAAGTACTCCTGGAAGCCGACCTCCCCGCCGTCGGCCAGCGTCACCATGGTCCGCAGGCGGTCCTCGGTGGCGGGCAGCAGCCGGAAGCCCAGCCCCCAGGCCTCGGCGATCTCGGCGGTCACGCCGGCAAGTCCCGCCCCCTCGGCGAGCCGCCCGGTCCGGAACAGGTGCGTGCCGAGGTCGCGGTCGCCGAGCCGGAACCACGAGGGACCCCCGTAGCGGTCGAGCGAGTCCATGGCCTGCCACGACTCGCCGGCCAGTCCCCAGCCGGTCTCCTGGTTGCCCGCCTCGGCCAGCGTGTAGGTGACCGTGTCCAGGTCGGGAGATATGTGCAGCCCGTGCAGGACCAGGTCGTCGCCGGTGTTGGCCACCACGACGACCTCGGCAGGATCGACGATCCTCACCAGCCCCCGGAGCAGCCGCGCCGCCCCGACGCCACCGGCGAGGACGGCGATCACGGGAGCGTCAGTTCCCGGCCTGGCGCTCGAGTACCTCGAGGTCGTTGTCGACCATCATCTCGACCAGTTCGGTGAACGAGGTCCGTGGCACCCAACCGAGCCGTTCCTGGGCCTTGGCGGCGTCGCCCACCAGCAGGTCGACCTCCGCAGGCCGGAAGAAGCGCTCGTCGACCACGACGTGGTCCGAGTAGTCCAGCCCGACGCGCCCGAAGGCAAGTTCACAGAACTCGCGCACGGAATGGGTCTCGCCGGTGCAGATGACGAAGTCGTCGGGCGAGTCCTGCTGGAGCATCCGCCACATGGCATCCACGTAGTCGCCGGCGAAGCCCCAGTCCCGCTGGGCATCCAGGTTGCCGAGTCGGAGTTCGGTGGCCTGTCCCAGTGCGATCTGGGCCACGCCGTGGGTGATCTTCCTGGTCACGAACTCGAGGCCGCGCCGGGGGCTCTCGTGGTTGAACAGGATCCCCGAACTGGCGTGCAGGTCGTAGCTCTCGCGGTAGTTGATGGTGATCCAGTGCCCGTAGACCTTGGCGACGCCGTACGGGCTCCGCGGGTAGAACGGTGTCGACTCCGTCTGTGGAACTTCCTGCACCTTGCCGAACATCTCGCTGGAGCTGGCCTGGTAGTAGCGGATCGAATCGTCGACCATCCGGATCGCATCGAGCAGGCGGGTCACCCCCAGGGCGGTCGTCTCGCCGGTGAGTACCGGCTGGCTGAACGAGGTCTGCACGAACGACTGGGCGGCCAGGTTGTAGACCTCCTCGGGACGGTGCTTCTGCAGGACCTCGACCATCGACATCTGGTCGAGGAGGTCGCCGGTCGGGAACTCCACGTCATTCATGAGGTGGGTGATGCGTTCGAAGTTGACCGTCGAGCTCCGGCGTACCATGCCGACGACGTCGTAGCCCTTCTCCAGGAGCAGTTCGGCCAGGTACGACCCGTCCTGCCCGGTGATCCCGGTTATCAATGCCCGCTTGCCCATCGTTGTTCCTCTCATGGTGCCGCCGCCCGTTGGCAGGGGCAGTCAGTCTGCCGTCGAAAGTCGCCCGCGCCAGTCCTCGAGGAGGTCTACCAGCGTGTCGTCCAACACATGGTCCTGTTTCCAGCCCGTGTCGGACGAGATCCGGGAAGGGTCGCCGCGAAGTTCCACGAGGTCGGCCGGGCGGAACAGTTCGGGGTCGATGGAGAGGTGCATCTCGTGTTCTGCCATCGAGAGCAGCCTGTCCATGATCTCCTGGACGCTCGTCGAGGTTCCGGTGCAGACGTTGTACGCCTCGCCGGACAGTCCATGCTCGCCCAGCAACCGGTAGGCACGGACCACATCGCGTACATCGGTGAAATCACGTCGCGGCGAGAGGTTGCCCACGCTGACCTCGGTCCCGCCGGACCGCTCGTTGGCCACGATCCGGGCGGCCAGCGCAGAGCAGACGAAGCGGTCGCTCTGACCCGGCCCCAGGTGGTTGAAAGAACGTGCCCGGACGACGTGCTGGCCGAATCCGAGGTGGGCCTGCAGGGCCACCATGTCTGCGGCCGCCTTGCTCGCCGCATACGGGGACACCGGCCGGACCGGGGCCGACTCGGTGAGCGGCAGGTCGTCGGGCGACACGAGCCCGTAGATGTCGGCGCTGGTCACGGTGACCACCCGTCCCACGTCCGCCGACCGGGCTGCGGCAAGGACGTTGTAGGTGCCCTCCACGTTTGCCCGGAGCGTCTCGACCGGCGCCGACCAGGAACGACCCACGTCCGCCTGGCCGGCGAGGTGGTACACGACATCCGGGCGCACCTCGGCGACCAGCGCAGCGAACCCCTCGGCATCGAGCAGGTCCGGCCCACCGTCTGACCGGTCGGTGGGCACCACCTCGTCGCCACAGTCCTCGAGGTGTGCCATCAGGTGCTGTCCGACGAAGCCGGATGCACCGGTCACGAACGCCTTCACGGGCGGCAAAGGGGGTCGATCGGATTCACCGCCGCACCCTAGGTCATACCCGTGAGGACATCGTTCCCGCTGCGCCGATGGCGGAGGCACCCGGGGCTAGGGTCCGGTCACCGTGGACACCGACCAGACCGCCGGCCGGCATGGCGCCGGAGACCCGGCAGCGGAGGACCAGGGACCCGCTCCGGCGATCCCGCTCGTCGGCCTGGTGCTCGTAGCCCACGACCCGGGCGACTGGTTCGAAGACGTCCTGGCGGCGATCGGCGCCCAGGACCACAGCGACCTCGAGGTGCTCGTGGTCGACGCCGGCCGACGCAAGGGCCTTGCGGAACGGGTGGCTGCTGTCCTGCCGTGGGCCGAGGTGACGGCGGCACCGGGCGATCCCGGCTTCGGCAAGGCGGCGAACGTCGCCATCGGGCGCAACCGCCGAGGGGCATTCCACCTCTTCCTCCACGACGACCTCGTCCTCGACGGAACGGCGGTGCGGCGCATGGTCGAGTGCGCACTCGGGTCCAACGCCGGCATCGTCGGACCCAAGGTCCTCGACGGGTCCGACCCCCGGTACCTCGAGGACATGGGCTCATGGGTCGACCGGTACGGGGCGGCGGTCCCACGCTTCGAACCAGGCGAGCTCGACCAGGGCCAGTACGACGCCGACCCCGAGGTCTTCGCCACGTCCGAGTCGGCCCTGCTGGTCCGCAGCGACCTGTTCGAGGCGATCGGCGGCTTCGACCCCGAGATCCGCTTCCTCGACGGCTCGCTGGACCTCTGCTGGCGTGCCCGCCTGGCAGGAGCATCGGTGCAGACCGCTCCGACGGCCGTCGGCAGGAGCGTCGGCGGCCGTCGGACCAGAAGGCGGCGGACCGACCCCTGGCGCTTCCGGCCGCGTCACAAGCTGCGCATGACGCTCGTCAACCAGGACCCGGTGCACCGCGGTGCCGCGGTGGCCGAACTGCTGCTGGCGACCCTGCTGGGGGTCGCCTACGGGCTCCTCGTCGGCCGGTTCCGACACGTCAGGGGCCTGGTAGCCGCCTGGCCATGGAACCTGCGCAGGATGGCATCCGCCCGGTCCCGGCGTGCCACCGTCGACCGACACTTCGGAGGCGAGCAGGCCCGCCTGTACGTGCGCCACGACATCCCGCACCGTTCCTTCCACCGGGCGGTCACCGGCGGGGCATCTGTCGGCACGGGCTCGGAGGCGCCCGGTCGCCTCCGGCTGCACCAGCTCTGGTCGGCGCTGCTCGGGCCGGGGGGCATTGCGCTGCTGGTCGGGGGAGCGGTTCTCGGGTTCGGTTCCCGGCACCTGCTGACCAGGGGCCTGCCGGCCATCGGGAGGTTTCAGGCCGTCCCCTCGGACCCGTTCGACCTCGCCTGGTCCTGGTGGACCGGCTGGCGACCCACCGGCGGGGGCATCGCCTCGCCTCCGAACGAGGGGTTCGCCTTCATCGGCCTCCTCGGACAGGTGTTCCCCTGGGGCGGGGCGGTCCTGCTGGCCGCCGTGGTGCTTGCGACATTCCCGATCGGGGCCGTCGGCGTCTGGCGCCTGGTGCGCCCGATCGGAGGCGGAAGGTCGAGGGCGGTGGCCGTCCTCACATACCTCGCCGTCCCGTTGCCCTACAACTCGTTGGCCGAGGGTCGCCTCGCCCCGTTGGCCGCCTACGCAGCGCTGCCATGGGTGGCGCACCGGCTGGCGGCGGCACAGGGCGTGGTGCCGTACGGACGCAAGGGTGGCGACCCGGGCCCCGGCGCCCGCCTCGGCGGACTCTGGGGGGAGGCGCTGGTTGCCGGCCTCGTGCTGGCGCTTGCGATCGGCATGGAACCGACGGTGGTCGTGCTCGCAGGCGTCGTGGCGGCCGGGCTGGTTGCGGGCAGCATCCTGGCCGGCAGCCTCGCCGGCATACCGAGGCTCCTGCTGGTGGCGACCGGTGCGACTGTCGTTGCGGCCCTCCTCCATGTCCACCAGTTGGATCGCCTGCCCGGGGGCGACCAGGTCGCCGCATTCGTCGAGCCCGGAACCTGGGTGCCTGCCGACCTGGGCATCCCCGCCATCCTGCGATTCGACACGGGGCCATTCGGAGGCGGCAGCCTGGGCTGGGCCCTGCTCGTCATTCCGGTCACGGCGCTACTCACGGCGTCCGGCTGGCGCCTCGCCCTGGTGGTCAGGGCGTTGATGGTCGCAGCGGGCGGGTTCGGCCTGGCCTGGGTGCTCGACCAGGGCTGGTGGTCGGGACCGATGCCGGCGGCCGAGCTGGTGCTCGTCCCGGCCGCACTGGGGCTGGCCTGGGCGGCCGCCGTCGGGGCGGCATCGATCGGTGCGGGCATCTACCGCCGCGCCTTCGGCTGGCGCCACTTCCTGCCACCCGTCGCCGCCCTGGCGCTGCTGGTGGGCGTGGCCCCCGTCGTCGCAGCCTCGCTCGACGGCAGGTGGGGACTGCCGCCACGCGGGCTCGACGCAGCCCTGCCGATCTTCGGCGACGAGGGCGGCGCCGCCTACGACGGATCGCGCGGCGGCGTAGGGCGCGTGCTCTGGCTGGGAGAGCCGTCGATCCTGCCGGCCTCGGGGATCGCCCTCGATGACGGCCTGGCGATGGCGTTGACCGACGGCGTCCCCACCCTGTCGGACCAGGTGCCGTTCCGGGCGAGTGACGGACCGGGGATACGGGAGGTCCGCACGGCGATGCTCGAACTCCTCGGGGGCAGGACCAGCCGCCTCGGCATCGAGGTGGCCGCCTGGGGCATCCAGCACCTCGTGGTGGTCGAGCGCAGCGCAGCAGCCCCCTACACGGCGGTCGAACCTCCGCCGCCCGTCGAACTCCTGGCGGCGCTCACCAGACAGCTCGACCTCGAGCGGGTCGAGGGCCTGAACCGGTCCGTCACGGTGTTCCGGAACACGGTTGCCGAACCCGTCCATGCGGTGGTCCGGGACCGGACGGGCAGCGCCGTGCCGGTCGCAGTCGAGCGACCGGCGTGGGACCGGTTCGAGGTGGTCCCGCCGGTCGACGGAACGTTCCGGGCAATGGTCGGACCGGCGGGGTGGTGGAGCCTGGAACCGATCGAGGGCGCCGGATCCGTCGAAGTGCTCGAGGGTCCGTTCCCGTCGGCCCGCATCGCCGCCGGTACGCGGGCGGCGGTCGTGATGGATGCCGAGGTGGGCTCGCGGGGAATCCGGACACGGCAGTCGGTCGTCGTGCTCGTCGTGCTGTTGGCGACCAGCTGGGCGCACGTCGGTCGGGGCAGGCGGCGGGTGGACGCATGAACGCCGTCCGCGCCCCGGCGATCGTTGCGCTCCTGGCGCTGCTCATCGGCGCCGTCATGTTCGCCGTCGACCCCGAGGAACGGCTTCCCACCGATCATGTGGCATCGGCGGTCGCCGAGCGGGCGACAACCGAAGGCTCGGCCGATGTCTGGTTCTGCGAGGGCCCGACGCCCGGGGCGCCCGGGGTCGATGACCGGATCGTGGCCCTCACCAACCCGACGGAGGCGCCGGTCGAGGGCCGCGTCACGGTCGTCGACGAGGGCGACCATCGGGTGGCGCGCACCTTCCAGATCGAGGCCGGTGAGCGCTTGGAGTTCCGACCCGGCCCGTTCGTCCCCGATGGCCGGTTCGCAGCGGTCACCGTCGAGGTCCCGGCGGGCGGGCTGTTCGTCGACCAGCGGATCGCCGGCGAGGCGTCCGCCGGGATGGACGCCGAGCCGTGCGCCACGGCCACCTCTGCAACCTGGCGGCATCCGTGGGGGACCACCGAGCGACCCGGCACGTCCGCCGTCCTGCTCCTCCACAACCCCTTCCCCGGCACGGCGGTAGCCGACATCCGCCTGATCGGCGACCTGGGACGCCGCGAGTCGCTCGACTCGCAGGGCATCGTGGTGGCCGGCCGCTCACTGGTCGCCTTCGACCTGACCGGGCGGATCGCCGACTCCGAGGTCGTCTCGGCCATCGTCGACGTGCGCGTCGGGCAACTGGTGTCGGCGCTGTACCAACACGGTGACGGCACCTCACCGAACGCCTGGCACGGCGTCGACCTCTCGCTGGGAGCGCCGGATGATGCAGGGCGACTGTTCCTTCCGGGCCCGCCCGGGGCTGGTGACCGTGCCTCGGTCGTGCTGCTCAACGCCGGTGGCGAGACGGTCGACGTCGAGGTCGTTCCGCATCCGGTTTCGGGTGATTTCTCCGTCGAACCCTTCCGGGTCGTCCTCCGCGCCGGCCGGAGGGAGGTTCTGGACCTGTTCGGGGACGGCCGACTCGACGGTGCGGGACCGTTCCTGATCGAGGTCCGGTCCCTCGACGGGCCGACCGTCTCGGCCACCCTCGTCACCCGCGCCGCCGTGGACCAGGAGGTGGGCCAGGCCCCTGTCGGGCTGGATGTCACCGGTGCCGTCGACCATGCCGCCACGACGTGGTGGGTGCGTTCCGATCGGGCACAGAGCGCAGGGTCGGCGTCACTGGTCGTGTTCAACCCGGCGGGGGCCGGCATCGCCTCAGTCGAACTGACCCTCGTTCAGATGGGCGAGGGCGCCATCGCAACCGAGGTCGGGGACACGGACGCATTCCTGCCCACCCACCTCGAACTGGACCCGGGAATGATGGTCGAGTTCGCCCTTCCGCCCGGAGTCGTGGAGATCGGGTCATCTGCCGCGATCGTCGTCGTGGCAAGGATGGACGGACCGTCCGGCCGGACCAGCTTCGTCGGGACAGCGGGCGCCGGGACGGTCGTTCGGCCCCAGTGAGCGGCCCGCCGAACGATCAGGAGGCGCTGCAGCCGTCCGGGACCGAGCCGGGCTGCCGGACCTCGGCCAGCGACGCCCAGAGGTGCGTGCTGGTGACCGGACCCAGATGGTGGTGGCGCACGACGCCCTCGTCGTCGACGACCAGGACCAGCGGCACGGCATCGATCCCGTAGCGGTCGTGCACCTCGCGGTCGGCGTTCGACTCGACCTCGGCCACGGCCACCTCGGGGCTCTCGAGCGGACGGGCACGGGACAGGACCCCGGCGCAGGCCTCGCAGGCCGAGCTGGTGAACACGGCTACCAGCCAGGGGGCCTCGGGTCGGGCGAAGTCGGATCTCCGCACCTGTCCGGGAACCGTCCAACCGGTGCGTACGGGCCTGTGGTCGGTGCGCCGCTGGAGGAGGGCCGCCGCCGCTCCGGCGGCGGCGGCGACGCCGAGGAGGAGCAGGAGGCGGTCCACGGATCAGTCGACGGAGGAGTGGTCCCCGACAGGGGCTTCGACGGCTGCGGTCGATTCGTCGGCCTGACCGTGCCCGGCGAGGGCCACCAGGCGGTCCACCTCGGCGCCGTCGATGGTCTCGTGTTCGAGCAGGGCCCGGGCGACGAGGTCCAGGGCGTGCCGGTGCCGGGCCAGGAGGTCACGGCACCGGGTCTCCTGGTCGGCGAGGATCCGCTGGACCTCCTCGTCGATCACCCGGGCCGTGTCGTCGCTGTAGTCGCGCGACGTCATCATGTCGTCGCCGAGGAACACCTTGTTCTGGCCGTCCCAGGCCATGGGTCCGAGGCGCTCGCTCATGCCCCATTCCCGCACCATCTTGCGGGCCAACTCGGTGGCACCCACGAGGTCGTTGTTGGCGCCGGTGGAGAAGACCCCGAAGACCATCTGCTCGGCGATGCGGCCCCCCATGCGCACCACGAGGGTGTCCTCGATGTAGTCCTGCCGGTAGAGGTGGCGCTCTTCTTCGGGGAGTTGCATCGTCACGCCGAGGGCCATGCCGCTGGGGATGATGGTGACCTTGTGGAGCGGGTCGGCGGTGGGGAGCACTGCGGCACAGAGCGCATGGCCCGCCTCGTGGTAGGCGATGGCCTCCTTTTCGGCGTCGGTGAGCGCCATCGACTCGCGCTTCTGGCCCATGAGGATGCGATCCCTGGCGACCTCGAAGTGCTCGGCGTGGACGGTGTCGGCGCCCTCGCGGACGGCCACGAGGGCCGCCTCGTTGACCAGGTTCGACAGGTCCGCACCGCTCATCCCCGGGGTGCCACGGGCGACCACGCCCAGGTCGACGTCGTCGTCCATCTGCTTGCCCTTGACGTGCACGCCGAGGATCTCGCGCCGGTCCTCGAGTTCGGGCAACGGCACGACCACCTGGCGGTCGAAGCGGCCGGGGCGCAGCAGGGCCGGGTCGAGGATGTCGGGGCGGTTGGTGGCGGCCATCATCACGATGCCCTCGCTGCTCTCGAAGCCGTCCATCTCGGAGAGCATCTGGTTGAGGGTCTGCTCGCGTTCGTCGTGGCCGCCGCCGAGGCCGGCGCCCCGCTTGCGTCCGATGGAGTCGATCTCGTCGATGAAGATGATCGCCTTGCCCATCTTGCGGGCCGATTCGAACAGGTCGCGGACCCGGCTGGCGCCGACGCCCACGAACATCTCCATGAAGTCGGAGCCGGTGACCGAGAGGAACGGAACGCCCGCCTCGCCGGCGACGGCGCGGGCGATGAGGGTCTTGCCGGTGCCGGGCGGGCCGACGAGGAGGATCCCCTTCGGGACCCTGGCCCCGATCTCGGCGAAGCGCTCGGGGGCCTTGAGGAAGTCGACGACCTCGCGTATCTCCTGCTTGACGCCCGTGTAGCCGGCGACGTCGTCGAAGGTCGTGCCGGGACGCTCGGACGAGTAGGTCTTGGCCCGGGAGCGCCCGATCGACATCATGGAACCCATCTGGCCCTGGGCACGTCGGCTCATCCACCAGAAGAACAGGATGATCAGGCCGACCGGGAGCAGCAGGGGCAGCCAGGTCTGGAGCACACCGGGCTCCGGGGTGTTGAACTCGACGGCCGCCCTGCTGTCGGCCAGCAGGGTCCGGTCGTCGGGCGAGAGCTCGAGCGGGCCGGTGGTGGTGAAGCCGGTTCCGTCTGCGTGGTGGAAGTCGATGCGGCCGGTCTGGTTGTCGATCAGGATGTCGGTGACGGTGCCGGCGGCCACATCGTCGAGGAACTGGTCGTAGGTGACGTCCTCGCTGGACTCGCTGGGCAGCATCGAGGAGAACAGCAGGACGCTGGTCAACAGGCCCAGCACGACCCAGACCCCCCATCTGGGCCACCCACGTGCGCGGCCCGGGCCCCTGCGCTCTGGTCCGGGGGCCTGCTGCGGCCGCTTGTCGTCCATGGTCCCATCGTACGGGGCGGGTCCACGGCTCGGGCCCCGGGCCCAGGCCGCGTGCCGATGCGGTCGCCGGTGGGACCCTCGCTAGGGTGCGCCCGATGAACGGCCCGCCTGTCGATCCGGCCGACCCGGCCGTCGCCGAGATCCCGTGGGGCGTCCGCCACGTGGCGGCCGGACTGGCGATCGGCTGGGCGGTGACGGTCCTCGTGCAGGCCGCCCTCATGTTCCTGGATGCCTACGAGGTCGGCGAGGAACTCTCGCTCGAAGCGGTGTCGGTGTTCCAGATGGCGCTCTGGTTCGGGTTGTTAGGCGTTCCGGTCTGGATCGTGTCGAACCGGGGGCTCGACTGGTCGGTGCTCGGGTTGTCCATCGAGCGCCGTGACATCCTCCCGGGCCTCGCCATCGGCGTGTTCGCACAGGCGATCGCCGTGCCCGTCGTCTATGCCCCGATCCTGTTGTTCAGCGACGACCTCGACGTCTCCGAGAATGCACGCACGCTGGTCGACAAGGCCGACGGCTTCGGGGTGGTGCTGCTCGCCCTGGTCGTGGTCGTGGGGGCACCCGTCGTCGAGGAGGTCTTCTTCCGCGGGCTCGCCCTGCGGGCATTCGAGCGGCACCTCGGTCAACGGCCGGGGCTGGTGGTCTCGGCCGTCGTGTTCGGCCTGGTCCACTTCCAGGTCCTGCAGTTCCCGGCGCTGGCGCTGTTCGGCCTGATTGCCGGCTGGCTGGCACAACGCGACGGCCGCCTCGGACGGGCGATCTGGGCCCACGTCGGGTTCAACGCATGGACGGTGGGGCTGCTGCTGTGGATGTGACCGTGCACGTGGAGCCCGAGGAACCCGGGCAGGCCGCTCCCACCGGACCTCCCGGGCCGCGGCGGCACCTGGGCCTGACGGCCACCGGCTGGGTGACGCTGTTCTGCGTCGGCCTCTCCACCTTCTTCGTGTTCATGATGGTGAACCCCGGTGGCGTGCTGTTCACGAGGAGCACCCCCACCGGGGGCGACCTCGGCGCCCACGTCTGGGGGCCTGCATTCCTGCGCGACGAGGTGCTGCCCCGGTTCCGCCTGACCGGCTGGACCCCGGACTGGTACGCCGGGTTCCCCGCCTACCACTTCTACATGGTCGTGCCGATGCTCATGGTCGTGGCGGTCGACGTCGGCCTGCTCGTGCCGCTGGCCCTTCCGGTGTCGGCCCTGGCGGTCGCAGGGCTCGTCCGCGTGGTCCGTCGCCGCCCACGGGGCTGGGTGCCGATGGCGTGGGCGCTGGGATGCGCCGCGTTCCTCGTCTGGCCCGTCCACTACGGCATGGCGATCAAGCTCGTGGCGGTCGCCGGCCTGGTCGCCATGCCGGCCGCCGGCTGGGCCCTGGGCCGCCTCTCCGGCCTGCCCTTCCCGGGCCCCGCCCTGCTGTCGGCGGCGACCCTGCTGTTCGTGTTCGACCGCTCGTTCAACATCATGGGCGGCAACCTCATGTCGACGATGGCGGGGGAGTTCGCCTTCGCCCTCGCCGTCCCCGCCTGCCTCGTCTACATCGGCCTCATGGTGCGGGGCATCGAGACGGGCCGTGACCGGGCCTGGGCGGCGCTGCTCCTCGCCCTCACGGGCCTCTGCCACCTCCTGGTGGCGTTCTTCGCCCTGGTCGCCACCGGCGTGGCCCTACTGCTGCGCCCCGGTCGGGCGACGCTGCGCTGGCTGACCGGCACGGGGGCCCTGGCCGGGCTGCTGGCGGCGTTCTGGGTGCTTCCCTTCTGGTGGCGCAGCGACCACCTCAACGACATGTCCTGGACCAAGCTGACGCGCTTCCGCTCCTACCTCTGGGACCGCGAGAGCCTGGCGGCGGACTTCCTCACGAACGACCCGCCCCTGCAACCGGTGCTCATCGCAGCCCTGGTCGGTGCTGTCCTCTCCTTGCTGTTCCGACGCCGCCTCGGCATGGTGCTCGCCGGCACCGGCCTGCTCCTGCTGCTGGCCTTCATCCACCTCCCGGAGGGGCGCCTGTACAACGGACGGATCCTCCCGGCGTACTACCTGTGCGCCTACCTCCTGGCCGCCCTTGCCGTGGCCGAGGTCCTGCGCCTGCTGGGCCGTCTCCTCGACGGGCTCATCGGCAGACAGGGCTGGCGGGGCAGGGGTGGCCGAGGGCTGGCAGGGATCGGGGCGGTGGGCATCACGCTCGTCACGGTCGTGATACTGGCGCTGCCGCTGCGCGCCCTGCCCGGCGGCTCCATGGAGGGCAACTCGTACAGGTGGCTGGGCCTCGAGACCGAGGAGCTGAACCTCGGACGCTCGTGGGCGCGCTGGAACTTCGACGGCTACGAGGCCCGCACCGGCGACTCCACGGGCGGGGGATGGGACGAACTGCGGGAGTTCACGGCCACGCTGGAGGCGGTAGCCGACGAACACGGCTGCGGTCGCCTCATGTGGGAGTACAACAAGGACCTCACGAGGTACGGCACGCCGATGTCGCTGATGCTCATACCGCTGTGGACCGACGGCTGCATCGGTTCGATGGAGGGCCTCTACTTCGAGTCCTCGACCACCACGCCGTTCCACTTCCTCGTCCAGTCGGAGCTCTCGGTGGGGCCATCCAGGGCCCAGCGCTACCTGCCGTACCGGGGCTTCAACCTCGAACAGGGGCTCGGGCACCTCCAGCAGCTCGGGGTGCCCTACTACGCGGCCTTCTCCGAGCGCCCCGTCAGCGAGGCCCGTGCGCATCCGGGGTACACCGAGGTCGCCAACAGCGGGCCCTGGACCATCTTCCTCGTGGCCGACGCCCCGCTGGTCGAGGGCCTCGACCTCGAGCCCGCCGTCTACACCGACGTCGAACACGCCACCTGGCTGGATCCGGCCGTCGACGTCTTCCAGGCCGACCCCGGTGCGGTTCCCCGCACGGTCGGGGGCCCCGAGGAATGGCAACGGGTGGCGTCCGACGAACAGCCCGAGCGGGTGGAGTTGCAAGCGGTGGCCGTCTCCGACATCGAGGCCGGGGTCGACAGCGTGTCGTTCACCGTCGACCGGGTCGGTGTGCCCGTCGTGGTCAAGGTCTCGTACTTTCCCAACTGGGAGGTCGACGGCGCCGACGGGCCGTGGCGCATCACCCCGAACCTCATGGTGGTCGTCCCGACGGAGGAATCGGTCTCCCTCTCGTACGGCCGGACAGGCATCGACATGCTCGCCATGCTCCTGACCTTCGTGGGCCTCGTCGCCCTCGTCGTGCTCTGGCGCCGTCGGGAACCAACCTGGCCGATGGACGCCTGGTATGACGTGCTCGAGGCCACCCCCGACGTCGGAGCGGCACTCGACCGATGGGTCGACCGCCGGGAGGAGTCGCACAACCCACCGGACCCGGTCGAGGCCGACACCGGTGGAGACCCGGAGCCCGCCGGAGAGATCGCATGAGGGAACGGCTGCGCCGGTTCGCCGTCGTCGGCCTCGTCGCCACGACCGTCGACATCGTGCTGCTCGTGGTGCTGCGCCGGGCCGGATGCACGCTGCTAGTCGCCGACCTGGCGGCTCTGGCCGCAGCGGCGCTGGTGGCACGGCCCCTGCACCGGCTGATCACACTGCGCGACGACCCGTTCGCCCGCTGGATCCGGTCACCCGGCCTCTTCGTCTCGGTCGTGCTGACCGCCGGTGCGGTCGACCTGCTGGTCCTGGCCCTGCTGGCCCCGTCCGAACCCGGGTCGGGCGACCTCGCAGCCAAGGCGGTCGCCGTCGCCGCGGCCGCCATCGTCCGGAGCCTGGCCTACCGGACGATCCTGTTCCGGGTGATCCGGCGCGAACAGGACGAGCCGGCCAACCGGCCACCGCCAGAGGGCGCCCTCCGGCTCTCGGTGGTCGTCCCCGCCTACCGCGAGGCCGATCGCATCGCAGCGACCGTGTCCCGCATCCGGGCGGAGCTCGCCACCGTGGTCGACCGGTCCGACCTCGAGGTCGTCGTCGCCGACGACGGGTCCGAGGACGGGACGGCCGACGCAGCAGAGGCCGCCGGTGCCGACGTCGTGGTCCGACTGGACCGCAACCGGGGCAAGGGGGCGGCACTCCGGGAGGGCGTCCGGGCAGCGTCCGGACGCACCGTCGTGTTCACCGACGCCGACCTCGCCTACGCACCGTCCCAGGTCGCAGGCCTGCTCGACGCCGTCGAATCGGGGTACGACATGGTCGTCGGCAGCCGCCGCCACGCCGGCTCGCAGGACGTCGCCCGTGCCGGACGCCTCCGGCAGGCCGGCGGGCGCCTCGTCAACCTGGCGACCCACGCCCTGCTCCTCGGCCAGTACCGGGACACCCAGTGCGGGCTCAAGGCGTTCCGGGCCGACGTCGCCGGGGCGCTGTTCGACGCCACCACCATCGACGGCTTCGCATTCGACGTCGAGCTGTTCCACCTCGCCGAGCGTTGGCGCCTGACCCTGGCGGAGGTCCCAGTACAGGTCGAGCACTCCGAGCGCACGACCGTGCGCGCCCTCCACGACGGGCTCGCCATGCTGGGCAACCTCGTGCTCATCCGCCAACGGGCCCGACGTGGCGCCTACCCCGTCGATGCGGGCCTTGCGGCCCCGGGTAGCGTCTCCGCCGATGGGTGATGCGGCGGCGGTGTTCAAGGCGTACGACGTACGTGGGCTGGTGCCCGGCGAACTCGACGCCGACCTGACACGCTCGATCGGTGGGGCCTTCGCCCGGCTCGTCCGCTCCGAGGAGCCCGCAACGACCTCGGTGGCCGTAGCCCGCGACATGCGCCCGAGCGGTGCAGAACTCTCGGCGGCCTTCACCGAAGGCGTCACCGCCCTGGGCCTCGACGTCGTCGACATCGGCCTGGCATCGACCGACATGCTCTACTACGCATCCGGTCACCTCGGGATCCCCGGAGCGGTGTTCACCGCCAGCCACAACCCCGCCGGGTACAACGGCATCAAGATGTGCCTCTCCGCCGCCCGGCCCATCGGGGGCGACATGGGCCTCGGAGCAATGCGCGACGACGTGCTCGCAGGCCCAGGCGACGCCTATGCAGGCAGGCCCGGCAGCGTCACGACGGTCGACCTGCTCGACGGGTTCGCCGACCATGTCCGGTCGTTCGTCGACGTACCGGCACTCCGACCGCTCCGGGTGATCGCCGACACGGCGAACGGCATGGGCGGCCTCGTGGTCCCGGCCGTGTTCGAGGCTCTGCCGTTCGACCTCGAGGTGCTCTTCGCCGAACTCGACGGCACGTTCCCCAACCACCCCGCCGACCCCATCCAGCCGGAAAACCTCGTCGACCTCCGGGAACGGGTGCTCGCCACGGGAGCGGACGTGGGGCTCGCCTTCGACGGCGACGCCGACCGGGTCTTTCTGGTCGACGAGCTCGGCCGGCCGGTCTCCGGCACGTTGACCACGGCGCTCGTCGCACGGTCGGTCCTGCAGAGGGAGCCCGGAGCGACGATCGTGCACAACCTCATCTGCGGCAGCGTGGTCCCCGAGGTCATCGCCGAGGGTGGGGGACATGCGATCCGGACGAGGGTCGGCCATTCTTTCATCAAGGCGGTCATGGCCGACGAGGGTGCCGCCTTCGGTGGCGAGCACTCCGGCCACTACTACTTCCGCGACAACTGGCGGGCCGACTCCGGCCTGATCGCCGCCCTCACCGTGCTCGAGGAGCTCTCGAGATCGGAGGGGACGCTGAGCGGGCTGCTCGAGCCATTCGACCGCTACGCCGCCTCGGGCGAGATCAACTCCCGGGTGGATGACCCCGCAGCGGTGATCGACCGGGTGGCACAGCACTACGCTGACTCTCCACAGGACCGACTCGACGGCCTCACCGTCGAACCCGGCGGCTGGTGGTTCAACCTCCGACCGTCGAACACGGAGCCGCTGCTCCGACTCAACCTCGAGGCCGCCGATGCCGAATCCTGTGCCGCACGCGTGGCCGAGGTCAGGGCACTGATCGACGCCGCAGGCTGACCGCCCGACCGGAGGAACCGACGATGACACTCGATCCGATGCTGCTCGAGATCCTGGCCTGCCCGGACGACAAGGGCCCGCTGCTCTACTTCGCCGACGAACAGGCCCTCTACAACCCGAGGCTGCGCCGCCGCTACGTGGTCCGCGACGGAATCCCCGTGCTCCTCGTCGACGAGGCCGAGGCCGTCGACGATGCCGAACACGACCGCCTGCTGGCATCCGCCGAGGCATCGGGCATCCGTCCCACCTTCGACGCCTGACGGCCCCCACCGCCGCATCCGATGGACCACCTCCTGGGCCGGCTCCAGCACTACGACTGGGGATCGCACACGGCCCTGGCCGGGCTGAGGGGCTGCGAGCCCACGGGCCGACCCGAGGCCGAGGTCTGGTTCGGGGCGCACCCATCGTCGCCGGCGACGGTGGACCGGGACGGCGGACCCGAGACGCTCGCCGCCCTCGTCGCCGCCGATCCGCCAGCACACCTGGGGCCGGCCGCCCGCCTGCGAACGGGCACCCTGCCGTACCTCGTGAAGCTCCTCGCCGCCGACGCACCGCTGTCGATCCAGGCACATCCGGACAGGGCGACCGCCGAGGCCGGCTTCGCAGCCGAAAACGACGCAGGCGTACCGCTCGATGCGCCGCAGCGCACCTTCCGGGACCCCCACCACAAGCCCGAACTGCTCATCGCCGTGACACCCTTCCGGGCCCTGTGCGGCTTCCGCCCTGTGGACGAGGCGATCGAGGTCGGGTCCGCCGTGGGCCTGCCCGACGACCTACTCGCACCGCTCCGCCGGCAGGGACCGGCCGCCCGGGCCGAGCTGGTGGGCAGGATCCTCGCTGGCGACACGGTCGGGGACATGGTGGCGCAGTGCAGCAGGGGCGTCGCCGGACCCTGGCAGGTGACCGCCGACCTGGTCCTCGAACTCTCGGAGCGGTTCCCCGGCGACCCCGCCCTGGCACTCGTGCCCCTGCTCACAGACCACCACCTCCAGCCCGGCGAGGCACTGTTCCTGGGACCAGGGGTCCTCCACGCCTACCTCGGAGGCGTAGCCGTGGAGGTGATGGCCGCATCCGACAACGTCCTGCGGGGGGGCCTGACCGGCAAGCACGTCGACGTCGACCGGCTGGTCGAGGTGCTGGACTCCGGGGCGCCGGCCACGACCGTCCAGAGCCCGGGCCGGGGCGTGCACCGGTACGACACGCCCGCCGAGGAGTTCTCGGTGTGGCGAATCGAGCACACCGCCGTCGACGTCGACCAGCGGACCGGGCCCGACATCGTCGTATGCATCGCAGGCCCGGCGGTCCTCTCCTCCGGCGCAACCGCCGCCGGGCTCGAACTGGCTCCGGGCAACGCAGCATGGATCCCCCACGGCGACGGCGACTACCGGATCGACGCCGTCGGCCTGGCATACCGGATCACCACCGGCGAACCGGTGGCATGACATGGCGATGCTGGACGGTCCACGCGACAGCCTCGGGCTGGTGGCGGCGTCGCTGAAGGCGCCTGACGAGATGCGCCGGCTGGCCGCCGAGGCCCGGGAGGCCGGCGGCGATGCACCTCCCCCCGCATTCGTGGTCCTCGAAGGAGAGGGCCTGGCCCGCCTCGTGGCCAGGGCCGTTGCGGCGTTCGTCGCCCCGGTCGCACCCTGTCCCGTGGTCGTGCGGTCATCGGACCTGGCCGGCGGGGCACTGCCACCGGACACGCTCGTCGCCCGCTTCGGACCAGCGCCGACCGATGCCGGCCCACAGGCACATTCGGGGCTCACCGACCGGCTGGGCCTCGCCCCGCAGCTCGTGGCCGGCCTCGTGCTCCTGGCAGGCGCCGGGATCGGACCGGAACCGGACGTGGCATCCACCGCCGACCGGCTCGAGGAGCGCCTCGACGCCCTGGAGGGGGACGGCACCGTCGGGCGCCTCGTCGGACGCATCGGCCGGACCCTGCCGCTGGTCCACGGTGCCGGACCGGTCGGGAGCGTGCTCGCCGACCACGCCAAGTTCCAGGTGAACCGCCACGGCAAGGTCGCCTGCTGGGCTGCGGCGACACCCGACCTGGCCTACGACGAGGTCTGCTCCTGGGGACAGCACGGCGACGTCACCCGCCAGGTGTTCACGGCGGTCTTCCTGCGGGGTGCCCACGAACCACGATCCGACGCCGGGTCCCTCGACCGCTACACGGACCTGGTCGACGAGTTCGTCGCCTCGGTCACGACGATCGACGGCGGCACCGGCGAACCGCTCACCGACGCCTGCGTGCTGGCGGTCGTCGGCGAGCAGCTGGGCCTGCGCCTGGCGCTCGCCGAGGGCTTCGACCCTGCCCCGGTCCCCGGCCTCGAGTGGGGCGTCTGACCCGGTAGCCTGACCGCAGCGGCTGCCCGAACGGCGTCAGACGACCCCAGCCCGACCAGCGCCCGGCCCCGTGCCGGGGCGGCACAATGATCAACAGTTCCCAAGGAGTCGTCATGTCCCTGCACCAAGACCACCGCGTCGCCGACCTGTCCCTGCACGAGTTCGGCCGCAACGAGATCCGCCTCGCCGAGCACGAGATGCCCGGCCTCATGTCCCTGCGGGCCGAGTTCGCCGACGAACAGCCCCTCGCCGGAGCCCGCATCGCCGGCTCGCTGCACATGACCGTGCAGACGGCGGTACTCATCGAGACCCTGACCGCCCTCGGCGCAGACGTTCGGTGGGCCAGCTGCAACATCTTCTCCACCCAGGACCATGCCGCCGCCGCCGCAGTGTGCGGCCCCGACGGCTCGCCCGACGACCTGCGCGGCGTCCCGGTGTTCGCATGGAAGGGCGAAACCCTCGAGGAGTACTGGTGGACCGCCGAGCAGATCCTGCGCTGGCCCGGCGACGAGGGCCCCAACCTGATCCTCGACGACGGCGGCGACGCCACGATGCTGGTCCACAAGGGCGCCGAGTTCGAAGCCGCAGGAGCCGTCCCGGACGCCACCGACGACGACCCCGAGGAATGGCACGTGTTCCTGTCGGTACTGCGGAAGTCGCTCACCGAGGATCCACAGCGCTGGACCCGGATCGCCTCCGACATCCGCGGCGTCTCCGAGGAGACCACCACCGGCGTCCACCGCCTCTACCGCATGCAGCAGGACGGCGAGCTTCTGTTCCCGGCCATAAACGTCAACGACAGCGTCACCAAGTCCAAGTTCGACAACCTCTACGGCTGCCGCCATTCGCTCATCGACGGCATCAACCGCGGCACCGACGTCATGATCGGCGGCAAGGTCGCCGTCGTGTGCGGCTTCGGCGACGTCGGCAAGGGCTGCGCCGAGTCGCTGCGCGGTCAGGGCGCACGCGTCATCATCACCGAGGTCGATCCGATCTGCGCCCTGCAGGCGGCCATGCAGGGATACGAGGTCAACACCCTCGAACGGGTCCTCGACGTGGCCGACATCTTCGTGACCGCCACCGGCTGCAAGGACGTGATCAGCGCCGAGCACATGTCCCGCATGAAGCACCAGGCCATCGTCGGCAACATCGGCCACTTCGACAACGAGATCGACCTGGCCGGCCTGGTGCGCATGTCCGACGTCCAGCGGGTCAACATCAAGCCGCAGGTCGACGAGTTCGTGTTCCCCGACGGGCACTCGGTGATCATGCTGTCCGAAGGTCGGCTCCTGAACCTGGGTAACGCAACCGGCCATCCCAGCTTCGTGATGTCGGCCAGCTTCTGCAACCAGGTCCTGGCCCAGATCGAACTGCATGAACGCGCCGAGTCCTACGGGAACGAGGTCATCACCCTGCCCAAGGAACTCGACGAGAAGGTGGCCCGACTGCACCTCGACGCCCTCGGTGTGCGCCTCACCGAACTGACCGACGACCAGGCCGACTACCTCGGCGTTGCAGCGGCCGGACCCTTCAAGCCCGACCACTACCGGTACTGAACCGAACGGGGTCGCAGAAGGTGTCCGTCGTCTGCGGAATCTGCGGAGGCAGCGGCGCCGGCAAGTCGACCCTTGCGGGGGCCGTGGTCGAGATACTGGAGGGGAGCGGCGTCGGCGTCGTCGTGCTGCCGTTCGACGACTACTACCGCGACCACGGCCACCTCGGGATCGCCGAACGGGCACTGGTCAACTACGACCACCCCGACTCGCTGGACCTCGCTCAGTTCGCCGCCGACCTGGGCGACCTGGCCCGTGGCCGGCCGGTCGACGTACCCGTCTACGACTTCGCCACCCACCGCCGCCACCCCGGGACGCGGCGGCTGTCGCCACAGCCAGTCGTGCTCACCGAGGGCATCCTGCTGCTGGCCACCCCGGAGGTCCGACGGCTACTGGACGTGGCCGTATTCGTCGAGGCACCCGAGGACATCCGGAGGGAGCGCCGCGTCATCCGCGACGTAGGCGAACGGGGCCGGACGCCGGAGAGCGTTCGCTCACAGTTCGCCGCCACCGTGGCGCCGATGTACGGGCGCTTCGTGGAACCCTTCGCCGGTGGGGCCGACCGCACCGTCGACGGCACAGGGGACCTTGCCCGACAGGCCGCCGACCTGGCCGACCTGCTCGTCGACCGGCTCGAAGGGGCCTCCTCCTGACGGGTGTCGCACCCGGTTCCTAGTGTCGGCGGCATGCCGAACCCACCCCGAACGTCCAGGCGCCGGCCCGGTCGCTGCAGAACCTGCCCATTGTCCGAATCGGCCTCCTGCGAGGCATGCATGGCGCACCTGGGACCCGAGCCCCTGGTATGGACGCCCCCGGGCGTGGACCGGATCCGGGTGCTGGGGTGCTACGACGGACCGGCAGGCGTGCTCGTGAGGGGGCTCAAGTTCGCCAACCGGCGCACGCCGGTCCGGGCGCTGGGAGCGGCCCTCGCAGGCATCGGCATCCGGAACGACGACCCTCCGGACCTCGTGACCTGGGTGCCCAGCACCGTCGAGCGTCGCAACAGGCGGGGCGTCGAACACGCAGCCCTGCTGGCCAGGGCCACCGGCCGTGAACTCGGCATACCTGTGCGCCGCCTCCTGCTCCGTGCGCCGGGCCCTCCCCAGTCGACCCGGGACCTCCGCCAGCGGCGAAACGGCCCCACGTTGCGCTCCCGCCGTTTCGCCCACGGCGCATCCATAGTCATCGTCGACGACGTGGTGACCACCGGGACATCGCTGTCCACGGCCGCCGACGCACTCCGGGCCGCCGGAGCGTCGCGGGTCTCGGCGGTCGCCGTCGCCGCCACCACGGGAGGCACCACGCGGCGCCCGGCACCACGCCACCCTCGATAGCGTCCGGCGCATGCACCCCGATGATCCCGTGGCCGATGAAGACACCCGCGACGAGTTGCCGGCCGACCTCGATGTCGCCACCGCCATGGGCGACTACATCTTCCCCGACAACAGCCGTCGCCGCATCCCCGGATTCGTCTACCTCGGCCTGGGCCTCACCGCCCTCGCCGTCGGCCTCCTCGCCGACGGGTCCCCGCTGGTCAACGGCGGCTTCCAGGTCGGGGGAGCGGCCCTCGCCCTGCTGGGTGCGTTCCACCTCCAGGCCGGGATGCACGTGGCCTTCGACGAGCGCGAGGCCCTCGTCGCCGCCACCCGGGCGGTCGGCTTCCCGATCGGACACGCTTCGGCGCAGATGGCCTGGCGGGGCCTGCGCAGCCGACCCACCTGGCGGATCCTGCTCTACTCCAACGAATCGCCACCCGACCGGCGCGGGCTCGTCCAGGTCGACGCCGTCGACGGCTCGATCGTGGCCCAGTTCGTAGAGGCCAACCCTGAGGACTGGTCGGCGGACTGAACGGGCGTGCCGTGTGGCACGCCGGGCACTCCGACCCCCGACCACACCGCACTGGTAGCGTGGTACCGATCCCAGCCCTGCCCGCAGCGCACCGTACGGAACGCCGCACGTCGGATCGGGCCACAGGAGGCTCCACATGTTGGACGGAAACTGGCGTGCCGCAGTAGATCGCGGCCTGACGCCCATCGGCCGCAGCCTGCGGCGCACCGGAATCTCAGCCGACGCTGTCACGGTCACCGGGATCGTGATGGCCACGGCCGCAGCGGTCAGCATCGGACTCGGAAACCTGCGGTTCGGCCTGCTGTTCCTCGTCCTCACCGGGATACCCGACGCCCTCGACGGTGCCGTGGCGAAGGCCTCCGGCACGTCTTCGAAGCGTGGCGCCTTCTTCGACTCGGTCTCCGACCGGATCACCGACGCCCTCCTGTTCGGCGGCATCGCCTGGCACTTCGCCAGGACCGAACCCGGCAGCACCATGATGCTCCCCGTCGCCGTCATGGCCGCCGCCATGCTCGTCTCGTACATGCGGGCCAAGGCCGAGTCGCTGGGCTTCGACGCCAAGGGCGGCCTCATGGAACGGGCTGAACGGTTCATAGTGCTCGGCCTGGGACTGCTCTTCGCCGAGGTCCTGATCCCCGTCCTCTGGCTGATGCTCGTGCTGACCCTTGCGACAGCGGTGCAGCGCTTCGTCAAGGTGTGGCGTCAGGCCGGCCTCGAACGAGAGGCGCCCTACCGCCGCCGGGCCGAACGCCGCCGCCAACTGCGCACCGACCGACGCGCCGAACGTCGGGCCCGCCTCGCCGCACGCCGCAGCAGGCTCGACCGCTAGCCGACCGACGTGGCCGCCAGTTCGGTCGCCCTCGCCTACCGGCTGGGCTCCAGGGCGGTCCAGTTCGTCCCATGGCGGATGGGGGAGGCGGCATCCAGGGGGCTCGGACGGATCGCCGGCCGCTTCGGACCGGATCGCCGGCGTACCGTCGAACGCCACGTCCGGCGGGTGCAGGGCACCGACCTGACAGGAGGCGACCTCCGGAGGGCGGTCGACGACGTCTTCGCCTCGTACGCAAACTACTGGTTCCAGAGCCTCCGACTGCCGGCCATGGACCCGGACGAGATCGACGCCGGCTTCACCGAGGAGGGCTTCGAACACGTGGTCGAGGCCCAGGAGTCCGGCCGGGGGGTGATCATCGCCATGCCGCACCTCGGGGGATGGGAATGGGCGGGATCCTGGGTCAGCCGGGTCGTGGAGTATCCGGTGGCCGCAGTGGTAGAGCCGCTCGAGCCGCCGGAACTGTTCGAGTGGTTCCGCGACTACCGCCGGTCATACGGCATCGAGGTCATCGCACTGGGCCCCGATGCCGGCGGCGAGGTACAGAGGGCCCTACACGACGGCGCCGTCGTCGTCCTGCTCAGCGACCGGCACGTCGGCGGCAGCGGCGTGGACGTCGAGTTCTTCGGCGAGGTCACCACCCTCCCCGCCGGTCCTGCGCTGCTGGCCCTGCGGACAGGAGCGGCCCTGATTCCGGCGACCGCCTACATCCGACGGCATGGCTGCCACGGCGTGGCCCGTCCGCCCGTTCCGGCGCAGCGCAAGGGACGGTTCCGCGACGACGTCGCCCGCGTGACACAGGCACTGGCCGCCGAATTCGAGGACCTGATCCGGGCCGAGCCCGAACAGTGGCACCTGCTCCAGCCCAACTGGCCCAGCGACCGCGTCCCCGCCGGAAACGGTGCCGGGGACAGGGGCTAGCGTCGACATCGTGCGCATCGGCCTGGTCTGTCCGTACAGCCTGACCCTGCCCGGCGGCGTGCAGGGCCAGGTACTCGCCCTGGCACGCGCACTGCGGGCATCGGGCCACCCGACGCGCGTGCTCGGACCCTGCGACGGCCCACCCCCCGACGCCGGCGTCACCCCGCTCGGCAACAGCCTGCCCACGGCCGCCAACGGCTCCATGGCGCCGATCGCCCCCGACGTCCCCTGCGCACTGCGCACCATCCGTGCGCTCCGGGACGAGGAATTCGACGTGCTGCACCTGCACGAACCGCTGGCCCCGGGGCCCACCGTGACGGCCCTGTTCCTGGCGTCGATCCCGATGGTGGGGACCTTCCACGCCGCCGGGGGAAGCCGCGCCTACGACCTGTTGAACCCTCCGGTCCGCTGGCTCCGACAGCGTCTCGCTGCGTCCTTCGCCGTGTCCGAGGACGCCGCGGCAATGGCCGGAGGAGCACTCGGCGGCGACTACGAGGTGCTGTTCAACGGTGTCGAGATCGACCGCTGCGCACATGCCGATCCATGGCCGACCGAGGGCCCGACCGTGTTCTTCGTCGGCCGCCACGAACCCCGCAAGGGCCTGGCGGTCCTCCTCGAGGCACTGCAGCACCTCCCGGACGACGTCCGGCTCTGGGTGGCGGGCGACGGCCCCGAGACAACGGAACTCCAGCAGCGCATGGCCGGTGACCAGCGGGTCGAATGGCTCGGCCGCATAGCCGAGCAGGAGAAGCTCTCCCGGATGCGCGGCGCCGACGTCTTCTGCGCCCCGTCGCTGCGCGGTGAGTCGTTCGGCGTGGTGCTCCTCGAGGCCATGGCGGCCGGCACGCCTGTGGTTGCCGGCGACATCGCCGGCTACGCACGCGTCGCCCGACCGGGCAGCGAGGCGGTGCTGGTGCCGCCGGGTGACGCCCCCGGCCTCGCCGTGGCGCTCGAGAAGGTGCTCGGCGAACCGGGGCTGAGCGACGACCTCGTCGCCAACGGCCTCGACCGTGCCGAGGAGTTCTCGATGCGACGCCTGGCCGACCGGTACCTCGAGGCCTACGAGGGCGTCCGCTCCTGAATCGTCCAGCAGGCCAGCGGACCGGTCGCGTCCGCCATAGCATGCGGGCCGATGCCGCGACCCCGATGCCGAACATGACCTCCCGACCCTCCCCGACGCTGACCCTGGCCCTGATCGCAGGGCTCGTCGTCGGCCTCGTTGCCACGCTCGCCCTCGGCATCTACGGACTCGGTGTCGGCGTGCTCTGCCTCATCGGGGCCGGCTGGGTCGGTGTCGCCGCCGACCGGGGCTCAGCGGTGCGACTCCTGCAGGCCGTCGGAACACGACCAGCGTCCCCCGATGACCACCCCCGCCTCCACAACACCATGGACCAACTCTGCCTTGTCCAGGGGATCGAACCCCCCTCGCTCCATGTGGTCGATGTGCCGACGGGCAATGCGGCGGCGCTGGGATCCCCGAAACCAGCCCTGATCTTCACGGCGGGCGCCCTCGACGCTCTCGAGGTCGTCGAGCTCGAAGGCCTCGTCGCCGACCTGCTGGTGCGCACCACCGACAGTGACCTCGCCGCACAGACAGGGGCCGCCGCCCACGGCTACCTGCCCGGATCTGCGAGGATGCGGCGCCGCTGGACCCGCCCCGACCGGCAGGTCAGGTTCGACCTCGAAGCGGCGTCGGTGACCCGCTACCCGCCCGGCCTCCAACGTGCACTGCGGACACTCGCCGGCCTCGGTTCGGCCGTTCCGTCGGCACCCGCGGCCAGCGCACACCTCTGGGTGCTCCAACCGGGGGGATCGCCTGAGGCGCCTACGCCCGTCCATCCTTCCGTCGAGCTGCGCCTCGCTGCGCTCGGCGAGGCCTGATGCGGGTCCGGACCGCCTGCTGCGCCCTCCTGGTCCTGGCTGCCGCAGCCTGTGGCGGCGGAGAAGGTGGGGAAGGCGGGCCGGGCGGCGTGTCGACCACAGGGACCCCGTCCACAGCGGACCCGGCAGGTTCGACGAATTCGACGGGTGCCACGGGGGAGGCCTCGACGACCTCGGCCCCGGACGACCAGGCGCTCTCCGAGGCCGACGAACCGGTCGCCGTGCCGAGCACGACCGAGGACATCGTCACATCGCCCACCGTGAGGACCGAGATCGGCGACACAGAGGTGTCAGCCGACGGGACCACGACGACCACGACCGAGGCGCCATGGGACGGCCTGACGATGCCCCTGACCGGTGAGCCGGCACCGGACGGGCTGCCCGAGCGTCCTGCACTGGTCGTCAAGGTCGGCAACAACGACTGGCGCTCCCTGCCACAGGTCGGCCTGGAGGCCGCCGACATCGTCTACGAGCTGATGGTCGAGAACTTCGTGACCCGATTCGCCGCCGTGTTCCACAGCGAGCTCCCGGAGGCAATCCGGCCGGTCCGCTCGGCCCGGTCCAGCGACATCGACCTGGTGGCCAACCTGGACCGCCCCATGTTCGTCTACTGGGGAAGCAACGCCGGGGTCGCCGCAGAGGTCGAAGGGGCCGAACGCCTCGGCATGCTGCAGGTCAGGTCGACGACCGGCAGGGGACAGGAGCACTTCCGGCGCGACGACACCAGGAAGGCCCCCTACAACGGCGTCGTGGACCCGGCGGGCGTCTTAACCTCGCTGGACGGTGAGGCACTACCACCGGGACCGGTCTTCACCTACGGGCCACCCGCCGAATCGGCGATACAGGCCGCAGGCGTCCGCTGGACGACGGCGAACCGCGACGTGGCCTTCGTATGGGATGGTGATTCCGGGCAGTGGATCAGGTACCAGGACGGGCTGCCCCACCTCGACGCCAACGGGGCGCCCCTCGCAGCCGACAATGTTCTCAAGCTCACGGTCGGCTACCGGCAGTCCGCCGCCGACCAGACCTCCCCACAGCTGCTGAGCACCGGATCGGGCGACGGCTGGCTGTTCCGCGACGGAACCGTCACCGGCATCGTCTGGAGCCGGCAGTTCATCGCCGACGGGTGGGCGATCCTCGACGACGACACCGGCGAACGCCTGCACCTCGACCGGGGTTCCACCTGGGTGCTCATGACACGCATCGGCGAGGGCGAGATCCTCGACGCCATGGAGGCCCGCGAACTGGTCGGCTGAAGCCCTGCCCCGCGGCGACGACCAGCCGGGTGCGGCCGTACACTCGCCGGCATGAGCGAAACGAACCGTTCCACGGGAACACAGATGGTCAAGCGCGGGCTCGCCGAGATGCTCAAGGGCGGCGTCATCATGGACGTCGTCGACGCCCGGCAGGCCCGCATCGCCGAGGACGCCGGGGCAACGGCCGTTATGGCCCTCGAACGGGTCCCATCGGACATCCGACGCGACGGCGGCGTGGCCCGCATGTCCGACCCGGAGATGATCGAGGCGATCAAGGAGGCCGTGACCATCCCGGTCATGGCCAAGGCCCGCATCGGCCACTTCGCCGAAGCCCAGATCCTCGAGGCCCTCGGCGTCGACTACGTCGACGAGAGCGAGGTGCTCACCCCGGCCGACGAGGCCCACCACATCGACAAGTGGGCGTTCACCGTTCCGTTCGTGTGCGGAGCCACCAACCTGGGCGAGGCACTCCGCCGCATCTCCGAAGGCGCCTGCCTCATCCGCTCGAAGGGTGAGGCCGGCACCGGCAACATCGTCGAGGCCGTCAGGCACCTGCGGTCGATCCTCGGCGACCTGCGCCGCATCACCCAGGCCGATTCCGCCGAACTGTTCGACTGGGCCAAGCGCCTCCAGTCGCCGCTGCCCCTCGTCCAGGAGGTCGCCGAAACCGGACGCCTCCCGGTGCCCATGTTCTGCGCAGGCGGCATCGCCACCCCGGCCGACGCCTCGCTCGTCATGCAGCTGGGAGCCGAGGCGGTCTTCGTCGGCTCCGGCATCTTCAAAAGCGACGACCCTGCACCCCGGGCCCGCGCCATCGTCGAGGCCACGACCAACTTCGCCGACCCGACCCTGCTGGCCAAGGTCAGCCGCGGCCTCGGCGACGCCATGCCCGGCCTCGAGATCGACACGCTCGAGACCCGCCTGGCCGACCGGGGCTGGTAGGCGATCAGTTGAAGGCGATCAGTTGAAGGCGATCAGTTGAAGGCGATCAGTTGAAGGCGATCAGTTGAAGGCGATCAGTTGAAGGCGATCAGTTGAAGGCGATCAGTTGAAGGTAGGCGTGCTGGCGCTTCAGGGGGCGTTCGCCAGCCATGCCGAGATGCTCGGCGAGGCGGGGGCTACACCGATCGAGGTCCGCACGGCCGGTGAGCTCGCCGAGGCCGACGCCCTGGTGATGCCCGGAGGCGAGTCCACGACGATGTCGATGCTGCTCGACATCGCCGAACTCCGCGCACCGCTGGCCGGTCGGCTGGCCGACGGGATGCCCGTCTTCGGAACCTGTGCCGGAATGATCCTGCTGGCCGTCAACGTGCTGGACGGCCGCTCCGACCAACGGTCCCTGGGCGCCATCGACCTCGACGTCCGACGCAACGGCTACGGCCGCCAGGTCGACTCCTTCGAAACCGACCTGGTGGTCGACGGGCTCGAGGGCACGTTCCCCGGAATCTTCATCCGCTCGCCCGTGGTCGAACGGATCGGCCCGGACGTCGAGGTGGTTGCAGAGGTCGAGGGGCGGCCGGTGCTGTGCCGGCAGGGCAACGTCCTCGTGGCGTCCTTCCACCCCGAGTTGGCGGGCGACGCCCGCATCCACCGACGGTTCCTCGAGTCGGCGTTCGCCTCCGACGCCGCCTGAGCCCATAGGAGCAGCCACGCAGTGTCCGGTCATTCCAAGTGGGCGACGATCAAGCACAAGAAGGGGGCCGCCGACGCCAGGCGCGGCAAGCTCTTCGCCAAGCTGATCAAGCAGGTCGAGACAGCGGCACGTCAGGGCGGCGGCGATCAGGACGCCAACCCGACCCTGCGGACCATGTTCCAGAAGGCCCGCGATGCCTCGGTCCCGCTCGACACCATCGAACGGGCGGTCAAGCGGGGGACCGGCGAACTCGAGGGCGTCGTCTACGAGCCCGTCACCTACGAGGGCTATGCGCCCCACGGTGTGGCGCTCTACGTCGAGACCCTCACCGACAACCGCAACCGCACCAGCTCCGACGTGCGTTCGGTCCTAGTGAAAAACGGCGGCTCCCTCGCCGAGCCGGGATCGGTCGCATGGCAGTTCGAGCGCAAGGGGGTCGTCCTGCTGCCGGGGTCGACCGACGAGGACGAGATCATGCTGGCGGCCCTCGACGCCGGTGCCGAGGACCTGGTCGACGACGGCGGGATCTGGCGCCTGACCTGTGAGGCCTCCGACCTTCCGACCGTGCGGGCGGCGGTCGAGGCAGCCGAGATCGCCTTCGACTCGGCCGACGTCACGATGGTGGCCACCTCGACGGTTGCCCTCGGGACGGCGGAGGAGGCCAGGGCCGTCCTGCGGGTCATCGACCTGATCGACGACCTCGACGACGTCCAGGACGTCCACGCCAACTTCGACATTCCCGACGAGCTGTTCGCAGCCCTCGAAGCCTGATCCCAGCAGTTGGCAGCGGTCCCCCTGCCTGCGACCCGCACTGCTAGAGTCGTACATATGTTCGTTCTGGGGATAGATCCCGGGCTCACCCGCTGCGGTTACGGCGTCATCGAGCGCCTGTCTCCCCGCCGCACCCGGGCCGTAGCCGCCGGCGTCCTGCGGACCGACCCCGACGCCGAGCTCCCCGACCGTCTCGCCGAACTCCAGGCCGAGGTCCGTGGCCTGCTCCACGACTACCGGCCGGACGCCGTCGCCATCGAGCGGGTGCTGTTCCAGGTCAACGTGCGTACGGCAATGCAGGTCGGCCAGGCGGCCGGCGTCGTCATGGCCGAGGCGGCAGCCACGGGATGCCGGGTCGCCCTCTACTCGCCCAACGAGGTCAAGTCGGCCGTGGCCGGATGGGGCGGCGCCGACAAGCGTCAGATGGAGCAGATGGTCCGGGCCCAACTCGACATCGAGCAGGCCCTGCGGCCCGTCGATGCCGCCGATGCCGTCGCCGTCGCCCTCTGCCACCTGGCCATCGCACCCATGGCCGATGCCGTGGCCCGTGGGGGGTCGACATGATCGGATCGCTGCGCGGCCATCTGCTCGAGTGCGGTGAGGATGGTCTGGTGCTGCTCGAGGTCGGCGGCGTCGGCTACCGCATCACCGTCACGCCCACCACCGCCTACCGCCTCGGCGAGGCGTCCGGCGACGAGGTCTTCGTCCACGTGCACCACCACATCCGCGAGGCCGACCAGGCCCTCTACGGCTTCCTCGAGCGCTCGGAGCGGGCCTGCTTCGAGGCCCTCCTGTCGGCACACGGGGTCGGACCGGCGCTGGCGCTGGCCGTGCTCGGCGTCCACGGACCCGACGAGCTGGCCCGGGTGGTCGCCATCGATGACATCGCTGCGCTGTGCCTCGTCCCGGGCATCGGCAAGAAGACCGCAGCCCGGCTCCTCGTCGACCTCAAGGGCACCCTCGACCTGCCCGTCGACGCCATACCCGACGTATCCGGAAACGGCGGGCCTCCCCAATCGCCGCTGGCAGAGGTGCAGGGGGCGCTGGGAGGCCTGGGCTACTCCCCGGAAGAGGTCCGCACGGTGCTGGCCGACCTGGCCGGAGACGATCCCGCCGACCTCCTGCGCGAGGCGTTGCGGCGCCTGGCCAGGTCCTAGGGCCGTGGCACGCGACGAGCTGCTGTCCCCGGCGGCCGAACCCGAAGAGGTCGAGGCCGAGGTCGGGCTCCGCCCCCGCAACCTCGACGAGTTCGTCGGCCAGGAGGAACTCAAGGGCCACCTGCGGGTGATGCTCGAAGCCGCCCGCCAGCGGGGCCAGGCGGCCGACCACTTCCTGTTCGGCGGCCCCCCCGGGCTCGGCAAGACCACGCTGGCGCACATCGTCGCCGTCGAGATGGGTGCCGAACTCCACGTGACCTCCGGCCCGGCGCTCGAACGGGCAGGCGACCTGGCGGCAATCCTCACCAAGCTCGAAGAAGGCGACGTCCTGTTCATCGACGAGATCCACGGCCTGGCCCGGGCCGTCGAAGAAATCCTCTACCCGGCAATGGAGGACTTCGAGCTCGACATCGTCCTGGGCAAGGGCCCGGCGGCCCGCTCGATCCGTCTCGAGCTGCCGCGCTTCACCCTCGTCGGGGCCACCACGCGCACCGGCCTCATCACCGGCCCGCTGCGCGACCGCTTCGGCCTCACCGCCCGGCTCGACTACTACGAACCCGCCGACCTGCGCACGATCGTGCGGCGGGCGGCCGGAATCCTCGACGTCGAACTCGACGAGGAGGGCGCCACCGAGATCGCCCGCCGTTCGCGTGGCACACCCCGCATCGCCAACCGCCTGCTGCGCCAGGTGCGCGACTTCGCCCAGGTCGAACGCCCCGAGACCGGCGGGCGCATCGGTGGCGACACGGCCCGCGACGGGCTCACCTTCTTCGCCGTCGACGAACTCGGACTCGACAAGCCCACCAGGGCGATCCTGGCTTCACTCTGCGAGATGTTCGGTGGCGGACCCGTCGGGCTCAAGACGCTCGCCATCAGCATCGGCGAACCGGAGGACACCGTCGAAGACGTCTACGAGCCGTTCCTGATCCAGCAGGGCCTGCTGATGCGCACACCCAAGGGACGCGTCGCCACGCCGGCGGCATTCGGCCACCTCGGCCTGCAGGTGCCATCCGACGGACGGGGCAACGCCCTGTTCGGTGGCTGACCGCCGCTGCACCTCCCCGTTCTAGGATCGTCCGCCGTGCGACCGGCAGACTTCGCCTACGACCTGCCGGCGGCATCGATCGCCCAGGTGCCGCTCTACGACCGACCGTCGGCCAGGCTCCTCGTCGACATCGGCGACGGCGTCCGCCACCTCACGGTCCACGACCTGCCGACCCTGGTCGGGCCGGGCGACGTGATCGTGCTCAACGACACCCGGGTGCTGCCCGCCCGCCTCCACCTGGCCAAAGAGACCGGAGGGGCCGTCGAGGTGCTGCTGCTCGAACGACTCGACGGCACCGGGACCAGCGAGGCCTGGGAGGCCCTCGTGAAGCCCAGCCGCCGGATCGCCCCCGGCACCGTCCTGCACAGCGGCCCCGACCTCGCAGTCACGGTCGAAGATGACCTGGGGGAGGGCCGACGAAGGGTCCGACTCGACGCCGTCGACGGCGTGCCCGGCGCACTCGACCGATACGGAGAGATGCCGCTGCCGCCCTACCTCTCGACCGTGCTCGATGACCCCGACCGCTACCAGACCGTCTACGCCGACCGGCCCGCCTCGGCAGCGGCCCCGACCGCCGGACTCCACCTCACCGACGACATCCTCGATTCGTGCCGCGCAGCGGGAGCACGAACCGAACGCCTCGAACTGGTGGTCGGCCTCGACACGTTCCGGCCGATCGCCGTCGACGACCTCGACGACCACCGGATGCACAGCGAGGCGTACGACGTACCCGCCGCGACCCTTGACGCCTGCCGGGCCGCCGAAAGGGTCATCGCCGTGGGGACGACGACGGTACGGGCTCTCGAAGCCGCTGCACGCGGCGACGCCGCCGGCCGCACCGAACTGTTCATCCGCCGACCGTTCGATTTCAGGGTTGTCGACCTGATGCTCACCAACTTCCACCTGCCCGGCTCGACCCTGCTGGTGATGCTCGACGCCTTCGTCGGCCCCGGCTGGCGCGACCTGTATGCGACGGCGCTGGCCGAGGGGTACCGGTTCCTCTCCTTCGGCGACGCCATGCTGGTGGCCCCCGGCGACAGCGGAGGTGCAACGTGAGATCCGACTTCCTTCCTGAGGCCACCGACGGCGGCGCCCGTGCCGGATCAGCGACGACGCCGGGCGGCACGTTCCGGACTCCCTGCTTCATGCCCGTGGGCACCCGTGGCGCCGTGAGGCACCTCTCGTCGACCGACCTCGCCGACCTGGGAGCCCATGTGGTGCTCGCCAACACATACCACCTGATGCTGCGACCCGGCACCGACATCGTCCGGGACCTCGGCGGCCTCGGTGCGTTCGCCGCATGGGACGGCCTCACCCTCACCGACTCCGGCGGCTACCAGATCTTCTCGCTGCAGCCGAAGGTCGACGACGAAGGGGCGGTCTTCCGGTCGACATACGACGGCAGCACCCACCGCCTGACACCGGAAGGGGCCGCCCTCATACAGGCCGACCTCGGGGCCGACATCCAGATGGTCCTCGACGTGTGCCCGGCGCTCCCCGCCACCGGACAGGTGCTCGGGGAGGCGGTCGAGCGGACCGCCGCCTGGGCGGAACGTGGCCGACGCGCCTTCCTGGAGCACCCGGACGCCTCGCATCGGCAGTGCCAGTTCGGCATCGTGCAGGGTGGTGTCGATGTGGCGCTGCGGGCCGAAAGCGCCCGACGGACGGTCGAGGTCGGCTTCGACGGCTATGCGGTGGGCGGGCTGAGCGTGGGGGAGACCCGGGGGGAGATGCTCGATCCGCTCTCATCGGCCGTCGACCACCTGCCCACCGACCAGCCCCGGTACTTCATGGGCCTGGGCGACCCTGCCGGCCTCGTCGAGGTCGTCGCCCGCGGCATCGACATGTTCGACTGCGTGCTCCCCACCCGCCACGCCCGCCACGGCACGATCCTCACCTCGGCCGGCCGCATCAACCTGCGTAACGCCCGCTTCGCCACCGACGAATCGCCGCTCGACCCGGACTTCCCTTCGAGCCCCGCGGCGGCCTGGAGCCGCGCATACCTCCGCCACCTGCTGCTCACGGATGAACCGACCGGCCGTCGCCTGCTTACGCTCCACAACCTGGCCTGGCTGTTCGACTTCGTGGAACGACTGCGGGCCTCGATCACCGAAGGCCGCTTCGAGGCGTTCCGGGGCGAGACCCTCGAGGTCTGGGCCTGAGGTACGGGAGCGGATCCTGCCGCCTAGGCTTCCGACGGTCCGCCGGTCGATCCACAGAGGTATTGCGTTCACCATGTCATTTCTCCCCATTGTCCTCATGTTCGGCGTGCTGTACATGGTCATGATCCGCCCCCAGCAGAAGCGGGCCCGCGAGCACCGCGACCTGGTCGGGTCGATCGCCGCCGGCGACGAGGTCGTGACCACCGCCGGGATCTTCGGCGTCGTCTCCGAGGTCGAGGGCGAGGTCGTCTGGCTGGAGGTCGCCAAGGACCTGGAACTGAAGGTGCTCAAGGGGACCGTGGACCGCCGCTTCAACACGGACGAGCCCGACCAGCCCGACGAGCCGGAGGGCCCGATCGAGGGCTGATCCTCCGGTCCCGGCCCGCCGCCTCCCTGATCCAGCCCACCTCCATGTTCCGCCGTCAGGTCATCCTGCTCGTCGGCATAATCGTCGTGTCGGTCACCGCAGCGGCCCTGACTCTGCTCTGGGGCAACCAGCCGCTGCTGGGCCTCGACCTCCAGGGCGGCGTGTCGGTGCGCCTGACCGCCACGGAGCCGGCCACCGAGGAGATGCTCGACCAGTCGGTCGAGATCCTCCGCAACCGCGTCGACGCCCTCGGCGTGGCCGAACCCGAGATCTCCCGCACCGTCGACGGCGTGATGGTCTCGCTACCCGGTGTCAACGACCAGGAACGGGCACTCGAACTGGTCGGCACGACGGCCGAACTCCGCTTCCGCCCGGTCTGCGAGGTCCTACCGGCGGCCATCGTCGGCACACGCGGGTCAGCGGGAAGCGGCAACATGACCGCTGAGCCGTTCGCCTCGTGCAACCTGGTCCGCAGCGGAACCGTGCGACCCGCCACCGGCGACGACGGCGTGACGCCACCCGAGGCCGACCACGCCGAGGACTTCGTGATCCTCGGCGGATCCGGCACGGGCAGCACAGATGGCCGCCGATACGTGCTGGGCCCCACGGTCCTGACCGGTGAAGCACTCGAGGACGCCGACGCCGACTTCATCGACTTCCGGTGGCAGGTCGGGATCACCCTCGAGAAGGGCGCCGTCGGGATCGACGCCTTCAACGCTGCGTCCGCCCGGTGCTTCCGGGGCGACGAGTCCTGCCCGGTGCTGCAGGGCTTCACCAACGGACTCATCGCCATCGTCCTCGACGGTGAGGTCATCACAGCCCCGCAGATCCGTGCGGAGGCATTCGAACGGGACCGCATCGTCATCTCAGGTGCCTTCGAGAAGCAGGATGCCGAGGACGTGGCCCTGGCCCTGCGCTACGGCGCCCTGCCGGTAGAACTCGTCGCCGAGAACACCAGGGTCGTGTCGGCGACCATCGGCCAGGACTCGCTCGATGCGGGCATCGTGGCCGGACTCGTGGGCCTCGCCCTGGTCGCCCTGTTCATAGTCGCCTACTACCGGGTGCTCGGCCTCGTCGCCCTCGCCAGCCTGGCGATCTCCGGATCGCTGCTCTGGTCGATCGTGGCCCACCTCGGCACCCAGTCCGGCCTGGCGCTCACGCTCGCCGGCGTCACCGGGATCATCGTCGCCGTCGGTGTGTCCGTCGACTCCAACGTCGTGTACTTCGAACACCTCAAGGAGGACATCCGCGACGGCCGTTCCGCCCGTTCGGCAGTGGACCGCGCCTTCCCGATCGCCTTCTCCACGATCGTCAAGGCCGACTTCGCCTCGCTGATCGGTGCGGCACTGCTCTACACGTTCGGGGTCGGTTCCGTCAGGGGCTTCGCCTTCTACCTGGGGCTGGCCACGATCCTGGACCTGGTGGCGACCTACTTCTTCATGGGACCGATGGTCCGGGTCCTGGCCAGGACCTCGTGGTTCGCCGGGAGGCCGGACCGCTTCGGCCTGCCCGCATCCGGTGCGGTGGCCCAGCTCGCCGGGAAGTCGAGCGCCACGTGATCGGCATCCTGAGGGGCCTGTACGCCGGCGACACGGTGGTCGACTTCCCCCGACTCTGGCGCAGCGCAGCGCTGGTGTCCGGGGCCGCACTCCTGGTCAGCCTCGGGTCGTTCGGCCTGCGCGGCCTCGAGCTCGGAATCGACTTCGCCGGCGGCACCTCCTACGAGGTGTCGGCCCCGGATGCGTCGGTTGCCGACGCCCGCAGCCTCCTGGGCAGGTTCGACGCCGACGGCGCCCGCATCCAGATCGTCGACGGCGACATGCTCCGGATCCGGTCCGACATCGACGACCCCGTCAGGGCCGCAGAGATCCGCGACGCCCTCTCAGCCGAGTTGGGAAGGGTCGAGACCTTCGAACAGGTGGGCCCGACATGGGGCGACCAGGTCACCGACAAGGCCGTGAAGGCGCTCGTCTACTTCTTCCTGGCCGTGGCCCTGTACATCAGCGTCCGGCTCGAGTGGAAGATGGCGGCCGGGGCCCTCGCAGCGGTCGCCCACGACATCGTCATCAGCGTCGGCGTCTATTCGCTGTTCGGTGTCGAGGTGACGCCGGCGACCGTGATCGCCTTCCTCACGATCATGGGCTACTCGCTCTACGACACCATCGTCGTCTACGACAAGGTCCGGGAGATGACGGGCCGCCTCGGGGCGACCGAGCGCCACACCTACACCGAGCTCATGAACCTGGCCCTCAACCGGGTCGCCATGCGCTCGATCAACACCAGCATCACCTCGGCGCTGCCCGTGCTGTCGCTGATCATCGTCGGCTCCGTGGCGCTGGGCGCCACGGCCCTGCGCGAGTTCGCCCTCGCCCTGCTGGTGGGCATCGTCGTCGGCTCGTACTCGTCGCTGTTCCTCGCCGCAGCCCTGGTGGCCCGCCTCAAGGAGGGCGAGCAGCGGTGGGCCCAGATCCGGGACAAGCTCGCCGGGCGCGGCCTGCTCGAAGGGCCGACCCGGACAATAGGGCGCGCCGAGGCCTCGGTAGCCGATTCACGGTCCGGCGGTCCGTCCGGACGGGCCGGCGGTCCTGCCCGGCGACGGCCCGCACCGACTGTCCGACCTGCTGGAGCGGGCAGCGGGGCACCGCCACGCCCCCGCAAGAAGCGCCGCCGCTGACCACCTCCGGCCCCCACACGGAATCCGACCGGTGGCCGCCGACCGCTACCGTGGAGGGATGAGGAACCTGTCCGACCAGGACGCCCTATCCGGGCGGCGCTGACATGGCCACAGTCAGCCGGGTGCTGCCGTGGCGTCGTCGGCCCCAGCGCCTGAGAGGAGGCGAGGAGACCTCGCTGCTGCTGACAGCCTTCCTCGAACACCACCCCGACGCCGACTCCGACCTCATCGAGCGCGCATATCAGGTGGCGCTGCGTGCCCACGAGGGCCAGACCCGCAAGTCCGGCGAGCCCTACATCAACCATCCGCTCTCGGTGGCGACGATCGTCGCCCGCCAGGGACTCGACGACATCACGGTGGCTGCTGCGCTGCTCCACGATGCCGTTGAGGACACCCTCGTCGACCTCGACGACCTCGAGAGCGAGTTCGGCGCCGACGTGGCCCGGATCGTCGACGGGGTCACCAAGCTCGACCGGCTCACCTTCGAGAGCAGGGAGGAACAGCAGGCCGCCAGCATGCGCAAGATGCTCGTTGCGCTGGCCAAGGACCTGAGGGTCCTGATCATCAAGCTGGCCGACCGCCTGCACAACATGCGGACCGTGGCCGCCCTCCCCGAGTCCAAGCAGCAGCGCGTGGCGCGCGAGACGCTCGACATCTACGCCCCCCTGGCCCACCGGCTCGGAATGCAGGACGTCAAGGTGCAACTCGAGGACCTCGCCCTCGCCACGTTGCACCCGAAGCGCTACAGCCAGATCGACCAGATGGTCCAGGACCGGGCGCCCGAACGCGACCTCTACCTAGACCAGGTCGTCGGCGAGGTCGAGCAGAGGCTGGAGGGCTTCGGCATCGAGGCCGACGTCGACGGCCGCCCCAAGCACCTCTGGAGCATCTACGAGAAGATGATCGTCAAGGGTCGCCCGTTCGACGAGATCCACGACCTGGTCGGCATCCGGGTCGTGGTCGAGACTGTGCGCGACTGCTACGCCGCCCTCGGCGTGATCCACGCCGTCTGGGCCCCCGTGCAGGGACGCTTCAAGGACTACGTGGCGATGCCCAAGTTCAACCTCTACCAGTCACTGCACACCACGGTCATCGGCCCCCAGGGCAAACAGGTCGAGTTCCAGATCCGTACAGTCGAAATGCACAGGCGGGCGGAAACCGGCGTGGCCGCCCACTGGGACTACAAGGGCACGCTCCCCTCCGACGAGATGGCCTGGCTGGGACGCATCGTCGAATGGCAGGACGACACCCCCGACCACGGGACGTTCATGGACAACCTCAAGACCGACCTCGAACAGGACGAGGTCTACGTCTTCACACCACAGGGCAACGTCGTTGCCCTGCCCGTCGGCGCCACACCCGTCGACTTCGCCTATGCCATCCACACCGAGGTCGGGGACGCCTGCGTCGGCGCACGCGTCGAGGGCCGCCTCGTGCCGCTCGACACCCGCCTCGAGTCCGGCGAGACCGTCGAGGTCATCGCCTCGAAACAGCCAGGGGCCGGTCCCAGCCGCGACTGGCTGAAGTTCGTCGCCAGCCACCGTGCAGCCAACAAGATCCGCCACTGGCACACCAGGGAGCGTCGCAGCGAGGCCATCGACACCGGCCACGACGACCTCGTTGCGGAACTCCGACACGCCGGCCTGCCGATCAAGGAGGTCCTCGACGGCGAGGCGCTGGCCGAGATCGGCGAATCGATGAACTACACGGACCTCGACGCCCTGTTCGCCGCCGTCGGCGAGAACCACGTGTCGGCCCGGGCCGTGGTCGGCAGGGTCGAGCGGCAACTGCGCGAGCACACCCCTGACGTCGCCGAACACCTGTCGGTCGCCGCACTCGCCCAGCGCCCGCTGCGGCGCGATCGTGGTTCGGTAGGCGTCCACGTCGAGGGCCTCGACGATGTCATGGTCCGCCTCTCCCGATGCTGCACGCCGGTACCGCCCGACGAGATCATGGGCTTTGTCACACGGGGACGCGGGGTGTCGGTCCACCGCGCCGACTGCGCCAACGCCGTGTCGCTGTCGGGGGGCCAACCCGACCGCCTCATCGACGTCGACTGGGACGAACAGACCACCGCCCACTTCGTGGCCTCGTTCGAGGTCAAGGCCCTGGACAGGCCGTTGCTGCTGCACGATGTCGTGTCCGTGCTCGCCGACCACCGTGTCAACGTGCTCAGCAACTCGACCATGACGAGCGGAACCGACCGGGTGGCCCGGATGCGCTTCGAGTTCGAGATGGGCGACGCCGGGCACCTCGAGCGCGTACTGCACCAGATACGCGACATCGACTCGGTCTACGACGTTTACCGGGTGGTGCCCGGAAGCGGCTCCTGAACGGATCCCGAACCGAGGCCGGGGGCCACCGGTAACCTCTGCCCTCGTGGCCGACTCCATCTATCGGGCCCCGAAGGGCACACGCGACATCCTCTGGCCGGACTCCGCCCGCTGGCGGACGCTGGTCGAGGTGTTCGCCGACGTGGTCGGCGCTGCCGGCTACACGCAGGTGGTGCCGCCCATGTTCGAACACGTCGAGGTGTTCCGCCGCCTGGGCGACGCCACAGACGTGGTCGCCAAGGAGATGTACGAGTTCCTCGACAAGGGCGGGCGCAGCATCGCCCTGCGGCCCGAACAGACCGCCTCGGTCGTGCGGGCATTCGCCGAACACCGACCGGTCGTGCCATGGAAGGTCTGGTATGCCGGGCCCAACTTCCGCTACGAACGGGCCCAGAAGGGCCGCTTCCGGCAGTTCGACCAGGTCGGGGTCGAGGCCCTCGGGCCCGACGACCCCCACCTCGACGCCGAGGTCATAGCCCTGGCCTGGCGCTTCTACGAGCGGCTCGGCCTGCGACAGGTGACCCTGCTGCTCAACTCGCTCGGCAACCCGGACGACCGGTCCCGCTATGTCGAAGCCCTCACCGCCCACTTCTCGGCCGACGCCGACGCCCTCTCGGCGGAGTCCCGCAAGACGCTCACCACGAACCCGCTGCGGGTGCTCGACTCCCAACGCCCCGACGACGCCGAACTCATCGACGCAGCACCCCGGATGCCCGACTTCCTGTCCGAAGATGCGGCCACACACTTTGCAACCGTTCGGGCCGCACTCGACGCACTCGGCATCCCCTACACGGTCTCACCCCGCCTGGTACGGGGTCTCGACTACTACCTGCGCACCACCTTCGAGTTCACAGCCGAGGCTCTCGACGCCGCCCAGGACGCCATCGGCGGTGGTGGCCGCTACGACCGCCTGGCCGAGGCGATGGGCGCACCAGCGACGCCGGGAGTCGGCTTCGCCCTCGGGGTCGACCGCACCCTGCTGGCCTGCGACGCCGAAGCCGTGTTCGACGCTCCCGCTACGGTCGTCGACGTCTTCGTCGTCGACACCTGCGGCGGCGACGAGGCGGTACTGCTCACCGACGAGGTACGCCGGGCGGGGCTGCGCTGCGACCGGGCCTGGGACGACCGCTCCATGAAGGCCCAGATGAAGGCCGCCGACCGCAGCGGAGCAGCCATCGCCGTGATCATCGGCGAGGACGAGCGCTCCGGCGGAAACGTCACCGTCCGGGACCTGCGTGGCGGCGCCGGCCAGGAGACCTTGGCCCGAACAGACCTGATCGAGAACCTGCGAACGAGGCTCCAGTGAACGACCGCCCCACCCCCGACTACACCACCTCGATGCGTTCCACCCGCTGCGGCGACCTGCGCGCAGACGACATCGGCACCGAGGCCACCCTGTGCGGCTGGGTCGACAGCGTGCGCGAGCACGGCGAGCACCTCGCCTTCGTCGACCTCCGCGACCGCAGCGGCATAGTCCAGGTGGTCGTGGACGGAGCCCACGACCTGCGATCCGAGTTCGTCCTCCAGGTGACCGGCACCGTGCGCGCACGGCCGGACGAAACCGTCAACGAGGCACTGGCCACAGGCATGATCGAGGTCGCGGCAGACGAGGTGAAGATCCTCGCCCGGTCCGAACCGCCGCCGTTCCCGATCGACGACCGCACCGACGTCGACGAGGTGCTGCGCCTCCGCCACCGCTACGTAGACCTCCGCCGCACCCGACTCCAACGGAACCTCGAGATCCGGGCCACGGTCAACTCGTCCATCCGGGGCGCCATGGAGGAGCAGGGCTTCATCGAGGTCGAGACGCCGATGCTCATCGCCAGCACGCCGGAGGGGGCCCGCGACTTCGTCGTGCCTTCACGCAAGGAGCCCGGAGCGTTCTACGCCCTGCCACAGAGCCCACAGATCTTCAAGCAGCTGTGCATGGTGGGTGGCGTCGACCGCTACTACCAGATCGCCCGCTGCCTGCGCGACGAGGACCTGCGGGCCGACCGCCAGTTCGAGTTCATGCAACTCGACGCCGAGGCCAGCTTCGTCGACCAGGACGACGTCCTCGGGTTCATCACCCATGCGGTCGGTGCCGCCGTCGAAGCCGTGACAGGCGAACACCCCGGAGAGTTCCCACACATGACCTGGCTCGAGGCCCAGGAACGCTTCGGCTCCGACAAGCCCGACACCCGCTTCGGGCTCGAGCTGGTCGAGCTGACCGAGGTGTTCGCCGACACCGGGTTCCGGGCGTTCCAGGCGCCCTGCGTCAAGGGCATTCGGGTACCGGGCGGCGCCGACGTCTCCCGCAGCCGTCTCGACGACCTGACCGACCGGTGCAGGCAGTGGGGTGCCAAGGGCCTGGTCTGGATGCGCGTCGAGGCCGACGCCCTCAACTCGCCGGTCGCCAAGTTCCTCTCCGACGACGAGATGGTCGCCCTGCGGACCGCAATGGCCGCCGAAGAGGGCGACCTGCTGTTTCTCGTGGCCGACGAGCGCCGCCGGGCCCGCCACGTGCTCGGCCTGCTGCGCCTCGAGTTGGGCCGACCCCCGGTGACCGAAGGCGGGCTGAACTTCCTGTGGGTCGTCGACTTTCCCCTGTACGAGGGCCGGGACGAGGCCGGCAACCCGATCCCCGCCCACCACCCCTTCACGATGCCGCACGAGGAGGACCTCGGCCTCCTCGAATCGGGCGAGCTGCTCGAGGTGCGGTCGCAGGCCTACGACCTCGTCGTCAACGGCTGGGAACTGGGTTCGGGCAGTGTCCGGATCCACCGGCGCGAGGTCCAGGAGCAGATCTTCGCCACGCTCGGCATCGGCCCCGACGAGGCGCAGGAGAAGTTCGGCTTCCTGCTCGACGCCTTCCGATACGGCGCACCCCCCCATGCGGGCTTCGCCTTCGGCATGGACCGCCTCACCGCCATCCTCGCCGGCGAGGACAACATCCGCGAGGTGATCGCATTCCCGAAGACCCAGTCGGGTGCCGATCCGCTCACCGGGGCGCCGACGACGATCGACGACCGCCACCTCGAGGAACTCGGCCTGCGGGTGCTGCCCCCGAAGCAGTGAACGACGACCTGTTCGCCTCGGCGGTCGGGCAGCGCCTGGCCCGGCGTGCACCGCTCGCCGACCGCCTCCGCCCCACCTGCCTGGACGACATCGTCGGGCAGGCCCACCTCGTGGGCGACGGTAGGCCGCTGCGGTGCCTCATCGAGGCAGACCGGCTCTCGTCGGTCGTGCTCTGGGGGCCACCGGGTACCGGCAAGACCTCGCTGGCCCGCCTCATCGCCCGCGTCACCGCCAAGGAATTCGTGGAGCTCTCCGCCGTGAACGCCAGCGTCAAGGACGTCCGCGAGGTTATGGCGGCGGCCACGGCCCGCCTCGGCGAACGCGACGTCGGCACGATCCTGTTCCTCGACGAGGTCCACCGCTTCAACAAGGCCCAGCAGGACGCCCTGCTGCCGTCGGTCGAATCCGGGCTCCTGGTGCTCATCGGCGCAACGACCGAAAACCCGTACTTCGAGGTCAACCCGCCCCTGCTGTCTCGCTCCACGCTGTTCCGCCTCGAACCCCTCGACAGCGAGGCCACCCACGTGCTGCTGCGTCGGGGACTCGAGGCCGAGGAGGCGACCGCAACCGACGAGGCGCTCGACCTGCTGGCCGACCGGGCGGCCGGCGACGGTCGCCTCGCCCTGACCAGCCTCGAGGTTGCCGTCGCCCTTGCCAGAGGCCGGGACGACACCACGGTCACCTTCGACGACGCCGAAGCCGCCCTCGGCACCAAGGCCGTCCGCTACGGCCGCGACGAGCACTACGACGTCATCAGCGCCTTCATCAAGAGCATCCGGGGGTCCGACCCGGACGCCGGCCTCTACTGGCTGGCCCGCATGCTCGAAGCAGGCGAGGAGGCCCGGTTCATCGCCCGCCGGCTCGTCATCCTCGCCAGCGAGGACATCGGCATGGCCGACCCCATGGCGCTCGTCGTCGCCGACGCTGCCGCCAGGGCCGTCGAGTTCGTCGGCCTCCCCGAGGCGCGCCTCAACCTGGCCCAGGCCGTCGTGCACCTGGCGACCGCACCCAAGTCGAACCGGGTGTACCGGGCGCTCGCCGCAGCGGCCGTCGACGCACGGGCGCCCGGAACGGGCCTGGTGCCGCCGCACCTGCGCGACGCCCACTACAAGGGGGCGGCCGGGCTGGGCCACGGGGACGGATACGACTATCCGCACGACGACCCGAGGGGCTGGGTCGAACAGGCTCACCGCCCCGAGGAGGTGGAGGGAAACGTGTACTACGAGCCGTCGCCACACGGCCACGAGGTCGAGGTGGCCCGCCGCCTCGCCGAACGGTCCGACCCGAAGGAGACCCCATGAGCGTCGGATGGGCCGCCCTTGTCGTGGCCGTGGCATGCCTCGGGCTCCTGCTCGTGGCCGTCGTGCGAATGGCCCGCATGCTCAGGGACCTGCATGCCGCCGTCGATGCCCTCCGCCGGGAGGCCGTCCCGTTGATAGCCGACATGCACAGGATGGTCGAACGAACGGCCGGCGACCTGGACCGCGTCGAAGACCTCCTCGACACCGCCGAGGGCCTGCGCGAGTCGGCTGGCAGGATCGGAGCCACCATCGAAGGAGCCGCAACCCTCACCTCGTCTCCGCTCGTGCGCCTGGTCGGGCTCCTCTCCGGGCTCCGACGGCGCAGGCCGGGATCCTGACCCGAGCCCGGAAGGGCCCACCGGTAGGCTGACCCGCCATGTCCGATGAAACCGCCACAGCGCGCAGCGTCCGCCGGGCGTTCGTCGACTTCTTCGCCGGACACGGGCACCACCACGAGGCCTCGGCCAGCCTGATACCGCACGACCCGACGCTGCTGTTCACCGTGGCGGGGATGGTGCCGTTCAAGCCGTACTTCGTCGGCGAGCAGCAGGCACCGTGGGACCGGGCCGTCACCGTCCAGAAGTGCGTCCGCGCCGGCGGCAAGCACAACGACCTCGACGAGGTGGGCCGCACCAGCCGCCACCTCACCTTCTTCGAGATGATGGGCAACTTCAGCTTCGGCGACTACTTCAAGTCCGATGCCTGCGCCTTCGCCTGGGACTTCGTCACCACCCACCTCGGCCTCGACCCCGAACGCATCTGGATCACGGTCCACATCAGCGACGACGACGCCGAGGCCATCTGGCGCGACGAGGTAGGCGTGCCGGCCGAACGTATCCAGCGACTCGACGAGGACAACTACTGGCGCATGGCCGACACCGGCCCCTGCGGCCCCTGCTCCGAGATCTTCTGGGACAAGGGGCCCGAGTTCGGCGCCGACGGCGGACCCGAACACGGCGACCCCGAGCGCTTCATCGAGATCTGGAACCTCGTATTCATGCAGTTCGAGCAGCACGCCGACGGCTCGATGACGCCGCTGCCCAAGCCCTCCATCGACACCGGCGCCGGCCTCGAACGGATCCTCTCTGTACTGCAGGGCGTCGACTCCGTCTGGGAGACCGACGAGTTCGTCCGACTGCTCGAAACCATCGGCAGGCTCAGCGGGGTCGCCCCCGGCTCGGACCAGCGCTCCGACGTCTCGCAGCGCATCCTCGCCGACCACATCCGTTCCTCGGCCTTCCTCATCGGCGACGGCGTGTTTCCCAGCAACGAGGACCGCGGCTACGTGCTGCGCCGCATCATCCGACGTGCAGTCCGCCACGCCTGGCTGCTCGGCGTCGAGGACCGGATCATGCCGGAACTGCTCGACTCCCTCGTCGGGATCATGGGCGACGACTACCCCGAACTGGTCCGCAACCACGACTTCGTACGCGGCGTGCTCGACCGTGAGGAGAAACGGTTCCGTGAAACCCTCCGATCGGGCATGGCCATCCTCGACGCCGCCCTCGCCGACGTTGCCGAAGATGCCGTCCTCGCCGGCGACGTGGCCTTCAAGCTCCACGACACCTACGGCTTCCCCCTGGAGCTGACCGAGGAGATCACCGCCGAACGGGAGGTGCGAATCGACCTCGACGGCTTCAATGCGGCCATGGCCGAGCAGAAGGACCGCGCCAAGGCCGCACGAAGGAACGCCGGGGCCGGGGACGGGGACGGCGACCTACGCCACGTCCTCGGGGCCCACGGAGCCACGGAGTTCGTCGGACGCGATGTCGACGAGTGCGACGCCGAGGTGCTCTCCATCGCCGACGGGGTCCTGATCCTGGACCGCACGCCGTTCTACGCAGAATCCGGAGGGCAGGTCGGCGACACCGGAACGGTCGGGTCGTCGACGGGCACGCTGCGGGTCCTCGACACGACCCTCGCCCTCGACGGCCTCCACTGCCACCACGTCGACGAGGTCGAAGGCGCCGTCGAGGTCGGCCAGACCGTGCGGGCGACCATCGACGCCGACCGTCGGGCCGCCATCCGGCGCAACCACACCGGCACCCACATCCTCCACTGGGCACTCCGGCGGGTGCTGGGCGACCACGTCAGGCAGCAGGGCTCGTCGGTCGGTCCCGAACGGCTGCGCTTCGACTTCAGCCACTACGAGGGACTGACCGGTGGGCAGGTCGCCGAGATCGAGGACCTGGTCAACGCCGAGGTCCTCGGCAACGCGGCCTGCACCCACTTCGAGGCCACCAGGGACGAGGCAGAGGCGCTGGGCGCAATCGCCTTCTTCGGCGACAAGTACGGCGACACGGTCCGGGTCCTGCAGGCGGGCCCGAACTCGATCGAACTCTGCGGCGGCACGCACGTCAACGCCCTCGGCGACATCGGACTCCTCAAGATCGTCAGCGAGGGCTCGATCGGCTCGAACATCCGTCGGCTCGAAGCCGTCACGGGCGCCGCATCCATCGACCGGCTGCGCAGCGCCGAAGGCACCCTCGTCGAGGCAGCCGACCTGGTCGGCGTCCCCGTCGACGACGTACTCGACGGAATCCGGAAGCGGGTCGCCGAGGCCGGGGAACTCCGCAGCGAGGTCGACGCCCTGCGACGCCAGTCGGCACTCGGTCGGGTCGACGAACTCGTCGAAGGTGCCGAAGACGGCCTCGTCATCCGTCGCATCGACGACATCGACCGGGACGGGCTCCGGGACCTCGCCATCGCCATACGCGACCGGGACGGCATCCGCGCCGTTGTCCTGGCGACCGCCCCGGAGGGCGGGGGAGCGGCCCTCGTCTCGACCGTCTCACCGGACAGCGGGTTCGACGCCGGCGCCCTCGTAGCCGAGGCGGCAAAGACCATCGGCGGCGGCGGCCGCCCGAACCCCAGCCTCACGATCATCGGCGGTCGGGCGCCCGAGCACCTCGACGAGGCGCTCGAGCAGGCCCGCGCCGCCGCCGGCTGAGTCGAACGGCGTGCGTGCCCTGGGCCTCGACCTCGGCTCGAAGCGGATCGGCATCGCTGTCAGCGACCCGGACGGCCGGCTGGCCACACCGGCCGATGTCCTACACCGCACCGGCGACCGGGCACGCGACCACCGGGCAGTCGCCGACCTCGTGGCCGAATGGGAGGCCGATGTCGTCGTCGTGGGCGTCCCGTACTCGCTCGACGGTGGCACCGGGCCGGCGGCAGAGGCCATGCTCGCCGAATCCCGCCAACTGGCCCGACTCCTCGAAGTGCCGGTCGAGACCCACGACGAGCGCCTGACCACCGTGAGCGCCGAACGTCGACTCAGGGAGGCGGGCCTCGACACAAGGGCGCAGCGCAAGGTGGTCGACCAGATGGCCGCAGCCGTCCTGCTCCAGGCCTGGCTCGATGGTCGCCGCCGGGAGGTGACCACGTGAGCGACGAGATACCCACCGAAGAAGGCAACGACGCACCGGAGGTCCTCTCCTCGGCTGACCTGTCGCCACAGGGGCGATCCTCGGCGACGATCGGCGCCCGGGTCGCCGGCGCCCCGCCGACGGCTCCCGTCCCGCCGGGCGAACACCCCACGGTGCCGGGCGGCGTGCCGGCGGTGCCCACCGAGGAAGCCGTCGGCGAAGCCATGGTGTGGGGCCCGACGGTGTTCGACGAATCCGACGAGGGAACCGTGTTCGGGCCCGGCGAGGAGGCCCGGTCCGATGTCCGCTGGGTCCGCCACCGTCCGTCCTGGGGGCCGCTGCCCCGCTGGGGGCTCGTGGTGTTCGCCATCTTCATGACCTTCGTGGTGGGATACCGGCTTGTGACCGACTGGGCGGACGACCAGATGCGGCCCGAGCGCCTCTTCGGCGACGACGTCCGGTTCGTGATCGAGGAGGGATGGTCGACCAACGACGTCGCCGTGGCGCTCGGCACCGTCGACATCGTCGACAACCCCGCCATGTTCCGCCAGTGGATGCGCTGCCCGTCGGCGCTGCGCTGGCTCATCGAATGCCCGGTGGACGTCGAGTACTCGTTCAAGGCGGGCGAATACGTGCTCCGCGAGCACCTGACATTCCAAGATGTGGTCGACCGCATCAACGAGGGCCCGCTCCCCGAGGAGGTAATCACGGTGATGGTGCCCGAGGGCCTGACCCTCGCACAGACCATCACCCGGCTCGTCGAACAGATGCCCGCCTTCGCAGAGGACGAACTGCGGGCCGCCCTCATCAGCGAACGCCTCGTCTGGGAGCACTACCCCCGGGACCTGCCCTACCTGTTGGTCGAGGGCCTGCTCTTCCCCGACACCTACCAGCTGGCCGAGGAATCCCTTGGCGACGAACTCGACCTCGTCACCAGGATGCACCGACAGTTCCTCGCCGTGGTCACCGACCTGGGAATCGAGACGCGTGCCGCCGACCTCGGCCTGACGCCCTACGAGGCGGTGATCGTCGCCTCGCTCATCGAGGAGGAGGCCCGCATCGACGACGACCGGGGGCGCATCAGCCGGGTCATACACAACCGGATCGAGAAGGGCTGGACCCTCGGCATCGATGCAAGCACCCGCTACGCCGTCGGCAAGACCGCCGGAGAGCCGCTCACCAGGGAAGACCTGGCATACGAGTCGCTGTGGAACACGCGGGTGTCGCCGGGCCTGCCCCCGACGCCAATCGCCGCTCCGGGACGGAAATCGCTCGAGGCGGCCCTCAACCCGACCGACGGCCCCTGGATGTACTACGTCCGCACCGACGAGGGCGGCGTGGCCGGTGCACACACGTTCGCTGTGACGGCTGAGGAATTCGAGCACGCACGACAGGTCTGCGTAGAGAAGAATCTGGGTTGTGGGTGAACAGGACATGACGTCGACCTCACCGGAAGACCTTCGGCCGCCGATCAGCGGAAGCACGCGCCTGGCAGCGGTCGTCGGATCGCCGGTCCGCCACTCCCTCTCACCGACCCTGCTCAACGCCGCCTTCGGCGCAACCGGACTGGACTGGACGTTCACGGCGTTCGAGGTGGCCGAGGGCGACCTCCCCCGGGCGCTGGACGGCATGCGGGCGCTGGGCATCGTCGGCCTGTCCGTGACGATGCCGCACAAGGCGGTGGCAGCAGGGCTGGCCGACGACCTGACGGAAGCTGCGGCCCGCCTCGGAGCAGTCAACTGCCTCGTTCCCGTCGACGGCCGCCTGACCGGCCACAACACCGACGGCGGCGGCTTCCTCGACGGGCTGGCCCACGATGCCGGGATCTCCGTCGAGGGCAGGACCGTGGTCGTCATCGGCGCCGGAGGAGCGGCCAGGGCCGTGGTCGAGGCATGTGGTGCCGCAGGAGCCGTCGACATCGCCGTGGTCAACCGGACCTCCGACCGGGCCGGATCGGCGGCCGAACTGGCCGGAGCCGTCGGTCGCGTGGTCGTGCCGGACAGGGCGGCAACTGCCATCGCCGAGGCCGACCTGGTGGTCAACGCCACGCCTGTCGGCATGTCGGGCGGGCCGGATGGCGACATGCCGGTAGACCCGCAGGACCTCAGGGTCGGACAGGTCGCCATCGACCTGATCTACCACCCGCTCGAGACACCCTGGTTGGTGGCCCTGCGCCGACAGGGGATCGAGGCCCACGGGGGCCTCTCGATGCTGCTCTTCCAGGCCGCCCGTGCCTTTTCGCTCTGGACAGGAGTCGAAGCGCCGGTGGCGGCCATGGAAACGGCCGTCCGTGCGGCGCTCGCCGCACGCCCGGTCGCCTGACGCGACACAGGCTCCGTGGCCGCCGCCGCCGCCCTGGCCTGGCTGCTCGCCGGCTCGATCCTCCTCGCCCGCATCGACCTCCGCGAGCAGCGCCTGCCGACCCGGTGGATCTGGACCCTCGCCGTCGGACTGGTCGTGATCCACGGAATCGACGTGCTCGTCGGTGGCGACGGTGGACGCCTCGGCTGGGCGCTGGTGGGCGGACTGGTATTCGGCGGCCTGCTGCTCGGTCTGCACCTGGCCTCACCCCGGTCCCTCGGTGGCGGCGACGTGCGCCTGGCGGTACCGCTTGGCATCCAGGTCGGATGGGCGACCGGCGGCGAAGTCGCCACGGGGATCGCCGCCGTCACGGCCCTGGCGGCGCTGCTGACCGTCGCCGGAGGCCTGATCGTCCGTCGGGGGCGACTCGGAACGGGGCCTCTGCCGTTCGGTCCGGGCCTCCTGACGGCGACGCTGCTCGTCACGGTCTGGAATCCGTGAGCCGATCTCGGCACCGGTACCGCCGCTATTCACCCGGCCGGGAGTGGCCCCGTCGCTAGCCTGCACCCATGGCCACCCGGAATCGACCCCACCTTGCGCTCGTCGGGGGCATGGGCACCGGCAAGACCTCCGTGGGCGCCATCGTGGCAGCGCAGGCCCGCCGCCGCCACATAGACCTCGACCGCTGGGTGCAGGCCGACACCGGACGCAGCATCGGCGTGCTGTTCGCCGAACTCGGGGAGGAGGGCTTCCGCGACGCCGAGCAGTCCAGCCTCGAACGGGCCCTCGAACTGCTCGAACCGATCGTCCTGTCCACCGGTGGCGGCGTGCTCGGCCGACCGGCCAACCGGGACGCCCTGTGCGCCCGCTCGCATGTGGTCTGGCTGCGGGCCACCCCGGAGACAGCCGCCGAAAGGGTCGGTGACGGACACGGCCGGCCGCTCCTGTCGGACGACCCCACCGGATTGCCGGTCGACGTCCTGCGCCGCCTCGCCGAGGAGCGGGCGCCCCTCTACGAGGCGGCGGCTGACCTGGCCATCGACACCGACCACCGGTCCGCCGACGAGGTCGCCGACGAGGTCGGTGCCTTCCTCGAAGGCCGACAGGGGGCCCCGGCATGATCCGCGTCGATGTAAACCTGCCCGGAAACCGGTCCTATCCGGTCCTCGTGGGTCCCGAAGCATCAGCGCACCTCGCTGAGGTCCTGCCCGGCCCGGCCCGCCGTGCGGCGATCGTGACCCAGTCGAACATCGGACACTCCGTGGAATCAGGACTGGACCAGGAGGTCTTCGCCATCGACGACGGCGAGGCAGCCAAGTCGATGGCGACCGTCGAAGACCTCTGCCGCTCCTTCGCCAGGTGGGGGCTCACCCGAGGCGACGTCGTCGTCGGCGTGGGCGGCGGGGTGGTCACCGATGTGGCCGGATTCGCTGCGGCCACGTACCACCGGGGTGTCGCCGTCGTGCACGTGGCCACCTCGCTGCTGGCACAGATCGATGCCGCCATCGGAGGCAAGACCGGCGTCAACCTGCCCGAGGGCAAAAACCTGGTGGGGGCCTTCTGGCAGCCCTCGGCGGTGCTGTGCGACACGACGGCGCTCGAGACCCTGCCCGAGGCCGAGATGCGCTGCGGGCTCGGCGAAATGGCCAAGTACCACTTCCTCGGTGGTAGTGCCCTCGATGCGCTCGACCTCGTCGACCAGATCGCCCTCTGCGTCGGAATCAAGGCACGGGTGGTGGCCGAAGACGAGCGCGAGGCCGGTCGTCGGGCCGTCCTCAACTACGGGCACACGCTCGGACACGCCCTCGAGGCGACCGGCGGCTACGGCCTGAGACACGGTGAGGCGGTGGCCATCGGGTTGGTCTACGCCGCAGAGCTGGGGCGGGCCCTGGGCCGCATCGACGACGAGCGCGTGGCCGAACATCGCAGGATCGTCGAGGGATACGGATTGCCCACCGGCATCCCCGACGACGCCGACGGCGCAGAGCTGCTGGCCGCCATGGGCCGGGACAAAAAGGCCGTCGGAGGCCTCACGTTCGTGCTCGACGGCCCCGCCGGCGTCGAGGTGGTCGCCGGCGTGGAAGGGTCTCTGGTCGAGCAGGTACTCGACCGGGTCCGCTGAACATCACCAACCCAGAAACGGAGCCAACATGATGAACCAGACCCTGCTGGTCCTTTCCGGTCCCAACCTGAACCTGCTGGGAGAGCGCCAGCCCGAGGTCTACGGCGACGAAACCCTGGCCGACCTCGTGGCCGTGGCCGAGGTCACGGCGGCTGAACACGGGCTCGTCGTCGAGCACCTGCAGTCGAACCACGAGGGCGAACTGGTCGAGGCGATCCACTCGGCCCGGGGCCGGTGCGCCGCCATCGTGGTCAACCCCGGAGCGTTCACGCACTACGCCTGGGCCATCCACGACGCCCTGGCGGCCTTCGACGGACCTGTGGTCGAGGTCCACCTGTCGAACCCGGCGGCCCGGGAACCATGGCGACACACTTCGGTAGTGGCACCGGTTGCATCCGGTTCGATTGCAGGATTCGGTTCCGACGGCTACCGGTTGGCCGTGCAGGCCGTGGCCACATTGCTGGGCCGGTGACCGGCGGGCTTCCACCGCCGGAGGTGGACGGGCGGCTCGACCGCCTCCGGGCCGGCTTCGAAGTCGCCGGAGTCGACGCACTCGTGGTCACGAACCCCACCAACATCAGGTACCTCACCGGCTTCACGGGCTCGGCGGGCGAGTTGCTGGTGGGTGCCGACGCAGCGCTGCTGGTCACCGACGGCCGCTACGCCGAGCAGGCGCCGACGCAGGTCGCCGAGTCGGGCACCGAGGTCGCAATCGCAGGCACCGACCGCCGCACGCTCGTCCTCGAGCGCCTCCACGGCTGCGACCGGGTGGGCCTCGAAGCCGGCTCGGTGACCTGGTCCGAACAACGCCGCCTCGCCGACTGGTTCGACGATGCCGACCTGGTGCCCACCGACGGGCTGGTGGAGGAACTCCGACAGGTCAAGGATGCAGGAGAGGTCGCCCGGATCGAGGCGGCGGCAGGCATCGCCGACGCCGCCCTCGTCGACGCCGTCGAACTGCTCGTCTGCGGGGTCACCGAACGCGACGTGGCAGCCGCCATCGACCACGGCATGCGCACCCGGGGCGCCGACGACCGAGCCTTCGCGACGATCGTCGCCGCCGGCCCCAACAGCGCCCTTCCGCATGCCCGACCCACCGACCGGATCCTTCTGGAGGGCGACCTCGTCGTCTGCGACTTCGGCGCCGTCATCGACGGCTACCGCTCCGACATGACCCGTTCGTTCCGGGTGGGCGGCAGGGCCGGCGGACACGAGGACGAAATACGCGATGCCGTCCGAGCCGCACAGGCGGCAGGGCTCGCCCGTGTGGCCGACGGCGTGGCGCTGGCCGAGGTCGACGCCGCATGCCGGGGCGTCCTCGCCGATGCCGACCTGGCTGACGCGTTCCTCCACGGCACGGGACACGGGGTGGGCCTCGACATCCACGAGGCCCCGACCCTGTCGGCTTCGGCCACTGGTACCCTGCGCTCCGGCCACGTAGTCACCGTCGAGCCGGGCGCCTACCTCGCCGGGATGGGTGGCGTCCGCTGGGAGGACACCGTGCTCGTGACCGACGACGGCCACCGGGCGCTCACCCGTGCACCCAGGGCCGACTGATCGTCCACGGAGGACCAGATGGCGACCATCACCACGAACGACCTGAAGAACGGCATGGCCCTCGAACTCGGCGAGGGGCTGTTCACGGTTGTCGGATTCCAGCATGTGAAGCCCGGCAAGGGCCACGCATTCGTCCGCACGACCCTGCGCAACGTACGCACCGGCAGCACCGTCGACCGGACCTTCCGGGCCGGCGAGAAGGTCGAGCGGGCCATGATCGACAAGCGGTCGATGCAGTACCTGTACCGCGACGGCCCGGACTTCGTTTTCATGGACAACGAGACCTACGAGCAGATCTCGCTCCCGCCCGGGGCGCTCGGTTCGGCTGTCGACTACCTCGTAGACGGCAGCGCACCGATCATGCAGATGTACGGCACCGAGGTAATCGGCGTCGAACTGCCCGCAGCGGTCGAGCTCGTCATAACCGCGACGGAGCCGGGCCTGGCAGGCGACCGGGTGTCAGGCGCCCGCAAGCCGGCCACGCTCGAGACCGGCCTCATCGTCCAGGTGCCCCTCTTCATCGAACAGGGCGAGACGATCAAGGTCGACACCCGCTCGGGCGAGTACCTGAGCCGGGGCTGAACAGGGCGCGAGGGGAGAGGGCCGGACCGTGGTCGCAGGACGCCGCACCGGGGAGCCGGGCAGTGCAATCGGATCCCGCCGCGAGGCCCGCGAGACGGCGCTCAGCATCCTCTATTCCGCCGACCGTCGGGGTGAGGACCCGGCCGAGGTCCTGGCCGCACAGCCGGTGCCCCCTCCCGACTACGCCGCCGACATCGTCAGCGGCGTGGCTGGCCACGCCGACGAACTCGACGAACTCATCGACTCATACTCTGAGGGATGGCGCACGGACCGGATGCCGGCGGTCGACCGGGCACTGTTGCGCATGGCGGTCTTCGAACTGGTCCACAGACCCGACGTGCCCACCGAAGCCGTTCTGACCGAGGTCGTCGAGTTGGCGGCCGACTACTCGACCGAACGCTCCGGTCGCTTCGTCAACGGGGTGGCCTCGCGCATCGCCGAACTACACCGGCCTACCCCCGACGGGGCATGAACGCCTGGCGGCTCCCGCCCGATGGGCTCCCCCTGCCGGATCCGCCCCTTGTCGGCGAACCCGGCATCCTCCTCCGGCCCTGGGTCGGCGGGGACGCCCCTGCACTGGCCGCCGCCTGGGCCGACCCCGAGATCGCCCGGCGCCTCCCGGTTCCCGACGACCCCTCGCCCGGGCGGGCGGTTGCCTGGATCGCCGGCGACGACGAACGGCGACGGCTCGGCCTGGCCCTGGACCTGGTGGTGGTCGACGCCGACGACCGGGTGCTCGGCGAGGTCGGCCTCTCGTCCTTCGACGCGGACCGTGGTGCCGCCCTGATCGGATGGTGGACCATGGCCTCCGCACGCGGTCGGGGGGTGGCGTCGGCCGCAGCCGGCCTCGTCACCAACTGGGGGCACGACGGGCTCGGGCTCAGTGCCGTGGTGGCACAGATCGGACCCGACAACCCGGCCTCTGTCCGCGTTGCCGAACGGGCGGGCTTCCGGGAACTTTCTGGCCGGACGGGCGCATGGGTGGCGAACATCGCGTAACGCGCCCTCCCCGGAGGCTGCTAACATCACCGGGACCGTGAAACGGGTCCTGAGAGGTCCGAACGGAACCAGGAGTAGAGGCCCGTGGCCGATCGAGAACGACGACAGACGCCCCCATACGGGGGCGTTTTCGTTGCCCATGCACGGATCATGGACGCAGACGACATGGCCCGCGCCGTCCGCCGCATGGCCCATGAGGTGATCGAACGCAACCACGGCCTGGACCTGGTGGTCGTGATCGGACTCCAGACCGGAGGAGTGCCCCTGGCCGAGCGCCTGGCCGACGCCCTCGACGAGATCGAGGGAGCCCGCCCGCCCGTCGGCCGACTCGACGTGGCCCTCCACCGCGACGACATCGGCCTGCGTCCCGTCGTTCCCGAGGCCGCCACCGACATCCCGGTCGACCTGGACAACAGCATCGTGGTCCTCGTCGACGATGTCCTGTTCACGGGCCGCACCATCCGTGCGGCGCTCGACGCCGTCTGCGACTTCGGCCGCCCCCGGGCGATCCAACTGGCCGTCATGGTCGACCGCGGCCACCGGGAGTTGCCGATCCGCCCCGACTTCGTGGGCAAGAACCTGCCGACCCGCCGTGACGAGGTCGTCGACGTCCACCTCGATGGCGTCGACCTGGGGGTCATGCAGAAGTGAGCGACCAGGCCCCATCGGCGACCCGGAGGTCGCCGTGACCGCACACCTGCTCGGCATCGACGGCATGGACCGCGTCGAGATCGAGGAACTCCTCGACCTGACCGACACCTTCGCAGAAATCGGACGGCGCCCGATCGCCAGGGTCCCGGCGCTACGCGGACGGACCGTTGCCACCCTGTTCTTCGAGGACTCCACCCGGACGCGGGTGTCGTTCGACACGGCGGCCAAGCGGCTCTCCGCCGACACGCTCAACTTCGCCGCCGGCTCCTCGTCGCTCAACAAGGGCGAGAGCCTGCGCGACACCGTCGACGTCATCGCCTCGTACGGCGTCGACGCCATCGTCGTCCGGCACCCCATGGCCGGCACCCCGCACCGGATCGCCGACTGGACCGACGCCTCGGTCATCAATGCCGGCGACGGCTCGCACGAACACCCCACGCAGGCGCTGCTCGACGCCTACACGATCCGACAGCACAGCGGATCCCTCGACGGCATGCACATAGGCATCGTCGGCGACATCCGCCATTCGCGGGTGGCCCGGTCCAACGTGCTGGCCTTCTCCGCCCTCGGCGCCGAGGTCACCCTCGTGGCCCCCACGACCCTGCTGCCGGCATCGCTCATCGGTTGGCCGGTCCGGGTCAGCCAGGACCTCGACGCGGTCCTGCCCACGCTCGACGCCTGCTACCTGCTCCGCATGCAACGCGAGCGCATCACCGAGGGTCTCATCCCCTCGGTGCGCGAGTACGTGGCCGACTACGGGCTGAATGCCGTCCGGGCAGCCCGACTCCCCACCGAGGCGCTCATCTGCCATCCGGGCCCCACCAACCGGGGCGTCGAGCTCAGCGCCGAGGTCGCCGCCGATCCGCGGTCCGTGATCCTGGACCAGGTCGTAAACGGGGTCTCGGTGCGCATGGCCGTGCTGTTCCTGCTCCTCGGCTCCGGCAGGGAGCTCCTCGAGCGGTCCGAATCGGAGGTCGGCGCATGACCGTCGTCCTGCGTGGAGGCCGCCTCATCGACCGGACCGGCGAACGTGTCGCCGACGTCGAGATCGGTGACGACGGCCTCATCGCAGCCGTGGGCACCGGACTCTGCGGCGACACCGACCTCGACGCCTCCGGCTGTGTCGTCTCACCGGGCTTCGTCGACCTCCACGTGCACCTGCGCCAACCGGGCCAGGAGGACGCCGAAACCATCGAGACCGGCGCCCGAGGCGGAGCCCTGGGCGGCTACACGGCCCTGGTGGCGATGCCCAACACCGAACCGGCCATGGACTGTCCGGCGGTCGTCGAACTGGTCCGCGCCCTCGGACGCGACACGGCCTGCGAGATCATACCGACCGGCGCCATGACCGTCGGGCGCCTCGGCCGGGACATGGCGCCCCTGGGCGAACTGGTCGACATGGGTGTCGGGATCTTCACCGACGACGGCACCGGCCTGCAGGACCCCCGGCTGATGCGGCGGGTCATGGAGTACAGCACCGGACTCTCACACCGCCTCGGCCGGCCCGTGGTGCTGGCACAGCACTGCGAGGTGACCGCCCTGTCGGCGGGTGGCTACATGCACGAGGGGGAGTGGTCGTCCCGTCTCGGGATCCCCGGCCAGCCGGGTGAGTCCGAGGACCTCATGGTGATGCGCGACATCGCCCTCGTGCGGCTCACAGGTGCCCACCTGCACTTCCAGCACCTCTCGACCGCCGCCAGCGTTGCCATGGTCCGCGACGCCAAGGCCGCCGGCCTGCCCGTCACCGCCGAGGCCACCCCGCACCACTTCACGCTCACCGACGCAGCCTGCGCCACCTACGACCCCGTGTTCAAGGTGCATCCGCCGCTCCGGACCGACGCCGACGTCGCCGCCGTCCGCACAGGGTTGGCCGACGGGACAATTGACGCGATAGCCACCGACCACGCCCCCCACACGGACCACGCCAAGGAACTGTCGTTCGATCTGGCACCCCCGGGAATGCTGGGGCTCGAGACCGCCTTGCCGCTGGCCCTCGACGGGCTCGGCCTCGACCTGCCGGAGGTGCTGGCGCTCCTGTCCTGGCGACCGGCTGCGATCGCCGGCCTGTCGGACCGTCACGGCATCGACATCGAACCGGGGAACCCCGCCAACCTGTGCGTCGTCGACCCCGATGCCACCTGGGTGGTCTCCGGCCGGGGGATGGCCTCCCGGAGCTCGAACTCGCCGTTCGAGGGACGCACGCTGCGGGGACGGGTACGGCACACGATTCTGGCGGGACAACCCGTGGTGGTCGACGGGGAGGCACGCCGGTGACCGACCCCGTCCACGGGATCGCCGAGGCACTGCTGGTCCTCGCCGACGGCACGGTCTTCGAAGGCGAGGCGATCGGAGCACCTCCACCCGACGACGTCCAGACCGGCGAGGTGGTGTTCAACACCGTGCTCTCCGGCTACCAGGAGGTCATCACCGACCCGTCGTATGCGGGACAGGTCATCGCCTTCACCTACCCCCACATCGGCAACTACGGCGTCAACCCCGACGACTACGAGAGCCGTCGGCCGTTCTGCAGAGGCGTGATCGTGCGCGACCTGGCCCGTCGGCACAGCAACTGGCGAGCCACCGGCGACCTCGACGGCCTGCTCCGCGGGCACGGGATTCCCGGCATCGGGGGCATCGACACCCGCCGGCTGACCCGCCACCTGCGGGATCTCGGCGCCATGCCCGGCGCCTTCGGAACCGCCGACGAGGCGACGCTGCTGGCCGCCGCCGTTGGCGCCGCCGGCACCGACGGCATCGACCTGGTCGCCACGGTCACCTGCGAGGAGGCCCACTCGGTGCCGTCCACCGGCGGGGGGCGCCGGATCGTGGCCTACGACTTCGGTATCAAGGCCACGATCCTGCGGCACCTCTCCGGCCTCGGCGAGGTCACGGTGGTTCCGGCATCGACATCGGCCGACGACGTCCTGGCCCTGGGCCCCGACGGCGTGTTCCTGTCCAACGGACCCGGCGACCCGGAGCCCCTCACCGGCATCCGCAGCCAGATCACCGAACTGCTGGACAGGGTGCCCGTCTTCGGCATCTGCCTCGGACACCAGCTGCTGGCCGGCACCCTCGGCGCAGAGACCTTCAAGCTCGCGTTCGGTCACCACGGCGGCAACCACCCCGTCCGCAACCTCACCACCGGCAGCGTCGAGATCACCAGCCAGAACCACAACTACTGTGTCGCCGAGGGGTCGATCCCGTCGGCCGACCTCACGCACGTGAACCTCAACGACGGAACGGTCGAGGGCCTGCGCTGCCGCGATGTCCCGGCGTTCAGCGTGCAGTACCACCCGGAGGCCGGGCCGGGCCCGCATGACAGCCGCTACCTGTTCGCCGAGTTCGAACATCTCATGGCAGCTGCCGGCGGAAAGACCGGAAACTCCGGGAAGGGGGCCGGCTGATGCCCCGTCGGGACGACATCGAGAGCATCCTGCTGATCGGCTCCGGTCCGATCGTGATCGGCCAGGCCTGCGAGTTCGACTATTCGGGCACCCAGGCATGCCGGGTGCTGCGCCAGGAGGGCTACCGGGTCATCCTCGCCAACTCGAACCCGGCGACGATCATGACCGACCCGGACTTCGCCGACGCCACCTACGTCGAACCGCTGCGCCTCGACGTCCTCACCCGCATCATCGACAAGGAGCGCCCCGACGCCCTGCTCCCGACCCTCGGCGGCCAGACGGCCCTGAACCTGGCGATGGAGCTGGTGGAAGCCGGCGTCCTCGACGAGTACGGGGTCGAGCTGATCGGCGCCGACGCCGAGGCCATCGCCACCGCCGAGGACCGCGAGCGCTTCAAGGAGGCGATGCTCGAGATCGGCCTCGAGGTTCCCGCCTCAGGCGTCGCCCACGACATGGACGAGGCGCGCCGGGTGGTCGACGACATCGGCCTCCCGGTCGTCATCCGGCCTGCGTACATCCTCGGCGGACGTGGCACCGGCATCGCATCGACCCCTGAGGAGTTCGAACAGGTCGCAGCCCAGGGCCTCGAAGCCAGCCGGATCCACGAGATCCTGATCGAGCGCTCGATCGCCGGATGGAAGGAGTTCGAACTCGAGGTGATGCGCGACCGGGCCGACAACTGCGTCGTCGTCTGCTCGATCGAAAACGTCGATCCCATGGGCGTCCACACCGGCGACTCGATCACGGTGGCGCCCGTCCAGACCCTGACCGACGTCGAGTACCAGCAGATGCGCGACGCTGCGTTCGCCTGCCTGCGAAGGGTCGGGGTCGAAACGGGTGGCTCCAACGTGCAGTTCGCCGTCGACCCGGACACCGGGCAGCAGGTCGTCATCGAGATGAACCCGAGGGTGAGCCGCTCATCGGCCCTGGCGTCGAAGGCCACCGGATTCCCAATCGCCAAGATCGCCGCCCGACTGGCGGTCGGCTACACCCTCGACGAGATCCCCAACGACATCACGAAGAAGACGCCGGCGGCCTTCGAACCGACCATCGACTACGTCGTCACCAAGATCCCCCGGTGGGCGTTCGAGAAGTTCCCGGGCGCATCGGGCGTGCTCGGGACCTCGATGCAGTCGGTCGGCGAGGTCATGGCCATCGGCCGGACGTTTCCCGAATCCCTCCAGAAAGGACTCCGGTCGCTCGAAAACGGACGTCTCGGCCTCAACGCCGATCCGGCTGAGGAGGCCCTGGACGAACTGGACGACGAGGCGCTGGCCGCCGCGGCGGCGATCGCCACGCCGGGACGGATCTTCCAGGTCGAGGCCCTGCTGCGTCGGGGCCACACCGTCGACGAGGTCCACGACGTCACGATGATCGACCCCTGGTTCATCGACCAGATGCTGTCGATCACCGAGGAGCGCCTGGCGATCGAGGCCAGGGAGCCGGACGGACTCGGACGGCGGGACTGGCGCAGGGCCAAGCAACTGGGGTTCTCCGACGCCCAACTCGCCCACCTGTGGGGCGTCGACCCGCCGCTGGTGCGCGAGTTGCGCGAGGCGGCCGGCGTGATGCCGACCTACAAAACGGTCGACACCTGCGGCGCCGAGTTCGCCGCCGAGACCCCCTACCACTACTCGGCATGGGAGGACGAGGACGAGGTCCGCCCCTCCGACCGGCCCAAGGTGATGATCCTGGGCTCGGGCCCCAACCGCATCGGCCAGGGCATCGAGTTCGACTACTGCTGCGTCCACGCCAGCTTCGCCCTGAGCGACGCCGGCTACGAGACGATCATGGTCAACTGCAACCCAGAGACCGTCTCCACCGACTACGACACCAGCGACCGGCTCTACTTCGAGCCGTTGACGTACGAAGACGTCATGAACGTCGTCGCCGCCGAACAGCCCGAGGCCATCGTGGTCTCGCTGGGCGGCCAGACGCCGCTCAAGCTGGCGGGCCTGCTCCCCGAGGCCCTGGTTGCCGGGACCAGCCCGCGGTCGATCGACCTGGCCGAGGACCGTGAGCAGTGGAACTCGCTCTGCGGGGAACTCGGCATCCTCCAGCCGCCGGGTGGCACAGCCGTCGACCTGGAGCAGGCCCGGGCAGTCGTCTCCGAGATCGGCTACCCGGTCCTGGTCCGACCGTCGTACGTGCTGGGCGGACGGGCCATGGAAATCGTCTATGACGACGCCCAACTCGACCGGGCCATGTCCGAGATGAGCACCTTCGGCAGCCTCGGCATCGAGGGCGGGCTGTCAGCCGAGCGCCCCGTGCTCGTCGACCGCTTCCTCGAAGACGCCACAGAGGTCGACGTCGACGCCATCCGCGACGCCGAAGGCGACCTCGTGATCGGCGCCGTCATGGAGCACGTCGAGGAGGCGGGCGTCCACAGTGGAGACAGCGCCTGCGTGATCCCACCGCCCCACCTGTCCGACGAGGTGATAGCAACGATCGAGGCACACACCTGCCGGATCGCCGAGGCACTCGACGTCCGGGGCCTCCTCAACGTGCAGTTCGCGGTCAAGGCCGACGAGGTCTATGTCATCGAGGCCAACCCCCGGGCTTCGCGCACCGTCCCCTTCGTCGCCAAGGCCACAGGCGTTCCCCTCGCCAAGGTCGCCAGCCGGGTCATGCTGGGGGCAGCCCTGGCCGAGTTGCGCACCGAGGGCCTGCTGGTCGACCGGGTGGTCGGCGACCACGTGGCCGTCAAGGAGGCGGTCATGCCGTTCAACCGGTTCCCGGAGGCCGACCCGGTGCTCGGTCCCGAGATGCGTTCCACGGGCGAGGTCATGGGCATCGACCTGACCCCCGGCCTGGCCTTCTACAAGTCGCAGGTCTCCGCAGGCAGCGACCTCCCCGAGATGGGCACCGTGTTCTTCTCGCTCGCCGATCGGGACAAGCGGGCCGGCCTCGAGGCCGCAGCCGACCTCACCGACCTCGGGCTCTCGATCGTGGCCACGAGCGGAACCGCAGCGCACCTGCGCGACAACGGGGTTCCGGTGGTCGGGGTCGTCGCCAAGCTCGGCGAGGACGGAACGGATGCCGTCGAGCTGATCCGGTCTGGAGCCATCCAACTTGTGGTCAACAGCCCACGGGGACGGGGGCCCCGCGCCGACGGCGAACACATCCGTGCGGCCGCATCGGCGGAGGGCATCCCGCTGCTCACGACGGCTGCGGCTGCGCTGGCTGCCGCCCGCGGCCTCGCCGACTGGCGCCACCTCCCACTCGAGGTACGCACCCTGCAGGCCTACCACCGGGGCATCACCCGTGACCCGGAGCGGTCAGCCCCATGAGCCGCCGAACCCCGACGGTCGACCTGTCCACGGCGATCGGAACCGTCCGGCTCCCGAACCCCGTGTGCACCGCCTCGGGCACCGCCGGGCACGGCGACGAACTCGCCCGCCACCTCGACCCGTCCGCACTGGGAGCAATGGTTGTCAAGTCGCTCCATGCCGAGCCGTGGCCGGGTAATCCGTCGCCACGGGTACACGCGACGCCGGCCGGGATGATCAACTCCGTCGGCCTCCAGGGGCCGGGCGTGGAGGCCTGGCTCGATCACGACCTGCCTCCGCTGCTGGCAACCGGCGCACGGGTGGTTGCCAGCATCTGGGGGCGCACGGTCGAGGAGTTCGCCCGGGCCGCCGAGCTCCTCACCGGGGCGCCCTCCGGGGTCGTGGCGGTCGAGGTCAACGCCTCGTGCCCCAACCTCGAGGACCGGCGCAACCTGTTCGCCCACTCGGCCGCAGCCGTTGCCGAGGTGGTCGATGCAGCGGCGGCGGCCGGACGACCCCTGTGGGTCAAGCTCAGCCCCAACACCCCCGACCTGCCCGACATCGCCGGCGCCGCCGCCGCAGCGGGCGCCGAAGCGGTCACCGTGGCCAACACCCTCCTCGGCATGGTGATAGACGTCGAGACACGTCGGCCCCTCCTGGGCGCCGGGCGGGGCGGCCTGTCGGGGCCGGCGATCAGGCCCGTCGCAGTCAGGGCGGTCTTCGACACCCACGAGGCCCATCCGACGCTGCCGATCATCGGCGTGGGCGGGATCGCCGCCGCCGAGGACGCCGTCCAGTTCCTGCTGGCAGGAGCATCGGCGGTGCAGGTCGGCACGGCGACCTTCGCCGACCCGGCAGCCCCGGCAAGGGTGCTCGCCGATCTGGGAAGATGGTGCGACCGGCACGGGGTGCGATCCGTCTCCGAGCTGGTCGGAGCAGCACACGGCAGAGAGGTGGACGGGTGACCGAACGGTCCGAACCAGACGAACTTCACGACGAGATCGCGGACGAGGGCGAGGTGCCGGCCGAGATCAGGAGCCGCCTCGCGTTGGCACTCGACGTGGACGACATCGTCGCCGCCCGCCGGCTGGCCTTCGACCTCGAGCCGTTCTTCGGCACCCTCAAGGTCGGCCTCGAGCTCTTCTGCGCCACCGGCACCGAGACGGTCAGCGGCTTCGCAGGCGCCGGCTTCGACGTCTTCTGCGACCTCAAGTTGCACGACATCCCCACGACAGTCGAGAAGGCGGCCGGCGTCGTCGGATCCCTCGGGGCCCGCTGGCTCACCGTCCACACCCAGGGCGGGGCCGACATGATGAGGGCGGCCGTTGCGGGAGCCGCTGCCGGAGCCGAGGGCGTGGGCCTGCCACCTCCGGGGATCCTCGGGGTCACAGTGCTCACCAGCGACGCCACCGTCGACAGGTCCGAACTCGAACGCCGAACCGCCCTGGCCGCCGACACCGGCTGTACGGGCATCGTCTGCGCCGCCACCGACCTCGAGGTGACAGCCCCGTGGGCGGACCGGCTGGTCCGGGTGGTGCCCGGTACCCGGCTCCCCGGTGCCGACACCCACGACCAGGCAAGGGTCGACACGCCACGCCAGGCGATCGAGGCCGGCGCCGACCTGCTCGTGGTCGGACGGGCCGTCACCGCCACAGACGAGCCGATCCTGGCCGCTGCCGAGTTGGTCGGGCACCTGCTGGGCTGAGCCCCCCGACAGTTCGCACAGGTGCCGCGGTTTGGCTAGGGTCACCTCCCGTGCCAGGTCCTCCAGAGCTCACCGACGAACAACGGCGGCAGGCCCTTGCAAAGGCCGCCGAGGCACGAAGGGTGCGAGCCGAGGTCAAGGAGCAGCTCAAGGCCGGCTCGCTCGACCTGGCCGGCCTCCTCGAACTTGCCGACGCCGACCAGATCATCGCCAAGATGAAGGTCGTCAGCGTCCTCGAATCGCTGCCGCGCCTGGGCAAGGTCAAGTCCCGTCGCGCCATGGACGAGATCGGCATCAACGGGAACCGCCGCCTCCGGGGACTCGGCAGCCACCAGCGTGCCGAACTGCTCGCCCGCTTTGGCTGACGCTGTCGCCACGTGCGGCCACCTGCTGCTGGTCCTCTCGGGGCCCGGTGGGGCGGGCAAGGGGACGATCGCCGAGGTGCTGGTCGCCAACGACCCCGACCTGACCCTGAGCCGTTCCTGGACGACCCGACCCCGCCGGGTCGACGATGCCCCGGACGCCTACCGGTTCGTCGGACGCGACACCTTCCTCGCACACCGTGACGCAGGCGGCTTCCTCGAATGGAACGAGTTCCTGGGCGAGTTCTACGGGACCCCGATGCCCGACGACAGCGGCGACCTGCTCCTCGAGATCGACGTGGCCGGTGGCCGCCAGGTCCTCGACCGGCGGCCCGATGCGCTCCTCGTGTTCGTCGAGGCCCCGGACGACGAAGAGTTGCGGCGTCGGCTGCTGGGTCGTGGCGAGGCACCCGAGCGGACCGAGACACGGATTGCCGAAGCCGGTCGCGAGCGGGCCGAAGCGGTTGCCCTCGGCTACGGGACCGTCGTCAACGACGACCTCGACCGGGCAGTCGCTGAGATCACCGCAATGCTCGCCGAACGACGCTCCTGACCGTTGTTTCCGGGATCGGCCGGCCGCTGGAACCCGCCGATTCGGTGTGCCGCGCTGGTACCGTTGTGTACTGTCCGAACGGCATCGTCTTTACGATGACGGTCCCCTTTCGAAGAGGTCTCCCGTGCAACGCCACGACACCCACAGCACCATGGTCAACCCCGAGATCGAGGGGCTGCTCGACCGGGCCGACTCCAAGTTCCGGCTCGTCACCCTCAGCTCCACCCGGGCTCGCCAGATCAACGCCTACTTCGGCCAACTGGGCGAGGGCCTCGGCTCTTCGATTCCGCCGCAGGTGACCTCCACCGCCCGCAAGCCCCTGTCGATCGCCTTCGAGGAGATCGCAGCAGACAAGATCATCGCCATCGAGCCCCCCGACGAGCCCGAGCCCACCGAAGAGGAGTTGGCTGCGATAGCTGCGATGGAGCTCGCCGAAGAGGCTGACGGCGCCCCCGAAGAGGGCGCCTGAGCCCTTGCCCCGGATGGGCGACCTCACAGGACGGCGAATCGTCCTCGGTGTCACCGGTGGCATCGCCGCCTACAAGGCCGTCGACGTCTGCCGCCGCCTCGTCGACGCCGGGGCCCACGTCGCCCCGGTCCTCACGAAGGGCGCACTGCGCTTCGTCGGAGCAGCCACCTTCGACGCCCTGGCGTCCGAACGCGTCCAGACCTCCCTCTGGGACGAACAGAACCCGATTCCCCACACCCGACTCGGCCAGGGCGCCGACGCCATTGTGGTCTGTCCTGCGACGGCACGCCTTCTGTCCGACTACCGCTCGGGCCGCTCAGGCGACCTCCTGACAGCCACCCTGCTGGCCACCAGGGCACCGGTGGTCCTGTGCCCGGCGATGCACACCGAGATGTGGGAGCAGCCGGCGGTGCAGGAGAACGTCCAGGTCCTGGCAGCACGGGGCGCCGAGATCGTAGGCCCTGACGTGGGTCGCCTCGCCGGCGGTGACATGGGGGCCGGTCGCCTCGCCGCACCCTCGGCGATCGTCGATGCGGTAGAACGCGTGCTGGCTGGTGGGGGTCGCGACCTCGAGGGTCGCACCGTCCTGGTGACGGCAGGCGGCACCCGTGAGCCGATCTGTCCCGTCCGCTACATCGGCAACCGCTCGTCGGGCAAGCAGGGCCATGCCCTCGCCGTGGAGGCGGCGGCGCGGGGCGCCAAGGTGCTCTGCGTGTCGACCGTGCCCCGGGGCGCCCCCGACGTACCGGGAATCGAGGTTGTCGGCGTCGACACCGCCGCCGAGATGGCCGAAGCCGTCCAACGCCTGGCACCCGGAGCCGACTACGTCCTCATGGCGGCGGCGGTAGCCGACTTCCGACCGGTCGGGGTGGCGGACCAGAAGATGAAAAAGGCCGACGGCCCGCCCGAGATCCGCCTCGAGCCCACCACCGACATCCTCGCCGAACTGGGCCGCACCCGCACCCCCGGACAGGTCATAGTCGGGTTCGCCGCCGAGACCACCGACCTGCGGCAGAATGCGGCGGCCAAGTTGACCGCCAAGGGAGCCGACCTCATCGTCGCCAACGACGTCACCGCCCCGGACACCGGGTTCGACCACGACACGAACGCCGTGGTGCTGCTCGACGCCGAAGGGGGCGAGGCCGTGGTACCGCTGGCCGGCAAGCGACAGATCGCCCGCGCTGTACTCGACGCAGCCATCGACATTCGACATCGGCACAACGCCCGAAACGGGGAAACAGAGTGAGCAGGAACTGGACCTTCACATCCGAATCGGTCACCGAGGGCCATCCCGACAAGATGGCCGACCAGATCTCGGACGCCATCCTCGACGCCATGCTGCGCGAAGACAGCGACAGCCGGGTCGCCTGCGAAACCCTCGTTACCACCGGCCTGGTCGTCGTGGCAGGCGAGGTCACCTGCAGCGGCTACGTCGACATTCCGATCATCGTCCGCGACACCATCAGGGACATCGGCTACGACAACGAGGACTACGGCTTCGACGGTGGCACCTGCGGCGTCATGGTCGCCCTCGACGCCCAGTCCGCCGACATCGCACAGGGTGTCGCCGACTCCGAGGAGGTCCGGTCCGGTACATCCGGCGAGGAGGACGACCTCGACCGCCAGGGCGCCGGCGACCAGGGGATGATGTTCGGCTACGCCTCCGATGAGACCGATGTCCTCATGCCGTTGCCGATCCACCTGGCACACCGCCTGGCCGAACGGCACGCCGAGGTCCGCAAGGCCGGGACCATCCCGTACCTTCGCCCCGACGCCAAGACCCAGGTCACCTTCGAATACGAAGACGACCGACCCGTCCGTCTGTCAACCGTTCTCATCTCCACCCAGCACAACGACGGCATCGACCGCGACCGGATGATCCGCCCCGACCTGATGGAACAGGTCATCCTCCCGGTCATTCCCGAGCAGTTCGCCGACGACGACTACGAGGTCCACATCAACCCGACGGGACGCTTCGTGATCGGCGGCCCCGTCGGTGACGCCGGCCTCACTGGCCGCAAGATCATCGTCGACACGTACGGCGGAATGGCCCGCCACGGCGGCGGGGCCTTTTCGGGCAAGGACCCGAGCAAGGTGGACCGGTCGGCCGCCTACGCCACCCGCTGGGTGGCCAGGAACCTCGTCGCTGCCGGAGCGGCACGGCGCTGCGAGGTCCAGGTGGCCTACGCAATCGGCATGGCCCGCCCGGTTTCGGTGCTGGTCGAGACGTTCGGAACCGAGGCGGTCGACCCGGGCCTGATCTCCGACTGCGTCAACGAGGTGTTCGACCTGCGCCCCGCAGCGATCATCCGCGACCTTGACCTGAAGCGGCCGATCTACCTGCCGACCGCCGCCTACGGGCACTTCGGACGCGATGGCTTCCCGTGGGAGCAGACCAACCGGGTGGACGACGTCCGGTCCTTCCTCGGCCTGGCCTGATCCGGCCGACAGGGTGACCGGCCCCACCGGGGACCAGGGCCGACTGCCCTTCGGCGACGAGGCCCCCGAGGCGGCCACGACAGATGACCCGGAGCTACCCGCAGGCCGCGTCGTGCGCGTCCTGCCCGAGGTGGCGGCCATCGACCGGACCTTCGACTACCTGGTTCCGGTGGCATGGGAGCAGGACGGACGGGGCGACCTGGTACGGGTGGGCAGCCAGGTCCGCATCGTCCTGGCCGGTCGCCGGGTAGGGGCCTGGGTGGTCGAGGTCGACGTCGAGCCACCAGCGGGCGTGTCGCTGCGACCCCTCGCACACCTCGGGGGACTCGGACCCGACGGCGACGTCATCGAGCTCGCCCGCTGGGCCGCACACCGGTGGGCCGGGCGCACGGCGGCGTTGCTGAACACGGCCTCGCCGGCCAACCGGGTACGTGCGCTTCCGGCAGCACCACCAGCGACACCGGTCCCCGCCGGCCCGACCCTCTGGGCCGAGGCCGCACTCGACACGCCGAGGTCGGTGGTGCGACTGGCACCGAACTCCGACGTCCTCCCCCTGGTCCTGGCCGCTGCCCGCAGGGGCGACACGCTCGTCATTGCACCGACCCACACCATGGTCGGGCGCCTGGCGGCACGGCTTCGCCGAACCGGGCTGCCCGTGTCGGTCGTTCCCGGGGACTGGGCGAAGGCAGCGGCCGGCGGCCTCGTCCTGGGAGCCAGGGCGGCTGCGCTGGCGCCGGTCAGCGACCTGAGCGCCGTGGTCGTCATCGACGAGCACGACGAATCGCTGAGGGAGGAGCGGGTTCCGACCTGGAACGCACGCGACATAGCCATCGAACGCGCCCGCCGGGCAGGCGTGCCCTGCATGCTCACATCACCCTGTCCGAGCCTCGAGGCGTTGGCATGGGGCAGCGAGGAGGTCCCATCGAGGTCCCTGGAACGGGAAGGCTGGCCGGTCCTCGACCTGATCGACCGCCGCAAGGAGGACCCGGTGCACGGAGGCCTGCTGGGTGGGGCGCTGGCGCCGATCCTGCGGCGGGACTGGGAGGAACCCGGGGAGACGGCACACCTTCCCGTGGTGTGCGTGCTGAACCGGCGGGGGCGGTCGAGGCTCCTGGCCTGCGCCGGATGCGGCGAGCTGGCACGCTGTGAGGAGCACCGGGTGCCGCTGACCATGGCGGACGACGAGGTCCTCGAATGCCCTGTCGACGGAGGCCGCCGCCCCGTCGTGTGCGCCGAGTGCGGCAGCACCCGGTTCCGAAACCTGCGCGCCGGCGTCACGAGGGTCCGCGAGGAACTCGAGGCGCTGGCCGGAAGACCGGTGGTCGAGGTGACGGCCGACGCCGACGAGATCGTCGACGCCGACGTGTACGTCGGCACCGAGGCGGTCCTCCACCGGGTCGAACGGGCCGCACGCGTGGTCTTCCTCGAAATCGACCAGGAACTGCTGGCCCCCCGCATGCGGGCCGCCGAACAGGCCTTGGCGCTCCTGGTACGGGCGGCGCGCCTCGTGGGCCCCCGGTCGGCCGGCGGCCGGCTCGTGGTGCAGACCCGGCAGCCCGGCCACGAGGTCCTCCAGGCGGTCCTACATGCAGACCCGGGCCGCCTGGCCGGACCCGAGGCCGCCCGCCGCCGACTCCTCCGGCTGCCGCCCTACTCCGCCATGGCGCAGGTGTCGGGTGCCGTGGCAGCCGAGTTCATCGAACGCCTGGGCAACCCCGAGGGGGTCGACGTCCTCGGGCCGAAGGACGGCTCCTGGCTCGTACGTGCGTCGGATCCGACGGCCCTTGCGGACACCCTGGCGGCGGTGCGGCGCCCGGCCGGCAGGCTCCGCATCGAGGTCGACCCGGCAAGGATCTGACAGCGGCGAAGGCACCCGGTTGGAGCGCCTCACCAGAGCCGGCGGTGCACCTCGTAGAGGGCGATGCCGCAGGCGGCCGCCACGTTGAGGCTCCCGACCCTGCCGAGTTGCGGAATGAACACAACCGGGTCACAGGCCGCGAGCACGGCATCGGAGAGGCCGCGGTCCTCGTGTCCGAACGCCAGGCAGGTCCGCTCGGGGAATGCCGCCTCATGGAGCGGGACGGCAACGTCGGCCAACTCGACGCCGACCAGCCCGTAGCCGGCTTCCTGGATCGACCGGACGGCCTCCTCGGCGGTTTCGAAGGTGGTCCATTCGAGGTAGCGCGAGGTGCCGAGTGCGGTCTTTTGCGTCTTGGCATGGTTCGGGGAAGCCGTGGCGCCGGCCAGCCAGAGGTGTGCCACGCGGTATGCAGCGGCGGTACGCAGGATCGCCCCCACGTTGTAGGGGGTCTGGACGCTGTCGAGGAGCAGCGCCACGTCCGTGTCGGCGCGCCGGCGCCATTCCCGGTGGAGCCGCTTGAGCCCCGTGCCGTCGAGGTTCCTCACCGGGGCATGCCCTTCCCTGCTGCGACGTCGAGGAGCCGGTAGCCCTTCCGGGATGAACGCCGCACGGTCGCCCAACCCTGACCGTCCAACCAGCGGGCCAGCGAGTCGGCGCCGAGGTGGCGTTGGACGACCAGGTGGGCGCTGCCGTCCGGCGCCAGCCGGCCCAGCCAGGATGCGAGCAGGCCGTGTAGGGCGGCCTTGCCGATCCGGATCGGCGGGTTCGACCAACAGGCGTCGAAGCGCAGGTCCCCGGGCACCTCATCGGGTTCGGCCACGACGACGTTGTCGGCACCGACCGCGGCGGCGTTTGTCCGGCACAGGTCCAGTGCCCGGGGGTTGACATCGATCGCCCAGACGCGTGCCTCGGGGTTGCGCAGGGCCAGGACGACGGCGATCGGTCCGTAACCGCATCCGAGGTCGAGCAGTTCGACGGCGCCTTCCCGGACCTGTGGCCCCTCCCGCAGCAGGTAGCGGGTGCCCCGGTCGATCCGGTCGACGGCGAACACCCCACGGTCGGTGGTGAGTAGCAGGTCCAGGTCGGGGAGGAGCAGTTCGACCTGGCGGGGACGCGACCCGACATCGGGTGAGCCGGTCCAGTAGTGGTCGGTGGCGTCGCCACCGTTCGGATCCTCCACAACCCCGACGGTAGCCTTGCTTCCGTGGCAGCCCGTGAGATCCGACTGATCGGCGACCCCGTCCTGCGGACGCGCTCCAACGAGGTGACCGACGTCGATGGAGCCCTCGCCCGCCTGTGCGACGAGATGTTCGAGACAATGTACGAGGCCGCGGGGATCGGGTTGGCTGCCCCCCAGGTCGGCGTACGGCAGCGTTTCTTCGTCTACGACCATGGCGAGGACGGCGGGGTGATCGTGAATCCCGAGATCGTGGAGTCGGACGGCGAATGGGCCTTCGACGAGGGCTGCCTCTCGGTACCGGACCTCTCGTTCGAGATCGTGCGCCCCAGGCGAATCCACCTGGTAGGCATCGACCTCGACGGCCACGAGATCTCGATCGAGGCCGACGAGCTCGAGGCGCGCCTGTTCCAACACGAACTCGACCACCTCGACGGCGTCCTCATCGTCGACCACCTCGACGAGGACCAGTTGAGAGAGGCGAAGCGGGCGTTGCGGGAGCGCACCCTCGCCGCTGGAATGGCGGCACCCGCCGGTGGAGGCCTGCGATTGTTCTGATCGCACCGCCCCCGGTGCATCCCCGTCGTCTGGTGTACCTTGGCACGCCGGACGTCGCCGTGTCACCCCTCGAGGCGCTGCACGCGGCCGGCTTCGACATCACCCTGGTGGTCACCGGTGCGGACCGCCGACGCGGCCGGGGCAACGACCTGACCCCGACGCCGGTGAAGGCAGCCGCCGAACGGCTCGCCATGCCCGTCTCCCACGACCTCGACGACATCGCCACCTGCGGCGCCGAGCTCGGCGTGGTCGTGGCATACGGCAGGCTGATCCCGGCGGACCTGCTCGCCATCCTGCCGATGGTGAACCTCCACTTCTCGCTGTTGCCGAGGTGGCGGGGAGCGGCGCCCGTGGAGCGGGCGATCCTCGCCGGCGACGAACAGACCGGCGTGTGCGTCATGGCCGTCGACGAGGGACTCGACACCGGCGGCGTGTACGCCCGCAAGGTGGTCGAGGTCGGCGACGACACGGCTGCGGCGCTGCGCAGTCGCCTGGCAGCAACGGGCAGCACCCTGCTCGTCGATACCTTGTCGGCAGGGCTCGGGGACGCCGACCCCCAGGAGGGCGAAGCCACCTACGCCCACCGGATCGGGGCAGCCGACCTGCGACTGGAGTGGGATCGCCCTGCCGCCGAACTGGCGAGGGTTGTCCGGATCGGCGGGGCATGGACCACCTTCCGGGGAGAGCGGATCAGGGTGTGGGACGCAGCAGTAGCCGAGGTCGACTCCCCGGTCGGGTCCGGGACACTGGAGGGTGACATCGTCGCAACGGGCGATGGCGGGCTCCGGCTCCTCGAGGTCCAGGCCGAGAACCGCCGACGCATGCCGACCGGCGCATGGCGGTCGGGCGCCCGCCCGGAGCCCGGCGAGCGCCTGGGATGAGGGGGTGAACGCCGCCGGTGACCCCCGGCGCCTCGCACTCGACGTGCTGCGCCGCATTGACGATGAAGGGGCCTACGCCAACCTGGCGCTCGGGGCCGCCCTGGATCGTTCCGGAATGGACCGCAGGGACAGGGCGTTCTGCACCGACCTGGTCTACGGCACTACACGGATGCGCCGGGCCTGCGACCACCTGATCGACCGCTTCCTGCACGACGACGTCGAGCCGACCGTCCGCCGCGTCCTGCGCCTGGGCGTCTACCAGCTCCGGTGGGCAGGAGTGCCCCCGCACGCAGCTGTCTCGGCAACCGTCGACATCGCACCGAAGCGGGCCCGGGGCCTCTGCAACGCAGTACTGCGTCGGCTGGCCGAACACGACCCGGCATGGCCGTCGCCCGGCATCGAGATGAGCTATCCGGACTGGATCATCGAGCGCCTCGCCGCCGACCTGGGCGAACACGATGCCCTCGGGGCGCTCACGACGATGAACACGGCGGCGCCCGCCGTAACCAGGCCCGACGGCTACCACCAGGACCGGGCCTCCCAGCTCGTGGCCGACCTCACCGTCGAGGACCTCCCCCCTGGCGGAACCGTCCTCGACCTGTGTGCCGCACCCGGAGGCAAGGCCACGGCCATGGCGGGCGCCGGGGCACGGGTGGTCGCAGCCGACCTGCGGCTGCCCCGCCTGGGCCTCGTGGGGGACAACGCCGAACGCCTGGGTGTCGCCTGCCACCTCGTCCAGGCCGACGGCGCCCTGCCCCCGTTCCGCCGGGCGTCGTTCGACCGGGTGCTCGTCGATGCTCCGTGCTCCGGGCTCGGGGTACTGCGGCGACGGGCCGACGCACGCTGGCGAATCGAGCCCGAGGACATCGGACGGCTCGCCGACCTGCAGCTGAGGCTCCTTGCGGCAGCGGTCACCCTGGTGCGACCCGGCGGTCGGCTGGTCTACAGCGTGTGCACGGTCACGGCAGCCGAGACGACCGGGGTCGATGAGCGCATCCGGGGCATCGCCGACCTGACCTCAGACCATCCCGGCGCTCCATGGCGAGCCCACGGTTCGGGAGGACTGTTGCTTCCCCAGGACCTCGACAGCGAGGGCATGGCGGTGTTCCGGTACCGACCAGCCTGAGGGCCTGAGGGCCTGAGGGCCCGAGCAGCGTCAGGCCGGCAGGAGCCGGGTGGCAAGGTGCCCCAGGACGGCATCGAGGGCGTCGCGGGTGGGATGACCGGGTTCGTCGACCAGGTCCTCGGTCAGCACCGAGTGGGCACGGGGTCCGATCCGGTGGGCGTTGCCGGGCGAATTGTCGATCTCGACCCCGATGAACCCGTCGCCGAACTCCTCGGCGAGACGTTCGAAGCGCTCAGCGGGAGCCATCGAGTCGAGGGCGAACCGCAGGCCCAGCACGCAGACGCCGTCGTCGACCCGCTGCTTCGCCACCTCGAGGTCGCCATCGGAGATGCCCAGGTCGCTGCGCCGCCGCTTCCCGATGGCGAGCGGCAGCGACGGTTGGCTGAGAACCGGGGCGATGAGCCGTTCGTCGAGCATCATCCCGAGGGCGAAACCCCCGGTGAAGCACATGCCGACGGCGCCGACCCCCGGGCCCCCGCACCGACCGTGCTCGTAGGCGGCGAGGGCGCGGAGCCAGTCGGTGACTGGAGAGGTGCGTCGTCGGACGAGCGACGTGAACTCGCGTGAGACACAGCCCTTCGCCAGGCTCGACAACAGGTAGCCGAACGAGGGCCTGCGTCCGATCGTTCCGAACAGGGAGGGGAGGACGGCCGTGCAGCCGATCTCGGCGACCCGCCTGCCGAAGTCGGCGACGCTCGGGGTGATTCCGGGCATCTCGGTCATCACGATGACCGCAGGCCCCTCACCGGTTCGCAGCACGGTTCGACCCACGCCACCGTGTGAGAAGTCGTCGATCGCGTAGCCGGCCAGTTCGTCAACGCCCATCGTCGCCACGGTAGTCGTGGAATCGGGCGTTCGAAGCCGCCCCGGTAACCTCGCGGCATGAACGCACCCGACGGGCCGGCGACGGCGGCCAAGGTCCTCACCGTCTCCGACGGGGTCGTCCACGGAATCCGCAGGGACCTCTCCGGGGCCGCCCTCGAGGCCCGCATGGCCGACGAGGGCTGGACGATCGCCGAAAGGGCCGTGTGCGCCGACGGTGTCGAGTCGGTCGCCTCTACCATCGCCCGACTGGCCGACGGCTTCCACGGCGTGATCGTGACGACCGGGGGCACCGGATTCGGGCCGAGGGACCTGACGCCGGAGGGCACCCGGGCCGTGCTCGACCGTGAGGCACCTGGCCTGGCCGAGGCGATGCGCCTCGTCAACCCCCTGGGGCGCCTCTCCCGGGGCGTCTCCGGCACCGTCGGCACAACCCTCGTGCTCAACACCCCGGGGTCCAGCAACGGTTGTGTCGAGTGCCTCGAGGCCGTCATCGACGTGGTTCCCCATGCCGTGCGCCTCCTCGCCGACAACGCCGACCCACATCCCCACGCCTGATCCCATGCCTGATCCCACGCCCACGCCCACGCCCACCGACGTGGACCTGATGCGTGCGGCTGTCGCCGCAGCGGCCTCCGTGCGCCACTCCACGTCGCCGAACCCCTGGGTCGGTGCGGTGGTGGTCGCCGACGGTTCGGTGGTCGGCACCGGTGCCACCAGCCCACCGGGCGGACCCCACGCCGAGATCCATGCCCTGGCCGAGGCCGGTGATGCGGCACGGGGAGCGACCCTCTACGTGACGCTCGAGCCGTGTGACCACCGGGGCCGCACGGGCCCGTGCACCGAGGCGATCCTCGGGGCCGGCATCGTCCGTGCCGTGGTGGGCGTGGCCGACCCGGATCCCGAGGTGGTCGGGCGGGGCCTTGCCCGGCTGCGGGAGGGCGGCGTCGAGGTCGTCGAGGGCATCGCAGCAGCAGATGTCGCCGAGCAGCTGGCGGCCTACCTGCACCAGCGCCGCACCGGCCGCCCCTACGTGGTCCTCAAGCTGGCTTCGACGCTCGACGGCCGCATCGCAGCACCTGACGGGTCGAGCACATGGATCACGGGACCGGAGGCGCGCGCCGACGCCCACCGGCTGCGTGCCGAGAGCGACGCGGTGTGCGTGGGAGCGGGCACGGTCCGATCCGATGATCCCGCCCTGACCATCCGCGACTGGTCACCGCCGGGTGGTGGACCTGCTGAGGATCCCCGCCGAATCGTGCTGGGACCGGTGCCCGAGGGGGCACGGGTCCAACCGGCCGAATCCCACGAGGGGCCGCTCGAGGACCTGTTGGGCCGCCTGGGGGGTGAGGGCGTACTCCAACTGCTGGTAGAGGGTGGCGCCGATGTAGCCGGCCGGTTCCACCGGGCAGGGCTGGTGGACCGCTACGTCGTGTACGTCGCCCCGGCACTGCTGGGAGGCGACGACGGTCGGCCGCTGCTGGCCGGCCCGGGCGCACCCACGATGGTCGAGCTGCGCCGGGGACGCTTCGCCTCTGTGGTCGCGCTCGGCGACGACCTCCGCCTCGACCTGGTCCTCGAAGGGTCCTGAGCCGTTTCCGGGCCGGACGGGAAATCCACGGGGGCAGCACCCATGGCGCCGGGTAGGTTCGTCCCGTGCTGAAACTGGTGCTTCCCAAGGGCTCCCTCGAAAAGGCGACCCTGGAACTGTTCGAGGCCGCCGACCTGGCGGTCGGCCGGAGTTCCTCGGTGGACTACAGGGCGTCCATATCCGACCCACGGGTCGACGATGTCCGCATCCTGCGCCCACAGGAGATTCCGACCTATGTGGCCGACGGCCTCTTCGACCTCGGCATCACCGGCCGAGACTGGATCGAGGAGACGGGCAGCGATGTCGTATCGCTCGGCGAACTCCACTACTCGAAGGCGACGGCCCGCCCCGTCAGGATCGTCGTGGCCGTCCCCGGAGACTCTCCCTGCGAGTCGGTGTCCGACCTCCCGGACGGTGTCCGGGTCTCGAGCGAATACCCGGAGCTGACACGCCGATACTTCGTCGAACAGGGCGTAGAAGCCGATATCCGGCTTTCGTACGGTGCCACCGAGGCCAAGGTGCCCGACATCGTCGACGTCGTGGTCGACATCACCGAGACCGGCCGGGCCCTGCGGGCAGCCGGCCTCAAGGTGATCGACACGATCCTCACCAGCTACACGGAGCTCATCGCCAACCCGGCAGCCCACGCCGACCCCGGAAGGCGCCACGCCATGGAACAGCTCCTCACGCTGCTGCAGGGCGCCCTCGAGGCCCGGGGCAAGGTCCTGGTGAAGATGAACGTGCCGGCCGATGGGCTCGACCGGGTCATCGAGCTCATCCCGTCCATGAAGGCGCCCACCGTCAACGAACTGTTCGGCGGCACCGGCTATGCCGTCGAGACCGTCGTGGCCAAGACCGAGATCAACGTGTTGATCCCGGACCTGCGGGACGCCGGGGCCACGGACATCCTCGAACTGCCGCTGTCCAAGATCATCCACTGACGGACGCCTGGCCCAGGAGCGCGCTCAGGCGTCAGGGTCAGGGTCAGGGTCATTCTCCGGCGCATCGGCGGCCTGCTGGGCACTGACGTAGGCCAGCCGGATCTGGTTGAGGGCGCCACGCAGCGTCTCCTCGTTCTCGCCCAGGCGGCCCTGGAGGCGGTCGACCACGGCCCCCATGGCGTCGATGGCCAGTGCCGCCTGGGAGAGGTTCGGAGGATCCTGCGAGAGGTGGATTGCCCCGAGTTCGAAGAGCCCCATGAGGTGGGTCGACACGATCACCTCGGCGGGTGTGTCGGCGAGTTGCTCCTGTACAGCCGCCATCTCCCGAGCCAGGGCCTCGGCGCGTGCTATCTCCTCGGGATCAACAGGATGTCCGTCGTCGGGCGTGCCTGCCGGACGATTCTCGGGAGATGTTTCGACGGGATGCTCGCCGCCGGGGGTCCAGAGGGTGCTCATGGGTTGTGTCCGATCGTCGGGAGAAACACCTCCGGTTCCATGTCGGAGGCGACCTTGGTACTCTAGGAGGCCACAACAGAGCGGAAAGCGGGGTTCTCCCCACCCGGTCACCCACGGTGAGCCGGGTTCTTCGCCGCCGATGCAGTCGGTGGCCGTCAGGCATCCACGGATCAACAGGTCATCTCCTGTGTACGTGGTGCTCGCCGGTCCCGGTGCAACGGGCGGGTGTCGGCTTTCCGACACCCGCCTTCTTTTCGTTTTCGGTGTCGACATGATCGACATCGGGAGTCGAGGGGGCGTTCCCATATCCCACCAGGAAAGGAACCTGCGTGACGCACAGGAGCGACGAGCAATAGCCACGCCAGCCAACCAGGAGCCCCGGATCAACGACCGCATCCGCGCACGCGAGGTGCGGCTCGTGGGACCCGAAGGTGACCAGATCGGCGTCCGCCCCCTCCCGGAGGCGATCGCAATGGCCCAGGACCTCGACCTCGACCTCGTGGAGGTGGCCGACAAGGCCAACCCACCGGTCTGTCGGATCATGGACTACGGGAAGTACAAGTACGAGCAGTCCCAACGGGCCAAGGAATCCCGCAGGAAGTCCACGCACATCCTCGTCAAGGAGATGAAGTACCGGCCCAAGATCGGTCCCGGAGACTTTGACACCAAGACCAGGAAGGTCGAGGAGTTCCTGGGTGACGGCAGCAAGGTCAAGGTGACGATCATGTTCCGGGGCCGGGAGATGCAGCACCCCGAATTGGGACGCCGGATCCTCGACCGGGTGGCGGAGGCGGTCGAGCACGTCGGTCGCATCGAGACCTATCCCAAGCAGGAGGGCCGCAACATGACGATGCTGCTCGGCCCGGGTCAGGCCACCCGCCGCCAACGCGAGGAGGCCGTCATCAGGGAGCATGCCGAGGCAGAGGCCAGGGCCGCCGCCGCCGAAGCCGCCGCCGAAGCCGAGGCCGCCGCCGAAGCCGAGGCCGCCGCCGAGGCAGAGACAGTCCCGGGGGACGCCGCCGAGGCCTCCTGAGCAGTTCCCACAACACGCACGAACCACGACAAGGAGCACCACATGCCGAAGATGAAGACCCACCGTGGCGCTGCCAAGCGCTTCAAGGTGACCGGAACCGGTCGCCTCAAGCGACGCAACAGCAACCTCAACCACATTCTCGAGAAGAAGTCGCCCAAGCGAAAGCGGCGCCTCAACAAGGAGAGCGACGTCCACCCGACGAACGCCAAGACCGTGCGCAGGCAACTCGGCATCTGAGTTCCCGACGGTCCCGGCGGCAGTCGCCGGACCGTGCCCCACACACATTCGACACTTCCAACAAGGAGCCACGCCATGGCCAGGGTCAAGCGAGCCGTCCACGCCAGAAAAAAGCACCGCGCCATCCTCAAAGAGGCGAAGGGCTACTACGGCAACAAGAGCCGTTCCTTCCGCGCCGCCAACGAACAGGTCATGCACTCGGGGAACTACGCGTTCCGCGATCGCCGGGCCAGGAAGGGGCAGTTCCGCCGCCTCTGGATCCAGCGCATAAACGCCGCCTGTCGCCAGCAGGGAACGACCTACAGCCGCTTCGTGGCGGGCCTGCGCGAGGCCGGCATCGAGGTGGACCGCAAGGTCCTCGCCGATCTGGCGGTGACCGACCCACGGGCGTTCGCCGCCCTGGTCGAGTCGGCGGTCGGCTCGGTCGACGCTGCCTGAGCAGGCTGCGGGCCGTCACCGGACACGACCGGTGGCCGAAAGCCTCGGCGGTCGCAACCCGGCCCTGCCGCGCGTCCGCCGCCTGGCCCGCGATCGGGCATTCAGGCGTCGGGAGGGCACCTACCTGGTCGAGGGACCGACGCTTGTCGGCGACGCCCTGACAGCCGGACTCGGTGTAGCTCTGGTCCTCGTCCCCGCTGCTGCCGCCTCATCCGAGGTCGTCGCAGCAGCCGAGGACGCTGACGTCCCATGCCGTCTCGTCGACGCCGCCCTGTTCGACGGCCTGACCACGACGCGCTCCCCCCAACCGGCGCTGGCCGTGGTCGAACGCCATGACGTGCCCGTCGCCGACCTGCCTGCATCGGGCGTGGTCGTCGTGCTGGCCGAGTTGGCCGACCCGGGGAACGCCGGCACCCTCGTCCGGTCCGCCGAGGCCTTCGGTGCTGCGGGTGTGGTCTTCGCCGGTGGGGTCGATCCCTACAACCCGAAGTGCGTCCGGGCCACGGCCGGTTCCCTGTTCCGGCTCCCCTTCGCCGTAATCGAGGGCGAGGATGCCGTCGGGCAGGCCCTCGAGCGGCTGGAGGCCACGGGCCGGCAGTGCTGGGGGAGCGTTGCCGAGGGCGGCGTCGCACCCACCGGGGTTCCGGCCGACCGGAGCGTGGCACTCCTGCTCGGCAACGAGCCCCACGGCCTCCCCGAGGACATCCTCGGCCGTTGCGACGGCCTCGTCAGCGTTGCCACGACCGGGTCCGGCGAGTCGCTCAACGTCGCCGTCGCCGGTTCGGTGCTGCTGTACGCCCTCGCCACCCGATGACCTACGTTTCGCACATCGGACAATGGTCATCCCCGGAGGTGGCCGTCTGCCCTAGCCTCGCGGCGACCGTTGCAGCAGCCGATTGCCCCTGATGGACATGGACCTGGACGCACACCTCACCGATGCCGCCGCCGCCGTTGCGGACGCTTCGGACCTGGACGCCCTCTCAGTCGTCGACACCGATCTGCTAGGGAAGAAGTCCCTGCTGGCGACAGTGCGAAGCCAGTTGGGCGAAATGGAGCCCGACCGGCGCAAGGAGGTGGGTCGTCGGGTCAACGAGGTGCGGACCGGGATCGAGCGCCTCGTCGCCCAACGTCGAGCCGAGTTGGCCGCCGGGGCACGGGCCGGGGTGCTCGAGGCCGAGCGCCTCGACCTGACCGAATTCGACCTGGGTCGGCGCCTGGGCCACCGCCACGTGGTCACCCAGACCTGGGAACGGCTCGAGGACCTGTTCGTCGGCATGGGCTACACGGTTGCCGAGGGGCCCGAGATCGAGGACGAGTGGCACAACTTCGGTGCCCTCAACTTCCCACCCGACCACCCGGCCCGCGACATGTACGACACGCTCTACGTCGACTACGGCGAACCACAGAGCACCCTGTTGCGCACCCACACGTCGCCGGTCCAGATCCGGGTCATGGAGGAACAGGAGCCGCCGATCTACTCGATCATGCCGGGCCGGGTGTTCCGCAGCGACACCGCCGACTCCACCCATATGCCGGTGTTCCACCAGATCGAGGGCCTGGTGGTCGACCGGGGCATCACCTTCGGCGACCTGGCCGGCACGCTCGAGGCGTTCACCACCGCCTACTTCGGGTCCGGGTTCACCTCCCGCCTACGGCCCTCGTACTTCCCGTTCACGGAACCGTCCGCCGAGTTCGACATCCGCCGCCCCGACGGCAGCTGGCTCGAGCTTGCCGGATGCGGCATGGTGCACCCCAACGTGCTGGCTTCCTGCGGGCTCGACCCCGAGGAGTGGTCGGGCTTCGCCTTCGGCTTCGGCCTCGACCGCCTGGCGCTGATGCGCCACGGGATCGACGACCTGCGCGAGCTGTTCCGCAACGACCACCGCTTCCTGGAGCAGTTCTGATGGGGGTCGAGGCATGAAGGTGCTCCTGTCCTGGCTGCGCGACTTCGCCCCCATCGAGGGTGAACCCGGCCAGATCGGCGACCAGTTGAGCGACCTCGGCCTTGCTGTCGAGGAGATGTCGATGCTGGGCGAGGGGCTCGACGGCATCGTCGTGGCCCGGGTGCTGGACCTGCGGCCCCATCCCGACGCCGACCGCATCCAACTGGTCGACGTCGATGCCGGCGACGGCGAGGCCCTGCAGATCTGCTGCGGTGCATTCAACATGTCGGTGGGCGACCTGGTGCCCCTGGCCACGCTCGGAACCGTCATGCCCGGTGGCATGGAGATCGCCCGTCGCAAGATGCGCGGCGAGTGGTCCAACGGCATGCTCTGCTCGCCGACCGAGGTCGGCCTCGGCGACGACGCCGAGGGCATCCTGCTGCTCGACCGTGGATCCTCTCCGGGCGCCGCCCTGACCGAGGCGCTCGACCTCGGCTCCGATGTGCTCTACGACCTCGAGGTCAACCCCAACCGGCCCGACGCCATGTCCGTCGCCGGCGTGGCCCGGGACCTGGCCGCCCGTCAGGGCGTGCCGTTCGCCATCCCGGAGCCGGATGCCGCCGAGTCGGGCGATCCTGCCACCGGACGAGTCGCGGTCGAGATCCTCGACCCCGGGCTGTGCGGCCGCTTCGGACTCCGGGTCCTCGACGGGGTCTCGGTGGGCACCTCGCCCCGCTGGCTGTCCAACCGCCTCACCGCCCTCGGACAGCGGCCCATCAACAGCGTCGTCGACGCCTCCAACTACGTGATGCTCGAGTTGGGCCAGCCCAACCACACCTACGACCTGGGGCGGGTCGCCGGCGGGGCCTTCCGGATCCGCCGGGCAGCCGAAGGAGAGGTCATCGAGACCCTCGACGGCGTCGAGCGCACGCTCACGGCAGCCGACGGCGTGATCGCAGACGGCGACGACATCGCCATCGGCATCGCCGGGATCATGGGTGCTGCGAACACCGAGATCGGCGACGGGACCACCTCGGTGGCCCTCGAGATGGCCTGGTGGGATCCGATCAGCATCTCGGCGAGCGCCCGGAGGCTGGGCCTGCGCAGCGAGGCCTCGGCCCGCTTCGAGCGGGGCTGCGACCCGGAGGTCGTCGATCTGGCAATGCGGCGCTTCGCCGAACTGCTGGCTCCCGCAGGCGCCACGCTGGCCCCCGACCTGGTCGACGCGCGGGGCGATCTGCCGGCCCGCGCAACCATCCGGGTACGCACCGGCCGGGTCAACGCCGTCCTCGGCACCGACCTCGACCGGGACCGGATCGCCGAGGTGCTGCGGTCCATAGAGTTCGGCGCCGAACCGGTCGGCGGCGACCTCGACGTCGACATCCCGAGCTTCCGGCCCGACGGCAGCACCGAGATCGACGTGATCGAAGAGGTGGCCCGGGTCCACGGCTACGGCCGGATCGGGCGCACGGTGCCCCGCTCGACCCTCACCGGCCACCTCACACCCTCCCAGGTCGACCGGCGTACGGTCCGTTCCACCATGTCGGGGCTCGGCCTCGACGAGGTCATGCCCGTGCCGTTCCTGGCCCCCGGCGACCTCGAGGCGGCGGGCCTCGCCGCCGACGGCATCACGGTCACCAACCCGCTCGTCGCCGAGGAGTCGGTGATGCGGGCGTCGCTGCGTCCCGGGATACTCAAGACGCTGGCCTACAACGCCTCCCACCGGCTGACCGGTTTGGGCCTCTTCGAGGTCGGCCACGTCTATCGGCAGCCCGCCACCGAACAGCCCCTCCCCGACGAGCGCGAGTACCTGGCCGTGGCGTTGGCGGGCCACGAGGCAGGCGGGGCCGTCGCGGTGTGGTCGGCCCTGTCCGATGCCCTGGCCGCACGCGACTATTCGCTGGTGGCCGAATCCGTGCCCGGCCTGCACCCCTCCCGGACCGCCCGCATCGACGTGGCGGGCATCCCGGTCGGCCATGTGGGCGAGATCGACCCCGGCGTCCTCGAGGCCTACGGGGTCGCCGAGCGGGTGGCCTGGCTGGAGGTCGACCTCGACACGCTGCTGGGCCTGCCGCACGGTGACAAGCCGTACCGGGGCCTCAGCCGCTATCCGTCGTCCGACATCGACCTGGCCTTCGAGGTCGACGAGGGCACCCCGGCAGATGCGGTGGGCCGCTGCCTGAGGGAGTCTGCGGGCGACCTGCTCGTCGACCTGTCGCTGTTCGACGTGTACCGGGGCGACGCCGTGGGGGAGGGGCGGCGCAGCCTCGCCTTCGCCCTGCGCCTCCAGGCCACGGACCGCACGCTCACCGACGCCGAGGTGGCCGAGCTGCGCCAGCGGTGCATCGACGCCGTACAGGGCTCGCTGCCGGCCACCCTGCGGGGCTGACGGCTCGCCACGGCGGCAGGTCGACCTCCGAACACCCGGGTGAAGGCGGGCGGCGACTACGTTCGCCGTCATGCGCAGCTGGCTGATCCACGAACTGGGTGATCCCATCGACCGCCTCGCCCTCGACGAGGTCGAGCCGCCGGAGGCCGGTGCCGGACGGGTGGTGCTGGACATCGAGGCGGTGGGCCTGGCCTTCCCCAACGTCCTGCAGTGCCGCGGCGAGTACCAGGTGAAGCCGCCCCTGCCCTTCAGCCCGGCCGCCGAGGTGGTCGGGCGCGTGGCCGAACTGGGAGAAGGCGTCGTTGGCCTGGAGATAGGCCAGCGGGTGGTGTGCCTCGGTGGGGCACTTGCCGAACAGGCGGTGGTCGCCGCCGCCTCGGCGTTCGCGGTGCCCGACGGGATTGCCCCGGAAAAGGCGGTGGCCCTGCCGACCAACTACGGCACCACCTGGTACGCCCTGCACGACCGGGCGCACCTGCAGCCGGGCGAGACGCTGCTGGTCACCGGCGCCTCGGGCGGTACGGGTTCGGCGGCGATCCAGTTGGGGCTGGCGGCCGGTGCGCGGGTGATAGCGGTGGCCGGCGGGCCGGAGAAGGTGGCGGCGTGCGAGGCGCTGGGTGCCGACGAGGTGGTCGACCACCGCCAGGTCGACGACCTGGTCGAGCGGGTCCGCGAGTTGACCGGCGGCAGCGGAGTCGATGTCGCCTACGACCCGGTGGGGGGCGAGATGTTCCAGCAGGTCCGTCGCTGTATGGCATGGAACGGCCGCCTGCTGGTGATCGGGTTCGTGGCCGGCATTCCGGAGATCGCCACCAACCACGTGCTGTTGAAGAACTATTCGGTGGTGGGCGTGCACTGGGGTGCGTCGCTGGCCCGCGATGCCGGGTCCCTGGGCCGCCAGATGGGGGAGCTGTTCGCCCTGGCCGAGTCTGGAGCCGTCGATCCGCTCCTGCACCCCGTGTACGGGTTCGACGATGCGGCGAGGGCGCTCCAGGACATCGCCGATCGGCAGGTTGTGGGAAAGGTCGTGGTCGCCGCCGGAAGTTGACCTGAACATGCCATGCATATTGCTGTATGGACATGTTGCATGAACATACGGATGGCTGTATGATCTCGGGATGGCCTCCGTAGGAATCATCGGGGCCTCGGGGTTCACCGGGGCGGAGCTGCTGCGGCTGTGTGCCGCCCATCCTGACCTCGACGTCGTCGTCGCCACCGGCGACACACAGGCGGGCACGGCCGTCGCCGACCTCTACCCGAGCCTCGCCGCCCACTACGGCGACCTGGAGTTCGCAACCCTCGACGACGCCACAGCCGACGGCTGCGACCTCGTGTTCCTGGGCCTGCCCCACGGTGCCTCGCAGGCCCTCGTCCCCGACCTGGCCTCCCGGGTCGGCCACGTGGTCGACCTGGCAGCCGACTTCCGGCTGCGGGACGCCTCCCTGTACCCCGAGTGGTACGACGAGTCCCACACGGCCCCCGGACTGCTCGCCGACTTCGCCTACGGCCTGCCCGAGCTATACCGGTCGACGATCGTCGGGGCGCCGCTGGTCGCCGTCCCCGGCTGCTACCCGACCTCGGCCGCCCTGTCCCTCGCCCCCTTCGTGTGGGGAGGACACGTCGAGCCAGCCGGCATCGTTGTCGACGCCGCCACCGGCGTGTCCGGCGCCGGACGGCCCCCGAAGCCCCACACCACCTTCTGCGCCGTCGACGAGGACTACACCGCCTACGGCCTGTCCGGCCACCGCCACACACCCGAGATGGAACAGGTGCTCGGCACGCCGCCTGACGGCACCGGCATCGACGACGTGTCGGTCCTGTTCACCCCCCACCTGGCACCGATGAACCGGGGCATCCTGGCCACCTGCTACGCACGGCCCACCGGCGAACTCGACACCGACGCCGCCCTCGGCCTGCTGGCCGACTTCTACGCCGACGAACCCTTCGTCGTGGTCGACGAGCGGTCGCCGTCGACCAAGGCCACGCTGGGCGCCAACACGGCCCACCTGACCGCCAGGGTCGACCCCCGGACCGGCCTCCTGGTGGCGCTGTGCGCCATCGACAACCTCGTCAAGGGCGCCTCCGGCCAGGCCGTGCAGTGCGCCAACCTGGCACTCGGCCTCGACGAGGCGGCCGGCCTCCCGACGATCGGCCTCTACCCGTGACCGTCACCAGCACCACTGGCTTCATGGCAGCCGGCACCACCTGCGGAATCAAGCCGTCCGGGGCTCCCGACCTGGCGCTTATCGCCACCGCCGGCGGTGAAGCGGTCACAGCAGCAGGCGTGTTCACATCAAACAAGATGACCGCCGCGCCCGTGCTGATATGCCGGGAACACCTGGCGGCGACCGGCGGGAAGGCCGCAGCAGTGGTCCTCAACAGCGGCAACGCCAACGCCTGCACCGGGCCGCAGGGCTACGCCAACACCCAGGCGATGGCCGCGCATACTGCGAGAAACCTCGGTGTGGAACCAACAGGTGTCTTTGTCTGCTCCACCGGCACCATCGGCAAGCCGCTGCCCATGGACAAAATCGACGCCGGAATTGACGCCCTTTTCAAAGAGCTATCACCGAAACACGGCTTCGATGCCGTCGAAGCGATGATGACCACCGATCTGGCTCCAAAAAGCCTGAGTGTCGACATTGAAATCGACGGCAAGCCCGTGCGGATCACCGGGCTTGCCAAAGGCTCCGGAATGATCGAGCCGAACATGGCCACCATGCTCGCCTTCATCCTGACCGACGCGAACGTAGAAAAACACGCCCTGCAATGCGCACTGAGGGCCGCGACCGACACCAGCTTCAACCGTATCAGCGTCGACGGCGACCAA
>JACKQG010000169.1_pt1 | contig 95677 bp, 59 predicted proteins | sample 8237621 | NCBI WGS metagenome assembly JACKQG01 (sample SAMN15677084, study PRJNA649215) | marine metagenome | biome: marine; feature: Black Sea; material: saline water; isolation source: suspended particulate matter (SPM) from the Black Sea western gyre | collected 2013-06-09/2013-06-10 | depth...
GGCGGGGGGGAGCACGGGGCGTAGCAATGGCGGACGGCTCAATCTGCGTGGCTTCGGTCGTCGCCTCCAGCGTGGATGCTCATTTACCATTCGAAACGATGTGCAATGCCAACGAGCTACCCGCCGAATTCCGCGAGGCGGTAGCACGAATCGACTACAGTTCGGCATCCGCCAAGATCAACCTTGCGCTCGCAGAACCACCGAACTTCCTGGCAGATCCTTCCGACGGCATTGCGCCGCACCATCATGGCACCATGCACATCTGTCCGACGGTGGACTATATCGAAAAGGCGTACGACGACGCCAAGTATGGCCGGCCAAGCACCGAGCCTGTACTGGAGATGACACTGCCCTCGAGCGTCGACCCGTCGATTGTCCCAGACGGCAAACACGTGATGTCCATTTTCGTACAGTACGCTCCGTACCGATTGGCCGATGGGAACTGGGACGAAACGAAAGAAGACTTTGCCGACCGGTGCATCGAAGTCTTGGCCCGCTACGCGCCCAACATCCCGAATGCCATCGAGCATCGCCAGATCCTCACTCCGCCCGACATGGAACGCATCTTTGGCATCACCGGCGGCAACATCATGCAGGGGGCGATGCACCTGCACCAGTTCTTCCTCATGCGGCCCGTCGCGGGCTGGTCGGACCACCGGTCGCCGATACGCGGCCTGTATCTGTGCGGCGCAGCCAGTCATCCCGGCGGCGGCATCATGGGCGCGTGCGGCAAGAACGCAGCCGAGGAGATACTGCGCGATACGTAGGCCCGGAAATCCGCAAAGCCGACACATCGCCCGAGTTCACTCGTTCAAACTTGCTCCGGCACAACGAACGGCGCGCGGTACTCGCGCGTCAATAGGGCGTCGGCCTCTGGGCAGTCGATGAACGTCTTTGGTACCTGGACAATCCGTGGCCGTCCTAAATCCGTGGGGGCAGGCGGCGACTGGTATTCCCTACGGCTTCAGGACGGCCGTGGATTGGGGAAAAAGTTGGTCGTTTGGTGCAATCTCGGACTCTCGGAGCAGCGCTGGCGTTCCTTTGCGCATACGTATTCTATTGCATTTCAGAGGTCAAGCAATGTTGCGCGTGGGAACGCGTTCAAACGGCTGGTTTGGCGAAGGAGGTCTGCTAAATTGGCGCCAAGTTTTCCAAGTGTACCGTTACCGTAAGATGGAGGCGATCAGATGAACGAGAAGATCATGGTTGTGTTGGCTTTGGCGATTGCCTGCCAAAGCGGAGAAGCTCGCGAGGTCGCTTTTTCGTCATCGCCGAAGGTAACGAAACACGCTGACGGCGCCCGCATCGCTTTTGCGACCAGCGCGCCAACGGATTGCGCAGTCTACATTCTCGATCGAAGCGGAAAAGTCGTACGCCATTTGGCCGCCGGCGTGTTGGGCGACGAGCCGCCATCGCCTCTGAAGCCGGGACTCGCTCAGTCTCTGATCTGGGACGGTAACGACGACTTTGGCAACCGGGCGACTGACGCGCCATTCAGCGCTCGGGTCTGTTTGGGACTGGAGCCGACCTTTGACCGATTGATCGGCTTCAACTCAGCCACGCTGGGGTCCGTACGTGCATTGGCGACCGGTCCACAGGGAGAACTCTACGTGTTCCACGTCTTCGGAAGTCTCCATCCCAGCGACGGCACAGTGGCCTGTTCGGTCTTCGATCGCCAAGGCAGATACCTGCGAACGATCATGCCGTACCCCGCGAATCTGCCAGATGAACGTCTTCAGGGCATTAAGCGGGTCGAGTTGAACAACGGTGTGACAGCCCCGTTCATCTATCAGGGCGAAACCCGATCGCTGATCCCCGGGGCCGGGGATCTTCCTGCCCAGAGGCCCGTGGTCACCAAGGATGGCCGTCTTGCCTTCGTCGGTATTCAAGAATGGGCGGCCGGCGCGTTGCGCTACGCTCAAGCGGGTGTTGCCCAGGTCGTGGTCATCAACACCGACGGAAGTGTGCCGCGCGATGGCGTCCTGAAGACTCTGGTCGCCGATCGTTCGAGCAGCGCGGCCAGTCTCGCGCTTTCGCCCGATGAGAAGACTCTGTACGCGTCGGGGTTGCGGAAGGGCAACTATGCAGGAAAACCCACCCACGCGGTCTACAGATTCGGCTGGTCCGACGAATCAACAGCCGTGCTTGTGGGCGTTGAAAACGAAGCCGGCTCCGACGAAAGCCACTTGAACGATCCGCGCGGCATAGCCGTGGACAAAGCGGGCAACGTGTACGTTGCCGACAAGGGAAACGACCGAGTCGTCATATTCAAGCCAGACGGCGCCTTTGTTGGTGCCTTTTCTGTGGAGAGTCCCGAGCGCGTGGAAGTTCACCCCGCAACCGGCGCCGTGTATGTCCTCGGCGGGAAACTGGTCAACCAATTCAAGAAGTTCAACTCCTGGCAAGACGCGCAGCCAGTGGCGGAAGTCGATCTGCCGTATTTCAAGCACGAACGGTACACCGCGGTGATGACATTGGACGCCTCGGCTGATCCGCCTGTTTTGTGGATCGGTTCGCCAAAGGGGTATTGGGCGCACTTCAGTCTCCTGCGGATCGAGGATCGAGGCGATGCCTTCGGCGAGGCGGTCGATGTCGGTAAGCAGACCAAGCAGCCGAGCGTCGGTACGGTAAACGAGCTCAGCCTACACGCAGGGCGACAATGGCTCCACACGTCATCCGGGCGCTCGGTCATGAGCGTATTCGGAGGTCGTTCTGGAGCAATCCTTCCGCTGGAAGTCCCGAAACTCGGCGGATCGGGTAACATCGCCGCCATCGGGCGTGATGGCAACTTCTATCTCTACCACGACTACCCGAACGCATCCGTGCGGCGATTCACCACGGAAATGGAACCGTTACCCTTTGCGATGCCAATCGAGAATCTGGGCAGCCCGCGAGTTCGAGGGCGAGGCTTGACGGCAGACTATCAGGGCAACGTTTACGTTCTTTGGCAGAAGCCCGAGGAGGAGCAATCGCCCGGCGACGCCGGCGACGCCAACGCCCTAGCCGTGTACGGGCCCGATGGGAAACTCAAACACCGTAAACTGATCGACTCGCAGATTCGCAGCCTCAGTTCCGTCCGCGTGGATCGTGCCGGCAACATCTATTTGGCGCTCGGCGTCCGTCCGCCGGGTAAGAAAGTGCCGGACGCGTTCGCCGCCGTGGATCGCGGCAAGCCCTGGAGGTACGGGACGAACTCGAACGAGTTCGACTGGTATACGCTGATGTACGGCACCATCGTCAAATTTGGACCTGAAGGTGGGGAGATTCGCGCGGATATCGGAGGCTCGGCGGCAGACTTCGGTTACGACAATAAGGTCGAGATCAAAGGCGCCAAATGGACGTTCTTCGGCGCAAGCACCGTGCCTTCGTGGCGCACCAAAGGGACACCCGACGTGTGTTTGTGCGAATCGCCACGGTTTGACGTAGACGGCTTTGGAAGAAGCTTCTTCCCGGATGCCTGCCGGTTCCGTGTCGGCGTCATTGATACGGCCGGAAACGAAATCTGCTGGTTCGGATCCTACGGAAATCAAGACTCAGCCGGCCGGGAAAGCGCGATCCCTACACCGGATATCCCGCTGTATTGGCCCCAGGCCGTTGCCGTCGGCGACGATGCCGTCTACATCGGTGACCGCTTGAACCGCCGAGTCGTGCGCGTCAATCTTGCGTACAGAACCGAGGCAACGTGTCTGGTAGGCCCGTAAGAGGAATTGGCCCGAAGAACGATCGACTTGACTTGACTCACATGTCAAGCTAGACTTGAATATCAATGCCATAGGTTGTGTCGTGTCTCAGCCGCTCGACTTCACCGATGAAGGCATGCTGCCATCCGGAGAGTTCGTGCTATCGCTCGCGGACTTGGCGCGGTCGTTCTTGGTGGAAGGTCCAGTCGATCGCGACGCATACCCGAATTGGGATGCCGAGTGGCGGCGCAGATTGGTCCAGAACCTTGAGATTCTCGTCGGCCAGCTCTGGCAAGTCGGCATTACCGAGATATTCGTCAATGGTTCGTTTGTCGAAGACAAGGAACATCCCAATGACATTGACGGATACTTCGAATGCGACCTGATGCAGTTGACGAGCGGTGACCTGCAGCGTGAGTTGAACCTGCTCGATCCGCATAAGATCTGGACCTGGGATCCTGCCAGTAGGCGGCCATACCGGGGATATCCCAAATTGCAGCTTCCCATGTGGCACCAGTATCGCGTTGAGTTGTATCCACACGTCGGCCAGTTGTGCGGCATTCGAGACCGGCATGGAAACGAACTTGAATTCCCGGCGGCCTTTCGGTTGTCTCGCGACGGCAAGCCGAAGGGAATCGTCAAAATCGGAGCACCGCTATGATCCGTAGCGAAGTCGAATACAGAGAATCCGTCCGGCGGCTCAAAGAACAAAATCAACTCCTAGGCGAGCAGAAGAAGAAACTCGAAGGAATGGGGCTGGGACCGGGCGAGGTCAAACGGGCGATGGACCCGCTAGAGTCGTTCCGAGAGCAGTTGGCGGAAGAGATTGACAGCTATGATCGCTTGAAACGCGGAGAGTTTGGCGAGGTTCGCAATCTGCGTGGAATCGGCCAATTGCTGATTGCCGCTCGCATCTTTCGTGGACTAAGTCAACGCGATTTGGCTGAGCGACTTGGCGTACATGAGTCGCAAGTCTCGCGTGATGAGCGTAACGAGTATCACAACATTACGCTGGAACGTGCGGCTCGAATCCTTGACGTTCTCGATGTCGATGTATCCAGCCACGTGGAAGCCGTGCCGGCAGGAGTCTCGATGTAGGCTACGAGTCGCGCCAGCCGAATCCTACCCAGGGAGTGTTCTAGTTGGCGTCGATTCGTAGCCGCAAACGTGACTGTGCGGCGTGCGGCTGGGCGCGATCTTCGTCGTTGCCACCGACGGCCGGTGGGCTGGGGCGTAATGGACGAATGCGAATATCGAACCACTCGGTGGGCTCGCCACCATATTGAAACAGGCCGAACGACGCGGCGCGGAACTTGGTTTTGTCGTTCGGAACGGCCGAGTCATCTTCTTCGCACAACCACACATCCGGCTCCGACTCACCGGCCGGCCAGATCCGAAAGCGGCATCGGTTGACGCCGCCCTCGAAAAACACCTGGTGCCGAACGCGATACTCGCCACCGAGTTCCACAGGGTACGGTCTCGGCGGATCGGTCTTGACGACCCACTTCTCCGGCCGGTCCAGCAGATCACCCCAGGCCAGCCAGACTTGCGCGGCCTTCTCCGGATCCGGCCGAATCGTGGCTAGTCCAGCGCTTGACCAGCCCGGCTTGATCCCGATGTGGGGCGCTGCGGGCTCGTGTCCTGCAAAGAAATCGCTGAGCCCCAAGAAGGTGCCCCCGAGTTTCGGAATACGGACGCCGTAGGTCGCTTCCTGGCTGCCGTGGGGTGACCCGAGTAGCAGTAGGGCATCTTTGGCAACCGGCGAACAGGTACGAATGACGTTCCGCGAAGCGTCAACCTGAAACACGCCGTTGACGATCTGCCCGATGTGTTGGATGTCTCGGACTTCGGACACGTCGGTAAGATCAATGGGCAGGGGTATGGAGGTCGGATCCCAAGCGAAAGTCATCGTCGCCTCGTGCGGCTGGCCGTCCGAGTCGGTAACGCGGATCGTCAGTTTGTTCTTTCCGGCAACCAAGCGTGGTGACTTGACAGGAATCTCGATGTTGAAGTCGCCTGCCGACTGCAGACGGTTGCGAGATATACGATCTAGTTTGGCGTCTGTGCCCTTGACGTAGAAGGCAACCGGGACCGCGTCGTTGAGCTGATACACCGACGATCGTACGGGTTGCGGAACCGCCGCGGTTCCAATGACGTTGATATCACGATGGCGATACCGGAACGTCTGCTGCGTGCCGTAGGTCAACTGAATATCCGCCGGCAAACGAGCAGTAAGAGTAACCGCGAAGCAGAGAAACAGCGGCACGACTACGCTGTGGGTTCTTGTTCGCCCGTAGGGTTCTCGCGAACGTATACCGGCGGGGTTTCTATTGCGGAACTCCGGGTAGATTATCACACATTTGTCTCCGTGTTGCCCGAGGCTCAAAGCCGGTGAATTAACCGTTGGAGTTCACGCTTTAGCGTGCTTCGAAGACACGCTAAAGCGTGAACTCCAGCTAATACGCTCAACGTGCCTCGATGGATACGGCGTGGCGTGGGTGTATCATGAACCACCTTGGCACAAGTTTAATGCAATTGGAACCGCAAGGGCAGCAAGTGTTTCGTATGGCTCTGGAAAAATCCCGCACTCCGCGAGAATGGAGGATGCGAGTCTTGATTACCGGGCGGCTCTGACACACAATTCATGTTCGAATCACCAGTGCGTTGGCATGAAAGAACGGTGAGGCGAGGATGGAGAAACTGCGATTGTGTCTGTTGTTGATGGCCGGATGTTGCTGCCTGGGTGTGGCTGCGGCGAGGCGCGCTCCGGCAGCGGATCTGCCGGCCGTCGAAGCGTTGCAGGCGGCGGTTGAAGACCTTCAAGCGACGTTTGGCGTGCGTTATCCCGGCGTGCACCAATACCTGGCACGGCTCGGTCAACTGCGGCGTGAGGCGGAAGGGGCGAGTGGTCGGCAGGTCGAGCAGCTTCAGGCAGAGTTGGATGTGCTCAAGCGAGAAGCGCTGATCGCCAACCCACTGGTGAGCGGGCAACCGATCCTGTTCGTGGTTCGGAGGCAGTACGAGCTGGACCACAGCACTACAGCTACGATATTCAAATCCGGCGAGAACAATGAAGCCCTGTTCCGCGGTGGTGGGGCCATCAAGAAGATCGACTTCGCACGCGGCGGCCGCGTAACCACGTTGCTGGGACTGCCCGAAGGCGTCGCCCGCGACTTGGCAGTCGATTTCGACGGCCGGAGATTCCTGTTCGCCATGCGAAGGAACCAGGCCGACGATTATCATATCTACCGCATGAACGCGGACGGCTCGGGCCTGGTGCAACTGACCTTCACCGGGGACGTCTGCGACATCGAGCCGATGCACCTGCCCGATGGGCGGATCGTTTTCTCTTCCACGCGCGACCCGAAGTACTGCGGCTGCAATCGCCACATCATGGTGAATTTGTTCGTGATGGAAGCCGACGGGGCGAACATCCGCCAGATCGGCCGCAACACACTGGCTGAAGAACGCGCGTCGATGATGCCGGACGGGCGGATTCTCTACAATCGGTGGGAGTACGTCGATACGTATCCTACGCCTTCCTTCGACCTTTGGACGACCGCTCCCGACGGGACCAGCCATACGCTGTTCTACGGCAACGACTCCTGGGCACCCGGTTCCATCTGCGACGCCAGGATCATCCCAGGCACCCGGCAGGTGATTGCCGTATTCGCCGCCCAGCAAGATCGGCCCTGGGGCGCCTTGGTCGTTCTGGACCATCTTCGGGGCGTGGACGGAACGGACCCGATCGTGCGAAGCTGGCCCGCCGACATCAGCCACCTGCTGCCAAACCGCCACAACTACGGCGACGGTCAGGGGATCGGTAATCCGATGGGCTTCCAGGCCGAGACATTCAAGAAGGGACTGCCGATCAAGTACGAAGATCCCTATCCCCTGTCAGAGAAATATTTCCTTTGCGCGCGGATGACGGGCGACGGCGAGCAAATGGGTATTTTCTTGTTGGATACTTTCGGCAACGAGATCCTATTACACACTGAAGAGCCGGGCTGCTTTGACCCCGTGCCGCTTGTCTCCCGCGCGCGACCGCCCACGATTCCTCCGCGTGTGGACCTGACAAGGGAAGCAGGCTACTTCTACCTGGCTGATGTCTATCGCGGCACGGGCATGGCGCGAGTTCCGCGCGGCACGATCAAGACGATTCGGGTGATCGAGGCGCTGGCGAAGCGGTTCTGGGCAACAGAAGCTTGGCGCGTCGATTCGCTCCAGGCGCCGGCCATGAATTTCAATTGCACCAGCAACAAACGAATTCTCGGCGACGTGCCGGTCGAGCCTGATGGCTCGACTTATTTCGAGGTCCCGGCCGACAAGTTCCTTTTCTTCCAGGCGCTGGACGCCGACGGCATGATGGTTCAGTCGATGCGAAGCGGGACATCGGTCCAGCCGGGCGAAACGGTCGGGTGCGTCGGCTGCCATGAAAACCGCCTCTCTGCGATATCCGTCAAGCCCGCCACTGTTCCCTTGGCCCTCCACAAACCGCCGAGCAAACTGAAACCATGGAACGGCCCGCCACGCAAGTTCAGTTTCCTGGCCGAAGTGCAACCGGTGTTCGATAAGCACTGTGTCGAATGCCACGATTACGGCAAGGAGGCGGGCCGGGAGTTGAATTTGGCTGGCGACATGGGATTGGCGTTCAATACCGCATACTTGGAACTGCATTTGAAATCAGCCAGACGCTGGTTCCCCGATCCGCCGGACGGAAAGAAACTCCTGGTAAAGGCAGTCGACGACGGCCCGCCCGAAGTGCTCTTGCCTTACGCGTGGGGATCACACCGCAGCCGGCTGGTCGACGTGATCCGCGCGGAACACTACGAGTTAAAATTGGATCCGGAAAGCTTCGACCGGATCGTCACATGGATCGACCTGAACGCCCCCTACTACGGAACCTACGCCAACGCGTATCCGGAGAATCTATTTGGGCGGTCACCACTAGACAAACAGCAACTGGCAAGGCTCGCGGAACTGACCGGCGTTCCGCTCGACAAGGAACTGCGCGGAGCCGAATTGGGTGGCTCACAGGTCAGCTTCACTCGGCCCGAATTGAGCCCCTGTTTGGCGAAGTTTTCAGAGACAAGCGCCCCAGCGTACCAGGAGGCCTTGGCCATCATCCGGGCGGGCACAGAGAAACTTGCTTTGAAGCCGCGTGCCGACACGCCAGGCTTCAAACTGACCAGCCTCCCTGACATCGGCCGACAAGCGAGGCGCGAGGCCCTGGCCGAAATCGAGTCCGAGATGCGCCAAGCCATCCTCGACGGACGAAAACGCTACGAGCAACAGAGCGGCACGTTGTCGGACAATCCAGCCCCGTGATTCGGCAGGAATCGTGCATTGAAGACGAACTGGCTGCGAAGTCGCGGGCCTCCAATGGGCGTGCGATGTTGTCCGCCTACCACGCTAAAGGTCGTCATCGTCCCAGAATTCTTCCGCAAGATTATCCATTGTCGGCCATCAGGAGACATTTGGCGCGGACAACGGAAAGATTTGCCGACGCCGTATGTGGTGACGGAAAAGATGGTTGAACAACAGGTTGATTGTACCAGAGGAAGGCACGTAGAATAGAGAGCAAGGCGTCCGCGAAGCGGCTTTGCGGCAAATCCGTGTTGTGTGCCCCGGTTGAAGCGGAGAACAGCCATGGATCTCAATTTACCCAGTGACATCAACGATTTCGTAAGAGGCCTCGTTTCTCAAGGTCGGTTTGATACCGAGGAATCCGCAGTCGTCGAGGGAGTGCGCCTGCTGATGACACGTGAGAAATTGCGTGCCGAAATCCAAACGGGCGTGGAGCAATTGGACAACGGGCAATGGTCAGATGAAGAAACGGTATTTCGCGAAGTGAATGCGGAGATCGACGAAATCGAGTCTTCGCAACGAGGAAGCTGAGTTCATGCCGAGACTTCGATATTCTGAAGCGTCAAAAGACGATTTGAAGCAGATCGCACGATTCATCGCCCAAGATAAACCTATCGCGGCACGACAATGGATTGCCAAGATTCGGGAGAAGTGCCGCTTTGCAGCAAGGCATCCCGACATCGGGGACCAGCGCCCAGAATTAGGCGAGAACATTCGATCAACCTATGTCGGGAGTTACGTGATATTCTTCCGGCGTACAGATGGAGTCGTTGAGATCGTTCGCGTGATTCGTGGTGACCGAGACACCCAGACGCTCTAGCCATCCAGGGGCACACAACGTCTTTGTGTACGACACCAGCTTTACAGCCACTTGACGTAGTATACTGCAACGACTCGGTTTGCGGAAATGCCGGGGTCAGATTCTGGTTTTTGACTTCTCGATCAGGATCCTGAAACTCGCGGCGGAACAAAGTCGCGAATCAGCCACAGGTGTGTTGCCTGTCTACGTCAGACGGGACCCTTCCCACGTTGCGGTCTGGCTCAGGTCCCGCTCGGCAAGCGGGACCTACTCGACAAGCCTAATCGAGAACCGAATAACCGTCGTCCCGGTCCGTCTCAGAACCACCGGCCGTTTTTCGTTGCAGACGCATGGATAGGCGCTGACCGTAGGTCAACAACAGGGCCCCCTCGGCCGCACATCGCTCGAACAACCGTTGGACGACACTCTCCTCGCCGGGCCAAGGATAAGTGAATACCAAATCAAAATCATACGAATCCAGGCCCAGATCGTGATACGCTCGATCGGATTCGGTGACAAGCCGGAAAGAATCGGGGCTGCATTCGACATAGGCCTCGTCGACCAGCGCTTCGGCACCCGGCGGAATGAAGCTGCCATGTACAAACTCGGCGCCCAAGCCAAAGTCGTCCGCAAGTGCTTGGGCCGCATCGACGAGACTCCGCTCGACTTCAATGCCGTAAGCGGAAAACTCGAGCATGGCTGCCAACGAAGTCGCCACGCCGAAGCCGCTGCCCCATTCACAGAAGACGTTACCCGGCGCGAGCTGCGCAGCCGCTATGGCGCGCAAGCTCTGATAGACCGTAACGGAGTCACTCGAGACAAAGTTCGTACTATCGCGCTGCGATCGAAGAAACTGCGTGATGCGTGAATCCGCTTCGTCCAGGAACTCAACTACTTCCGGCGGTACGGGACCATCATCGATCGAGAATCCTACATCCACCAGAGGCATAATCCACCTCTGCCACTCGAGCGTCGAAAACCAACGTAGCCCAAGGGGGCAGCTTCGCCGCTCTTCCCCGTGGCCACGTAGTTGCACCCTCCCAGGGGGAATCTACGCGCGGCGCTTTTGACGCCTACCAGGAGGACTGTTCTGGCCGCTGTTTCTCGTCTTCCGTTGCCGTCGGAACCGAGCCGACGTGCATCGTTCAACCAGTAACGCGGACGGATGTGGCACACGGCCCTTTGCGGCCCTGCCCGATCTCGTATTCCACCGTCTGGCCCTCGCTGAGTTCCTCGAAGGTCACGCCGCTGACTTCCGAATGATGGAAGAACAGCTCACCTTGATCTCCTTCAATGAACCCAAAACCTCTGTCAGCAATCAGCTTTTTGATGGTGCCTTGCGCCATACGACAACTCCTTAACAAAATGGAAAATACGCAGCCAGACCGTCATCTCTTCACCAAGAGCCCCTTCCGGTCAAGGAAGATCGCGGTCGAACGTTAGAGGGAGAAAACCAACCGCAACTTGAGATGGGGGCCTGTGGAAAGGCTTGCCGTGACGCAAATCGCAGGGTGACTGGAATGAAAATATTTGGAAGACGTTGGGGGCCCACGTCGCTTCTCACCGGCATACAGCTTGATCATACCATATCCGGCAAACGGGGGAAACAGGGCGTATCCTCTAACGGTTGGCACGGCCGTCACCGGCCGTGCGAGTTGTTCGATGGTGCGTTTGGTTTACGTGTCAGCACTGACATCCCGTATTTCGGGATGCGCATCTTAACCGCATTCCATCCGATTGATGCGTAGATCGGTTCATCGACCCACTGGGTATCCAGGTCAATTCGGACTCTGCGGATCTGAACGGAATACTGTCCCAAGTCTTTGCCATTTTCATAGAACCGACCATCACGGAATTCGTAGGTGGAACCGCTTTCGTTGTGGTGATACCGGCCACCAAAAGTGAAGATCGGGCCGAAATACACAATCGCCATGGTGAGTGCGAGCGCGCTGATGGCAGCGAAATGCCAAATCTTCAGTCGGCGGAGTGGATTCATCACCTCTCAAGTGCGAACAACATCCTAATGTACGACACCGGCTTACACCCGCTTGCCGTAGTATACTACAACGACTCGGCTTACCGAAATGCCGGGGCACATCCTGTTTCAAGACTTTTCAATCAGAACCCCGAAAACTCGTGGCGAAACAGTTTCAAACGCGCGGATGCAACAGTCCAAGAAACGAAGACGCTTCGATGGCATGCTTCACTCGGGCAGTGGGCGCCCTGCCTTTTCGGCCAACTGGCAAACCTTGGCGAGGACCACGCCCTCGACTTCGGGCGGGAAGAACCCGGGTTTGGTGTACAGGCAACGCGTCTCGTAGCCGCCTTCGGCCAGCACCTTCGCGGTGGGTAGGTATCCGAAACAGTCGTTTGAAAATCCGGCAATCCACAGCTTGCGGGGGCCTAACGCCGTTTCTACAAGCGGCACGTACTCGTTGACCACTTCGCCGGGCAGCGCGACCAGCGTAAGGTCCTCGCCAAACTGCCAGACCGCAAACGGGGCGGAATACTCGGTGGCGAGCGACTCGCCTTTGTCGAGTGCATCAAGCATCTGCCGTGCGTTGAACGCGATGTAGCTCGGCCCTTTTGTCATTTCCTCCAACTGTTCGCGTGGGGGCACGGGCTCCAGTGGCAGATCGGCGTATTCTAGCTCGGCACGCAGCGGCCCTCGCACCGGCGCGAGTTTTTCGGTTGCCACTCGGCACACTTCCGTCCCTAAGTTACGGCCGTTCTGTTCGGCCGCCTCGACCGTGCCGCGCGGATAGGGATTCGCGCTGCCGCCGCAGCCGATCATAAACATCGCCTGCACGCCGGGGTGCTGCTGCTCGACGTACTGCTGGGCGAAACCGGCGTAGTCGCCCGACAATTCGTAGTGTTTTCCGGTCAGTGTCGTGTTGTGGCAGGCGCAGCCGAATACGATCGCCCGCAGCTTGCCGTCCGGCGAGTCGACACGTAACACGGGCACGCTCCGATCGACGTAGCCTCGCGGGTTGAAGCCGAGGCGGACACCCCGTTCGGTGAACTCGCGCCGATTCATCACGATGCTAGTCACGCCGACGCCCCAAGAGACCTTGGCCGGTTTCAAATCGGCCAGGGCCGCGGCCGCCAGGTCGGCAAATTGGCCGGCCAGTCGTTCGCCGTACCGGTGCACGCATTCCGCCTCTTCACCTTCGAGCCCGTAGCCGGTTGCGCCCGGGATGCCGATTATCGGCCCTGTGTGGGTGTGCGAGGGATTCAATAGAATCTGCCGCCGTTGGAGAGCCGTCTTCTCGATGATCTGCTTGCAGACAAAATCGGCCACTTCGGCGTTGAAGCCGATCACATCGGCCGTGAGCAGAACCGCGCGTTCGCCCTGGCCGTCTTCAAACGCCATCGCCTTGGCGTACAGGTCGGCCAGTACGCCCTCCGACGGCTTGTTGCGCGAACCGTAGCCGGCCATCCGGATGGGCTCCTCGGGCGTGATCTTCGCCCGCGCAAGTCCAACCTGTAGCTCGGTTTCGTCGGGTCTTGCGGTGGCAGGCGCGCAGAGCGCAAAGCCGATCAGCAGAACCGGGATGGCCAGTCGGTTCTTCATGCGAGTGTTTGAGTACATTGGGAATCTCCTCGTGCGGTTTCAGATGTTTTCCACGGCGGGAAGAGCTTATGCGTCGGTTCAATATGGTGACCTATCGGAGCGAGCTTCTCCTCATCCTGACGTCGTTCAATCTCGTTGCTTCAACTCGGGGCCACGGGCCGTCGGAGCGACGATCCATTCCGCATCCTTACGTCGATCTTCGTCTCCTGCAAATGCGGCCTGCCGTCAAGATGACGATTGGTGCAGAATCATGCAAGCCGATTCGAGAACAGACACATGGATTAGTTCGTCCTCACGGTCCGACACGCGGTGTCCACCGCCGCCTGAAAGCCCGCACCTTCTGTTTCATGGCTTCCTCTTCGAGAACGATCCAGGGCATCGAACCGCTGATGGACGCTGATCTTCGCTAATCTCCCATCAGCGCGCATTAGCGGAAATCAGCGGTTCAGAAGATCGCATCGTTTCCCAGGTGGGCTCGAACGGGCCTTGCGAAGCAATCTGGCGAGCTTTCTGGACGGCTGCGTCGATCTCTTCGGCGGCTTGGGCTGTTGCGGAAGTTTGCCATAGGCTCGACAAGACAAAACTCGCCGGAAGCAAAAGTGTTGTCAGGATACGTGATAGGTTCATGAGGGGTTTCTGCTTTGATGTGAGTGCTTCTGGTTCGCAGTCTGCTACTCTGTGGCTAACGTCATGGATGTACTGTCGGGACGGATTCTCTGGACCAGTTGAACCACGTGCTGGTGACAGGTCAGGAACAGGATCTGCACGTTGGCGGCGATCTCCTGCAAGACCTCTAACGTCTGCACGGCTCGGTCGTCGTCGAAGTTGACCAGCACATCGTCCATTACGATCGGCAGCGATTCGGCGTCGCGGCAGTAGTGGGTGATATAAGCCAGCCGGATGGCCAGATACAACTGCTCCCGCGTGCCAGTGCTCAGGGCCGCGGGCTCTTTGCGGTTGCCGTCTTGTTCCACCACCATCAGCGTACCCTGCGCGTCCAGTTTTGTTTCGATGCCGACGTATCGCTCTAGAGTCAACCGCCGGAACAAACGTTCGACTTCGCCGAGCATGGCAGGCTGGTGCTCGCGTTCAAACTTGTCGATCGCCCGTCTCATCAACGCCTGGGCCAGGACCAAAGGCGCCCAGCGGTCGACGGCCGTGACCAGTTCGCTGCGGGCGCTTTCCAGGTCCATGGCCAAACCAGCCGCCTCGCTGGCGGCCTCCATGTCCGTCCGCGCCTTGTCGGCCAGGACCTTTTCCCTTAGCAACGCGTCATAAGCTGCCTTGGCGGTTCTGATTTCCTCTTCCAACCGACGACATTCGACGGCGATGGAATCCGCGTCGGCCAGTTTCAGTTCTGCTTGAAACTCGTCTTCCGGTTCCGTGCTGCGATGGATGTTAAGTTCACGCTCCGCATCGGAGACAACCTGATCTAGTTCGCCCTTTTGGCGAGCTTCCGCGGCCAATTGCTGGAACTGCGATTCAGTTTCGACGTTGGCAACAGTGAAAAGTGCCTGGATATCGGCCCTTGCCTTCTCTAGTTGCGTTCGCTTCGTCTCGACTCTCCTGGCCAGCTTTTCGATCTCGCCGGTCAGCCGTGTCTGAGCCTGCTGGGATTGTCTTGCCGTCTCCAAACGCTGGCCGAACTGTTCGACGGCGAATTCTGGCGGACGATCAACTAAGTCCGACGCGAGTGTCTGACACAGCGCGGCGACCGTCTGCTCGAATTCCTGAATGCCGTCCCGCATAGCGCGGACCCGTTCGTCCAACGAGGCCGTCGATTCGTATTCGCTGCGAGCCTCGCTTAATCCGCTGAGGATCTTGGTGGCCACGCCAACGTCCCAGGACGTGGGAAAACCAAACTCGGCGAGCACCGCTTGCCAGCGGTCTTGCCAAGCCGCCTCTTGCTCTGCGAGTTTGCCAAGTTCTTTTTCGAGCCGTTCCAGCTCCTTTTCGTTCTTCTTCAATTCATCTTCGTAGGTCTGTCGTTTTGCTTCGTTGTCGTGGGCTGTCTTGACTGCTTTTCGCGCGAGTGTCAGCAGTTGTTTGGTCGTGTCCGTGGATTCAGGAAACTCGGATCGCAGTTGCGTCTCGAAGCTGTCGATCTCGGATTCCACTCGGCTCTGCTCCTGTGCGACGTGTGCCAACTGCTCCTGCTTCTTTTCCAATTCTTCATACTGCCGGAGCCACTGCAACATCGCGCCGGGCGTCAAGGGCTGGAACGGACAGGCGTCCCACAAGGCCGTCCATTCCGCTTGGATGGCGTCGGCCGCCGTTTCCGAATTAGCCAGTTGCGATCCGGCTTCCTCCACGCGTTCGGCCAACCGAGCGACAGATCGCGTCAGTTGGTCACGTTCGGCCGCAGACTGTGCTTTGTCCTGCCGCTCGTCTGCCACCGCATCCGCCCGGACCACGGCTTGTTCGTATTCGTCGGCGGGTGAAGCGGTCTCGGAGCCCGCCCAAGTGGCAACCTCGTCGTCACCGACAGTCTTGGTTTCCACATACTTACGGCGAATAATGTCCCAGCCCTGGTCGCGGCGGTCTCGTTGTTCCATCAACTGTTGCCGATCCGGCACGGGTTCCCTGGCGTCCAGTTGATCCAACTCCTGCTGTCGCTCCCGCAATTCACGGCTCACCTGATCCACTGCGTCTTTCGATAGACGTACCGCCTCTTGCGCATCGTCGCAGCGATGCTGGAATTCGACGACACTGGCCTCCAGCGGCACGGGTAGGTGTTCGGAGAAGTCCAACTGAGTCTGCAGCGGCCCGTTCAGCCTGTCGATCAACTTCTGGGTCTCCCGCGTCAAACGACCGGCCTCCTCCTGCAATTGACCCAGCGAACTCAGATTGGCTCGGTATCCGGCTTCGGCTTCGACGATCGCTTCGAGCCTTTCCGGCGTCTCGGTGTCCTGCAATTCTGCCAACTGCTCTCGGTGTCGGCTGATGTCATCCTTCAAACCGGGCCGGCGAGCGGTCAGTTTCGCTCGACCCTGAGTCAGTTTGCTCCATTGGTCATCCAGTTGCTCGACTGACTGACGTTGATCCAAGCCTGTACGAAATCGCTCCAAATGCGAATGATCCCACTCGGGATTCAATTCGCGCAGCTTCGTCAGCACCTGCGATTTTGTCGCCTTCGATTCCGCTTCCCGTACGGGTACGTCCCGGCGGAATCCGGCGATTTCGCCGACCTGCTGGTTGAGCGAACGGATCTGTTCCTCGGCCGCCACAACCTCGGGGTTCAACTCTATCTCGGCCAACTCGCCACGTTGTTCTGTCAAGTCTTGTTCGAAGGTGGCCAGCTCGTCTGTCAGTTCATCACATCGGGTCTTGAGCCGGGCGAGTTGGTCCGCGGCGTCGGGAGGGAAGCCGGCGGGCACGTCCAATTCCGCCAGTTCTCGCCGTGCCGTCTGCAATTGAAGCCATGGCGTCAAGGCGTTGGCGATTCGCTCGAGATGGGTCTCTCGCGTCTGCAGGTTGTCTAACGAGACACGCAACTGCTCGACCCGGTCCGTTATCTCATCGCAAGCTGCGACCTGCTTTTTGTATTCCGTCGGCTTGATCGTTGCTTTGCGCTGCTCGGTAGCCGTGTTCTTGATCGTCTTGTGCAGCCGATTGATGGTCTTTGTTGTGCCTCGTGTGGTGAACAGGCCGTCGGCTTCGTCTTTCAAATCACTCTGCACTTTTTGGAAATTTGCCAGCCCGCCCAGGCTGCCGCCGTATAGGGCTTCGTTCAGATTGGCCTGTTGCAGGCTCTTTTCGCCGGACGCCAATTCGGCGAGCGAAAACCCAAACACCTGTTCGTACAGTTCCAGATTGGCTCCGCCCAGCAGTCGTGACAAGGCCCCCGCGTCGAGATCGTGTCCGGTGGGCTGGGTCTTGCCGACGACTTCGTTCTTGCGGCCCTTGCGACGCCGGTAGCGAAGTTGCGTGCCATCGTTCATGTCAAGCGAAGCGGTGGCCGCCATTTCGCCTGCATGCGAAGCAAAGGCGTAACGGCTGCGCGTCGGAAAACCGAACAAGACTTCGCGAATTGCCTGCAGCAAGGTCGATTTGCCGGCTTCGTTGAGGCCAAAGATCAACTGGAAACCGTCGTTGAAGTCGAATTCGGCGCCCGAAAACAACCCGTAGTTTTCGATCTCTAATCGTCGCAGCTTCACTACTCGCCCTCCCGTAGCTGACCCACTAACAGCGTCTTCGCCTGGTGCAGCCAACGACGCAGTTGCTCTGTGTCGTCGATCTTGATGCCTGCGTCCGCCAATTCCAGGCCGGCCTTGTCCACCAACGGTGATAAGTCCGAGCTGAACTGGCTCAGTTGCTCGGCATCTGCGTCGATCACTTCGCTATCTCGCAGTAGATCGCCCAACAAGTCCGATCCCTGCCGCAGCAGTTCCCAGTCGATGGGCAACGAAGTATCGACGGCGACTTTTTCGAGCCAGACTTCGTCGTGCAGGCTATTTGCCTGGTTTCGCAATTCGCCCAAGAACTCCTGACGCTCCGTCTTGCTGATCAACGACCGGTGAGCCGCGCATGCACCCCGCAACACCAGACGCACGGCACAAAATCGACCGTCAGACGACTCGTGACATGCGGTCAAGCAATCGTTCGCTTTGGCCTGGACATCCGCGATCGTGTCCGATGATTCCAGCGCTACTTCCGCCAGATGCCAGCGGGCAACATCGGTAGCGCGAAAGTCCACGTTCGCGATTTCGCCGTCCTCGACGGTCACGAGCAGGCAGCCTTTCTCGCCCGTCTCGCGAATATGCCGCCCCTGAGCGTTTCCACAAAATGCGATATACGGATCGGTGCGGATCGGTGGAACGGATCGTTGATGCACGTGGCCCAATGCCCAATAATCGTAGCCACGACCGACCAGCACGTCTTCTCGCGTCGGAGCGTATGTATCGTGTTCACTGCTGCCGGTCAAGCTGGTGTGCAAAACGCCGATGTTGAAGCAGTCCTTGACGGCCTCGGGGTAGTTGGCCGCCAGGTCGTCTTGACATTCCTGCTTGGCAAAGCCCTGCCCGTGCAAAGCCACGCCCAGTGATTCGACTCGCAACGTCTGGGCCTTTCGGACGGAGAACTCGTGGACGTTGTCCGGCCAGCTAACGGACTGCCGCACGCGGCTTTCCGCATCGTGATTCCCCCGCACCAGATAGACGGAAATATTCTCGCGCTCCAACAGACGGAATTGGCTTGCGGTCCATAGACCGGTCCGCATATCCGGCCATTTGCCGTCGAACAGATCGCCAGCGACGACCAGAAAGTCGACCGCTTCGTCCCGAGCAAGCTTGACGATGTTGGCAAAAGCCTCGCGCGTTGCGCCGCGTAACTGATCGGCAGGAGCCCCTTCGTAGGCCTCCAAGCCACGCAGTGGACTGTCAATGTGCAAGTCGGCCGCATGGATGAATTTGAACATCAGTTCGATCCAGGTTGGTGTGGTAGTCTCTTGATTTGTTGATTGTGTGTAATATGGTCACTTCGTCAAGAACGCTGGGCCGCGTCGAGCAACTCTGCAGGCCGGCCCCTCCCCACAAGGCATTAACGTTAAGCTTTGACAGCCGCCAGGCGTTGGATATGAGGCGTAATACTCGCAGTCAACCGCACAGTTTTCCAGACCGACACACAGCGTTGCGGATCCTCCAAAAGACGATCGCCGCGGAGAAAAATCGTTGGCGTGTTCTTTACAGGCGGCTATGTTTGAATGTGCCCCGAGGGGCGAGTCATCTCCCATCCCTTCATCTCACACGGGGAGGGCAAACATGCACAGACCACCCAACACTTAACGGCGAGACGCGGTTGGTCACTCGAATCTCTGCACCGCTTCTCGTCGTCATGATTCGTCATCCGACACGGCCAAACTCGGAAGGCCACGGTTTCCTGTCCTAGATTAGGAGGTCTGTTTCGTTCCGATTCGTTTGTCTCTTGGATTTCGTGTCTCCTTTGCTCGACACAAGAGAATTTTGTCTCCGCCGGTCGAAGACTGCGGACGAGGACCTGATCGACAGCGCCATCTGTGTTTCTGGTTCGATATTGCTTCTTCGTAGACGACGCATCCAGCGGGCCTGAAGAGACCCAAAACGACGCGCGTCCGTGCCCAACCGGGCAACGCTAGACCGTGCCAAAGACGACTTGCCGCTGCCGACGGTACAATTCTCTTGCCAAATCCAGCTAAGCCCTCGCCGTCCCCTCCGCTCGGCGAGGGTTTTTCTTTGGTTGTCAGGCAACCACCGCCCAATGGAACCCATGGCTGCCGAGCGGTAGACTATCAAGTCTTAGGCGAGCGGCGGGAATTCTCTTACCCGTGGGATAGGCTTCCAGCCTGTCAGACCGGCACATTTGACAGGCTGGAAGCCTATCCCACGGTAAATTCTCATCTGCCGCTCACCTTACATCAGTTGTCGGTGAATTCAATGTTATCTTGACCAAGTTCATGGTAACCCGAAACGTTAGCGAGGGATTCCGCAGCACCCTCGCTGACGCTTCGGATTACGGTTTGGCCGCGTCCGAGGCCAGGCCCCCAGAAAATCGCGACGCAGAGGCAGATGGTCATGTCAGAGATGTCCCCAAGAGAGAGGACGCTGTGTGCTTTCAGCGGCGGCCAACCGGACCGCGTGCCGATCTATGATTTCATCTACAGCCGCAAACTGTACAAGGAAGTCATCGGCAAGGTGCCGGAGTACTACAACGGCGAAGATGCCACGCGGTGTGCAGCCAAGATCGGTTACGACTTCGTGGTCGTGCCCCTGGGAGGCTTCGGCGGCATACGCAACCATGCGGAATCCGATGACATCTACGAAGACGAATGGGGAACGACTTATCAACAAGATGCGGAAGTCTCGTGGCCGGCAGATGCGCCGATTGCGTTTCCGCTGAAGGAAAGAAACGACTGGAAGAACTACCGAATCCCCGACCCTTCGCCGCCCGCCAGACTGTCCGAAATCGAAGCGGCGTTGAAGGTCGCCAAAGAAACCAGAACCGCCGTATTCGGCTGTGTAAGAGGCCCGTTCACGGCTGCTTGGCTTCTTCTCGGCATCGACACCTTCAGCCTGCTGTTGTACGACGATCCGGATTTCGTTGACCAAGTCCTGACGGCATGTACCGATTTTTACATCGAGGGCGGCCGGCGGATGATCGAGGCCGGTGTCGACGGGATCACATTTGCGGACGACTACGGAAGCACCAGCGCGCCGTTGTTGTCCCCGGCGCTTTTCCAGAAACACATCATTCCGCAGTTACGCCGAATGGTCGGGACATTCCGGCAGATGGGTGTCCCCGTAATGATGCACAGCGACGGTAACATTTGGCCTCTGCTCGATTCAATCGTGGCCGAGACGGAGATCAACGCGTATCATCCCGTCGAGCGTGGAGCCGGCATGGACTTGAAAGAGGTGAAGCAGGCGTTTGGACATAAGATTTGCCTAATCGGCAACGTTGACAACAAGACGACGCTGGTCACGGGCAGCGTAGAAGATGTCAGGTCCGAGGCCATCGAGTGCATCCAGGCAGCGGCTCCTGGTGGAGGCTACATCCTGGCGTCCGACCACAGTCTGAAAGACGACATGCCCAACGAGAACATCTTTGCCCTGTACGAAACCGGGAGAAAGTACGGAAAGTATCCGATTTCGGTCGAGTAGTCCGGGCGGGATGAAGCGAGAACACGTGGGGCACGTTTCCAACGTGCCGGAATTGACCGAATTCAGTCTGCCGCGTGGGTGGATGACTCTTCGGCACGTTGGAAACGTGCCCCACGGCTGTTTTGCCAGCGTCTTCTAGAAGACTGGCTTTCAACGAAGCGGTCAATCATCAGCCAGCCGTGCCAAGGGGCAGTTTGGCTGCTCGGTCGCATGGGCGGCGTAGGCGAAACCGTCCACCACCATCACGCAGCATGGGGTGCCCCACGGCGTCCAGCCCTTTCGCCATTGGACGGTCGGATCGGTCTGCTGATGTTTGGCCGAAGCGTTCGGAGATATCGTGCTGCGGGATCGGTTTGCTTGTGGATGAACAGCCGTTTGTCGTGTTAGCGTCTTCATCGTGCCACCCTTTCGTTTCATCGTTTGGCAACTCATTGCTGCTCTCATCCTTCTCTACCCTATTAATTGCCAAACATTGCGCATTGCCGACAAAAAGCTCCAGATTTCCTGCGAAACGGCGCCTGTCGAGAGCATTTGCACCGTTCCTGTTCGTTCAATCGCAGGCAGGGCAATTGGGTCTCGGCGGAAGAGATCCAGCGTTGGGCGGACAAGAGTATCCAAACGTTCACTGCCACAACGACGGCGACTATCACAGCCTGAGGACAAATACCCATCCTATTGGGCCGGGCGGGCTGACGGACGAACGGGTAGCTTCATCTCGCGTAAGAACTTGCCGGAGAACAGATATAGCCGATCCCCTTCGCGTCAGGTGCAGAGGGATCCATCGGCTCCCTTCCAGCGGACGTGTCCTCTTGGATCGCGGTTCACCGTTTTGAAATCGGTTGTATACCCGTAGATCAGTCTGGCGTCGCCATCGAAGTGGTGACTCTCTTTCCACGCGACCAGATACTTGTCCTCGCCTGCTGCGTTCTTCCCCAGGTAGCCGATGAAGCCGGGTCGGTAAACGCCTTTGCGACCGCCGCCACCGTCGGCCGCGTGGATAATCGGGTTTTGTTCAAAGTACGTGAAGCGTCGCCCGTCTTTGGAGGTCGCGAAGCCAAGCCTCGTTGGTCTTCCATCGTTCGACGTACCGCGCACAAACGCCAGCCAGCGGCCGTCCGGCAGCCGGTGAACCATGTTGTAGGACGACGCCTGGTTGGCCCACGGCTTATCGGACGTGGGCAGCACCGTGACCCATTTCGGTACCGCTTTCGATGACTCGTCCGCCCAGATCGTCCACTTGTGCGACGCGAGATCGGGTGTGGTGGCCAGGGCCGTTGGCTGGTAATTCGTCGTCGCGGTGTGGGCGTGGTTGAAGAAGTGGAAGTACATGAACCAGAGTTCTTCCTGTTCGTTCCACAGCACCCATGGGCTGGAGTTGTGGGCAGGATCGCCCGGGTTCGCCGAGTCGGAGTGAAAGCTGGGAACCACTTGGTTGTCGGACCGCCCCGGCACATTGACGTCCTTCGAGTACGGGCCCGTGATGGATTCGGCCACCGCCACGCCAATCCCGGACCTCGGGTCGTGATGGGCGTAGAACAGGTAGTATTTGCCGTCCGGTTTTGGCCCGTGGAGGTTCTTGACCACCGACGGATACCCCACCGTATCACCACCACCCGCCGGCCAGTCCGGATTCTTCCACGTGCTGTGCTCCCAGTCCTCGGTTTGCTTGAGAACCTGCTTGGTAGACAGCACGTCTAATGGCAGGTCGCCGTCGAGGTCCGTCAGATCCACAACCTGAAAGTTGTTGTCGAGCCGGCCGGAACGATCGTGAGCGATCGCAGGCGCAACGATCAGCGCCAGTCCAAACAAGCCGACGCCCTTCAACCATTCGCGACGGGAGAATTGGTAGGTGTTCATGGCAACCGCAGCTACTGTTGGACGATCAGCGAACTGCGCCAGAGTTCGCGGCAAATGTTCCATTTTGGCACGCATGACGTTCATTTTCTGGGCTGGCTTAAGGTCGTCCCTTCGGGACTGAAACAGAAGTGGGCACAGAACAATCGCGGGTGTCTTAGAATTCCACTGCGAGATGGTCTCCCACGATATACACGGGAGTCTCGCTCAGCTCCCATTCCGCAACCGGTTTCAATGCTCCTCCCATGATATCAACGGCTGCTGCGATCTTGCCCTTCAGACGCAGGTTTGCTTGTCCCTTACCAGTCCAGGCGACGATCACGTCGCGGCCGTCGTTGTGTCGATAACGTGCTGCGTAGGCATCGCCGGATTGCGACAAGTCCAGGAACTCCGCGGCGCCCGTCAAACGAATGAAAACGCTCATCGCCACGATGCCGGGTTTGGGCGCGCAATTGAAATGCTGGTGGTGAATCAAACCGAAGTTGTGCTCGTTGTAGTCGCGCAGCAAACCGTCGTCCTTCAGGTCGTACCAGAAGACCTTTTCCACCACGCCGGTCGACTGCAGCAGGACCAGCGTACGCACGCAGTGGCGAGCCTGTGCTGCCGGGCTGCTGCCGCGACTCGTACGATGCGTTGGGTAGCCAATTTCGGTGATCCAGGCTTTGGTCTTTACGCCGGCATCGGCCACACGCCGAGCGATCCGAGTCACTTCGCCCACCAAGTCGGAAGACTCCGGCGAGCGGGGATAACGATACGGGTGAATCGACCAGGCATCCATGGCATCGGGTCCGGCCGTCCGGACGGCGCCCAGGATGTTCTCGGCGCAGTGCGCTCCGTATTCGCCGCCGATCCCCACTACGGTCAGATCGGGAACCGCAGACTTGACGGCCGCGTACGTGGGTTTCAGCAGACGACCGTAAGCTTCGCCGTCATGTATTCCGGGTCTGCCCCGCATCCCGCAACCGCCAATCCATTCGTTCCACACTTCGAACATCGGCACCGTGCCGCGAGTGCGTCGCGCGAGGTCTACGGCATAGGCGGTGAATCCGGCGATTGCCTCCGGGGAATTGGGAAAGCCGCCGTTGTCGTAGTGAGGATTGCTGTAATCGAAAATCAGCAAGGGCCTCATCTTCAACTCTGCCGAGCGCTGGAGAAACGCTGCGGCGTAATCGGGCAGGGCATACCGGCCTTTCTGCCTTTCATAGCCTCCCCAACCGATCTCGTCACGATACTGGTCGATCCCATACCGCTGCATCAAATCCATCGTCTCCAGCGGATACTTGTTTTGCCCGAAATGGCTGCATACACCCACGAAGTCAGACCGAGCGGCTTCGATTCCGTCGTTCAGGGCAGCGCACGCAAACATGCGCGTGTCCACAGGAAGCCCATCGGCAACTAGCTCCAACTTGCACGAGAACCAGCCAGGCCGGTCGAGTGAAAACTGCACTTGCGTACCGGTCGCCGGGCCCTCGCCCTGAGCCAATTCGTGCCCGAAGAAGTCCTCAGCGGTCCAGCAGACTTGTTCGCCGGGCCCTGCTGCTCGCAGCGTCACGGTTTCCCCGACGGCGTATAGATTGCCGAACCGTTTCTCTTGGGTCTCCACTCTCAGCGATCGAGATTCGAACTCACGAGATTTCACGATAGCCACATCGTCGATCCACAGACTGCCCGTACCGACAAAACCCTTTTGCGGTCTGTCGATGACGATGCCCGAGAGCCGGCAGGGATAGTCCATGCGGCCGTTGCCATCACCGCCCCAGGCCGTGCTGCGGGTGTTCAGAGGGCCGGCCATGAACTGCCAGCCCGATTCGGTCGAACCTGACAACTCCGTCTGATGAGTTTCGCCGCTGGAGTCGGTAATCCGTAGCCGCAAAGAAAAGGGTGTTCCGTCGAGCTTCAGCCAGAAACCGAGGCCCAGTCCGGGTGTGGCGAAGTCCGCCTTGCCTTCGATCTGGATGTACTCGAAATCCGGTTTCCCAATGAATTCGTAATCTACACGTAGCGAGGCCCGGCCGCTGTGATGCTCACCCGTATCTCGGTGCAACGTCGTCTTGGCACACTGACCGCTGCGCAAGGGAACCCATGTCAGTTCGGTCGTTTCGAAGTCATCCGCCGATCGCACCCGCTCATACATCGCCTCCGCGGGCAGATCGGCGGGGATACATTCGATCGGTCGCCAATCGGACTCGGCCGCTTCAACCGAGGCCGTAATGACGACGAGGACGAAAACGAGCCTATGCGGGAAAGTGTGTCGATGGCGCATGTTTCTGGCACACGTTTCATGGGTGAGAAAGGAAGGCAGTATAACAGTGCCAACCACGCGAATCGTCGCTTTCCTGTAGATCAGCGGCGTCAACCTATGCGGAACTGCACATCGGCGATGCCTTCCGCACCGTTGGTGTCCGCTTCGAGACCGTAACGCCCGCAACGGAACAGACGATCAAGGATCTCAAATACGCCGGCCGCAGTCGTCTTCGTCTCCTTTGCGAGACACTTGACCGAAATCGCATCCCCTTGCGCGTTCTGCAGTAGCTCGATGAGTCTCGTTTGCAGTGCCAAAATGGTTCCAGCCGCCTTCTTTCCGGCCTCGACGCCGGGCTGATGGTAGCTGTTGATACCCAGAAGTGCGCCGTAGTATCCAACGACCCGCTCGAACAGCGCCACCAGTGCGCCTAGCGAGCGTTCATCCAGTTTCTGGATAGTCAGCCGCATGGATGGTCGCCCTGCATCGCTGAGCGCCTGGGCCGTACCTTCCTGAAACGCTGCCAGATAGTCGCCCGCCGTCACGCCCGTGTCCGCGTCGAGTACGTAGTCAACGCTTGCATCCACCACACGGATAAACGTCGCGAAGAAATCGGCATACCCTTCACGGAGTTGTTGGACATACGAATGCTGGTCGGTCGAACCCTTGTTCCCAAACACCGTGATGCCTTTGCCGTTCTTGCCCAGCGATTCCATGATCAGTTGCTGGAGGTACTTGCTGAGCGTGGCCAGGCGATCGCAGTAGGGCAGAACGACCATATTGCGCAGCCCGCGCGTCTCGGCCGTGTTGTACCACGCAGCGGCCAATTGAAGCGCAGCATTCTTGTTGAATTCGCGCGTGTTTCGGGTCAGTTCGTCCATCGCTGAGGCGCCGGCGCGGAGCTCGGCAACATCGAATCCCAATAACGTCGCGGGCAAGATACCAACCGGCGAAAGCAACGACGTGCGCCCGCCGACCCAGTGCCACAGTGGGAAGCGTCTAAGCCACTCAGGACCTTCCGTGTCCGGATCTTCCGGGTCGGGCGGGCCGGCCTTTTTGTCGAGCTTGCTGCCGGCCTGAGTAATGGCAACCGCATGCTGCTCGAACGCCACACCGTCCTCTTCATACGCCTCCTTAGCAACCTGCATTCCGTTGGCCGTTTCCGGAGTGCTGCCACCTTTGGACACGACGACGGTCAACGTCTTTTCCAGGCCGCCTTCCTTTAGCCGGATCTCTTGCAGCGTCCGCTTGAATCCGTCCGGATCCGTATTGTCGAAGAAGAACATTGCTGGCTTAGCGCCCGGCGTACGCAGCACGTCGTACAACATTTGCGGGCCTAGTCCCGATCCGCCAATCCCGATCCACAATATCTTGTCGAAGTTCCCCTTGAACACTTCTTCGTGGAAAAGCCGAATGTTCTCAATGGCTTCTTCATTCTCGGAGACGGCGTCCTTCACGATGTCCTTGGATTTTGGCGGCGCTTTTCCGTCCAGATAGCGAAGCCAGTAGTGTCCGACCTCCCGATCTTCGTCCACGTTGATCTTATCACCCTGTTCGATGTCCCTCATTTCCCAACAGGCACTGGCCAGTGGCGGCCCGTAGTGGTGCTTCAGGTTTCTCGGCAATTGCATTCGCCTGAAGTCCAACTCAACGCCAGCCGCCTCGATACAACCTGGAATCGTAATACTAAGCATGGTTACCTCCTGGCGTTCAGCAACGGTACTCGTTTCTTTGCGAGTCCCATGGTATCCGACGTTAGCGAAACCATCGAGAGGTCATGCGATGTCCGCACGGACCAAGCCTGCCGATCCTACTTGGGGGTGGTCGCTCGCTTTACCGAAGTACACCGACATTCCATAATGTCCGAAACACACATCGATTCACCAACTCCTTCGATTCACATGGACACCGATCTAACAGACAAAGTGGTATTGATAACCGGTGCCAGCGGCGGCCTGGGGGCCGAAATGGCACGGACCTTTGCGCGCGAGCGAGCCCGCGTCGTGCTGCACTATCACACGCGGCAGGATGCGGCCCAAACGCTGGCCGACGAGTTGGCCCCCGCCGACTGCGTCGCCCTCGGTGCTGACCTGACCAGCGAAAGCGACGTCGCTTCACTCTGGGAGGAAGCAGAAGCCCGGCTTGGCCCGATCGAAGTTGTCGTTGCCAACGCGGGTATCTGGATGCCGGACGACGTACCCATTCATCGCATGACGCTCGATCAATGGAACCAGACCGTGTCGGCCGATCTGACATCCGTCTTCCTGTGCATGCGCGAGTTCTTCCGCGGCATCGAACGCCATCAGATCATGGATCCCGCGGCCGTGCTGATCGGTTCTACTGCCGCTGTGTTCGGCGAAGCCGGCCATGTCGACTACGCGGCAGCCAAAGCGGGTTTGGTCTACGGCTTCTTGCTCAGCCTGAAGAACGAAATCGCTCGCCTCGCGCCGCGCGGCCGAGTGAACGCCGTTTGCCCCGGCTGGACGCTCACTCCCATGACCCAAAAGTTCGCAGCCGACCCGGACATTATTCGTCGATCGCTACAGACGATTCCACTTCGCAAGGTGGGACAACCCCAAGACGTCGCGTCCGCTGTGATGTTCCTCGCTTCGAGCCAACTGGCCGGTCACATCAGCGGTCAGATGCTGCTTGTCAGCGGCGGCATGGAAGGACGCGTGCTGAACGAACCCGACGAGATTGACCCGCAGAAAGCCGTGTGATGGCGTTTTCTTTCTTCCAGCCCCGACACGGCAACACACTAATCACGCACCACCCGATTTCGAGGCTGTTTGTGCCGAGAGAGGCGACGTGAGGTACAATGAGGTGTGCCCGTACGAACGGAGACCAATCTCGTGAATCTGCCAGATTTTCTGACCCAGGATCCGGACGGATACATCCACCTTACCGGCCATCGAATCGGGCTGCAGCACCTGATGTACTATTACAACGAAGGGTATTCGGCCGAGATGCTCGTTTGCGAATACCCCGCCTTGTCTTTGGCGGCGGTGCATAAGGTAATTGCCTTCTACCTGGAAAACGCAGCCGAGGTGGATGAATACGTCACAACCTGTCAAGCCGCGATCGCTTTGTTGCGTGCCGGAGCTGGCGAAGGGCCCCCGGTGGCAGAACTGCGTCGGCGCATGGAAAGACTGCGCCAAGTGGAAGGCGTCCAGGGGCACGCACGACAATAACCTACCGAGCTACTGTTGCCGTACTCGTACACGCGAATCTCCCCCAAGTTGGAGCAGAAAGAGATGCGAGTGTACGAGTACGTGTAAGAGTACGTGGAGAGCGCGTTCTCACAGCGGCAGTCTATTGTCGTGCGCGGCCTAACCTGTGCTCATGCGTTTCCGTTTGTCAGGGCAACTCTAGCATGCCAGCCATCGTTTCCCTGAGTTTTCGCAGTCGCTCTTCCTGTTCTTCGCCGAAGGAGCCGCTGCGCTGGGCGTAGGTGTCCATCCAGGTGAACAGGCGGGTCCAATCGTCGCCGCTCAGTTGGACTTCGTAGTGGCCTTTTCGCAGGAGTCCTACCAAAGCGCTCGTTTGCGCTGCACCCGCTCCGGCTTCGGAGCGGCCTTCGCCGTAACGCGCCAACACGTGGTCACGGAGGCTTGGTTTGCCGTAGCCGACCAGACAATCATAGGACTTTTCCGGTGTCAGGTCGTGCTGCTCGTCCTCGGCACCAGGCTTGTGGCAGCGGACGCAGTGTTTTTCGAGGACCGGCCCAACGAGTGCCTGGTAGTCCAGCGGCCATGAACCGTCCGGGCCTGGCGTGAGTTTTGACGGTTTGCGCGTCAGCGCCATTGGGCTGGTGCTCACAGGCGACATATTGCGCGGTTCGTGGCAGCCGATGCATGTGAACGTCTGACCGGGTTGGACACTCGTCGCACTGCGCATCGTCTGTACCGCAATCCCCGCTTCGTCCAACGCTTGCACGAAGAACGCCACGCCGGCAGGAACACGGAAATGAGCCGATCCGTCGGCTTCGACCGGCACTGTGCCCAAAACAAACTTGCCCGGATCGTCACGGGTCAGACCGATCGACGGGAAGTTCATCGTCGGGTGAGTCTTCACGGGAACGCCAACCAGTCGTAATTGCCGGATGGTTCCGCGCGGGATCATCTCCAAGCCGCGGTACACGTCTTGCACCACCATGCGACCTTCCTGATGCCCTTCCCAGTTCACATAGGAACTGATCTTGGGCGGTCGCCGCCGCGGTCGGATTGGTATGGGCGTCGCACTGGAGATGGCCGCGTCGCGATAGATCAGATTCAAATTGCCGAAGGCATCGAAGAGGTACAATCCGAGATCGTTGGGCGGACCGGGCGAACCCCACTCGGGCGGCGGTGTGCCGGGCGGCAACGGTGCGGCGCTCCAAGACGTGAGGTAATGCTCCTCGGACAACGGATACGGGTTGACGAAGTACGTTTGCGGCCATCCTTCGCTTTCGGGAAAGACGACTTCGGGCGTCAGCCGCGTTATGGGCCCCTCGCCGTCATTGCCCCTTCGTGGATCGAGCAACACCAGGCAGCCGCCCGTGAAGGCGTGATGCCCGGACGCCGTGAAAATGATCTTGCCCGAACCGGGAATGCTGCGCGCCTCGAAGACGCAATGCGGATTCCGCGTCATGTTGCCGTACACGGCTTGGGGATTCGTTCCGTCCGGCAACGTCGACCAGAGGCTCATGTACGGCATATTGTGTCGATCCACGTAATCCCAGCGGGCGTACAGTATCCGCCCCTCGTGGTCCACGCTGGGCGTCCATTCGAACATCTCGAACGGCGAGATCTGGCAGAGGTTGCCGCCGCTGGCGTCCATCACGTGCAAGGTATACACGGCCACGGGCCGAGAAGGTCCCCCGCCGCAGCGGACATAGCAATCCGGGCATTCTCCATCGGAACTGGCATCGCCCGTCGCCTTTCCGCATTGGACGTACTGGCCACGACGCGTCGACAGGAACACGATTTCGCCGTTGGGCAGATACCGGCCGTCGAAGTCGTCGTATTTTCCGTGGGTCAACTGACGCAGGCCGGTGCCGTCCAGATTCATTTCGAACAGATGATAGAAGGCGTCTTCGGGCACGTTCGACTTGTCTAGCTTGTTCGCTTCGGTTCGCAGGTTTGGGTAGTACTTGCAGTAAGCGAAAAGCACTCGTCGACCGTCGTACGAGATATCCGGCCGCAGGAAGTTGCCCGGCTCGAAGTCCTCGGTCAAACAGCGGAGTTTGGCGGAATCGGTCTTGAAGTTCTTAAGCACGTACAGACCGCCGCCGGGTCGCGAGAACCAGCCGTAATACTGGTCGGACATGTGCGTGAAGGTCCCGGGGACTCGTTTGACAAACAGAAGATCGTCGAAGTCCAACAGCGGACTGGCCAAGGTCATTTGGCGGACCGCCCAACGAGCCTTAAGGTAGGACGCTCGTCGCTGGTCTGCAGACGCATCCGTCGGCAAACTAGTTCCCGCCAAGGCGTTCAACGTCTGCGTCCAAGTTGTCACGTCGACGCCCAGCCGACTTAGGCTCTCGGCAAGCTTCAATCCTCGTTCCACCACTTCGGATGTTGGGTAGGCTGGTTCCGCTTTCACCAGGGCATCTTGGCCGTCAACCTTCACTTCAACAACGTGGACTCTCGACCACTGGCTGATGCTCGATTGATCCGCCGGGCGACGAAAGGCGACGTTTTCGTCGCTCCCCTTCCGATAGATCTCAACTTCGTCCAAGTGGAAGTACTGCGGACCCGGGATTTGGACTCGGACGAAACGGGCGATTTTCGTATCGGCCGGAACAGCCAGCGGTTTGCCGTCCGTACACCCGCGGAATTTGGAACCGTCGTGCTGGTAGAGTTGCGACCAGTTCTCGCCGTCATCCGCCAGAAGCACCTTCAACTGGCCGGCGCGGTATTCTACGTTGCCGTCGCACCGGTTGTAGATCACGATCCGATCCAATGGCACGGTTTCGCCAAGATCCACTTGCCACCAGGGACTCTGACCGTTGTTTGTGTGGAAGCCATACGTGCCGTCCTTGACCCCGTCGCAGCCTCCGGCGGCGTCTTGCTGGGTGGTGATGTCGACCGCGAGGGCGCGGCGGCCATCCGTGGAAATCGCCGGTAGATTCCGTACCACATCCTGCAATAGCCAATCCGCTTCGATCTGTTCGACCGTCATCGCGGCATGGCTTGGTGGGTCGTCCGATTCGGCGCCATCGGCGTTCGCAGAGTAGTAGCCGAATACGGCAGCGGCTGCTACAACAGTCGAAAGAAAGAGTCGTTTGGATCGTTTCGATTTCGCGGTGAGCATATTCGTGGGTTCCTCCGATCAATATTGGGCTGACGCACAAGACAGCTCGTAGTCCCGCCTTTAGGCGGTCCCGAAACGAGACTCGCTGCGGAAGACCGCCTAAAGGCGGGACTACGAACGGCCCTACGTCCAATTCATGCGTCGGCTCTATTGTCTTCGCTGGCCACGATCTCTGCAACTGTACGCCCATAAGAACGGCATGAACGATAATCAGCAGAAGCCGACCGGGATCCTCGGCAGCTACAACCGCCGAACGGGCATGCCTACGTTCGTCCGAAAGATTCCCCTGAAACCCGTCTCGGTCTTTGCCGGTAACCTGGCCACGTGCATCTCGACCGGCGTCCCGATCCCTACGGCGTTGCGTACGGCCGCAAAGGCGTTTTCGAACGTCGAATTGAAGAACTTGATCGAAGAGGCTGCCGACCAGACGGAGGCGGGTGTCGAGTTCTCCGAGGCGCTCAAGCCCATCGAGCCGCGTTTGCCGGACTACTTCCTGCCTGCCCTACGGTGCGGAGACCAATGCGGCCGGCTGGACGAAACGTTGCGTTACCTGGAACGTCAATGCGCGATGCTGGCCGAACCGGCCCGCAAGATTCGCAATGCCTGGCTGGGGCCGCTCGTGGTTTTTGCGCTCGGCTGGGTCGTGGGCCTGCTGGCTCGTTTCCTGCTATCACCAGCGATCGCCTCCATCGGCTACGTGGCCCGAGGCATATTCATTTACGGCGGGATTGTGGTGCTGTTCCTGTTCGTCTACTCGACGCCGCAAGGACGCATGTTGGTGGATCGTATCAAGCTGACCATACCGTTATTCGGACCGGTCGGCCAGGATTTGGCGATCAACCGCTTCTTTCACGTCTTCAATCTGCTGTACGCGACCGGTGGCATGCGTGTCGAGGCGATGATCGAGTTGTCTTGCCAGACGGTGGCAAACATCGCCGTACGGCATGACTTGATGACCGCAGCCGATGTGATCAAGCAAGGCGGCTCGATCAGCGACGGTTTTGCCAAACCGGAGATGATTGCGGAGGAACACAAAACGATGATCTCGGTGGGCGAAGAAAGCGGCAAGCTGGAAGAAGCGTTCGACTGGATCTCGCGCATCACAGCCGAGGCCGTAGACCGCCGGTTGAACATTTTCAATCAGATTTACCGCCGCATCTTCCTGCCGTTGATCGCCATCCCGATGGTCATTACGGTCGTCTCGCTGGTTCGGGTGATTATGGCGAATTGGAGTCCATTGGATTAGACGCGGCCGCGGATCGTTTGTTACTCCTTCTCCAGCGTCACGGCCACTAGCACGGGTGCGGCTGGAGTGTCCAGGTCGCGGAATACGATCTCGTTGATAACCACGTCGCGCACTTCGACTCCCAGGATGTTCAGGTGCCATGGCGTGCCCCGCGCGGCGACCTCGACTTCGTCCGCCTCGGGGGGCGCCGCCCATTCGTCGATCGTGCGGCCGGTTATCAAAGGAACGGTTTGTTTCTCGCCATCAGCATACACGATCTCGTACTCGGCGACCGCTCCCCAAGGTCCGGTACCCCGATCCTGAGAGGACCATCCGTGGACGTTGCCCAAGAAAAACAGCCGTTTCCCTTTCGCGCGGACGGGGATCTTGACCTCCTTCGGCAACTTGACATTTGCCGGGCCTTTCGGCGAATGGAGGACGGTGAAGCCACGGCCTTCGTTTTCGTCGGGGTCGATCACGTGGAATGGGATTCCTCGGTAGGTCTGATCGCCCGCTTTCAATCCGGTGAACAGGAATTTGCCGGGATTGGGGACACCGAAAGGAGCGGTAAACGGATTGGTGTTGGCGACCGCATCCAGCCGTACGGTTGTGCATGCGGCGGGAGTTGGCCGAGTCGCCAGTGGCAACTCGACGAGCCCCGGAATGGGTTTGGCGGCGGGGCCGGCTTCTTCCTGATAGAGTTCGACCACGGTGGGGAAGTCCCAGCGTTTCTGTTGATCGTTGCGGACGACGACGTCAACGCCTTCGAGTGCGTTTAGCAACGGGCGCGACTTGGGAAGATAGAGCACAATCCGTTCGGGGGCCTCGCGAGCAGGTGGCTGGAAGTCGATCTTCACACCGTCGGCCGTGCCGCAGACGGTCAGGTTGACCTCGCCAAAATACGTCGGGGCACGCAGCACGGAAATCGTCTCTCCGTCGGCCAACCACCAATCGGGAACCGCCGAAAGCAAGTGCAGTTCGCCCTCGCGTTCGTCGACCAACATGTGCCGCAGCATCAAGGCGTAATTCGACGCGCCGGTCACGTGCGGGATGGTGTGGCTCCAAGCGAACCGACGGGCCTGGAAAATGCCTTCGGGAAAAGCATGTGCCGCGGTCGAGTGCAAGAGATACCAATAGAAGTCCTCGACAACCTGTTCGTGTTCACCGAGTCTGAGCGACGCCATCGTCGTGTAGGAAGACATGTAGGGATGGATGGCCGGCGACCGACCCAGCCACTGGATCGTCCCTTCGATGAACCCGTCGCCGTGAATGTGGCGAGCGTGATGGATGGTGGCCGCGACGCGCGGATCGTCGGCTTCGAAGATGGCAGTCGGCCACAGCGTTTCTGTATTGCCCCAGTGCGTGCCTTCCTTCTCCCAGCTCGGCGGGAAATGCGGCAATTCGGTTTTACGGCAAGCTGCGTCGATTGCCGCGCGATACAGCTTCGCTTCCTCGCGCAATGTCTTCGCCTCTTCGGCGCGGCCCAGCGCCTCGGCAGCGTCTGCCGTGCAATCGACGCCGCGAAGATTCCACAACTCGTAGCCGACGATATGATGTGTGCCATCCCAGAGATACTCGCCGTCGGCCGGTGCGGCTGGCAGCAATCCGGCGAACGGACTGTCGGCCGGCGCCTCGCGGCGGGTTTTCATTAGCCAGTCGACGGCACCACGCATTTGCGGGTAGGCCTTTTCGAGCCATGCCCGGTCGCCGGTGATCTTGTAGTATTGCCACAGCACCCAGATCGCTTGGCCATTGGCATCGAATTGCGTCTTCTGAGTCTCAAAACGACCGTCGGATCGCTGACGGCGAAGATAGTGATCGATGGCTTTCTCGGATGCATCCCACAGTCCGGCTTCTTCCAGCTCCATGATTTGGTATCCGCCGTCGCGGATGTAAAAGTTGTCGTAGAAGCCCTCGCCGCCTTGCAGTTCGCCGTGGTCGTTGGCAATCAACTGGCAGACGTGAGCGGCCAGCATTGCTTCGGTGGCTTTCCGGCAGGGCACCTCGATGCGCGCGGCAGGGGCCATCAAGCCTTGCCAGTAGTCGATCGTCCGCTTCAGCCAAAGCTCTGCGTCTTCGTTTGCGAAGACCGCCTCATCGTCCACCGGCGAAAACGGCATCCGTACCACTGACTCGGCCGACTCGCCCGGCGGGAGTTGCCACTGATGGCGAGCCACTTCGGCAGAGGCCGATCCGGTCATGTCAACCGCGAATTGGGCTTCAACTCGTTCGCTACCTGTATTCGTGGCGTGGACGGTGATCCAATTGAGGAAGTTCTCCGTCTCGGTCGGCCAGTCGAACGCGGCCTTCCAGTCTTCGATGGACGGCAGCGGCGTCGCCCACATTTTGATCTCGTAACGCACCGGTCCGTCATCAACGGCGATAAGCATGATTGGCATCCAGCCTTCAAACGCAGTCTTGACATTCTTGCGGCTGAGCGGGACGAGATCGCTTCCGACACGAATCTGCAGCTCGCGGCCACCGGCCAATTGCAGATGGTTGTCGGGTGTGACGCGGGTTCCGTCCTGGTAGTCCTTCAGGCCAATCACGTTCCAGGAGTTTCGGAAGTAGTCAAACGGCTCGTCGGCTCCCAGCGTGCGGTCGCCGAACAAGGACAGCAACGCTCCAAAGATGACGGCAATTTGGAAAGACTGGTGGGAAGGGTTCATCGGCGGTAGCTCCTATTGCATGAGTCGAGTAGCACTATTCTGGACCTCGGGGCAGACGTTCGCAAGCTAGCGGCCGGACCACGAGGAAAAGAACGAAGGGAAGATAGGCCGACGGATGGCATGGCGGACCCGCGGATGACTTCGGATATTCCCTTGCGTTGGCGAATGGTTGGGCGGAACTGTCAGACGCGGCTATAATGCGGAAGGTGCGCGAGCGCGTTCGTATGGGACGCGTCGCCCGAACACACGCCCCGGGCAAAACATTCTAAATCGCAACAGATCCACGGAGATTGTCATGAAAGCAACAGTGCGAGTACTTCCTGTCCTCTTTGCCGTCGTACTGCTTACCCTCGGTAACAGCCCTTCAGGGCCACAAGCCGAAACGAGGGCCCAAGGGGCGGCGAATCCCGCCTGGCGGGTTCCGGTGGATATTTCGGAAGTCACGGTGACTTACTCCAACTTCTCGCGAGTTACTGGGACCCCCGAAGAACTGGTCATAGATTTCGGATTGAACGATCAGGGCACGACCGCTCCGAAAGTGCCAATCAAAGCCCAACAGCGCATCGTGCTCAGCTACTACTCCGCGAAACGTCTCTCGGCGGCATTGCAGATCGGCGTCGAGCGTCATGAGGAACTGTTCGGCGAACTTGAGTTGGACGTTCAAAGGCGGATGAGGAACCGCCGCAAAGCGGATTAAAACTGAACGCGACGCACCCGAGAGAAGACAAAGCAAGACCATGTAGGGACCGGATTATCATCCAGCTTCAAAGTGAAGCATCGCTTGCATCTGGCTGCAAAGCCGTCGAGAATGTGAACACTGACACGGATGTGCCGCCTGGCTCATCGTCTGGAATCACACCGACAGGACACTCGAACGTCTAACGGAGGAGTCGCTATGCCACAAACGAATCGACGACGTTTTCTTGCGGGATCGGCCGCAGCAGTGGGGAGTGCGGCATTTGCGGCACCGGCTATCGCAGGCAGTCGGGCAAGTGCCAATGATCGCATTCGCGTGGGACTGCTTGGGCTGGGCGGGCGCATGCGGTCTCATGTGCGCGCTCTCACCGAGTTGGCCGAGGACAACGTGGAGATTGTTGCGGTCTGCGATTGCGATCGCAAGAAGCGGGAAGCTCCCGAAAAAATCTACGCGGAACTGGAAGGCAAGAAGCTGACGGCTTACGCCGACATGCGCAAGATGTTCGACGACAAGTCGATCGACGCGCTCGCCAACGGCTTGGGCGACCGCTGGCACGCGCTGTCGACCATCTGGGCTTGCCAAGCCGAGAAGGACGTCTATGTGGAAAAGCCCGGATCGCACAACTTGTTCGAGAGCCGCCAGATGGTCGCGGCCGCGCGCAAGTACAACCGGATGGTTCAGCACGGAACTCAGAACCGATCCAGCCCGAATATCATGGAAGGGATCCAAAAACTGAAAGAAGGCGTGGTCGGCGATCTGTATATGGCCCGCGGCATCGACTACAAGCTCCGCGGCAACTTGGGGCGGATTACCCCTCAGCCATCTCCTCCGGAGGGGCTGGACTGGGACATGTGGCTTGGGCCGACGGCGATGCAACCGTACAGCAACTTCTGGCATCGTCGCTGGTACTGGAACCTGGCACTCTCCAGCGGCTGTTTCGCCAACCAGGCGGTCCACGAATTGGACATTCTCCGTTGGGGGCTGGGTCTGGACCGCCATCCGACCCACGTGACCGCGTGCGGTGACAAATTCGTCCACGACGACGACCGCACGTCGCCTACCCATGTGGCCATCACTTATCAGTTTGACGAACCGAAGACGTTTGTCACCTACGAGCATCGGTCCTGGTACACCAACGGCGAAGCGGGGTTTCGGGACAAGTATCCGTTCGTGCAGTTGAACTATCCGGTGGGCACCATGTTTTTCGGGACCGAAGGGTACATGATTTTCCCGGACTACAGCAGCTACCGTACGTTCCTCGGACCGAACTGTGAACCCGGACCCTTCAAGGCGGAGGAGGGGCACCCTATGGCGGACACTCCGCATTTCAGAAACTGGATCGCCGCCATCCGCAATCGCAACCACGAAGAACTGAACGCCGATATCGAGGAAGGCCACAAGTCCATGGTCTTGTGCCTTTTGGCACGCACGGCTTACCAGGTCGGACGCTGTCTGAAGTTTGATCCGAAAGAGGAAGTGGTCCTCGACGACGAAGAGGCAAACGCGATGCTGAACCAACCCAAGTACCGCGAACCGTATGTCGTGCCGAAGGAAGTATGAACCCGAGGCGATTTTTCACAATTCCTAGATTTTGCAGCAGGAGGAACGAAACGATGTCTTACCGATCATGGCTAACCGCATTTGGACTGTGGGCTATCCTGGCCGCCGTTGCGATGGCGCAGGCGCCTTGCAAGGTGCTGATCGTGGACGGTCAAAACGGCCACAAGTGGGCGGAAACGACGCCCGTTCTCAAGGTGTTGTTGGAGGAGACGAAGCTGTTCACGGTCGACGTGGCCACTTCGCCGCCAAGAGGAGAGGACGTGAGCGGATTCAAACCGAATTTCGCGGCGTACGACGTGGTAGTCAGCAACTACCAGGGCGCCTCTTGGTCCGAGGAGACGCAGCAGGCGTTGTTGGACTACGTCAAAGGCGGCGGTGGTCTGGTGATTTACCACTTCGCCTGCGCGGCGTTTCCCCAGTGGAAGGAATTCAACGAAATGATCGGCCTGGGCGGCTGGGGCCGTCGCAACGAAAAGGACGGTCCGTACATTCGCTGGCGTGACGGGGAAATCGTTCGCGACATGTCACCCGGACGCGGCGGCGGCCACGGGCCGATGCAGCCGTTCCAGCTTGTGATCCGCGAGCCGAATCATCCGATCACCGAAGGCCTGCCCACCAAGTTCATGCACGTGGACGACGAACTATATGGTTGGCTCCGCGGTCCGGCCAAGAATCTGACGGTCCTGGCCACGGCGTTTGCGCCTAAGGACAAGGGCGGTTCGGACGAGCACGAGCCGTTGCTGTTCACCGTATCCTACGGCAAGGGCCGCGTGTTCCAGAACGCTTTGGGGCACACCGGCAAGGAACTGAAAAGCGTCGCCTTTATCGTACCCTTCCAGCGAGGCGTGGAATGGGCCGCTACCGGCAAGGTCTCGCAGAAGGTCCCCGAGGATTTTCCCGGGCCCGACAAGACCAGCGTTCGCGATTGAGTAGTCGAACCGGCAAACAGCGATCCAAAGAAGCCCGGCTTTTTCGGAAAAGCCGGGCTTCTGCTGCTTTTCGATTCGATGCGCCGGCGTCGTGTGCAGCGACACAGAGACTGGGTCTCATTTACAGGAAGAGCGCGATACCGCCTCGTACCGGCGCCGTCTTTCGTTATTTTTCGCCCCGTTCGGCTTCCTTCCCCTTGTCTTCGAGGGGCACGTCGCGTATTCATTTGAGATGCACCTGTCTGACACGAAGACGGAAATGGAAGAGTCCCTCAGAAAGAAAGGTTCCCATGATGAACAAGAAGATTGAAGAAGCCTTCAATGAACAACTGAACGCCGAACTTTTTTCGTCGTACCTGTATCTCTCTATGGTCAACTACTTTGCGGACGAGAACCTCGATGGAATGGCTACCTGGATGCGCATCCAGACGGACGAGGAGCGGATGCACGGAATGAAATTCCTCGACTTTATCAACGATCGCGGCGGTCGCACCGTGCTCAAACAGATCGATCAGCCAAAGATCGAATGGTCCAGCGCGCTGGAGGCGTTCCAGGATGGCTACAACCACGAGTGCCTGATCAGCAGCAAAATCAACGATCTGGTCACCTTGGCCAACGCGGAAGGCGATCATGCGGCCAGCGCGTTTCTGCAGTGGTTTGTCACCGAGCAGGTGGAAGAGGAAGCCACGGCACTGGCCATCGTTGAGAAGCTGAAGAAAGTAGGCGACAACCCCGTGGGCCTGTTTATGATCGACGATCAACTCGGCCAGCGAGCGCCCGCCGCACCGGCCGCCGCCGCCGGGTAGCGTCTTAGCCGGCTGACGCACAAGTAGGTCCCGCTTGCCGAGCGGGACCTCGAATTCCGACCAAGCGGCATACCAGGTCTACCGTTGGAGTTCACGCTTTAGCGTGTCTTATCGGACACGAAAGAACAACGCACGCTAAAGCGTGAACTCCAACAACCGGGATCAGCGTTCGAGCAAGACCAGCCAGGAGACATGACGTGGACTTGAAACTGAAAGACAAAGTAGTCCTGGTCACAGGCGGCTACCGCGGGCTCGGGAAATCAATCTGCCACTTGTTGGCCGAGGACGGTGCCAAGGTCGCCGTCAACTATCGTCGCGGCCCGGTCGAGGCGAAGGCCCTGGTGGACGAACTCCAGGCGAAGTTTGGCGCGAAGGCCATAGCGATCTCGGGCGACGTATCCAAGGAAGACGATGTCGTTGCTATGTTCGACGAGGCCGAACGAGAGCTGGGCCCGGTCGACTCTCTGGTCAACAACGCCGCGTTCTGCCCAGTCGGAGCGACAGCGGACTTGAGCGTCGAAGATTTTAGTTACACGTTGCAGGTGAACATGACCGGGACATTCATCTGCGCCCGCGAGATGGTGCGCCGACTGTTGGCCGCCGAACGTCACGGCAAGATCGTCAACATCTCGTCACAAGCGGCGTTTCGCGGCTCGGAATCCGGCAAAACCCCTTACGATGCCAGCAAAATGGGAATCATTGGCTTTACGATTTCGCTGGCTCGCGAAATGGCCAAACATGGAATCAACGTCAACTGCGTGGCACCGGGTCTGATGTACACCGAGATGTTGGCCGAGGCGATCGACGCGAATCCGGAGTACTACAACAAGCGTGTGCCGCTGGGAAGAATCGGCAGAACCGAAGAAATCGCCGGCTTCGTCGTCTTTCTCTGCTCCGACCGCGCCAGCTACATGACCGGAGCCACCGTGGACGTCAGCGGCGGCCTGGCGATGCACTAGAGCTTTACCTTGGCCAAATAGATGTTGGTCTTGCCTTCGTGGCTGGCGTAGTAGCTGACCCACAGAATTCCATCGTGCCAGACCAGTCCGGGGTAGCTGGTATCGCCACCTGATGGGAAGGCAAGGAACTCGCGTAAAGTACCTTCCTGGGCGTCGATCCAGCAGAGCGCAGTACGTACGCGGCGGTCGTACAGGCGCACGCCTGCGACGAATCGTTCGTCGGGCAGTTGAATCATCTTCGGCCCGCCGATCTTTACGCCCAGATCTTTCCACGTCCACTGCGTGTACGGCGGTTTGGCGATGCCCAATTGCGCCGTGGCCGTATGCGAGTCGCGTCGCAAAAGACAGTAACAGGTATCATCCTTCGTAAACACCAACGAAGTCTCGTTGGCATAGGTGCCGCCCGGGAAGATGTCGTCGGCCAGTGTGTCCCAGGTTTGCCCGTCGCGAGTGTGGTACAAACGGATGAAACGTTTCGAGGCGACACTGTAACCGATGCTGTAACCGGCGTCTTTGTGCCAAGTGGCGCTCCACATCCACAGGTTCGGGTCGCCAATCGGGTAAGGCGAACTCCACGTTGTCCCGTCCTTGGAGAACCAAGCCACCGACTGATGCGTCTGGCCATCCTTCGGCTTGAGAAAGCGCACCGCGCCGCTGAGCATAAGTCGTCCGTCAGCCGCCACCGACAACTTCGCGTCTCGCACGTCGCCACCGTCCCAAGCCATCAAGGCTACGGACGTCCATTGCTGGGTGTCCGTGGAGGTCAGAACACGCAGTTTTCCCGTGTCGCAAACGTGGCTCTTTCCTTCACGAAATGCGCAGTACCACTGGTCCTGGAAACGAATCAGGTCCGTGAAGGCGTTATGCCGCGCCTGGTCCCAGATACGACGGACTTCTACCAGTTCTGCTTCGGCCGAAGTTTGAGCGTCCGCGTGGATCGACAAAATGCATGTGGCGATGGAAACAAAAATGCACGCTACGACGATTGCTTTCAGGCGAATGCTCATCGGTATCTCCTTTGCTGTAGGTCCCGCTTGCCGAGCGGGACCTCGAATTCCTTTGTTGGAGTTCACGCTTTAGCGTGTGTTCCGGCACGCTAAAGCGTGAACTCCAACAAGCCAAAGGTCCCGTCCGGCAGACGGGACCTACTGGGGACGGACAATCTCGCCCACGTTACCGAAGGCTTGGGTGTCCGGTCCGACTACGGCAATCCCGCCATCGAGATTGCCTTCACATGAATTGCCCGTGATTACGTTCTTGTTGCTGGTACCATGTTCTTCGACGCCGTATTTCTGGGTCGGCTTTCCGCCATCGAAGCCGCAGCGGTTGCCGGTCACCACCATGTGAGTGCTGTTGGCGATCGAAATGCCGCTGTACTGGCCCGGAGCCTTCTGCGAATTGTCGATGCAAATGTTGGACGTGATGACGTTGTTCTTTCCGCCAGACGCGGCGATCCCCCACCGGCCGTTGTTGCGGCACACGTTGTTGGAAACGATGTTGAAGCGATCTCCCGGCGTTCCGCCCGGACCAAGACCGCCAATGCCGCTGCTGCCGTTGTCATGAAACAGGTTTTCCGTGACGGTGATCCCGCAAACCTGCGCACAGAAATACAGCCCATCGCCGCCGTTATGGCGTCCGATGTTTCCGCTGAACACGGCGCCTTTCAGACTGGTACCCGGGTGAAACCCGTGCACACGGCAGTGTTCGACCAGGCAGCTTTCCACACGGTTATCGTGACCCGCTTGCACGCCGATCCCGTCGCCGACGGATCCTCGAACGGTGACGTTTCGTACCAGCGAATCGGAAACGTTGGCCAAGTGAATCACTGCCAGCGTGAAGTCGGTCCACGATCCGGAGTTCTCCTGCATGTTGCTGTCGACGGTCAGGTCCTGGATGGTGATGTCCTGGACGGGTTTGCCAAAGTGCATCCGATTGGCGCAGAAAAAGGGAAAGTAGTTCACTACGACGGCATTAAGCTCAGGGGTGAACACGCCTTCGGCATGGCCGCTGTGGATCGGATCGACCAAGACAAGCCGCCCTTCGGTCACTTCCTTGACGATCCCATGGGCCATGTACCAACCGTGCATACGATCGTCCATCAGAGCCACTTCGTCGCCGACAAGAAATCCCTCTGTCGATTCGACTGCGACGCTCGTTTCGCCTTTCCGCGCGGCGATTGTCAGCTTCGATGCGACCTCCCGTCCTCGCGTAAAGATCGTCGTCGAGCCACTGCCGCGGACCCGCACATGGGAGCGAAGCACCAAGCTGCGGCGAAGCGGAAACGTGCCCGGCGGGACAACTACCGTTCCACCGTCCGGCGGCAAAGCATTAATGGCATCCTGGATGCCGCTGGTTGGGTCGTCCGCGCGGACGAAATCGGCGGCGTCAACCGTCGTCTTCTGCTCGGCCGCGACCGCTTGTGAGACGACAGACACGACGACGATTGTTGCCACAACAATTGCCGGAAGCCGGTGTCTCGTCATAGCACGTTCCTCTTCGCTCGAACGCCACGTCGAAACTGACTGAACGTGAAGTCATCCTAACCGGCAGGATTTGCCCTCGCAAGCGCGAGAACCACTGGGCGCACTCTTGGCCTCGACATTCGAGAGTTGACTTGTATTGCACCGATCGCGTACCTGCGTTCTACTGGCAGAAAGGGCGATCGCATTCCCGGAGGTCGACACAATGAACAAGTATCACGAACAAAGTTCTGCTCCCACTGCCGCAATGGTCATCGTTGTGGTGCTGGTACTGGCTGTCGTGCTCTTGGCTGGGTGTGCGTTCCTGGGATTGATGTTCTACAGAAACACCACGCACAAGGCGATGGTCGCCCGCGAGCATGCATTGAAGGCCGAGGCACAAGCCCGCAAAGCTGCAGAAATGGCACGAGAACGTGCAGAGCAAGCGGCACGCGTGGCCGAGCAGCAGGCGCGAATCGTCGCCGAGGAAGTATCCGATACCGCGACCAATTCCGGGGTCACGGAATTGCAGGTTACCTTCGACGCGGAGGGCCATATGTCGGTAGCTGGCGAAGCAATAGACTGGGAACAGGTGAAGGACAAGCTTGGACAGCTCGCTGGTCAGCCACCGTCGCGAGTGGTGATCCTGGCCGATGGGCAGACCCGGATGGAGCCAATACTGAAACTGCTCAAGGCCGCCAGAGAGCTTGAAATCGAGACGAGCATCAGCACGTCTCACCCTGAGGCAGAAGAGGCGGAGTAGCCGGTCGCTGAGCCGAGCTTTGTTGCAAGGCGATGTCGGATACCTATAATACTGAACAACTCGTACAAGAACACTCTCAGCAGCCGTTCGGCTTTTTCGCAGTGAATTCTCGGACAGCCAAACCAACGAAGATCCCTTCTCTGGCGTGCCACTTGGGAATCGCCTGCGTCTGAGTTGGGTTCGATCACAACAGGAGCACACCAATGCGTCGCTTCGTTCTCGTTTCCTTTCTGACCGCGGTCACCTGTTCGTCGCCTGCAGCCGCTCTGGCCGAAGAGATCTTGGGCACCGTGGCAAAGGTCGACGGTAAGACCGTTACCATCACCTCCGAATCTGAGCTGCTGCCGGTCGACGGTGATGCAGTGGCGATCTTTGTCGAGATCGAGGGGATCGGGAAGGCCGAGGTCGGTACGGCCAAGGTGACCTCGGTCGACGGAGGCAACATCATCGCAACCATCGACAGCACCACCGCGCGTGTCCAGGCGGGACACCTTGTCACCATCCAATCGCAGAACCCCACACGGCGGGCTGGAGCCAAGGTTCCCATTCTGATCGGCCGCGTTGCGGCCGACGCGAAGAAGGTTGTCGCGGATGCGGGATTCGAGGCAGAGTTTCGCATCGGCATGGCTGCTCCGAGGGGCGTCAAGGCGTTCACGATCTACGCCCAAGACCCGGCCCCCGGATCGGAGTTGGCTAGCGGCGGAAAGATCGTCATTACGTTGTACGCCGCGGGCGATTCTTCTGACTCGACCGGCGCAGGTACCGACATGAAACCGCTGCCACCGCCACCCACCGTACCGCCACCAACGGTGCCGCCACCAACGGTGCCGCCTCCGACAATAACGCCCCCGCCGGAGCCAACGGATTCGCCGTTCCCGCCGTGGCCGACGATCGAGACCAATCAGCCGTGGCTTGGGGTGTCACGTTTTCGGCCAAGCGGACGGAACGTGGTCATTTACGGCGTGCTCGCGGACGGACCTGCCGGAAAAGCCGGTTTGCGGGTCAATGACACGGTTCTGTCGATCGATGGAAAGGAGACCAGGACGATAGCGAAGTTTCATGAGGCGTTCGAGGCAAAGCGACCGGGTGACCAAGTCGCGGTTGAAATCGAACGTGACGGCAAACGCGACTTCTTGAACGTGGTTCTCGAGGCCATTCCTCCGGATGGCGGTAACGGTCGCATTCTGGCTTTGGCCCAGGCGGGCGAAGGTTGGGCGATGGCAGAGATCGGTTTGCGCTACGCCAACTTTCGTTCGACGGGATCGTACTGCGAGAAAGACGACGCCCAGGCGCTCAACTGGCTTCGCCGGGCCGACCAGGCGGGTGAAACCTCCGGAACGTTTTTCTTGGCGTTTATGTACCGGAATGGACGGGGTGTCGAGCAGGACTATGCCAAGGCAATGGAGCTGTACGAGCGAGTGCGCTCGCTGGAATCCGCCGAAGGAAAACGCAAAGGGCTGTGGAACGTGGCGACCGAGTCGCTGGCCTCGATGCACTTGAACGGTCAAGGGATTTCGCAGGACTACGAGAAAGCCTTTGCACTGTACCAGGAATCCGCCGACCGCGGCAGCCTCTCGGCCAAGCACCAGGTAGCTTTGATGTACTACCAAGGGCAAGGCGTCGAGAAGAACCTTGGCGAAGCGCAGCGGCTGTTTCGCGAAGCGGCGGAAGAAGGTCTGGACAAAGCGCAAGTTAGCCTCGGCGCCGCTTATGCCAACGGAGACGGGGTCGCGCGCGACGCGTCGCAAGCCGTGCATTGGTATCGCGCGGCGGCCGAGCAAGACTACGCAGATGGGCAATACAACTTGGGCGTAATGTATATGAACGGCCAGGGCGTTACACAGGACTACGACCAGGCGTCTACACTGCTGCGCAAAGCGGCCGACGCAGGTCACGCCTTCGCACAGAACAATCTAGGCGTGCTGTACGAGAACGGATGGGGCGTCAATCAAGACTACGCCGAGGCAGCAAAGCTATATCGCAGTTCGGCAGAGGCCGGAAACGCCACCGCACAAAACAACCTGGGCGTGATGTATCAAAACGGCCGAGGCGTGGCCCAGGACTATGGCCAGGCTGCACATTGGTATCGCCAAGCCGCCGACCAAGGAGAAGCCAGCGGCCAGGACAACACGGGCTGGCTGCTGCAATACGGTATGGGCGTCGCTCGGAATTACAGCGAAGCGGTGGTTTGGTACCGCAGGGCTGCCGATCAAGGGCACGCGCTGGGGCAAGCTCATCTGGGATTCATGTACATCAACGGCCTGGGAGTCGAGAAAGACGGTGGGGAGGCGGCCAAGTGGCTGAACAAGGCGGCCTTGCAGAACGAAGCCACAGCACAATACAACCTGGGCTTGATGGCTTACAAGGGCATCGGCGTAAAACAGAACTACACGACGGCGCTTGGCTGGTTCAATTTGGCGGCAAAAGGTAACAATGCGGATGCGATCAACTACTTGGGCGTGATGTACGAAAACGCCCACGGCGTCTCACGCGACTATGCAAAGGCACTCGAGTATTACGACCAGGCGATCGGCGTAGGCAGCGGTTCGGCAGCCTACAACAAGGGGCAAATGCACCTGCACGGACGCGGCGTGCGGAAGCGGATACCAACGGATCTGTTTTCCATGGCAGCGGACCGAGGACTTGCGGAAGGCCACTACATGTTCGCTTGGTGTCTGGAGGAAGAGATACGGCAGAGACTCCCCACGGCGCCTCCCCGTGACGAGGCGAACCGGATGATCACCGAGCACTATCGCAAGGCCGCCGAACTGGGCGTAAAGGAAGCAAACGACGCCCTCCGGCGTCTAGGTGTGCGATAGACTCGTCCCAGCGATTCTTCCTCTCGCGCCTTCACTCCGAGTTACAACGGTTTCTTCTTGCGGAACGGATCTCGTTCGGTCATCATAAGGCGAGCGGCAGATAGGAATTTACCCGTGGGGCGAGCTTCCAGCTTGCCTTTTGCAGCAAATTCGCAAGCTAGAAGCTTACGCCACGGTACCGAACCAACCGCCGCTCGCCTAAGTGCACGAACCCCGCGATCGGTTGCCTCTTTTCGAAAGGGTTGTAGAAATGGCCGAAGACCTAACGCGTCGTGACTTCGTCAAGGCCGGCGCCCTGACCGCCGCTGGTGCGGCTTTGGGATTGAAGCCTACTTACACGGTTTACGCCGGCAATCCCACCAATCAGAAGACCGCCGGTATCCTGAACTACAACGAACAAATGGAATACCGCCGCGGCGGCAAGACGAACTTGATGTTCTCGGCCGTCTGTCTGGGCGGCCATTGGAAGCGGGTCGGTACCGTATTGCCCGGCGCCCTGCAGGTGAAGGGAGCGTGGAATACCGTCAGCCTCGATAACAAGGCATTTCACAAGAACCGGTACGACGTGGTCACCCGTTGCATGGAACGAGGCATCAACTACATCGATGCCTGCACCTTCGGGGAAGGCTTTGCGTACGCCCAGGCTTTGAAAGGACGGCGCGACAAGATGTACCTTGGCTTCTCACACTTTCAGCAGGAGCCTCAGACCTTGGCCTCCATAGCGAAGAGGGACAAAGCGGAAGGCAAGCCGCCGAAGCCATTGGACTGGCTCAAGACCATGAAGGCAGGGCTCGATCAGGCCCTCAAAGACATGGAGACGGATTACGTCGACGTCTGGAGGATCTCGTGTGGAGCGATCACCGACGATTTCACCGACGCTCAGATGGACCAGACGTGCGAGGCGCTCGCCTGGGCCAAGAAGACGGGAAGGGCCCGCTTCACAGGCGTCTCCTCACACGACCGGGTGCACTTGAAGAAATGGATCCAACGGAATCCCAATGAGTTGGAGGTCGTCGTCACACCGTACACCGCCAAGACGAAGATGACCGGTGGCAAGATCGGGGAGATCGAGGAGGGCCAGCCCAGCAGCAACACGGTTGTCGACAAGACCGTGACTTGGGAAGACAGCCTGTGGAACATGATTCAAAAGTGCGACGTTGCCTGGTTCGGCATCAAGCCGTTCGCCAGCAATTCGCTGTTCAAGGGCGACAGCTCGCCAAACAGTCCTACCAAAGAAGAAGACAGTAAGCTCGCCCGCCTGACGATTCGTGCCATTTTGAGCAATCCGGCGATCACCGCCCCGATTCCCGGCATGATCACACCGGAACAGGTCGACAACGTCTGTATAGCGGTGCTCCAGCGCCGCGAGCTGGACGTCGCGGAACAGGCCGAGCTGGATACGGGCCTCGAGCGAGCGTTCGCCAACCTCCCGCCCAACTACCGTTGGCTCCGCGATTGGGACTACGTTTGAACTGCCATGAAACATTTCGCTTCCAAGATACTCGCAACTTTGCGGCCGTGGGGTAGGTCTGTAACCTGCCTGTGTGCAGCCATGTCCCTAGCCCGCATTTCTCGCCAGTCACAGAAGCCCGACGCGCGAGCGAGGGACGGCGGGCGGTCTACCCTCGCTAGCGCGTCGGGCTGGTGTGTGGCTGCTTGCCTGGGAATCTGCACTTGGGCCACGGCGGTGCCGCCGCTCTCGCTGGACGGTTATCGCAACGAAAAGCTCATGGAAGGTCCGCATGAATCGGCCGGCCTGAAGGAACTGAACGGCGGCTGTTACGTCTGCCACGGCAACTACCGGACCGAATCGCTGGTCACCAGCCACGCCAAGGAAGAAGTCGGCTGCATCCAGTGCCACGGGGAATCGCTGGCGCACCAAGTGGACGAATTCCATCGCACGCCACCCGAGAAGATGTACGGTCCGTATAACGTCGACAAGATGTGCGGCGAATGTCACGAGCAGCACGACGCGCCGGCCAGGAAGGTCGTCCAGCGATGGCAGCAACGCTGTCCGGCGAAGACCAACCCCAAGGAAATCAACTGCACCGACTGCCACTTCAAGCATCGCCTTCCCTCGCGAACCGTGGTCTGGGACAAGAAAACCGGCAAGCTGGTCATCCACGAGAAAGGCCAGGACGCGAACAACGGCAAGAGCGAGTAGCCCCGTTCCGGACGCGCGGCCCGTTGGGCCAGCGGCTAAACAAAGAATGCGCGCGCCGTGCGTGCTTTTCTTGAACGGGAGGTAACCGAGCAAACAGAGACGAGTCACAGCCTCTGTTTGCTCTGTTTCCTTCTGTTCAGAATTCGGATGTCTTGGTTGCGGGCGAAAGCCGCGTTGGGTCCTTCGTTCCTTTGCGTGCCCCACCTGTTCCGTTTGCGACCCATCGGGGAAAGGCCGACGTATTGTGTAACGTCTTCTCGCCGGCAGGAAAACCTACCGGCGCGATGATTACCACATGAACGACTCTTCAGATGCGCGGTGGGCAGTTTCGGAATTGCTGCCAAGCGGCCACGTCGTTTAGCGCCTTTCGCATTGCCGTGGAGTTCTGACTTTTGACCTGTTCGAGCCGCTCTATCTCCTTTTGAACTTGAACCATGTCATCCACCACGTCCTTGTGCTGCTGGCGAATCTTGGCGGCTACTGCCTCCCGATTGTCGATTTGTTCGAGGATGTCGTTCACGTTCCGGTAGGAGAGGTAGAACTGGAACGAAGCCAGCGTGTAGTCCACGCCGAACTTCAGCAAACGAGTCTGGCGGACGAGGGCTTTTGCGCCGCGTTTGACGAGTGCGTCGTCGAGCTTCTCTAACGCCTGATCGGTTAGAAACGAGACAACCGTATCCTGGACCGCTTTCACCGCTGCCTGCAAATCCTGCTTCGCGGCCGGTTCGATCAGTTTCTCCGCCGCATCCAGAGCCTTGGCAGCCTCGCTGACGGCTTTGGCCAGTTGGCGCAGGCTATCCAGATCGCCGGCAAACTGCTTGAAACGATCGGCCGTGTCCAACTGAAGCCGCAGGCTGCCGGCCATGATCTCGTCGATTTTCCGCATAGCGTCATAAGCCGCCTGCACCTCCTTGCGACGGGACTTGACCTTGATTCGAGAGACTTGTCTAACGCGTTTTCGCGCTTCGTTCAATTGATGCTGGTGCTTTCGCCACGCTGTGTAGATGTCGTCTGCAAAACCTCGGTGCGTATTCGCCATTCCGCGGTACTTGTTGATCAATTCGTCCAACGGGCCCTCGTCACCCAGCAGCAGGGCAACCGATGCCAGGATGGCCGTCTTCTGTGCTTGTTGGCTTTCCTTGACCCAATCGTCCAATTCGTCACGCCAGTTGTCGTCTTTCATCATCCGTTCGATCAACCCGGAGAGCTTATCTTCCAGTTCTCTCAATTCCGCAAGCTCCCGTTCGCGGCGGGCAATTTGCCCAAGGACCTCCGCATGGGTCGCTTCCCGTCCCGTGTCCGCTGTCGAACCCGTAGCCGGCGGCTGCGGTTGGGTGGTTGGCTGTTGCGGGCCGCTGGAAACCACATTCTGCTGGGGGACGGAGGCGGGTACCGGCGTTTGGGGCACGGTTACCGAATTGGCAGCGTGTTGGATCGCAGTCGCAAGTTCCGCATGAATGCTGGATGCCTGGTCCAGGGCCACGTCAAAATCGCCGGCCCGTTGATCGTACTGCTGCTTCATTCTCTCTAACTCGCTCCTGGCGTCGACGTACTCTCGTTCTTTCTTTGACGCCGCGAGACGCAGTTCCACCAAACGCTTCCCGTCGGTCGTGATCAAATCTTCCTTCCGCTGGTTCAACTGCGCGGCTGCTCGGTCGATCCGGTCACCTCGTGCCTGGAGTTCGGCTCGCTGCTCATTCAGTTCGCGTATGCGTCGCTCGAAGTACGGTCGGCGAGCCTCCAAGCGGTTCTTCCACGTATTCAATCGCTCGGCCTCCTGATTGTAACGCTCCAGGTTGGGGCCGCTTCGGGGTACGCCTAACGTAGCGTTATGAGCATCGATCGCCTGTTGGCACTCGGCACATTCCCGGTTGTACGCCGCCAACTCGCGCTCGAAACTCTCTTTCACCTCCTCAAAGGCTGCGATTTCTTCCTCGAGTTGTTCTGCCTTGCGGTTGTGAACAGCAATCTCGTCTTCCAATGCCTTCTGCTTCGCTTCGTATTGCCGAGCGAAGTTCTCATACACTCGCAGTGCAGATTCGTGCTCGAGCTTGCGAAAGCTGACGGACCCGGCTTTCTGGTCGATAACGCTTTGCTGACTGGCCAGATCGCTGGCAATACGCTCCAGCTCGAGCTTCTTCGCGAGCAGCGAATCACGGTATGACCTGGCCTTGGATACGAAGCTGGCGTCGGCCGCGCCGTTCAGCTTGCCGATGGTCTTCGACGCATCGTTCACCAAGTTGGTAAGCCGTTGCGTATGTTGGTCAAAGGCGTCGCCGCGGGCGGGCGCCACGACGAACAGGCCGATCGCAACCGCTGTTACGATCGCAGATTGCAGTCGCTTGTTACGGCTGGCAAGTTGGGTAAGAAAGTCAGGCATCATGGTTCTCGTCCTCCGTTAGGGGGCTAAATGGAATTGACAGGTTTACGCCGTGCCGGCCGGCGTCTCTGCTTGATAGATCAAGGTCCGCGTGCGGATTCCGACAGCGCCGGCCGGCATCTGGCCGTGGTGGCAAGCAATTCGTGTATTGGAATATCCATGTGCTTGCGTGCCTGGCCGCCAGTTGAAGGCGATCGTGCACCGCAGATATAATGTGGCACGTTGATGTTGCATCGCTGACATAGAAGAATTCGTCAGGTTACGCCATGACCACGATTGGATCTGTGAGCCAGTTAATCGCCCAATTCAAAGATGGCGACGAGGATGCGCTCGCCCAACTGCATCATCGGTACTGGCCAGCACTGGTGAATATGGCTCGCAAACGTCTCAGACAAGCTCCGATCGCGGGAGCCGACGAAGAAGACGTCGCTCAAAGCGCGCTGATCGGCTTCTACAAGACCGTGCAGGATCAACGGGCTCCGCAGTTGGCAAACCGGCACCATCTGTTGGCCTTGCTCAGTCACATCGTTGCCTGCAAGGCCATCAATCGGATCAAACACGCCATGACGCTCAAGCAGGGCCAGGGCAAGGTCCAGAGCCTCACACCGATCGCGTTTCTGGCGTGCGATGCAGCAAACGCGCCGGACGAAGAAGCGATCCTTCACGACTGTTATGAAAAATACGTCGGAGAACTGCCGGACCACCTGCGGGATTTCGCCGAACTGCACCTAGCAGGCTTGACCAACAAGGAAATCGCCGAGCGGTTGGGCTGCGTCCAGCGGACCGTCGAGCGGAAGCTTGCCCTACTACGGGACCGATGGCAGGAGTTGCCTGACGCACAATTGGATTGATGTGGTCTTCCTCAGTCCGGACTCTTGGGCAAGTCGCGGAGGCTGTCCAGCCCATACAATTCCAGAAAGCGGTCGGTCGTGAAGTAGCGTGGTATTCGCGGTTTCTCGTCGGGGCGTTCCATGCGCAGCAGTCGGCGACGAACCAACTGTGTCAGGATGGTGCCGCTGGGCTTTGCGCGGAGCGCGTCGACCTCGTCGCGCGTCAAGGGCTGTCGGTAAGCCACGATCGCCAGAACGTCAATCGCCGCCTGTGACAGCTTGGCTGACTTGTTGCGACCATAGAACTTGTCGCGCAGTGAATTGAATTCCTCGCGCAAGGCCATGCGGTAGCCGGCGCCGACCGATTCGATCCGGTAGGGGTGGCCGTCACGATCGTAACGCTGGTTCAGTTCAACGATCAGTTCGTCGATTTCTTGCGGGCGAACGCCCCGCATGTAGGAAGCTACTTTCTCGCTGGTCAGCGGTGCGTTGTCGGGGTGCCCTACGAAAAGCATCGCTTCCAGGATGCTGCGGGGTGAAACTTCGCAGAACGCATCTTCTTCGCCCTGCGGTTCATCCTCCTCTGCAACTTCCTCGGCGTCTGGGGCCGGAACAGCCGGCGTTTCCGGTGTTACAGTCTCTGCGAACGGGTCGTCTCCGCGATCCAGCAGATCGGCGTAGGCTTGACTCAACTCGTCCAGCGAAAGCCCCTGATCGTCCGTCGGGACAGTCCGGAACGCCTCTAGTCCCAGCTCCTCGTCGTTTTCGTGTTGCTGATCCATCTCGTGCCGTCGCTTCCCAACTGGTCCCTTTTGGCGTTGCGATTTGAGTCTTTTACTTCCTGTTCCGAGAACGGTCAACAGCGGATCAATCGTGTTCCAATGCCGAAACTGCCAATGCCACCGCGCCGTGAACGACGGCCAATTCGCCCAGGGCAGCGGGGACAATTTCGTACGATTCAGCCAGCGGTGGGAAGACGTATTGGGCCACTTGCTCGCGAAGCGGTGCGAAAAACAAATCCTCTCCCATCAATGAGACTCCGCCGCCAACCACGACGACTTCCGGCGCCAAGAGCGTAATCATCTGGGCGATCGCCCAGCCGAGGACTTGGGCCGCATGCCCAACCGCCTCAACCGCAATCTGGTTGCCCTCGGCTGCAGCCTGCCCAATGATCTTGGCCGTCAACTCCTCGACGTCGCCACCAGTTCGTTCCAGCAAATCCAGCTTGTACTCTTCCTCCATGTCGCTCGTGCCAGGAACCGCGCCACCTGCGTCGTGACCGTCCCGACGCGCGTTGCCTCGTCGCGATGCCCCGAACCTCAAAGCCACTTCGCCGCTGATTCGAGCTTTGACCGCGTCTGCGATCCCCAAACCGCTGGCCAGCGATTCGACCGTGGCATCCGGTCGATCGGCGTGCAGCCCGGGACGAAGATGCCCGATCTCCGCGACCGCCGGTCGCCCCGCGCCATGCAATGCTCCGCCGACGACAAAGCCGCCGCCAATGCCAGTGCCGACCGTTACGTAGAACAGTGAGCCTTTGACCCATCCTGCCCCATACTTGGCCTCGGCCAACGCGGCCGTGTCACAGTCGTTTCCAATGACGGTCGGCAGATCGAAGTTGCGACGACACCAAGCCGCCAACTCCGCATCCTCCCAACCGTCAATCTGGTGGCTCTTGATTATGCGTCCCGACTCCGAATCCACCGGCCCGCCAAACCCGATGCCGATGCTTCGGACGCCGAACCGTTGGATCAATTCACCAGCGGTTCGTTCAATCTGCCCGAGAATCCCTGCGGCCCCACGTCTCGGATCCACGTCCAAGCGTTCCAGCACTGCCAGATCCGAGCCATCGCCGGCTCCGACGCCCAACTGCAACTTCGTCCCGCCGATTTCAATTCCCAGGTACACAGGGAGTACCAATGCTGCTTGACCGTTGGATCGCTACCCTCGGTTCCACACTCACGGGAACCGGGAGACGCCATGTAGTGTATACCGCCCGCGGACAATCTCAATCGGTGGCGGGACTAAATGGCATTGCGTGATCCTGGAACACCGATTGAGGGCCGGTTTCGCAAGCTTCCCTGTCGAGCAGGCACATCCAAACGTGTCCGGCGCCCGTTCGGCCAATCACCTGGCCAAAGTCGGGGCCGAACAATACGTGCTCCAGCGGCTCGGTCATGGGAAAGTACTTTCTTCCCGTGGCAACCTGCCAAGCCGTCAGAGGCACTTGTCTTCCCGATGTGAGAAGGGTCTTCCCGTCCGGCGAAAAACACAGCGTCTCCACGACGGCTGGACCGCCTTCGATCGACAGCCGTTGCGTAGCGTCGGCCCATGACCATATCTTGACACGGCGATCTTTGCCGGACGAAGCCAGGAGTCTGCCGTCCGGACTGAATGCCAACGCGCGGATAGTGCTGGTATGTCCCCGTAATCGCGGCAGGGGCGAGGCGTCTTTCAGGTCCCAGATGGCGATATCGTTAAGGCTGCTGGCGGCGAGCCAGCGTCCATCAGGTGATAGCACAAAATCGTAGCAGTCTTCGACCGCGAAGACGCCTTCGTCAGTCCCCGTCAGCGCATCGAATATCCGTATTTCCTCGCGCCCGACGTTTGCCAGTAACCGCGTCCCATCCGGGGTAAAGGCGAGCCCCCAAACATTCCAATCCGTGCTCAGATTCCAAGATTCCGCTTTGAACCCGTTGGAGAGGTCGCCCACGTAGAGTTTGCCGTAGGGTCCCCCCGCTGCCACTCTGCCACCGACCGGCGAAACGGCCAAGTAATTCAGATCGGTCGCTGGAACTTGTGCCACCAGCGAAGACTTGCCTGTCCGGCAACTGAGGATCTCAAGGGCTTCGCTGCTGATGGTCAGCAACTCGTTACCGCCGGGCAGCATCACGGCGTCATGCACGGGATGATCCGAGAACACCGAGCATTGAATGCCTGATTCCCCGTGCCGCGGCTTCCACAGCTTCAGCACGCCATCCTTTCCCAGTGAGGCCACCCGGTCGCCGCGTGGCGAATAGGCGATACCGTCGGGGGAATAGCAGACGTAGTAACCCGCGCCCTCCTGCGTCACGCGTTCGATCTTTTCCCCGCTCACTCGCTGCCACAAGTAGAACCACTCCCAGCCGCGGGGATCGAATGTCGCGCCGGTTGCCGCCCAGTGGCTCGGCGACGGATTCCTCTCGCGGCCTCGATCACCCATTCCATCCACCGACCCAGCGCGCCCGTATCTGCTCAACTGTTCGAAGGCATGCCGCAGGTCACCCGCCCGCCATGCGTCGTGCGCCATCTCTATATCAGTGGCGTAAAGTTCCAGCGTGAGGCGGTACTGCTGTTGCAGGGCTTTGGCCTCCGCCTGTTCGGCTCGCGTTCTCATCCCTTCCGCAGTGGCCAGCGCCTTGCCCAGGCGATGGTCATGCCATACTACGCCCACAAAGGCGACCACCACGGCCAGTGTCGCGGTCAACATCAGGGCCGCGAGGGCCGGTCGGCGCTTAGCCCAGCGGACATATCGCCCGACCAAGCTGATGGGCCTCGCGAGCACCGCCGCGCCGCGCAAGAACCGCACCAGATCCTCTGCCATGTCACCGGCCGAGGCGTACCGCGCCTGGATGTCCTTTTCCATCGACTTTAAACAAATCGCTTCGAGGTCTCCACATGCGTCATGCCGCAGGCGTCTCGGCGGTGTCGGGATCTCCGCCTGCACGGCTGCCAAGGTGGCCATGACGTTTTCTTTCTGAAATGCCGCTTGCCCTGTCAACAATTCGTATAAGATTGCACCAAGCGAATGGACGTCGGTCCCCGGCCCCTGTAAATCGCGCCGGCCGGAAGCCAGCTCCGGAGCCATGTAGGCCGCCGTCCCCAAGGCACATCCCTCCTGTGTCAGTTTTCCATCCTCGCTATCCATCTGTGCAAGCCCAAAATCGGTGACGCGAACCACGAAGGGGAACGATGGGTCGAACGCGCCGCCGGTAACACGTTCGGACTCTGAAACCGGGTCCAATAGCACGTTGCTCGGCTTGAGATCGCGGTGAAGAATCCCACGCTCGTGCGCATGCTGCATCGCGCGGGCCAACCTGGCGACAATCTTGGCGGCCAAACGCAACGGAACCGGCTCTTTGCGCTTTCCCAGCCATTCGGACAGGGTGGGCCCGGCACAATACTCCATCGCGATGAAACAAATCGAACCGGCCTGCCCCGATTCATGCACGCCCACGATGTTGGGATGCCGCAGTCTTCCCGCCGCTCGCGCTTCCTGCAAGAACCGTTTTCGCGTCTTGGTTTGCATCAGCAGCGCCGGGTGGGGGATCTTCAACGCCACTTCTCGCCGGATCGCCGTGTCGAATGCCAGGTAGACATCACCCATGCCGCCACGGCCAAGCAATCGCATCAGCTCGAACCGGTCGAAACGCAGAAGTTGCCGGTCCTCTGTCAGTGTCTCGTCAGCAAGTGGCTTGTCGTGCTGCACCTCCGTCTCGTGGCCGGAATTGTCGCCAGTACGCTCAACGGGCCATGCCTCTTGCAGCATCTGGGCACAACGATCGGCCCGGGAGAGGAATTCGAGAAGCGCGGTCGTGTCCCGGTCTCGATCCACGTCCTGACGTTCGTCGCCCGACGACTCGTCAAGCCGCTGGGCGAGCCACGTTTCAAGGAGATCTTTAAGCGGGGCTGGTTTGAAATCTGTCACGATGTCGCATCGAGCAGCAGAGAAAGTCGTTCAAAGGCTCGCGCCCAAAGCATCCGCGCCGCATCGGCCGAGCGATTCATCCGCCGCCCGATCTGGGCGAACGGCAACGCTTCATGATGCCGAAGACGGATCACTTCGCGGTGATCGACCGACAAACGGGACAACGCCTGTTCCAGCAACTCGGACGCCTCGCGTTTCATAAGAATGCCGCTGGGGGTCAAGTCTCCTGGATTCGCCATGCCTTGAGTTTCCGCGACGCCCGAATGCCAGCGCATTTCGCGGGACACCTTTCGTTTCTGCGTCCGGCGATACGACCGGTAGTGATTCAAAAGGTTGTTGACCAGGATCCGGTGCAACCAGGCGACGAGTTCTCGATGAGTTTGTCCTTGAAAACCGCCAAAGTCGCGGTGGGCTTCGCAAAACGTCTCCTGCACCAGGTCCGAAGCACTGAGTTTCGCCCGCACATCGTCGTCGATCAGACGCCGGGCGACGATCCGCAGATAGTCGCGCGTGGCCTCCAGCAAATCTCCGAGTTCCTCGCCGTTCCCGGTGCGGGCTTGGTCAATCCGCTCCTCGCTTCGTTTCTGGCGCGATGCAGACGCACGAACGGAGTTGCTCGCTGATTCCACGAATCCACTCATTGGAAATGCAAGGTGAGGTTCCATTCAAAAGGAAAATGCCGCATGGCCAAAAGTACCGTCAGCCGCGACGCGACGTTAACTCGTCTGATCGAGACGGTTGGGCCCTTCACACGCCGAATGCTCGCTTCAAGGGTTGCCATAGTGCCACATTAGAAGGAAATCAAGAATAAGGAAAAAAACTTCCAACGCATGCATTCGCTTTCGGAACTTGAGCGTGCCCAGTAAGTCGAGTCGCCACGAACCGTGAATGGCACGCGGATGACGGCACGTTCTTCTCTAGCCCTTTCTAACCCAATAAGTCCAGAACTGCCCTTTTCTTAGGCGAGCGGCAGGCTCGACACAGGAGAAACAACGATGGCGATTACTTCGCTGTTCAAGTCACGCAAGCCACGCCGAAGTCGGTTCAATTCCAGACGCCGCCGAGACGCCCGAAGGCGAATGGCGCGTCGAGAACTTCGTCTGGAGACGCTGGAAGACCGTCGGCTATTGGCTGGCGATACATCGCTGGGCGGCGAGTTTGTCTTCATCGACTCGGCCGTATCTGACCAGAGCACTCTTGTATCGGGAATTGGCGGCCAGAGAACCGTGGTGCAACTAGATGCGTCTTCGGGGGGCCTACAACAGATCGTCGACTACCTGGACGGGAAGACAGGCGTCGCGGCCGTTCACGTGATTTCGCATGGCGATTTTGGCGAGTTCCTACTGTCCGACCAGCATTTCACTAATGACAATATTGCACAGTTCACTACCGAATTCTCCGCCATCGGCCAATCGCTCGCTGCCGATGGCGACTTGCTCTTCTACGGCTGCAATATCGCAGCGAGCACGGACGGCGTGCAAATGCTCAATGCGATCGGCGACTACACAGGCGCAGACGTAGCCGCCTCGGTCGACTGGACCGGCTCGGGCGGCGATTGGGACTTGGAGTTCACAACGGGCACAATTGAGACAAGTCAGTTGATCTCGACGGAGGTCGCCGAGCGATACAACGCGGCGCTGTCGCACTTCCGGTTCGGCACGATCAGTTGGGAGATTTCGAACCCTTCGACAAGAACCGTCGATTTTGATATCGAACAATCGTGGCGCAGAACCGCGTACTCCGGCTCCGCGTCTGATGGCCGTCCGGATGTGGGTGACACCATCAACACGGCGTCCTTTACGTTTGGCGACGGAAGCTCGTCAAATATCTCTCTGACGGTCACTTCGATCGACGTGGCGAATGACATTGTGGTAGGGCGTGCCGAACTGACGCACTCCTATGCCGCGAACGGAACGTACACCGTTGGCTGGAGTTCCTGTTGCCGAATCGGCGGGATCAACGGCAGCAACTATATCGTGCAGGCCACTCTGGACCTGACGAACCCGTCGAACCCCAATCTGCCACCGGTGAGCAGCATCGCTCCGATCGTTCAGGTCCAAGATGATACTATCGCGACATTTCAGATCTCGGCCAGCGATCCGGACAACGACCCATTGGCCTTTTCGGAGTCCACGAATTCGGGCCTGTCTGCCATTCCCAATTTCTCGGTCAGCTCGTCGGGATTGGTGACATGGGACATTCGTGACACCGTCACGAGCATCAGCGTGGGCACGCAGCGAGCAGCCCAGATATTGATTTCGGACGGCGGTAACGTTGTGCCGGTTGACTTCATCCTCCGGGTCGTCGCGAACACCAACAATCTGCCCACGATTGCGGCAAATCCCTCCGGACCGTTCCTGCCCGTCGCCGGCCAGGCGATCACCTTTAGCATCACGGCCTCAGACTCGGACGGCACCATCACTAACTTGCAGCCGTTGAATGCACCAACGGGAATGACCCTATCGAGTTTCTCGTCCGGGAACACGGTCACGCGGACGGTCAACTGGACGCCAACTCAAGCGCAGGCCGGAAGTACCTACGTCATCACGTTCCAAGCGACGGACGACGATGGCGGCCAGGCTCAGACGTCCGTGGAGATCAGCCCATCTGCGAACCAATCGCCGGTCGTCTCGATTAACCACGACACAAACATCTCAACTCCCTTTGGCGGCGGCTTCGAGGTCGATGAAGGATCGTCAATAACGTTAACGTCTACGGCATCGGATCCCGAAGGGGACCTTCCTTTGACCTACGAATGGGATCTTGACTACGACGGTTCGAACTTCAACGTGAGCGGCACGGGATCAAGCATCCTGTTTGATGCCACAACGCACGACGGAACCCATCACCATGACATCGCGCTTCGCGTCACCGACTCGTTTAGTAACAGCACACTCGCCTTGTCGCGTGTCTTTGTGTTGAACGTGGCTCCGACGGCATCCATTGATTCGGTGGCTGGCATCCTGGACGAAGGGCAGTTGATCACGGTTTCCGGCTCCGCAACCGATCCTGCGTTTCCAGATGACAAGATGACCTATGAGTGGCAGGCCTTGTCTTCAACGAGCGGTGTAGTCGCATCTCGTGCCGCATCGAATCTTGGACTTAGCGATACCTTCACTTTCACTCCGGGCGATGATGATGATTACACCGTCACCCTGAAGGTCACCGATGACGATGGCGATTCATCGTCGGTCGTTTCTCAGGCTGTAACCGTGGCCAACGTGGCCCCGACATTGACGGTTTCGGGCCCGACGTCGGTGAACGAAGGTTCAACGTACAACCTGACGCTCGGTGCCATCACCGATCCCGGCGACGACACGGTGACCGAATGGCACATCGACTGGGGCGACGGCTCGCCGGTCGAAGTGTTCACCAGTGGCGGTGTCAAAACGCATGTCTACGCGGACGGTCCGGACGACTACACAGTCAACGCCGATCTCGTGGACGAAGATGGTACGCACCTGAACGCCGGCACGTTGGAGGTGACGGTCGACAACGTCGATCCGACACTTGAGCCTGTCGCCGATCAGACTGCCGACGAAGGCAGTTTGTTCACGATGGCACAGATGAACTTCAGCGATCCTGGCTTCAGCCAAGGCGCGGATTCATACGAATTTGCTGGTCCGGTGACGTTTGTGGACGATCCGGCAGGTGTACTTGGCGGAGCCGTTAGCCTTGGGACCCTATTTCAAGGAACGGTCGGTTACGAGCTGTCGTTGGTTGACTCGAATTCTGATCCGTCGATCGGCCAGTACCGCCAATTCCCCACGCTGCCGTCGGGCGTTGGGTTTTCGGTCGACGTCGGCGGCCTGACATTCACGACGGATTCGAGTAGCGCTTTCAACATCGTGGTTCTGGATAGTGCGACCAACAACGACGACCTGTTTCTCTCCAGCCATTCGGAGTCAACAGACATTGTAGTGGACCAGGGCAGTGGTTCTATCTCGCTCCAATTGCTGGATAGCACCAGAACCGTGTTCTCCGATGACAGTCTACCAGGATTCGACCTGGAACTAGCTGACTTTCCTGACCGGAAGCGCTTCGAAGTCAACGGCACGAGTAACGGCAACCCGTTCCGGATTGTGGGCGTCAACAATTTTTCGCTTTTCGATGGGGCGGGTGGTGAAACGTTCACCTACGACATTGACTGGGGCGATGGCACGACGGAAACCGGACTGTCTCCCAGCAGCGTGACCAACGGAAGCAAAGGCGTCGCCACGACGGGCACGATCGACGACAGTCACACCTATGCCGACAATGGAACTTACATCGTGACGGCGACCGTGCACGATGACGACGGCGGGTCGTCGACGCAGACCTTTGATGTGGTCGTCGCAAACGTGGCTCCCACCGTCGTACTCGATGCAGTGGACATGATCGTCGAGGACGACGTAGCGACGTTGAGCGGAACCATCAGCGATCCGGGTACGCCGGACACGTTCTCCTTGGTTGTCGATTGGGGCGATCCGCTCTCGCCCAATAACATCGAAACGTATGCCTTTGGCGCCAGCGCAACAGGCAGCCAGGCGTTTTCGCTGACGCATCAGTACCTGGACGACAACCCAACCGGGACGTCGTCGGACAACTACACCATATCCGTGAGCGTGGCCGATGACGACACAAGCGGCGATGACACCGTCTATCAGACCGCATTGCTTGGCCCGACAGGCGAGACCGGCGGGCTAGTTGTTAGTTCAAATCAGTTTGCAGGTGTCAGATTCGAGGTCACGTCGGCCTTTACCACAAGCGCCGTCGGAGGGCATTTCGCTGCGAGCAATCTGTTCCAGGGCAAATCGATCTTCGCTGTTGTTGTGAGTCTCACGGGCCCAACCGACTTTCCCGATTCGGCGAATCTAACAACGGCCGATGTGGTTGACACAACGCTGATCCCGATCGACCGTCCTTCGGACGAGTTTGTGGCACCCACTTCTGTGACTCTGACGCCGGGGTGGTACGCCTTGGTATTCGGCAGCGGCTTGTTTGGCGCAGACGGCCGAGGTGTGGCGACGACGAATAATAGCACGGTGGGCTCGCCATCGTATTTCTTCAGGGATAACGTAGGCGTGTATCACGACGCTGGCGACTACCAGAATCGTTTCTTCCTGGAAGGGGCGTATTGGGAAACCGTGACGACTACTGTCGCGGTGGACAATATAGCGCCGACTCTGTCCGGTCTATCGGCCACGTCGGTGGACGAGAACGGGGTGGTCCATCTGACGGGGACTTACGCCGACGTAGGCACTCTGGATACACACACGCTGACGATCGACTGGGGTGAGGGCTCGCCGGAGACGGTGCCAGTCAGCGGCGGTTCGTTCGACGTTACGCACCAGTATCTAGACGACAATCCGACGGCGACCCTGTTCGACAGCTACACGATCACGGCAACCGTGACCGATGATGACCAGATAGTCAAGCTCGGATCGATCTTTCGAATACGCGGCGGGGGAACGACTGGACAGTTTCCTCAAGTGAGAATCGGCGTGGGTTTCGGAGGAACGGTAAGCAGTCCCACATCGCAGATCTTCTCTGGACTTGGACTGATTGACCCTTCTTTCGAAGGAAGTACACACACGATCTCCTCCGTGGCAGATGATCCCAGTTTTCCGGCGTTTGTATCTTACTTGACGAACGGGTCGGACGATCCACTGTTCTGGCGACTGCAGCGACCCACTGGATCGCTCCTGAGTGGGCAGACGTTTTCTGAGAGCGATCTATCATCGGGCGTGCCGGGAACCGACTTCTCTGGCAGTCTTATCGATCATGTGAGCATTACGTTTGACCAAATCGACCTCGAAATACCAGGCTCAGATCCCAATGGTGATGAAAACTGGACGGATATGGTCTTCAGCACGACGCTGGATGTTTTTGGATCGGTTCCCACCGCTGGCAGCTCAGCTACGGAAACAGTCGTCGTCAACAATGTGGCGCCAACGCTCGCCCTCGATCCGCTCGTGGCGATCGAAGAGAATGGCGTGGCGACACTGAGCGGCACGATCACCGATCCGGGGACGCTGGATACGTTTACATTGGAAGTGAACTGGGGTGATCCGCTCAGTCCCAACAACGTCGAGAGCTACACGTTCGGGAGCAGCGCTACCGGCGGCAGCACGTTTACGGCGACGCATCAGTACCTGGACGACAATCCAACCGCGACCCCATCCGACGATTACGCGATCACGGCCACAGTCACAGACGACGACACGGGTGTTGGTTCGGCCGCCACATCGGTGACAGTGGACAACGTGGCGCCAACGCTGCAATTCGGCCCGAATCCGGCGTCCCTGGATTCGAGCTTCGGAACGGGCGGCGTGGTCACGACCGACGTACTGGGCCCGAGCTTCGACATCGCCTTGGACGTTGTTGCTGCACAGCCCGACGGCAAAACCGTGGTTTTGGCTCACCAGACGAGTTTCGGCACATTCAATTCCGTTTTGCTGCGATACAATCCGGACGGGAGTCTGGATGCCAGTTTTGGCGACGACGGCCAAGCCGTCATAGACCTTGGTCTGGCGAACAATTTCTTCTTCGGGGCCGCGATCGCGATTCAGGACGATGGCAAGATTGTGGTCGCTGGTTCGGTCACTGGCGGCGCGAGTTCGGACTTTGCGGTAGTGCGTTTCAATGCCGACGGCACCCTCGATACCGGCTTTGCTGCTGGCGGCGTGGCGACGACCGACTTCGCCGGCAATGGCGAAGAAGCCCGTGCCGTGTTGATTCAACCCGATGGCAAGATCGTGCTGGCAGGCACTTCATTCGGTGGCTCGACCGAAGAAATCGCCCTGGCGAGATACAATACTGACGGCAGCGCCGATACGAGCTTTGGCAGCGGAGGCCAAGTGACCGTAGACACGGGGCTCGGTTCGGAACAAGTCACCAGCGCGGCACTTCAGGGCGACGGTCGCATCCTGGTATCCGGCGCGATTTGGACCGGTGTGGGACAAGATCTCCTCACTCTCCGTCTCAACTCGGATGGCAGTCCGGACACGACGTTCGGCACGTCCGGTGTCGTGATTACTGATGTCGGTTCGGTGGACGATTTCGCCAGTGGAGTGGCGGTTCAGGCGGACGGACGGATTCTGGTCGCGGGCAGCTCGACATCGACGACGCAGGATTTCCTCCTGGTCCGCTATGATGCCAACGGTTCCCTGGACACGTTGTTCGGGGCCGGCGGAATCGTGTTGACCGACTTCAACACGCATTCCGATGCCGCCGGCGATATCGTGATCCAGGGCGACGGCAAGATCGTACTGGCGGGCTCTGCGGCCAGCCCCGGTAGCCAAGCGTTCGCACTGGCCCGCTATAACGGCGACGGCACCTTGGATACAAGCTTCGGTTCCGCGGGACTGGTCACAACAGACTTTGGTTCGATCAGTGCAACAGTCCTGGCTGTCGATCTGCAAGCCGATGGAAGAATCATCGCGGCCGGAATGGTAGTAGAAGGTGCCATACCGACGGATTTTCAAGTCGCCATGGCTCGCTACAACACCGATGGAAACCTGGATGCGAGCTTCGATGGCGATGGCCTGGTCACAACAGGATTCTCGGGACCGACGATGAACGTCGACCAAGCGTCGGTCGCAGTCCAACCGGATGGGAAGACAGTGATTGCCGGGACCGTATTCGGTATTACGGGAAATCACGACTTTGCCGTCGTCCGCTACAACACCGACGGCACGCTGGACACGAGCTTTGGCTCCGACGGCATGGTTACGACGAACGTCGGTGACGGCGGCTTTGAGCGGGTAGCCGGAATCGTGATCCAGCCCGATGGAAAGATTGTCGTGGCCGGCAGTTCGCACCAAATTACGACCGCGGCTGACGTCGCTCTGGTCCGTTACAGCAGCGACGGCAGCCTGGACACCGACTTCGGCATCGGCGGCAAGGTGACGGCCGACTTCGGCTCGCCGAGCGTTCCGACGCACGATGAAGTAAGTGGTGTCGCCTTACAGCCTGACGGCAAGATCGCGGTGGCCGGATTCACCGCGACGACCACCGGCGTCGACTTTTTCGTCGCCCGTTTCAATTCCGACGGTTCGCTCGACACGAGCTTCGGGACGAGCGGACGGTCCGTCACCGACTTCAATTCGGGCGCGGACTTGGCGCGAGCGGTCCAAGTCCAGGCTGATGGCAAGATCGTTGTGGCTGGCGAAACGTCCGGTGTTTCCGGCTTTGAACATGCATTGGCGCGATACGAAAGCGATGGCAGCTTGGACCTTAGCTTCGGCACTGGCGGCACGGCCGTTACTGGCTTGGGTGGGTCGCATTTCGAGTTACAGGATATGGTCCTCCAGGCCGACGGCAAGATCCTCGTCGTGGACACCACAATTGACCCTCTCACGTTCGAGGATTTTGCGGTCACTCGCTACGAAAGCGATGGCAGTCTCGATCTGGCGTTCGGGAGTTCTGGCACGACGACCATCGATTTCGGAGCGTCTGATCGAGCGAATGGCTTGGCTGTGCAGCCCGACGGTAAAATCCTGGCTGCCGGCACCTTGTTCGGCGCCGGCGCGACCGGCTTAGACTTTGCCTTGGCCCGTTTGAACGGCGACGGCACCCTCGACACAGGCTTCGGCAACGGCGGGCGAACGACGACTGATTTCGACTCGCCACAGGACTTCGGCCACGCAGTGGCCGTGCTCCCCGACGGCGGCATTGTGGTCGCCGGGACCACATTTGACTTCAGCGACAGCTTCACGTTCGACTTTGCTGTGGCGAAGTACGCGGGAGACCCAGTGCTGTCCAACCAGATCGACGAGGGCGACTCGTTTGCTCTGGACGCCACGTTCAGCGACCCCGGCACGCTGGATACGCACACCGCGACCATAGATTGGGGCGACGGCACACCTGTCGATGCGGCAGTGGTTTCCCAGGGCGCTGGATTCGGCAGCATCTCGGGTTCGCACGTCTTTGCGGACGACGGCGAGTACATTGTCAGCCTTACCGTCACAGACGACGACAATGGGACAGATACTCAGACGTTCACAGTCACCGTCGACAACGTGGATCCGGTGCTCGCAAGCCTGAGTGTGGATTCAGCCGTGATCAACGAAGACGGCTCGGTCACCGTGACCGGCAGCTTTACGGATGTGGGCACCCAGGATACGCACACCGTCGTGATTGATTGGGGAGCGGGTGAAGCGTCCTCGGCAGCCGTGGTGACCCAAGGTGCCGGCAGCGGCACGTTTACGGCGACGCACCAGTACCTGGACGATGATCCAACCGGCGATCCGTCCAACACCTATACGATCAACGCAACCGTGACCGACGACGATGGCGGCACGGCCAGTGCCAGCGTGGATATCACGGTGAATAACGTAGATCCGGTGATCGATTCGATTGTCAGCAGCAATACGCTTGAGAACAAGGCTCGGCCTGGGGATACGGTTACTGTCTCCGGCACCTTCAGCGACATCGGTAGTCTGGACACGCATACGGCGCTCGTGAATTGGGATGATGGCACCACGTCAACAGCCACCATCAATCAGGGCAACGGGACGTTCACCGCCGATCATGTCTACACGGGTGGCGGCGTCTTCACTGTGGCAGTCGCTTTGTCCGATGACGACACAGGGTCTGACGCGGCGACGACTTCGCTGGCCGTCACAGGTGTCCGCGTGACTGAGGACGGCGTACTCCAGATCATCGGGACGGCTGGTCGAGACCACATCGTCGTCACGCGCATAGGTGGTTCGGACGGAGGTTCCGATGGAGGTTCCGATGGAGGTTCCGATGGGGGCTCGGACGGAGGTTCCGACGGCGCAAACGTCGGCAGCATCAAGGTCGTGGCGCAGTTCGACCAGGCCGGCTCGGACGGAGGCAGCGACGGTGGATCCGATGGCGGCAGTGATGGGGGCGCCGATGTCTTTGTGTTCGATCCGGCGGAGGTCGAGATTCTGCAGATCGTAGCGCACCTGTGCGATGGAGACGATCATGTTGTCATGGGCGGCAGCGACGGTGGCTCCGACGGAGGGTCTGATGGTGGCCTCGACATCCCAGCCACTGTCTTTGGCGACGCCGGCGATGATCATATCGATACCGGCGCGGGCGACGATGTGCTGGATGGAGGTGCCGGAAACGACAATCTGAAAGGCCGCGGTGGGAGCGATCACCTGCTGGGAGGCATTGGCGACGACGATCTCCGAGGTGGCGACGGCAACGACAATCTGGTTGGCGGCGACGGCGATGATGAACTCCGTGGCGAAGACGGCGATGATGTTCTGATCGGCGGCGACGGAAAGGACGACTTGCGCGGCGGCAAAGGAGACGACGTGCTTGTCGGTGGCTTTTCCGCCTTCGACGATGATGTCGCTGCTTTGGACTTGATCCTGGCCGAGTGGTCTTCGTCGAACAGCTACGGTGAACGTGTTGACAATCTGCGTAACGGCACAGGAGCGATCCTCGCCGGCACCGGGGTCAAGCTGGACTCGCTAGGTCCGGATACCACGATCTGGGATGACGGCGAAAAGGACACGCTGAAGGGAGAGAAAGACCTCGATTGGTTCTTCGCCGATCTGGACGGCAACGGCGGCGAAGACGACAAGGTGAAAGACAAGAAAAACAACGAATTGCTCGACTTGTTGCTCGATCTTCCCTAGTTCTCCGTAGTGGATGGAAACCCGGGCGTTGCCGAGGAACGGGCTTGTCACTCGGGAGATACTCTACCCCACGATTGAAACGCACTGCACGCTGCCAGCGTGCAGTACGAATAGCCGTTCTCGAGTTCGGACAACCGACTGAAGCCGTATGAACGGCACTCGAAAGCTACTCTGGTTCTGGGCCTTGTATGGCCTTTTTGCGACCTCGTTTCCGGGCTGCGTTCGCCTTGCGCCACTCGGCCAGGACGCGATCTCCGATCTCGCTGTTCAGAAACACAAACCAAGTTGCATGGCTCTCCGTACGTTGACTTGGCTTGCCGGGGATACCCCGGGCCAGTTTGGCTTCGCGAAGCGTCTTCATCAGCTCTTCCGGAATGCGCTGAACCACTTCGCCCGTTGTCGGATCGCAGAATCTTCGAGCCTCGTCCAGTAGCTCTTTATGCTCGCTCATGCGTTAAGACCCCAGTCAGTATCGTATTGCTCAGCCCTTCCCTGCCATGGCAGACGTAGACAGTATATCCGATTGCGACAAAGACGAGCTAGTGCATCCACATCCCATCGCCCTTTCCCGTCGAACCATCTGGGCAAGCTTGAATGATGGGTTTTTCATCCCGTTGGTGAGTATGAAAGAAGACGGGGACACACCGGGTGTCCCCACGTTTCACTTTGGCCTCGCCGATGAGACGAATGCGCCCGGGCCTGAGTGGCCGGCCAACGCGGTTCGGGAACGCCAACGCCGAGGTGCGTCACCATCACGGAAGTCCAGCCGCATCAACGCCCAATCGGTTCACCAAGTGACGGGGCCCTGGTGGAACGGAATCGCCGGACGAAAAATCCATAGGAGAGTAGCGATGAGAAAGATCACTCACAGCTTGGCTGCAGTTGCGACCGTGGCGGTAGCGTTGTGCTCCACAGGTTGCATGGTCACTCCTCAGGACGGTGACTTTATCGGAAATATCGAGACAGCGGGCCCACAGGTGTTTGCTGGCGCAACGTTTCAGCCGCGAGAGCGGGTCATCATCCAAGCCCGCCATCCAGACGGCGGCTGGCGGAAGATCGGCGAGACCCGTTCGAGTTCCTCGCCCTATGTGGATGCAAATGGCGAATGGTACATATGGGGTGCGTTTCTCGAAGTCCCCGAAGAATACTGGTTCGACGATGGATGGGACCGCGTCCACGCCGAATTCCGGGCGATTGCGGGAGGCGAGCAGTGTATGGCCTTCAGGAAAGGCTATGACCCCCTGGACGATTCGATGCCGCTGGGGGAAATCCTGGAAGAGTGGAGTTGCGGCACCTCGGTCACGGTTTACGGGAGGCGATAACTCTCGTTCCTGCTCGATTCCATGTCAACCAACTGGGAACTTCGCCACGCCGGCTTGTCGCTGGCGTGGCTTTCTCGTTTCACCCCGCCTCTAGTCATAGAAACACGGAATCACCCCATCTCCGTCACGAGCGACAGTCGGGCCGATCCGATCAGTCCGGTCAGTTCAGCAACCACTTCCGAGGATGGATCGGAGATTTCCCCTACCAGCAGATGGCAAGCGTCGATCACTCGGCCAGCCTGTCCGCTTTTCCGCAAATCGCTGACAAGTTCAAGAAACGCGGCCTTTGCTTCTCGGTTGCCATCCACATTCCATTGGCGTCCGAGTCGCACAAGTACGTCCTCTTCCGGTTCCGGCAGCGGCTTCCGATCAGCGGAAAATGCCTTCACCGAGACACCGAGTTTCTTGGTCAGGAACCCGGCGATGTGCTGCAAGTAACTTTGGGATCGAGGACTGGGGGACTTGACCTTCTTGATGGAGCCGAGGATCGAGCGAAGGACGCCGATTAGCTTGTCTTTGGAGGGTTTCGATTCTGTGGTGAAGCGATTCGCCCAGCTACGGCGAATGTTCTCGATCAGCAGGTCTTCCTCCCCCCCAACTTCATAGTGGGTTTCATCTGTATCGGGGAGCGGCGGCAGCGTCCCCGCTCGCATTTTCCGAATGAGGGTCTCAATCGAGGAGAAGACGGTTTCGTCGAGGAGCTTTCGATCCGTCATGATGTAGGTTTCGTAAATCCCGACTTCGGTGTGCATCCACGTCGGCGCAAGTTTTTCGGTCTGGTACTTACTCCCCATGTAGGCCAGCGACTCAGCCAAGTCTGCCTTTCGCTTCTTTTCTGCTAGCTTCTGCGCCAGCTTCTTCTGCCGTTTCCGGTCACGTCTTCGATCCTTCGACATGGTTGCCCTCCTGTCATTTGGCATATCGGCCTTCGCTGTTGATTCGGGCGAAAACGTCGTTCAGGACCCAATGGAACAGGCATAGGTGGATGCTTTCGACCATGCCCATGTCGTCCAGGGCGGCGTGCAGTCCGTCTTGTTGCATGGTCTTCAGCTTTCCGCCATCGTAGCCGGTCAGGCCGAATGTCTTCAGTCCATGACGATTGGCCCAGTCGACGGCGTTCAGCACGTTCTGGCTGTTGCCCGAACCGCTGATCGCGATTAGCGAGTCGCCGGCGCTGCCGTAGTTCATGAGCTGCTGGACGAAGATCTGGTCGTAATCCAGGTCGTTCCCTAACGCCAGGATCCAACCCATGTTGTCGGTCAGGCTGAGTACCTTCAGGCGCCGTTTGGTTTCATCCTGCAGGTCCTCCTCGCGCAGTGAGCTTTTTCCCAAGTCCTCGCTCATGTGACTGGCCGTTAGGCCGGATCCGCCATTGCCGATAAAGAACACGAATTTTTCATGTTCCCACGCCTGATAGATTAGATCGGCCCATCGAGTCACGGCCGCGCGGTCGATTCGGTCCAGGTCTTGGTTGAGCCGCTTGAGGTAGTCGTCGGCGTTCAGCGTGACTCCCAGCATGAGTTGTTCCCTCCGTCGTGCTAACGGTATCAATCTGAGTTGCGGTGCCGCAGGTTTCGCGTGTCCTCGTTTAACCCGAAGCCGGAGGCGATGGCGGGAAGTAGGATGGACGGTCCACGCGCATCGCCCGCCATCGCCTCCGGCTTCGGGTTAAACGAGATGTGCAGACATTTCAAACTCCACTCTAGCCGATAGCGATCGTTCACGCCACGGTGTTCGCCTCCGGTCGATAGCACAACGCCACCGGCAGCATCAGCAGCGCGGCCAATGCAAACATCCCGTTCTCCGGCCATTGCTGCCAACGCAGAAATGCGGCGCCGGCCCAGTAGATTCCAGAGGAGGCGAAGATGCCGATCCAATTCAGGAGATTTTGCGTGGCGATCATCCGGCCTTTCAGACCTTCTGGCGGGCGGGCCTGGAGGAAGACCTGCAAGGGGACGGCGAACATGCCGGTGAACATGCCCAACACGCACAACACGGCCAAGCTGCCCCAGTAGCCCAGCAAGTGATCGTTGGGACCGCCGCGGGCCGCCATCAACACAAGAAAGGCGACCATGCCCCAGGCGCCGACACGCTGTACGGGAGCCCGCATCCGACCCCGTGCGACAGCCCCGGCGATGGCACTGCCCATGGCGATTCCGAAGCTGATGATCGTGACCAGGAAACTGGTCTTCTGGTTGTCCAGGCCAAGTTGAAGTATGCCGAGCGCGTTCACGGCGGGTTGCACGATGGCTGCAGTCAGCCAAAACACGATGGAGACGATCAGCGCCCGGCGCAGCGGCTCGTCTTGCGCCAGCAAACGCCGCATGTCACGGGGGATGGCTACCATCTCCCACTGAAACCTGAGTTGGGGGGCCGAAGGACGCACGCGTCGGACGGCCAACGATGTAGCGGTACCCAGACCTGCGATACCCACACACATCAGCCCGGCCAGCCACAGGCGGCCGCCCCACCAGTCCATCAGCACACCCGCGACGGCACTGCCGAAGATGATTGCCAGGAATGTCGTCATCAGGACAAGCCCGTTGGCCGCCGGCAGATCCCGTTCCCGCAGCATCTCGGGCAGGATGCCGTATTTGCCGGGTCCAAAAAACGCGCTCTGGCCACCCATCAGAAACAAGATGCCACACAGCGCGACCACCACGACGGGAACAAGCCCGGACTGGGCATACCAAAAGAAGCCGGCCACACCTACCGCCATGATGACGATCTCGGTGACCTTTGCGGCCACGATAACCCGGCGTTTGCTCCAGCGGTCCGACAAGTAGCCCGCGTAGCCGGAAAAGAGGATGAAAGGCAGCGAGAACAGGAGCAGCCCCAGCCACTGCAAGTCGCGAGTCTTGCCCTGGCCGCCTGCGGCAACCGGCACCGCGACCAACAGTAACAGCAGGAGCTGCTTGTACAGATTGTCGTTGAACGCGCCCAGGAACTGCGTGCCCGTTATGCCCCAGAACGACCGGTCGCCATAGAGCTTCGGCTGCGCGTTCATTGACGAGTCGCCGGCGGCGGTTTCGTGGGCCGTTTCCGGTTCTTCTGCTGGACGGTCCATCCCTGACAAGCCGATCTACCTTCGTGTTGAGGCCGCCTCGTTTAACCGCAAGCCAGAGGCGTGCGCGAAGGTGGCGGGCGTTCTGGCGATCCCGCGCACGCCTCTGGCTTGCGGTTAAACAAGGAAAGCCACTTTTGGGCAACATCCGCAGTCATTTTCGGATGTCGAATTGGCAAGGCTATGTAGTCTCGGTCTTTGCCGTCTCCAATGAAACGAGTTCGCTGTCGTCGGACATTTTCCGGATGTCCTCGGTGATCTTCATCGAGCAGTACTTGGGGCCGCACATGCTGCAAAAATGGGCGCTCTTAAACGTGTCCTGAGGCAGCGTTTCGTCGTGATAGACGCGAGCCAGGTCCGGATCCAGTGCCAACCGGAACTGTTCGCTCCAGTCGAAATTGAAGCGTGCTTTGCTCAGGGCGTCGTCCCGATCTTGGGCGCCCGGCCGATGCCGCGCGAGATCGGCGGCGTGGGCGGCGATTTTATAGGCGATCACACCTTGTCTTACATCGTCGTTGTTGGGAAGCCCCAAATGTTCCTTGGGCGTCACATAGCACAGCATCGCCGCGCCGCTCCAGCCAGCCAACGCGGCTCCGATCGCGCTGGTGATATGGTCATAGCCTGGGGCGATGTCCGTCACCAGCGGGCCCAGCACGTAGAACGGGGCGCCGTGGCACACTTCGATTTCCTTCTCGATATTCATGGCGATCTGGTCCATGGGAATGTGCCCAGGGCCTTCGACCATCACTTGTGTGCCGCCCGCCCAACTTCGCTTGACCAGGCGGCCCAGCACATCGAGTTCGGCAAACTGCGCTTCGTCACTGGCATCGGCGATCGAGCCGGGCCGCAGACCATCGCCCAAACTCCAGGTAACATCGTACTCGCGCATGATGACGCACAAGTCGTCGAAATGGTCGTACAGCGGATTCTGCTTTCGATGCGCGAGCATCCACTTGGCGATCAGAGCCCCGCCGCGGCTGACAATGCCGGTAACTCGCTTGGCCGTCAACGGCAGGTGTTCCCTCAACACGCCGCAGTGGACGGTCATGTAATCGACGCCCTGTTTGGCCTGATGCTCGACCATATCGAGGAAGTGTTGCGGCTTCATGTCCTCGATATTGCCGTCCAGATCCTCCAGCATCTGATAGATCGGTACTGTGCCGACCGGGACCGGCGAGGCGTCGATAATCGCCTGGCGGATTCTGTCGATGTCTTTGCCCGTCGACAGGTCCATCACCGTGTCCGACCCATAGTGAATGGCCGTGTGCAGCTTCTCCAGCTCGTCCTCGCCGTCGCCGGTCACAGCCGAGTTGCCGATGTTGGCGTTGATCTTGCATGTGGCGGCAATTCCGATGCAGATTGGCTCCAGTCGCCCCGCCGCGTGGATTTTATTGGCCGTGATGACCATCCGGCCGGCTGCAATCTCCTCACGAACGGTCTCCGGCGACAGTCTCTCCCGGCCGGCAGCATATTCCATCTCCGGCGTGATCTGGCCGGTGCGTGCTGATTCCAACTGAGTCATTGTCATAATAGAAATCTCCGTAACGTTAACTCCCAATGGGAGATACGTGCGAACAAGTCATCCTACCGGCCAAAGCCGGATTGTCAATTGACCACCCGAACAGGTTCCAGTCGGCAAGGAAAGGCATTGGTCGCACCTTCGGCAACGTGGGGCACGTTTCTAACGTGCCAATGTCCGTAGGGTTTTCTGCGACGGCACGTTGGAAACGTGCCCCACGTACTGCGACCGCACGTACTTGCCTGACTCACGATCGAGGCGGCACAAGGACCTGTCGCAATACCCAATTCTAGCGATTTTTCCGCTCCGCATCGAACAAGGCATATGCAGATGGAACTTTCCAAGACTTCCGAGCATCCAAAGACATGGACACCAGTGCCGGTTGTCCACCACCATCAGCGGGTGGTCCGGCAAGCGAACAGAGGAGGTGGGAAGGAGATGGAGGCTGCCGAATCTGATGCGCAGCGCTGTAATGGCTCGCCATCAGTAGGGCCCAACGGCGTATCGCAGCGTACGAACGGCGATCAACGTCTGCATCGGATCAGAACCGTCCGCGAAGAACAAGGCATGTCGTTGCGGACGGCTGCGCGCCAAGTAGGTTCGAACGTGACCGACGCGAAGGATCAGGAGGACGAGACCTCGGATCTTCGTTTAAGCGAGCTTTACAGGTGGCAGGCCGCGCTGGCCGTACCCCTTTCGGATTTGCTGCAGGACCCCGGAACGCCGTTGTCGCGTCCGGTCCTGGAGCGGGCGCGCATGGTACGCGTTATGAAGACCGCGTCCGCCATTCTCGAACTGGCGCCGACGGTCCGGGTCCGACGCCTGGCACAAATGCTGGTCGATCAGCTTGTCGAGTTGATGCCGGAGTTGGAGGAGATTGGCCCGTGGCACTCGGTAGGCCAGCGACGAAATATGGACGACTACGGACGTATTGTCGAACGCCGGGTATCCGACGAGTTGCTGCAGACGCCGCCGCTTGACACCGCCGACTAGTCGGACAGCGCTGCTCTGCTGTCCCACACAAGCCCGAAGCGCCAGCGAGGGATTTGCCACAACGTGTTCCCTCGCTGGCGCTTCGGGCTTGTGTGGGCCAGCAATACTCATCCATACGGCAGTTTCATTCTTCCATCGTTGCCCTCTTTTTCGGTTCGTGCGAGAAGCTTCATCTTTCGTACGAAAAAGGCCCGCAGCGACTTCCGCTGCGGGCCTCGTCTGTTGTCTAATCGCTAGACGGCGACAAGCGGCTCGACTTCCTTGGCCAACCGCTTACGAGCGACGTGCAGACGCCGCTTGATCGTGCCCAGCGGCGCGCCGAACTCGTCGCTCATCTCGTTCAGCGACTGTCCCTTGACGTAGAACGCCTCGAGGGTCGCCCGATCCAATTCGCGCAACCGCGACAAGCCCGCCCGCACGTGCAGCCGGCGCTCGTCGGCCAATGCGGCCGTCAGCGGCGTCTCGTCCTCGACGCAGGTTGTCGCCAAGGCGTTCGGCTCAGCGAAGTACTCCGGGCCGCGCCGTACGGCTCGATTGATCGCCATCCGATGCGCGATCGACCGCAGCCACGAGCCGAAGCACTCCGGATCGCGCAACTGCTTGATCTTCTGCAATGCCTGGACGAAGACGTCCTGGCACAGTTCCTGTGCGTCGGCGTAGTCGCCAAGCCGTCCGAAGGCGATCGCAAGGACGTGTCGCTGGAACCGCTCGAACAGCTCGCCGAACGCTTCGCGGTTGCCGGCCTGCGCGGCGCGCACCAATTGTGCGACGGTAGCCGTGCGGACGTTGATGGTTCGAGTTGTGGTAGTGCGAGTAGTCATGGTTCCACCTCCCTGATTTGCCGGCTGCAAAACGAGCAGACCAACGCGAAACGGCCAAAAACGCATGGCGACGGGCAAAACGCAGTCCGAGGGTGCCGTCAGCCGTGTGGCCGAGGGTCCGGTCGGGCTTCCGCGGTGCCAAAATAGGTCAAAGTCGGAGTGTCAACTCAACCTATCGCCGCGGATCGCCGCGAACTCGCCGGGCGCAACATGCGCCAATGCGAGTCGCGTTTGACCGAACAAGCGCGTTCCGGCCTGCAATTGGCCAGATGCCGCTCCGGTTCATGGCACGTCGTCGAGCCTGATAGGCACGTCCGCGCGGGCATGACCGGTCTGGCATAGAAGCGTGGGGAGCGGAGTCCTTGCTTGCGCAGCCCGATCATGCCTGCCACATCGGCGCCATTCTGGCACCCATCGACGAAATCCATATTTGTGGGGGCAATGATGAAGCTTCGCATCTCAGTACTCCTTGGCGTCCTCCAACGCAGTCAGAGAGTGAACCTAGAAAGAGCAAGCTGTGTCCTGCAATTTGATCCCCGCGAAACGAATTGCGGGTCCAACTGCAAGTGTAACGCCAAAGTCGGCTCGGGACGAGTCGATTTGTGGGGATGAACCACAAAATCTCCCCCCAAAACCGGACATTTGGCCGGTTACGTCATTCTAGACGCGTCATCGGCGAAAAGGTTCGCCATCTGACAAGAAAATTATTGCACAAATCCAAAAAACGGTCGAATCTGGCGACCCATCCTGCAATCGGCCTTCCGTCGGACCTCGGGCCCCCGCAAGCCGGACGATGGCGACTCCTATTGGCTCTGGCCGCTGGAGCAGGGTACACTGGGAACCTAATCGTCCTACCTTTTCCTCAATCGCATTGCCTGCCGAGGAGGCCAATTATGACACGACGAACGACATGGCTAACGACCGTCTTGTCCTTCTTTTCCGTTTGGGTATTGATGTTGTCAACCTCAGGCGGTGCGGCTGACGATGGCCAGCGCTACGTGAAAAAGGCTACGTGGCCGGAAACCATGCTGGCCACTCGTGCAAGCTTCGCCAAACCCAAGGAGGAAACGGCCAAACCCCAGCCGATCGAACTGGGAGTGTGGTTTACCACGGGGCAAATGAAGGCCGCCCGTTTCGCGGACGCCCTGTTTCCTGAAGAAGGGGTCGACCTGGACGCCAAAGACCCGGACGGCAAGCCGCGGTGGCAGCAGAACTTGGGGTGGGTTGACGGCCGAGTTCACAATCTACCGTCCGACGGTGGCCGAGGCCCGACGTATCTGTTCCGGACGATCACTTCCCAGCAACCGGTGTCCCTGCCGGCTGGATTCGGCAGCGACGACGGGCTAGTCGTGTGGCTGAACGGCAAGCAAGTCATCTCCCACGACGTTCCGCGGGGTCCCGGAGCAAACCAGGACCGCGCCGCACTCGATTTCAAAGCAGGCGAAAACCGCCTGTTGATGAAGATTTTCAATAACAGCGGTGGTCATGGGTTCTTCTTCACGCTGAACCCGTCCGCGCAGCCTTCCGATCCGTTGCTCGATGCTTGGAAACAAGTCGAAGCCGATTACCCACTGGAAGCCGGCTGGATGAAGCGTTACTTGTCGAGCAATCGACACTTGGAATGGTTCGCTTCGGCGGACAACCTTCAATTGACCGAAACGATGGTCGAAGCGGCGATTCGGGATTGCGGCCGGGAAGGCGAGTGCTTTCGCGGCCAGCTACAGTCGCTCAAGGAGACTGACGCGCGCCCGGGCGACACGGCATGGCTGGGACTGTTCACCAAAGTCTGCCTGTTTCGTCACCGGACGGCCGAGATGAAGCAGATCCGCTTCGACGCACTTCGAATGGCGATTCAGGATTTGAGCAACAGTTACCCCGGTCAGTACACCGGGGCGAGCCAATTCCTGAAACAAGTGGACGATCTGGAACGCCAGGCCACCGACATCGAAAAGGCGTTGGCAACGGGCGACGGCAGCCTCACACAGCGGATTCCCGATCTGGTCGAGCGATTCCAGAAGCTGCAGGGCGACGCGTTGCTGTCCAATCCGCTTCTGGACTTCGATCGCTTGCTGCTTGTGAAACGCAGTTCCAGCAGCCCCGCCCTCGGCCTGCCGCAAAACTGGCAGGGCAACTGTGCCTTGTCCCGTTCCGGTTTCAACAACGAGATCGCGGTCCTATCGCCGGTCGGCCCGAACGGAGAACTCACGACGCTATTCAAGCCGGAGAAAGACATCTTCGTCGGCGACGTCGATTTGCATTTCGACGCCGACCGGATGCTGTTTTCCATGATTGGCAACCACAACCGTTTCCAAATCTGGGAAACCGGCGCCGATGGCCAGGGCTTGCGGCAGGTGACGCCGGGCGAGTTCCCGGACGTGGACAACTACGACGCTTGCTACCTGCCGGACGGGCGGATCATCTTCGATTCGACTCGCTGCTTCCAAGGCGTGCCGTGCGTGGGCGGCGGGAACGCCGTGGCCAACCTCTTCATTATGGACGCCGACGGCTCGAACACTCGGCAACTTTGCTTCGACCAGGACCACGACTGGTGCCCCACCGTGTTGAACGACGGGCGTGTTCTTTACACGCGTTGGGAGTATTCCGATTCGCCCCACTACTTTACCCGCCTGCTGTTCTCGATGAACCCGGACGGCACGAACCAGATGCAGTACTATGGCAGCAATTCGCCGTGGCCGAATTCGACCTTCTATGCACGGCCCATACCGGATCATCCTTCGAAGGTGGTGGCGGTCATCTCAGGCCACCACGGCGTGCCGCGCATGGGCGAACTGCTGGTCTTCGATCCGGCTCTGGGACGCCATCAGGCTAACGGTGCCGTGCAACGGATCCCGGGCTATGGTGTCAAAGTCGAGGCGAACATCGGCGACGCGATCGTCAACAACTCGTGGCCCAAGTTCCTGCACCCGTATCCGCTCAGTGACAAGTACTTCGTGGTGGCCATGCAGCCGACCGCCCAGTCGTTGTGGGGCATTTACCTGGTCGACATCTTCGACAACATGGTGCTGATCAAGGAACAGCCCGGAAACGTGCTGTTCGAACCCGTGCCGTTGCGCAAAACGCCGCGACCGCCGGTCCTCAAAGATCGCGTCGATCCCAGCAAGCCGGATGCTACGATCTACTTGTCCGATATCTATGCCGGCGACGGGCTGAAAGGCGTTCCACGCGGAGCGGTGAAATCATTGCGAATCTACGAATTCCACTATGCCTATAACGGCATGGGCGGCCACATCCACATCGGCATCGACGGGCCTTGGGACGCTCGCCGCATCCTGGGCACGGTACCGGTGGAAGACGACGGTTCGGCCAACTTCAAGGTGCCGGCCAACGTGCCCATCGCCGTACAGCCGCTGGATGAAAACGGTCGGGCGCTGCAGATCATGCGAAGCTGGTACACGGCCATGCCCGGTGAAGTCCTGTCGTGTGTCGGTTGCCACGAAAGCCAGAATACCACGCCACCGTCGAAGGCGACCCTGGCCATGGAGCGTGCGCCGTCCGAGATGACGCCCTGGTACGGTCCGGCACGCCCGTTCAGTTTCAAACGAGAAGTGCAACCAGTCCTTGACAAGAACTGCGTCGGGTGTCACGACGGCAAGCATCAGGATCGGCCGAACTTCATAGCTGACCGACCGAGTCCGTTCCGCAACTTCACGCCCTCGTATTGCGACCTGCACCCCTACGTACGTCGGCCCGGCCCGGAGAGCGACTATTTCATGCAGAAGCCGCTGGAATACCACGCCAGCGTCAGCGAACTGGTGCAGATGCTCTCGAAGGGCCACCACGGTGTCGAGTTGGATGGCGAGGCCTGGGACCGTTTGGTCACGTGGATTGATCTGAACGTGCCAGACCATGGCACCTGGCACGAGCATCGCGGCGGCAACCACTCGGACGGCGAAGCGAGGCGGTTGGAGATGCGGACACTGTTTGCCAACCGGCCCGAGAACCCCGAAGAGTATCCGACGCCCGCGCCCGAGCGGCCTGACTTCGTCAAGCCAACGGCGCCGCCGGAACGCAAACCGCAGAACCTGAAGGTACCCAATTGGCCGTTCGACCTGGCCGAAGCCGAACGACGGCAAGCCGCCCCAGGATTGCCGACGGAAGTGCAAATCGACCTTGCCGAAGGCGTCGTCATGGACCTCGTATTGGTTCCGGCCGGTGAGTTCGTGATGGGATCGCCGGACGGCTATCCGGACGAGTATCCACAGACGGCTGTGAAGATCGACAAGCCGTTTTACATGGGCAAGTTCGAAGTGACCAACGACCAGTTGGCCGCCTTCGATTCGTCACACGACGTCGGCTACATCAGCATCTTCAACAAGGATCACAGCAGTCGTGGCGTGGCGGTCGACCGTCCTCGACAACCTGCCATCCGGCTGTCCTGGGATCGAGCGTTGGCGTTCTGCAATTGGCTGTCACAGAAGACGGGCCAACGGTTCACTTTGCCGACCGAAGCTCAGTGGGAGTACGCGTGCCGCGCCGGCACGGATACGCCGATGTATTACGGCAACTGCGAATCGGATTACAGCAAGCTAGCCAACCTGGCCGACCAGCAGTTAAACAACCTGACGCGGCGTGACTCGCCCAAGTGGCTCCCCACAAACGACGCGGTCAACGACGGCAATGTCGTGACCGGCGACGTCGGCCGATACGCGCCAAACGCATGGGGCCTGTGCGACATGCACGGCAACGTCGCCGAATGGACCCGTACGGCCTACCGCCCCTACCCCTACGATTCCGGCGACGGCCGTGACGATCCGCGGGCCGCAGGCACGAAGGTGGTGCGAGGCGGTTCCTTCTACGACCGCCCAAAGCGAGCCCGTTCCGCATTCCGTCAGAACTACCCGGATTGGCAGAAAGTCTTCAACGTAGGATTCCGCGTCGTGATGGCGGCTGAATAGGGACTGGCAACCAAGAGGTAGGTCCCGTCTGCCGGACGGGACCTTCGGCTTGTTGGAGTTCACGCTTTAGCGTGCCGGAAGACACGCTGAAGCGTGAACTCCAGCGATGAACCTCCAATCGACTCCGCTCGGCTGAATCATGCCAGAATACGAGGTCCCGTCCGGCAGCCGGGACCTACCTGTTTGGCCTCGCGGTCGTGATCCGCTATAGTAGGACGTAGCCTCGGCGGAGTCCGGAGCGAGCGGCCAAATGGTTGCTGCTACCACCAGTAGGTTCGGTTGCTCAGACTTGCCAAATCTGAAAGCTCGTTCTCCACATCGGCTCCGCTTCGAGGCGCTTTTTCTTTCGCTAAGGTGCTTCCATGATCACTCAGCCGGGCCAAGAAATCATCATCAAGGACACTCACCGAGGGCTGTGGTACGTAGACGGCAAAATGACCAAGGTGCTGGAAGCCGGACGATACGAGATTCCTCGCGCGGCGTTTCTTGGCTTCAAGAAGCAGCCCAAGGTTGAAGTGGTCCTGGTCGACATGCGCGAACGCGACTTGACGATCAAGGGCCAGGAGATCTTGACGGCGGACAAAGTGGCAATTCGGGTTAGCATCCTCGTCCAATTCCGCGTGACCGACCCGCGAGCTGCTCTGCATACGGTGGCCAACTACGAAGAAAGGCTGTACAGCGACGTGCAACTGGCCGCCCGCCGTTCGCTCGCCACGATGATGCTCGAAGAGATCCTTACGAACCGTAATCGGCTGAGCGAGGAAATCCTGACCGACGTGAAAGAAGCCGCGGCCGGCTACGGCGTTGCGATTCGGCGCGCCGACGTGAAGGACTTGGTTTTCCCTGGCAATCTCCAGGAGATTATGAACCGCGTGCTGGCAGCCGAACGGAATAGCCAAGCCCAATTGGTCGAGGCGCGTACGCGTGCCGAGGTCGAACAAATCGAAGCCCAATCCCGCGCCGAATCAAGTCGTCGCCAAGCCGAAGCCGATGCAGAAGCGCGTCGCCTTGAGCAACAAGCCGAGGCTGAGGCGGCTCGTCTTCGAGCCGAAACCGAGACTGGCATCTATGAAGAGCGACAGAAAGCCGGCGACGTGTTAAGTCAACATCCCGAGTTGCTGCGGCTCGAAGAATTGCGGACCCTTCAGGAACTCGCACGAAACGCAAACGCGAGAATCTATATCGGTTTCGACAAGCAGTGGACAGCGTCCGAAGACAGGGAAATGCGAGGTTAGTTCTTCTCTACGCTGCCAACGGCCAATTCAACGCGTTTGCCGCGGAATTCCAACTGCGACCAGAGGCGGAATCCTCCCGTTGTTTCCTTGTATCCGAATGACCCATCACCAAATGGATCTCTGAGTCCGGGAACCCGCTTGCTGCCGTCGCGGGCAATGACGATCGCGGCTTTGAATAAGGCGCGAATGGCTGTGTTCTTGTCTCGCACTTCACAGCAGGGCCCCAGACCGGGAAGAACCACCGCACTAAACGGATTCTCCGCCCGAACTCGCTGCTGCAACGCGCCCCATTTTTCTTTGCGAGCGTCCGGAGACTCGTCGAGCAATTTCAGGATCTCGCTGTAGTCACTCCAGGTTCCGTCCAGCCATTTTGTGATTTGCTCGCGAGAGACATGCGGCAACGGGTTCTCATCGGTCGCCGATTCCGCAACGATACTGCGCAGCGTCTGAACAGCCTGAGCATCGTCTTCCGATTCCCGCACGGCACGTCGCGCCCAGCCGACGTAGATTCTCTGTTCGAATTCAAACGCCGCTCGCAGGGAACCGCCTTTCGGCAGACCGTCAAGGCGTTCTGTGAGAGCGTCGAGGTGCGCAGCGTCCAGGTCCGTAAGCTCCTGCGTCAGCACGTCGATTACCATATGCTCGATCGCATACTGAACCAACAGGCTGATGAGGATTTGGTCTTCTCCCAGACATCGGGCCATCAGTAGCGTGTTACCAAGAGTCTCTAGAGCTGCGTCGGTTTGATCGGCTTGGAAGCTCTGCCGGGCGTGCAGGCAGGCGAATCGAGCCATCTGCCGAGCCTTCGATAGATGCGGCATCACCATATGCGGTCCGGCGGAGAGGTCCAGGCCCCATTCGCATCGGGGCATGGCGGACGCCCGCCGCAGGCACTGCATCGCCCCATCGCTTTGTTTGATCAGGCCAATAGCGCGCTCGTCAATTTCGCCTTTGGCAACGTCGCGCAGAAGTTCATCGTGCTTCTTGTCCGTCTGCGGCAGTTGTGCAAACGCCTGCCAGTACGCAAGGGCCGCGTTCTTTGATTCGTCGGCCGCGTCGGAAGACGTGCATGGCACAAAAATGGCGCAAATTGCCGCTGCGCCCCCAAGGCGTCGTAGAAACGTCATTCTGTTCTCCCTTGATCAGTTTGGAAGTAGCTCATGGTATCCTTGTCCCTCCTTTTAACAAGACGCCGCCAAACTGCAGTACCGACCCTGTGGGCGAAAGAAATCCGCGTTTTCGGGAGATGCCGGGGACCGAACAGCGCACGCCTCCGGCTTGCGGTCAAACGATCTAGCAACGAGAATCTTGGAAGGACGCAAGAGAAAGAACTTCCCGTGTGTTCCGCTGACACGAGGCTTACATCCAGCACCCGCCGCTCGCGGAGTGCTGATCGCTAAGGAGTACCATTGCATGAACCGATTCCGATGTTTCCTTTCTTTCCTATTTCTGCTGAGTCTTTGCAGTCTTGCGGCGAAGGCTGCTGACAGGCTCAACCTCCTGGTGATCACCGTGGACGACATGAGCGCCGACTCGATCGGTGCATTCGGCTGCGGGCTACCTGATACAACACCGAATATCGACCGCCTTGCCAAAGGAAGCCTGCGGTTCAAACACGCCCATGTGCAGGTGGGCAATTGCATGCCTTCGCGTAATGTGATGTGGTCGGGGCGATACCCGCACAACAACGGTGTCGAGGGCTTCTACCAGGTGAAAGATCCCGGCTACCCGGTGCTGGTAGACCTGATGAAGGACGCCGGTTACTTCACGGCGATCCGCCACAAGGTGTCCCATTCGACGCCCTACCATCCGTATGCGTGGGACCTTGTTCTCGACACGTTGCCCGACGGGACCAAGGCACACGTGAAGGATCCCGCGTCGTACGGTGTGTCCACGACAAGTGGCATCCGTGCAGCGAAGGCCGAAGGCAAACCGTTTTGTCTGCTCATCAACATCGCCGATCCTCACAAACCGTTCCACGCCGAGGCCAGGACCGGTGAGACGATTCCCGATCCTCACACGCCGACTCGCGTCTTCACGCCGGACGAACCACCAACGCCTGGTTTCTTGTTCGACGACGCGGTGGTCTCGAAAGAACTGGCTCACTACTACTCGTCGGTACGACGCGCCGATGACGGTGTGGGGCACGTCTTGCAGGCGTTGGAGGACTCAGGCGAGGCCGACAACACGCTGGTCATGTTCCTTTCCGATCACGGGATGCCGCTGCCATTCGCCAAAACGCAGCTCTACCACCACAGCACGCATACGCCGCTCGTCATCCGGTGGCCGGGCGTGACAAAGCCGGATTCCGTCGACGGCCAACACATGGTTTCGGCCGTGGATTTCTTGCCTACGCTGTTGGATGTTGTCGATGTCGAACACCCCGAGGGCATCGACGGGCGTTCGTTCGAACCGTTGCTGAAGGGAGAGGCCCAAGATAGCCGCGAAATGGTCTTCAAGGAATACAACGAAAACGCGGGCGGATCGCGCGATCCCATGCGAGCCGTGCAGACGCAGCGTTTCCTTTATCTCTTCAACCCATGGTCCAACGGCGAACGGATCATGGCCACTGCCACCTCCGGCACGCCGACGTATCGCCGCATGGCCGAACTAGCCGAGACGGACGAAGCGATCGCCGATCGGCACCGTCTGTATCAACATCGAGTGGTCGAAGAGTTGTACGACATAGAAAACGATCCCGATTGCCTGGTGAACCTGATCGACACCCCAACTCATCAGCAGAAACTTGCGAGTTTGCGCGAGGCGCTCGAAGCATGGATGGTCGAAACAGGGGACCACATGCTGGACGTTTTTCGCAACCGAGACGATCCTGACGCGCGCGAGGCATACGTCGGGCAGAAGGAGAAGGAGGCGGACGAGCGCAGGAAGCAGAAACGCAAAGGAAACAGATCGCGAACAGCCGCTGGTTCGGACAAACGATCCGACTTGATCGCATTGGAGTTGCCCGAACGCGTCGTTGCAGGGAGACCGGTCACGGTCAAGCTGCGGCACAAGGTCGACGCCGATCTGGGCGAGCAGCTCGTCCACGTGACGCTGAAAGCCGGCCCGGAAGGCAAACGAGTGGATCGCAGAGTCGTGAAAGTCTCCGGCGAAGACGTCGTTGAAGTGACCTTTGATGTCCCAGCATCCGTACCCGGCAACACGGTCCGCTTCGCGGCTTTCATCGGAGAGGATTACGCCAGCAACTTGCAGTACCTCCAGACCGCCGTTATCCAGATACACGAAGAATGACGACCATTTCCAAACGGAGCATTAGACATGAACAAAGACGCCTCGAATCCTGGCCCTCGCTCAAATCGTCGCGGTTTCCTAAAGCAGGCCACGGCCGCCTCGGTTGCACCATGGATCGTCCCGGCTTCGGTCTTTGGTGCCAACGCGCCGAGCAACCGGATCCACATGGCCTGTATCGGAACGGGAAATCAAGGAATCGGAATTCTGCGTCGCTTCATAAAGAACGACGACGTGCAAATCGTCGCGGTTTGCGACGTGAATACGGCCAGCCACGGCTACAAGACGGAGGATCAGTACCTGGGGCGCGAACCGGCCAAGAAAGAAGTCAACAGTCACTACGCCCAGAAGACGGGAGCCGCCAGTTACAAAGGCTGCCAGAGCTACAACGATTTCCGCGAGGTGCTGGCCCGTGACGACGTCGACGCCGTAACCGTGGTGGTGCCCGACCAGTGGCATGCGATCATGACCATCCGCGCGGCGGAGGCCGGCAAGGACATCTACTGTGAAAAGCCGCTTTCGTTGACCATCGGCCAAGGTCGAGCCATGGTCGAGGCAGTTCGCAAGTACAAGCGAGTTTTGCAGACCGGCAGCATGGAACGCAGCAACCCGTTGAACGCGTATATCTGCCAGTTGGTTCGTACCGGGAAAATCGGCGAAGTCAAACGCGTGACGACCAATGTCGGTTACAATAACAAGGTCGGCCCCGGTCCCGGCTGGAAACCAACGCCGGTGCCTGAAGGCTTCGACTACAACCTTTGGCTCGGTCCCGCTCCGTCGGTTCCTTATCACAAAGACCGTTGTCTATACCGGTTCCGTTTTCATTACGACTATTCCGGCGGCCAGGTGACCAACTTCGGCGCTCACTCGAACGACTTGGCCCAATGGGGCTTGGGAACGGACGACACGGGTCCGGTCGAGATCGAGTACATCGACGCCAAGTGGCTACCGAAAGGAAGTCTGTTCAATACGGCCCTGGAGACCGAGTTTCTCTGTCGCTACGCCAACGGATGCGAACTGATCTGCAAGACCAACGAGCGGCCGGTTGGCGTGCGATTCGAGGGAACCGAGGGGATGATCGAGGTATCGGCCTACCCATGGATCGCGCGGAGCGAACCGGAAACGCTGATTACGTCAAAGTTTCCAACCGGCAAACTCCGCTTCGACGCCACCGGGGCTCACGTGCGCAACTTCCTGGATTGCGTCAAGAGCCGCGAAGCTCCGGTTGCGCCGGTCGAAGTCGGGCATCGGTCTGCCAGCGTCTGTCATCTGGGCAACGTTGCGATTCGGCTGGGGCGCAACGTGAAGTGGGATCCGGTGAAGGAGCAGTTTCCGGGCGACGACGACGCCAACCAGATGCTCGCCCGGCCGATCCGATCGCCTTGGCATCTGTAACGACGGATGTCGCGGCTGGTGTTCAACGTCCGTAGCCGAACTCGATGTTGCTCGAACGCTCAACTGTCTGAAGTCTCTGGACGTTGGCGTTTGGATAGCTTACCATCAAAAGGACCGATTTCGAAAAGTTGGTGGCCGAAAGAGCTGACGAGTAGGAAAGAATCGACAACCCAAAGTAGGGAGCACGAAGCATGAACGAAAACGCACGCGTTAGATCGGCGACCTTGTCGCCGGCGCTCGTTGCCTTGACCGCCCTTGTGGTCACGATCGGCTGCAGCGGAAGCGACGGCGTATCCGTATCGAAAACTGACGATGCAGAAGCCGCACCGAAGGTGCATGCCGATCCTCCGCCCGTTCCGGAACCGAGCCTTTCGACCGAAGCGGCAAAGGAGGGCACCGACGCCACCGAGAGCAGCCTGGATCCACCTTTGGGGAATGAACAGGAAAACACAACAGAAGGGCCGCCGGACGAACCAACCGCGCCGCCCGCTGGTAAGGCGCCGGCCAAGGACGCGGCCGATCCTGCCAAAGAAGCATCGGCCATCGAAACTGCCAAGCCCGAACCTGCCGCACCCGACGCCCCTGGAATCACGGCCGAAGACCTCGGCGCGAAATACGCGATCGGCGACAAAAAGGCGGTTGGAGAGAGGTATCAAGTCGAGGGGACGTTGGCCAGAGAGTGGCCAACGCCACCGATGTTCGATTTGGGCGAGCGTGTGATTGCCTTTGAACTGAGCCAGGCTGATTACAAAGAGTTCGCCAAGCTGAAGCTGGGACAGAAAATCATCATCGAAGGTACGATTGCCGTGTGTGATGAAGTTATCATGATGAACAAGTGCGAGTTGGTCGAAGCGGCTGAACTGCCGCCGGTGATCGAGATCGCGGCGAAGGAACTGATCGAGAAACTAATGCCCAACGCCGTCGAGTTGGTTCAGAAGATCCGTTTCCGGCGGGTTCGAGTTACCGGCGAACTGTTTGGGGGAGGAATACAGGAACTCGTACTTCGCGGTGCGCAGGAGCGGTTTGTGCTTTGTGTACTGGATAGACCCGATGAGACCGACCTGCGTCGCGGCCAAGAGCTGACGATTGAGGGGATTTACGGCGATTGGACGGATGCCGGTTTCAAGCTGCGTGTCTGCACAATCGTTGAAAGGAAACCCTACGAGCGTCCTAAAGACCCGCCGGACGATTACGTCTTCGTCACAGCCGAGAAACTGATCGAGAAGTTCCGGGAAAGCGGTGAAGATCTGAAACAACAGTGGATCATCGTCGACGAAGTGATGAAGCCACTTGTCGTAGCGGGTAAGATCAAGGAAATAGAACTATCGGAGTACGGCGGCTCGTCCGAAGTCATCTTGGCGGGCCCCGGCGACCGGGACAAGGTCGTCTGTAGAATCAAATCGCCCGAAGCTGCTAAGCAAATGAAGCAGGGACAGCGCGTCACAATAGTCGGCGATTTCGAGCCCGGGTTCAGTTTTGGCGCGGCTACCGTCTATCTGAACGATGCCAATCCTTATTGACGGCATCGAGGGCTACTTGGTCGCTTCACAATTCTGTGGAGACCTCCGCGAGCCTCGATAGCTCCCGGTTCACTTGAGCAGTCGGTCAATCAAGTAATCCGTGGAGTTCTTGTACATCGGATGAGGTCGATCGGTATGGACGAGCACCACGTCCACGTCTACGGCTTTGAGCCGCTCTTCGAGCTTGACGCCCATGATTCCGGAGTGCGTTGGATCCTTCGGCGACGCACCGACGACCGGAACCTCGCCACGGTAGAACATCGCGATGGGCGGATCGTCTTTGGTGACGTGTTCGATCGGCGAGTATGCCTTGATCCAATCCAGGACTTTCTCGCGATTGTCGATCAGACTCTGGAAGCTGGGCAGACCGAAGGCGTGGGCGCCGTAGCCGTAGTTCGGCATCCACTCTCGCAGCTCCTTCGGATCGAGCGACACTTGCGCTCCGTTGACGGCGGCGCAGTAAAGACGGGTCGATTCGCGGGCCACAGGGTCCTCGCTCTGGGGGTCGGCCAAGTCGTCGTGAAAGGCGAGCCAGAGTGACGAGCAGGCGCCGGCCGAACCTCCGGTAGCACCGATACGCTTCTTGTCAAGGTTCCATTCCGCGGCCTTCGAGCGAACGAACTGGAGGGCGCGGGCGGCGTCTCCAAGCGGCGCTTTCACCGGCGGCTCGACCTTGTCTTCGAGGCCGTTCTGAGTGTAGCGATAGTTGATGGCAACGACCGAGATGCCCTTGTCCAGGAAGGCTTTCGGATTGGTCTTCTTGCTACCGGCCCGCCAACCGCCGCCGTGTATGTAGAAGACAACCGGCGTCGGCTTGTCCGACTCCGCCTGGTAGAAATCAAGAACCTGTCGCGGATGGCTACCATACGCCACATCCGTGAGTTGCTTGGGCTCATCAGCCCGGCTTTGCAGGGCGAGGAAAAGCAGGACGACTACCGGAATGATTCGATTCATGGGGACGGCTCCTTGAGACTCTAGGGTGATCGTGCTTGAGAGCGGTTGGAGGGAAATACGACGGTTTGACACTTTGCGCCGATTCATACTAACGAGTCCATCAGCAAACGCAATTGTATGCCCTGCCTTTTCTGTCACGTTTGTGTTCAGCCCATGCCTTATCGGGTGTTGCGGGCAGAACGGCGCTGTTATACTCCGCGGATCGGATGTCGCAGGATCAGCCGCACACCTTCTGAAACGAGACTGCCATGAAACGCATTGTCTGTCACGTCGCGCTGTTGGCGCTGGTCCTCTCATTGGCTACCTGCAATGAACGCCCCCGCGAAGGCGACAGCCCGAAGGGGCCACCAGCCACGAACGGGGAGGCCGTCGCGCCAGCGGAAGGGAATCCGCAGGAGCAGATCGACGCCCTGAAAGCGTTGGGCGCCGCGGTCAGGCTTGACGGCGAGGGCAACGTGATCGTCGTCCAGATCGGCGACGGCAAGGCCACCGACGCCGCGGCGAAGCTGCTCGCGGGAATGGAGTCACTCAAAGACGTGCAACTCTCGGGCGTGGAGGTGACAGACACGGCGATCGACAGCATCACGGGACTCAAGAAGCTCAAGGTCTTGAAGCTCGACACGACTAGCGTGGGCGACGCGGGGCTCGAAAAGCTCAGGTCGATGGAGACCCTCGAGCAGGTCTTCCTTTCAGGCACCAAGATCACCGACGACGGGCTGGCACACCTTGGCGCTCTACCGCAACTGAGGCGATTGCGTATCGGCGATACCCGAGTCACCGGCGAGGGCATGCGCCACCTCAAGTCGGCGGCCAACCTCGCGATCCTGGACGTGAGCAAGACCGATGTCGACGACGCGGGGCTGGCCCACCTGAAGGAGATCGCCGCCCTGACGGACCTGAACCTTTACACGACCCCCGTGACCGACGCCGGACTGGATCATGTTACCGCCATGACTCAACTTACCCGGCTGAACCTCGACAACACAAAGATCACCGACACCGGGCTTCCAAAGCTCAAACCGCTGGTCAACCTGGACTTCCTGCACCTGGGACGCACTCCGGTCACCGACGCCGGGATCGAGAACATCCTGGGGCTGAAGAAGCTGACACGGCTCGAGGTGACCAACACGCAGGTGACCGAAGAAGGGGCCGAAAAGCTGCGCAAGACGCTGCCCGACTGCGAGGTCCTCTCCGGAGTGACCGACGCGAAGTCGTAGTCGGGGAACCTGTTGTGCGTAGCGGAATTCCCGCCGCCGGGCAGGTATCCTAACTCCAGGAGTCGGCAGGGTTCAGGTGAAGCTCCCCGAGCAAAACTCGCTTCGTGACGACTCGCGCGTGCCCCGGAACGATATCCGGAATTCGGACGCGGGGAGCCAGACTAGCGGTGAGAAATAGGCCGTTGTAGGCCCAGTGGTAGCGAAGGTGTCATGACCCACCATCTGCCCATCTGCGCCCGAGTCGGCGACCGCTCAACGCCGATTATCCGACGTTCACCCGCCACGAAAAGCACGGGATTGGTCTATTTCCAATCCCTCGACGCTCTACAATTGACACTGGAAGGATCATGAATCGCGCGCGTCAGAAGAGTAAAAGGTGTGGAAATGCATGCAGCTGCTCAAAGACCGATTGCCGCAACCATGTTGGTCACAGCCTGTGTCCTAGCCAATTCCGAGGTAGCTTACTCACAGCCGGCCCCGCCCGCAAGGAGATTGCCCGGGGTTACAAAAGGCGAAGTAAGAACGTGGTGGCTGGCTCCATACGTTCGAGTCACTGAAGAACGGATCGCGAAGCGCTGGACAATAGATGTCCGTTGGTTCGATTCCGAGGGCAACGTCGTGCGCGAAGTGTCAGGCCGCAACGTTTCTGCACATTCGGGGTACGTTTCAGCTTTGGCCGACGGCAAAAACACGATTTACGCAGTCAACGGAGACTGGAAATTCGTTCTACCCAAGAAATCGGGACGGCCCGGCTATATCACGGCAACCAGGGACAGTCGAACATTTCTGCACGAGTTCCATCCTCGCGAAGGACAGATTGCCGTCGATGTTTACTTCCGGGGCAAACTGGTGAAGACAATCGGACCATTTCAACAGCACAGATACGAGAGAGTACAACTCTCGGCCGACGGGAGCATGGCTTTGCTGGCGTGGAAGGACGACGAAAAGAAGAACATGCAGGTTGTGGTCGTCGGGCCGGGAGCCAAGGTGTGCTCCCAGATAGATTGCACAGACTCGGGCTATCCCGCTCTTCGTTCTCCAATCGCGGCACCTGAAGGCACTGCGGTTCTGTTGCGGCCCAACGTCGGCGGCGATGCTGCGAACACCTTCCTGTTCTATCGGGAATCCGGCAAGCGTTCGTCTTTTGACGTCCCCAACGGTACGTTCGTTGCTTGGGGCTCCAGAACCAACACGGCCCTGTTCTCGACGGGCGGAGTTGAGAACGAGCACTTTCAACTCATAGACTGCACGAGCGGAAAGCCAATCTGGAGCATTGCCGATCCCAACCCTCCCCATCCAGGATTCTGCTGTGCCGCGGTGATAGCGGGCGACTACGTCCTTTTTCATGGGCGCGATTTTGCGGCAGTTGACAGAACCACCGGAAGGCTGGTGGCACGTTGGAAGCCGACCCGTCCACGGCGCCCGATTGGCATCAATGCCGGGTGGTTCCGCAAAATTGGCAGCAGGCTCTTCGTGATCTCGGATGACGAATTCACTGAGTTCAGCCTGGAGGATATCAGCCACAAGAAAAACGGCTGGAAATAGCGCCAAAGTCGTCGTCGGCGACCGAGCCATCCTGCTCGTTCTTCTTAACACCGCCATGCGGGTCTCCGAAGCCCTTGCACTTGAGCTCAAGCAATACCAGCAACAGGCGTTTCACAACATCCGGCGAAAAGGGAAGAAAGTCACTCGCAAACTTCGCGTGCCCAAGCCAGCTCGAGACGCTCTCGATGAGTACATCGACCAGGTTCGCGGTCGCAGACCCAGACCGCTGTTTCAGTCGAAGAGCGGAAGACGGCGTGTCGAGGAGGATGACCTGGGCCACAGGCGGGACCTAATCGCCGCCATTCGAAACGGGTCGGTAGTTACCTGGCAGCACATCAACCTGCACGGCGAGTACGATTTCTCCGACGAGAAACTGAAGGATTCGGTGGGGCTACGGGTTCCCAAGATCCTGGAGCTGAGCGTTGTCTGAAAGTGGGAACACGAAATCGACGTAACCCTCGATCATTCAGGCCCTTCGCTGCATTCCTGTGAAACTTTTTGTACCTTTGTTCGGTTTTACCCCACTGCGCAATCCGAGACCACGCTTGCGACAATAGTTCGTGCTATGGATTCGTGGCAAAGCGAATCAATTCCCGATAGGGCCGGTCCACCCCGTGGTTCATCCAGACGCGGCCGACGGCGTCGCACCAGACGTGGTCCCAAGCCGCGACGGGGACGGCGTAGCGTTCGACGATGGAGAGCTTCCCGTTTTGCGCCTTGACGCGGATTAACTCCGAAAGCGTCAGCGTCCAGACTGTGCCGTCGGGCGCCTCGGTGAAGCAAGCGTTTTCGGCCACATCCGCCAAGGGCAACTCCGCTTCGGCGCCGTCGGGGGTCAGGCGGACGATCGCCTTGTCTCGCGACATTGTCCGCTTGAACCACAGCCCGCCAAAACGGTCCTCCAACATAAGCCAGCCGTCGTGCTCGGCAACGAGCTTGCCGTCGAGGCCGATGGCTTGGCTCTTGCGGCCGTTCATCACCCAGACGCGACCCTGGCGGTCGCGGAGAACGTTGTGCCGCCAACACTCGTGCGGGCGATTGTCGACGCGGACCGGCGACTGACCTACGGAGACTACTCGGCCATTGCGAACGGTCAAGACCGCCGCCGCCCCGGCTTCGTCGCCGGCAAGGACCTCGGAGCCGTTACCGATGGGATACAGCACGGATAGTACCTGGTTGCGGTTCGGTCCGAGCGTGACAGGAGCCGTCTTGCTGTCGATGGCCGTGGGACCGTCGACCATGCCCCACTCGTGGGACCAGTGGCCCCACCAGATACGTCCCTCGGCGTCTTTGACCAAGTGGTCATAGAAGTTGATGCTCGGGAGGGGCGGCCACGCCAGGGCCTTTCGGAGCCGATCGGGGTACTGCAGCGCCAAGTCCTTCGCCGAGCCACCCATCACCCAACCTTTATCGTCGAACAGGTGGAAGCGGTAACGCGGATCTTCGAAGACCATCGCACCGTCTGCGCCGCGGAAAGCCGAGATGTATCCTTTTGGCTCGCCTCGCTGGCGGTCGATGCTTGACTCGGGATACATCTTCCACCCCCGCCCGTCGAAACGGCCGGTCGGCGAACCGCCGGTGTTCCAGGTACACCACATGCGGCCCAGGGAATCGGGGAAGGAAACGTCGCGTACCTGCACGACCATCGCCGACAGCCGCGAGCCGAGTGCGTCGGTCGCGGCTTTGGCCGCCGCGTTCAGCCGCCACCAGTGTCCACCTGCCACGAAGCAAACGCTGCGGTCCGGTCCGACCGCCTTGACCTGCAAAGTGGCGAAACGCTGTGTCATCGGGAACTTGATCTGCTCGCCGCCAGGGCTCATCGCTTCCAGCCCCTCGCGGCACCCGCCGAAGATCCAGCCATCCGGCCCCGACACGCGGGAATGCGAGCAGATTCGGTTGAGGAACAACCCCGCCTCGCTACCAAGATCGACCGCCGAGCCCCCTTTCGACAGCGCGAGGGCCCGGTATTTCTCCTTCAGCAACGGCTCGACTTGTGTCACATCATCGAGCATCAGATAGACTGTTCCCGAAGCGCCCGTGCAGACCGGCCGTACGGAGCGGAAACGGAAATTGCGGTGGAGCCGCCGCTGAGCCTCCTTACCGGTGATGTGCTTCTCGCCGTGGAGCAAAGAGACCGTATCGTGGAACAACCAGATGCCGTCCCGGCCAGACGGCTGGACATAGGCAACGCGTTCAACCACGTCGACGTTCTTCCAGGTCTTGCCGTCGTGGACCCAGAAGCCGACGGTCCCGGTCCCGCCGTAGCGGCCCCAGCCCGACCAGATGTAGACCCGGCCGTCGGGACCCTCGCTGAACTGCGGTGGGTTGAATCCCAGGGTGTCGCCATAGAAACGACTTTCCCTGTAGTTGCGGGCGTAAAGGGCCTGGAAATGCCACTGGTCGCGATCGAGAACGTGAACGCCCATCCGATCACCGAAGTAGATCCTGCCCGATGAACTCTCGAACGCCGGGCCGGTAATCATGTAGCGAATCTGCTTGGCGTCGACGTTTTGGTAGGGGGCCTGCTCTTCAGGAGTGGGGCCGTCGCGTTCGATCCACTCCTTCCGCTTCGGGTCAAAGGCGAGCAGCCCTTTCAACTCCTTGTTGGGCCGAATCCAGATACGGCCCTGGCGGTCGACCAGCACGACCTTCGCCCCGTCGACACGTGCAACCTCTGCGCCGACCGCCTGTTCGACCTGCTTCTTCACTGCGTCGATTGGATAGTGATATGCCTCGTCGTAGAGCCAGACTTGCCCGTTGGGGGCGATGCTCACGCCGCTGGTTCCATCGGTCAGCGCCAGCCGCTCGAGCACCTTCGCTTGCTGAGCCTCCGGGACGCCGGGTAGCGGGCGTGCCGCGTCGAACCATGTCATCGCTGCATCGTGCGAAACGAACCGAAGTGTCAACTCGCCGGTCGCCCGATGCTCAGCGATGATCTTACCCGCCTTGGCAAGCCCGTTCAGATCTTCTTTCGGCACACGGTAGGAAATGGGGGCACCGGGATTCGCGCCGGCCACTTCGACCAGTCCGGGCAACGCCGCCCCGTCGATTACGTGTACCCGCTGCGGCCCCTCGCCAAGGACCTTCCGCGCCTCGGGGTGTTTTTCGAGAAACGCCGCCTTGCCCTCGCGCTGCCACCACATCTCCCAACGGTCGATGGCCGCGTAGCGTTTTTCAAACGGGTCGCCGCGCTGATAGCCGGGATCGTGGCCGACCAGCCGGATTAGCGCGCCGATGCACGTGTCGGCACAACTGGAGCCCATGCTGCCCTGTTCCTGGCTGATCCAGCGCGACCCGGTGATCTCGCGGCGGTCGAGCAGATCGACGAGGATCGGTACGACCAACGGGTTCTTGCTGTTCTCGATTCCCGCCTTCACGGAAGCGAAAACACGGCTTGAGCCCAGGGTCGCGCCGCGCCGGATGTCCTCTTGCGTCGCCTCGCGGAGCATCCGGTAGTCTTCGGCATCGCCGTACCTCAGGAGGAACCAGATGCACTCGGAGGGGATTTCGCGTACCGTGTCGCGGGCCATCTCACGCATAGCGGGCAATAGCGATAGATCGCCGCGCCGCGCCAGGGCCTCGGCGACTTTTGGCAATTGCCTGTAGTCCTGCTCGGCCGCCCAACGCTTGAGCGTACCGATCGAATCAACTGTGGTTTTGTCGATCGACTCGATCTTCCTCAGTATGGCAAGCCGATCGTAGATATTGCCCCGGTCCAGGCGGGCGAGATACCCTTCCAAGGGCGTCTTGCTGCCGTTCATCGTCCACCACTCTTTGATGTCCTCGATGACCGCTCGGCGTTTCTCATGCTTCTCGTTCGAGAGATAGGAACTCGTACTGGAAGAATGGTAGAAGCGGACATCGACGATCTGCTCGATGCACTGCACCGCCACGTCCTGCACCCGCAACACAACTCGGCTGGGCGCGAAGTTCCGCCAGAACCCGATCGAGCGCGTCAGGCGACGGTCATCGAGGTGCTCGATCAACTTCGGGACGGCGGGCCGGCCAATCTTGATCAGCGCATCGCTGACCTGCGTCCCCTCACCCATCCCGTAGGTCACGCAGTGTCCCGGCTGGCTCCACTGTGCGCCGTGGACGTCCGGCAGCCGGGCAATGTAGTAATTGATCCGCTGTGGCAATGGGAGCTTCCCCGGATCCTCGACGTCGCTGCCCGCCAGCTTCTGGTCCTCCACCACCTGCTTCTCTAACTGCGAGGTCAAGTCGGTCAGTTGCTCGTGATAACGGCTGTGATCGAAGACACGCAACGTCTCCTTCCAGTGATTCAACAGCTCGCTCCGCGGCGTGCCGGATCGGAGCATGGCAATGCCTTGGGCAAAGCTCTGCCAAGCGGCCTCGTTGTAGGCGTCTTCAAAACAGAGGCCGCGCTGGCGGATTGCTTCGTGGACCAGACGTGTTGCCTCCTTGCTCTTGCCAAAATAGGCAGCCGCGTAAGCGTTGTGCAACAGGAACACGCCGCCGTGATGCGGGAGCCCCGCCGCACCAAAGTCATGGATGAGAGTGAAGTCCCACGGTCGGCGCGCCTCGGGGTCGCGTTTGTCAAGATACTCGACCAGCGCCGCCAACTCCTCGGCGAAGTCGCGCGGTTCGATGCGGGTGACCTTGTCCTTCGCGATTTGGGCCTCGGTGAAGTTAGGCAGTAGAACCGTCAACGCGTCGTCGCCACTTGGCACGTACCATGCGGTGGTGTACTTATCCGGTTCTTTCTGGCTATGGAGCCGTGCCAGCTTTGCCTGACGCAAATCCGGCCACGGGAGCTTGCGCATGCGCCCAAGGGCCGTCGTATTTCGCTCCAGCCAGTCGGTCTGCCGCAGGTCGTCTTTAGGAAAAACCTTGACTGCCTCGAGGAGGATTCGATATGCCTCCCCGGGCATCTCGCACCGCGGGAAAGCTGGAGAAGTTCCCCCCTCCGCACGAGCT
>JACKQG010000170.1_pt1 | contig 95625 bp, 82 predicted proteins | sample 8237621 | NCBI WGS metagenome assembly JACKQG01 (sample SAMN15677084, study PRJNA649215) | marine metagenome | biome: marine; feature: Black Sea; material: saline water; isolation source: suspended particulate matter (SPM) from the Black Sea western gyre | collected 2013-06-09/2013-06-10 | depth...
GGGCGAGTGGGACGGCTGCTGCAAGTGCGGTCGCACCTGACGAGAAAGATTGTGGACCGAAGGCTTTGGCAAAGAAGTAGCCGTGGTTCGTGCCTCGGGTTGTCACTTGAACCGCGTTCCCATTCGTTGCCGGGGTGAACGTTTGGTTCCCGCGATTCCAGATTCCGATCTTGACTTCATTGGGATTGATTTCGGCGCCGGAACCACCGAGCTGTTTGTTCAGATCGGCGAAAGTCACGGCTTCGGCCACAACCGATTGTTGCCCAAGGCCGAGCCGTGTCGCTGCGGCGAGCGCAGCCGAGTCGGAGGCGCTTTGAAGTTGTGTCTTTACGAGCACGATCGCGCCGACGTCGATCGCTATGGCGACGCACACGAGTAAGACAACCAGGATGACGGCCATCAGCACGGCAACCGCGCCGAGTCGCTTCGATGGTTTCTGGTACTTTAATGACCGCTCGGGGGCAGTTGCTGACATTGTGTGTCAGACTCCTGTCGGTAAAGGTGGGACGCTGGGCATGACGGTTCGAGCATGGCGCTGACTCACCAATCGAAAGCCGCGAGATTCCGGGGAGCGAACGAATCCGTACGTAAATGAAGAATGGGACACGAACCATCAAAGAGCAAAAATTCGTAGGCGAATTCGGTGGAATGAACGGGGTGATTGCTACAGCTGTGGCGTTTTGGCAACGAGAGGCTGCCGATGTTTCAAAATTGACACGTCCCGGAACGTGACCCATGTTTTGTTGGAGATTTTCCAGCGAGCCAACTGTCTACGCACGACGCGCGGACTACGAACGGGATCGCTCCCACCAAACTCTCCTACCGATAAGGAATGTTCTCGTGCAACGCTTGAACTTTGGCGGCTGTTTGCTCATGGTTCTCGTTGCGCCCTCGGTTTCAATCCGCGCAGAAAGTCCAAACGATGCGAGCTTAATCTCTGCGAGCGAGATTCAACGCCGAACCCACTCGGATCACTGGGCGTTTCAACCGATTCAACCGGCACAACCACCCGAAGTCGACGATCAACAATGGACCAACAACGGCATCGATCGTTACGTTTTGCGCCGGCTTGAAGAGGAGCATGTCACGCCGTCACAACCAGCAGATCGACGCACGCTGATTCGGCGGATCTACCTAGACTTACTGGGACTTCCGCCAACTCCCGCGCAGGTTGGTCAGTTCGCCGACGATCTCGATCCGCGGGCTTATGAAAACCTCGTCGATCGCCTATTGGAGTCGGAGCACTACGGCGAACGTTGGGGTCGTCATTGGCTCGATCAGGCCCGTTATGCAGACAGTCACGGTTACGATATTGACCAGGGGCGATTGCACGCATGGCGTTACCGACACTGGGTCGTCGAAGCGTTAAATCGAGATCTCCCATTCGACCAGTTCACCATCGAACAAATCGCTGGGGATCTGTTACCGAATCCTACCACGGACCAATTGGTGGCCACCGGCTTCCATCGCAACACGCTCAGCAACACCGAAGTTGGAGCTGATCCGCACGAAGACCGCGTTCGACAAACATTCGATCGTACTGAGACGACCGCAACCACATGGCTGGGTTTGACACTTGGATGTGCTCGATGCCACGATCACAAATACGACCCGCTGACGCAATTGGATTATTTCGGGATGTATGGCTTCTTTAATAGCGTATCGGAGAAAGACATACCTGCACCGCTACCCGAGGAACTCGAGCCGTACGCGGAGAAGAAGGCGAAGTTTGACAAGCAATACGAGATGATGCTCTCAACTCGCCGCGGCTACGAGGAGCGAATTGCCGCGGCGAAAGCGAAACATTGGGCAGCGACACTCGCGGCAATCCCGCTGGCGAAATGGGAACCGCTACGCCCATCATTTTTGTCTGCCAGCCAAGGCGAAGAGCTGATTCTGCGGGACGACTTCTCGGTTCTGGCTGCTGGCCCGACTCCCGAGACTTCGACCTATACGATCGTCGCGACCAGCGATCTGCCGTCAATCACTGGACTGCGAATCGAAGTATTGCCCGACCCGAGCCTGCCGCACAACGGACCCGGTCGTGCGCCAGACGGAGACTTCGATTTAAGCGAGTTGACCGTCGAGGCCGAACGCGTGCCGGCTGAGGACATTTCTATCGAAGTCCCAGACCTTCCGAAAGCGGAGAAGGTCGAGTTGCTGCATCCCGCGGCAAGCTTCTGGCGGCGCGATCGACCGTTCCAAGATGCGATTGCTGGTCGTCGTGGATCGAGTGGTTGGTCGATCGGAGTCCGAACGGGTGAACGACACGTCGCAGTCGTCGAATTTCGGAGCCCATTGGAGAATCCATCGGGAACTCGCTTAACGATTACGATGCCGCAGGGGCAAGGTGGCTGGTTCCAATTGATCGGCCGCTTTCGACTGTCAGTGACGGGCACGGCTGTTCCGTTTCGGATTGAAGAGATTAAAGGTCGTGCAGCCGATTTTTTGGCAGTTCCGACCGGACAGCGGACCAAAGATCACGAGCAAGTTATTCGCGAGTATTTCTGTTCGCGTGACAAGGATTGGTTGCATATCGATAACGGCGTGCAAATGCGCCGGCAACATGCTCCCGTGAATCCACACGATACGCTCGCTCAGACCATTTCCGAGATGGACGAGCCAAGAGAAACTCGCCGATTTGAGCGAGGTGACTTCCTTCGCCCAACTGAACTCGTTCGCTGTGCAACACCGGAAGTGCTTCCGCCGATGCGAGCTCGTGGCGAGCAGCCCGATCGACTCGACTTCGCTCGCTGGATCGTCGATCCCGCGAATCCGCTGACCGCCCGTGTTGCAGTCAATCGCGTTTGGCAACAGTACTTTGGCCGCGGACTGGTTGCCACGGACGATGACTTTGGGACGGAAGGCGACTCGCCGTCGCACGCAGAGCTTTTAGACTGGTTAGCCCGCGAATTCGTTACCGGTGGTTGGAGCATGAAGCGGCTACACAAACTGATTGTCATGTCCGCCACCTATCAACAATCCAGCAAGTACCGGAGTGACTTGGCCGAACGTGATCCGTTAAACGAGCTGTTGGCCCGGCAGCAGCGATTGCGCGTCGATGCGGAAATCGTACGAGATATCGGGTTGGCGGCGAGCGGCTTGCTTGACGCGCGAGTCGGCGGACGAAGCGCCGTGCTTCCGCAGCCGGTCGGAGCTCGGGACTTGTCCTTTAATCGGAGCCAGCCGCTGACCCCTTCGTGGGGCAATGGCTTGTTTCGTCGAGGTCTTTACGTTTGGTTTCAACGTACCGCGCCGTATCCCGGCTTGATGATCTTTGATGCTCCCCATGGCAACGCGACCTGCACGCACCGTCATCGATCGACGACGCCGATGCAAGCATTACATCGTATGAATGAATCATTTTACTTTCAGTGCGCCCGGGCTTTGGGCCAACGGATGGTGAGCGAGTTGCCCACGGTAAAGTCGACCGCGGAGAGTACAGACGCTCGTTTGACCCGTTTGTACGAGTTGTGCCTGTCGCGTGAACCAAGAGAAGATGAGTGGCCGGAACTACGCCGCCTGTTCGAAGAACATCGCGGGTTCTATTTAGCGAACCCGCAACTAGCTCACGAAGTAACACTCAACATGAGTGTCGATACCTCCAATGTGGAAGCGGTCAGCGAACTCGCCGCGTGGGTCATCTTGTCCCGTGTTGTCACCAACTTAGATGAGTTCATCGTCCGGCAATAGGAGCGAGGAAGAACGTGCACCCCCGACAAGCTACTTTACTGCGAGATCGACGAGCGTTCCTGACGAGCTGCGCAGGTGGCATTGGTGGCGCGGCATTGGCGAGTTTACTGGGCGCTGATGGGCTATCGGCGAATGAATCGGACTCGGTCGGAGCGGGGCTTCACTTTCCTGCGAAAGCTAAATCCTGCATCTTCATTTATCTCGTCGGTGGTCCTAGCCAGATCGATCTGTACGATCCGAAACCGAAACTGGCCGAAATGGCCGGCGAGACGCTCCCCGCTTCCATCACCGGAGACGCGAGATTCGGAGCTTTACGGAAAGGCACGGCTCGAATAATGCCTTCTCCGTACAAATTCCAAAGGCATGGCGAATGCGGCATGGAACTGAGCGAATTGCTCCCCAACATCGCGACGTGCGCCGACGATATTGCGCTCGTTCGCTCGATGCACACGGACGCCTTCAATCATCATCCGGGCGAATTGGTGATGAATACGGGGTTATTGCGGTTCGGCCATCCGAGTCTTGGTTCTTGGGTGAACTATGGCCTGGGCAGTGAGAACGAGAACTTGCCGGGCTATGTCGTACTCACCGCAGGAACGGCAAGCCGCGCCGGTGCTTCGAATTGGTCAAGCGGCTTTTTACCAAGCGATCATCAGGGATTGCTGTTCCGCAATCGGGGCGAGCCGGTGCTGCATCTCGACAATCCTCACGGGATCTGCCCCACGGTCCAAGGCAGCACGTTGAATGCCGTTTCGCGGATCAACGGTCTTAACTACGAACATGTTGATGACCCTGCGATCATCGAACGTATCCAGGCGTACGAACTTGCATTTCGAATGCAGGCCGCCGTGCCGGAATTGGTCGACTTCTCTGACGAGACGCAGGCGACGTTTGACGACTACGGATTCATGCGACCCGTTCCTGACGATTTGCGCGGTTGGGAAGGGGGCAACAAGAACACGTTTGATGACTTTGCCAGAAACTGTTTGATGTCTCGGCGGTTGGTGGAACGCGGCGTTCGTTTCGTGAACGTGTATCACGCCAGTTGGGATCATCATTCGCAATTAGTACCGAACCTCGAACGCAACTGCTCGGTGGTCGATCAACCGATCGCGGCTTTGCTGAAGGATCTGAAACGACAAGGGCTGCTGGACGAGACGTTAGTCGTCTGCGCGAGCGAGTTTGGTCGCACCCCACTGGGCGAGAACAAGCTTGGCAACACCAATGCCAGCGGCCGCGACCATCAACCTTTTGCATTTAGCTTGTGGCTCGCGGGAGCGGGAATCAAACCTGGACAAACAATTGGAAAGACCGACGAGTTCGGATGGAACATCGTCGACAATCCGATTCATGTCCACGATCTTCATGCTACGATTCTGCATCTGTTCGGAATCGATCACGAACGGCTGACCTACCGATTCCGTGGGCGTGATGTTCGCCTGACCGACGTTTCGGGGCGAGTGGTAAAAGAGTTGCTCGCGTGAGGCGGTAATCGCGCTAGTAGTCTGTCGCAGCTCAATCTTGGGGTTGGACGTGGCTGGGGCTTCCAGCGGCAGCGCCTGTAAAACTGCGGCTGGAAGCCCCAGTCACAGAATGCTCGCAACCGAAAACTAAGCAGCGGCAGACTACTAGTGCGCATTCTGATTTTAAGTTTGGGGAAAAACTTCAGATTTCCTAAAGCTATCGGTTTGACTAACCGCGGTAGTGACATACGTTTCAAAGTGGAGAGCCAACAGTTCGCTGTCGAATCTCTCGGAACGATGCGTTCCCTTTGGAACCCCTTGTTCTGCAGGCGAGCAGCCTCACATCCTCGAAAGGGCAAACCGGTCGTAAGGCTGGGACGCAAAGCTCAGGGCCACGCACGATTCATGTCGGGCGCGGTAGCCTGGTTGCCGAATGGATGGAATGTTGTCACGAGTTAACTCGTACGACCTCCCAGACACGAGGACTGAGATGATGACGAGGCGTGCCGCAGTCGAGTTGTATGGAATTTGAACCGACACCGATCCGCGAGGCTTACTTTCGCGTTTCTCCGCCGGTTCACGTTTCGAAACGTATCTTTGTTCGTACGAGTTTTCGTTCGCTCGGTCGACTTGGCCGGGAACAGCGGCACATTTGGGAGGAAAAGATGAAGAACTTCGCATCGAAAGTAAAGCGTTTTATGAAGTCGGAAGATGGCCCAACGGCTGTCGAGTACGCCGTGATGCTCGCTTTGATCATCATCGTTTGTTTGACTGCGATTACAGCTGTCGGTACGCAAGCAGCTGCTCAGTTCAACAACATCGCCAACAAGGTCGGTGGCGCCAGCAGCTAGTTCGTGGCTGCTCTGAACTAAATTAAGCAAAAACGCCCGCATGGTGTTTCGACACCGTGCGGGGATTTTGCAGTGTTATGGATTCTGGTTTAGGGCGACTTATTGATCAACGTTCTCGCAGTGAGTCAAAGCATGTACCCGTTTTTGCCTGCCGACAGTATGGCTGCGGCATTCGAGCTGGTGTGTGGCTTTGCGACTGCGATTTCCGCTATCGCTAGTTGCTTGTTCGCTCTTCGGGTCTGAGTACCTAACGCGACTTGAACATGCGAGTCGACAAATAGAAGTCGACTGAGATCCCACGGGAAAGGAGACACAATAATGGACGCGCTAACAACACTCGCTGACAGCATGGTGAGCAATTGGCATGTTTGGTTAGTCACGATCGTTCTGATCGTTGCCGCGATCATTGATGGAATTCAATTGAAGGTCCCAAATTGGTTGACCTTTCCGATGATTATCAGCGGTTGGCTGTTCAGCATTGGATCCTATGCCTTGGCCGGCGAGCCGTGGTACCACGGACTGGGCTGGAGTCTTATCGGAACCGTCGTTGGATTGGCTCTCTTGCTGCCAGCTTATTCGATTGGTGGAATGGGAGCGGGAGACGTCAAGTTGCTGATGGGAGTCGGTGCTTGGGTACACGGCTCGACTACCTTCTTCGCCTTCTGCCTTTCAGGAATCGTCGGAGCAGTGCTAGCTGTGCTGATGGTCGTGGCTCGGGGCGCCTTTACGAAGCACTACTATCAATTCTGGGCAATCCTCGGCGAGATCGCGACGATTCGCGATCCAGAACGACTTTCAACGATCGCTGCGGAACGCAAGAGTTCCATGATGCTTTTGCCTTATGGCATTCCGATCGCCATCGGGACCATCGCTTACTTTGCTTGGACAGGGATGCTGGTATGAGACTATTTGGCTTGAAGAATAGGAAGACAGCCCAGTCTGGCGAAACGCGGCACACTGGAAAGCGAACGACGACCTTGCCGGGTAGAACGTCTATTATGCACAAAGTGTGCGGGTCGTACCGAAAACAACGAGGAGCGGCAGCTGTCGAATTTGCCGTGGTTGCTCCTATCTTTATTTTGCTCCTGTTCGGAATGATCGAGTACGGTCGGATGGTGATGGTCCAACAAATGTTGACAAACGCCACACGCGAAGGCGCACGCCGAGCTGTATTGGATGGCACGACGGTGACGAACGTCAAGACGACCGTACAGGACTATCTCACGAGCGGAAATATTACGGTGAACAACAACGAAATCACCGTAAGCCCTGACCCGAGTACCGCAGCCTTTGGCGATCCGGTTACCGTCAGCATGACGGTACCGTTCAGCCGCGTCAGTTGGCTGCCGGCACCGATGTTTCTAGGGAACGCGAACATGTCAGCGAGTTCCGTCATGCGTCGCGAGAGCGTTCAATAGATGAGCAACCAAACGGCAGAGGGAGAAAATTGATGCGAGCGAAATCACTGGTCTTGTTCGTCATCGCCGTTAGTTGTGGACTAGCCGCGTCGATCGGCGTCAGCCAATACATGGAGAATGCCAACGGTAACGTCGGGCAAGTTGAAACGGCGAAGATTTTGGTCGCGATGCTAGACATCAATATTGGTGAAAAGCTTGATGCCCAAACCGTCAAACTTGAGGAATGGCCGAAGGACCGTGTGCCGGAAGGCGCCGTTTATGATCTTGAAGAAATCGATGGTAAGTTCCCGCGAATGCGGATGTACGCCGGCGAACCGATTCTGCAAGCCAAGTTAATGGGGTCGAACAACAACAGCGCAACCCAAACCATTCCGAAAGGCTTTCGAGTCGTTGCCATCAAGGCTTCGGTCGAAAACGCGGGCGGCGGTTTGATCCAGCCAGGTGATCGCGTCGATGTCCTTGTGTTGTTAAGAAAGAGCGCGGAAGTTCCGGAGACGGGCACGCGAACCATCCTGAAGGATGTAAACGTCTTCAGTGTTGACGGCGCGACAGAACGCAGCGTTGATGAAGAAGGTCGCACCCGTGCGTTGAGTACCGTATCGTTGTTGCTCAAGCCAAGACAAGCCGAAGCTGCCATGCTTGCTTCGGAGCTTGGGCGGCTGTACTTGACATTGCGTCGTCCCGATGACGATACCGAGGACAACCATGAAGAAGGTGAAACTGTTCGGTCGCTACTGGGCCAGGATGGCGAATCGGCCAACGATCGCATGATTGGACAAGATGGCGGATTCTCGGATTGGCTGAAGAGTCAAACCGAAGCGCAGCCGATTGAGCCGGTTCAAGAACTCGCAGCTCCGGTCGAGACGAAACCGAAATGGAAGATGATAGTTCTCGGGTCAACCGGCTCCCGTGAGTTCCTTTGGAGTGATGAGAAAGAGCTGCCGACCGAAGCCGGTTCCGAGCAACCGGCGGATGATTTCCGCGCACCGACGTCGAGCCCAAACACCCCGTCGCGACCACAGCCTCCCGCTCGTCGGTCGCCACCGACATCGGCACCACCGAGTGACGTGCCCGGCAGTGCCAGCCCGGTAACGGATGATGCTGATACTGAAGAAGACATCCCGATCTCTCCGCACTGAAAACTGTTACCAAGGACGGTAACGACGCTAAACGCAAGGAAGCAATAGCAATGTTGAAAGCATGTGCAACCGCGACAACGGTCTTTGGAGCGATAGTGTCGCTCGCGATTTGCTTAGGGACAGTGAACTCTGCTAACGCTCAAGTCCTAGGCCGCCAACCGGTCCACTTCAAGGTGAGCGGCCCCGTCGAGCGATTGGAGATGATCGTCAATACCAGTCGCATTCTGACGACGGAACACAAGGTACCGCAGCTTCTGGTCGAGAACCAAGGCGTCATTCGCGCACAACCCATCTCGCCTAACCAAGTGCAGTTGTCGGCGCTGAAGACGGGCTTCACGACACTGACCGTCTGGGACGAGAGCCAGGAGGAGCATTCGATTGATGTGCTGGTTTATGGTGATGCGCGAGAGCTCGAGAATCTACTGATGACGGAGTTCCCCGACGCGACCCTCCGGGTGAAGCCGCTCGCCAGCAGCGTTGTCATCTCGGGCTTTGTCCCGCGAGCCGAAATGGTCAGCCGCATTGTTCAAATGGCCGAAGACTACTATCCCAGCGTGATCAATAACATCACCATCGGCGGTGTTCAGCAGATCCTCTTGCATGTCAAGCTAATGGAAGTTTCGCGGACGAAGCTTCGACGCCTCGGCTTTGACTGGGCTAACTTCAACGGCAACGACGGAGTGGCGCAAAGTGTCGCCGGGCTCGTCTCGGGAGTTGATTTATCAGCTGGCACGGTCGCAAGCTCTGGCGGCGAAACGGTTGCCTTTGGAATTGTCAACAACGCGAACTCCTTCTTCGGATTCATCGATGCGCTACGTCAATACAACTTGGTCAAGGTCCTGGCGGAGCCCACGTTGGTGACCGTCAGCGGTCGTCCAGCAAGCTTTAGCTCGGGCGGCGAATTTCCGATCCTGGTCCCGCAGAGCCTTGGCACGGTTTCGATCGAGTATCGTCAATTTGGTACGCGAGTTGATTTTGTGCCGATCGTCCTCGGAAACGGACGCGTTCGATTGGAAGTTCGCCCGCAGGTAAGCGAGATCGATCCGTCGCGCAGCGTCACGATCAACAACACCACCGTGCCCGGTTTGCGAACGCGATGGGTAGATACCGGGGTCGAAATGAAAGCTGGGCAGACGCTTGCCTTGGCCGGACTGATCCAGAATCAAATCGAATCCGAGAACGTCGGACTACCTTGGCTGTCGGATCTGCCGTGGATCGGAAGTGCATTTCGGCGTGTTAAAGAACAGAATAACGAGATTGAATTGCTGATTCTGGTCACACCCGAATTCGTCGACGCATTGGATGCGAGCGACGTGCCGCCGTGCGGCCCCGGCCAACTGACCGCATCTCCGAACGATACCGATCTGTACTTCCGTGGTTACCTCGAAACACCGAAGTGCTGCCACGATGGCAGTTGCTCAAGCTGCGAAAGTGGTTATGGGCCTGCAACATTCACCTTGCCAAACACATCCGGTCCCGCGTATGAACCTGTTCCTGCCGTACAACAACCCGCGTCGGCGTCGTTCAGCGACCGCGCGTCGCCTCGTACGGGAAACTTGCCTCCGAATCCACCAGCAGCAGTTGGGGGGCAGAATGTCGGTGGTCCAGGACTGATCGGACCAACCGGTTACGACGTACTTCAGTAAAGAACAAAGTACTTGGACGCCTTACTTGCCACGCACCACAACTTGGTTTCAATACGGTTAAAAACATCGATGAGTAACGTACTTCGGTTGGCGATTGTTGATCCGAGCGATGACAGTCGCGAGAATTTGAAGGCAATGCTCTTGGGCATGGACATGGTCTGGCTTGAAGCCGAGTGTTCACGATACGAGTTCTTTGCCGATGTTGTCGGCCAGACCCATCCAGATATCGGCGTTGTTTCGATCGATCACGATGCTGATAAAGCGCTCGACTTAATCGAAGATCTCAAAGAACGATCGCCCGAATGCAGCATCTTGGTGATAAGCGGTTCGACCGACGGGCAAATCATTCTCAAGGCGATGAGGGCCGGTGCGAAAGAGTTTTTGACTCAGCCGGTGCGCATGGAGGATTTGGTCACTGCGATTCAACGTATCGGGCGTCAGAGCACGTCTGGTAGCGATGGTCGCTCTCGTTCGTCGACGGTACTCGCCGTCGCTGGTGCGACCGGTGGCGTTGGTACGACGAGTCTGGCCGTGAACATTGGTTGCGCATTGTCGAAACGACCAGAGAATTCTGTGGCATTGATCGATTTGGATCTGGCGTTGGGTGACGCGGATGTCTTTCTCGATACAATTCCCGACTACACTTTGGTCGACGTCGCACAGAATATCGCCCGGCTCGACTTCAATCTTCTTAAGCGATCGCTGACCAAGCACTCATCAGGACTATATTTGCTCCCGCGCCCGATACAGCTGCAGGACACTTCGTTGGTAACGCCGGATGATCTGCATCGAGTAATAGGCTTGCTTAAAGCGACGTTTTCGCACTTGATCTTCGATTTGTCGAAAGGCTACAGCGAACTCGATATCGTCGCGATGCAAGCAGCCGAACATGTGTTGCTCGTCACTCAGTTGGATCTTCCTTGTCTTCGGAATGTTGTGCGGCTGTTGATGTCGATGGATGAAATTGATGGTCTGAAAGATAAAATTCGCGTGGTCGTCAATCGAGTTGGTTTGGAGAACGGCCAGATCAGCATGAAGAAGGCCCGAGAAACCATCGGAAGAGAGATCTTTAAACAGATTCCAAACGACTATCGTGTGATGGCCGATGTCCGCAACAACGGCGTGCCGCTCATCGAGGGAGCGCCTCGGGCGGGATTGACGCAAGCGGTGGTCGATTTGGCGGATTCGCTCTGCGGCTCAGGCGACGAGGCCGACGACGTGGCTTCAGCTCCCGGGTCCTCCAATTGGTTGAACTTTTGGCCAGGGCTCGCAAAGGCGCGCGGCAAAGCCTAGTTCTGCGAATGCCTACCTGCGTACGTTGCTGATGTGGCCGCGCGCGCTTCCGAAGGATTAACCGGCAGAATCGGGTCTTCCCTCTTAAGCGATGCCGCCTCGCTCCCGTTTCGCGTGAACCTTGGTTTTCGCGTGAGCTATGTTTTCTGTAGTCAACACCGGGCATTATGCGCCGAGTGTTGCCGAGGACTGCCCCAAGCACTTGTTTCGAGACGGAAATCTGCCATGAAAACAATCGCCCAGCCAGTCAGATCTGCCGACGCTACGAAGGCGGCTGAGTACGATAGCCTCAAACGCCGCATTCACAACAAGCTGGTCGATAAACTCGATCTGACAAAGGTCGGTGATTTGCAAGGCGACGTGCTGCGCAGCGAGATCCGGTTAGTCGTCGAACATCTTTGCGACACAGAAGACACACTGCTCAACCGCAACGAGCGCGATCGTTTGATCGAGGAAGTCCTCGACGAGACACTGGGCTTTGGGCCATTGGAGTTCCTACTGAAAGACTCGACGATCAGCGACATCTTGATCAACGGTCCCAAGAACGTCTATGTCGAACGCCGCGGTAATCTTGAAAAGACGAATGTCGAGTTTCGCGATAACAAACACTTGATCCAGATCATCGATCGTATCGTGTCGAAAGTCGGGCGACGAGTCGATGAAGTCTGCCCGATGGTGGATGCTCGGCTGCCCGATGGTTCACGTGTCAACGCCATCATTCCGCCACTGGCGCTCGATGGCGCTGCGGTTTCGATACGCCGTTTCGGCGCAAACCCGCTCAAACTCGAAGACCTGCTGAATTACAAGGCGTTCACTCCGGAGATGGTGATGCTACTCGAAGGAGCGATCAAGGCTCGTCTGAACATTGTTATTTCCGGCGGTACCGGTTCGGGTAAGACGACGCTGCTGAATACGCTATCGAGCTTTATTCCCAATTGCGATCGAATCGTCACCATCGAAGATGCAGCCGAGCTTCAACTCCAGCAAGACCACGTCGTTCGTCTCGAAACACGCCCCGCGAATATCGAAGGAAAAGGTGCGATCACCGCGACGGATCTTGTCAAGAATGCGTTACGTATGCGTCCCGAACGAATCATTATCGGTGAATGTCGTGGGCCAGAAACGCTCGACATGCTTCAGGCCATGAATACGGGACATGACGGTTCGTTGACGACAACACACGCCAATACACCGCGCGACGCGATCGCTCGTATGGAAACGATGATCATGATGTCCGGATTCGAACTGCCAATTAAGGCCATGCGACAGCAGATTGCGAGTGCTGTTCAGCTGGTCATTCAAGCTAGCCGGCTTCAGGGCGGTGCACGACGGGTCACGCACATTACCGAAATCGTAGGCATGGAACAGGACACCGTCGTCATGCAAGACATCTATCGCTACGTCAAAGAGGGAGTCGACGAAACCGGAAAGACTCGTGGTTACTTCGAGTCGACCGGAATTCGTCCCACGTTCATGGATACGCTTGAAGCCTTCGGCATTCGCTTGCCCGCGAGTGCCTTCCGCGAACGAATCATGATGCGAGACTAGAGTTAAGGCACCGTAGCTACTTAGCAGAAGAACCACTTTTCGAAAACAATAACCTTCGGCCATCACAGTACCATGAGCCCGTTAATCATTATCGCAATCGTCTTCGTCGCCGTTGTCACATTGGTTGCCGCGTTTGGAGCGATGATGGCTGGCAATCGCGCGTCACAAGCGGAAGACAGACTTGATTTCCTCACCGGAGCCGCCGGTGCCACGACGATGAAGGGGCAGGATGGCACCAGTTTAATGCTCGGCACAGCGGCCGAGGGCAAGACGGCTGCCGTCGACTTCCTGAACCGATTTGGCGATATTCAACGTTTCCTTTCGCAAGCCAACGTTTCGATTACCGCCGGCCAGTTCCTTGCGGCGACGATCGGATTGGGAGCGGTGGGAGCATTGATCATCTTCACACTGGGCCTCCCGTTTTACTTCGCACCGCTAGCCGCCGGCGTGTTGGGATCGCTCCCGTTCGGTTATGTATTCATCGCACGAAAACGCCGAGTCGGGGCCTTTGCGAAACAACTGCCGGATGCGCTTGAATTGGTCAGCCGTGCGCTTCGCGCCGGTCACAGCTTGGCAGCTGGATTCAATCTTGTCGGTGACGAGATGCCACAGCCAATTTCTGGCGAGTTTGCTCGCTGCTACGAAGAACAGAACCTCGGCATCCCGCTCGAAGAAGCCTTAGAGGGGATGACCGAACGTGTTCCGAACCTGGATTTGAGATTCTTCGCGACGGCGGTCATCTTGCAGCGCCAGACAGGCGGTGACTTGGCGGAGATTCTCGACAAAATCGGTCACCTCGTGCGGGAACGATTTCAGATATTTGGTCAGATACAAGCCTTAACCGGTGAAGGTCGATTGTCGGGCATTGTGTTGTTGGCACTGCCGCCAGTTCTATTTGTTGTCATGTACCGATTGAATCCGGATTACGTGATGGTGCTGTTTACCGACGAGATTGGCAAGTTGATGCTGACCGGTGCCGTCTTCATGCAATTGGCTGGTGCATTCGTCATTAAGAAAATCATCAACATCAAAGTATGAGTGGAGCTATGTTTCTCGTTGCAGTTATCGGACCAAGCGTTCTCGTGCCACTCGCAGCTGGTGGTGCCGCCGTTGCTGGCGTGTGGCTATTGCTCGAAACGATGTCGAAAAAAAAGCCGCGGCTTGACGAGCGGCTTGACGAGTTCCGCGATCCGTCGCTGCGGCGCCGTAAGGAAGCTGGACCACAGGGCGCGACGGAGGCGATGCGAGGGGTTCTTGAAAAGGCAACGCCGGCACTCGCGAAGCCGCTGCAACCGCAGAATCAACAAGACGTGAGCAAGCTGAAGACGAAGCTCGCCGTCGCTGGATTTCGTAGCGATGGTGCGGCGAACGTCTATCTCGGACTCAAGGTCATCGCTCTGATGATTGGATTGGTTGTCGGGGTTGGCGGATTGTTTGTGTTCGGTCTGGGCACGCAAGTAGTGTTGCGTACAGCGATGTTCGCATGTGCCATGTTCTTTCTTCCAGACATTCTGCTCTGGCTCATCGCCAGCAAGCGAAAGGAAGGGATCTTCCTCGGTTTGCCCGATGCATTGGACTTGATGGTTGTTTGTGTCGAAGCCGGTCTCGGCTTGGACCAGGCGATGCGGAAGGTCGCGGAAGAGATGAAGAAGTCCTACCGTGTGATCGCCGAAGAGTTTGGTCTTTGCAATTTGCAGCTTCAAATGGGACGCACGCGTGGCGAAGCCCTGCAGGAACTTGGCAATCGCAGTGGAGTCGACGATCTCAAGCAGTTGGCATCGATTTTGATCCAAGCCGACAAGTTCGGCTCGAGTATCGCTCAAGCGCTCCGCGTCCAAAGCCAAGCCATGCGAACGCGACGCCGACAGATGGCGGAAGAGAAAGCGGCGAAGACCGCAGTGAAGTTGATCTTCCCGCTCGTTCTGTTCATCTTCCCCGGTATCTTTGTCGTTCTGGTGGGGCCTGCCGGAATCTCGATGTATCGTGAGATGTTCACAGCGATGAATGGTGGCGGCTAAACGGCCGCTTCGAGCAAGCTGAGCAAGCGTTCCAATTCTTGCTGTGTCTCGTTGTCCAGTTCCCAAGCCAACGGCTTGCGACGATAGTCAGTTGCGAAGATCCCTTTTTTCTGAAGCAAGTACTTCTCAACCGCAAGAAAGCCGTCGAGCCCCGCTTGCAGTTGCAACGCGACTAGTGCGCATAGCGGGAGATAGATGCGGTAGATCGCTTCTTCGTCTCCGTTTTGCAACGCTTGCCACAACGCAACCACGGCCGGCAGAAACTCCATCCCAGGGATCGTGCCGACGATTCCGCGACGATAGCTGTCGACCAAACACATCCCGCCCGAGCCTTCGAATATCTTGGCTTGACCAGCAGTCGCATCGCGTAGCTCGGACAGCTTCGGACCGATCGGTGTGGCTTCCGGCTTGAAAAGAATCTTGTCCGCGCCGTACGAAGCAAGTAATTCAGTGCTAACTGACACGGGGATTTCCTGGCCGACGTAGGACGAGGCGTCTTGCACGATCAACGGTAAAGAAACCGCGTCGGCTAAGTCTTGGAAGTACGCGAGTGTTTGTGGGGCCGGCAATGCGGTCGAGATCGGTGGAATCGCCATGATGGCGTCGCAACCAGCCTCTTCGGCGCATCGCGCGTACTCGACGGCCTGCTTCGTACTCTCTGCGCCAACGCCGATCACGACGACGCCCCGGCCTTGGTTAAGCGCGCCGAGTCGCTCAGTTAGCTTAATTCGTTCGTGGTAAGTTAGACGGAACAGTTCGGACACCATACCGGTGCAGTAGCCGTCGGCCTCTTCGGCAAAAGCCCATTCGACCTGCCGTTCGAGACTTTCCCAATCGATCGTATCGTCGTTATGGAAGGGCGTATGAACGACCGGTAAAACGCCTGCGATTACTTTCGTCATGTTAGTAGGATGGGCTGTGCCCACCATCCGGTTCGGTGGGCCAAACCCACCCTACTTGAGAGATGTTACCAATCCCCAACGCTTCCATCAGGATAGAAGACGCGTTGCGGCAATTCCTGCTCGAACGGATGCTTGCGGACTTCTTCCTCATCAATCTCGATACCAAGTCCTGGTTGTGTGTTCGGGCGAACGATGCGGCCTTTCGGTTCAACCGTGAATCCTTCTCGAACAACATCGCTACGCCATGGCACATCCGCGTGAACCGTTTCGCAAATTATGTAGCCCGGTTGCGAGAAACCGAATTCAAGTGAGGCAGCGGTACTCACGGGCCCTTGCGGATTGTGAGGCGCGAGAGCGATTTGATGGGCGTCGGCTAACGCGGCGATTCGTTTGGCCGCCGTCAGGCCGCCGCAGTGCGTGATGTCGAGTTGGCAGATCTCGCACGCTTGTCGCGCGAAGACTTCGCGAAACGTCGAAAGGTCGGTAATCCGTTCGCCGGTAGCGACGGGAGTTGCGATCGCACGGTTGATCGCTGCCAAGCCATCAATGGACTCAGGCCAACAGGGCTCCTCGAAGAAATACAATCCGTAAGGATCGAGCGCCTTGCCGAACTTCAATCCCATGGCTGGCGATGGTCGAGCGTGGCAATCAACCATGATGTCAATCTCGTCACCAACCGCGTCACGCATCGCGGCGACGGCTGCTTCGGCAAGTCGTATCGGACGCAGGCCTTCGATCGGCATCGTCGGAGGCACCGCCATACTCTTGAAGGCAGTGAATCCATCTTCAACTGCTTGGCGAGCTAGATCTCCGAAGGCCTTCGCATCGTCGACCGTCGTTTCGTAAAAGTCTTCCATCTTGCCGCCGCCCAAATGGCAGTAGGTGCGAACGAAATCGCGGACGGGACCACCCCACAGCTGCGAGCAAGGGACGCCAGCAACTTTTCCGGCGATGTCCCAAAGCGCGATATCGATTCCCGAGATGGCCGTCGAGCGAACAATGCCATGGCCGTGCCAGAAGTGTTGGCGAAACATCATCTGCCACAAGTGTTCGATTCGACGAGGATCCTCGCCGACGATCAGTTCCGCGACGTCTTCGATTGCGCCAACGACGGAACGCGTGTGCCATTCGAGCGTCGCCTCGCCCCAACCGTAAAGTCCCGGCTGGTCCATGATAACTTTAACGAATACCCAATTTCGCATCCGTGCGTGGCACACAAATGTTTCGATCTTCGTGATCTTCATGAACTTAATCCGCTGAGTTCGACTATTCGATCAGTTGCTGGATGGTTGCGGTTAGCGCTTCGGTCAGTTGCTCGAGACTGCCTCGAGCCAGCGTCGACGCCTCTTCCTGATACAAGCCTTTGCCGTACGAATCCGCATCCGGAAGGTACCAAACACTGGAACCATTCGCGAGTGTGCCGATCACCAAGGTGTGGTCCGGGAAACTCGCTCTTAAGGAACGTTGCAGGACATTGTAGTGTTCGCCATCCAGCGGAATCCAAATCGCATCACCAATTCGTAACAACTCGGCCCGATACTGAAACGTATCACCTTCGGGAAGATGTTCAACGCGAACCAGACGTCGTGTCGCACGTTCTGCCATGGCACGAGCTTCGCGGGCACGCTGAGGATCGTCCGCGGCGAGAGCGGCTTGTTCCTCCGCTTTCCAACGCGATTGATCTTCCAGTAGTTCCGCGTGTCGCGGCAAGTCGGCGCGATACGCCAACGCGATCTCGCAGACGGCGCTGCGCCATTCACTTGCAGCTTGAAGGTGTCCGCATGACGGTGGTTCGTGCCGCCACGTCCCAATCGTAGCGCCCGATACGACTGGCCCGGTATAAGTGAACTGCTGGCTTGCCACCACCTCCTCCAATGCAGAGAGCGCTGCATAGCCGAGCTGTCGTCCGTTTCTGTCTGCCACCGCAACGTCGCCGACAAATCCCTCGCGTGGCCCAATGTCGCCAGACGCACCTTGGATGAAGAAACACGGGGCATCCGTCGCGCCTTCGATCACTTCCCGCATCGCGCCAACGTAATCAGGGCTGATCAACGTATTGTCCCAGGCGAGGGTCGTGGGGTGACATGCATAGTTGACGACTGTTGCGAGTGTTTCTCCCGAGTCGCTCGTCACACGTGCGGCGATGACGGTGTCGTCGGCGACTCCATCTGGGTTGTATCCACAGACATAGCCATCTTGCTCCGGGTCGAAGTAATCTCGATTCGTCGCAAGTGAACAATGCCCGGTCGCGTAACTGATCGAGGCGGATTGCGATGTTGCGAGTGCGTTGCGGACAAGCCGAGCGACTTCCGTTGCCATGTTGTCAAGATATTTTGGAATCATGTCGCCGCCTGGAAGCTCGCATCGTTCGAGTCCCATCAGTCCTGCGGCATGCGTGTGCGAGAAGAAAACCGTGAGCGAATCAGGCGAAACGTCAGCTCGCTCGGCAACGCGGTCCAAAAACGTACGCATCTCGACCGTCCAGAACAGACAATGATCGATTGCAACCGAAATCTTTCGTTCGTGGCTCCGATCTGTATCGTGCGGAGCAATCGCGAGTACGGTCGCAGTGAGCGGGCGATGCACTCCCGTCGAGCGGTCATGAGTTGCCGCTCCCCACATGCGATGGTAGATGCCAACCGGCGGAGTGACGTCGCCACGGGCGACGCCGACTTGTATGAGGCTTTGCTTCGAGCTAACACTTCTCGTCATGGCCCATCTGCCTTTCCAGTAGCGATTGATCGAACACCGTTCCATTTGTGTTCAGTAAGCCCCAACATATCGCCGCCCCTAGGTAGGTCACGGCGAATAAGACCAAGACCGCGTTCCAACTGTTGCCATCACACTGCTCTAACAAGCTGGGTGTGTTTTCGATCCACGTCTTGAAGCGAGGTACAATCCACGGCATCAATCCCGCACCAAAATTACCAATCATGTTCATCGTGCTGAATAACGATGCGACGTTCTTTCCGCCCATGTCCATCGTGACCGTATAGGCACAGGGCCCAGCGAAGGCGGCTAAGAACGCCCCGAAGCTGATAACCACGACGGCAGCTGTCGGGTCAGCGACAAAGAACGCCGAAAATACAAGTCCTGCGCACAGCGTCAAGCTTCCGCCGGCAACGCCCTTTCGTGAGAGCGCTAAACTTCGGGTCGCGCGAAACACAGAGTCGGATGTCATACCGCCGAGCTTCGAACCAAGAACGGTGGCCAGCAATGGTAGGGCGGTGAGTGAACCAGACTGAGCCGTCGAGACGCCACGCGTCTCCATCAAATACGTTGCGAACCAACTTGCGAAAAATGCGTAGCCGCCCGCGCGAAAGAACTGTTGTCCGCAAATTAACCAAGCTGCGGGACTGGTCGTCAATCGCGACCACATTTGGGCATCGAATTCCGCTCTGCTGGACGATTCCTTTGTCGTGCTTCCTTCACTGATTAGAGCGCACTCGGCAGGGTTGACCGATGGGTGCTCATCAGGTCGTTCGCGAAACCAAATCCAAAATCCGATCGCCCAGAGCAAGCCGGGCACTGCAAAAATGGCGAATATGAATTTTGCTGGCATGTACCCGAGCATCCAACCGGTTAGGCCTGCCCCCAACGCTCCCCCCACCGACATCGCCGCGCCGAGAGTTCCGCTCGCGGATGCCCGACCGGTCTGTGGGTTCCAAAGGGCGATCGTTCTAGCGGAACAAGGAAAGATGCCCGCCTGTGCGATCCCATTTCCGATACGGCTCGCTGCAACGAGACCAAAGCCGGTAGCGAGTGCGATTGCGGCCGTTGCAACCGACCAAGCCGCAGCAAACGTCGGTAAGCATCGTCGTGATCCAAATCGTTCTCCGAGCCATGCCGTCGGGATCTGTGCGAGCGCGTAAGTCCAAAAGAAAGCAGGGCCAAGAATGAAGCCCATTTGTTCCTCAGTGATTCCGAGTTCTGCACGAAGGTCGCTCTCAGCCACTACCAAGCTATTCCGGCAAAGGTAGGCACACACAGCCGCCATCGCGAGCCATGCGGAAACGGAGAACCGTACTCTCGTCGGCGACCCTGGTCCCGTGGAGGGTGAGCTGCTAGCCGGGGGCGGCTCAAGATGTTGATCAGAGTCTGGCATGGCCGAAGAATTATACTGCGCGAGCTTACTCGGTGCTCGTCACGCCTATCGAATCTAGCGGGAATCGAGCTACTTCCATTTCGAGTTCGGTCCACATCTCCAACAGACGCAAACGGAGGTCTTCCAAATCTCCGGCGAATGACATCTCATTTTGTTTGTGCTCACCGACCTCACTCTCCAATCGCTTGTGCGTGTGTTCGATCAGGTTGTAGCAAGCAGTAAAGCGACCACAGAGCACGATTGCATCAAGACGCTGGCTTTCCTGGAACCAAAGCGTCGTCGGCATCGCAACCGCGCACTTTGCGATGGCGATCATTGCCGGTGAGGGTTGCACATTCCCAGCAGCTTCCTCGGTCGTGGAATTGCCTCGTTTTGGCAATTCGTAAATGAGATTGGCGATGACTCGGTCTCGTAGCTCGTTGTTTTCGTACAAGTCTCGATATCGCAAATCGCGGACGTTCTTCATAAACACGTTGCTGGACATCGCGTAGAGCGACTCGATCCGCATGCGAATTAAGTCGCCGAGCCAACTTGGACTAAGCGTTCCTACCGTTCCGACGATGTCCAAGCCTGATTGTTCCGGTAGCTGGCGAAGGATTGAACGGTCGAGCCAACGTAGCCCGCGCCACAAGCCGAAGATCGTCAGGGACAAGACGATGAATGAGAAAATTGACTCGACGAAGATCCACCACTCAGGCAAAGATCGCGTGACGACCATCTGCCCGATCCGCCATCCAAGCAGGCAGGCCGCGACAATCGCAATCACCAATAGCACTCGGCCACCGAGGAGTACATTGTTCACACTGAGCCAACTCGCACGAGGGGCGCGATTGTGTCGGATCAAGGGAGTATCATTCGGCGAGTCGGCGTCAGAAATGAAGACTAACCCGATCGCAGGTTGGTCCTCTTTCTCCCGGCGACCGAGTGCGACCCGCAAACTGCCAAGCCCCTGATTATCCGCAACGCCACCGTCCATCAGCGGCAGCGGTTCTGCGAAAGTCTGGTCGGCGGAATCGTTGCACAAGGCGCTCAGCACTGTTTTACGGTCGTCCCATGCGAAGTCATGCGGAAAACCTATCGGCTCGAAGCCACCAGGGAAGCAAGACGATGCAGCGACGATATCGGCGAGCCGCATCTGGCAAGCTATCTCGGTTGGCATCCAATGCTTGCCATTGCCGATGCGTGCGCGCGGGTTGCGACTCTTCTGAAAACGAAACGGCAACCCACAACGAAAGTCCGTCGCATTGAAGATGATCTCGCCGATATGAATTGGGGTTTCGAAGAACTCGCCAAATCTCGCGTCTGCATAGTACTGCTCGTTGAGAGCTTCAGCTTGCGCGGCGATCAACGTACGGCGCGGCAAGGAATCGTGTTGACGGGTCAATAACTGTGCAGCGCGATGAACCGGGCGCTGAGTTCGCAGCCGAGTGAGAAAGTCATCATAGAAGCGATCAAAGCTCTCATCTCGCACCTGCGACAGAGCATAGGAAGCTCCGACAATCGTACCACCGGAAACCGTCGACAGAACATCGACGCTCTCCAATAAGTCCGCTTCGTGCAGTGAACGCAGAGTGCCTAAATGGAACGCGGCCGCGCGATAGCCTCCTCCAGATAGAGCCAACGCGATTGGCCCAAGAGTCGCCGGTGCTGCTGCGTCTGCCATAACTGCTTCCTTGCTAGGAGCCGACGAACTACGATCGACGACGCAGTATCGCAAACCTTCGAATCTCTCTCAACCGGCTGTGAGAGCATCTGCGTATAGCTTGACAAATGTCCCTCCCGTGCAAGACATTACTATCGTGTCGTTCGACGCGTTATATCTAAGGAAGGGCGATCGCGAATGGATGGCGAACAAGAACCCAAAGTGTTTAGTAACCCCGCGTCGGCGGCTGGAGTCGTACCGCCCCGGCGTCAGGCCCCGGAGATCGCGATCGACACCCGTGATAATCCGGTTACGTGGCGCGAACTAGCCGCTGTCGGAAGCATTGTACTGCTTGCCGATCTCTCGCTGTTTCGCGGACACGGATATGCAGGATGCGCGTTGTTCTTCTTGCTGGCTCCGGGCTTGTTGCTCGCGGGAATGAAGTCGTGGCATCGTTCGGTCAGCTTCTGGATTTGCGGTGCGATGCTTATTCTACTGGTGGCGAAGCTGCTGTGGTGCGGTGCCGTGCTGCTCGTCTTCTTTGGCTTTGCGCTGACCGTTGCGACTGCGATGAGCGTTCTTGGTTATCCACCATTCGTTCTTGAACTGATCGTTTATGCCTCACAGACGATCCAAGCCGGCTACCTCGGGCTCGTTCAGTACTGGCGAGCTGCTTCAAGGCTTTCCCCGCATCTGCCGCGGGGCGGTTGGCTCAATATTGGTTTGCCGGTCGCTGCCGTGTTCGTTTTCGGTTGTATCTTCGTTCTTGCGAACCCAGACCTTGCAACCGCATTTGGGGAGGGCGTGGACTGGTTCGTTAGCAATCTGCGTACTTGGTTGTTCGATCGATTGCCGACACCGCTAGAGATGCTGTTCTGGGCCTTGGTGGCATGGGTCACAATCGGGTTGCTGCGGCCCGTGGTTCCGTCCGCGTTGCGTGATCGTGAAGAAGATGTTGTACTCGCCAAAGCTGTCCATGAACCGGCTCCGCTGTATCTGCCTTTCCGTAATATGCTCGTGATGGTGATTGGCTTGTTTGCGGCGTATTTGATCTTCGAGTTTGCGACTCTTTGGTTTCGTGAGTTCCCACAAGGATTTTACTACTCCGGCTATGCCCATGAAGGCGCTGCGTGGTTAACGATTGCCCTCGCGCTTGCGACGGTCATTATATCGTTAGTCTTTCGTGGTTCCGTGTTGTGTGATGCGCGACTTCCCCAACTTCGCAAGCTCGCTTGGGCTTGGTCACTCGAGAACGTACTCCTGGCGTTCGCCGTCTACAATCGGTTGTTCATCTACGTCGGATTTAATGGAATGACGCGGATGCGAATTGTTGGCCTTTTCGGCATCACCGCTGTCTTGGTTGGCTTCATCGTTGTTCTCGTGAAAATTGCCCAGAATCGCAGCTTCTTATGGCTGATACGACGTCAATTGTGGACGCTGTCGATTACCGTCTTTGTATTTGCGTTAACTCCCCTCGACGCGATCGTCGTCGGCTACAACGTGCGTCGAATTCTTGATGGAGATCTTGCACCGAGTGTGCAATGCAGCGTCCATCCCATTAGCGCAGAAGGAGTTGTGTTACTTCTTCCGTTGATGGAATGTTCCGACGACATCATACGAGAGGGAGTCGCTGCAATGCTTGCGGAACGCGAGCAGATTGTCGAGGACAGAGCCATTCATCAACGGCGCGAAGGTTGGACTTCTTATCAGTTGTCGGATGCTTGGGTTTTGCGCGATCTAAGGGCGGATCGAGACGCCTGGGGAAGCTATCGCGATTCATTGAAACGTGACGAAGCATTGGAAGCGTTTCACGAATACGTTTATCAATGGTACTGATGAATCGCGGGCGAGAGACTCAATCTGCGTTCGACCGGTCGATCAGATCCTGCCAGAAGTCACGAGCCTCGCGATGAGGCTTGATGACTTCGTTCCGATGTGCGGCATCATCGATTTTGATGCGGCGTGCTCGTTCGTAAACCCAATCGTAGAAGAATTGAGCTGACTCTTTGCTGATTCGAGGTTGTTGGCCAATTTCGACGTAGTAAGGGCCGGTCGACGCAAATCGAAACGTGTCTTCATTATTAGTCACCGCGCGGATGAGCATCCAACCGCTTTCGTTGAACTCGACTTTTGGCAAACGCCCGCCTGCTTCTTTGTACTCAGACAGTCGCACCTCGCGTTCTACTTGCCCGTTCTTGATGATCTCGAGATACTCGACCTTCTCTCGAACGGAGAGATTTAAAGCCGCTTGCAGCTCGATTGCTTGGCCTTCTGCGGCGGTGAAAACATGTCCTGGCAACTCGCCATTCACACGTGGGCGCAGTAAGGGCCCATTCGTCACGACAACTTGTCCCGCACGTAGACCCTCGAACCACTTCTCGTAGGTCAGCTCGCCGTCGCAATGGACGTACACGCGGTTATAGCCGACGGGATTCGGTAACACACCTGAAGCGCTGCCGGCCGATGGCGGAATTCGCAGCCCGCAATTCAACAAGTGATAGTAGATGTCCTGGGTCCAGCGACCGTTGCCATGCGTTCCTGGATAGAACTTTGTATCGCGAGGTTTCCCCCACGCTTCAGTCCCGAGGACTTCGCTGCGACACATGTGGTTATTGGCGAGTCCGATCGAGTCGACCTTTCCAGTGGCGACCCACATCGGCATGTCCCACCAGAACGGCTTTTCGATGTCGATGTGAACCGACGGTTGTTCTCGAGCGAGATCCAGAAACTTGACAGGCGACGGATACTCGCGATCGGCCTCTTGAATCGCGAGCGGGTTCTCGAGATTGAAGTACATCAGGGCTCCGCCTTCGCGCTCGTCTTCGCCTCCCATGAGATGATAGAAGCGGTTTGTGTCGAATTGCACGAGCAGCGACTCTGGCTGGCCGGTTTCTGCCCACGAATTCCTCTTGTTCCACCAAGTGATCACGGGAGCCACATGTAGGTCCTCGGCTCGCATCAACAACTCGATGTCCTTGATCGGTCGATGAACGTGCAACTCGCCGCCCCACCACCCTTCTTTTTTCATGTCGACGAATCTTTCCATTTCGAGAACGTGAGAGTCTTCCGCTCCACGCTCAATCATGAAATGCCCGGAGCGGATGCGATATTCGGGACCACGTTCTATCTCAAATGTGTATGCACCCGGGCGAAGCTTAAGCAGTATGTTTCCGTCAAAGACGAAATGGTCTTTCCAGGCGACGGTCCTTCGCGGGATGACGGGTCGCCCGCGTCGGTCTTTGAGATGCATACGAACGGCAAGTGCTTCGCCGGTCTTTTTATCGACTACTCTTACCTCGACTTCGCCCTCAACGGCAGCTTCGGATGAACTAGCGAACAAGAATGCTACCAGAATTGCCGAGAAGACGATCGTTCGCGTTGGTGTAGCAAAGCTGAACATGGATAGCTCTTTACTTGAGGCAATTTGACTGATCTGTATGCTCGTAACCTACCAGCATAACGCGAAATTCGATCGTCGTGAGAGAGGACCCGCCGCTTGATGGGAATCGTTGTGCGGTCATAGAATGGCGGTATAGTTGGTTTGGTGCGAAACAAGACAGATCGAGCAACTGGATAGCAACACGCGAAACACATGGACGACGACTATTACAAAGTTCTGAGCGTATCCCGCGAGGCTTCTGCAGCGGATATTCAGAAGGCATACCGCAAGCTGGCGAGGAAGTATCACCCTGATGTCAATCCGGATGATGCCGCAGCGAAGCGCAAGTTTCAAGAGATCCAAAAGGCCTACGAGGTCTTGAACGATTCCGAGAAACGCGAGATGTACGATCGATACGGCAGTTCATTCGAGTCGATGGGCGGGGGCGGCCCTGGAGGAGGAGGCTGGCAAGGTCACTCGGGCGGACCGGGCGGGCAAGCAGAAGTTGACTTCAGCCAGTTCTTTGGTGACGGAGCTCAGGGAGGATTCGAGGGCGGTTTTGGCGACATCTTTCGACAGTTCGGAGGTGGTCGTGCGAGTGCTCCGCGTCGCGCTCGTCAACGTCCGCGTAAGGGAGCTGACTTGAAGCATCAGCTCGACATTCCGTTCAACACCGCGGTCACAGGTGGCGAGGCGAGGATCAATGTGCAGCGACCCGATGGCAAGGTCGAGGAGATTGCGGTAATGATCCCTCCCGGGATCGAAGATGGAAAGACGATTCGGCTGCGAGGCCAAGGCGAACCTAGTCCGACCGGTGGTGCTGCTGCAGGCGACATCTTAATCACCGTCAAAGCAGCCGGGCACCCGTACTTCCGACGTCGCGGCAACAATCTCGAAGTCGATGTGCCTGTAACGCTCGCGGAAGCGGGCTTAGGCGGCAAGATCGACGTGCCGACGCCGAAAGGTGTGATTACGCTGACGATTCCTCCCGGTACTTCGAGCGGTAAACGCTTGCGAGTTAAGGGACATGGCGTCCAGTCGAAAGGAAACTCTGGCGACATGTACGCCGAGATTCAAATTGTTCTGCCAAGCGACATCGACTCGGAAAGTGAAGAGCTGATCCGTCAGCTGGATACGAAACATGAAATGAAGCCTCGGGCCGATCTCCGCTGGTAAGAGATGTGAGTGACGACATGTTCGACGCGCCGTGGATTCTGGCACAGCAAACCGAGTCAGTCTGGAGCCAGCTTGATCCGCAAACGCGCGCCAAAGTATTGGCGACGTTTGCTGGGCTGATCATTCTCGGTTTTGCCATGATGGCGCTCACCTGGCTTGGCGGTCGTGCGACTCGACGTTATATGGGCATGGAACGGAAGTCTCGTCGAGAAGAAACAGAGTTTCGTCCTGACGATTGGGCTCACAAGCCGCTGGTTCCACCCTTGGACGAATCGCCCACGGCGGAGAGCGAATGAGCGGCAACACCTCGCACGAGACGCACGAGTTCCCAAAGCAAGTTCGTTTGCGCAAGCAAGCCGAGTTTGATCGCGTGTTCGGTGGGAAAGCCTATGCTGCCGACGAGGTTCTGGTAATGAACGGATGCAGAAATGATCTGGAGCGTTCGCGAATCGGATTGTCCGTCTCACGAAAGGTTGGCAATGCGGTCGTGCGTAATCACTGGAAACGATTGATTCGGGAAGCGTTTCGAACGCAGCAGGGTGAGCTGCCGCGCGGTCTCGATATGGTCGTTCGCCCGCGGCGAGGCGCCGCGCCTGACCTTCATAACATCCGATCATCTCTTCTTGCGTTGGCGAATCGCATGATTAGAAAGCTCCCGGAGAACTGTTCGTGAGCTTGTTGCGGCTGCTCTTCATCAATCTCCCGAGTCGCCTCCTGATCGGACTGGTTCGGCTCTATCAGATTGTTCTGAGTCCGCTGCTTGGTCGCAACTGCCGCTTCCAGCCGACTTGCAGCAGCTACTTTATTCAAGCAGTCAAGAAGTACGGCCCCCTCAGTGGTTCGGTCCGCGGGCTGTGGCGAATCTGCCGCTGTAATCCGTTCAATCCGGGCGGTGAAGATCCGCCGTAGGCTTGAAAAAGGGGCGCGTGATCAGCGAGGCTTGTTGGGCTGCACCGCCAGGTTTTCGGAAGTTCCAATCGTCACGACTTGCGTTGACTCCGATTCGTTCTGTGCACATCCAAAGCATCCACCGCCGCATGCCCCATCGTTGCGGCGACGTAGCCGCTGGTACACGAGATAGGCCACGTAGGCGAACGCGATCCCTACGATTGCGAGTGCGGTAACATCTTGCCAAGTCCAGGTCATCACATCACCCGACGAATAAGCTTCCGATTTGGTAGGTGAGAAACGCGGCGGCGTACGCCAGCCCTGTCATATACGCAAATGTAAATGCTGGCCATCGCCAGCTGTTGGTTTCGCGTTTGATGACGGCCAGCGTTGATGAACATTGAGCACACAATGCAAAGAATACCATGATCGATAAGGCAACTGGAATATTGAAGACTTTTCGATTCGTTCCTTCCCACGTCGCCGAGCCTAAAGTTTCGCCCAGCGTCTCGAAATCTTCGGCTTCGTCCTCTCCTAGATTATAGATCACGCCGAGTGTCGCGATGACAACTTCGCGGGCCGGAAACGACGCGATCGCCGCACAGCCAATCTTCCAGTCCCAGCCCAATGGTCTCACCACTGGCTCGACGAACTGGCCAGCTTGCCCAAGAAAGCTGTGGCGAAGTTGCTCGCTGGGATTCGCTGCGGCCTCGTATCGTGGGTAATACGCTGCGGCCCAAACCAAAATCGTTACTGCGAAAATCAGCGTGCCAGCACGGCGTACGAACGCCCAGCCGCGATCGAGCATTCGATACAATACGATGCCGAGCCCTGGCACCTTGTAACTTGGCAGCTCCATCACGAATGGCGGCGTTGCACCCTTTAGAATTGTTTGCCGCAGCATGAGCGCAACGAGTACTGCCGCGATGATTCCGATCGAGTACATGACGAACATCGTGAGACCCTGCAGCCCCAACAGCCCCGCGATACGTTCGTTCGGAATGAACGCCCCAATCAACAGCGTATAGACCGGAAGTCGGGCACTGCAACTCATCAGTGGTGCGACGAGAATCGTGATTAGCCGATCACGGGGATTCTCGATCACGCGAGCGGACATGATACCGGGCACTGCGCATGCGAAGGATGAAAGCAGAGGGATGAACGATTTGCCGCTCAATCCGATTCGTGACATCAGGCGATCCATCAGATAAGCGGCTCGAGACATATAGCCACAATCTTCTAGAATCGCAATAAACAGGAAGAGGACAAAAATCTGTGGCAGGAAAACCAGGACGCCACCAACACCTTCGATTACACCGTTGACGATCAACGACTGTAGCGCACCTTCCGCAAGTTGTGCCGATACAAAAGTCGATGCATAGCCCTTCAGCCAATCAATCCAATCGGACGCCGGACCAGCGATCCAGAATACCGCTTGGAACAAAAAGACCATCAGCAGCACGAAAGCAGCGGTTCCCCATATTCGATGGGTGAGGAAGTGATCGAGCTTGTCGCTTCGACTCTTCGTACTCGAATCGGGTCTCCGAACAACGCCGTCGAGTAGCTTGCCTATCCATTGATAGCGGGCCATCGCTTCGACAGCGGGAACCGGCATGCCAGCGCTAGCGAGGCGCTCGCGCGAAGCGGAAATGGCTGATTGGATCGAATCGTTAATCTCGCGGATTCCGCCGTGCGACAAGTAGCTGCTCGTATCGAGCAGAAGACGCTCGACGAGATATCGCGGTAGTGGCGTGTGGAAAGCATCCTCGCATTGCGATTCCAGTTGCTTTACTTCGTCTTGAAAGGCCTCGGGAAATGGGCTGTCTGGGACTGGCGGGTTCGCCTTAATCGTGTCGACGAGAGTCTGCTTGAGTTCCTTCAACCCCAGCTTTCGATTTGCCTGAATCTCGACTATTGGAACATGCAGCCGCTTGCGAAGTATATCTAAATCGATCGTGATGCCTCGGTCGCGGGCCACGTCGACCATGTTGAGCGCGATGATTGTTGGCTTGCCGAGTTCAAGGACTTGGCTGACAAGATAGAGGTTTCGTTCCAAGTTGCTGGCGTCGACGATGCAAAGTACGGCATCGGGCTCGTCGACCGCTTTCTGCCGCCCCAACAACACGTCAACCGCGACCATCTCGTCTGGCGATCGTGGCGCGAGGCTGTAAGATCCCGGCAAATCGACAAGTGTAAATGGTTGCCAATGAAACTCGGCGCGCCCGAGTTTTTTCTCGACGGTCACACCTGGATAGTTGCCCGTCTGCTGCCGAACTCCGCACAGCGCGCTGAACAGCGTCGACTTACCGGTATTCGGATTGCCGATCAAAGCGACGGTCAGAGTTTGTGTGGATGAGTCGGCGGGCATATCGATCGCGGGGTATGAGCAGTCAGGCGGAAAGTTCGATCGTGATGCGGGTTGCTTCGCTCTTACGCAGGCTCAGTCGGTAACCACGAATTTCGATTTCGATGGGATCACCCAGCGGCGCGATTCCGATGAGTTTGAATTCGACGCCAGGCGTGAGTCCCATTTCAAGCAAGCGAACTGCGACGTCGTCCAGGCCTTCCACTTGCAGCACTCTTCCGGTCTGCCCCACCTTGGCATCGGCCAACACAGTCAACCTTTTACTCCCCGCAACTTGCGGCTCCTGGCCGCACGATCACATTGAACAGATCCGCATCACGGAAACACAGCTTCTGATCGGCGACGCGGATAATGCAAGGAGTGCCTGGCTCGAGCATCTCGATCGCAACGCCAGCACGCAGGCCAAGCTCTTCCAACCGGTGGACTTGATCCGCATCGCCCATGAGCTGCTCGATTTGAGCGGCCTGCCCTCGAGAGAGTAGGTTTAGCGGAAGCACTTCGTCCACGTATAGAGCTCCAGAAGTGGTGACTTGCGCTGAGACTGCGTCTCAATACTAGTCTTTGATAATAGACGCCTGGCCATGGATTCGCAATGTGTGCCGCGTGTTGGCCGAACCTTGGACACGGATCGAGGCCCGTGCTGGGGTAGCGATCATTCAGCAACCACGGGCGACTTCAGCGTGCCGATTCCCGAAATGCTGGCTTCCACTTGGTCACCCGCTTTGAGAAACGTTCCAATTGTACTCCCGACTCCGGCGGCGGTTCCGGTCGAGATGATGTCGCCTGGTTCCAAGGTGACGAAGCTGGAAATGAACTCGATCACGGCGGCAACTGGAAAGATCTGTTGAGCGGTTGATGCGTCTTGATGCACCGTCCCGTTGACGGTGAGCTTCATATCGAGTGTCTGCGGATCGGGAATCTCATCGGGTGTAACAACGCACGGCCCGCAGGGGCAAAAGCTGTCGTGCCACTTGCCGTGTAACCAGTCGAAGAATCCATCCTTCTCGCGTTCTTTTCGCCCCGAGTTCGGACGGAACTTGCGATTCGAGATATCGTTAATAACCGTGTAGCCTGCAACGTAATCGAGCGCGTCGGCCTCGCTCACACCCTTGGCCTCGCGACCAATAATCACGGCAAGTTCCAGTTCCCAATCGATGTGATTGGGAGAGACGTTCGGAATGCGAACGGGCTTTCCCGGATCGGTCAGTGTTGTTGTTGGTGGCTTCATGAATACATACGGGAATGTCTCGGCTCGCTCGGCAGCGATCCCGCCACCTTCTTCGATGTGCTTCGCATAGTTGCCGGCCAACAAAAACAATTTGTTTGGTCGTGGAATCGGAACGAGCAACTCGACTTGGTCGTGTGCCAGAGTCATATCATCCGTCAACTCGCACTCGTCACTAGCCATGAACGCGGCCAGTTTGCGTGTCGCTTCAATTGCTTCGCCGTCGGGTGGCAGGAATGGGAGTACGCTTCCGCTGATGGGCAAGATCGTCGCGGATTTTGTAGCGATCGTGTGAGCTTTCGCCACGGATGATAATGGGACGATTCGGTCGTCTTGATAGAATCCGACGGACGTTTGATTGTTGAATTTGTATCGACAAAGTCGCATCTTGCGAGTTCCTACTAGTAGGGTGGGCTGTTGCCCACTAATTGATTTATGGGTTCGACGCAATCTTCTACAGCGACTGAAGTTCTTGCTTCATTCGACGAAAGTAGTCGCCGAGGTGAGCCGCGCCGCCTTCGACGATCCGTTTCCGAACATGATCTTGAGGCGAAGTCGCTGCGTTTTCGTTGCGCAGGCACGTCTGGCCATCGACGTCGGCCCACTCGCCGCCGCAGACCTTTCGCAGTGATTCGCCGATGTACGCGCCCCAAATGCGCACAAGCATGGCGACATTCTCCTCGGACTTTCCACCCTTGATCGCGTACTCGACGTCGTTCGCATTGGCCTCGATCAAATCGATACTGGCTTCAGAAAAATCGAGTTCAAGCACCAAGTGCTTACGGGAGAATCGCTGAGCTTCGAGCGCATTCGCTTTCATTGCTTCGGCAATGTCTGACATGATTGGTCCTTTGGTCGTGATTGAACAACGCGTCGGGTTACACTTCCCGAGCGTGCTACGGGCTACCTAAAACACTAGCAAGAATCCTCGTTCGGTTTAGCGTTGCGAGTTTGCCAAGTCAAGCCGTCGCGACATCGGTCGCCCCGCCCTTCCACGAAACTGGCCAACCACGAGACGGCGAATGTAACGGTTAGAGAACACGGCATGATCCAGGTAAAGCTAAGTGTACGCTCGGAGAGGCTTGCCCCAAACATATTCAGTAAGGGCGCGAGTTGCTCGAAGTAGCCCAGGCCGATGCTGGTCGTGAGACCAGCGGCAACGCCAGCGATCGCGGCTCTTTCGCCGACGCGAGGCAAGAACATGCCGACGAGGAAAAGCCCGCCGAGCGGTGCAGTGATGGCATTGAAGGTCCTGGGCATCGCATCGACCACGCCCCACTTATCGGGCAGAAAGCTGAGGCAATAAGCTGCGATCGTGATTAGCAGGCCGGCAATTAGCGTGATTAACTTGGCCCTTCCGACATGTGACTTCTCCCGGGATGCTGCTCCTTGTTCCGTTGTGATCACGGTCGCGATGGAGTTGATTCCCGAATCGATGCTAGACATCGCGGCCGCGAGTAGAGCTGCGAGGATGGCTCCGCCACATCCGGCCGGCAATCGGCTGACGGCGAACGTTGGAAAGATCAATCGCTGCTCATTCGTCGAGCTCAAGTCGCGGTCGATCGGTATGTCCTGGCCGAGATAGAAATAGAGAACGGCGAGCCCGACCACGACGAGCATCAGATTGATGCCAACTCCGAACAGCGAACCCGTCACGAAGCTGCGTCGCGCGGATTTCATGTCGCTGGTGCTGAAATAACGTTGAACGGTCATCTGATTTCCAACATGTGTACAAACATGCCAGATGCACATATTGAAAGCGACGGTCACGACGGTTGCACGAACGAATGGGTCGAAGCTGAACAGCGGCAACGAATGAGTCGCGTTGGCCGTCGTCAGGTGGTTGCTGGCAGCTTGGTACCAATCGGGCAACCACGTGCCCGTTGTCATCGCGATGTACCCAATCGCAAACAGCCCGCCACCGATCAGCAGCACGACCTGAACCACGTCGGTCCAGATGACCGCTCGCAATCCGCCAAGCATTGTGTAGCTGGTCGCGACGATTCCGACCGTCACGATCACGAGGAACAGTTGGGCGGACGCGACTGGATCTGAAATGCCAACGCTCTTGAAAACGGATACGACAGCGGCAGGAACCGCTAAATCACTGACGCGCGCCAAGGCTTCGGCGGAAAGCAGGACGACGAATCCCATCCAGAGTACGACCATTGTGATGAACAGCCCGACGCCGACCTTACGTGCCGTGCGACCGAATCGATGTCCCAAGTACTCATACGCTGACGTATACCGGAACCGCATCATGAATGGAATACAAAACACCCACACGATGATCATCTCGAACGGAATCGCCAGCATCTTCCCAAAGATATGCGTGACACCCGACTTCCAAACTTCACCCGGCTCGGAGAGATAAGTCAGGCTCGACAACAGCGAAGCGATCACGCTCAATCCAACAGCGAACCAAGGCATCTTTCGTCCGGCAAGAAAGTATTCGTCGTCGCTACTTTGGCGTCGCGAAAGGTGAATGCCAAACGCGATCATTCCGGCCAAATAGGCAAAAATGACCGCGTGGTCTTGCCAGGCGAGGGCGAGCAGCATCAATGGTTCCTTCGGTTGATAGCTCTACTTGCGAACGTCGTAGCAGAGCATCTCGTGCTGATCGCGAAGGTACAGGTGCCCATCCGCAACGACCGGATGCGCCCAGCTGTTACCATTCTTAATGCCGATTTCGAACGAACCTTTCAGGTGATAGCCAGCAGGTGTCGCTTCGATCAGCGCCATGACGCCGTTTTGATAGCGGAAGTACAAGTGTCCGTCCGCACAGACAACCGCCGCCGATCCCGATCCCGGCCCACGACCGGGACGCCACATGTCGCGACCGCTCTCCAAATCGAAGCAGACGGGAAACCCTTTGTTGTGTCCATGTCCCATGTAAACGTGGTCTCCGATCAGGATCATTCCGCCATGATGATTCTGTAGTTCATTCGAGCGTTTGTACCAGACTTCCCGTACGTTGACTTGTCCGCGCGAGCCGACGAGTTTCAGCAGCGCGGATCCTCCATCCGGGTAGCCACTGGAACAAAATACATAGTCGCCCGTCACAATTGGTGTTGGTACATTTGCAGTTCCGTTCGCGACGCGATTGTAACCCCACAGAGGCTTACCGTTGCGAGCATCTACACTAATAACGCCGCGTCCGACCAACTGGACATATTGCTTCACGCCGGCCCCGTTGCTAACCACGATCGACGAGTATCCCGCTCCGTCTCTTCCAGCCGATCCGACGTTGTCCGGCATGGCGGCGCGCCAGATGACATCGCCGGTACGTTTGTCGAGCGCCGCGATCATCGCGTCTTGTGAACCTGGAGTGACGATTAAGCGATCACCATCCACGAACGGCGATTCGCTGTAGCCCCAACCGGACATCATCTTGCCGCCAAAATCACGAGGAAAATTCTTGCGCCATACTTCGCGCCCGGTCGCGGCTTCTGCGCACAGCAAATCACCTGAATGCGACAACGCAAAGACAAGATCATTATCAACGGTTGGCGTGCAGTTCGGTGCATCGCCGCTCCCGACCGCCGTGCCCCACAACATCTTGCCGTCTTCAACGTTTACGGCGACGAGACGTGTTTCTCCGCCGAACTTGCCCATCGTAAAGACGCGACCAGCCGAGATCGTGACGCTCGAGTATCCGCCTCCCAAACCACTCGCCTTCCAAACCGTAGGCGGGCCGCTGGCGGGCCATGAATCGAGTAAACCCGTCTCGCCGCTGATGCCATCGCGGTTCGGCCCGCGCCACTGAGGCCAGTTGCCGTCGCTCTGAGCAACTTCGGCTTGCAATTCGTTCGCAACTAGAGAAGCTCTTGCAGTTCGTCGAGCGAAGGCTTGGTCTGCGTTGCTCAATCGCTCGAGTGGCAGTTTGATCGTTTCCCCATTTTCTCGGCGTAAGGTAATTTGTTCACCTTCCAAGGCAACAAACGCAGCTCGCGTTTTGTGCTTGCCTGTGGAGTCCGTCCAAGTCCTGATGGTCTCTTCGGCTGTGGCGACCGTTGCTAGACAAATCACGATCGTCCAGACCATCGTCGCTGGTTTCTTGCATGTTGTAGGTCGGCTCATGTTCTGTTCCTTGATTCTCTGGGCTGGCCGATGAGTCGTTGTTGGTTTGGTAGCGTCGCCGGGTTGTAGAGTCGCTACGACGGTCGTGATTATACTCAATTTCTCTCGCGGAGAGCAGAATCCAACAAACACAACAACTAAAGGGATTTGCATGTCTTCAGACAACCCGTACCAACCGCCGCAGGTTGATGCCGGCGTGGCCGTTCCAAACCAATCGGAACCTAAGACGCAAACACTTGTCTTGGTGCTGTTTTCATTTCAAGGACGGATTCCGAGGCGCGTGTATTGGGCCACCACACTCGCGCTGCTTTTCGTTTTCTACGCCATCGTCTTTGCGGTGGTTTCGCTATTCGGCCCAGATTCGAATGTTCCAACGATCGTATTCCTTATGCTTTACATCCCGCTGATATGGGTTTCTCTGGCGATTCAGGTCAAACGCTGGCATGACCGAGACAAATCAGGGTGGTGGATTCTCGTTGGCGTCATCCCAATTATCGGACCATTATGGGCCTTCGCCGAAACAGGCTGTCTGCGTGGCACGGTCGGGCCTAATTCGTATGGTGCTGATCCGACCTGAGATCACACGTCTCTCGCGCAGCGAAATCCAACATTCCCACCTGACGTATCCGGTGTGTTACCGATGCGAGCTGAGACGCGGTAGCGGTTACAGTAGGAATCGTGGCAGAGGTAGGATCCGCCGCGTTGCACTCGGCGATCGCCTGAGGGTGGGCCGGTTGGATTGTCGGTTAGATCGGGCCAGACTTGATGGTAGTCGGGGCTGAACCAGTCCTGGCACCATTCCCAAACGTTGCCGACACAGTTGTACAAGCCAAACGTATTTGGTTCGTAGGTGTCGACCGGGGCCGTGCCTTGATAACCATCGTTGCCGGTGTCTTCGTGAGGAAAGCGACCTTGGAAAATGTTGCAGCGGTGTTTCCCAGTGGGCTTCAACTGGTTGCCCCAGGGGTAGCTCTGCTGTTGGAGTCCGCCACGAGCCGCGTATTCCCATTCGACTTCGGACGGAAGCCTCTTCCCTACCCATTGGCAATAGGCCGCTGCGTCGTTCCATGAGACATGGACGACGGGATGCATCAGACATTGTTTAAACGTCGAGCCGGGACCGCGCGGGGATCGCCAGTTGGCGTGCGGCACGGCCAGCCACCATTCGAGGCCGACAACTGCTTTTGTTCTTTTGAGTTGAACGCGTTGCTTCTTCGAGAGGTGCAGATGAAAGACGTAAGACCAACCGAATCGCTCGGCTTCGGTCTTGTAACCCGTTGCTTCGACAAATTGGAAAAACCGCTCATTGGAGATGGCGCACGCGTCGAGCATGAATGGCGGCACGGTTACTGCTCGAACGGGGCCCTCTCCGTCGGCCTGCCAAGCCTTGGGTCCTTCGCATCCCATCAGGAACGTGCCGCCATCGAGCCGGACCATGCCTTCATCAGATACTGAGTCATTCGAGACGATCTCAATGGGAGACTCAACATCACTTTCGCGGTGGCCAGCACTAGGCGTACAGCACGGCTTTTTCGTTGGTTCGTCCATCGATCATCGAGTAAGAGGCAATGCAAAGACGTCGCGACGCTGCATTGTACTCGACGCAAGGCATGATTGGCGTCGGCGGCTTCCCGCGAAAAGCAAACGGGCCAGGAATCTCTTTCGCCGAAGAGACGCCTGACCCGAAATGCAATATTGATTTTAAAATCGACCGTAGGTGGATCACGGAGAGCTTACACTGCCGCCGGCGTTAGTCCCACCACCATTGGTCTGCCTTGAGATGATCGAGTTTAATGTCGTCGCGTTGCTTCTTGACCATACCCTGCTCGTCTTGAAGCAAGTTGGACGAGTTCAGCGCGAGACGCGGTTGGATATTGACGCCACCACCGATCGGTGTCATCAGACGATTGCCTCGCCATACCGCTGACACAGCTGTTTCGACTCGTTGCGGAGCTTTCCCTGTTTGCACCGAGAATGCGTCCTCGTTGCCAAACAGTTCCATCGACCAACCAACTTGGCTGTAAAAGTCTTGCCGCTGAATATAGGCGGCGGCGACTGACATATCGATCAAGTTTCGAAGCTGTGCATAAACCGGCACGGCTTTGGCGAGTTCGGGATACTTGTCGGTGAAGCCTTGAACGAAACGCTTGCCGGCCGTGTCAACCAGACCAGCGTTCACTCGTGTTCCGTCAGCAGCCACCATTTCGTCGGCTCCGACCAGCTTTACCGAGTTGCCAACTAACTGCATCGCTAGCTCGTCTTCACTTACTCGGACGCATTCGTAATCAGGCACAAAATACCAACGCTGCATCGCATTACGAGCAACCGAAGTCGGGCTGGCAAGATCGACGTAACTCTTCATACGAACGCCGGTGCGCTCGAGGCCAATCCCGATCAGCTTCATTCGGTAATCGGCTTCGACGAGGATCTTCGCAAAGTGTGTGTCCGCGGGAACACCACCGATCGTGACATTCTGAAGTCCAAGGCTCTTTCGCAAACCGTCGACGATGAATCTGGTTTTGTTCGGAGTTGCTCGCGAGCCGAGACGGACGAGGAACTGTTGCATGTTCGCCAGCCCTTCTTTCGTTGGATCGATCGAACAACGAATGACTGGCGTTTCTTTGCCGGCTGGCGGAAATGCACGCAACGCGACGATCAGGTCTTGCAACTCTATCACCGGTGCTCCAGTGCCAATGCCGCGAACGCGCCCTGAGAGGTCGGACGCCCAAGCTTCTGCTGGCCCGGCAACAACGATGTCACCTGTTTCGGGGTAGACGAAGACGTATTGAATTCGCTGCAGTCCGGCTAAGTACCGCATGGCTTCGGTCGGCGTCTCGCCAGCGGCAATTCGCGCTGCGACAGCTGTTTCGAGGCGATTCAACGAAACCTTTCGCAGGTTGCTCGACCGGGCAAGATCGGCAGAGATCGAACGCAACGACGCTTCAATGCTGCTGCGAGTCAAAGCTCCGCTTCTATCGACAAACATGTGCATGCGAAGCACACCGTCCGCGTCAACTTCGACACCCGCCACGTTGCTCGTCGTTGTCGTTGTCGTTGTGTTCTGCGCCTGAAGCAGCGTCGCCGTCAGACTCACAAACAACAACGACAACCCAGTGACGCTGATTCGTCGCAGAATCATCAGGAACCTCTCCTCTTGCAGTGACCGGTACGCTCCCAACCTCAGAAACTCTCCGAGAATCTCGAATCGCCTGAGGTGGGAACGCTTGATTTAGTGCATTTACCCAGAAATGGATGCAATTCCACGCCACATCTACGCGATGCGGGGCGGCGTTCTGTTCGCTAAGGACACTAACTGATCTTAATTAGGCAACTTAGGGAAGGCAAGCAAAACCCTTGCTGTACCTCTCTGTTGTGCAACGCGAGGCATGAGCTGTCGGTGATGGCGACAGAACCGGCGCGAACGTCAATTGAGTTGCCAGATTCTAGATCACGTGATCCTAACTGCTAGTGATCAAATACTTTACGCGTTTCAAGCTACTGTCCGCGAACTTTCATCTCAAGAGAATAAAAGCCGGTCCTCGCAGTAATGAAGAGCGTTCTTCGCTCTTTGCCTCCGAATACGACATTCGCAGGACGTTCAGGGACGGCAATCGAGGCTATTTTCTTCCCTTTTGGCGAGTAGATCTCCACCCCGTCGCGCGTGAGGTACAAATTTCCGCGGTCGTCGAGCGTCATGCCGTCCGAACCCTCGGGAGCTGCGAGATGACGGCCGCGAACTGTGCCATCGGGCTGGATCGAGTAAACGTATGTCTTGTTTGCGCCGGGATCGGCGACATAGAGATGCTTTCCGTCTGTCGTCCCAAGTACACCGTTAGGTTTCTCAAGGTCGTCGATCACACGTCGAATTTGCTTACCGTCCGGCGAAATGTAATAGACGTGAAAGCCGTCTTGCTCGAGGCCCTCTTGGCTGCCGTATCGCGGATCCGTGAAGTAGATGCCTCCTTTCGGGTCCGGCCACAGGTCGTTGGGGCTGTTGAGTTTCTTCCCGCTGTAGCTATCCGCGAGCACGGTCACCGCGCCATTCATGGCCACTCGCGTTACCTTCCGGCTGCCGCCTTCACACGCGAGCAGGTTGCCAGCTTTGTCAAAGAACAAACCGTTTGCATTGCCCGTGTCTTCGCGAAAAACTGTCAGCTTTCCCTCAGTCGACCACTTGTGCGTTCGACTGCTCCGGACATCCGAGAAGTAAACATCGCCATTCTTATCTACTGCGGGTCCTTCGGTGAACACGAAGCCGGCCGCGAGCTTTTGAACCGTGGCGCTCGGGGCGACGAGGTCCGCATCGTCTGCGCTGACGATACTGCTGCTTAGCACGGCGAGTGTCGCGATGAAGGGTACGGCAAGCAGGTGGTTAGATCGCATCTTGCGTTCCCGTTCGAGAAGTGGCTGGTTGGATTGGTCCATTAGTTTACCCAAGATACAAAAGAAATTCAGGCGTTACCGCGGCCTGTTTGAATCGAGGAAGATCGTCCAGAGAATTGCATTTGTGCTTGCAGTAACACGAGTTACGGCGATCACGATCAACAATTACATAACATTTACATAACCGAGACGGTCCCGAAACGGAGGTGCCTCCGATATCGACTACAATTCCGAGCCCGTGGAGAAGACTTTATTGACCGAGCAACGCGAAACCACGTATCCACTGTGACGATAAAGGAGCCAGATCATGGCAATCGCACCAGATGAAACAGAACTCCGAGAGCTTGAAGCGAACTCAGCGACTGGCTTGTTGGATAAGTACGATACCGAGACTGCCGACGAATCACTGTGGCAGCAAGATTGCGCCACCGCAATGTCAGACGAGGCGCAGTTGTCGGAACAACAAAAGCGGCTGGCCGCTGGTCCCAACTATCCGGTTATGGGCTGGCTCATATTTTTGCACGCTGGTGCATTGGCAGCGCCTTTTTTCTTCAGCTGGGAAGCGTTTGCTGTATGCATGTTTTTATATTGGCTGGCAGGCTCGATCGGCGTCTGCATGGGCTACCATCGGTTGCTGACTCACGGCTCGTTCAAAGTCCACAAGCCAATGCGTTGGTTATTGGCGTTCATTGGTGGGCTGTCGGGAGAAGGTTGTGCACTTGAATGGGTTGCTAATCATCGAAAGCACCACGCTCACAGCGATCACGATGGCGATCCACATTCGCCCCGCGACGGCGGCCTTTGGTCTCACATGTGGTGGTTGGGATGGAGCGTTAGCTGTAGTGGTGAATATGAAGCCCACATCAATCGCTGGGCTCCCGATTTGGCAAGGGACCGTGTGATGCGTTGGATAGGATACATGTTTCTTCCGTCTCATATCGTCAGCGGACTCGTGTTGCTTGCCGTTGGCCAGTGGATCGGCGGTCCTTACATGGCGGCGTCGATGTTGGTTTGGGGATTATTCGTTCGCTTGGTGATCGTTTTGCATATCACTTGGTTCGTCAATTCATGGTCTCACATGTGGGGCTATCGGACGTACGAGACAACGGACGACAGTCGGAACAACTGGCTGATCGGGCTTTTGGCTTTTGGTGAAGGCTGGCATAACAATCATCATGCGTATCCTCGCATGGCCGCGCAAGGACACAAATGGTGGGAGCTTGATCTGACTTACACCGCCATTCGAGTGATGAAGTGGACAGGTTTGGCGTGGGATGTCGTCGACTATAAGAAGATCAGCGATCGCAACAAATAGACGCGTTCCAAATCTATGAAGTACACCAGAGCCCGCGAGTCGCAATGGCTTCCGGGCTCTTTTTTTGCATTCTTCCGAACCTGACAAGCAGAAAAACTCTCTTGCTTTCGTAGACAGTTTTGAGAATGATACGGATACAGTTACTGGGTCGTGCTAACGCAGCGCGACTGAACAGAAGGCCCGCGAGATCGTTGCACTCTTTGGCTACGCGACTTAAGCGGGGAGACAACCCAGTAGTAAGGAGGTGACCTAGTGAACTATTTCTGTACTAGCCAGCGAGGTGGCGACGCCTGACAAGGTCGGCGGACTGCGAAAGGCAGGCCACCGGCTCGCTGAGATCTCCGATCGAACGCGAGTTAAACGAGGCCCGGTTCCCGAGGGGGACCGGGCCTTCGCTTTTTCTTGATCGGGCCACTGGAGCGTTATGGCGCGCTCCAGGATCGATTACGCGCACGCCTCTCGCAGTTGAGCGATAAAAGACGGACATGCTTCGCGGGGGTCCTCGTCCTCTTCGTACTCGAGAACGACATAGCCGCGATAGTCAGCGTCGCGAAGGATCCCTGCAATGAGTTTGAAGTCGGTTGGTTGCCTTTGCTTGTCGGGGCCGCTGGTGACAACTTTGACCTGCACGTTCAGAGCATAAGCGGCAACCTTGGCGAGATCTCCGTATGGATCGTCTGTGTGAAAGTTGCCTGTATCAAGGTTCACTCCGAACCATGGACTCTTCACATCATTCACCAAGCCTAATAAACCTTCGGCGGTTGATGTCGGCCCGCCGTGGTTCTCAAGAGCCAGATGAACTCCATGTTGTCCGGCGTACTCACAACACTCCTCCAAGCCTTCGACCATCAACTTGTGCGACTGTTCGGGCGTCGTATCCTTCTGGGCATGCCCTGCGAACACTCGGATGACCGGCGCACCAAGTATCTCGGCATTGTCGACCCAATGTTTCAAATGAGCGAGTTGCTCGTCGCGTTTCTCACCAGGCGGATGGCCGAAGTCATTTCCAACTGCCGTCCCCGAAACATCCAGCCCTAACCGGAAACACTGTTGCTTCAGTTGCCGGAGGTACTCGGGAGTGACCGGATTCGGAAAGTAATACGAAGTTAGTTCCGTCCCCTCAAGTTGCATCTTCGCACAGTCGTCGATGAAGTCAGACAAATTAAGCTCGGCGGTCTTGCCCTGTAGTAGCTTCCGATAGCTGTAGGCGGCTAAGCTGAACTTAAACTTCGACGCCCCATTTCGTTCGATCGGCTCGGCAGCATCGACTTCGAGGGCTGCGACGCCGCTGGCCGCCGCGACGGATGCGATTGAACAAGTTTGCAGAAAACGTCGACGGTCAAAGAAATGATGCATGGCGGAAGTTCCGTTTCGTGAGGGCAGGTGGTGTCGCTTACGTTCCAGCTAACTAAGCATTCGCTAGCTAACCACGCATTGTCGCTCAGCGGTAAGAGGGTCGCAAGTATTCGAAAAAACTCGTGCGACTCGGCGTCGCTACTCCCAAATCGGCTGCGAGAGCGCCGCGGCTGTCGGAGCCAGGATAATCAGCGGAGCCCAGGCTGCCAGGACGGGCGACATCAGGAATCCGCTGGCTCCTAATGCTTGACAGACGATCATTACGATGAAGTACGCGATCACGATCCCTACGCCCATTCCTGCGGCTACAAAGACGTTGCGATTCTGGCGAGTCAGAACGAGAGGGATGCCTAGGACGAACAGCGTTACGTCAAGAAACGGCTGGACGAACCGAGAGTGCATGGTGACTCGCGTTCGGAGGCCAAAGTCGAGACTTGGGTTGCGAAGGCCATCAACGAGTTCGCCGGTCGAAGCGAACTGGCGATATTGCGGGCCGCACGCGATATCTGAAAAGGTGACGTCGCTTGCAACGAACAATTGATCGGGATCCAGCCAGTCCGTGTCCATGGGGCTAAGAATGACGGGCTCGCCATCCAAACTGACTGAGGCGAGTTCCGCATGCCCTTCGGGTTGTGAGACCTTAATCAACCGATACCCGCCAGGTTTGCCCGGAATCGGCGGCTCATAGAAGGCACTCTCGGCAACTAGCTTTCGCCCAAAGTCGCCGTGTCGGCGATGCAACGTGAATGTCGGCTCTTGAATTCGTTGATCCGCCACGAAGCATACCCGTCCGCCGAGGAGAATATCCGTTCGATTGTCGGTGACGGCGTCGACTTTGCGAGCCGTTTGGCCAAGCCAATCCTGAGCGTTTCGCACTAACTTGTCGCGGACCTCGGGGATCACGAGTTCTCGATTGGCGGCGGCGACAAGACTGACGACGACGGCTGCGGCGAGTAGCGGGCGAACGATCCTTTTGGTCGTAATGCCAGCCGCCATGAGAGCGGTCAGTTCATTCGTCCGCTGCAGCCAAGTGATCGCAAACATGCCAGCGACCAATGTCAGCAGCCCGCTCGCATGATCGAAGAACCAAGGCACGCGAGCCGAGTAATAGTCGCCAATGACCTTGAACAACCCACCTTGTTCCCGACCATATCCAATAAACTCGTCAAGATTGCTGAAGACGTCGATCACGATGTAGAGTCCGACCATGCTCAGGAAGCAGACGAACAACACCTTCACAAACAGCCGCAACAAGTACCGATCAAAGGTCGACATTGGAACTCCGTTCCCATCTGTCGTCGGGCGAGCCGACTAAGTAACTGCCTGAATCGCACGCGCGAGCGCCGCGATTCCCTCTCGAATTCGTTCACACGATTGAACTCCAAAGCTTAGACGCATGGTGTTCTTAGCAATCGGTTGGCCCTCGGCTGGGAAACAGTATTGTCCGGGCACGTACAGCATTCCTTCTACGATCGAACGGTCGAATAGTTCGCCCTCGGGGCCCGTATCGATGTGCGGTGGCAATGTTGCCCAGACATACAGACCGCCGGTCGGGCGTCTCCAGGTGACGCCTTCCAGTGGCGCAAGGAACTCGTCCGCGGCTTCGAGCATCGCATCTAGCTTCTGGTGGTAACTGGCTCGAAGTCTATCGACATGTTGCTCGAATAGCCCGCGTCGCAATACTTGGGCCATTAAGTGTTGATTGAGATTTGGCGAGCCGAAATCGATGTTTCCCTTTTGTGCACAAACCGGGGCGATCAGGTGTTCGGGGAGAATGCCCCACCCAACGCGAACGCCGGGCGAGAAGGACTTTGAGAAAGTACCCGCGGCGATGACCGTCTCACCATCCTCGTCGAAATCGCGTGCGCTCGGCACATCGTCGCCAGCATAACGCAACTCGCGATAGGCCTCGTCCGTTATCACGTGAATTCTCGTACGGTGCGACCAGCGTTTCGCGATCTCGACGATGCGTTGAACTCGCTCGGAAGGCATCGTGATGCCGGACGGATTGTCGAAATACGGGACTAGATAGATAGCTTTGACACGCGGCAGGTCTCCAGAATTAGCCAGTTGTTGCAACGTCGTTTCTAACGCCTCGGGGATCATTCCGAGATCGTCTGTCGCGACACTCCACGTGCGTCCTCCCAAGTTCGCGACCGTGCCGAGAAACACAAGATAGGTTGGCGCGGCGCAAAGGACGATGTCTTCTGAATCAAGCAAGCTCTCTGCGACGAGATGCAGCAATTGGTTGCTGCCCGCCGTGATGACAAGGTGATCGATCGTCTCACGAGAACTTGTGCCTGAAGTGAATTGCTGAAGGATCGCCTCGCGGAGCGCGGGCAGGCCGGGCGTTGTTCCGTATTGCAACATCGCTTGCCCTGCAGCCTCGTTTCCGAGCAGGTGTGCCATCACATCGCGAACGACCTCGACCGGAAGTGTCTCCTGGTCCACGAAGCCTGCCGCCAGTGAGATTAGCCCTGGATTGTCGAGTGCCCGCGACATCAAGTCGCTGATCGGCTGTCCTTCCGCCAACGTCGCCCTGCGGCTTCGAACGTACGGAGATACGACGGCGGGTTCGATCAAGAGAAACTTCTCCTCAGACGCAAGTTTGGTACGATGGGGAAATCGTCGAAGGCAGGTCAATGCGAACGGTGCGACTCCTGGTCTCACTCATGGCGATTCGGTGGAATTGTACAGGCGTTGAGCTTCTGGGACCAAGTGAGAAAGCGGCGTTCAGCGAACTTCGCTGTTGAATTTGCGAGACATCTTGGCGATTCATGACAATACACCAACGACAGCCGGATCTGCGATTAGGTTCACCTAGCACCAGTTTGATGCTTCCGAGGGTATGGGGGCGCGCGGCAGATTTGCTGTTTCCACCAACTTGCGCTCTCTGCGCTATCCCCATTCAGCTGGAAGAGCGGCGTAATTCTCGGATTTATCTGTGTAATCGGTGTGTTAGCGACGTGACCTCATCAAATTCCCGTGCGTGTAAGCGGTGTGCCCGCCCACTGCCGAAGGGGTTAGGAGACGACTCGGACGACTGTGCGGTGTGTCGAGGCAAAAGAGTTCGCTTCGTTCGAGCGTATGCACTCGGAGTCTACGGTGGAATCGTTCGAGACGCCGTCCTTCAAATGAAGCAGGCATCAGGCGAATCGTTGACGTTGGCGATGGGGCAATTGCTGGGGGAGGACTTGTCGCGAAGACTCGTCGACGTACCGAGCCACATTGTGTCGGTCCCCACTCATTGGACCAGGCGCATCCGGCGCAACGTGAATTGCCCCGAAATTTTGCTCGAGTCGGTGGCAAAACGGATCGGGGTTCGCAGCTACCCCAAACTACTACGTTGCCGACGTAAGACCAGCAAACAAGGCACTTTACTGCCTCACGAACGCCTTGCTAACGTTCGCGGAGCCTATCGAGTTTCTGCGGGCTACGCTATTAATGGTGCCAAAATGTTGTTGCTAGACGATGTCATGACCACCGGAGCGACGGCGAACGAGATAGCGAAGATTTTGCGGCGAGCTGGCGCGGCCAGTGTCGAAGTCGCAGTTGTCGCACGTGGAATCGGATTTGGCAGTTGAGCGGCCTTCCCGCGTTGGCTGTTAGATCCAACAATGGCAAGTGATCGCTCATCGCTGATCTAGCACTGTCCGATGGTCGCTACTCATCCTTTAATGACTCACGATCTTAGATGGAAAGCTCTCACCAAAGCCCTGACGCTACGCTCAAGCCACAGCGACCATTCCGTCGCGCGGTGCTGCGCGGGCTTGCCATCTTGATGCCGCCTCTGCTGACGATCGCCCTATTTATTTGGGCCTGGTCAGTCGTTGAGACGTCTGTGTTAGGACCAGTGGAGAGTGTCGCCGGTGATTTGATTGCTCTTTACACGAGAACGCCGTCGACTGACAAAGCGCCAAGTGGCGAAAGGTCGACCGTTGACGGCGAATTGACAATTACTGACGAAAGATCGAGTCGCATCTTCACCAAGCGATCCGACGGCAAGTGGGTCGGCTACTACACCGACGAGTACATTCGTGAGACGCACTTGCGCCGTGAAATTGTACTACCACTGTTTTTCTCAGTATTTTTGCTGGTCTCCTATATGCTAGGCAAGTTCGTCGCGGCCGGCGTTGGGCGAATGCTAGTCAACTGGGCGGAAGTGTTAATTCAGCGTCTTCCGCTGGTCAGCAATGTCTATGGCTCCGTCAAGCAAGTGACGGACTTTGTTTTGACGGAACGTGAGATCGAGTTCAATCGCGTCGTCGCCGTGGAGTACCCGCGCAAGGGCGTTTGGTCGATCGGATTCGTCACAGGCGAGAGCATGGCCGACATCCGAGCCGCCGCGAACGAACCCGTACTGAGTGTCTTGATGCCAACTTCACCGATGCCGGTCACGGGCTTTACAATCACCATCCTGAAGAGCGAAGCGGTCGATTTGAACATCACGGTCGATCAAGCGATCCAATTCGTCGTCAGCTGCGGTGTTGTCGTTCCAAGGCAGCAATTGCAAAGCGTCGAAGCCGAGAGAATCAGTCACAACGTCTCCGCAGCTATTGCACAGCACGGTGGCGGCAACGGATCCAGCGGAGATGAACAAAGTGCCGACGAACGGACTGACAGCTACGAAGCCCCGAACTGAGAGCACGATTCGTCTCGGTACACGAGCTAGTGCGCTCGCGCGGTGGCAAGCCCAATGGGTCGCGAGTCGTTTGACTGAGCTTGGTGCATCAGTCGAACTCGTTTTCATCAAGACAGGCGGTGACGGCACGACGACGCCGATCACCGAGAGTAGCGGTCAGGGTTTGTTCACGAAAGAGATTCAACGAGCTTTGCTCGATGGGCGAATCGATCTCGCGGTGCATAGCTTGAAAGACTTGCCAACGGAACGAATCGAAGGTCTAGGTCTAGCTGCGGTTCCCCCACGTGAAAGCCCAAACGACGCATTCATTTCCAATCAAGTTGCGACCGTCGAGCATCTCCCTGGCGAGTCACGTGTGGGGACGGGCAGTCGCCGTCGGCAATCACAGCTGTTATATGCTCGCCCTGATCTGGCAGTCGTCGACATTCGTGGAAACGTGGAAACGCGCCTGCAAAAGCTCGACGACGGCGAGTACGACGCGATCATTCTCGCGGAAGCAGGGCTTAAACGTCTTGGGTTGGGTGATCGAATAACTCAGCTCCTCCCGCCCGCAGTGATGCTCCCCGCTGTGGGTCAAGGAGCACTCGGACTCGAGACTCGCGAAGACGACGCCTCAACCATCGCCGTTGTTGGGCAGCTTGACGACGCTTGCACTCACGCTTGCGTCTTAGCCGAACGGGCGCTTTTGGCAGCCTTGCGAGGCGGTTGCCTGGCACCGATTGGAGCCTGGGGGCGCGTTCTCGACGACAAGTTACATCTTGACGCCGTCGTCCTGAGCGCGGACGGCGCGGCGCGACTCGTGGCGAACGCGATGGGTGACATCGGCTCTGCCGTGACGCTCGGCGAATCTGCTGCCCGCCACCTGATTGAGCAGGGCGCGGCCGAGTTGATCGCAGGTTCACGCGAGGGCTAAATCACAGGGTTCTCGCTTTGAACCTTTCGACAAGGGCGCGTTGCATTCTTGCAGCATTTTTTTCTTGACGCGTTCATCGTGCGACCTATGTTTCGATAGTGCAACAATCCGTCATGACATACGGATGCCGGTAAATTGTGACTATTCGGAAGAATCGTAACTTGAGTGAGTGTCGAGATGGTCGACGAAGCCCTCCTACAACCCGCACCAGAGCCAGTCGTACTCGAACCGCCGAGACGAATCCTAGTCGTCGATGATGACGAGGATCAGTTGGCCGCGCTCGGTTATCGACTTCGAAAGCTTGGGTACGACGCCGTTTCAGCGAGCTCGGGGCAGCAGGCGATCGAATCGGCGAACTCGATCGTTCCTGATTTGGTACTGCTGGATCTATGCTTGCCCGACGTCGATGGATTCGACGTTTGCGAGAAGCTTGGCGATTCGACAACGACCTGCACAGTTCCGATCATCATTCTGAGCGGGATGGAAACCGACGATATTGTCCGCCGAGCCCGTTCGGCCGGCTGTGCGTATTATCTTCGGAAGCCATACGACCCGAATGTCTTGCTGGCGCTGATCCAGAATGCCATTGAAGCCGCCCAGGACCTGGATTGGTAGTTAGTTTTGAGCCGTCGCTGTCCGCGAAGGCCTTGCCAGCATCGGATTCCATCTGTTAATCTGTCTAGCTGCGCGGGATACCCGCATGAGCTAGTTGTTGAAATCATTGTCGGGAGCCCCAAATTGGGAACGAAGAAAACAGGAAAAGGGCGACGCAAGGTTGGCCGTAAGAAGCGTCGCATGCGGGCGAAGATCCGTCATCGTAAGCGATAGTTAGCATCCGCTTGCCTTTCTCAAGCCATCTCCACGTCGGCCTTCTCGACGTGGTTTCTAATGCGCAATTCCTCTTATGCGCCTCAAATCCGTCACCCCTTTAGGCCAGTCGTGGCGATTCCTTGCAGGAAAGTGCGCTGCGTAAAGAAGAAAATCACGACGATTGGCAACGTGAACAGCGTTGCGGCGGCGAGCAGCAAGTGCGTTTGATCCGCGTAGGAACTGACAAACTGCTCTAGGCCATAGGCGAGTGGAAACTTGTCGGGGTCGCTCAAGTACAGGAGCGGCCCGCTGAAGTCGTTCCAAGACGCGATGAACTGAAACAGCGCCACCGTCGTCAGTGCCGGGAAACTGAGTGGCATGATGATCCGCGAAAATATTCCCCATTCGCCGAGACCGTCCAGTCGCCCGGCTTCACTAAGTTCTTCAGGTATCGTGAGAAAGAACTGCCGTAGAAGAAAGATGAAGAAAGCGTCGCCTAGAAACGTTGGCACGATCAACGCTGAGAGCGAATTGTACAATCCAAGCTCGCGAAGTAGTAGAAAGCGAGGAATCATCGTCACGTGCCACGGCAGCAGCATCGTCGCCATCAAGATGCCAAACAGCATATTTCTGCCGCGCCAACGAACTCGAGCGAATCCGTAAGCCACGAGCGAACAGGACAATACAGTTCCAAGAACACTCCCGCCGGCGAGCAGTAACGTATTCCGCAAGTAACGCACGTACGGCATCGCTTGAACGGCTTCCACGTAGTTACTCCAACGCCACTCGCGAGGCAAGAAGGCGTAGGGATCTTCAACCAATTGCGTCGATGGTTTGAGCGAAGATAGGACCATCCACATCAGCGGAAAGGCAAACACTATCGCCGTGACAACGAGCAGCGCGTATGCGAGCAAGTGCGGTTTGCGACGACTCATGGCTGCCCTCGCGAGGCACTTCGATCGACGTGTGCCTGAATCCTCGAAGCGGCTTCTTCAAGCAACGTCGTGACGCTGGGCGCATCCTCGACGTACATCGCGGTCGCTGCGGCGTCGTTGACCGTGCGTTGAAAGTACGCAGCACCCGGGATTACTGGAGTTGGAACTTGGTCTGGCGCGGCTGCCAGTTCGCTAAAGGTCGCGAAGAGTGGTTCTTGCTGTAAGTAGTTGAGAAACGTCGGATGATTGGCGACCGCCGTCGAAACAGGAATCCATCCACCAGCAACACAAGTCTGCGCGGCGTTCGCCTCGTTGCCATCGAAACCAGTCCAAAACTTCATGAACTCCCACGCGCCTTCTCGGTTCTTCACGCCCCGTGGTACCAGGAAGAAGTTCCCGTTCACCCATCCGGCACGCGAGCGACCGGCGGGTGGATGCGGCAACGGGCACACGCCGTAGTCTGTCACGGCTTCGCCGGCGCGGCGCTGTTCCGCTTGTGATGCGGCGATGTCACGAACTCGCCATTGTCCGTCCATGACAGCTGTATAACGTCCCGCCAACAACGGGAAAGCCTTGCCTGGCAACGACTGATCACCCTGTCGAAACGCTGCGACCTGTGCCGCTCCGTGGCGATCGCGGTAACTAACCATCCAGTCCAATGCATTTTGAATCGGCTTGCTGGCGAGCGTCACTTCGCGAGTCTTGTCATCGTAGAAGTTGCCCCCGAAAACGACTCCCCACGCCCACAAGCGTCGCGCGTCGGGGAGATAACCGAATCGCTCAACGCGACCATTGGGCTTAATTTCGGTCGTTGCGGTCGCAATCTCGTCCAATTCAGCGATTGAATTCGGCGGTTGTAGACCATGTTGATCGAGGATTGTCTTGTTGTAATAGAGTGCCCGGATGTCCATTCCATTGCACAGCGCATAGAGCCTGCCACGATAGGTCCCCAATCGATTTGAGGCTGGCACGAGCCACTTCTGCAAGGATTCGATTTCTGCGGGACTAGCAATTTCATCGAAGGGCAACAGCGCGCCTCGTTCGGCCCAGTCCGCCATGATCGGATCGTCTTGATTGACCACGTCAGGCGGATCGCCGCCAGTGACCGCCATGAACAACTTCATGTCCAAGTTGTTGCCGGGCATCGCAATGGCTCGAACGAAATGATCTTCTTGGCTCGCGTTGAAGCGGTCGACGACCGCTTCAACAATTTGCCGATCTTCTCCGCCCCAGAAATGCCAGAAAACCACCTCGCGCCGATCCGTTGGCACCACGTTCCGCTTGTCGGAACGATTGGTCCACAAAGCCATCACGACGCCCAGCGACAGCAACAGGAGACAGAACAAAACGGCTCGCGATGAATTCAACGACCTGCTCCTTGATAGTGAACCCAGTGTCTTGAAGTGCGGAACAGCAGGGCGGTCGAAACCAGCAGGAAGACAAACAACAGCCAAGACATCGCCGACGCGTATCCCATGTCCAAGTCTTGAAACGCCGAGAGGAACAAGTGTAACGAGAGCATTAACGACCAAGAGGCGGGCTCTCCTGTGCCCTCGCTGACGATGTACACCTGTGTGAAAGCCTGCACGGACTGAATCATTCCCATGACCAGATTGAAGAAGATCACGGGCGAAAGCGTCGGGACGGTGACGTGCCAGAACTTGCGTACCCTGCCTGCGCCGTCTAACTCCGCTGCTTCATAGAGCTGTGTCGGGATGTCACCCATCGCGGCCAAGTAGATCACCATAAAGTTGCCCACGCCCCACAGACTCATTAGCACCAGTGCGTCTTTCGAGCCAAAGTCGAGAAAGTCAGGTGGCGTCATCGCCTCCGTCGCGCCTTTAAACCACAGCTGGCTCGGAAGCGAGACTGATTGCAAGAACCGATTCAGAATTCCATCACGGGGATCGAGCAACCAGATCCAAAGGACTGAAGAAGCAACGATGGGAACGACAGAAGGAAGAAAAAACAGAGTGCGGTAGACGGCCTGTCCGCGCACGTTCCAGGAGAGCATCGTCGCGAGGCCGACCCCGATTGCTATGGACAGCGGAACTGAGAGCAGCGCGAAGTAGCCGGTGTTCCAGATTGCTTTTCCGAACCCTTCGCCGGTCGCGATTTCGCTTGCAAGGCGTTGGTAATGTTCGGTTCCGATGAATTCGGGAGGCGAGAGCAAGTCATAACGACAGAAACTCCAGTACAAGGAGGCCGCAAACGGGTAGACGAACAGCAAACCCAGCCCAATCAGCCAAGGGCTGACGAATGCGAATCCTGTTAGGTTGCGGCGAAAGTTGGCTGACAAACTACGAGTCCTTGCAGTCTTCTGTCTAACTGCTACACCGCTGGTGTAGCAGTTAGACAATTACTATACACTCGCAAACTTGCGACGTCGTGACCGTGACCTTTTTGCGCGAGAGCGTGCTAGAATTTCAAGGGAAGATCTCTTAACCGCATTTCATGCCATGAAGAACATCCCGCTGCCAAAAACACGTCGTCGATTCGAAGCGGCGCGAGACGAGAACGGTGTTCCGCATGTTCAAGCGGCGACGTGGCTAGACGCGCTGTTCGGTCTCGGATACATGCACGCAACGGATCGTCCGACTCAGCTTCTCTTTTCTAGGAGCGTGGCCAGCGGGCGCGGTGCGGAAGAGATTTCCGACACGCCTGAACTGCTGGAAACGGACCGCTTTTTTCGGCGGATTGGCTTGAATCTAGATCTGGAGACGGAGATTCGGATACTGGATGATCGGACCTTCACGCAATTGACAGCCTACTGCGAGGGAGTCAACGACGGGCTCGAAGGGGCTGGTCGCTCGTTGCCGATGTGGGCGGCTGGGTTTCAGCCGCAACCGTGGAACCAACAATCGGTTTTGTTAATTGGCAAGCTCCTTAGTTTTGGAGGCCTGGCCGTCAGCCAGATGCAGAATGAACGTCTGCTGATCGAATTGATTCACGCTGGTGTCGACGATGAAGCCCTTCGAGACTTGTTCGCGCCTCGGTTAGACAACGTCGACTTTGCCATGATTCGGCAGATTAAGATGGCGAATCAGCTATCAGACGAAGCGCTCGAATTGATTACGGACCTGCCTCGCCTTGCTGGTAGTAACGCCTGGGCAGTGAGTCCTCAGCGAAGTGCGACGGGATATGCGTTGCTCGCCGCGGACCCGCACTTAGAGATCAATCGTCTGCCAGCGATTTGGTATGAAGCGGTGTTGGAGTGGGGCAACCAGTACGTAATGGGCGCGTCGCTGCCGGGGTGCCCCATGTTTGCCGTTGCAAGGACAGATCGACTCGCGTGGGGCGTGACCTATATGAAGGGAGACACCGTGGACTACTTCGTCGAGGATTGTCGACCGGGTGGTGAGACCGGGTGGCAGTATCGGCGCGACGAGAGTTGGCATGACTTCGCCTTGCGCGAAGAACAGTTGGTGCGCAAAGGAGCGGACGATGCGACGCTGAAAGTTTACGAAAGTCCGCAGGGCATCGTCGACGGCGACCTTGACGAAAATGGCGAAGGATTACACCTCGCGATCGCATGGAGTGGAATGCATGAAGGAAATGGCACAGCGATTTCCGCGTGGCTGGACGTGATCGCAGCGAAGAATGCGAGAGCTGCGATGCGTGTCGCACGTGAATGCGCCCAGCCGACGCTGTGTTGGGTCTTCGCAGATCAGGAAGGGCATATCGGCTTGCAAAGCTGTGGGCGCTTCCCGAAGCGGGGCGGCGGCCAGATTGGGCTTGCGCCGATTCCTGCCTGGGACGAAGCAAATCATTGGCAGGGTTGGATTGCGAGTGAGTTGCTACCGAATGTCTACGACCCACCCGAAGGTTTTTTAGCGACGGCCAACGAAGAGAAGAATCTCGCTGGCATGCCGATGCTTGTTACTCAACCGCTGAACGATTACCGCAAGCGTCGGATTTGTGAGCGATTGGCCGAATTGCCCGCCGCAACGATGGACGACATGCAGTCGCTTCAGTACGACTTGATCAGCCTGCAGGCTCGTGATCTGCTTGCGTTGTTCCTACCTCATTTACCTGATGGTCGCGTTAAAGAGTCGCTATCAAGCTGGGATTATTCGTATGCGCCAAATGGCAACGAGGCCACATTGTTTCTCAAGCTATATCGAAACGTCATCGTGGAACTTCTAGGGCACGAGCAAGGCATTGGTTGGCGACGGATGCTCTATATCTGCACGCGAGCCGGATATTCGATGATGGTCCTGGCCGCTGCTGATCGAATGCTGAAGCGGGACGATTCGATCTGGTGGCGTGGCCGCGACAAGGGTGAGTTGATTCGACGGGCCGGCGAACGGACGGAGAACGAGCCAGATCAACCCTGGTCGAGCGTGAATAACTTCCACTTCACTGATCGCTTTTTTGGTAAGCATCAAGTCGGCCGGATGCTCGGGTTCAACAGTCGTCGCTACCCCATGCCCGGTAACCATGCGACACCGTTTCAAGGGCACGTCCTCCAAACCGCCACACGCGAATCCACGTTTGCGCCTTCCTATCACTTCGTCACCGATCTCGGAACCAATGAAGCGTGGACGAACTTGCCTGGCGGGCCAAGTGAAAGCCGCTTTTCGAAGTATTACAAGAACGATGTCGCTCGATGGTTTGCCGGAGAGTACAAGAATCTACGTGCGAGCAGTGCGCTGTGACAACTGAACTAAACATGTTTACTTCAGGGTCGATCGATCCCAGACACGGTCAGTCCCTTCTACGATTATCAGTTCTCGGTCGGCGCTTAAGTCGTTAAAGGTCTGCACGTTTCCCGATCTCCATTTAATCTGCAGATCGTCAACGACGGCGTCATTCCCAAGACCAATGACCAAACGTCGTTCATTACTGCACTGGAATCCATCCCCCGCCGTCAATTGAGTTATCGCGGTATGGCCGCCATGCTTAACCTCGACGATGCTTCCGACCGCATCTCGATCGGAGTGGACGCCCACGAGCGACAGCGATAACCAGTGCCCGTGTTTCACCGTCTCATTACTGAGGAGCGCGACCGGCGAGTCCAAATGTCCAATACAAACGTCCTCCAAACCGTCGCGATTCCAGTCGAGTCGCGCCATGGCGCGTCCTAGATATTTGCCCTCGAAGTAGTTGCCGAGCTGATCGGAAGGAACTTCTTCAAAGTGTCCGACACCATCGCCACGAAAGAGTTGCGGTTGCATGTAGTAGGGTGTTTCTTTCACCCAAGGATCGTGAACGTGGCCATTCGTCACTAGTAAATCGGAGATGCCATCAAGTTCTACATCGACGAATTGAGTTCCCCAGCCGAGTACAGGAAACGTCGCCTGTTGCAGTTGAGAATCCGCAATCTCATCTCGAAACAAGCCATCGGGTTGTTGCATGTAGAAGGCATTCGTATCGCGGTAGAAATTCGTAACAAACATGTCTAGCAGACCATCTTGATTTGCGTCACTTATTGCGATTCCCATCGATGCTTGGCTCGTGCCATTACTGCTGTAGGCAAGCCCGTTCAAAATCGCGCGCTCCACAAATTTCGGCTCACTACCAGGTGCCGTCGTCTGATTGTGAAAGAAAAAGTTCGCCGACATGTCATTGGCGACGAACAGGCTTAACCGACGCGAGCCGTCGAAGTCTGCGGCAACAATTCCCAGTCCTCTTCCTTCCGGCGCGACCACGCCGCAATGGTCGGTGACATCATTAAATGTTCCATCGCCTCCGTTTATATAAAGCCGGTCTTGCTCGGGTGGGTGTGCAATGGGGGCACAGCGGGGTAGCGTGTCGATTCGGCATTCTTGCGTGTACAGTTCGTCGCCACCGACGTAGTTTACGGCGTAGATGTCTGGCAATGTATCACCGTTTAGATCTGCGATCAGACAACTGGATGTCCAGACGTTGTACTGAACTCCGCTAGCGACAGTCACTTCTTGGAACGTACCATCACCGTTATTGCGGTAAAGGACATTGGTTCCGATATTAGCGACATAGAGATCGGGAAAACCGTCCGCGTCAATATCTCCGACGGCGAGGCCCTGACTATAGAGTTTGTTGTCCAAGCGGCTCTTACGAGAGATGTCGACGAAAGTTTCGCCGTTCTGATTCCGAAAGAGCCGATCGTGGTAGCCACCAGTCGGCGTTTCCTTGCGGCGAGGCAGGGGACCGCCTTCCGTCATGTATAGATCGGACCAACCATCGAGATCGTAGTCGATTGCCCCAATGCCGCCGCCGTTGAGCTCGAGGAGCGATTCGAGGTTGTTGCCGATTGCGCCATTGAAATATGTGAAAGTCAAAGCGACGTCAGTCGCTACGTCTCGAAAACGGACTTGGCCGTTGGCAGAGGCAATGACGGTGCCCTCCACCGACTTGGTAAGTGGGATCTGAAAGTTGGGGAGAGAATGCGCGGAAAGCTCGAGTTGTAAGGCCAAGTTCGCCGACCGCGTGGTCAGCGAGTCTTCGTCCGCGAGTTCGAAGAGAAGCTGGTCCAGAGCGGGTTTCGCCCAGTCGGCCTCGGCCTCCATAGCAAGTCGGCACCACCCAGCAGCTTCCCACAAGCGACCCAAATCGCGAAGCAGCTTCACCGCCTCACGCATATTGCGGGAGTTTATCAAGTCGTCGATCAGCAGTGTCATTCTAGCCAGCTTGCGCGCCCGTGTTGCGAACGCCTCCGCTTGGTCAGGCTTTCCGACAGCGGTTAATGCCTTCGACAATTGATAGTTCGCGGCCGCATGGTTTGGGTTACGGCGTAGTACCTCGCCAAAGCAGCGAACAGCCGCGTGCGTTTGTTCGGTTCGGCGAGACCACATGCCGCGTACGAACCAGATCTCCGGATGCTCGTCGGCGTTGTCGGGCAACTGTTCATGCCACTCGACGAATTCTTCCGGTGTTCCCGTTTCCAAAAGCGTCTCTCCGAGAGCCGCTCGCGCATCTAACAAATGAGGATATTCTCGGACGATGAGCAAGAGGACATCTCGCGCATCGAGCATTCTCTTTTCGTAAATTGCCCACTTCGCTTCGAGCAATCGCGGAAGTGGGTCGTCCGGCCTTGCCGCCAAGCAACGCTTTACAAAGGGAAGATTGGCGTCCATTAGCCTTTTCGAGGATCCGATGGCGATTAAATGATTCGAATCGACTCGGTCCGATTTAAGGAGTGGTAGAATTAGTTGCGTCACTTCCCACATGCGTCCCTGTGCGGCATAGATGTAGAGTAAACGCTGTCGCGCCGCGAAATTGTCTTTGTCGAGTTCGACGACGCGGCGGAAAAGCCTTTCCGAATCCGCTACCCAGCCTTGCTGATAAGAGAATTCGGCGCGGGTGAACAACGCTTGCTTCGATGTTGGCGTTCCGTCGTCGGGTATACGCGCGAAGTAGTCCATTGCCGATTCCGGATCGGAAGTCTCGCTTGCTGCAACTCCTGCCAAATACAATGCTCTGACCGAATTGGGATTGCGGCGCAAGACAATCTTCACAAGTCGTTCGGTTTCGGCAAACTCTCTTCGCTCTGCTGCGTTTTCGGCGCGGGCCAGCAGTCGAGGTGTCGACGACTCGACCGCGAACCAGATTCCTGAGGCAATCACCAACGCGGGAAATGCCAGCACCAGGAGCCTGCGTCGCCTCGGAGGCGCCGGGCTCGAAGCGGCCCCTGTGGAGTGCTGTTCCTTGTGTTTGCGATTCATGCGATTATCTGGCTCTTACGACGGGAGATCGCGGCAGCACGCGTCACAGGTTTACTAACGGGAAGCGTCTGGTCGATCGGGGCGATGACGCAACTCGGACTGGCCCTCGACGATCTCGACAAGCTGATTGACCTCCACGTTCTTAAACACTTGCGTCCGGTTGGTAGTGGGCCAGAATATCTCTAATTCTTCGATTGAGTTAGCCTGCCCCAAACCAATTTCTTGACGCGACACGGGATTGGAACCGAAACTTCCACCGCTGCCGACCCACTTGTAAACGGAACGCCGTTGGCCCCCGTCGTCAATCACTGCCTTGATGCGTGCGCCGACGGCGGAGCGATTTGACTGGCGGCCGATCAAACAAATCTTTAGCCAGTGGTTACCGAATCCTGGATTCTCGAACAGCGCGTTAGCGAAGCCATCAACTGGAAACGCACCACCCATCTCGATGAATACATCTTGGTCGCCGTCATTGTCGAAGTCCGCGAAGGCAACGCCGTGCCCCTTTTGTAGGTGACCAAATCCACCCGCGAAGGTCACGTCCATGAAGTCTTGCCCACGCTGATTCAAATACATTCGATTCGGCATGAGTCCTTCGAGTTCGGGATAGCCCGTGCCGAGGTAGAAGTCCGGGAAACCATCGTTGTTCAGGTCACCAAAGTTCGAACCCATCGGCAGTGTTACGTGTGCAACGTGACATCGCTCGCCAACCTCCTGGAATCCTCCCTTTCCATCCCCCTGAAATAAGTGGTCTTTTTCCGCCTGATGTTGATGCCCCAAGAAGTCGGCTGCAAAGTTCCGTGCTTCGGACCAGTATGCGCTCGCGAAGATGTCTAGATTTCCGTCATTGTTGAAATCCCAGAACCATGTCGGAAACCCCTTCAACGGCTCACGGACGCCCGATAGAGTTGCGACGTCCGTAAACGTTTTACCGTCGTTATTTCGGTAGAGGCGATTTGGCTGGCCATTGTTAGAGACATAGAGATCAGGAAATCGATCACCATTGTAGTCACCCCACGTTACACCCTTTGTGAATCCCCAATCGGCGGCCTCCGTTTCCGCCGAGTTAAGTACACCCGCCCGCGCGGCAACGTCTTTGAAGCGCCCGTCGCCGGAATTCTCAAACAACTGGCACGGGTATTCTTCGTTTCCGACAAAGAGGTCAAGATCACCGTCGTTGTCATAGTCAGCCCACGATGCCGTCTGGGTCGGATAATGCCGGTCGCCGAGCCCAGCAGCAAATGTCACATCGGTGAAGCGACCTCGACCATCATTCTGCAGCAACGAGTTCGGATATCGTGTGCCGAGTTCACGCAGCCAAGCACCTCGGAGTACGAGCACATCGTAGTCTCCGTCATTGTCATAGTCGGCTTGCAGGATGTTCAGGCCACCATAGATGCCTGTCAAACCAGCCGCTTCGGACGCGTCCACGAATTCGCCGGTCCCGGAATTGAGAAAAAGCCGAATCGACTCGCTGGTATTCCAGTTCGAAGCCATGATGTCCAGCAAACCATCGCCATCGAAATCCTCGGCGATCGCGCCGCCTGCCAGGCTGAACGAGTCCAAGCCCAGATTCTTGGCAATGTTATTGAATCTAGGGAAATCCGATGGCCCTCCAAAACGATCGGGAGGAATCAAGAACGACGTCGGAACGTCACTCGGATACCCGCCAATCGTCATAAATGCCACATTGAGTAGCCAGATTGCAGTCGCGTTATTCGGCTGTCGTTGGAGCACCGTGGTCAGGCACTTAATGGCATTCTTTGAGCCGGCTTGATGTTCGTGAATGCCACCGGCTTTGATCGGGATGATACAGCTCTCACCGTTGTTGCAGTGAACGCAGTTTTCTGTCTCGCCTTGACGGAGGTAGGCCACGGCTAACTGTAAGGTCAACAATGACTCCATCTCTGGGGCGACTTTCCCCCGAACGTCCGGCAATAACTTGATCGCGCTCTCGAGGTGCTCGACGGCTGCGTCGCCACTTCCTAACGTCAGGTTTTGATGACTTAGCACGCAGTGAAGACTGAACCGCTCGGCCTCAAAACCGGGGCTAGAAAGCGAGGCCAAGCGTCGTTCTCCTTCGTCCCGTCGGGCTGTTCCGAGGTACGGATGTTCGAACGGCGTGTCGATCCGGATTTTATCGAGTGTTTCCAGCATTGGGGCGTGGACGTTTGACGAAGGGACCGCCGGCGCCGAGCTACCGCAGCCAAGTGCCACGGCTAATACAGTCACCAAAGGTATTTGCGTGTGATGAGTCGACAACAGCAGCGGTTCCTGAATCGAGGGCGAAATGGATATTTACTTATCGTATCGACAATCCTCGGACATCGCTAGGATTTCCAAAATGCGGCCGACTAACCATAGGGTGTAGTCCGCGATCTTTCGTAACTGTTGTCGCCCGCGGCAAGGAATGATAGTCTGGAGCCAGGAAGGGGCGACGTGACGGCTGAGTAATCTCGTATGGCTTCGATAAGACAAACAAAGTCAGCGGAAAGTAGCCTGTTTCGCGTCGGCTACGTCGTAAATCCGATCGCGGATCTAGTGTGGTATCTGGGTCTGCCGCTGGTAGCCTTAGCGTTTGCGCTGGCGTGCCAGCAATGGCTCACCGCGATGGCGATCACTTCGATTGCACTTCTATTCAATGCGCCGCATAACTTCGTCACACTGCTGCGCACCTACGGACTCGAGGAAGATCGGCATCGCTTTCGCGACCAGCTAATTGTTGGTTTGGTGCTAATCTCTGCGTTTACTGTCGTGGGAATGAAATGGGCTCCGTTGACGATCTTACTCCTGAGTGTCCTGTGGAATCATCAACACAACTTGATGCAGTTGCATGGTTTTGCGCGGATCTACGATCACAAGGCCCGGGCGGGCACTCCCATGACACCGAGATGGGATCTAACTTTGAATTGGGTTCTGTACGTCAATATGTTACTAACGGCCCAGCTGTTCGCGAATTTTTGGATACGCGAATTGTATCGCTTCGATTTGCCAATTTCGGCCGAAGCAGTCCGTGTTCTTCAAACCGCGAGTTGGTGCGTGACGGCTGGATTCGTTGGCGTCTATTCCATCCACGTATTCAATAGCGTTCGAAACGGTTTCGCGGTGAATCCGCTGAAGTTCGTCTTTCTCTTTACGAATTACGCGGTCTTGTACATCGCTAGTTGGAACACGACGTCGATTCTCATTCATTCGATCGCCAACAATATCATGCATGGTCTCCAATACATCGTCATCGTCTACGTTTATATGCAACGCAAGGTCGAACATTCGTCCCAAGACGACGGCTGGATCAGGAGCATCGTTCGACCGGGAAACGTGAAAGCTTTTGTTGCTGTTTGCCTCCTCTATACCGTGGTCGTCCAACTGATTGCGCGTAGGCCGCTTGAAGAGTTCGGTTTTGGAGCGATCAGCTTTACGTCTCGCTACGATGCCATCCCCGAGCATCAACTTGCCGGAGTGTCACTCGCCGGTGGATACGAGCTGTTTGCATTGCTGGTAATGAACGTGCCGGGGCTGCTGCATCTGTATTACGATTCTTTCATTTGGAAAGTCCGTGACACCAAGATCCAGCAAGGGTTGTGAGCTTGCGTCAACTTGAATTTAGGAAATTTCGCTTCTTGTTTTTCGTCCTTGGGTTGACTCTGTTGGCGGCTCTGTGGGAGCTTACGGAACCCGACCCAGAAGGAAGCCCAAATTTAAAAGTCTTTCCTTCGATGTGGGCCGAGCTGTATCCAGAAAGTGCTGCTACCTATTACGTCCTAGCTCGGGCAGCTGCCGAACAAGGGGATCTCGAGGAAGCGCGGCTACACTTTGAGCGGGCACTCGCCAAAGAGGATAAGACGAACGAGGATCTGTATTATGACTATGCAGTTCTGTTGGTCCGTATGAGAGCCGATCGCAAAGCCCTCCACCAAGCCGTGAGCGACTGGAAGCGTTATTTTCCGATGTCAGCGCGTCGCGATCCATCGAAAGTGGAGGAATCGCCCCGGTAGCCATTGACTCGATGAGCCTCTGCTCCGGAGGCTTGCATTTCGGTATGCAGGTGCGGAACTAGTGTCTGTCTTCCGCGGTCCGACGCCAGTGTGCTGCGGATTGGGCGTCCCCCAACAGCAAGTGTTGTTCTGCGAGTTTCAGCCGCAATTCACGACTCGTCGGGTTTTCGTCAAGTTGTCGACGAAGGAAGAGAAGTTGCGACACGGCATTCGTCAATTGGAGGCTTCGTTCGAAGTGGCTCTCCGATTCCTCGGTCATTCCCAACCGTTGAAGTGTTTGTCCGAGCTTGTAATGGGCGTTGTGTTGGAACGGATTTATCGCCACGACGGCACGAAAATCGGCGGCGGCGGCATGAAAGTCGCCGGCGTCAAAGTTCAAAAGTCCGCGCAACATAATTCCACCAGGGAAATGTCTTTCCTTCGCTAGAATGGATTCGACGAGGGATCTGGCCTGCGAGTTCTGTCCCTTCCTTCTCAGCAGCTTCGCATACGTCAAATCGATCTCCGGCATGGTTGGGCTCAAATTCCGCACGAATTTAATGTGCTGCTCCGCGGTCTCCAAATTTCCAAGATGAAGCGACACTTCCGCCATTTGGAATCGCACCCGAAGCGACTCCTGCTCGGAGGGCGAGCGTTTCAGTGCTTCCTGGTAGGCGGACAGGGCGGGAGAAAGCTGTTCGGTCTCGTGAAGGATGCCGGCACTGACTAACCAGGGCTCCGGATCTTGCGGTGCCAACTGCGCCAGTTCGTCGCAGATTTTTAGTACGGCCCCCATCTCTCCCAAGTCGTATTGTACTGTCAGTAGCAGCCGTAGCACTCGTTCCTTTTCGGGACCTGGATGATTCGCCGCCAGGAGTGCCCTCTCGGCGAGCCACGCTGAATGGCTCTGGTTGGCCGCCAAAGCCAATTCGATCAAAATCTTCTGGTCGCTCGACTGAGGTGATTCGATCGTGTCGTAGTATCGCTCGGCGGCGCGCCAACTTTCCAACGTTCCCAGGAGTTGGCACTTCATGACCTGCGCATCCGGATAGGTACCGCCAGCATCTGCGATTGCCTGCTCGATCAATTGCAATGCTGCCTGCGGTGCCTCTTTCTGCGTTGCGCGGACTTGTTCGAGAAGGCCGCCACCTCGACGAGCCGTCAGAAAGAACAGCGTCAAACCGCACAGGACGATAACGGTCGCCGTCGCCCAGAATGTCCGAACTCGGAATCGCCGAGAAGCCGACTCGCCACTCTCTTGATTGTGATCGACGTTCACGTCCCGTTCCCTTCTATCAGACGATACGAGCGGCGCGTCTCTTCTAACTGAAAAGTTTCGACCTTGCCGCTCGGCCAATAAACCGTTGCGGGGCGAGCCTGTTCGTCTTCGGCGGGGAGCAGGATGCGCTGGTCGGAATGAGATAAGTATCCGGATCCAACTCGAATGTGGCGGACCAGCGCACGTCCCTGAAACTCTATCGAAACTCGGGCACCAACCGCGCTTAATTCCGTCTGGACAGCCTGTAGCTCCAAGCGATACCAGTGTTCCGCAGGATTGCGGTTCCGAAGTATCGCAATAGGTTCATTTTGATGAACAACAACGATATCGGGTGCGCCGTCATCATCCAAGTCACCGACAGCGACTCCGCGTCCCGGATGGCGCTCGCCGAAATAGGCCCCCCCTTGTTCGCTGACATCGAGGAACCTGCGGCCCTCCTGGTTTCGATACATGAGCGGCAGTTGCTCGTAACTCCCGACTCCCATCTGATAAAGCACATGTCCGTTCGAAACGAAAATGTCCAACCAGCCGTCCGAATCAAAGTCGACCAGTCCCGTACCGAATCCGACGCGTGGACGACCGTTTCCAAGATTGGCCGCCAGGGTAACCCTCGAAAAAGTATGGTCCGTTCCATGGCGACATAACGCATTGTCTTCGGCTTCATAGTTCGTGAACCATAGATCAGCCAGCCCGTCCCCGTCATAGTCACCAAGATCCACACCCATGCTCCCTTCGGGATTGCCTTCTTCGCTTGCAGCAAGTCCAGAACTCAGGCCATTTTCTGCGAGTGGAAGTTTCGCTCCGCCAAGATAGAGATGGTTAAGTGATGTGTCATTGGCAACAAAGAAATCTACCCATCCGTCGTCGTTCAAATCTGTAGCAAGAACACAGAGCCCTTTGCCGTCACTCCGAATTCCCGCTTGACTTGTTACATCTTCAAACGTCGAGTCACCTCGGTTTCGATAGAGCCGGTCTGGAGCAGAGGGAAGATCCCACGGTCCACAGACATCTCTTATGCCCCGTAGACGGTCGCCACAGATTTTGTCTTCTTGTCCGTCCACCTGGCAGTATCCGGTGGTGAATAAGTCAACCCACCCGTCGCGGTCGTAATCAGCAAAAACAGCGGCAGTATTCATGCCATCGAACGCGATGCCTGCCGATTGGGTTATGTCCTCGAAGGCTCCCATTCGATTGTTCCGATACAGCCGACTTTCTCGATAGCAGGTGAGGAAAATGTCAGGATAGCCGTCTCGATCGATATCTCCGACTGCCACCCCGAACGAGAAGTCGTGGGGTTGCTCTAGACCACTGCCCTCCGTCACGTCGACAAAATGCCAGCCACCATCGTTACGGTACAATGCACAGGGAAAACCCGACACCTTGGGTGGCTCCCCATCAACCTTTCCACCACCAGGAAAAAATAAGTCGAGGTCACCGTCTTGATCGTAATCGATCATCGCGACACCACCGCCAATGGATTCGGCTAACCAGTAGTGGCCAAATTCTCGACCGTTTCGGTATGTGAATCGCACCCCAGACGAATCGGAAACCTCTTCAAACCAATCATCCATAGAGGCTTTATGAGGGAACGAAATCTCTGCCGGCTGCTGCGAGTTCGAACTTGTCGTTACGACCTCAGTCTCTGTATCGTTTGCCCGAGGATCGCCACGTCGCGACGGAGTCGAATTGTTACAACCAAACAGCAACGCAGTTAAAGTCGCAATTCCGAAGCAGAAGATCCGAGTTGAAATGGAGGACATGAGAAGTGTGTTGCGACGATGGAAGAAAGGGCGAATTACTTTTCGATTCTAGCGAAGAGTTGTACCATCGTCCATTCTGAATCGATCGTACCGGCAGGACGGCGCGATAAGAAAAGTGCCCTCGCTCTATCACGCTCTTTCAAGGCCAGCGGAGGGCGTTAGTCCGGCTATACTGAAGAGTCGCCTGCCAGACGCGTTTGCCAGCGGACACCGAAGAGATGCAATTCCAAGCGTACACCAGCGGTTACGAATGCCGGAGATATGACCCTTGAGCCGACACCAAAGTACGAATTCGATGTGCCGCCTCTGCACAGGTCGATTTCGTCGCACATCACTAATTGCAGGCGGCATGATGTCGATCATGGCGCTCGGATGTGGAACGAATGATACGTCCACTGGAAATGGAAGCCTTGCGAAGACGCGAGCATCCCACGTTACGGAGTTCAAGGCACCCGATATCATTGCGTTTGATGAGTCCGGCGCCGCGACTGAGACTCCGCGCGAGCAGCGCGAGGACGATTGGTTTGAGGACGTCACGGATCGTTCTGGTGTTCGCTTCAGCTACCGAAATGGCAGAGAAGCTGGCCTATATTCTGTCGTCGAAACCATCGGCGGTGGTGTCGCGATGATCGATTACGATCAAGATGGTGACCTCGACTTATTTTTTCCTGGCGGAGGTCGCATTGATGGTCCACCTCCGAGATTCAAAGGTCGACCATCTGCTTTATATCGCAACGATGGCGAGTGGCAGTTCGTCGACGTCACTGTGCAGGCAGGCTTGGACGACCCAGGCGATTACTCGTTGGGATGCGCGGTTGCCGACTACGACCGAGATGGCTTTTCCGATCTGCTCGTTACGTGTTACGGAACGAGTCGACTCTACCGCAACAATCGTGTCGGTGGATTCTTAGACGCGACGACCGACTCGCGCCTGTCTTTGGTCGGCTGTTATACGGCGGCCGCATGGGCAGATGTGGACTGCGACGGCTGGCCGGACCTCTACGTGACTGGATACGTTCAATGCGAAGGTCGTGAAGACAAGGAGTGCATCGAAGCGTTGCGAGGAATTCGCGACACGTGTGGGCCTTGGCATTACCCGGCACTGCCCGACCGGCTGTTTCGCAACTTACACGATGGAACATTTGAAGATATCTCTGGGGCGACCGGATTGAGCGACAAAGGGAAGGGGCTCGGTGTGGTGGCCGCAGATTTTGACCAGAATGGTCGCATCGATTTCTTTGTCGCGAATGATACGATTGCCAATCATCTCTATCTAGGGCGGCCCGACGCGCGGTTCGATGAAACGGGACTCGAGTCCGGAGTCGCCGTCGGTTTTGCGGGCACACCCGAAGGAAGTATGGGAGTCGATCTCGGGGATTTCGACGGAGACGGTCATGGTGACCTGTTTGTCACGAACTTCGAGATGGAAGACAACGCCTTGTACCGCGCCGTCAGCGACACAAGCTTTGCGGATCGGACACTTCAGGCCAATCTAGGTGACGTCTGTCGCCGCTTTGTCGGATTCGGGACAGGCTTGGTTGACTTCGATCTCGATGGCTGGCTGGACATATTCGTAATCAACGGGAGCGTTCACTATTCAACCGGTCGCACGCCTTATGTTCAACCTGCGTTCGTCTTCAGGAATGTGGGAGGTCGATTCGAGGACGTGTCGACGCGAGCGGGTCCCTATTTCAGTACTGGACACGTCGGACGTGGAGCGGCGGTCGGAGATCTCGACAACGATGGTGCGCTGGATCTGGTCATCGTTCACCAGAACCAGCCGGTTAGGTTGCTTCGAAATCGCCTGAGCCGAATGTATTGGGTGAGTGTGTTGCCGCGCGGTGTTGTCTCCACGCCGAACGCAGTCGGAGCGACCGTCGCGATGGACTACGCAGGGCGGACCATCGTGCGGCACGTACGCGGCGGCTCTGGATATCTGTCCCATTTCGACCAACGAATCCTGTTTCCTGCCGAGGATGACCAACCGAAGCGAGTCACCGTACGCTGGCCGTGCGGTGTGACAGAAGTGTTCGCCGATGTGCCGGTGTGCGAGACGAAAGAACTTGTCGAGGGGACCGGACAAAGTGAGTCGTAAGCGTAACAAAGGCGAGCGTTCCCGACCGAAGCGGCTCCTTCTAATTGCGTTGCCAATCGCAATCGTGCTTGGAGTCGTTGGCTATAACTTGTCTCGCAACTCCGCTCGCACACTCGCAAACATCCGCGAACTGGGACGTCGGGATCCGGCTGCGGCCCGCGAGGTACTCGAAGCAAGTAACATTCGCTCTCGGGATGCACAACTTCTGCGATGCCAATTTCTCGCGACGGCCGGGAATTGGAAGCAAGCCGAGGACGCCTTTGAGGAGATTTCTCAACCGGAGTTCTGCCGCCAGAACGAACTGATCGAATTGGCGAGTACAGCACTCGCGTCTGGCATCTATTCGCTGGCTGACAAAGTATTGAGTGCCGCGTATCGAGGAGATAGTGAAGATGTGCAGTTGCTACGCACGATGATCGACGTCAAACATGAGTTGGCGGCCGGCCAGGAGGTGATCGAGTTGTGTCGTGAGATGTCAAGGCTGGCACCACGCGATCCTTACCCCTGGTTACGCGCTGCGCAGATTTATCAACAGGCGGAGAAGATTGATCTTGCGATCGAGGCTTATCAAGAAGTCTTAGCGCGAGATCCCGAAGATCGCATCGCCCAAAACGCTCGCTTCCAAATCGCTGATTTAGCGATCTATGCTGGAGAACTCAATACGGCGCGGCAACAACTCGACCAGCTCTTGAGAGAAATGCCAGATGCTCCGGGTGTTGGCGTTCTCTATGCGAAGTTATTGCATCGCGAAGGTGATTCGGCCGCTGGGGTCCGAATTCTTAACGGTGTACTCGCGTCGACGCCAGACTTTTTGTCTGCACTGCTCGAACGGGGTGTGCTCTATTTGGAACTTGAAGACAGCGCGGCAGCAGTTCGCGACCTCGACCAGGTCGTCAAGCTCGATCCAGAAAACTACACGGGGCACTACCAGTTGGGCTTGGCGTACCAGCGTCTGAATCAGCCGGACCTCGCTGGGCGGCACTTCGAGCGGAGCCGTCAGATTACTGAGCAGGTGTCCGAACAAAAGCTACAGCACCAGCGTAATTCTCCAAGCAGCGCATCGGCCCAGTGAGGGCAAACGCTGCATCAAGTTGCATGTGAGCGCCTTTGGCGTCTTTCGTGCGATTCTTTGGATCTGCTAAAATGGCATCAAGAAGCGGCACCACTGATCGCCGCCTGCAATCTACGCCTGCGTGCCTCTCTCGATTGCTGCCTGACCTCATACATCTTAGGTACGAGTATGTTTCGACGTAGTTCGTTTACAATCCTGCTGGCAGTGGGTGGGCCCCTCCTGGTCGTCGGGATGCTACTTTGGCTGTCTGGTGATAGAGACCGTGAGCGTGCGTTGATCGAAACGGGGTATAAGGCGCTTCAAGTCAATAGCTTTCGTGAAGCTGAGGAAATCGCCTTGGAGCTTCTCGATTCTCAACCAAACTCAGCTTCTGCACTCACGCTGGCCGCTCTGGCGACAGCACATGCTAATGAGTTCTTAAGAGTCGAAGAGTACGTCGCTCGACTTCAAGATGGTACGCATGGTACTGATCCAACTTTGGATGACCAACTCGTGCGATTGTCCGAGACGCTGATTGAGAAGCATCATCCGGCAATTGCCGAACGTGTCTTACGCTTCCTGGTGGCGAAAGCTCCAACGAATCTGAAGGGGCAAAGGAAGTTAGCGGAGTTGCTGGCGATGACCGGGCGACGTCGAGAAGCCCGCGAACGCACCATGATTGCTTTGCGTCGCGAACTGGTAACCGTCCATGAATTGGTAATGGCCGCAGACGACTCGAGCGTGTTTCAGGACACAGCTGCCACCTTACGCACGGCGTCTGTGCGTGTGCCCGATGATCCAATCGCCTGCCTTGGAGTGGCCTGGATCGAATACCAATCCAACAATCCACAAGTCGCAGAGACGCTCTGTCGCAATGCGTTGAAACACGATCCCAGTCTATTGGACGCGCACGGCCTGCTCGGCAATCTCTTGCTTGACCGCGGTGACACGCAAGGTCTTCGAGCGTGGCGCGACCGTTTGCCGACCGCAGCAGACGAGCACGACGAGATTTGGGCTGTGCGGGGCCTCTGGTTGCGCGACGAAGGCGAAAACGAATCTGCGGCGCGGTGTTTCTGGGAAGCCGTTCGACGAAACCCCAATCATCGATTAGCCAATTTGGAATTGGGGAAGTTGCTGACCAATCTAGGGGACGCAGCCGGTGCAGCACCCTTTCTCCAGCGTGGCGACTACCTCAGTCGGCTAAGATTCCGAATGGATGCTTTTGATTCTGACGGCCTTCGCGAATCCAACAGCGGCATGCTATCGCTCCTCAAAGAGACACCAAGCGCGACAACCGACGCAATGAAACTGATCGCAGAATTGCTCGAGGAACTAGAACGCGACGAAGAGAGTCTGGCGTGGGCGACTGCCGCGCAACAACTGACTCCCGAACTCGCGTGGCCAGGGATTCTGATGCGGCGACTGTCGCAGACGCGCCGGGCGGACGCGCAGTTCGAAGAAAATCCAGCATCACGAATCGACCTGTCACACTTGGCGCTGTCGTGGGAGATCGAGCCGACCATTCCGCGTCCACCTGCTCTGTCGAAGGTCGAAGGCGGTTCGAATGTGCAATTCACAGATGATGCCGTGCTGGCCGGCATCAACTTTACGTATTTCAACAGCCCCCACCTCGAGCCCGACAAGAGTTGGCCTTTCGAGTGGCCTGGCGGCGGAAACGGCGTAATTGATTACGATCTTGATGGCTGGCCTGAATTCTATCTCCCGCAAGGCTGCCCATTGATGCGCGACGATGAAGCTCATCAATACCGCGACGCACTCTTTCGTAACCAGACATCAGGCGGATTCGCGAATGTTTCGACGCTGGCGGGACTTGGCGACCGGAACTTCAGTCATGGGTGTGCGGTCGGCGACTACGACAACGATGGTTTCCCAGACCTTTATGTTTGCAATCTGGGGCAGAACCGTCTGTATCACAACAATGGTGATGGAACTTTTGCCGATGTGACCGAGAAGGCGGGTATTCAAAGCAATAGTTGGTCGGTGTGTGCAGCGATCGCCGACCTGAACGGCGACGGCCTGGCCGAAATCTATGAAGTAAACCACATGGAGGTGGAGACTGCGTTTGGCGAGGTTTGTCGGCACGGCGAGGTATCGGTCATCTGTCAGCAGGGGCGCAACTTCCTTCCCGGCCAAGATCGGCTGTTTAGCAACCAGGGTGATGGGTCGTTCGCTGATGTCACGTCAGAGAGCGGAATCATCGCGCCTCTTGGATTTGGGCTCGGAATTGTCGCCGCTGACTTCTCCAATCGAGGTCAGCTCGACTTGTTTATTGCCAACGATGGCTATGCGAACTTTTACTTCGTGAACCAGACCGAGCAGCCCGGTGGTCGATTGGAACTACGAGAGAGTGCCGTTGCGAGTGGGGTCGCGTTCGATCCCAATGGCTCCGCGCAAGCCTGTATGGGGGTTGCGGTAACGGATACCGACAGCGACGGGCTGCTCGATCTCTTCATCACGAACTACTACAATGAACCGAACGCCTTTTATCGTCAGACTGGTGCCGAGTTTTTTGTCGAGAACACTCGTCCTGCGGGATTGTTTACGCCAAGTTTCGCGCTGCTAGGGTTTGGTACACAATTCATCGATGGCGAACTCGACGGTTTGCGTGACTTGATCATTACGAACGGCGATGTCGAAGACTTCACTGACGTCGGTCGGCCTTACCAACAACGTCCTCAGTACTACCAAAATGTTGGCGGTGCCAAGTTCAGCGAGATCCAGGCGGACAAACTCGGCTCGTTCTTTGAAGGGGCATACGTTGGACGTGGGCTGTCGCGTCTTGATTGGAATCGCGACGGTCAAGAAGACTGCGTGGTTTCGCATTTAGAATCGCCAGTAGCACTGCTAACGAACCGTACGCAAAGCGTTGGCAATTTCCTGGCGGTTCGGTTACGCGGCGTCGAGAGCGCTCGTGATGCCATTGGTGCCAACGTAACATTGCAAATTGGCGACCAGTCCTGGGCTCAGTCGCTCACAGGCGGTGACGGATTTATGGCGAGTAACCAACGACAACTCGTATTTGGACTTGGCGAACACGAGCATATTGATTCTCTGAGCATCCGCTGGCCAGCCGGTCGAACGGACCAATTTGCCGATCTTGCCGTCGGAGATGAGATTCTGTTTATCGAAGGCAGTTCACGGTACGTAACGATCCCGCGTTAGATCAGAACGTCACGGCTGCCGCCAGCGAGAAACACCCTCCGGTCGCTCTGTTCACAGATATCGAATTCTGATTCCTCTTCGATCGCCGCTTTCCGGGGCTGCGACTAGCGAACTCGAGAGAGCAATCACGCACAACCTGAGCTGACCAGCATGTTAAACCGTTCGGCATGCAAGCCACAATGAACAAAAAAAGAGGTGGCCGGTTAGCTCCGCCACCTCCAAAAAGTTGTCGCCATGGGGCAATGCCGAGTGTGACATCGAACTCGGCTGATTCGAAGAGTTGCCGAGTTCGACTCTACGGATTCCATCAAACTGCACCTTCGCAGGTAATTTATTGGTGATAAACTCCTAGCGAGGATCTGGGATATGTGCATTGAGCGGAGTATTGCCGAAAATCCATCCGTACATAACGCAAGATTGGGGGGGGCTAACCGCGCACCGCACCATCAAAACAAGAATCGAAGTAGTCCGAACGCATCGCTCGTGATCGATTTACAACTCGTCCGCAAAAGTCTGTTCTTTCGCTAAACGACCACCGTCACCGAGAAAACACTAGCAATACCACCGCGTCTGTTCGCTTTACCTGCGCGTCATTCGAAGTCGACTACTCCGGCGCAGCTGCTTCTTCCGTAACTGGTGCTTCTCCCGAATCTGCTGCGCCGCCTTCTCCAGTACCAAGGTCCGTAGTCGCTTCCATTGGGTCCGGCGCTGCGGCAGGAGCGCCCTCCGGTATACTCGAATCGCTGTTACACCCGATCGCGCCAGCCAGCATCAGCGTCCCAACGCCAGTAATCGCAAGAGTAAGGACTTGTCGTGCGGACGGTACTAAATTCGACGTTTTCATGTTTTTCATCCTAGAAAAATTAATGTGTTCGTTGCCAAAACTGGATTCTACTAGAGCGGAGTTGCTGCGTGCAAGTAGGGTGTGAACCGCGCCCTCTTGGAAGGTGTAGGCAATTATGCTTCCGCTCAGTTTAGGTGTTATGGCATCGAACGACGGATCCAGCCTAACCAGTATGCAAGACAGGACGTTGGCGCACAAAAAACTCGCGCTGGAAGTATCCAGCGCGAGTAATTGTTTAAACTGCGATCAAGATCAACTGAAACTTATCGCTGAATCTACTAGAATTCGCCAAGCGGAATGCCGTCATCGCGGGCGGCAAGGTGTTTGAGCAGGTCGAGTTCGATCGTGTCAGTTATGAAACGAACGGATCCATCGGCGAGCGTTCCTTGAACTCCACCAGGATGGGCAGAAGTCAAAGGTGAATTTAGGCGTCTACTCTGATCACTCGCCGACGCACCAAGCTGGTTTGCCGCGTCAGAATTCGGTTGATATCGGATACAGCTTGTCCAGCCGCTGCGACCGGGGAGTTGACCATTATTCCAACTGCTCCAATTGCCTCCCATGGGCCAACCCCAGGCGACACCATTGCGCAGGTCGTATTTATTAGTCTTGGTGGCGTCGAACGTCCAGTTAGCGTTTTCTGACAACATCAAGACGTTTGCCGTTCCATCTGTTACGTCTCGGAAACGATACGTCACTCCGCCAGTAAACATGCCATGCGCTGAGGAGATGTTTTGATTCCAACCGCAGCCATCCACATTGTTTCCATTGTTGCATGAGTTTGCGTACGCGTTTGGCACCGGCGAACCAGCCGCAAGCGTGATCGAGTCTGCGGTTGAGCCGTTGAGAGCGACGTAAGACGGCGAACTCCAGGTTATTCCACGGTTGACGTATGTTTCATTGAGAGGACTCGAAGGGCAGATCGAATAAGAAAGAATTGCCCTCCCGCCGCTTTGAGCGATATTCGTTCGCGTTTTGCCACCAGCATCGTTGGTACTTGCGCCAATCCAACCATCTTGCCGACCAAATACCCACGCATCGTGCATCGGTTGTTGTTCGCAGAAGGGAAGCGTATTCACATACCAGCTAGGGCCCCAACCGCCTGGGGTCGACGCTCGACTCGCATGTGGGAACGTCTTGTAGGTGTCGTGATAGTTGTGCATCGCCAAGCCTAGTTGCTTCAAGTTATTACCGCATGACATTCGTCGTGCAGCTTCTCGGGCGGCTTGGACCGCAGGAAGTAATAAGGCCACCAAGATACCGATGATAGCGATAACTACCAGCAGCTCTACCAATGTGAAGCCGCTGGTTTTGCGGCCCATCCGAACTCTCGTTAACATCATCGAATCTCCTGTAAAACTAGAAAAAAAAACAATATCTTCGCCAAGCTAATGACTCACAACATCAGCCGACGCGTAACACTAATTCGGTGAATCCCCAGGTAAATCTGAAAGCCGAGTGGTCACCAGTGGAAAAGAACCGTAGGACCCAAGTTGAACCGATGCAATTACCAAAGTCAAGTAGTTTCTGAATGAGGCCCCCGAATTTCTCCAGCAAACCGCTTTCGGTGTCTATCGATCTGGAGGGATAGGTGAGCCGCCGAAATCAAATACTTGCCCGTTTGAAAGCGAAATCGCTGAATTATTCTCCCCTGAACGGACTGTTGAATTTGCGATGTGGACTTGGTTCACTCCGATAACTAGGGCGGATTGTTTCTGGACGACAATCGCAGTGGCTTCGTCCACTCCAAGACCAATTAACTGTGGGAAGCGTTTGACGAGCTGCATCATGTCGGGCAATCGTTCTCGTTGCGTGAAATGTTGGTCGATGGCGACGCCGGGAAGGAAATTGAAGCCGCGTTCGTACCCCTCGGCCATGATCTCTCGGTTACCAAGCGGGCTGCCTCGGGCTAGATACTCGCCTTGGATGGACGCTCCGGCTGAGCTGCCTCCGATCACGCCTCCGCGTCGCAGGACATCGTGAAGCAATTCAAAGGCCTTCGTATTCTCGTAGGCGTCGACGAACCGCCATTGCCGACCGCCGCCAAACCAGACACCGCGAGCACTCTTCAGCCTATTCAGAAACTCGTCACTTTCAACGTCCGCCCGTTTGCGCTGCGGGAGAACTACAACGTTCGTTGCACCCGCCTCGCGGATCATCCGTTCGGAAGAATTCTTCTTCGGCAACGGATCTGCGCTCGCCGTCGGAAAGACGACAATTAATGAATCAGGACCGCCGGCTAGTTCAATAAACTTGGTCATGACTTCCTCCGGCAGGCGACCACCGCCGCCAATTATCAGCGCGCCGTTGGCGACACCCGGCGTTTTCATATCACGGGGTGGGAACGCTGGCCCGGAACGGTCTCGTGCGGCTCGTCGCAGGGCCGTCAGATCGGCGACATCTTTCTCCTTGAGTTCTAACTCCAAAGCCTCGCGATCTTCGCCAGCCGCCAAGCAAATCGTAACGATGTTGTCTCCGATGACCTCGAGATCGCGTCCGTCGACGAGCAAAGCGGTCGATTCGTCGATTCCGAAGCCGACGTAACCTGCATGCTCCTTCAGGACGCGGACCAAACGTGGCTTCCGCTCTCGTTGGCTAAAATGCTGGTCGATCACGCTGCCCGGAAGTAAGTCGAAGCCCGTCTTCAAAACGGCCTCTGGATTACCGCTCGCGATCATTAACTTGGATTGAATCGCTGCACCTGCGGATGTACCTCCGATCACTCCACCTCGATCAAGTAACGCCTCCAGTTCGCGTTCGATCGCCGTGCCGACGTATGCGTCCGCGATCCGAGCCTGCAAGCCTCCGCCAAACCAAACGCCGGTCGCATCTTGCAGCGGTTTGATAAACTCCGGGCTATTCGCAACCTCTTTTGATCGGGTGTGCAACATCTGACTGGATGCGACGCCGCCATGATCGGTCCAGAATTCCGTGATCCCTTTCTCTGTCGGCTCGTCGATCTTGTGGCTTGCCGTAGGAATTGCAACGATTCGTGCGTCGGCGCCGCCGGCCAGCTCTCGAAACCGTAGAAAGACGCGTGCGGGCAACTCGCCGCCGCCGCAGATCAATAGCTTGCCGGAAATGCCAGCGGGATCGAACCATTCGCGATGCGGTTCCGCAGATCTCGCGACTCCGCTCGCAATTATCAACGCAACAAACGGGGCAATTGCGAGGGTTCGACATATTGGACGCATAGTTTCCACCAGACGGCAAAAGACTCAGAATCAATGATCGCGACGTAGTGTAGTCGCGGCCAGTTTCATCGTCCATCAACCAATGTTTGATCGATTGGACGTCGAGGTCTGAACCGAGTTGCAGAAATGGCCGTATGATCACAGAATGGCGGAGCTTGCCCAGCCGTCGAAGCCCGATTCAACGCACCCAGTGAGTTTGCCAAATCATGCATACCGTAACCACGGTCGAGCGACTTGTTGATCTGATCGATCCCAACGCCAACGTCCTGCTCAACATGACCAACGAAGCTGCGGCCGCCGCCGTTGCGTCTGGCGATCCGGACCGTGTCCGCGCGATCGACGGTCAGTTTGCGATTATCCAGAAACAAGGCAACATCGTTCGCTTGGCGAGGTCGATTGGTCGGCCGATGCGATACTTTCTAGCCAAACAAGTCGCCGGGCCGTGCTTAATCGTGGCTGAGCGGATGGAAGAGATCAAACAACAGCTAGAACGCGACGGACTGGGCGATCAGTTTCATCCGTCCTATACGCGGATGGTCCCGGCTCACCATCTAGTTGAGATTCTTCTGGTCGGATGCCCGGACCCGAATCCAACCTACACACGTTACTTCACACCCGAGCGAAACTCGCTCTCGAAGGACATAGACGAGATCGGTCTAGCCTACATGGGCGCGCTCGCCGACGAATGTCGGAAGTGGCTTGACCGGATCGACTCAAAGGAACCCATTGGCGTTCTGTTCTCGGGCGGCATCGATAGCGGAGCGGTCTTTCTACTGCTTTATCATTTGCTTCTAAAGCGAGGCGAATCACCGGCGAGACTGAAGGCGTTCACGTTGTCGGTCGAAGGGGGCGATGATGCACAGCAGGCTAAGCAGTTTCTGGAGCACCTTGATCTATCCATGTTCCTGGAAGTCATCGATGTACCAAGAGACGAGGTCGACTTCCGAGACGCGATTCGCGCCATCGAGGATTACAAACCGCTCGATGTCCAGTCCGCGACGATGGCGTTCGCGCTTTGCCGAGGAATTCGCGAGCGCTATCCGGATTGGAAATACCTCGTGGACGGCGATGGCGGCGACGAGAACCTGAAAGACTATCCGATCGAGGAGAATTCTGAACTGACGATTCGGAGCGTGTTGAATAATTTGATGCTCTATCAAGAGGGCTGGGGCGTAGATGCGATCAAGCATTCGCTCGTGTTCTCGGGCGGACAGAGCCGTGGCCACGTTCGTTCTTATGCGCCCGGACGCGTGCTCGGGTTCCAAGGCTTCAGCCCCTATGCACTGCCGAATGTGATCGACGTTGCCGAGTCGATTCCGTTCATCGAGTTGACCGATTGGGATCATGATCGACTCTACGCGCTGAAGGGCGAAATTACTCGACGAGGTATTGAGTCGATTACTGGATTGACGATGCCCGTTTATGAAAAGCGTCGTTTCCAGCGAGGCGCGACCGACGAGACCGGCTTCGACGCGTTGTTTCCGGCAGACGAAGCCGCGTACCGCGATGCGTTCGTGGAAATCTTTGGTTGATAGAGTACGAGCTAATCAAGATGCGACGAAGTGATCTTTTGAGGAGAAGTCTTGAACCAGGGAAAGTTAGTCATCGTCTTCATTTTCGGTCTGTCGGCGGTGATGGGAGCCTATGCGTGGTGGCATCATTTCACACAAGGCAGACGTTGCGTCGAGTTGTGGGGAGCCCAGACCGGCGAGTTGATTCGTTACGCTCCACAAGTGGAACTGTTGCAACTCGACGACGTCGACGCGACTGATGGCGAAACGATTCGAATTGATGATAAGCCTCACGCAATCATCGCACAGCGAGACATTACCGGAACGCAAGGGCTGGTTCATGCAAGGCAGGCGCTGATCGAAGATGCGAGTTACCTTTGGAACGCGAATCTGGTGGAGCCATCGAATTGGCGTTACCTATTGCGGTTCACGGACGGTGACGAACAAGTCAGCGTTGTCATTGACTGTGATCATGGACGCGTCCACCTGGTGGGCACCGACCGTCAAGCGGCACTCAACGCACATCTCACGAAGGGCTATCGCGAACGATTGCCGGTTTGGCTTGGGCTCGACGTTAACTCTTCCGCAGAGATCCTAGCAGCATCGGCAAATACGCCGTGATCGCACCTACTGCCAGCCCCGCGAAATGAGCCTCATTCGCGATGCCATCTTGGAAGAGACAGTAGAAGAGATAAGCGATGAAGATGACTATCGTGATGTTGCTGATGAACAGGCGCGATGAGGGATCGTATTTTGATTTGATCCAGACGTATCCAAAACAAGCAACTCCGACGCCGGAGATTCCTAAGAAGTTCGGGCCTTGGCTAACAGCTTGGACGATGTTCGGAATTACCGCCGCGGCAAGTGCCAGAAACCCCAGCTTCCAACTTCCTTCGAAATGTTCGATTTGCGAGCCGAGGTAATACAACCAATAGATATTCATCACCAGATGCCACAGGTCGCCGTGCATGAAGATCGGCGTGATTAGCCGCCACACTTCTCCGTTGCGAATATCGTCGAAAACCCACAGCTCGTTGGACTTGTCGGCACTCTGTATCGTTTCGTTCGAGGCGAACCGCAGCATGTTCGCTTCTTTGCTGGCATGGTAGGCTTCGCCGCCGTTCATGCTCTTGGTCCAGAGGCTGGCCATCACGCACAGCCCGATCAACGCGAAGACCAACGGAGCACGTTTCGCCGAACCACTTTTTCCCCACTTGCCTCGCATCTGGACAACATTCTTTCGAGCGGCCTCACGCTTCATCGCTTCTTCGTGTTGAAGCGCTGCGGCCGAACGCTGGACATCTCGGTAGCGACTGTCTTCGGGATTGTGCTTAAAGTCGCGAAACGCATCGCGGGCTTCGTCCAGTCGATTCTCGTCGCGGACCCAAATCGACCACTCGTCGCCGTCTGCTTCGGCATGAGCGCTGATCCCCTCGATCACGAGATACGCTGCCAGCCGCTCGGCATCGATTTGTTTCGTCAGTGAACCAATCTGTCGCATGTTGACGGGTCTTTTTGCTTGGTAGGTTTGTACTTGGTAATCGACTCGAGCCGGAGTTACTGATTGCCGATGCCAAGAGCGCGGAATTGTCCACTTTCGAGCAGCGATTGTGCGTGTTCGACTTCGGCATAGTAGTCGCGTCGCGTCAGCCAACCACCTGCCTCGTGATCGACAACAACGATCACATCCTGGTGCAGCTGCAGTGCCGATGCCGTTACTTGTGCGGTCACTGGGCCTTCAATGGTGCTACGAACCGCAGCAGCCTTCCCTTTGCCCATTGCCAGCAGCAGACACTGACGAGACTCAAGGATCGTTCCGACTCCCATCGTGATCGCTAGCCGCGGGACTTGAGCTTCGCCGCCAAAGAACCTGGCGTTGTCGCGAATGGTCTCGCTGGCCAGCGTCTTCAGCCGTGTGCGGCTGCCCATTGATGATCCCGGCTCGTTAAAGGCGATATGACCGTCGCTGCCAATCCCCAGCAGTTGCAGATCGATGCCACCGGCGTCAGTAATCCTCTGTTCGTATTGGCGGCAATGAGCCTGAAAATCGAGCGCGCGGCCGTCGGGGATGTGAGTCTTCGATGGTGCCAAATTGACATGATCGAATAAGTTCGACTGCATGAAATGGCGGTAGCTTTGCAGATGCGTCGCTACAAGACCGACGTACTCGTCTAAGTTAAATGTTGTCACCTGCGAAAAGTCCAAATCGTCTTCGCGGTGCATTCTGATCAGTTCAGCATACACGCCCAGCGGTGTGCCGCCCGTCGCCAGCCCCAAGACACAATCTGGCTTCCGACGCACCAATCCCGCAATAAATTTGGCACCGCGACGGCTCACCTCGTCGGCACTCGATTCTATGATGACGCGCAACGCGATTCTCCAAGGATCAACTGGATGCTAGCTCGCAACCATCGCAGACACGGATAAACGCGACAATTCGCACGATTGCGAACTGCTGTTGTAGCCCAAAACGACGGCAGAACCAACGGCCCCATGCCGGAACACTATGCGTGTGGCCGCCGCATCAAATCGCGTGCTGTCACGACTCGTCTGGCCTCGATTCGCTACTCCTGTCTATAATCCCGCCGCGTTCGTAGCGGTGGCTGGCAGTCGTCGCTACTTAAGTTAAGCGCCGGACAGATCGAGAAACGGAGTTCTTCATGCGATCGATCGCCATCATCAACCAAAAGGGCGGAGTTGGCAAAACGACAACAGCGGTTAACCTCAGCGCGGCTCTCGCCGCTGAAGGGCATCGCGTTTGTATCGTCGATCTTGATCCACAAGCTCACGCGTCGTTGCATCTTGGCATCTCGCTGCCAGAAGGCGCGCCTTCGATCTATGACGTTCTGACAAGCGATACTCGAATTGCAGACATCCAACGCAAAGTGAACGATTATCTCTCGATCGTACCTTCGCATCTTGACTTGGCGGCTGCCGAACTGGAACTGGCCGGCGAGGTCGGACGCGAGTTGATTCTTCGCGACAAGCTGGCGCAAGAAGAAATCGATTGCGATTTCTTGCTCGTCGATTGCCCGCCGTCACTGAGCATTTTAACATTGAACGCGCTGACAGCTGTCAACGAAGTCTTCTTACCGCTTCAGCCGCACTTTCTCGCGCTGCACGGGCTAAGCAAACTGCTTCGCACGATCGAAGTCGTGACTCAGCGGTTAAACTCGAAGTTGCGACTGACCGGTGTTGTACTTTGCATGTACGATTCCGGCACGCGTTTGGCGGCCGAAGTGAGCGCTGACGTACAGGACTTCTTTAGCCAACAAACAGCAACTGACAAGTCCTGGGAGAACGCCTTGACGTTCAAGACACGAATTCGTCGAAACATTCGATTGGCGGAAGCGCCGAGTTTCGGTCAATCGATCTTCGAGTACGCCGCTCACTCGCACGGTGCGGAAGATTATCGCCATCTTGCTCGTGAAGTCTTGGAACTTAGCGACGATCAGCGCGAGACCTCTCTCCATTTCGCCGCAGCGTAATATTGCGGTCGTTTCGAAAGCTATACTGAACGCGTCCCCGCCTTACGCGCACGAACGATCTCTTTGTACCGGTTGTATCGTCCGAACCGGTTCTTCGTCGGACTGTAGTCCTCTCCTCGATTCGGGTTGCGCCGCGCATGTCGAGTGGATGGTTTCCGATCGGTAATTCTACTCGGAATGCGCGCGAATCCGCCAACTCCCGTATTACAACTCGCCGATGCATGATGCAGATGTACGTAGGGATGGAATACGAAAAGGAGTCGTAGGATGAATCCGCTTCGAGTATTAACGATTGCCGGTGTCTTTAGTGCCGCATCTCTAGGAAGTTTCCTTTTTACTAACCTATTCGGTGTGTCTGACAACGCGGCCGATGCCCAGACGCTGATGGCTCACTCCCCGTCCATGCTCGCGGCTCCGACGGGTTACTCGCAGATGCCGGCATACGGCCAGATGCCAGCATACGGTTCGCCGATTTACAACCCAACGATGACCCGCCAGGCGATGCCGGGGTATCCTCCTACGTCGTATGGTTACGCTGCCTATCCGACCAGTGGTTACCGTTCGATACAGCCGCAAGCGATTCCCCATCAATATCAAGCCTCAAGCGCTCTACCGTCATGGCCTTATGTTCAATCGAATGACGGGCAAGCGAGCGTGATGCTGGGACGCAGTGAACTGCTTGGCGGTCCTCCTCTGGCTCCGCCACAAGTCCAGCTTCCGATGCCAGGCGCTTCGCCGCAATTGCCGCGTAATCACGCGCAGACGCAGCAAGCGCCTCGCGCCCAGACGCCGATGCAACCGCAAATGATGCCAGGCTATGCGATGCCCAATTACTCATACTCCGGAGGTTCGTGTGATGTTTGGGCGAACGGCTACGCTCAAATGTGTGCTCCGCCAAAGGCGCGGAACTGGTTTGGAACGGTCGGTGGTGTCTTCATGACTCGCGATCATGGCGATCATTACACATTCAGCTACGGTACCGGAAACGAAGCCGACCAGCGAACCAACACTCGCGACGCGGATATGGATTGGGGAGGTGGATTCGACGCTCGCATCGGTCGATACTTTAATTGCGAACGCAACGCCATCGAAGCCGTTTACTGGGGCATCTTTCCCGATAGTCAGTCAACGCAGACGGTCTCAGCGGACGTGCTTGGAAATCTAAACGGAATTCTCAATTGGGACTCGCTGACGTACGGTGGCAACACGGCGGACATCTACCTAAATGTTGCGCCCGGCGACGACGGTATCCATATGCTGAACCGGGACTTTTCATTTCATAATATCGAACTCAACTTATGGAAATTCTGTGGCAGCTGTGCCGCTGGTAAATGCGGTTGTTCGAGGCTTCGGCACAATTGGCTGGTCGGTGTACGATACTTTCGATTCGATGAAAACTTGCTGTTCGCTTCCGACGCGGACGATCTCCAAATCACGCATGCCGACGACGAGATTTTCTATAACATCGATATCGAAAACCACTTGATCGGTTTCCAGGTCGGCAACGAGGCTCAATACTGTGTGAGCGACCGGCTGACCACAGACTTCGGAATCAAACTTGGCATCTACGGCAATCAGATCGACCATGTTTCCGAGATCGGCGGCAACCTGGGTGTTGCAACGATCAACAACGGGCCTTTTATCGGGCAAGAATTTAACGTCGAGAGTTCAAAGGACGACGTCGCGTTTCTCGGCGAAGTAGATTTCGGATTGAAATACTGCTTCAATTGCCGATGGACGGGGACGATCGGTTATCGAGCGTTGGCCGTCACCGGCGTCGCGTTGGCATCCGATCAGATCTATTCTGATTTGCGCGGCATCAACGATGTGGAGAATATCGATTCGAGCCGCGGTTTGATCCTGCACGGCGGATACGCTGGGCTCGAGCATAGGTGGTAGGCCTCTACCCCTTTTGAAGCCGGTTTCAAGAACGTGTCTTCTCGGTCGCTCGTCCCGGTGCAAGGGCGTTCTCGACGACGGAGACGGCTTGATCAAGCGTTGACCGAGCGGTGAAAGTGGACATGCTGCCAGACGCCGTCTTGGCGTTCCCACACCCGAGTTTCGTCACATCGTGACGATTGTGGGTTACCTTCGGCATCCACGGACTGGACCAACCGAACGAAGCTGACGATCGCGACATTGTCGGCAAGCAATCGGACGTGAGGTGAAGCGATGGTCGACTGCTTCGGTTTGTCGTCGCCATCTAAATCGAAATAGAAGCGATGAAACTCCATCCCTTCAACCAATTGGCCGCGTGCTTCCGGCTCGAACGCGCTCAAGGTCGGATCACACAGCCGTTCGTACGTTTCCCAATCAGCGGTGGCAATACTGTCAAGCAGTTGCTGGTTCAGTTCCAAGAGATCGGAAAGCGTCTCGTCGATTGGCTCGTTCGTCATCTTGAAGTTCTCTCATTTGGACTAATCGTTCTCAACTCTTGCGGTCAAGAATCGTGAATGTATGCGGGTGATCATTGCGTTCGTCCGCCAAGTGCTCTGTGCGTTCGACGACCGTCCACTGGTTCCGATCGAATTCGGGAAAACGAGCGTCACCAGCGACATCCGCCGCGACTTCCGTCAGATAGATCCGTTGAGCAAATGGGATCGCCTGATGATAAATCTCGGCACCGCCGATAATGAAAGCCTCGGTGTCGTCGCTCGAAGCAGCAATCGCATCGTTGATACTGTGCGAGACAATGGCTCCCGAGAGTTCGAAGTCCATCTGACGCGTCACGACGACGGATGTCCTACCTGGGAGCAAACGTCCGATCGATTCATACGTCTTCCGTCCCATGATGATGTGGTGGCCCATCGTCAGTTGCTTGAAGCGTTTCAAGTCTGCCGATAAGTGCCACGGCAAGTCACCTTCGCGACCGATGATCGCACTTCGCTCCATTGCGACTATCAAAGAAACTCTCATAAGGCTTCATCGCGGCGGCGCGTATTGCTCAGAGAGTGAAGGCTATACGGCGACCGGGGCTGATATGTGTGGATGTGGATCGTAGTCGACCAGTTTGAAGTCGTCGTAATTGAACTCGAAGATCGAACGTACGTCGGGATTGATTTGCATTTTGGGAAGCGAGCGAATCTCGCGGCTCAGCTGTTCAAGCGTTTGATCCATGTGGTTGTTGTACAGATGTGCGTCGCCGAAGGTGTGAACGAAATCACCCACTTCCAATTCACACACTTGCGCCATCATCATCGTCAGCAGTGAATAGGAAGCGATGTTGAATGGCACTCCTAAGAAGACGTCGGCGCTCCGTTGATACAACTGGCACGACAACCGACCGCCAGCAACGTAGAACTGAAACAGCAGGTGGCACGGCGGCAACGCCATCTTAGAAACGTCGGCGACATTCCATGCGTTGACGATCAACCTTCGTGAGTCGGGATTGTTGTTGATTTGCTGGACGAGCTGCTGAATCTGGTCGATTTGCTCGCCGCCCGTTCCGGTCCACGATCGCCACTGGTGACCATAAACCGGCCCCAATTCACCCGCTTGGTCGGCCCATTCATCCCAAATCCTGACGCCGTTCTCCTTTAAGTAGCGAATGTTTGTTTCGCCTTGCAGGAACCACAGCAACTCGTGGATGATTGACTTCAGATGTACTTTTTTCGTCGTGAGCAGCGGGAAGCCTTGCCCCAAGTCAAACCGCATCTGGTGTCCGAAAATACTTAGTGTTCCGGTGCCAGTGCGATCTTCCTTCGGATGTCCTTCATCCAAGACTCGCTGCAGTAGATCCTTATACTGTTGCATAGAGTGACTTTTACAGCGCCACCGATCCGGTGACAAGGACGCGAGCACTCGACGTCGTTAAATCTTGCTACCACCGCGACTTTGGGCGACTTTCCGCCAGCCTCGCATGCCACTATACTCAACGACCCGTGAGGGCCGGCAAACACTCGACACTCAAATCACTTCGGTAACACACGTATGCCCAAATACGTTGTTCGATTCGGCACGATGAGATCGCTTGGCGTCATGTCGACGCGAGGTGGGGATCGTCACACGCGTGGCGTGAAGGTCGTCGCGCGCACGAACCGCGGACTCGAAGCCGGGGAAGTTCTCTGCGAAGCTTCCGATCATGCGGTCGCAAACTTGAAGAATCCGACCCACGGACAGATCTTGCGGGCGATGACCTCAGAAGACGAGAACGAAGCGTTTCACATACAAGCCCAAGAAGCTGACGAGTTCACGATCTGCAAGCAGACGGTCACCGAGCTCGGTCTGCAGATGGAACTGATCGACATGGAGCATCTGTTCGGTGGCGAACGGATTGTCATCTACTACTTGGCTGAAGAACGCGTTGACTTCCGCGATCTAGTAAAAAAACTCGCCTCCGAATTTCAGACGCGTATCGAAATGCGGCAAATCGGCGTGCGCGACGAAGCGAAGTTGCTGGCAGATTACGGCGACTGTGGAAAGCCGGTTTGTTGTAACACGCATCTAGATGATATGCCGCCGGTCTCGATGAAGATGGCGAAGATGCAGAAAGCGACGCTCGATCCTACGAAGATTTCAGGACGTTGCGGTCGGCTGAAGTGTTGTCTGCGATATGAGTACGACACCTACAATGAAATGCGTAAGGAACTTCCGCCGATAGGCGCTGATATCATCACCGGCAACGGTCGGGCGAGGATTCTAAGTCACGAGATTTTGGCTCAGCAGTTATTAATCGAGATGGAAGATCGGCGGCGGATGTTGATCGACGCGACGGAAGTCCTCACTGTCCTCAAGAAAGAGAAGAAGAAGTAACTAGATGACTTCGACTGCTATGTCAGAAACCCTGCGACGATTAGCGGAAATTGCGACGAAGGATGGCCGGTATTCGGTTGACGCCTATATTTTCGTTCAACAATCGCTCGCTTACGCGCAATTCGAACTTGGCATGGGCCGACCAAGGCCCTTTGGCGTAGAAGACGACGATGAATCGGACGAGCCGCCCCCAGAGGCACATTTATCGGGCCAGCAGCTGTGTGAAGCGATCCGCCTGTATGCAGCTGAGTTATTTGGCTTGATGGCGAAGGTCGTGCTGAACAGTTGGGGCGTGAAGTCCACTCGAGACTTTGGCGAGATCGTGTACAAGCTGATCGAGGTCGGCGAAATGACGAAGTCCGAGAACGATCAACGCGAACACTTTGACGGGATCTACGATTTCGAGGAAGCGTTTCAGCGAGATTATGAAATCACGATTCTCGAGCCGGACGACTCCGAGTAATGTCGAAGCGCAAAAAGCAGAGTCGCTCGAAGAACGATTCCAGCGAGCCAAAGCCGCAGCCCATTAGCGATCCGCTGAACGGCAGTTCGAGTTCCCAGGTCTCGCCACCAAAACGAAACCTTCCGGTGTTGGTCGTAAGCGTTTTTCTGTTTGTTCTGTGGACGTTGTTCTTGGGGTACGTCGCGCTGTTCGGCTAGTTTGACTTCGCATCGAAGTACCTCGCTCCCGTCGCCTGAGTGCGGCGGCAGAAAACACGATTTCCACAAGTGATAAAAAGCGTGTCGAGCTTTGATCCGCCAAATACGACGTTGCTAATTCGCTTGTCATTGGGATTCGCAATGACGCCACTGATTCGACCTTGTGTGTCGAAGAACTGAAGTCCAGCGAGTGTGGCAACGTAAAGCCTGCCTCGCGAATCGACAGTCATCCCATCCGCGCCGCTGCCTTCCTTGCCACGAGTCAGCCGCATCGTGTAGTACGGCTGCTTGTACCGTAGGCTGCCATCCGGTTCGATGCGGAACGTCCAAAGATTCGCACCAGCCGTATCCGCAACAACAAGCGTCTTCTGGTCTGGCCACAGAATAATCCCATTGGGCTTCTCGATGCCGGAATCGACGACTCGCTTCTCGCCTTTCGGCGTAATGTACCAGATCTGCTTCGTCGATGGTTCAGTGAAGTAAATCCCACCGTCTCGATTGACAACCAAGTCATTGCCGTCAACACCTTCGGCAATGACGGTCGCGTTTCCTTCGGTGTCGTACGCAACGATCTGCTTCAAACCTCGGCGGCAACCGTAGAGTTTGCCATCGGGCCCGAACATCAAACCGCTCGTGCGATGGCTGTCTTTCACGAAAGTCGTGACGCCTTCGTATCCAGTAATCTTGTAGATCTTGTTGTTCGGAACATCCGTAAAGAACACATCTCCCGCGGCGTTAACCGCGGGACCTTCGGTGAACTTAAAGCCTTCCTCCACGAGTTCCCAGTCCTCGGCGTCAATGAGAATCTCAGACAGCGGCATGTCTTGTGAAAACACCAATACGCAGAATTCCGAAACACAGAATTGCAGCGCAATGGCAAAAGCAACGAAGCGAATCTGCATCGAAAGCGGCTCCTGAAAAGTAGAGTGGGCTAGTCTTGAGGTTTGTAATCTCGCCACAACCATCGCAGCGATCCAGGTAAGATCGCGCCGCCGTGCTTGCCGTTGTGGCCTTCGGTTCCCATCACGAACTTGAAGTCGTAACCCGCGTACTTCAAGGAAGCCGCCATCTGTCGATTCGCCAGTGGCCAATTGCCATGAAGATTATCTAGGTCGTTTTCACCTTCTTGCAGGAAGACTCGGATCGGCTTGGGATCTGTCTTGCGGATCAGCGCCGCATAGACATGGCCTCCACGGATGTTCGTGAAGCTACCGACATGGCTGAGAACTTTGCGAAATGAGTCAGGGCGTTCCCAAGCGACCGTCCACGCGCAAATCCCACCGCTGCTGATTCCACCGATCGCTCGCCCTTCTGGATCATCGGTCAGGTGGTAGGTCTTGCTGACGGCAGGAAGAATCTCGTCGAGCAAGAACGTCGCATATTGATCGCCGAGCGAATCGTACTCAAAACTTCGATTGCGGCGCCCTTTAGCGTCAGGCGATGACGGCGGTACAACTCCAGGATTAATAAAGATGCCTATCGTGACTGGCATGTCTCCCTGGTGAATGAGATTGTCGAAAACGGTGGTTGTTCGGAATTGCCCCTTCTCACTCATGTAGCTTCGCCCATCTTGAAACACCATCACACAGGTCGGCTTTGCAGCATCGTACTGTTGCGGTGCATAGACCCAGTAGTCCCGCTCAGTTCCTGGATAGATCTCGCTGTTCGTCCATTGATGCTGTGTGACCTTGCCGACGGGAACTCCGTCTTGCCGCTGCGAGTCGGGACCAAGTTGGTATTCTTCAGCGGTTAGAGCGCTGGAGAGCGTGCAAATGCTAAGAAGCGAAACAAATGATGATAAGAGTCTCATCGAACACTCCGAGGGGCATTTCGTACGAACTAAATTCGCGATCCAGAGAGCGTAATGGGTCCGCATCGTGGGGGCAAGCTGACTAGAACGCAGCTATCATTTCCCGACTGATGACCCCGCTACGGCGCACAGTTGAAATGGGAGCGTCTTTTTTCGCTCGAACCGTTCGCGATGGGCCCATCAGGCGGAGACTGATGGCTACATTATCCGAATTATCCGATCGGAAACTGACGACAGTACTCGTATAACGCCATCGTTGTTGCCGTTGACACGTTGTAGCTGAACGGTAAGCCATAAACCGGAATCTCGACGACGTGATCGAGCAACGCCAGGGCGTCTTCTGTCAGCCCGAGCCGCTCGTTTCCGATAACGATCGCGGTTTTGTGCACAAAAGAAAACCCATGCAAGCTCTGTGAGTTCGTCGTCTGTTCGAGACCAACGAGCTGATAGCCTTCGTCGCGAAGTGCTTTCAGAACGGGTGGCAAGCTGCGATGTTTCTCGATGGAAAAGTCATCCGCAGCCACACGCGCGATCTTTGGATCGATCTTCGACGGTCCACACGTGATCAGCCTTGAGACACCGCAGCAGCTCGCGGTTCGTACGATTCTCGAGAGGTTGATGTTGCTGCGAAGTGGAGCACATACCAGCACTAACTCGCGAGGCCGCTCAAGCGACGTCGGCGGTTTGTGACGCTGATGAACGAAGTCTGACATCAGGCAAGTGCTATTCTGCCGGTTCGATTAACCCGTAACGCAGCTCGTAGTTTTCAAAGCACACACGTAACGGGCTCGATTCGGAGCCCTGAAACACGCGAGCGATGAACGCTTCGAACTCTTTCGGCACGACACGATAGTAGTTGTGCTTCCCGTCGCGTCGCATATCGATCAGTCCGGCGACTCGCAGCAATGCCAGATGATGACTGACCGACGGTTGCCGTTGACCGAGCAATTTGCACAGCTCAAGAACATTTAGTTCCTCAGCTTGGTGGAGCAAGTGCAGGATTCGGACTCGGGTCTCGTCGGCTAACAGTTTGAACAACTGCACGAGTTGCTTGACGGACGCTTCAGGTAGCATATTCAATTCCGAGGACATCTGCCCATCCTTGACTTCAAGTTCGGCGGCGACTTGCATTTCCTCTGATCCTTGTTGGTAATGCTGGCTTTACGAACGAGAATTGTTTTGGTGATTTGGCGTCTGTGAGATGGGCAGCAACATTTATGACGAGCGCATATAACTCGCCGCAAAGGGAAGTACCGATTTTCACGAACGGTGAAAAGAAAAGCCGATTTGGGCTCGCAAACCCTCGCCACTGAATGTGGTGTTTGAAATAGCGGGCAGTACGATGAGCCTCTCGTCCTTCCAATCGCCACATTGTAGTCAGACGACCTCCATTTGGGAAATGGCACAGCAAGAATTCTCCGAAGTCGCGGTTTTCGGTCGGATCGCGGAACGACGAAAACCAAGGTTGTTGTTATTCTCCCAGCGTCTTACGATGTGTCGAATTCGATTGTGTGGAATTCCTGACACTTGCCAGTGCCTCCCGCCTTATGCACCCAACCCTTCGGAATGCGTTCCCCTATGTTGCCCTCGTCGTGTTAATGTCGGCGCTCGTTTGGGCTGTTTCATTCGGGACATTGCCACCGGCGGACTTCTCGTTCCACAACGGCGATGAAATCAAAACGGTCGATCCTTCCAAAGCAACCGGCCAGCCCGAGCATCGAGTGATGACTTCTCTGTTCGAGGGTCTGTATCGAGAGTGGCCCCTGGGTTACGAGTTGGATGAAGAAGGCAACGTCCTCAACGCGCCCGAACCTGACGAGAATGGTAATTACCCGCTCGATGCTGCCCCTGGAGTCGCCGAAAGCGTCGATATCTCTGAAGACGGTCGCGTCTATACCTTTCATATTCGCGAAGCGGCAAAGTGGTCGGACGGCAGCAAGTTCACCGCGGATGACTTTGTGTGGTCCTGGCGCCGAACGCTACATCCAGAGACCGCATCGCAGTACGCCTATCAGCTTTGGTACTTGAAAGGCGCTAAAAAGTACACGACATCAACGGTTACACTTGGTGGTCTGATCGAAGTTGAATTGTCAGACCGTCTGCGAGTCGGTCAGCTCTTCCCGCGGGGGACCATCCGACGTGGGAAGTTACTTGGGATTGCGCGCCCGCCTGAGCCTCAGCACGCACCAGACGCATCGGACGAAGACAAGGCCGAAGCGGAGTCCGAATGGCAAGAGCGCTCGGTCTATCTAGTCGAAGAGAATTCCAAAGTCGTGGCGTTTAGCAAAGGTGAGTCAACTTCAGGCTGGAGTAACTTCAAGGTTGATTGGCTTGCTGGCAGCGCAAGGGACTTGCCGAGCGAAGTTGTGAATTGTTTACACGTACTGCCCGACTTTGAAGCCACTGTCGGCGTAAAAGCGCCGGACGACAAGACGTTAGTTGTGACGCTTCAGAACCGTACACCTTTCTTTCTCCACCTAACAACTTTCTATCCACTCTTTCCGATGAACCGCAAGTGTATAGAGACTCATGGGACGCCGGCCTGGACCAAGCCGGAGAACATTGTCAGCAACGGAACTTACAATCTCGAGTTCCGTCGGTTCCGCGATCGGCTTCGACTGGTAAAGAATCCGCTGCATTGGTCTCACAAGCAAGTCAAGCTCGAAACGGTTGATGTGTTTGGCTTCAAATCGGAGACGACGGCACTGAACATGTATCTGACGGGCCAGCTTGACTGGATTACAGATGCCCCAAGCACCGTGATTCCGCAGCTCATGGCGCGCAAGGAACGCGACTATGTTCCAACGCCACTACTGATCATCTACTTCTATCGAATCAATGTGACGCGTGCTCCCTGCGACGACATTCACGTCCGGCGAGCCCTAAACATGGCAATCGATAAACAACTGATCTGCGATAAAGTAACGCAAGCGGGCCAGCAACCGGCGCGCAGCCTCGTACCCCCGGGCTTGCCGGGCTATCGATCACCTCTGTGCGAGCCTTTCGATCCAGTAGCCGCGCGCGAAGAACTCAAAAAGTCGAAATATGCCAATCTCCCCGGCGGCATTCCGAAAGTCGAGATTCTTTACAACACGAACGAGAATCATCGCGCAATCGCTGAAGTGATTCAGCAGCAATGGAAGAACAACCTTGGCATCGACGCGGAGCTGAAGAACTCCGAATGGACGACTTATCTCTCTTCGATTCACTCCCAGGAGTATTCGATTGCTCGTGCGGGATGGGTGCCTGACTATCCCGATGCCAATACGTTCATCGACATGTGGGTTACGGGCGGCGAAAACAATGAGACCGGTTGGGGCAATCCCGATTACGATGCGTTCGTCAAAAAGGCCGCCGAAGAACCTGGCCTTGATCGGCGGCTGCGTTGGATGGAACAAGCCGAGGAAATCCTGATGGCCGAACTGCCCATCATTCCGATTTACTATTACGTTAGCAAGGGGATGGTGTCGCCTCGCGTCAAAGGGTTCTTTCCAAATGTGCAAGATCAGCACCCGTTGTACTGGATGCGAATCGAGGATTGATTGTGGGTGAGTCTCTTCAATTTCTGTTTCGTCGCGCGGGTTGGTATCTCGCAACTATGTGGGTTGTCTACACGGTCTCGTTCTTCTTGATGCATGCTGTGCCGGGCGGGCCGTTCGACGCCGAACGTAACTTACCACCGGAGGTAAGGAAAAACGTCGAAGCTCAATTCAATTTGAATGATCCGCTGCCTGTCCAATACTTTGATCACCTGACCCGAGCGTTGCGAGGCGATTTCGGCGCAAGTATCAAGATCCCCGATTTCACCGTTAACGAAATCATCGGCCAAGGCTTTCCGATTTCAGCGTCGTTGGGACTCTTTGCGATGGTGTTCGCAGTGTGTTTAGGTACGACGGCGGGAGTTGTCTCCGCGATCCGACGCGAGTCGTTCGTTGATTTTTCCTTCATGGTAGCCGCGACTCTCGGGATCGCCGTGCCAAACTTTGTCCTGGCAAGCCTAGCGATCATCCTGTTTGTTTTTCAAATTCAGCTTTTGCCAGCAGCCGGATGGGGCTCGCTCAAGCAAATCATCTTGCCAGCCATCTGTCTGGGCGCTCCATACGCAGGATATATCTCGCGGCTCACTCGAACCGGCATGCTGGAAGTACTCGGACGCGACTACATTCGGACTGCGTTTGCGAAGGGACTGAGTGAGCGTCGAGTCGTCGTTCGCCACGCTCTGCGAGGCGCACTAGTGCCTGTCGTGTCGTACCTTGGTCCTGCAGTCGCGGGCGTAATGACAGGGTCACTCGTCGTCGAAAAGATTTTTGCATTACCTGGCATGGGCAGCCACTTCATTGAAGCCGCGTTCCAGCGAGATTATCCGTTGGCGTTAGGCGTAGTCGTTGTTTATACGGCGCTCGTGTTGCTCATGAACACGATGGTCGACTTCTCGTACGCTATCCTCGATCCTCGCGTTAAGTTGGGGGAGTTATAGGGTGGTCGAATCGCAGGATGCAAAGCAGCCCGATGCGTCGGAGTTGGAACGCTACGCAGCGTTGCTTGATGAAGCGAGACGAATCAAAGGCACGTCGCTATGGCAGGACGCGTGGCGGCGTCTAAAGCGTAACCGGTTGGCGATGATTTCGCTGTGGTGCTTGGTCGCGGTTGCGATGCTCGCGGCTTTCGCGCCGCTGCTGCCATTGCAATCGCCGCTCGACAAAGACCTGAAGGATCGCAAAAATCTGGCTCCTGGATTCAGAGGCCAGCGGTATTGGGTAAAGCTTGGCGAACGTTCAGATCTTCGCTTCGCCTCCGACTCACTGACCGCCGAATTGGCGAAGTTCGACGACGAGGTTGCAGAGTTAAAGACAAAGGTCCGAGCTGCGTCGGGCACGGATCGCGAGCAACTGCTTGGCGAACTTGACGGCAAGATTCACAACAGCGATCCACTCGAAAAGCTATGGCATAATCCGGGCTCCATCGTGCGACAACTGCTTCGGCTGCGAATCATGCTCTTCGGCGATTGGTGCCTGCCCTCGCTGTTCGGAACGGATGATTTAGGACGCGACGTACTGTCGCGAGTATTTTGGGGGGCCCGTGTCTCGCTGATTGTTGGCATCGTTGCGACGCTCGTTTCGCTGCTGATTGGCGTGACTTACGGAGCCGTGTCGGGATATCTTGGCGGCTGGATTGATAGCGTGATGATGCGGATTGTCGATATTCTCTACTCGATACCGTTCATCTTCATCGTGATCTTCATCATCACGATACTTAGTGCCGAAGAGACGAAGGCCAAGATGGACGCACTCGGTATCAACCAGTTGACGGTCTTCTATGTCCTAATTGGTGCGATCTATTGGCTGACGATGGCTCGCGTTGTTCGAGGCCAAGTCATTTCGCTTAAAACAGAACTTTTCATCGATGCGGCACATGTTGTCGGTGCCAGTCGCGCACGGATCGTATTCCAGCATCTGATTCCCAACGTGATGAGTGTTGTGATCGTCTACCTGACGTTAACGATCCCTGCCGTCATGCGTTTTGAAGCATTCCTCTCGTTTCTAGGCGTTGGTGTGCAGGCCCCCGATGTTTCGTGGGGACTGCTAGTTGACGAAGGCGTGAAAGCAGTAACTCCAATTAAAATCTACTGGTGGTTGATTGCGTTCTCTGGCGGTGCGTTAGCCGCAACACTCTTCTCTTTGAATTTTCTAGGAGACGGATTGCGCGACGCGCTCGACCCTAGAATGAAGAACCGATAACGTAGGCGTCACTCTCCGAGTGATGGCGATCATGACCGAACCACTCTTACAAGTCGATGATTTGCGAGTCGAGTTTCGCACGGACGAAGGCGTTGTCCGCGCAGTCGATGGCGTTTCGTTCGATCTTGCCCCGGGCGAAACACTCGGAATCGTCGGCGAATCGGGGTCTGGTAAGTCGGTGACTAATCTGGCGATGCTGGGTTTGATCCCCCAGCCGCCCGGTCGCATCTCGTCAGGCCGTGCTCTGTATCGCGACGAGGACTTGCTGACCGCCAATGCGCAGCGACTATCGCAGATCCGTGGTCGGCATATCGCCATGATCTTTCAAGATCCGATGACCGCATTGAATCCGTTCTTAACGGTCGAGGAACAATTAACTGAAGTCACCCGTTTGCATCTGAGGCACTCGCACGACGAAGCGATCGCTCATGCGATCGACATGTTGGAACAAGTTGGGATTACCGGTGCCGACAAACGTGTGTTCGACTACCCGCATCAATTCTCGGGAGGCATGCGTCAGCGAGTGATGATCGCGATGGCACTGTCTTGTAATCCAGATATCCTGATCGCAGACGAACCAAGCACGGCGTTGGATGTGACGATCCAAGCTCAAATCCTCGACCTAATGAAACAGCTACAAACGGATCATGGGACTTCGATCATCATGATCACTCACGACTTGGGCGTTGTCGCGAACATTTGTCATCGAGTCCTCGTGATGTATGGAGGCAAGATCGTCGAGCGAGCCGATGTAGATTCCTTGTTCGCGAATCCGCGGCACCCGTACACGCTCGGGCTGTTAGATTCCGTTCCTCGCTGGGACACAGATATTACTGAGAAGCTGAGAGTGATTCCGGGGCAGCCTCCCGATCTCGCCAATCTGCCACCCGGATGTGCGTTCTATCCACGATGTTCGTATCGCGAAGATCGCTGTCAACAGAGCGTGCCACCGGCGATCGAACGGCCTGATGGCGGAGACTTTGCTTGTTTCGTCGATGTTGACAACGTGAAACCTGCGGAGGAGAGAACGTGAATCCGACCGCAGATGCTACATCGTTGAGTCGTGCTGAACAGAGTAATGCCTCAGTCCCGCTCCTCGACGTCCGTGACTTGTCCGTTCACTTTCCGTTTCGGCGAGGTGGTTTGCTCAACGCCCAGCAGGGCTTCATTCGAGCGGTCGATGGCGTGTCGTTTCAAGTTGCCGAAGGCGAGACGCTTGGAATCGTTGGCGAATCTGGTTGTGGAAAGTCGACGACAGCTCGCGCCATCGTAAAACTCGTTCGACCGACAGGGGGCGAAGTCTATCTCGATGGTCAACGTATCGACAGACTCAGTGATCGAGAGATGTTACCGCATCGTCAGAACATTCAAATGATCTTCCAAGATCCATTCGCGTCGCTCAATCCACGAATGACGGTTGGGAATATCATCACCGAGCCGATGCACATCTTCCATCTCTACGACCGCACGCAACGAAAGCTCGAAGCGATGCGGCTAATGGATCTCGTTGGGCTCGACCCGAAGTTTCTGAATCGTTATCCGCACGAGTTTTCGGGCGGCCAGCGTCAGCGAATCGGTATCGCCCGGGCTCTGGCCGTTCAGCCGAAGCTAATTATCTGTGACGAACCCGTTTCTGCGCTCGATGTTTCGATCCAGGCCCAGGTGATTAACCTGTTGATGGAGTTACAGGAGAAGTTGGGCCTGGCGTACGTCTTCATCGCGCATGACCTAGCCGTCGTCCGCCATATCGCGCATCGAGTTGGTGTCATGTACTTGGGGCGATTGGTCGAAACGGCTCCCAAGGCAGAGCTTTATGCGCACCCGCGACATCCCTATACACAGGCTCTCTTGTCAGCGGCCCCCATTCCCGATCCCGTCGCGGAAAGAGAACGCAAACGCATCGAGCTTCAGGGCGAAGTCCCTTCACCCGAGAAGATCTACGCAGGTTGCTCGTTTGCCGATCGTTGTCCGATCGCAGAAGAATCATGCCGAGGAGCACAGCCGATGCTGGAGGGCGGAGTTCATCAAGCTGCTTGCTTCAAGGCAGAACTGTAGGGTGTCGGCGCAAGCCGCACCAAAAACCTGTTGGAACTCCCGCTACATCTAAGTCCCTTCGTTCACGTCCTTCAAAAACGTCCTCGTCGACGCTACCGACAGCCGCGTTGTCGTATAGAACGCCACGACCTCCAGGACCGCCGCTCGCTGGCCGTTCCACCGGATGTAGACGCTCCGAAAAGCGGCCATTGGACCAGTGTCTTCTTCCGCGAACAGCAGCAGTCCGCGAGGGCGCACTTCGTAACGAGCGATTTGCGTCCACGGAATCTGACGGGAACGACCGAATACGGTGGAGATTACTCCACGAGAGCGAAGCTCGAACGTCACCGGAATCCATAGCCTCCAAGCGGCAATTGCCAGTGCCGCGAAGCTGATTCCCCCCATGAACCCACTCTGCGCGACGCTCCCGGCACCAGCGGCAAGCAGCCCCAGCCCAATCAGCATTCCCCAGGCACGAAGCCCACCATCGCGCAACGGCCAGTTAACAACTCGCACAGATCGCGGAGCCTGATGAGGGCGGATTGCGGACGGTTCCTTTGCGCTGCTGCTCATCTCTCCATAGTAATTGCTGCTGTCGCATGTCGGTATTCCGTGGACGGATTGGTCGAGGGAATTGGGGAAATTACGACGGGAACATGCGATTCGACCGAAAGTCCACCTGTTTTCGGCAGGTGAACGAGAGTAAGATTCAAAGAATGCCGATACCACTTCGGCGTGATCGAACGGTTCGGTCATGACCACTTCGGGGGCGAACTGGATTCGACCGGATAGCCTGAAGTGTAAGTGGCGTGTCGTGGTTGATCAGTGGGCCACGTTAAAAGCTGATCACAATTTTTAGTTGCAGATGCAAATCTTGCACTGGCTGCGTAGCACGTAGCCCCGACTGCGGGACTTCGTCGGAGAGTCCCAAAAGTCGGTCACAATTCCGGCTAGTCTTGAGTCATGCCGAGCACGCTCAAAGCGAAACAATGTTCTCGGATGGGACGATCAATAGCCTGTTGGTTGGCGATTGAGAGTTCGACAATCAAATAACCGACTACACACGTAGAAGCTTGCATGGAAATGTCTCGGGACGCGGGTTCGATTCCCGCCGCCTCCACTTTCAAGGCCGCCTTGCTGATCGCAGCAAGGTGGTCTTTTTTGATGACTTACGATGATTTATGTGTGTCATCTGGTGGTCTTCTATCGCGCGCAATTCAAGGTTGCAAACTCTTGCCAATGTGTCACGAACTCTTGCGCACTCGTTAAGACTTCTCTACTGTGAGTCCGTGCAAGTCAACAAGACACTCACCGGTTTTGAAGATGCGCGTCTCAGTGTCTTTCGCTACATCGAAACCTTCTAGAAGATTGAGCAACCGTTGTTCTGTAAATAGTTTTTGATTTGAGAGTGTTTCTTGTTG